>Ga0207705_10000039_pt1 | contig 193592 bp, 189 predicted proteins | sample KBSC13metaG_FD_184314 | JGI IMG/M metagenome (GOLD analysis project Ga0207705, IMG submission 184314) | Corn rhizosphere microbial communities from Kellogg Biological Station, Michigan, USA - KBS C1-3 metaG (SPAdes) (version 2) | ecosystem: Host-associated > Plants > Roots > Rhizosphere >... | reverse complement strand
AGGCATCCAGCTTGTCTTTCTGCTTCTGGCGCACGACGCCCGCGCGCATGATGTCGCGATAGCTTGCCGTCGAAGAGAGCCGGAATGCCGCCCCGCCATCGCCGCCTTCCGCCACTGTCTTGCGATCCTGCACATTCATCGCGGCGAAAGCGTTGTAGACATCATCCGGCAATCCGCTGCCCAGCACCGCCGCCAGCGTTTGCATGTAAGGCCTCATCAACTCCGCGCCATCCACCGGCGGTTTGGCGTTGCCGATGCCGACGCCTTGCCGCGCCAGCGCATCGGCCGCGCGGCGCACCGCGTTCTGCACTTCGCTCGCGAGAGGAAAGGCCGGGTCTTCGTCCCACACCGCGATGCGCGAGCCCCTCACCGGCTTCTCCGCCGCGCCATCATTCCCGCGCAGCACATTCCACAACAGGCGCAAATCATCGATATTGCGCGCCATCGGTCCGACGACGCCCAGATCGGTTTCGATGAATTCATCCGGCGCCGGCGGGATATGTCCGCGCAACGACAGCACGCCCCAGGTTGGCTTCAAGGAAACTACGCCGCAGAAATTGGCAGGATGGCGTAGCGATCCGCCGATATCCGATCCGATCTCCAGCGGCGTGATGCCGGCGGCCAATGCCGCCGCTGCGCCACCGGACGATCCGCCGGGCGTTCTGGTCACGTCATAGGGATTGTTCGTGGTGCCGTAGATCTCGTTGTAGCTCTGAATGTCGCCCAGCATGTAAGGCACATTCGTCTTGCCCCAGATCACCGCGCCCGCCTTGCGCGCCGCCGCCACCACATCGGCATCGTTGCAATCCTTCTTGCGGCCGGTGAAGCCCTTCGCGCCGGAGGTTGCGGGCATGCCGAAGACATCGAAGCCATCCTTGATCGTCATCGGCAGTCCGGCGAGCGCGCCAAGCTCCGCGCCATGCGCACGTGCATCGTCGATGGACTTGGCGGCGGCGCGGGCATGATCGAGGTCTTTCTCGATCACCGCGTTCAGCTTGCCGTGCAACGCATCGTTGCGCGCGACATGCAGGTCCAGAAGTTCACGCGCGGAAACCTTTTTTTCGGCGAGATCGGAAAGCATCTGCCGTGCCGTAGCGTAAATTCCGGTCATGTCGAACTCTCTTGTACGCGCGACCGGATGACATAAGGTCTGTGCTTCAGGGTCAAGAAGAACAAAGGGGAAGCGCGATGCGTGCTGCCATTTTCCGGGAGATGTCCAAGCCGCTGGCGATCGAGACGCTGGCCGATCCCGCACCGGCCGCGCATGAGTTGATCCTGAAAGTGAAGAATTGCGGGATCTGCGGATCGGATCTGCATATGACCGAACCCACATCGATCATGCCACTCGCGCTGGGCAGCGTGATGGGCCACGAATTCGCCGGCGAGGTCGTCGGCATCGGCAGCGCGCTGGCTGGCAAGTTCAAGGAAGGCGATCGCGTCGCGGGCTTTCCCTATATCTGCTGTGGCGATTCCAGCCCCTGCAAGAACTTCGGCGGCGGTCAAAGCGTTTGCGGCAAAGGCATCAGCATAGGTCTTGGCCAGAGCCACGGCGCCTACGCGGACTATGTGAAGATTGGGGCAACAGGCGCGTATCGTTTGCCGGACGCCGTGTCCTTCCGTGAAGGCGCGTTGGTCGAGCCGCTGGCTGTGGGCCTGCATGCCGTCGATATGGCGAAGATGCCGCGCGGCGCGACCGTGCTGGTGATCGGTGCGGGGCCGGTGGGTCTTGCGGTGATGTTGTGGGCGAAGTTCTTGGGCGCGCGCCACGTCATCGTCAGCGAGAAGGCGGATGTGCGCAAACAGATGGCCGCGAAATTCGGCGCTACCGATGCCATCGATCCCAACATGCCGCTCACGCCGCAGGTGGAGAAGATCGCGGGCAAGGGCCCGGACATCATCTTCGAATGCGTCGGCGCGCCGGGCCTCATCAACATGGCGATGATCGACGCGCCCCGCGGCTGCCGTATTGTCATCGCCGGCGTCTGCCAGCAGCCTGACACGATCATGCCTTTGATGGGCATCGTGAAGGAGCTGGAGCTGCAATTCGTGCTGGGTTATCGCCCTGCCGATTTCGACTATGTCATCAGCATGATCGCCTCCGACCGGGTGAATGTGGATCACATGATCACCGACGTCGTCACGCTCGACACGCTGCCCGGCGCTTTCGAAGCGCTGCGCAAGCCGTCGCATCAATGCAAGGTGATGCTGGAGAACTGAAGCGCGACCCGGAAAAGTGTGAAGCGGTTTTCCGGACAAGTTGCGCGTCGAAACTAAGCGTCCACGATCCGGCAGAGGAAGCGTTCGATATTCTTCGACAGGGTCGAGACCGAATTCTCGTCTTCCAACACCAGCCGCACGCAGATGCCGTCGATGAAAGCGGAGAGAACGTCGGGCAATGTGTCCGCCGTTTCGCGGTCCAGCTTTCCGGCTTTCACCGCCGGCTCCAGCTTGCCGCGCATGAAGGCGAGCACATCGTCATTCCATTGCGCGAGTTTCTTCACCACGTCTGCGGACGGCGGCGGGCGGAGCAGCAGGCGATATTGCGAACGATGGGCGTTGAAATCGGCCAGCGACGTATCGAGCAATCGCTTGACGATGTGATCCTTCGGATCGGTTTTCGCGAACTGGTCTTCCAGACGCGCGACATAGCCGGTCACGCAAGTATCCAGCACCGCCTCGTAGAGCGCTTCCTTGGATGGGAAGTACCAATAGAAGCTGCCCCGACTCACCTTGGAGCGCGCGATCAACTCGTCATAGGTGACGCGTTCGAAGCCGGACTCCGCAAAACATTCCAGGCTCTCGCCCAGGATGTGCTGAACCCGTGCCCCCCGTCGGGGCGCGCGCTGACCGGCTGAAATCTTCCGCGCGGCGGATGCCATTTGGCCCTCCCCAAATCCCTGGCCTTGAATAAACCGACTATCCAGTCTAGTAAAGAGTCCAGCGGGAGGAGGCTGGGGATATGTCCAAGATCGAATATGTGACGCGGCCGCATATGAAGCCGCTGATCGCGCCGTATGGGCTGTCGGAAGCCGTGCGCCATGGCCAGACGCTGACCCTCGCCGGCCAGACCGGCATGAACAAAGATCACCAGATCGTCGAAGGCGGGTTGCAAGCCCAGGCCGCGCAGGCCTTTCGCAATATCCGCGAGGTCATCGAGTTGGCCGGTGGCTCTGTCGAAAATCTCGTGCATCTAACCTGGTATGTCGCGCCGACGGGCAAGTCCTTCATGGAAGACGCCGTGGAGATCACCATGGCGCGCAACGAAGTGATGCCCGGCATAGCGCCGGGATCGACGGCGGTGCGCGTGCAGGAATTGCTGACGCCGGAAATCCTCATCGAGATCCAGGCGGTGTGCGCGCTATGAACCGGCAAGCGGATGTCATCGTCGTCGGCGCAGGTGTCGCCGGACTGAAAGCGGCGCAGGAATTGGCCGCCGCAGGCCGCTCGGTCATCGTGCTGGAAGCAAACGAACGTGTCGGCGGACGCCTCAAGCGTGTGGAGGTCGCAGGCTATGTCGGTGACGTCGGGGGCCAATGGGTCGGCGCAGGCCACGATGTTCTGCTTGGCGAAGCAAAACGGTTCGGCATTTCCACATACGCGCAATATGAATCGGGACAGACGATCCTGCAGCTTCTGGGAAAGCTGGTGCGCTTCACCGGCGCGGTTCCCAAAATGCCGATCCTGTCGCTGATCGAGCTGGCGCTGCTTCAACGCCGCTGGAACCGCGACATGAAAACGGTTCCTGCCGACGCGCCATGGAGCGCGCCGCGTGCGAAAGAATGGGATGGCGAGACGCTGGAAAGTTGGATCGTGCGCAATGTCCGCACCAAACCGGCGCGGGAATTCGCACGCCTCGTTTCATGTGGGGCCTGGGCCGCGGAAGCGCGGCAGGTTTCCTATCTGTGGTTTTTGGATGCGCTTCGCAGCGCCGGCGGTCTCGACTATCTGATGGGCGTAAAGAACGGCGCGTTGGATGCGAAGTTCAAGGGTGGGATGCAGCAGATCCCGCAGCGCATGGCGGATGAGATGGGCGATTGTGTGGTGTTGGCCGCGCCGGTCGAGAAGATTGTGCAGGATTCACATGGCGTTCGCGCGATGACGGCGAAGGGCGAATTCGCCGCGCGCTTTGTTATCGTCGCGGCGGCGCCCGGCACGGCATCGCGCATTCAATATGAGCCGCATCTGCCTGCCGCGCGCGATGGTCTACAGCAACGCATGCCGATGGGCGCCGTCATCAAGATGATCGTCGCTTACAACGCTCCGTTCTGGCGCGCGGCCGGCTTGTCCGGCCAGGTGGCAACGGACGACGACACGCTCGGCATCGTCATGGACGATACGCGGGATGGTGGTCCGGCGGTTCTTCTCTGTTTTGCGGAAGGGCAGCACGCCATCGAAATGAGCGCGCTCGGCAAGGAGGCGCGCAAACAGAAGGTCATCGCCTCGCTGGTGCGCTTCTTCGGACCGGAGGCTGCACATCCCATCGGCTATGAGGACAATGACTGGCTGACCGAGCCTTACACCCATGGCTATGTCGGCCACATGCCGCCCGGCACCATGACGCGTTTCGGACATGCCCTGCGCGAACCTTGCGGCCGCATTCATTGGGCGGGCACGGAAACGGCGACCGAGTGGGCCGGCTACATCGAAGGTGGATTGCGCTCCGGCATTCGCGCGGCGCGCGAAGTGGCGCTGCGCCACAACGAATGACGCCCCAAAGACTTTCGAAACCTTTGATTAACCAAATGTCGACACATGGCCGCTAGAAATGCGTCATGATCGAGACCGCCGACAGAAGGCCCGGCGCGCGCTATATGAAAATGGCGCAGGAAAACGGCTGGGTCGGTTTCTGCGATCCGCAGCTCGCCTTTCGCTCGTCCGAATTGCTGGAATTGAGCGCGCTGTGGCACCAGGTCAAAGGCGCCGGCGAAATTCCCAGGCGCGCGGTCTTCACACCGCGTGTCCTCAAATCCTGCTTGCCGCATGTCGCGATCTATGAGCGCGTCATCTGTCCTCAAAAAGGCCTGCGCTATCGCGTGCGCCTGATGGGGACGCGCTTTGCGGATGTGATGGGCGATCTGACCGGCAAGTTCGTCGACGAAGCGATAGCGCCGCAATTCCTGCCGCGCTGGTATGCGGCGCTTGATGCCGTTCTGGAAGCGCGTGTTCCGCTGCGCTTTCTCAGCCGCTCCGACACGACGGACAAGAAATTCCTGCTCGGCGAATTCTTCGAAGCACCGTTGCTGAACGATAATGGCGAACCCGATCTGGTTCTTGCCGCCGGCATCCACAGCGCGATGCACAGCTGGAAAGAGATCATCGCGGAAGAACGCGCCCGCAACGTGGCTGCCGCCGTCTAGACTTTCGCCACCATGAAGCCCGCCCGCGGGAAGTGCACGACGACATCGCCCACCTGGTCGTCGGAGCGCGCAATCGCGATCTCATGTGCATTGCCGAACAGGATCGTACCCGCGACCGGATCGCGGCCGTAATCGTCCGCCGACACCGTCACGCGCGTGCCGGGCGTCAGCTCGCGCGGATCGTAGGGATCGGCTGCCATTTGCGAGTCCGGCGTCGCCGCTTTCGCGACTTTCAGCGCATCTTTTGAATCCATCGGCGTCGGCTTGCCGTGTCCGATGGCGGAAATGCGCGCGACCCACGCACCGACCTTGGGCATTTCCCGAAGGAAACCGTTGGCGACATGCGGGACCGCCGCCTGCAGCCACCAGAAATTCATGTAAGCGTGGATGTCCGCCGCGCCGGGTTTTGCGCCGCCGACAAAATCGCGCCCGTCTTCCAGCGTCTCCGCCACGAAATCGGCATGCGCGCGCCACTGATCGCGCATGAAAGGCGCGGCCGCCTTCATCGCATCCGTATTGAAGGTGCTGCCGGACATCTTGCTGCGGTCTTGCTTGAACGCTTCGGGCACCAAGTCGCCGACTTCCGCGAACACCAGCGCCACCGATGCCATGAAGAACATCCGGTCGCTCCAGAAACCGAGCGCGTAGGCGAGGCCGTTCTTCAGCGGGAAGATCGGCGGCGTGGGATAGCGCCGCTCCAACTCGCGCAGGATGATCTGGGTGTCGCAATAAATGTCCGCGCCGATCTGCATCACCGGCGTCTTGCGATAGCCGCCGGTCAGCGGAATGAGGTCCGGCTTGGGCATCATGTTGGGAATCTCGACCGAGCGCCATGCAAGGCCCTTGATGCCGAACGCGACGCGTATCTTCTCGGAGAAAGGCGAGGCGGGATAGTGGTGGAAGATGATCTCGTTGGTCATGGCTCAGTTCAGCTCGTTGGAGAATCGGATGTTGTTCTTTTGCAGACCCTCAAGCACCACGTCCATGCCGCCGGAGCGGATCATCCACTCCAACCGATGGTCGCGATATTCACGCTTGAACAGGCCGCTTTTCACGGCCTGATCCACCTGCGCCATGTTTGCGACCACGGCTGCCGCGGCCGCCGCTGCTTTCGCCACGGATGGCCGCGCATTGGCGCGCTTCAGCCATTGGCCGAGCGGAGATGCTTCATCCGGCCCGATGCCGTTGCCGCGTGCGCCGTTCAGATAAGGCACCACCGAAAGATCGGCCCAGCCGAATGTCTCGCCGTTGAACCATTCGTTTTTGCCCAGATGGCGCGTCAGCCATTCATAGATGCCGCGCGCCTGCGCGTGGGCACGGGCTTCCAGAGTCCGTGCGCGTTCGCCGGTGGCGCGCTTAAACCATTTGATTTCGCCCAGGCCCCAATTGATCGGCTCGAAGCTGGTGTCCATCACCTCCTCGATCATGCGCGCCGTGGCGCGCCGCGCGGGCGCCTTGGGCAGCATGGCGGGCGAGGGCCATTTGTCCTCGATATATTCCAGGATAATGGTGGAATCGAAGATCGAGACGTCGCCATCAATCAATGACGGCACTTCGCCCCGCGGATTGGACTTGAGGAAATTGGTGTCCGGCTGCCCGCTGCCGATGGCGGCGGGCATGCGCGCCTCATAGGCGACGTCCTTTTCGTCCAGGGCGATCTTCACCTTCTGCGCGTAAGGGCTGAGCGGATGCTCATAGACGATGAGGCTCACGGATGTTTTCCTTTTCTGTCGTTCCATATCTGCGCCATCCATCCGAACAGCGTGGCCGCGTCGGACGGAACATCCTTGGCGCCGAATTCGCGATAGAGCGTGGCGGTGTTCACAGCGATGCGCTCGCTATCGCCCCAGTTGGAGAAATCGGCAAAGGATATGTCACGCGCCGCCTCCAGCGCACCCATTCCGGCGTCGTAGCGCTTCTTCGCCTCGCGCCGGATATAGACGAGATAGTCGCGCACGCGCGCGACGCCTTTCTTGTCCGTCACCGGGCCATGGCCAGGCACGATCACTTCGGCGTCCATTGCCACGATGGTATCGCAAGCCGCGATCCAGTTCTCGACCGGCCCAGCCCACAGGATAGGATGACCTTCGATGAAGAGGATATCGCCGGTGAACACTGTCTTGTCCTCCGGCACATACGCAATGGCATCGCCGCCGGTATGCGCCGGGCCGACCTCGATCAGCTCGACGGTCTTGGCTCCGACATGCCGCGTCAGTGTCCCGTGGAACGTGTGATCGGGGAATTTCGCGTCGATGTCATCGAATTCGAAGCGCTCGAAGCAATGCAGGAAATATTCGCCGGTGAGGCCCAGTTTCGGTGCTGCTTTCATTAAGCCAGCAAGCCCGGCGGGCGTCTCATGTGTCATAGCCGTCTTGGCGGCTTCGGTGGCGATGATCTCCGCGCCTTCGACCAGTGCATTGCCATAGCAATGATCGCCATTGTGGTGCGTGTTGAAGAGCGTGCGAATCTTCGCATCGCTCGCGCGCCGGAAACTCTCCAGCATGGCGCGCGTGTGCGCATAATCGAACATGGTGTCGATCAGGAAAGCGTCGCCATCGCTTGTCACCAGTCCGGAATTGGACAGGCCCCATCCGCCATCCGGTTGCAGATACGCGAACGATCCGTTGCCGAAGCCCTGAACACCCGCTTCGTAACGCGCTTTGGGAAAATCGAGCTTGCTCATAGCCCGCTCAGGCCTCCGTCCACCGCCAGGGTCTGTCCGGTGATGTAAGCGCTTTCGTCCGACAGCAGGAACAGCGTCGCATAGGCCGTCTCCCATCCGGTGCCTTGCCGGCCCAGCGGCACATTGGTCGTCGCGCGATTGGGCCGTCCGCGTGACGCGAGCCTGCCGATGGAGGTGTCCATCAATCCGGGCGCGACGACATTGGCGCGGATGCCGCGCCGCGCGCCTTCGAAAGCCACATGACGGCACAACCCGAACAGTCCGGCTTTCGAGGCGTCATAGGCAGGCAGGCGGCTTCCCGCTGTCAGGCCCGCGATGGAGGAAATGAAAACAAGAGACGAAGCATCGGCGAGCTTCGCCATCGCATGCTTCACCGTCAGCATGTGGCTGCGCAGGTTGATCGCGAACACCTTGTCCCAGCTTTCGGCGCTGGTGCCTTCCAGCCAAGCGCCGCCCGCGCCGATGCCGACATTCAACACGATGCCGTCCAGCGATCCCAACCCTTCATGCGCTTCGCCGATCATGCGGACGATATCGTCTTCCTTCGTCGCATCGGCCTCTATGGCGAAAGCCTGATTGTTCTCTTTCTCAATCAGCGACACGGTCGCCGTAGCGCTGGCAAGATCGCGATCGGCGACGGCAACGGCAGCGCCTTCGCGCGCGCAAAGAACGCCGATCGCCCGTCCATTTCCGATGGGCGTATCGTCTTCGCCGATGTCCATCTGCCCGCCGCCAAGCACAAGAATGCGCCGTCCGGACAGGCGCCCGCGCGGCGGCGCCTCGCCCTTCGATTCCGCCGGCGTGTGAACCACGCGCTCGCTCATGTGGCTTTCTCCCTTGACGGATTAGGGCGCGGCTGGTTGTTCTGCGCAAGGGCAATGCGATTGACGGTGCGGCATGATTGAGGCGGTGATCTTTGATTTCGGCGGCGTTTTCACCTCATCGCCTTTCGAGGCTTTCGCCCGTTATGAGCGGGAGAACGATCTGCCGGTCGATCTCATCCGCAAGATCAACAGCCAGAACCATCTGACGAACGCCTGGGCGCGGTTCGAGCGTGCGGAACTGGATCTGGATTCTTTCGACAAGGCCTTCGCCGACGAAGCCCTGGCACTAGGCCACTACGTTCCGGGCAAGGACATCATCGGTCTGCTTTCGGGCGACTTTCGCCCGGAGATGATCGAGGCGCTCCGGCGTATCAAGACGAAGTTCAAGACCGGCTGCATCACCAACAATGTGCCTGCCAACATGACCGGCTCGAACGAAGGCCGTTCTCTCTATGCGAAGGATGTCATGGCGCTGTTCGATCACGTCATCGAGTCCGCCAAGGCCGGAATCCGCAAACCCGATCCGCGCATCTATGAAATGATGTGCGAGACGCTGAAAGTGTCGCCCGATGCCTGCATCTATCTGGATGATCTGGGCGTGAACCTGAAACCCGCACGCGCGATGGGCATGGCCACGATCAAGGTGGAAAGCGGCGCGCAAGCCATCGCGGAACTGGAAAAGCTGACAGGCATGCCCCTCGGGTGATCCATTTTGGGTCAGAGGCGCATTAACGCGTCGTTGACCATGGTTTTGTTAGACTTTTTACAATGGACAATCTCCACGACGCCATAGCGCAGTTCAATGCGCGCGCCGAAGAGCGGAACTGGGTTCAATATTGCGACCCGGACAACGCTTTCATCATGCGCGAATGCGATGAACTGATCGAGCTTTGGAACTGGGCGCGCGGCGACAAGGACATGCCGGCGCGCGACGATCTTCCGGTCCGCGTGCTCAAACCCTATCTGCCGCGCCTGTCACTCGTGGAGCGCATCCAGGACGATCCGCCTCGGTTCAAATTCCGTCTTGTCGGGACGATCATGACGCGCAGCCTGAGCGAGCGCACGGGGCAAGCCTTCGATCACGAAAGCGCCACCGAGGAGCAAACGGATCGCTGGACGCAGTCCTCGATCCTCTCGCTCACCGTGAAGCGGCCACTGCGCTTTCCCACCGTGATGCAGCGTCACATGGTTGGAGAGATGTTGCTTCTGCCATTGGCGGACGAAACTGGCACGCCGCGTTTCGTCATCGCCTATGGCCGGTATGAGCCGACGCGCGACTGGAGCGTGCGCGAACCGCGCTCCTTCGCGCCCGCGTCCTAAGCGAAATCCTTCGAAAGCTCCGCGCGGACATCCGGCGGAATCACCGCCATGTGGCCGTAAGCGGGATGCGCGACGCCCAGCACGGCGATCACCGAATTGTCCCGGAACTTCGCGATCTGCTCGGGTGAGAATTTGAAGCGCACCCAATGCACCGATGATGTTTTTCCATCCGGCGTGGTGCGGTCGTCATATTCGGTGGGCGTCGCGGCGATGCGCTCCTGATTCATCTCGATATAGATGCTCTCTTCGATGCCCGCGAGGCGGAAGAGCTCGCGATTGCGTACATCCACATTCTCGATTTCGAGCATCAGGGTCGCGATCAGTTCGCGGCCTTGCGGGATGAGCGGATTGTAGGCTTCCAACTCGCCGCCGATCTGTTCGGCGCCGCCTTTCTCGATGTGCAGCATTTCCTGCACCTGCATCCACATCGTCTCGTAATTCTCGAAATAAAACGTCGCGAAGGGGCCGACCTCCATCCGTCGGTTCTTCTTCACCGGAATGATGGCTTTGCGGAATTGCGCGCGCTCGGCGGCGTATTTCTCATACGCGATGATATCGGCGGGCGTGATCTTTCGCGTGGTCGCGGGCATATCTCGTTACTCCACCAAACCGAAAGCGCGCGCGAAGATCTGGATGGGGTGCTCCGGCTCCTTGGCTTTCGTCTCCTTGACGTCCTTTGCGTTCAGTTCCTTGACGTTCTGCAGGATGTGCTGTGCGGCGAGCGGGCAGTCGGACGCGATATGGCCGTGATTTTGCCCGGCGGCCGTGCGGAACACGGGGCGACCCACTTTCTCCGCCACGGCATGCGTGGGCTTCACCACGCCGAACGTTCCGCCATGGCCGGAGCAACGTTCGATCACGTCCACGCGCGTTTCCGGAATGAGCCGCAGCATCTCCGCGGCTTTCGGGCCCATGTTCTGTGCGCGCGCATGGCAGGCCAGATGCACGGTTACACCTTCGGGCAGCGGTTGCAGGCCGGTCGGCAGACCTTCTTTCTTGGCGATATCGACGACATATTCGTCGATATCGAACACCGCATCGGCGACGCGCTTCACGTTCTCATCGTCCGGCACCACCAGCGCCCATTCGAATTTCAGCATCAGCCCGCAGGACGCCGTCGGTGCGATGATGTCGTAACCGTCGTCGATCAGCTTCACGAGGTCCGCGGAAACTTTCCGTGCTTGCGTAGCGACTTTTTCCATCTCGGCCTGTTCGAGGAACGGCATGCCGCAACAACCCGGATAGGCGGCTTTGGTTTCCACGCCGAGGTGGTTCAAAACCGCGCGGGCCGCCATGCCGGTATCCGGCTTGTTGTAGTTCACGAAGCAGGTTGCGAAGATCGCCGCCTTGCGCTTGCCATAAGCAGGCGCCGTTGCATTCACGATTCCAGGCTTTGCCTTGTCCGCGCGCATGAATGTCTGCGAGGCGAATTTCGGCAGCGTCGCGGTCTTGTCGATGTGCAGCACCGCATCCATCGCCGGGCGCGTCAGCGCATTGCCGGTTTTTGCGCCCCAATTGACCAGCGGCGCCAGCGGCACGGCCATTTTGCCGTTGCGATCCATTTCGGCGAGTTGCCGCGCGGTGAAATCCTTCTTGCCGGCTTTGGCTTCGGTCACGCGATGACGCAGCAGCAGATGCGGGAAGTCGAGCTGGAACGGATGCGGCGGCACATAGGGGCATTTGGTCATGAAGCACATGTCGCACAGCGTGCAGGCTTCGGTGACCTCGGTGAATTTCTCGCTGGGAACGCCGTCCAGTTCTTCGGTGGGCGAGGTATCGATCATGTCGAACAGGCGCGGGAAGCTGTCGCACAGATTGAAGCAGCGCCGGCAGCCGTGACAGATGTCGAACACCCGCCGCATCTCCGCGTCCAGCTTCACCGGATCGGTGAAGTCCGGGTTCTGCCAGTCGATCGGATGGCGTGTCGGCGCGTCGAGGCTACCTTCGCGTGATGTCATGGAAATATCGGTGCGGATGAAATGAGGGAAAAAGAAAATGGCGAGGGCGGCCAGCTATACGCTATTCGCCACTCGCCATTCGCAAACACAATTTACTTGCCGAGCGTGTCGAGCGCCTTCTGGAAGCGTCCGGCATGGCTCTTTTCCGCTTTCGCGAGAGTCTCGAACCAGTCGGCGATTTCATCGAAACCTTCCGAGCGCGCGGTCTTGGCCATGCCCGGATACATGTCGGTGTATTCGTGCGTTTCGCCCGCGATCGCGGCTTTGAGGTTCAGGTCGGTGCCACCGATCGGCTCGCCGGTCGCCGGATCGCCGACGGCTTCGAGGAATTCGAGATGACCGTGCGCATGGCCCGTTTCGCCTTCCGCGGTGGAGCGGAACACGGCGGAGACGTCGTTGTAGCCCTCAACATCCGCCTTCTGGGCGAAATAGAGATAGCGGCGGTTGGCCTGGCTCTCGCCGGCGAACGCGTCTTTCAAATTCTGCGCGGTCTTGGAATTCTTCAGGTCTGCCATGTTTTTCTCCCTTGGAAGCTGTGGCCGGGCGGCAAGATGCGCCCGCGGGAGCGCGGCTGTCAACCAGTTTAGAACAATTCAAAAGAGATTTGGGGAACTTCAGGTGCGCTTTATGCGCACAACCACATCCACGCGATCCACCACCATGCCCTTGGGCGGGGTGGGAACATTGGAGACGCCGATAGTCTCGCCGGGAATATCGATCAGCGCGCCATTCTCTTCCACATAGAAATGCTGGTGATCGCCGATATTGGTGTCGAAATAAGCGCGCCCGGAATCGACCACCACCTCATTCAGCAGCCCGGCCTGCGTGAACTGGTGCAACGTGTTGTAGATCGTCGCCAGCGATACGCGCACGCCGGCCTTTGCCGCCTCTTCATGCAGCGCTTCCGCCGTCACATGCCGGTCTTCGTCCCGGAACAGCAGCCCGGCCAGCGCAATGCGCTGGCGCGTGGGGCGCAATCCCGCCGCGCGGACTTTCGCGCTGGTGGATTCTGCGAACGCCTTCACCGGCTTTTTGCGGGTTGCAGACAAAACAGACACCTTTGGACCGGGCCTTGCGCCTTCGGCACAGGACCATCATGTTGCGGCGATGCAATCTAACTCTGACTGGTTAGAATGCTTCTAACAAACAGAAATCGGCTCTAAGTGCTCTTTTGTCAAGAGTAACGGCCTGGAACCAGCCGAAAACACGGGATTCCCAAGGAAATGACTGACACGGTGCTGCGCCCATCCAGCTTCGATCTGAACGGATTGCTGTCCTGCGCGCGGGGCGACATGTTCGGCGAAGGCAACGCCAAGCTGCCGATGCCGCCCATGCTGATGATGGACCGCATCCTGAAAATCTCCGACAAGGGCGGCAGCGCCGACAAGGGCGAGATCCACGCCGAACTCGATATCAATCCCGATCTCTGGTTCTTCAAATGCCACTTCCTCGGCGATCCGGTGATGCCCGGATGCTTGCCGCTGGATGCGCTGTGGCAGCTGGTCGGCTTCTTCCTCGGTTGGGCGGGCGGTCTGGGCCGCGGTCGCGCATTGGGAGTAGGAGAAGTTAAGTTTAGCGGAATGATTCTGCCGACGGCCAAGAAGGTCAGCTATTATATCGACATGAAACGCGTGATCCTTCGCAAGCTCGTCATGGGCGTTGCGGACGGCATCGTTAAAGTCGATGGCAAGCAGATCTATGACGTCAAAGACCTCAAGGTCGGCCTGGTCACCGACGAGCAAGCAGCGGCTGCCGCGGCGCGCGGGTGATTTCTCGCACATGATTTATGAACACACAGGAGTCTTGCCATGAGACGGGTTGCCGTCACGGGCATGGGCATCGTTTCGCCCATCGGAAACAATACGCAGGAAGTGGTTGCGTCTCTGCGCGAGGCGAAATCCGGCATCAGCTACTCCGAGGAATACAAGGAAAAGGGTTTCCGCAGCCAGGTCTATGGCAAGCCCAATATCGATCTTGCGTCGATGATCGATCGCCGCGCCATGCGCTTCATGGGCGACACGGCGGCGTTCGCCTTTGTCGCGATGGACCAGGCGCTGCGCGATTCCGGGCTCGAGGAAAAGGACATCATCAATCCGAAGACCGGATTGATCGTGGGCTCCGGCGGTCCGTCGGTGCGCAACATCATCGAAGCGGCGGATATTCATCGCAAGACTGGAAGTCCCAAGCGCGTCGGTCCTTTCGCGGTGCCCAAGACCATGTCGTCCACCTGCTCGGCGGTGCTTTCGACCTGGTTCAAGATCAAGGGCGTGAACTATTCCATCAGCTCGGCCTGCGCCACGAGCGCGCACTGCATCGGCAACGCGGCGGAGCTGATCCAATGGGGCAAGCAGGACATCGTGTTCGCCGGCGGCGCCGAAGAGCTGGACTGGACGATGTCCGGCCTGTTCGACGCCATGGGCGCCATGTCCAGCAAGTTCAACGATCGCCCGTCCACCGCGAGCCGCGCCTTCGACAAGAACCGCGACGGCTTCGTCATCGCGGGCGGCGGCGGTGTGATCGTTCTGGAAGAATGGGAACACGCCAAGGCGCGCGGCGCGAAGATCTATGCCGAGCTGGTCGGCTATGGCGCGACGTCCGACGGTCACGACATGGTGGCGCCGTCCGGTGAAGGCGCCATCCGCTGCATGCAGCAGGCGCTCGCGACAGTGAGCGGCCCCATCGACTATGTGAACGCGCACGGCACCTCGACGCCGGTGGGCGATGTCACCGAGATCAAGGCGATGCGCGAAGTGTTCGGCGACAAGATGCCGTACATCAACTCCACCAAATCGCTGACCGGTCATTCGTTGGGCGCCACCGGCGCGCAGGAAGCGATCTATTCGATCCTGCAGATGAACAACGGCTTCATCGGCGAGAGTGCGCATATCGAGGAGATCGACCCGGACGTGGCCGATGCCCCTATCGTCCGCAAGCGCATGGACAACGCCAAGATCGAGCGGGCGCTTTCCAATTCTTTCGGATTCGGCGGCACCAACGCGACGCTGGTATTCCAGCGGCATGACGCCTAAACCGCGCACGCATATTGCAGAGACAGGGCGAGAGCCCTGTCTTCGCGTTTCAAAATGAGACAGGCAAGGATAGATCATGGCTGAGGCCGGCATGATGAAGGGCAAACGCGGGCTGGTGATGGGCGTGGCGAACGACCACTCCATCGCCTGGGGGATCGCACGCACATTGGCGGCGCAGGGCGCCGAAATCGCATTCTCTTATCAGGGCGATGCCCAATTGCGGCGGCTCAAGCCGCTGGCCGACAGCATCGGCTCCAACATTTTGCTCCCCTGCGATGTCGAAGACGACAACCAGATGGATGCGGCGTTCGACGTTCTGAAGCGTGAATGGAAGACGCTGGATTTCGTCGTCCACGCCATCGCGTTTTCCGACCGCGACGAATTGAAGGGCCGTTACGTCGATACCAGCCGCGAGAACTTCGTCCGCTCGCTGCTCATCTCCTGCTATTCGTTCACCGCTGTGGCACGCAGAGCCAAGGCAATGATGCCGAACGGCGGATCGCTGATCACGCTCACCCATATGGGCGCGCAGCGGGTCATTCCGAACTACAATGTGATGGGCGTGGCCAAGGCGGCGCTGGAATCCAGCGTGCGTTATCTGGCCGCCGATCTGGGCCGCGAAAATATCCGCGTCAACGCGATTTCCGCCGGCGTCATGCGCACCTTGGCCGGTTCGGTGATCGGCGAAAGCCGCGTCGTCTTCCGCTGGAACAAGACGCAATCGCCGCTCAACCGCACCGTCGATCTCGATAATGTCGGCAACTCGGCGCTCTATCTGCTCAGCGACATGGGTGCGGGCGTTACCGGCGAAGTGCATCTCGTGGATGCCGGCTACAGCATTATCGGAGCGCCACCGTCGACCAAGCTGAAAGGCTGGACCGGCGATGACGAAGGGGCCAAAGAGGAAAATTGACCATGCGCGTCGCCATTTCGCTTCTTGCACTTTGCCTGTTCACAACGCCCGCACTCGCGGCCGGATGGCAGGATGTGGCGACGCCCGCCGATCAGAAACGTCTTTCGCTTCTGGAAGAATCCAAAGCCAAAGGTCTGGACGCCGCGCGCGGTGGCTCCGATATGGCGGCGATCAACGAAGCGTTGGGTTCGGAAGGCGGCCCTGCCGAAGGCATCGAAGGAAACTGGCGCTGCCGCCTCATCAAGCTGGGCGGCATGACGCCGTCACGCGTCTATTCCTGGTTCAACTGCCGCATTTCCGATCGCGGCGGCCATCTCTTCTTCAACAAGCTCAACGGCTCCACGCGCACAGCGGGTTATCTCTATCCCGCGCAGGGCGGCAAGTATGTCTATCTCGGCGCCGAATATATGAGCACCGAGCCGATGCACGCCTATTCGGGCAGCGGCGCCTCGGTCGGTGCAACACAGACGCCGGATGACGAAATCGGGTTGCTGTCCGGCCTCGGCTCCGGCCATGCCCGCATCGAGCTTCCCTATCCGGTGCAGGAATCCGCGTTCGACGTGATCGAACTGCGCCGCTAGACGCGCGCGAATTCCAGCTTCATCTCGTCCAGCAACCGCGCTTCGCCGTCGCTGATCTTGCCGTCGGCATTGGCGACGGCGCGCGCCGCGCCGAGAAACGCGATCTTGCTGTCGGTGTCCTCGCGCTCGATGCGGTGCAATGCCGAATCGAGTTGCACGAGCGTGGAGCGGAAGCTCGCGACGTAGTCCTTCAGCTTGCCCATATCGGCGTCGGTCACCGGATGACCGGCCTTGGCCAGCATGACGATGGCATGATCCAGCATCGCCTTCTGCTCGGCGGCGGCGATGTCGCCGTCGGCGCGCGCCAGAAGCCCCAGCGGAATCAGATGATGGCTGATGACATCGCGCGTTTCCCGCGGCAGCGGCCACGGGATTTCGGCCGAGTCCTGCGCCGCGCGCGGCTTGTGGCGATCGCGCACATATTGGCCGAACCGGCCCGCAAACATCGTCTGTTCAATACCCATGACATGCCCCGCAAATCGCGGCGAACCTATTGACGCTGCGTGACAGATTTGTGTCGTATCTGATTTATCTAGACATCTGCTCGCCTCGCATAAGCGAGAGCATCGCTCAACTTTTCATAGCGGTACTGCTTGTACGCAAACTTTTCGCCGTCAAAGGACACTTGATATTTTGCCATCAATTCCTGCTCGGTGAGAGCGCTGTCAATTTCCGCTTGGTTCTTGGCAGGCTGTGGAAGATCGCTTCCACAATGCTTACATTTGACGGCTTCTAGCTTGATCGTCTCTGCGCAGTACGGGCATGTCTTTGTAGATGGTGGAAGTAGAGAACCGTGCGGACTGAACTCTGGCCCTACTTTTTCCCAGCCGCGTTGAAGGTAATAATTTTCCACGATTGAAGGCGCTGCGATGCAATAGCCAATGTCCATTAAGAAAATGAATAGAAAGGCTGGCTCTCCCAGCGAGGCGAGGAGAGAAATTGAAACCACGAACATTATAAGAGCATGTATCCAAATTCCGGATACGAGAAAATAAAAAGCACCGAATAGAAACGCCCAAAGTGCAGGTACCGTTTTCTCTTCTATATGGCTGTTTGCTGGATTACGAAATTTCATCACTACCCCCAATAAAGTAGAAATTATTGTTGGGAGGCAGATTTATTACAAGAGACCAATCTTTAGCCAAGTCTACTCTTTGGCGCTGCCGCCCTTCGGTCCCCAGAACGCCACCCAGGTCAGGAAGTCGTCGCTGAAGCTTTCGAATTTGTGCGGCACATGCGCGGCCACGAACAGCATGTCGCCGGGCGCGAACGGCACCACTTCATCACCGCGGCGGAAGATGCCGGTGCCGGAGACGACGATATAGACTTCGTCCTGCCTGTGCGGCGTCTGCGTGTCCACGCCTTCCGGCTTGAAGAGCACGAAGCGCCCGTCGCCGTGGCTGAACACGCTGATGTAGTTTTCCGCGGCGTCGTCCAGCGCCTTGCGCAAATTCGCGAGCGCGAATTTGAGCGGCTGTGTCACGCGCGCTTCTTCGCGGCGTCGGCGAAGCGTTCGAAGAGGTAATGCGAGTCCATCGGGCCGGGCGACGCCTCGGGATGGTACTGCACGCTGAAGACATCCTTGTCCGTCACGCGCAGGCCGCAATTGGTGCCGTCGAACAGCGACACATGCGTCTGCTTCACGCTTTTGGGCAGCGTGTCGGCATCCACGGTGAAGCCGTGATTCATCGACACGATCTCGACCTTGCCGGTCTCCAGATCTTTCACCGGATGGTTCGCGCCGTGATGGCCTTGCGCCATCTTTCGGGTCTGCCCGCCGAGCGCCAGCCCCAGCATCTGATGGCCAAGGCAGATGCCGAACACCGGCACGCGCGTTTCAAGGATGCCCTTGATCGTCGGGATTGCATAAGCGCCCGTCGCCGCCGGATCACCGGGGCCGTTGGAGAGCAGCACGCCGTTGGGCGAATGACGCATCACGTCTTCATAAGTTGAAGACGCAGGCAGCACGATGATCTCCGCGCCATGCCCTGCAAGCTGGCGCAGGATGTTGCGCTTCACGCCGTAGTCGAGAACCACCGCGCGCCATGTCGGATTCTTTTCGACGCTGTAGCCTTCGCCCCACATCCACGGCGTTTCATTCCAGGCATACATCTGCCGGCACGACACGTCCTTGGCGAGATCGAGGCCGACAAGCCCCGGAAATTCGCGGGCCTGTTTCACCAGCGCGTCGCGATCGAATTTTCCCTCCGGCGACACCGCGACAACGCCATGCGGCATGCCCAATTCGCGGATGCGGTTGGTGAGCGCGCGCGTGTCGATCCCCGCGATGCCCGGAATATTGTGCAGCTTCAGCCAGCGATCGAGCGGCGACAGCGCGCGGTAGTTGGACGGCTGGCTCGCATCGGAACGCACCACCATCGCGCGCACCACCGGCGTCGTCGCCTCGATGTCTTCGCTGTTGGTGCCGACGATGCCGATGTGGGGGAATGTGAAGGCCACGATTTGCCCGGCATAGGAGGGATCGGTGAGAATCTCCTGATAGCCCGTCATCGCCGTGTTGAAGCAGACTTCGCCGACGGCGGCGGTTGTGGCGCCAAAGCCCTGTCCTTCGAACACCGTTCCGTCCGCCAGAACCAGAAGTCCTGTCGCGCGTGAAACGGCTGCCGCCGGACGTTCGGCGGTTGCGGAAGATGTGTCGCTCATGGGGGACTCCGATTTGCCGGAAAATAGGAATGGGACCCCTCAGGGTCAACATGCTATTTTGCCGTCATCGCCCGCTTTATGCGGGCGGCCCCTTTTTCTGTTAGCAAAGCCGCGGAAAATGGGTGGTCCGGATGGTCCCTAGCGACAGCGTGGGGACGGGCCATGACGGAACCGGGAATTTGGAGAGCGATATGGGCCTGCGCGAACAGTTCAACGAGCAGATGAAAGAGGCGATGAAGGCGAAGGACCAGCGCCGCCTGTCGACGCTGCGCATGATTCTGGCGGGGCTGAAGGACAAGGACATTGCCGCCCGCACCGAAACCAGCCGCGAAGGCATCAGCGACGACGATGTGCTGGCGCTTCTCGCCAAGATGATCAAGCAGCGCGAAGAGAGCGCCGAAGCTTTCGACAAGGGCGGCCGTCCGGAGATGGCGAAATCCGAGCGCGAGGAAGTGGATATCATCCGCACCTTCATGCCCAAGCAGATGAGCGCCGACGAACAACGCGCCGCGATTCAGAAAGCCATCACCGATGTGGGCGCCGCCTCGATGAAGGACATGGGCAAGATCATGGCTGCGCTCAAAGAGCGTTACGCCGGCCAGATGGATTTCGGCAAGGCGAGCGGGATGGTGAAAGAGCTGCTCAAATAATTTCCTCTCCGTAAAACGGGGGAGGAAGGTCAAGCCGCAATGCGTTGCATCGCCTCCGACACCGCCGCGCCAAGCGCTTCCACGGCAGTGACATCGTGCTGGCTGAAAGCGCGCTTCTCGTTCCAGTATGTGCCCATCGCGGCCACCGGCGCGTCGCCGCCGATCGGCACCATCACCAGGCTTTTCACGAAGGTCTTGCGATAGACGTCGTGCGGGATGCGGTCATCGACGAAAATATCTTCGATGGCGGCGGTGGCGTTGTTCAGCATGCACCAGCCGGAAATGCAGGTTTCTATCGGGAATTTCTGGCCTTTCCACAAAGGCCCGATGGCGTCTTCCTCGATGTAATGGCATTTGCCGTTGTCGCGCAGCACGAAGGTCACGCCGTCGGCCGAACAGACCGAGCGGGCGGTGGAGCGCACGATGGAGATGATCTCGTCCAACGAGCGGGCGACACGCAGCCGATCCTTCGCCACTTCCAGAAGCTTCAGGCGAAAATCCTGATCTCCGCGGACATGAAGTTCACCGATCAAACTTGGCCCCAGACTTCAACCCCCTTGAAGGAATACAAGTCTCTTCTTGTGAAGACAATAAAACTGTCAGTTGAAACGCCACAGTTGACGGCTTTTATTGTACAAATTCGTACCCTCCACGCTGCGGTGCGATAAAACCCTTCGAAAGCATCGGAAACGCGGCGTTCCCGATAAACCCACAGCGGAATTGCAGGTCTTTTGGGACATTCGCCCGCGGGGTACCTACATTGGTCTCATGCGCTACGGCCCCAACCTTCTTGACGAAGTCCTTCGGCGGACCGATCTGGTTCAGCTGGTGGGCAAGCGCGTGAAGCTGGTCCGCAAAGGCCGGGTGATGTGGGGCTGCTGCCCTTTCCACAAGGAGAAATCGCCCAGTTTCAAGGTCGAGAACGAGCGGCGCACCTACAAATGCTTCGGCTGCGGCGCGGGGGGCGATGCCTTCAAATGGATGATGGAGACGGAGGGTCTGACGTTCCCGGAAGCCGTCGAGCGGCTGGCGGGCGAGGCGGGCGTCGAACTTCCCAAATGGTCGCCGGAAGACGAAGCGCGCGAAGAGAAGAAAAAATCGCTCTATGACGTGGTGGAAGCGGCGTGCCAGTTCTTCGAGGAACAGTTGCGCGCGAAGAACAGCAGCGAAGCGCGCGATTATCTGGTGTCGCGCGGGTTGAATGGTGATGCCGCAAAACAGTTTCGCCTCGGCTACGCGCCGGATTCCAATTCCGCGCTGAAGGATCATCTCTACGCCAAGAATATTCCGCTGGAAGACATGGTCGCCGCCGGTCTTGTGCGCCCGCAGGATGGCGACCGCGCCGCGCGGGATTTCTTTTACAACCGCGTGATGTTTCCGATTTCCGATGCGCGCGGGCGTATCGTGGCATTCGGCGCGCGCGCGCTCGATCCCGACGCCAAGCCCAAATACATCAACACCGGCGAGACGGCGCTCTTCTCCAAGGGCCACCTGCTTTACAACTTCGCCACGGCGCGTCCCGCGGCGCTGAAAGCGCAGACCATCGTTCTCGCCGAAGGCTATATGGATGTGATCGCGCTGGTGCGTGCCGGCTTCGATTACGCCGTGGCCCCGCTCGGCACCGCGCTCACGGAAGATCAGCTGCACCTGCTTTGGCGCACCGCGCCCGAACCTGTTCTGTGCTTCGACGGCGACGAAGCCGGATTGCGCGCCGGCCTGCGCGCAGCCCATCTGGCGCTGCCGCATCTGAAGCCCGGCTTCTCGCTGCGCTTTGCGTTTCTTCCCTCCGGCGAAGATCCCGACACGCTCATCAAGCGCGAAGGGCCGATGGCCATGCGCAAGATCCTCGACGCGGCGGAACCGCTCGCCAAAGTGCTGTGGCGCGCGGAGACGGAGAGCAAGGATTTCTCCACGCCTGAACGCCGCGCCGGACTGGAACGCTCGCTGGCCGAAATCGTCGGGCGCATCGGCGACGGCAAGATCGCCGATTACTACCGCCGCGACTTCGATCAGAAAGTTTTCGAGAGCTTCAAACGCCGTGCGCCCGCGCAGCAAAACTGGCAGCCGCGCGACCGTCAGCAGGATCGCCGCAGTTTCGCAGGCGGCCGCCGCCCACCGCCGCGGCCCGGTTTTGCGGGCGGCGGCGAAACCGTTTCCCCTGCCGTGAAGAATTCCCTGCTCGCGCGCTCGGGCCGTTCGGGTGCCCGTAGCGTCAAGGAACTGGAACTTTCGGTGATCCTTTTCCGCCATCCCGATCTGGCCGCGCGCCACGCCGAGATCGTCGCCGAGCTGCCCTTGTCGGACCGCGTCCTTGACAGGTTCCGGCATGAACTCCTAAACCTCGCCGCCTCCGGCTCCAGGCTTGAAAATCAAGGCTTGGAAGCCCATCTGGTCCGTCACGGCATGTCCGATCTCGTCGAGCGCTTGAATGCGCGGGCGCTGGCGAGCGGAGAGATTGCCCCCGCGGACGACATGCAGGGGATTGAGGGTGCCGAAGACATCGAAGCCCGCTGGCTCAGAGCCGCGTCCCAATTGCGGGATATGGCCGAAACCGGCCCCGAACGGGCCCGTGCTTTCGAGCGTTTCAAGTTGGAAGGCACCGAGGAGAGCTGGCGCGATGCCGCCAATCTTCTCCCAGGGCATGATGACTAGCGCGGTATTCGCGTTCTGTTCACGGTAGAGCGCAAAAACCGGATTCTCTCCACATAGGGTAGAGGGTTCAGCAAAACGGAAATTGTCAGTTGGCGACGAAGAAAGACACCAAGAAGAAGCCGGCCAAGGCCGCTCCCGCGAAATCCGCAGCGAAGGCCGCTGTGAAATCCAAAGTGGCAAAGCCCGCCGCGAAAGCCGCCGCCTCCAAAAGCGCCGCGGTGAAGAAAGCCGCTCCCGCGAAGCCGGCTGCCAAAGCCGCCGCGAAGCCCGCGGCCAAGGCGGCAATCAAAGTCGATTCCAAGGCCAGCAAGAAAGCCGCCGATCCGAAGCTCGATCCCAAGGCCGCGAAAGCCGCGGCCGCTGCCGTCGGCCTGGTGAAGAAGCCCGACGTCATCATGAAGAATGGCAAGCCCGTTCCCGTGAAGGGGCTGAAGCCGGGCGAGGCCGAGCCGCCGGGCGATGCGGACAGCCCGCTGCTGGATATGTCCGATGTCGGCGTTCGCAAGATGATCGCGAAAGCCAAGACGCGCGGCTACGTCACCTATGACGAACTGAACAAGGTTCTGCCGTCGGAGAAAGTGTCCTCCGAACAGATCGAAGACACGATGTCGATGCTCAACGAGATGGGCATCAACGTCATCGAGTCCGAAGAGCAGGAAGAGGGCGAAGGCGGCGAGGCCGGTCTTCCCGCCACCACCACGGGCACCGCTGTCGCCACCACCGCGACCGGCAAGGAAACCTACGACCGCACCGACGATCCGGTGCGCATGTATCTGCGCGAGATGGGTTCGGTTGAACTGCTCAGCCGCGAAGGCGAAATCGCCATCGCCAAGCGCATCGAAGCCGGCCGCGAATTGATGATCGGCGCGCTGTGCGAATCTCCGCTTACCTTCGAAGCCATCACCGTGTGGCGCGACGAGTTGAACGAAGGCAAGGTTCTGCTGCGCGACATCATCGATCTGGAAGCCATGTATGGCGCCGGTCCCGATGGCCAGCCTGCCGCCGTGCCGCCGCCGGTTGGTCCGGATGGTCAGCCGCTCAACAATCCGGTGACCGGCCAGACCGCCGCGCCGCAACCGCCCAAGCCCGCTTTCACGCCCAAACCGCCGCCGCCGCCCAAGCCTGCCGCCGCCGAAGGCGAGGAAGTCGATCCGGCCGAAGCCGCAGCCGCCGCCGATGCCGGCGATGACGAAGAAGACGAAGGCAATCTTCCGTTGTCGGCGATGGAAGCCGCGCTCAAGCCGCAGGTGCTCGAGACGCTCGACAACATCGCCAATCTCTACAAGAAGCTTGGCAAGCTGCAGGACGCGAGCGTCGAAGCCGCGCTCGGCAGCGCCGAAGACCTGTCGACGTCGCAGGAACGCCGCTTCAAGAAGCTGCGCAACGACACCGTCGATCTGGTGAAGGGCCTCAAGCTCAATAACAACCGCATCGAAGCGCTCGTCGATCAGATGTACGGCATCAACCGCCGCCTGGTGTCGCTCGAAGGCCGCCTGCTGCGCCTTGCCGAAGCGCATGGCGTGGACCGCGCGGACTTCCTGAAAGAGCATTTCGGCAATGAACTCGACCCGCAATGGGCCCGCCGCGTCGGCCGCCTGACGCGTCACGGCTGGAAGGATTTCGTTCAGGATGAGCGCGACCGGATCGCGGCCCTGCGCGATGAAATCCAGTCACTGGCGCAGGAAACGCGCCAGTCCATCGTCGAATACCGCCGCATCGTGCACACCGTGCAAAAGGGCGAGCGCGAAAGCGGGCAGGCGAAGAAGGAAATGATCGAGGCGAATCTTCGTCTCGTGATCTCCATCGCCAAGAAATACACCAACCGCGGCCTGCAGTTCCTGGATCTCATCCAGGAAGGCAATATCGGGTTGATGAAGGCGGTCGATAAGTTCGAATACCGCCGCGGCTACAAGTTCTCGACCTATGCAACGTGGTGGATCCGTCAGGCCATCACCCGCTCGATCGCCGATCAGGCGCGCACCATCCGTATTCCGGTGCACATGATCGAGACGATCAACAAGCTGGTGCGCACGTCACGCCAGATGCTGCACGAAATCGGCCGCGAGCCGACGCCGGAAGAACTGGCCGAACGCCTCGCCATGCCGCTCGAAAAAGTGCGCAAGGTTCTGAAGATCGCCAAGGAGCCGATCTCTCTCGAAACGCCGATCGGCGACGAGGAAGATTCGCATCTGGGCGATTTCATCGAGGACAAGAACGCGATCCTGCCGATCGACGCCGCCATCCAGGCCAATCTGCGCGAGACGACCACGCGCGTTCTGGCCACGCTCACCCCGCGCGAAGAGCGCGTGCTGCGCATGCGCTTCGGCATCGGCATGAATACCGATCACACGCTGGAAGAAGTCGGCCAGCAGTTCTCGGTCACGCGCGAACGTATTCGCCAGATCGAAGCCAAGGCGCTTCGCAAGCTCAAACATCCGAGCCGCAGCCGCAAATTGCGGTCGTTTCTCGACAACTGATCACACAATTCGCGGTCTGCCCCTTGCAGGGTGGGCCGCGAATTTTCTAATCATCCAGTCCAAAAGAAAGACGAGATAAGTTTCGCATGCGTGGTTCCAATCCCGACAAATTCGCCGACCGCCAGAAGGACGCCGCCAAGGCGCGCCAGGAACAGCTCGACAAAGTGCGCGCCAAGATGGCGGAAGTCGCCGCCAAGAAGCCGCAGCTCGATGCCGAGCGCGCGAAGATTGCCGCCGAACGGGCCAAGCGCGAGGAAGAGCGCAAGATCGAGAAAGAAGCACGCGCCAAGCGCGAAGCCGAGGAACGCGAAGCCGCCCGCATCGCCGCCGAAGCCGCTGCCCGTGAAGAGGCCGAGGCCAAGGAACGCGAGAAGGTGGAGCGCCTGAAGGCCCATGCCCAGCTTCTCGCCGACCAGAAAGCCGCGCGCGATGCGCGTTACGCGGCCCGCAAGAAGCGGCAGAAATAGTTTCATCGGGGGGTGAAAGCATACGGACGGCGCGCCAGGCGCGTTGCCGTTCTTTCAATTTTACAAAGGACCGACCGCCATGACCGATTTCGTCAAGACAACGGGAAGACTGGCGTCCAGCATCCCCACCAAGCGCCAGTTCAAATATCCCTCCGAAGACGAGACCTATGTCCGCCGTCTCGGCAGCGCGGTCTTGAGCGTGTGGCCGTCGCTCGCGCCGGAGATCCAGCAGAAGATTCTTTCCGAAGCGACCCTGGTATGGGATCGCGAATACGGCCAGTCCGGCCTTCCCGCCAAACTGGAAGCCTTCGTCAAGCGCCATCCGAACCGGATAGGTTGAACCTCCGCGCGAAAATGGCGTCTAAGCGTTATGCGCTTGGCCGGAGGAGATTCGCATTCTTGATTCCGCTGTAGCCGCCGTCGCGGCATTCATCACCGCCACGATCTCGTTGCTGGGCTATCCCGGCATCGTCGTGCTGATGGCGCTGGAATCCTCGCTGCTTCCCGTTCCGTCCGAAATCGTGATGCCGTTTGCGGGCTATCTGGCCTCGCAGGGGCGCTTTCATCTTGTGCTGGCGGCGCTCGCCGGGGCGGCCGGCTGCAATATCGGCTCGACGATTATCTACTATATCGGCGCCATAGGCGGGCGCGCACTGGTCGACAGGCACGGCCACTATATTTTTCTCAGCAAGGCAAAAATCGATCGTGTTGAGCGCTATTTCCATCGTTGGGGCGGCATCACCATCCTCGTCGCGCGCATGATGCCGCTTCTGCCCGTCGTAGTGTCCTTGCCCGCGGGTTTCGCGCGCATGAACATCTGGAAATTCCAGCTTTATACTTTCGCGGGCTGCTTTCTGTGGTGCCTGACGCTCGCGTCGCTCGGCTATGAGTTCGGCCTCGCCTGGAAATCGCTGCCCTGGGTGAAAGATGCGATCCACTGGCTCAACATCGCATTCGTAGCCGCCATTGTGCTGGTCGCGGCATGGATCGTCTGGCGCTGGCGCCTGCGGAAAAAGGAAAGTCCCGCCGTCCTCTGAAGGTTGGCGTCTCGTTCGCGGCGCGTTTCGCCGCGATTTCCAGGCGCGCGCGGCCCAAAAGCTGCGTTGCGTCAGTGCGTATCCATCGCGGGCGGCCCATCCGCGATGCGCACCGTTTCGATGATCACGGGGATCAGCGGCGCTGCGCCTTCGAACGGTCCCTTGCCGCCCAGCGGCGATGCCGCGATCTTGTCCACCGCGTCCATGCCGCCGGTGACCTGTCCGAATACGGCGAACCCAACATTGCCGGCGTCGTGATCCAGCGAAGGCAGCGGCGCGATGTCGATGAAGAATTCGCTCGTTGCGCTGTCGGGATCGTCGCCATGCGCCATGGCGATCGCGCCGCGCAGATTCTTCAACCCATTGTCGCCTTCGAACGGGATGGCCGCATGCACGCCGCCGCGCGGTTTGCCCTGGGCATCGTAACTGCCCGCCTGGATGAGCGCGCCCGGAACAACACGGTAGAACACCGTGCCGTCGAAATGTTTTTCCTTCACGTAGCGGATGAAGTTCGCCACCGTCCTTGGCGCATGCGCCGGATCGAGCGTTACGGTGATCGTGCCGAGCGAAGTTTCGATGATGGCCTGCGGAGAGGTCGCCGATTGCGGTGTGGTCTGCGCCGCGGCGATGGAAACAAAAAACATTCCCGCCGCTGCCATCAAAAGGGCGCTTCGCATGCGCGTCCTCATTGTGTCGCGCGCAGGAAGAAATAAAGAATCCCGCCCGCAATCGCCAGGAACAGCACAAGCCACAGGCTGCCGCCCGCCAGTTCGCCGAGAGACCGCGCGAAGCCTTCGGTCTGCTCCGGCGCGTCGCGCAAGGGCTTCGGCGGCAGGTCGTCTTCGTTCATGGCCAGATTCCCGATCGGTGCGGCGCGTGCTAGGGAAGCGCCATGCTGCCCCAGCCCGGAACGTTCTATCGCCTGATCTGGCTCATGCCCGCAAGCTTCGCGGCGCATATCGCCGAGGAGTGGCTGGGCGGCTTCGCCGGCTGGGTCACCCATGTCGTGGGCGGCGCGATGAGCGAGCAGGCATTCATCGAAAACAACGCGTTCTTCATGGCGGTAATGCTGGCGCTGACGTTTTTTGCCGCCTTCGCGCGCACGAGTTGGACGGCTTTCGTCCTGATTTCTTGGGCGAGTGCCAATCTGTTCTGGGATGCGATTTTCCATCTCTTCGCGACGGCATGGTGGGGGCAATATTCGCCCGGCCTTATCACCGCCACGCTGTTCTATCTGCCGATCTCGTTTGTCGTCGGCCGCTCAGCCTTGAAGGACGGCGTGTTGACGCGCACCCATTTCATAGGCGCTTCGGCGACAGGCGCGGCTTTGATGGCCTTCGTCATCTGGGCCGGGCTCTATCATTTCGCGCTCTGATTTTTCGGCAGGTAATCGTTCGCTTCGATCAGCTTGTAGCCCGGCATCTCCGTCACGCATTGGCGCAAAAAGAACGCGTGGCCCGAACCGTAGAACACCACGATGCGATCGCCCGGCTTGGCGAGCTGCACGAGATTGGCGCAGATATAGGCGTTGCGCTTGTACCAGGCGGACAGAAGATCGGCGCCCGGCTGCTGCGCGCCGCCGCCGACGCGAACCATGTCCCGATAAAAATCGTTGTCGCGCGCGATGCGGGAAGGCTCGTTCAGATAGCGCAGCGTGTCGGAGATGGTGCCATTCGCCAGCGTCTTGCTGATCGTATCGACCATGTTCTGGATATCGGCATTGGCGGAATCGAGGATCGCCATCTCGCCATGCGCCTTGGCGTAAGCCTCGACCGGTTCGTACGGAAAATCGCCATCCACATCGATGCCATGCACGGGGATGTTCTGCTGTTTGGCGAGGCGGAAACCCAGCTGGACCACTTCATTGTGGGACGTAGCCAGCTTGCCCGCGAGATAGTCGGCATATTTCGGCGGGACGTAAGGCGCATCCCACTCGACAGCCACGGCCGTCGGCTTGAACTTTGCGATGCCGTTTACCACGGCCTGGATTTCCGCCTGCCGCTTGGGCGCCAGAACATCGTCCACAACCGTATTGTGCATGTCGTGACCGCCGGACATGTGGAAACCGCCAACGATCATCACTTCGACGGGCGCATCGTCGGCGGCGAGCACCGGCGTCGCGAAAAGCAGGGCGGAAAGCGTGAGGGTGGAAAGGGTGCGCATTGCAAGCTCCAGGGTTCTTTCCGGAAGATGGGGGCAGGGCTCTAGCGATCCACCATGCAAAATGCGAAGCGAAAGCCCCGGCTCAGCGCATGGCGTAATTAAAGCTGATGCTGATGCGTTTTCCGGGCGCGCTGTTCGGCAGAACCTCATGGCGCAGGAAGCTTTCCCAGAGGAGCAGGGTGCCGGGCTTGGGCGAGACGCGCGCGAAGGTCTGGTTTTGCCGCCGTGCCTTCGCCTTGCGCGGCGGCGCGGCCATCATCATGGCAAGGCGCGGATCCTCGAAACGGATGTCGGCGGCGCCTTTGGGTATCTCCACATAATAGGTCCCGCTGATGGCCGCATGCGGATGGATATGCGCCGCATGGACGCCGCCGCGATCCATCACATTGATCCAGAGCGAGTCCAGAACGAGCGCGCGGCCATCCAGTTCAAAGTCGAGCGTCTTGCCGAACGCCCGCGCATGCTTGTCGAGATGCTTCACCAGCTCATCGAACACGCTGGCGCGTTGCGGCAGATCGTCGAGCGAGGCGTAGGAGGTGTAACCCTTGTAGCCGTGATCTTTGGCCCAGCGCTGACCGGCCCGGTCTTCGGCGGCAATGGCGAGGCAGGTTTTGGCGAGCGCCGCGTTCAACCCGCGCGCGGCAATCTGGGCGCGGTAAAGCGCGGTCACGAACAATGTCTCGATGTTACGGGAATCGGCCATGGCGCTCGATTCTATGCGCTTTGCGCCTGCCGGTCATGCGGCCTCCCGCACATTCTCGACAAGCCCTGCGGCATCTCCTACACCCCGGGGCAACCGCTATTTCCGAGTTGCCACACGTGAACAAACCCGCTTCCGTCATCGCGCAGCACGGCACCACCTTCTCGGTGCTGTTCGCCATCAGCTTCTGCCACATGTTGAACGACATGATGCAGTCGCTCATCCCGTCGATCTATCCGTCACTCAAAACGATGTTTCACCTGTCCTTTGCACAGGTCGGATTGATCACGCTGGTCTTCCAATGCACCGCATCGCTGTTGCAGCCGGTCGTCGGACTCGTATCCGACAAGCGGCCGATGCCGTTCTCGCTGCCGGTCGGCGCCGCGTTCACGCTGGTCGGTATCGCTGGCCTTGGCCTGGCGCAGAGCTACGCGATGGTTCTTCTTGCCGCCGCCATCGTCGGCGTCGGCTCGTCGGTGTTCCATCCGGAGTCTGCGCGGGTTGCGCGCATGGCCTCCGGCGGCCGGCACGGATTGGCGCAATCGTTGTTTCAGGTCGGCGGCAACACCGGCTCGGCGTTGGGCCCGATCCTCGCCGCTGCGGTGGTGATGACCTATGGCCACAAATCGATCACCTGGTCGGCACTCTTCGCGCTGATCTCCATTGTCGTGCTTTTCTATGTCGGGCGCTGGTACAAGGATCATGGCATCGCGCGCATGAAGGCGGCGCAGAAAACATGGGCGGAGCCGGGCCTCTCGCAACGCCGCGTCGTGTTTTCGATCTTCATTCTGCTGATGCTGATTTTCTCCAAATATTTCTATCTCGCCAGCATCACCAGCTATTACACCTTCTACCTGATCCATCATTTCGGCGTGTCGGTGCAGGCCGCGCAGTTTCACCTGTTCGTGTTTCTGGGCGCCGTCGCCGTCGGCACCTTTGCAGGTGGTCCGATCGGCGATCGTATCGGCCGCAAGCTGGTGATCTGGGTGTCGATCCTGGGCATCCTGCCGTTCACGCTGATGCTGCCTTTCGCAAATCTGTTCTGGACCTCCGCGCTGTCTGTCATCATCGGGCTGCTGCTGGCATCGGCCTTTCCCGCCATCGTGGTGTTCGCGCAGGAGCTCATGCCGGGCCGCATCGGCATGGTGTCGGGCATGTTCTATGGATTCTCATTCGGCATGGGCGGCATCGGCGCGGCGGTGATCGGATTGTTCGCCGATCATTGGGGCATCGAATACACCTATAGTGTGTGCTCGTTCCTGCCCGCGATCGGCCTGCTCACCGCGCTGCTGCCGAACATGGAGAAGGATGGCAAGACGATCGCCGTCTCGCCACCCGTCGATGAGAACTCGCTGACGTAAATTTGCCGTCAGGCCGAGAACGCCGCCGAGAGCACCAGCAGAATTCCAAGGGTGGACAGAAGCCAGATGATCGTGCGCAGCATCGGCACGCCCATCGCATAAAGCGGCAGATAGATCACCCGCATCCAGAAATAGAGCTGCGCGCCCCAGATGGTCCGCGTGTTGTGCCGGTCCAGAAGCGTGATGATGAGAACCGCCGCCGCAAAGATCGAGAACGTCTCGCGGAAATTGTTAAAGGCGCGCTCCATGCGCCCGGCCACCTTGCCTTTCAGCGGCGGCGTGTTGTCGCGCGCGCCGGTGTTCCAGGCCGCGCCGCGTTCCTGCGTCGCGAAATGCGCGCCCAAAAACAGATGCACGAAGCCCAGAACGGCGGCGAGCGCGAGCATCGTCAGCTCCACGCTCATGCCGCCGAGTTTCAGATTGGCCAGCGGCAGCGCCGCCAGCGTGTTCAAGAATGTGTCCATGATCCCCTCCCCCCAATACGAAAATTATAGCGCAATCGCGCCGCATTAACTGTAAGAAATCGTGTTCCGCCGGTCCGGCTGTGTTATGCGAAAAGGCGCTTGAGGAATTGCATGACGACGCTGACGCAAAAAGCCGAACGCATCTACACCCGTCACGAAAATATCGTGGACGGCGTAATTCACGTCGCCGGCATGTTGTTTGCCGTGAACGCCGCGGTATGGCTGCTTCTGCATGTGGGCGTTTCCGCGGAAGCGAGCGTCACGGTCTATTGCCTGGGGCTTCTGGGAATGATCTTCGCCTCCGGCGTCTACAACATGGTGCCGGAGACGGCGCGCCCCAAGCAGCTTCTGCGGCGCATCGATCACGCGGCGATCTTCATCATGATCGCGGGCACCTACACACCCTTCGCCGTCAACCGCGTGGGTGCGCCCTACGGCACGGCCGTGCTGGTGGCGATCTGGGTCTGTGCGAGCATCGGCGTTGCGCTGAAAGTTCTGTTTCCGCGCCGCTTCGAAACCGCGGCGATCGCGCTCTATCTCGGCATGGGCTGGATGGTCGTGGCCGTGCTTAAGCCGCTTGCGGCGTCTGTTGCTGCCGTCGATTTCTGGCTTCTGATCGGCGGCGGTCTCGTCTATTCGGCGGGCGTCGCGTTCTATGTGATCGAGCGCATCCCGTTTCACAAGGCGATCTGGCATGCTTTCGTGCTGGTTGCCGTGGTCCTGCACTTTAGCGCCGTGGCGATGGAATTCGCCACTTGATCGAAGCCGTCATTTTCGATTGCGACGGGGTGCTGGTGGACAGCGAGGTGCTGGCGCTGGAAGTCGAACTCGCCGCCGCGGCGCAAGTTGGGCTCGTCTACGATCTGGACGAATACAAAGCCCGCTTCATGGGCATGACGACGCAAGCGTTCTTCGACCTGCTCGCCGAAGATTGCCGCGCACAGACGGGCCGCAATCTGCCCGAGGGATTTCAGGATCGTTGTTATGGCGAATATCGCGCGGCGCTTCATCGTCTGAAGGAGATCGAGGGCGCCATGCGCGCAGTGTCCGCGGTCACGCATCGCAAGGCTGTCGCCAGCTCCAGTACCGCGGATGCCCTGGAGGAGAAGCTGCGCCGCACCGGGTTGTGGGACCGCTTCGCGCCGCATGTCTATTCGACCGATCTGGTTGCGTCCGGAAAGCCGGCGCCGGATATCTTTCTTTATGCGGCGAGGAAGCTTGGAACTGCGCCGCGCGATTGCCTTGTCTTCGAAGACAGCGTCAACGGCGTGCGCGCCGCCCGTGCCGCGAATATGCGGGTTTGGGGCTTTTCGGGCGGCGGCCATATGGACAAAGCGTCCTCCGACAGATTGATGGCCGCCGGCGCGGAGCGGATCGTCGAACATTGGGACCACGCCACGGCCCTCATTGCTTCGGCAGGAAGCTCTGCGTAACCTTTTGCCGTCAGTGTGCGTGGGTCGAGGGAGTTCACGATGCGTAAAATTCTAGGCCTTGGTGCATTGGCGCTCGCGGGTTTTGCACTGTCCGGTTGCGTCGTCGCCAGCGTTGGCGGCGCGGTTGTGGGTGGTGCGGTTACCGTCGCCTCGACCGCGGTGCATGTCACCGGCGATGTCGTGAGTGGCGCGGCGGATATCGCGACCGGTCAGTCGGACGACAAGAAAAAAGACGACAAGAAACCGGACGACGACAACTAGAACGAATCCTTGCGCTTTCGCGTCTCCGCGAACACCGCAACATTGTCGGCGCTCTCCATTCCCAGCGTCGCGCGGAGTTCTTTCGAGTCCGGCCGCAGGAACGGGTTGGTCTTTTTCTCAAGACCCATCGTGGAGGGGATCGTCGCTTCGCCTTTGGCGCGGGCGGCCTCCACCTGTTTCATCCGCGCCTGAAGATCGGAATTCTTCGGCTCCAGCGTGAGCGCGAAGCGGCCATTGCTGAGCGTGTATTCGTGCCCGCAATAGATCTTCGTGGCGTCGGGCAGCTTCATCAGCTTGGAGAGGCTGTCCCACATCATCTGCGGCGTGCCTTCGAACAGCCGCCCGCAGCCCATGGCGAACAATGTGTCGCCCGTGAAAGCCATGCCGTCGAAGACGAAAGCAATATGCGACGAGGTATGCGCCGGAATCTCCAGCACGGTCACGCGGCGCGATCCGAACCGCCAGGGTTCCGCTTCGCTGACACCGGTATCGATCCCCGGAATGCGCCCGCGATCCTTTCCCGGCCCCACCACCTCGGCGCCGAATTCTTCCTTGAGGGCGAGATTGCCGCCGCAATGGTCCAGATGGTGATGGGTGTTGAGGATATGGGTGAGCTTCAGCCCCCGCGCCGCCAGCGCTTTGCGCACCGGTCCCGGCTCGGACGGATCGACCACGGCGCAAAGCCCGGAACCGTCGGTGACCAGATAGGCGTAATTGTCCTGCAGGCAGGGAACGAGCGCGACGCTGATGTCAGTCATTTATGGGTTCCTTTTCCGGGGCCAGCCTAGCAAGCTGCCGCCCCGCATTGAACCCACGTGAACGGGAGGCTAGGCACGTTCCCGATGGACTACGATTCGGCCAGCCTGTCGGAGTTTTACGCCTCGCCCGTGGGGCAGGTTGCGCGTCGCGTGATCCAGCGCCGCTTGCGCGACGTGTGGCCGGACACCGACGGAACGCGGCTTCTGGGATATGGCTTTGCCATTCCCTATATGCGCGGCCTCGCGGCCAATACCGAATTTGCGGCCGCGCTGGTGCCCGAGCAATTGGGTGCGGTGGCATGGCCGGCGGATTCCTGTCTCAGCGTCGTGGCGCAGGAGGATGCGCTGCCGTTCCCCGATGCGATGTTCGACCGCGTGCTGGTGATCCACGGTCTTGAGAGCGCGGAATCGCTTCGCCCCTTGCTGCGCCAGCTTTGGCGGGTTCTCGCGCCGTCGGGGAAACTCCTGCTCGTCGCGCCGAACCGCACCAGTCTTTGGGCACAGGTCGAACGCTCGCCGTTCGCGCATGGCCGCCCCTTCAATCGCGCGCAGCTCGACAGCCTTCTGCGCGACACGCTGTACGTCGCGGAGCGTTGGGATGGCGCATTGATGATGCCGCCGCTGAAATCGCGTCGTCTTCTGGGGCGCGGCATAAGCTGGGAGAAAATCGGCCGCCGCATCTGGCCGGCGCTGGCCGGCGTTCACATCGTCGAGGCGACGAAGTCGATGTATGCGCTCACGCCGCCCATGCCGGCGAAGCAGGAGCGACACCTGTTCGCTTCGGCGCGCGGCTGAATTGTCTCCCTTTGTAATTCACGCCTCCGTGAAGCGCATGACGAGCTCGTCACATACGGCATGGCTACGACACTAGTTTCATTGTGTCGCGCGTTCGGCATGGCGGTTATTCCGCAAGCTCATCCTTGAAAGCAATCTTATGATTTCCGCGATTCCATTCGCGGGGATGACGTTACAAAGAATGCGCGCGACGCATGGACGCTACGCACTGTCTTTTTCCAAACACAAAGTCTTCCTATCTGCTCATCGTCGGTATCGAAGAGCCGGCATCCACATCAGGAGGGAGTGCAATGCGTAACGTGTATCTTGCAGCAATCGGGTTGAGCGCGATGCTGGCGATGGGAACATCGGCGGCCAGTGCGGAGGATGCTTCCGCATCGACCTGTGTGTCCCTCGCGTCTCAGGTGAAGACCGCGCTGGCGTCCAACCAGCAATCTTCCAATTACGAGGCGGCCGTGAAGGAAAGCCGCTATGGCCGGGATTTCTGCGCCAACGCGCAGCCGAGAGTCGGCACCGCGCATTACGCGCAGGCGCTGAAGCTTCTGGGCGTTTCATAAGAAGCGTTCAGGATGAACCTGCGCGGTGGGCGATTGGCCCCCAAGCAGCGCCGCCGCGCCGGTTCATCAAGAATATGGCGCCTTCGGCCATGAGGTTTGGTCCGAATGCATCGGCTTGAACGGGTTTCGTCCCGTTCGCATCGAGCGCCAGTGTTTTTTCGATCGTGGCGCCGGCTTGCGTCGCCATCTGCGTGAAATCGCGGATGGTGCACAAATGGATGTTGGGCGTGTCATACCACGCATAATCCAGCGCATGGGTGCGCGGCATGCGGCCGTTGAACAGCAGCGACAGGCGCACGCGCCAATGCCCGAAATTGGGGAACGAGACGATCGTGCGCCGCCCGATGCGGAGCAGATCTTCCAGCACCTTGGCCGGCGCGCGCGTCGCCTGGATGGTTTGGCTCAGGATCACCACGTCGAAAGCCTGCGACGGATAATCGGCGAGGTCGGTGTCCGCATCGCCCTGCAGCACCGAGAGCCCGCGCGCCACGCAGTGATTGACGTTCTGTTGCGACAGCTCGATGCCGCGCCCGTCCACATTGCGCGTCCGTTTCAGATGTTCGAGCAGCGCGCCGTCGCCGCAGCCCACATCCAGCACGCGACTGTCGGCTTCGATCATCTCGGCGATGGCGGCAAGATCGGGACGCAGGCTCATGCGATGCCGTTCGCGTTTGCCGCGGCATTCAGGAAGCCGCGAACCGTCTGCAGCATTTCCGGCTCATCGAGCAGGAAGGCGTCATGGCCCTTGTCGCTTTCGATCTCCACGAAGCTGACATTCGCTGCCGTTGCATTGAGCGCGTGGGCGATGCGCTTGTTCTCCGGCGTGGGAAACAGCCAGTCGCTGGTGAAGGAGATCAGGCAGAATCGCGCCTTGGTGTTGCGGAAGGCATCGGCGAGCACGCCGTTATAGTCGCTGGCGAGGTCGAAATAATCCATCGCGCGGGTGATGTAGAGATAGGAATTGGCGTCGAAGCGATCGACAAAGGTCATGCCCTGATGGTGCAGATAGGATTCCACCTGGAAGTCCGCGCCGAATCCGAAGGAGATCTGATCACGGTCTTGTAGCTCGCGGCCGAACTTCCGCTGCAGCGCCGCTTCCGAAAGATAGGTGATATGCGCGGCCATGCGCGCCACGGCGAGGCCCTTGCCCGGTTGTGCTGTGCCGTAATCGCCGTTCTTCCAGTCCGGGTCGGCCATGATCGCCTGACGGCCGACTTCATGAAATGCGATGTTTTGCGCGGAGTGGCGCGCGGCGGTGGCGATGGGCATCGCATTGACCACGCGCTCGGGATAGGACGCCGCCCATTGCAGCACCTGCATGCCGCCCATCGATCCGCCGGTGACGCAGAGGAGTTTCTCGATGCCGAGCGCATCGATCAGCATCGCTTGCGCGCGCACCATGTCGCCGATGGTGACGACGGGAAAATCCAGGCCATAGGATTTTCCGGTGGCCGGATTGATCGAGGCCGGGCCTGTCGAACCCATGCAGCCGCCGATGACATTGGTGCAGATGACGAAGAAGCGGTCGGTGTCGATCGGCTTGCCGGGCCCGACCATGATGTCCCACCAGCCGGGCTTGCCGGTGAGCGGATGGCGGCTGGCGGCGAACTGGTCGCCCGTCAGCGCATGGCAGATGAGGATGGCGTTGCTGCGCGCCGCGTTCAGCGTGCCATAGGTCATATAGGCGATGGTGAAAGGCGAGAGCGTGCGCCCGCAATCCAGCGCCAGCGGTGTGCTGAATGTGATCGCTTTTCCTGGGTCCGCTTCGGGTTCGCAGACGGGACGCAGGAAAGTGGGATTTGCGGTCTGGGCCAAGGCGCCTTTTCCAACCAATCCGGATCGGTCCGGGCGGGTTTGCTAGGGCCGGGGGGCCTAGCTGTCAACGATGGCGGCTTTTCTCTTGCCCCGGCCCGCCGATGCCACTAGCCATTCCGGCCTTGTGCCAGCGTGCGGTGAGAGAAGAACCCGTCATGAAACCGAAGCCAAAGCCCACCATCCTCGACATCGCGCCTTATGTCGGTGGCCGTGCGCATGCGCCGGGTGCGAGCCGGGTGTTCAAGCTCTCCTCCAACGAGTCCGCGCTGGGCGCCAGCCCGCTCGGTGTCGAAGCCTATCGCGAGGCCGCCACTGGCTTGGACATCTATCCCGAGGGCAGCGCCAAGATCTTGCGCGATGCCATCGGCGAGACTTACGGCCTCAATCCCGACCGCATTGTTTGCGGCAATGGTTCAGACGAGCTTTTGACCTTGCTGGCGCATGGCTATTTGCATGCCGGCGACGAGGTTATCTTCAGCGAACACGCCTTTCTGGTCTATCGCATCGCTACGCTGTCCAACGGCGCGGTGCCGGTGGTGGTGCCGGAGCCGAAATTGCGCGTCGATGTCGATGCGATGCTGAAGGCCGTCACGCCGAAAACGCGGCTGGTCTATCTCGCCAATCCGAACAACCCGACGGGTTCCTATCTCACCAGCGAGGAGGTGCGCCGCCTGCATGCGGGTCTGCGGCCCGACATCCTGCTCGTGATCGATGCCGCTTACGCCGAATATGTCCGCAAGAATGATTACGACACCGGCGTGGAGCTGGTGTCCCAGTTCCACAACGTCGTGATGACGCGGACATTTTCAAAAATCTATGGCCTCGCGGGCCTGCGTATCGGCTGGGCGTTCTGCCCGCCGGACGTCGTGGACGTGCTGAACCGCATTCGCGGGCCGTTTAACGTGTCCGTGCCCGCGCAGCGCGCCGCCGCGGCGGCGCTGAAAGACCGCACGCATGTCGAGAATGCAGTGGCGCATAACGACAAATGGAAAGCGTGGCTGATCGAGCATATCCGCAAGCTCGGTCTGCGCGTGGACGAGAGCGTCGGTAATTTCGTGCTCATCCATTTCGCCAATGAAGCCACGATGAAAAAGGCGGATGTGTTTCTCACCGGGCGCGGCATCATCCTGCGGCCCGTCGGCGCTTACGGCTTGCACAATTGCCTGCGTCTGACCATCGGCACCGAAGACGCCAATCGCGAGACGCTCAAGGTGCTGAGCGATTTTGTGAAGTCATGAGCACGACGCCACATTTCGATCGCGTTGCCTTGGTGGGCGTCGGCCTCATCGGCTCGTCCATGGCCCATGGCATGCGCCGCGCGGGATTGGCTGGCCATATTTCCGGCTACGCACACACACCCGAACTCGTGGAACGTGCGAAGAAGGCCGGCATTGTCGATTCCATGCATGACGATCTCGCCTCCTGCGTGAAAGACGCCGATCTCGTCGTGCTGGCCGCGCCCGTCGGCGCGTTTGCGGAGATTGCGAAAGCGATCGCGGGCCATCTGAAACCAGGCGCGATCGTCAGCGACACCGGTTCGGTGAAGGGCGTGATGTTCCGCGATGTCGCGCCGCATCTGCTCAAGGGCGTGCATCTGATTCCGGCACACCCCATCGCGGGTACCGAACAGTCCGGCCCCGAAGCCGGCTTCCCCGAATTGTTCGACGGACGCTGGTGCATTCTGACCCCCGCGGCGGACGCCGATCCCGCCGCCGTCGAAAAGCTCAAAGAGTTCTGGGAGAAGCTCGGCAGCCAGGTCGAGATGATGGATGCCAGGCACCATGACCTTGTGCTCGCCATCACCAGCCATCTGCCGCATCTGATCGCCTACAACATCGTCGGCACCGCCAATCATCTGGAGCAAGTGACAAACGGCGAAGTGATCAAATATTCCGCGGGCGGATTTCGCGACTTCACGCGCATCGCCGCCTCCGATCCCACCATGTGGCGCGACGTGTTCCTGAACAATCGCGAAGCGGTTCTGGAAATGCTGGGGCGCTTCTCCGAAGACCTCACGGATCTGCAGCGCGCGATCCGTTACGGCGACGGGAATTTCCTGTTCGATCTGTTCACGCGCACGCGCGCGATCCGCCGCTCGATCGTCGATGCCGGACAGGATTCCGCCGCGCCGAACTTCGGCCGCAACGCCGATAAATCGGAAAAATAAGCGTGGGAAGGGTTTCTAATACAGCGGCGAGAGCAGGTCGGCCGGGACCGACCCGATCGACATTACGCCGTCCTTGAAGCCCAGCGTAGCCGTCAGTGGACCGCTATCTTGCATATTTCCGGCGAAGGCGAAGAAGCCTGCGGCCAATCCGCCCTTCGCGCCCTTGAGCCAACCGTGCTGTTGCGCCTGTTGCAGCAGCGGCTGCCAGCCGCCGATGCGCAACTGCAGCGCGCCCACCGGCCGGTGCAATTCGTCGGCGGTCATCGCGCCCTTGCCGGCGATATCAAGCTTGCCCCAGCCTATCGCAACGCTGTTCACCAGCATGCCGCCATGGCGCGTGCGCCAGTTTTCCATCGCTGCGCGCCAATCGGTGTGGCCGGAGAGGACGCCATCGAAACTCGTTCCCGGCGATATCATGGCATCGAGCCGGAAGGTTTTGATGTCCGGCCCAAAGGCCGGCTTCAATTCCGGCGCGATGTGAACGTCATCGGCTTCGATGACGAGATCCAGGCCGTCGATCTTCGGGTCCTTGCGCAGGTGGAGCTGGAAGCGCGCCGCGGACACGTCCGGCGAGGCGGCGTTCACCAGATCCAGATCGAAACGCGAAAGCTCGTTGTCATGCGCAAGGGCACTGGCGCGCAGCAGGCCCGGCAGGAAACGATAGGTATGTACCGCTCCGGATTCGCCATGCCACGTGAGGGTCTGCGTTCCGGCAGCCTCGAGAACGTATTGCGTGCGGACATAGGTCAGCGCGTGCATGGCGAACCGCTCGGCAGTCCAGATTATCGGGCCGCGCGTGCCGGCAATCTCCACGCGCAATCCATCCAGCTCGCTGTCCACGCGGAAGGGAAAACCGCTCATCGTCTTTTGGGCGAAGCTGACTTTGATGCCCGGCGCGATCTCATGGCCGTTGATCGCGTCGAGTTTGTGCGAGGCGGCGGTCGATGCGAGCCACCAATAGCCCATGAGGCCCAGAAGCAGGATCGCGAACAGGCCGACCGGCCCATAGAGGAAGAAACGATGGGAATAGTTCATGGAGTGCACGCCGCCTTGGACCGGCGTGCTCTAGCAGAGCCTAGCCGCAACGCGAATAGCCGCAGGAGACACAGGTGTCGCAGCCTTCCACCTTCACAAGGCCCGGCTGGCCGCAGCGCGGGCAATAACGCGCGGGTGCGCCCTCCGCGTTCACGGCGACCGCGTGCGCGTCGTCATGCGCATGGTCCTCGCGCGGCGTCATGAAGCCGATGGCCACCAGATGCCGTTCGATCACTTCGCCGATGGCCGCGAGGATGGACGGCACATAATGGGCGTTCATCCATTGGCCGCCGCGCGGATCGAACACCGCTTTCATCTCGTCCACCACGAAGGAGACATCGCCGCCGCGCCGGAACACCGCCGAGATCATGCGCGTCAATGCCACCGTCCAGGCGTAATGCTCCATATTCTTGGAGTTGATGAAAATCTCGAACGGCCGGCGCCGGCCGTCCTTCTCCACATCGTTGATGGTGATGTAGAAGGCGTGATCCAGATCGGCCCATTTGATCTTGTAGGTCTGCCCTATCAGAACTTCCGGCCGGTCCAGCGGCTGCGTCATATAAACGACGCCGCCTTCCTCGCGCATGCGCGGCGACACAATGGGCGGCAGGACTTCCGCAACGGATTCCGGTGGGGCGGGCGCCTGTGCAGGCGTTACAGCCAGCACGGAGCCGCGCGCTTCGCTGGGCCGATAGGTCGTGCAGCCCTTGCAGCCCATCTCATAGGCGTGTCGGTACACGTCCTTGAATGCCTCGAAGGAAATATCGACCGGCACGTTGATCGTCTTGGAGATCGAGCTGTCGATATATTTCTGCGCCGCCGCCTGCACCGCCAGATGCTCGTTCGGCGAAAGCTCCTGCGCGTTGACGAAGTAATCCGGCAGCGCCGTATCTTCGCCGAACAGCGCGCGGAATTTGCGATAGGCGTAATCGCTGACGTCTTCCTCGATGCGCGTTCCGTCCGCCTTCAAGATTTTGCGCGTGTAGGTATAGGCGAACACCGGCTCGATGCCGCTCGACACATTTCCCGCGAACAGCGAGATCGTGCCCGTCGGTGCAATGGAGGTGAGAAGCCCATTGCGGATCCCATGCGCCGCGATCTGCACGCGGATATCCTCCGGCAGCGCCATGATGTGCGGGCGCTTGAGGAATTCATGCGCGTCGAACAGCGGGAACGCGCCTTTCTCCTTGGCGAGTTCCGCGGAGGCGCGATAGGCCGCATGGCTCAGCACTTTCAGCCAGCGCTCGATCAGCACGATGCTTTCCGCCGAGCCATAACGCGTGCGGCAGAAGATCAACGCATCGGCGAGGCCCGTGACGCCCAATCCGATGCGGCGCTTGGCTTTGGCTTCCGCCTGCTGCTCCGGCAGCGGAAACCGCGAAACATCGATGATGTCGTCGAGGAAGCGGATCGCCGTCGTCGTCAGCCGCGCCAATTCGTCTTCATCCAGCGCGGCGTCGGCGCCGAACGGGTTCTTCACCAGCTGCGCCAGATTGATCGAGCCCAACAGGCACGCGCCATAAGGCGGTAGGGGCTGTTCGCCGCAGGGATTGGTCGCGTGGATCGTCTCGCAATAACCCAGATTGTTCTGCGCGTTGATGCGGTCGATGAAGATCACGCCCGGCTCGGCGTATTCATAGGTCGCGCGGGTGATGCGGTCCCACAATTCGCGGGCCTTCACCGTGCGATAAATCTTGCCGTCGAATTTCAAATCCCAATCCGCATCGCGCGTCACCGCCTCCATGAACGTATCGGTGACGAGCACCGACAGGTTGAACATGGTCAGCCGTCCGCTTTCGCGCTTGGCGTCGATGAAGTCTTCGATGTCGGGATGATCGCAGGCCAGCGTTGCCATCATCGCGCCGCGCCGCGATCCGGCGCTCATGATGGTGCGGCACATCGCGTCCCACACCTCCATGAAGGACACGGGGCCGGAGGCGTCCGCGCCCACGCCCTTCACCAGCGCGCCTTTGGGGCGCAAGGTCGAGAAGTCGTAGCCGATACCGCCGCCTTGCTGCAGCGTCAGCGCGGCTTCACGAAGCCCAGAGAAGATTCCATCCATCGAGTCCGGAATCGCGCCCATGACGAAGCAATTGAACAGCGTGACCGAACGATCCGCGCCGGCACCGGCGAGAATGCGTCCGGCGGGAAGGAATTTGTGACCCGCCAGCGCAGCGGCGAATTGCAGCGCAGCCTTGCGCTGATTGTCCGGCGCTTCGGCGCGGGCGGCGGCGAGCGACACGCGCGCCCAGGTAGAGGCGATATCGCCGTCCACGGGCGTGCCGTCCGGCTGCTTCAGCCGGTACTTCATGTCCCAGATCTGGCGAGAAATATCGCTCATAGCGCCTCAGTCGAACCGCTTTGCGAGCGGCTCAAAGAGATAACGCTTCAGCCTGCGAAAGTCAATGAATGTTCGCTATCCGTTCTTAACCAAAAGAATCAAGAAAGCCCTTTGGAAGCAAGAATTTGGCGGCCTTCCGCCAGAAGTTTCATGGTCCCGGTTTCGATGCGCTCTTCCAGCGCCGCCATGAATTCCGCCCGCTTCAGCCCCGCCGGAATCGGGGGCAGGAATTCGACCACGATCTTGCCCGGCTTCTTGATGAAGCCTGTCCAGAACAGGCCCGAATCCAGCGCTACCGGAATGCAGGGCACGCCAAGCTGTGCGTAGAGACCCGCCACGCCGGGTTTGTAGTCGGGCGCCGCATAAGGCTTCTTCCGCGTGCCTTCGGGAAAAATCAGAATGTCGCGTCCGGCGTTCAGCATCGCGCGCGCCTCGGCGATCATCTTGCGCATCGCGCTTGCCTTGCCGTCGCGGTCGATCGGAATGACGCCCGCTTTCCAGATGTACCAGCCGTAAAACGGAATGCGTTGCAGCTCGCGTTTCAGCACCGTGCTGGCATCTTCGAGCAGCAGGTAGAGCGTGACGGTGTCCCACATGCTCATATGCTTGGAGGCCACCAGCACGCCGCCATGCGGGATCGGGCCGCGCACTTCGTAATCCAGCCCCGCGATATATTTCAGCCCGAACAGAAGAAAGCGGCTCCACATCTTGGAAAGCTGCACCGTGAACGGACGCGGCAGGAGAAGGACCCAGACGAAGCCGCCCATCAGCAGCACAGAGGCCGCGATGAACCAGATGAAGAACAACAGCGATCGGACGAAAACCATCGAAGCCTCAGCCGCTATGCACGAAGCGGGTGATGACGAGACTGGCGAGATATTTGGCGTATTCGCTGTTGAGCAAATGCAGCGCATGCGGATCGCGCCACCAGCCGTCCAGGTCCAGCCCTTGCGGATTGACGGGATAGGCGACCAGCCGCACGCCGGGCATGTCGGCGGCGAATTCGTTGAGGCTGCGGCGCATGTGGTAATTCGCCGTCACCACGATGATGCTGTTGTAACCGTGGTGTCGCACCCATCCGCTCGCTTCGTCGGCATTGCCATGCGTGCTCGTCGCGCGAAAGCCGAGATCGGCGCAGCAATCGAAACGCCGCCCGCCATGCGCGATCTTCTTCAAATCCGCCTTGGTGGTGCCGGGATTGACGCCGCTGATGAGAAGCCGCTTGGCCGCGTCCTTCTCCAGCAATTTGTCGGCGGCATCGAGCCGCGCATCGCCCCCGGTCAGCGCCACGATTCCATCGGCACGCGGAAGCGTAGCGGGCGCCTGCGGCAGCGTCAGCGCGAACAGCACAAAACCGAGCGTGTAGGCGACCAGAAGTGCCACGCCCAGCTTCACCAGCCAGTTTCCCGATTTTTCCATTCTCGTCCCGCCGCTCCCGGGGTGCAGATTGGACCATGCGGCCGCCCAAGAAAATATTGACGTCCGCGTGAAAAGACTCAGTAGATTTCGCGCAGAACCGCCAGCACCGATAGCCGGGCCGTGGCCCAGGCAATGATTGCGGAGACGAGCGGCACCGCCAAAAGCCAAACCAGTTCCTGAGGGTTAAGTCCCAATGGCGGCAGAAATGGGACTGGCTCGACGCCCGCGAATTCCAGCCCGCCCGCGGCCAGAAACGCGATCGCGGCCAGGCCCGCGCCGACGGCCGAGGCCGCCAATGTCGAAAGCAGGTAATGCCATTCGAAGGCGCGCGCGATGAACCCGGAATGCGCACCCATCTGGTGCAGCAGGGCGACGATGTCATGATGCGCTTCGAGCCCCGCGCGCGTGGCGAACGCCACCGCCGCCGCTGTCGCCACAGCGATCAGCGCGAGAATGGCGTAGGCCGCATAGATGATCGTGTTGGCGAGATTCTGCAGCCGCGAAATCCAGCGCGTGTGATCGTCCACGTTGGAATCGGGCGCCACGGTTTGCAGCCTTGTGGTGAGCTGCGCGAAATCGACATGTTCGCCGGGCACGATGGTCGCATCGATCAGGCGCGGCAGCGGAAGGTCTTTCACCATCGCATCCGCGCCGAGCCACGGTTCGACAAGCTTGGTCGCATCGGCGTCCGACATGGGCGTGACCGTCAGGATGCCGTGCGTGCCGCGCAGGATCTGCAGCGCCGCTTCGGTTTCCGTATCGAGATTGCGCGACGATGTCGGATGCTCCGGCTGCAGGATCTGCACGGTCAGCCGTCCCGCCAGTCCTTCGCGCCAGCTTTCCGCTTGCCGGTCCGCGAGCAGGGATGCGCCCAGCGCCAGCGCGGCGAGGAACGCCATCACCGCGATCACCACGTCGAGCGGGGCTGCACCTTTTTCGCGCGGCAGGATGCGGCCGCGCACGCGTTGCTTGTCGCTCATCCGCGCCTCAATTCGACAAGGCGTCCATCGACCAGCCGCATCTCGCGCGAGCGCGAGCGTTCGATCAGGCCGCGGTCATGGGTGGCGATGAGCACAGTGGTGCCCAAACGGTTGAGTTCCCCGAACAGGCGGATGAGCCGTTGCGCGATTTCCGGATCGACATTGCCCGTCGGTTCGTCGGCCAAAAGCAGATCGGGCTGGCCCACCACTGCGCGCGCGATGGCGACGCGCTGCTGTTCACCGCCCGACAATGTCGGCGGCTTGGCGTTCATGCGGTCGCCCAGGCCCACCCAGTTCAAAAGCTCTTCCACGTCGCGGATGTAGTCGTCGGTCTTGCGGCCGGCGAGGCGCAGGGGCAGCGCCACATTGTCAAAAGCTGACAGATGGGAGAGCAGGCGGAAGTCCTGGAACACCACCCCGATACGGCGGCGCAGCGCGGGAAAAGCGGAGCGCCGCGCCGTGGCGAGATCGGTCCCGAACAGGGTGATGAGCCCCCGGCTGGGCGCCTCGGCCAGGTAGAGCAGCTTCAGCAGCGTCGATTTGCCCGCGCCGGATGGCCCGGTGAGGAAGGTGAAAGTGCCCGGCTCGAGCTGGAACGTGACGTCGCGCAGAACTTCCGGCCCCGGCCCATAGCGCATGCCGACATTTTCGAAGCGGATCATGGGGCGGGACCATAAAGGCGGGAATCAGCCCTTACCATCGCTTGCCGGGGCGTCTGCGTTAAACCTATTTTTCGGGCGATTGGTTATAAGCACTTCATGATTCTGGTCTGTCCCAACTGCGCCGCCCGCTACGAAGTCGACGGGACGCAATTCCCCGCCGAGGGGCGCAAGGTCCGCTGCAAGAAATGCGGCCATGTCTGGCATCAGGCTGCCGAAGCAGGCCAGGCGGAGATCGAAGAGACCATCTTCAATCCGCCGCCGGAGTCCGAGCCTGTCGCCGTGGCCGAGCCGGAGATCGAAGCGGAGGCACCGCAACCGTCCTGGCGTGCCCCGGCCGTGGAAGACGATGCGGCGGAGGACGATTTCCATCTGGATGCGCCGGAAAGCCCGGCAAAGCGCGGCATGGGCGCCGTGCTGGTGATGCTGGGCTGGGCCGCGCTGGTCGTCGTCATCCTGGTGATCGGCTGGTCGGCGGCGAACTACCGTTCGCAGATCGTCGGCATCTGGCCGCAATCCGCATCGTTGTTTTCCCGGCTCGGCATGGCGGTGAATATGCGCGGCCTGGATTTCGCCGATGTTCGCCACACGAACCAGACCGAAGATGGACAACCGGTTCTGGTCATCACCGGCAAGGTGGTGAACGTGACGGGCAAGAAGCTCGATGTGCCGCCGCTGCGTGTGACGCTCAGCGATGCGAACAAGCACGCGATCTACGATTGGAGCTTTGCGCCGTCGAGCCATGCGCTGGCGCCGGGACAAGCGGTCGGCTTCCGCACGCGCCTGTCAAACCCACCATCGGCGACGCGCCATGTCGAATTGCGCTTCGCGGATGGCAAGGAGTGACGGCCGTCCTGCACAGCGAAGCCGATATCCGCGCGCGCCTGGATGTTGTCGCGCGCCAAATCGCGCAAGCGCCGCTCAAGCCGGATTTCGCGGTGGCCATTCTGGCGGGCGCGTTTGTCTTCGCTGCCGATCTTCTGCGCGCCCTGGCGCGGGAAGGCTTGTCGCTGCCGATCGAATTCCTCTGGCTGCGCTCTTATGCGGACAAGCGCACCGGCGGCGAGATTGCGGTATTGGTCGGTCCCACCGAACGCATTCACGGCAAGACCGTGCTTCTCATCGACGGCGTGCTCGATGGCGGGCACACGTTGGCGAAAGCAAAAGAGCTTTTGATCAATGCGGAAGCTGCGGCGGTGATGACGGCGGTGGCGGTGGACAAGATGCGCGACGATGCGGTGATGGTCGCCGATCGCGCATTGTTCGCCGGCACACGAGGCTTTCTGGTCGGATATGGCATGGACGATGTCGGTGCCGATCGCGGCCTGCCTTACATCGCCGCCATCGCCTAGAACTCCTTCAACAGCCGATCCAGATAATCGAGCTCTTCTTTCGGGCGTCCGGTTTCGCCCGCGCGTTTGCGCAGCTCCTGCAGGATCGCGCGCGCGCGCGCCAGTGAATCTTTGTCGGGAATCTTGCCGCCATTGATGCTGCCTTGCGCGCCGTTTTCGCGCCCCAGCGGATCTTCATTGCCGTTCTGACCGCCCGGCTTCATGCCTTGCCCGCTTTGCTGCTGCATCAAGGCCTGCGCGAGCGCCGCGGTGCCTTTGCGCATGGCGTCCAGCGCCTGCTGTTCGGATTTGCCCGCATCGTCGAAGGATTTCGCGCCGAGCTGGCCTTGCGCCTGGCCCATATCCTTGCCGGCTTCGCCGAAATTCTTCCCCGCGGCCTTGCCCTTGTCGCCGAGGCCCTTCAGAAGCGCATTCAGATCGTCGCGCAGCTTGCCCTGCTGCTGCGACAGGCCTTTGCCGCCGCCATCCTTGGGATCGCCCGCGTCCTGGCCTTCGCGATAGGTCTTGTCCATGAGCTGTCTTTGCCGGCCCATCAGATCGGACAGACCTTGGATGGCGTCCGACATCGCCTTGTCGCCCTGGCCGCCGCCGCCGCTTCCGCCGGACATCTGCATGTTTTCAAGCAGGCTTTGGAGCATCGCCAGCATCTTCGCTGCCGCGTCGCGCGAGCCGCTTTGCGCAAGCTGCTGGATGAGTTTCATCATCTTCTCGATGTCGTCGGACGTGATGACCTTGGTGCCCGGCGGCGGCGGGCCGTTGGACGCTTGCGCGTTCTTCGCCATCGCCTGCAGATAGCGCTGAAGCGCCTGGTTGTAGCGCTGCATCAGTGCGTCGATCACGCTTTGCGGCGCGCCCTGCTGCATCGCCTGCGCCAGGGCTTCGGCGGTGCGGCGCAGTTCGGCGGCGGCGTTGATCGCGCCATTGCCTTCCAGCGCCATGGCCGTCTGCCACAGAAGATCCTGCACGCGCGCGATGTCCTGGCCGGTGCGCGCTTCATGCAGCATCCAGTATGTCGAGCGCAGGACGAGATAGAGCTTTGTCTGATCGGAATAGAATTTGTCCGGCGCGATGGTGAGCGCGTTCAAGGTCGCCAGCGTCACCGGCTTGGCGTGGGCTTTGCCGGCGGCGAGATTTTGCCGCTGTTCGATCAGCGCGCGCGCGAGGGGGTTGGTGAACACGCGCGCGGGCAGGGTAAAGCGCATGGGCTTGCTGTGCGCCGTCTGCCCCGCGCCGTCTTTCGCTTCCAGCGTGATCGTCACGTCCAGACCGGCGAGCGGATTTTCCGTCAGGTCGCGATAGACCGTTTGCTTGATCGTCTTGGCGGAGGCGTCGATCGGCAAATCCACCGCCAGCACGCGGCTGCCCTTGAGCGGCTTGATCAACGCGCGCGCGGAAACCACGCCATAGTCATCGGCGGCGGAGAAGGAGAGCTTCACCGCATCATGTTCGGTCTTGGACGGCGGCTGCGCGAAGACGATATGCGGCGCTTCGTCGGGAATGATTTGCGTGCGCCAGTTTCCCAACGCCCGCCCGCCGGCGCGCACATAGATGTTCTCATCCGCGCGCAGGATCGTGTTGGTGGCGTATTCGTCGCCATTCGCGGAAACCTTCGGGCGATGGCCGCTCGCCGGCGTCAGCACGATGTCGGGCGTCACGCCGGAGCGATGCACGCGCACGACAAGTTCGGAATTCACCGGCACGCGGATGACGCCCGAATTCTGCGCGCCCGCTTTCAGATAGATCGGCGGCAATCCCGTATAGGCGGGCGGATTGATCCAGGCATCGACCGTGGCCGATGCGCTGCCCGAACCTGCCGCCGGCGACAGCGCGAAGGCGAGGCGGTTCTTCCAATCCGATCCCGCGACGATCACGCCCGCGATCAGCGCCAGCAGGATGACAAAGCGGATCGCATAGGGATCGCGCTTGGCCAGTTGCGGCGAGGGCAGCGCCACGCGCAGCTTGCCGATGCGCGCCAGCATCGCACGCATATGCGCCCGCCACAGCGCCTCGGCATAGGTATCGCCTGCGCCTGCAACCAGCAGATCGTTCTGTTCGGTGATGGGCCGGTGCGCGAGGGTGGAATCGCGTTCGACGCGGCGCGCGCCCTCCTGCCATGTCGGCCCGCGGAAATTCTGGAAGTTTCGATAAAGATAGTGGCCCGCCGCGCCCACCGCGCCGAGCAGCAGCAGCGTATGCGCCCACCAGGGCATATAGGTGAAAAGATTAAGCAGCGCCGCGGCGACGAATACGCCCACGATACCGCTGGCGGGCCACAGCTTCGGCCATACCCGCTCCCACAGGATGGTGAGCCGCGCGCGGCGGATGAACGCCTCGGCGTGACGCGCCTCGCGCCTAAGGCGCGAGCCATCCGGGGATGCGATCAAGTCCGATAAGTTCGTCATCGCTCATTCTGGGGCGCACGACCGCCCATTCCTTGCCCCGAACCAGCACTTCGGCCGCGGGCGGTCTGGCATTGTAAGCGGAAGCCATCACGGCGCCATAGGCGCCGGCGGTCAGAATGGCCACCAGATCGCCGTCTTTCATTTCCGGTAAACGCCGGTCGCGCCCGAAAAGGTCGGAGGATTCGCAGACCGGTCCCACGACATCGTAAAGGGAACCGCCCGTGCCTTCGCGCACCGACACGATTTCGTGATGGGCGTCGTACATGGCGGGGCGGATGAGATCGTTCATGCCCGCATCGAGGATGAGAAATTTTCGCGCCTCGCCCTCTTTCACATAGGTCACGCGCGATACCAGCACGCCCGCATTGGCCGCGATCAGGCGGCCCGGCTCCAGGATAAGTTCGCAGCCCAGCCCGGCAACCGCTTTTGAAACGGCCGCGCCATAGAGTTCGGGCGCGGGTGGCGCGGGATCGGTGGGTGCGTAAGGCACGCCCAACCCGCCGCCCAGATCGATGCGGCTGATCGTGTGCCCGTCATCCCGCAAGCTCCTCACCAGATCGGCGACGCGCGCAAAGGCGGCTTCGAACGGCGAAAGCTCGGTGATCTGGCTGCCGATATGCACATCCACGCCGACGATCTGCAGCGCGGGCAGGGACGCTGCGAGCTTGTAGGCCTCGCGCGCGCGGCTCCATGGAATACCGAATTTGTTTTCCGAAGTGCCGGTGGTGATCTTGGCGTGGGTCTTCGCATCGACATCCGGATTGACGCGGATGGTGATCGCCGCGCGCTTGCCGAGTGACGCGGCCATGCCGTTCAGCGCAAGCAGTTCCGGTTCGCTCTCGACATTGAATTGATGAATGCCCGCTTCGAGGCCAAGCTTCATCTCCGCGCGCGTCTTACCGACGCCGGAGAAGACGATCTTGTTTGCGGGAATGCCGGCCTTCAGCGCCTTCTTGAGTTCGCCGCCGGACACGACGTCTGCGCCCGCGCCAAGCTGGCCCAGTGTCTTGAGCACCGCCAGATTGCCGTTGGCCTTCACGGAGAATGCGATCAGCGTGTCTTTGGGAAACGCCTCGGCGAAAACGCGGTAATGCCGCTCCAGCGTGGCGGAGGAATAGCAATAGAACGGCGTACCGATCTCTGCCGCCAGGGCCGTCAGATCGACATCTTCGGCGAACAGCCGACCGTCACGATAATGGAAATGGTTCATTGTCCGATGGGTTGCGGCGGGCGTGACGGATCCTTCTGGCCCTTGGGATTTTCTTTTCCGTTGGGCAGAATCAAATTGCTCTTGGTGCCGCAGGCCGGAATGGCGATCGCCAAACCGATGATGAGGAGAATGCGAAGGATCATTTCAATTTCTCCTGCCAGAACGAAACCTGCTCGCGCACGCGCACCGGGGCGGTTCCGCCAAAGCTGGTGCGCGAGTTTAACGAAGCTTGCAGCGAAAGCACCGTGACAATTTCGGATGTGATCCCCGGTTCCACCGCTTGCATATCGGCCAGTGGCAGTTTTTCCAGCGTGACGCCTTTTTCCTCGGCGCGTTTGACGATGCCGCCCGCGATATGATGCGCCTGGCGGAACGGCTTGTTGAGCGTGTTCACCAGCCAGTCGGCCAGATCGGTGGCCGTGGGATAGCCCGCTTCCGCCGCCGCGCGCATCTTCGCCGGATTGGCTTTCATGTCAGCCGCCATGCCCGCCATCGCGGCGAGCGACAGATCGAGCGCATCGGCGGCGGAGAACAAGGCTTCCTTGTCCTCCTGCAGATCCTTCGCATAAGCGAGCGCGAGGCCCTTCATCACCGTGGTGAGCGTAACGAAGCTGCCGAGGATGCGGCCCGTCTTCGCGCGCACCAGTTCCGCCGCATCGGGATTGCGCTTCTGCGGCATGATGGAGGAGCCGGTGGTGAAGGCGTCGCTCAATGTGATGAAGCCGAAAGCGGGCGTCATCCAGATCACGATCTCTTCGGCGAGGCGCGACAGATGCACGGACGCGATGCTCGCCGCGGAAAGATATTCCAGCGCGAAATCGCGGCTCGCCACCGCGTCCAGCGAGTTGCGCGCCGGATGATCGAACCCAAGCGCCTTCGCCGTCTTGTCGCGATCGATCTTGAACGGCGTGCCGGCCAGTGCCGCGGCGCCCAGCGGCGATTCGTTCATGCGCTTGCCCGCATCGGTGAAACGTCCGCGATCGCGTGCGAACATCTCCACATAAGCGAGACAATGATGCGCGAAGCTCACCGGCTGCGCGGGCTGCATATGCGTGAAGCCGGGCATGATGGTGTCGATGTGCGCTTCAGCTTGCTTCAAAAGCGCACGCTGTAAATCCAGCAATCCGTGTTCGGCGCGCGCGCAGGCGTCGCGCACCCACAGCCGGAAATCCGTCGCCACCTGGTCGTTGCGCGAGCGGGCGGTGTGCAGGCGTCCCGCGGCAGGACCGATAATGTCCGCGAGACGGGATTCGATGTTCAAATGAATGTCTTCGAGTTCACGTTTGAAGGTAAACGAACCATCCGCGATCTCGCGCTCGATTTGTTCGAGGCCTTTGAGAATTGCTGCCGCAGCGGCTTGCGTGATGATGCCCTGATCGGCCAGCATGCGGGCATGGGCGCGCGAACCGGCCAGGTCTTGCGCGGCCAGCCTTTTGTCGAAATCGACGGAGGCGTTGATCTCCGCCATGATCTGGGCGGGGCCTTCGCCAAACCGTCCGCCCCACATCTTGTTGGTGCTCATGACCGAAACCCTGAAGCGTCCTCTCGTGCTCGCGGCCCTTGCCGTCGTCCTGCTCGCCGTGGCTGCCGTTCTATATGTGAACCGCACGAGCGTAAACGCGGACCATCCGCCCACCGTGCTCTCCGCCCTCACGCCGGTCGCCAAGCCCGAAGCGGCCCCTGCCGTCGCGTTCACTGATGCCGCAGGCAAGCCGCATATGATGAGCGAGTTCAAAGGCAAATATGTGCTCCTCAATCTTTGGGCGACATGGTGCGGCCCCTGCGTGAAGGAATTGCCCGCGCTGGCCAAGCTGAAGGGCGAAGTGCCCAAGGGCTTCACCGTGGTGGCGGTCAATGTGGGACGCAGCACCGAAGCGGAGACCAAGGGCTTCCTCGCCGCGCACAGCGCCAATGCGCTCACGGCCTATACCGACCGCAACCTGGCGATGATGCGCACCTTCCATGTCTATGGGCTGCCGGTATCGCTGCTGATCGATCCCAAAGGCAATGTCGTGGCGCGCGCCGATGGTCCCGCGCCGTGGGATGCGCCCGAAGCGGTGGATTACTTCAAGGCGCTGGCGCGCGAGCGGTCATAGTCCGCCCACATCGCAGAGCAATCGACGACCTGCTTTGTCTGCATCGCCCGGTCGATGGCCATGACGGTGAGGCCCGCTTCCAGCGAGTCATAAGGCGTCACGGGAAATTCCGCGCGGCGCTCGAAGGTCGCGAGCAGATCGCGCGCCATCGCCTGATCGGCGCCATTGTGATTGTCGTCGGTGCGCTCGTTCCATTCCATGCGTTCCGGCTTGCCGGTGGCGAAGCTCCCTCGGAACATCAGCTTGTTGCGCACCAGATCGGCCAGCAGCGTGCCGTCCGTCCCCGCGATGTACCAGCGTCGCTCCTGCAAGCTCACATGGGTGTTGGAGTGGAAGGATAGCTGCGCGCCATTGGCATATTCCACCAGCGCGGTTTGATGGTCCGTCACGTCCATGTCGGAATGAAAGGCATCGTTCGCCGCACCCCAGCCCGCATCGCGCAGCGCATAGGCCGCCGCGCCATTGTCATAGGCCGCGCGCACATTCTTGCGGCCAGGATGAAAGATCTTGCGGCTGCCGAAGCTCGCGACGCGGGCCGCGCGTGCGCCCATGAGGCGATTGAAGATATCGAAATCGTGGCAGACCTTGTCGAGGAAATAGGAGCCGCCCCATTCCTGCTTGCGCCGCCAGTTGCGCGCCAGATAGCCGCCATGTTCGGGATGCAGATGCTCCGTCGCATCCATCGACACGATCTCGCCTAGCCTGCCGTCATCTACATGCGCGATCACCGCGCGCACGATGGGCATGGAGCGCATGACGAGCCCGATATAAAGCGGCGGCGTCTTGGTATCGGCGAGGTGCCGCGCCAGCGCGAAGCTCTCCGTTTCGGTCCGCACGATGGGTTTTTCCGCGAAGATCGGATAGCCCGCCGCGAACGCCGCCAGCAGATGCTCGTAATGCAAATGATTGGGCGATCCGATCATGACGAGATCGAACGGCCCGTCTTTCAACAACGCCTGTGCATCGGCGTAGGGCTTTCCCGTGCCGATGCCATGTTCTTCCAGGATCGGCGCGCCCACCGGCGCGGGATCGGCATAGCCGGCAATATCGAACTTCCAGCCGACTTCCTGCATCGCCGCCAGCACATGCGCGATGCGCTGGCCGAGGCCGATGACGCCGATGCGTTTAGAGACAGGCATAGACGGCCTCCATCAGCGCGCGGTTGCGCGGGTTCTGCCAGCGCGGGCCCATGTCGTTGGTGACATAGCCGAAGGCCATATTCGCGTCCGGATCGCAAAAGCCCAGCGACCCGCCCGCGCCGAAATGGCCGAAACTGTTGGGGTTCGGCCCCAGCGGGCGTTCCGGTTGCGTGAGCTGAAAGCCCAATCCGAAGCGCGCCGGATGCTGCGTGATCTGATCCTCGCCGCGCGAATGTTCGGTGGTGAATTCTTTCAGTATCGCGCGACCCGCGATTTGCAGGCCGTCGGTCGCGCCGCCCTTGGCCAGCGCCGCATAGATTCGCGCCACGCTGCGCGCATTGCCGTGGCCGTTGGTGGACGGCACTTCGGCCAGCCGCCATTGCGTGCGGTTGACCCAATGCGCGCCCGAAATGCCCGGCGGATTCCAATAGGCGTTCCAGCGCATCCGGTCGGTGTCGGTCGCGCCTTCGCCCGGCGGCGTCATCGTGCTGGTGCCGGGCCAGCGATATTCCGCGACACGCGCATGATGTTCGCGTGGCAGCCCGATATGAATATCAGCGCCGAGCGGCTGCGCCACCTCTTCGCGGATCAGCGTGCCGAGTGTCTTGCCCGCTGCGCGCTTCACGATCTCGCCGATGAGAAAGCCATAGGTGTTGACGTGATAGCCGAACGCCGTGCCCGGCTCCCACCATGGCGCCTGTTCTTCCAGCGCATGAACCATCGCAGCCCAGTCGAGCGCCGCGCCGTCGGGCAGCGGTTTCGCAATGGCGGGAAGCGCGCCGCGGTGACTGAGGATTTGCCGGAATGTGATCGTCTGTTTTCCCGCTTGCGCGAATTGCGGCCACAGCTTCGCGACCGGCGCATCGAGATCGACCAGCCGCTGCTCAACGATGCGCGCCGCCGCCAGCGCACACAGCGCCTTTCCGACGGAGAACACATTCACCAGCGTGTCTTGCTGCCATGCGCGCGTATTGGCGATGTCGGCGTAACCGCCCCACAGATCGACAACCGGCTTGCCGCCCACCGACACGCATACCGCCGCACCCGGTTCACCGCGCTCGCGGAAATTCGCGGCGAAGGCCGCGCGCACGCCCTCGAAGCGAGGATCGCAAAATCCGCTCAGAGGCAGCGCCCTATCGCTCATTCATTTGCCCTTATGCAGCGCCGTTATCACCGCATTGGCGTAGTTGGCCTGCGCGGCCCAATCCTTGTCGTCATCGGCCTGCGCCCAGGCGCTGTTGAAGACGATGACGAGATCGTCTTTCGGATCGAGGAAGATCTGCTGCCCGAAGATGCCTTCCGCCGAATAGGTGCCGTGCGGATGGATCCACCAGAAATAGCCGTAGCCGCCTTCGTGATTATCCGCCTGTGGCGAGGACGCGGCCTTGACCCACCCCTCCGGCAATACTTTCTCGCCACCTGCCGTGCCGCCATGCATGAAAAACAGGCCGAAGCGCGCATAGTCGCGCAAGGTCATCGAGATGCAGCAGCCGCCATGCTCGTATCCCGCATCGTCGAGCATCCAGATGGCATCCTGTTCCGTGCCGATCTTCGACCAGATCTTCTCGGACAGATATTGCGCCAGCGGTTTCTTCACCGCGCGCGAAACAAGAATGCCGACAAGCTCGGTTTCGCCGGTGTCGTAGTGGAAGACCGTGCCCGGCTTATGCGCGCGCGGCAGTTTCGCCATATAGGCGACGACCGGATCCTGTCCATCCTTCCGCACGGTCTGGAACGCAAAGCTGTTCACGTCGGACTTCGGATCGGCATAGTCCTCATTCCATTTCACGCCGGACCGCATGGTGATGAGATCGGCGATGGTCACGCCCTCATAGGCGGTTTTCTTCAGTTCGGGCAGATAATCGGTGACTGGCGAATGGATGCTCTTGATGTAGCCGTCCTTGATCGCCGCGCCGACCAGCGTGGAGGTCACGGATTTTCCGACCGAGAAACTCGTCCAGCGATCTTTCTCCGTGCGGCCGAGGCCATAGCGTTCCAGCAGCACCTTGCCGTGGCTGATGATGATGAGGCCCGAAGAGCGGCTGGCTTTCATGAAGGCGGCGGTGTCGAAGGTCTCGCCATCCTGCTTGTAGGAAACGTCGAACGGTTTTGTGTCATGCGGCAACGGGCTCACCGTCGCCCCGCGCTTGACCACACGCACCGGAAAGATCTTCTCGATGGTCTTGTATCCGAAGGCCTGTTCCGCCGGTGTCCAGAACAGGAAATGATCGCGCGACGGTAGTTTCGTTTCCGCCGCTCCGGCGGCGCCCAGCATCAACGCGGCGCCCAGAACGCCCATCAGAATTTTTTTCATGCGTTTCCCCAATGGCTTTGCGCCAAGTGTAAGCGGGGAATGCGCCGAGCGGCTAGAGCGCCTTGTTCTGCTGATCGCGCAGCACCTGCGCATGCATGCCGGAATCGGCTTCGGGATTGGAGGAACGGCTCGCCGCCAGCACCGGCGTCTCGTAAAGCCGCGCAAGGCTGACGGCGGTGGCGACGAGCGCGCAGCCGCTGGCAAGGAAGAGCGCGACCGTCGGTCCCTGCTGCGGCAATCGCGCGAACAACAGCGCCACCACCGCCGCGCCGGTCGTCTGGCCCAAGAGGCGCGCGGTGCCGAGCATGCCGCTCGCGCCACCGCTGCGCGATTTGGGCGCGGCGGAGAGCATCGCGCGGTTGTTGGGCGATTGGAAAATGCCGAAGCCGAATCCGCACAGCGCCACGCGCCAGACGATGTCGATATGTGTCGGATTTTCCGGCAGCATCGCCAGCGACAGCAAGCCCATCGCGAACAGGAAAAGACCGATGCCGCCCAGAATGCCCGCGGAATATTTATCGGACAATCGTCCCGCCAGCGGCGCGGCGAAGCCGATGGCAACGGGCCAGGGCGTGATGAGCAATCCGGTCGCCACCGCGCTGTAATGCAGATCCATCTGGAACAGGAACGGCAACGACACCATCGCCAGCATCTGCGCCGCGAAGGAACAGATCGACGTCGAGACGGAGAGCGCGAAGATCGGGATGCGCAGCAGATCGACCGGCAGCATCGGCGCCGCCTTGCCGGATTCTCGCCGCACCAAAAGATATCCCAGGCCGACGGTCACGGCGACTTCCAAAAGGAACAGGCCGAACGCCTGCCCATGTCCCAGCCCGTCGATGCTGGCGATGAGCAGGCCGAAGGTGGCGGCGCTGAGGACCGCGCCCCACAAATCGAAACTGTGCGGCGCAAGTTTTGTGCGCGGCAGCGAGTAGGTGCCGACGGCGATGGCCGCGATGCCGATGGGCACGTTCACCGCGAACAGCCATGGCCAATGCGCCACCGAAAGAACGCCGCTGGCGATGGTGGGACCGACGGCGGACGACACCGCCACCACCATCGCATTGATGCCGATGCCGCGCCCCAGAAGACTCTGCGGATAGATGAAGCGCAAAAGCGCGGTGTTCACGCTCATGATGCCCGCCGCGCCGAAGCCCTGGATCACGCGCGCCCCGGCCAGCATCGGCAGCGTGGTCGCGAAGGCGCAGCCCAGCGAGGCGACGGTGAAAACCACCAGCCCCCACAGATAGACGCGCCGGTAACCGGCGATGTCGCCCAGCGAGGACAGCGGCAGAAGCGAGATGGTGATGGCGAGCTGATAGCCGTTCACCACCCAGATCGAAGCTGCGGGATTGGTGTGCAGGTCGATGGCGATGGTGGGCAACGCCACATTGGCGATAGCGGAGTCGATGACGGCAAGGGTGATGCCGAGCGCAATGGCGAGGATCGCCCAATACCGGGCGGGCAGCGGCAGGCCGTCTTCGTGAGTCATTGCGCGCATTCAATCCGTTTTGCTGCAAAACGGGAACGCGCGAAGTTGCAGATCGGCTAAGGCCTTAGCGCGTGGGAACGGGATGTTCGCCGCGATAATCATAGAAGCCGCGGCCGGTCTTTTTGCCCAGCCATCCCGCTTCCACATATTTCACCAAGAGCGGGCAGGGGCGGTACTTCGAATCCGCGAGGCCTTCGTACAGCACCTGCATCACCGAGAGGCAGGTATCGAGGCCGATGAAGTCGGCAAGCTCCAGCGGGCCCATCTTGTGGTTCGCGCCCAGTTTCATCGCTGTGTCGATGGCTTCGACGTTACCGACGCCTTCATAGAGCGTGTAAACCGCTTCGTTGATCATCGGCATCAGGATGCGGTTGACGATGAAGGCCGGGAAATCTTCGGCATAGGCGACCGTCTTGCCGACGCGGCGCACCATTTCGAGCGCGGACTGGAACGTCGCGTCATCGGTGGCGATGCCGCGGATCACTTCCACCAGCTGCATCAAGGGCGCGGGGTTCATGAAGTGAACGCCGATGAACCGTTCCGGGCGGTCGGTGGACGCGGCAAGGCGCGTGATGGAGATCGAAGAGGTGTTCGACGCCAGCATCGCGGTCTTGGACAGGCGTGGGCACAGATCGGCGAAGATCTTGCGCTTGATCGCTTCATCTTCGGTCGCCGCTTCGATGACGAATTCGCGGTCCTGCATGTCATCGAGGCTTGTCGAGGCGCGGATGCGCGCCAATGCGGGCGCCACGGCGTCGTCTTTGATCATGCCGCGCGACGCCTGGCGGTGCATGTTCTTCTCGATGGTGCCGCGCGCTGCCGCGAGCGCGTCGGGATTGATGTCCTCCAGAACGACGTCGATCCCGGCCAGGGCCAGAACATGGGCGATGCCCATGCCCATCTGGCCCGCGCCGATTACGCCAACTTTCTCGATAGCCATACGCTTGTCCTTTGCCGGCGCTTAATAGCCCAGCTTTGTCAGCTCTTCGTCCATTTCCGGAATCGCCTTGAAGAGATCGGCGACGAGGCCGAAATCGGCAACCTGGAAGATGGGCGCTTCTTCGTCTTTGTTGATCGCGGCGATGACCTTGCTGTCCTTCATGCCGGCCAGATGCTGGATCGCGCCGGAAATGCCGACCGCGATGTAAAGCTCCGGCGCCACGACCTTGCCGGTCTGTCCGACCTGATAGTCGTTGGGCACAAAGCCCGCATCGACCGCCGCGCGCGATGCGCCGACGGCGGCGTGCAGCTTGTCCGCGATCTTGTCGAGCATGTGGAAATTCTCGCCCGACTGCATGCCGCGTCCGCCGGAGATCACGATCTTGGCGGAGGTGAGTTCGGGGCGTTCCGATTTGGACAGCTCCTCGCTCATGAATTTGGAAATGCCGTCATCGCCCGCGCCGCCGATTTTCTCGACGCTCGCGGAACCCGTCGCTTCCGCCGGTTTGAACGCGGTGGTGCGCACGGTGATGACCTTCTTGCCGGGCGCGGCCTGCACGGTGGCGATGGCGTTGCCGGCATAGATCGGGCGCTCGAACGTGTCGGGCGAGTCGACCTTCAGGATTTCGGAGATTTGCGGCACGTCCAGCGTCGCGGCCACGCGCGGCATGTAGTTTTTGCCGTTGGTCGTGGCCGGCGCGAGGATCGCGTCATATTTGTCGGCCAGCGACAGGATCAGCTTGGCCACCGGTTCGGCCACCAGCTTCGCGTAGATGGCGTCGTCGGCATAGATCACCTTCTCGACGCCCGCGAGCTTGGACGCGGCTTGCGCCACCGCATCCGCGCCGGAACCGGCGACGAGCACATGCACCGGCGTGGAAACCTGCGCGGCGGCGGTGACCGTCTTGTTGGTGGAATCCTTCAGAACCTTGCCGTCATGTTCGGCGATAACGAGCGAAGCCATCAGATCGCCCCCACTTCTTTGAGTTTGGCGAGCAATTCGGAAACCGACTTCACCTTGATGCCGGCCTGGCGCTTCGGCGGCTCGGTCACCTTCAGCGTCTTCAGGCGCGGCGTGACATCGACACCGTAATCGGCGGGCGTCTTCTCGTCGATCGGCTTCTTCTTCGCCTTCATGATGTTGGGGAGCGACGCATAGCGCGGCTCGTTGAGGCGCAGGTCGGTGGTCATCACCGCCGGAAGCTTCACCTCGACAGTTTGAAGGCCGCCATCGATTTCGCGTTCGATGTCGGCCTTGCCGTCGCCCAACTCCAATTTGTGCGCAAAGGTCGCCTGCGGCCAGCCCAGAAGCGCGGCGAGCATCTGTCCGGTCTGGTTGCTGTCGTCGTCGATCGCCTGCTTGCCGGTGATGACGAGGCCGGGCTGTTCGGCTTCGCAAATGGCTTTCAAGATCTTCGCCACCGCGAGCGGCTCAACCTCGCCGTCGGTCTTCACCAGGATGCCGCGGTCGGCGCCCATGGCGAGCGCGGTGCGGATGGTTTCGCTGGCTTGTTGCGGCCCGATGGATACGGCGATGACCTCTGTGGCCTTGCCTTTCTCTTTCAGGCGGATGGCTTCCTCGACGGAAATCTCGTCGAACGGATTCATGGACATTTTGACATTGGCGAGATCGACGCCGGTCTGGTCCGCTTTCACACGAACCTTCACGTTGTAGTCGATCACCCGCTTGACGGGCACGATAACTTTCATGGCTGCTCGATTGCCTTCTTGGAATGGCGGCGTCTTATCCCCGGATGCATCCCGCGTCCGAACCCCTGTCGCCGCTCGCTCTTTTGTGCGGCGCAAAAACTAGGTCCGGGCCTGACCGCCTGTCAACGAAGCTTCATGCCGTTCGCCTAGGCAAAGCTGACGCCCCGTAACTCTGAAAAATCATGCTGCGCCGCAGCATTTTCCAGCACCGCGTCATTCCGCCGCAGCTATTTCAGCGTGCCCAGATAGGCCACGAGGTCGGCATCATCGGCCTTGCTGCTCACGCCCGCGAACGCCATGCGATTGCCCGGCACCACCTGCTGCGGATGCTGGATGTAGGCCTGCAGTTTTTCCGGCGTCCAAACGAAGCCCGCGCCTTTCATCGCTGCGGAATAGGGGAAGTCGGGCATCGTGCCCGCCTTGCGGCCGACAACGCCGAAGAGATTGGGGCCGATCTTGGCGCCCGCGCCTTTGGTGTTGGAATGGCAGATGGCGCAGCGCTGAAAGACGGCCGCGCCCTTCTTGGCATCCGCGGCCTGCGCCTGCGATGCAAGCAAGCCTGCCATCGCAACCACGGCCATCGACTTTACGAACCGAAGCATAGTTTTCTCCCCGCCCTGCTGCGTGAATGTTCTGACGGATTCTTAGCGCGGCTTTTGTGGCGGGAATAGGGACTGGGTCGAAGTGGCGCGCGTGACATTGCAGAGAGAGGGTGCCGGTCAACTCACCCCCACGCGGCGGATCGAACTGATCGTCGTGCTGGGCGCGCTGACGGCGTTCGGCGCGCTCTCCATCGACATGTATCTGCCCGCGCTCCCCTCCATCGCGCGCGAATTCCACGTTCCCATCGGATCGGCGGAAGCGACACTCGCCTCCTTCTTTCTCGGCTTCGCGGTTGGGCAAGCCTTCTTCGGGCCGATGGCGGATCGTTTCGGCCGCAAGCCGCCGCTCTATGCGGGGCTGCTCCTCTATCTGGCGATGTGCGCGGTCTGCGCGCTTTCCACCAGCGTGGAGATGCTGATGGCCGCGCGCTTCTTCCAGGCGGTCGGCGCCTGCGCGGGCGGCGTGGTGGCGCGCGCCTGCGTGCGCGATCTTTTCGGGCCGCAGGAAACGCCGCGTATCTTCGCCTACATGATGCTCGTGCTGGCGGTGGCGCCGCTGATCGCGCCGTTCCTCGGCGGATATTTTCTGATCTGGGCCAGCTGGCGCGCGATCTTCTGGTTCCAGTTCGCGTTCGGCGGCGCGGTGGCGCTGGCCGTGGCGATCCGCCTGCCGGAAACGCATGGCGGCGCGCACCGCGAACTGCATCCCTTCATCATCATCGCCGACTATGCGCGCATCTTCCGCGACCGGCGCTTCATCGCCTATGCGTTGTCGGCCTCGGCGAGCAACGCATCGCTTTACGCCTATCTCACCGGCTCGGCGCATGTGTTCATCGACATCTTCCATGTCGCGCCGCAGAATTTCGGCTGGTTCTTCGGTGCGAATGCGATCGGCCTGATCGGCACGTCGCAGATCGCCGCGCGGCTGGTGGGCCGCCGCCTGCCCGAAACGATCATGCTGAACGCGCAGACGGCGCATCTTTTCGCCGGCGCGCTTTTGATGCTGGTTTCGCTGACGGGCTTTGGCGGCGTGCTGGGGCTGGGTGCGTCGCTCTTTATCTTCCTGTCGTTCAATGGCGCGATCAGCCCGATGGCGACCGGCGCCGCCATGCGCCACTACGGCGTCAACGCCGGCATGGCGAGCGCATTGCTGGGCTCATTGCAATTCGTCGTCGGTTTCGGCGTGTCGCTTGTGATGGGGGCGTTCAACGCCGCGACGCCGCTGCCGCTCGCCGCGGTGATGACGGGCTGTGCCGTCATCGGCCTGGCTCTGCATCTTTTTCTGCGGCCGCGCGATCTGCTCGTGAAAGCGACTACGGCAGCACAGACCTAGAGCGCGGGTTCAAAAATCTTGCTCTAATGCGCGGGCGCGCCGGACTTGGCGGTTTCGATGGCGGCGCGGAAGGCGACGGGATTCTGGATGTCGGGAAGCTCCACCGCATCGATGCCGGTGCCTTCGATGCGGATATGGCCATAGCCCATGATCCGGCCCCAGAAACTCTGCTCCACCTTCACGCCTTCGATGTTCGGCAGCGCGATCTCGTTGGTGTGCAGCGTGAACAGCCCCGTCTTCTCCACGAAGCGGTGCGTCGTGATGGCGATCTCGGTGGTCCATTTGCGGATCATCATGGCGATGAAGATCACGATGCCGATGATGAAGATGCCCAGGAAAATCAGCGCCAGCCACGCCTTGATATTGTACCAGGTGGAAAAATGCGCCTTGGCGATAATAGTCTCGCCCTGGCCGAGCGACTGTTCGATATAGGACATGAACCCCTCCGGAAGCCTATGAGTCTTATATAGGGTGGCGCACCATTTTTCCTCCCCCGATTACGGGGGAGGAAAGTCCGGCGTGGATCGAACCCCTAGCGGGCGGGAACCACGCCTTCGACAATCGCTTCGGCTTTCGCGAACAGCGCCGGATCGATTTTGAGGCCCGAAGCGCCCGCATTTTCATCCAACTGCTCGGGCCTGCTGGCGCCCACAATCGCGGAGGCGACATTGGGTTCGCGCAGCACCCAGGCGAGCGCGAATTGCGTCAAGGTGCATCCCGCTTCCCGGGCCAGCGGCTTCAGCTTCTGCACCGCTTCCAGTACCGGCGTTTCCAGCCAGGACTTGATGAAGCCGCCCATGGCATCGCTGCTGGCGCGGGTGTGATCGGGGATTTTCGCGCCCGGCAGATATTTGCCGGACAGAACGCCTTGCGCGATCGGCGACCACACGATCTGCGAAATGCCGTTCGCGGCGCTGATCGGAATGACTTTCTTTTCGATGCGCCGGTAGAGCAGCGAATATTGCGGCTGGCTGGAGACGAAATGCTCCACGCCTTTCAGCGCAATGGACGCTTCGATCTGGTCCGGCGACCATTCGGAGAATCCGATCCAGCGCACCTTGCCGCTCTGCTTGGCGCGGGTGAGCGCTTCCATCGTCTCTTCCAGCGGCGTGTTGGGATCGTAGCGGTGGCATTGATAGAGATCGACATAATCGGTGCGCAGGCGCTTCAGCGAATCGTCGAGTTGCTTTTCCACCTGCGCGCGCGACAGGCCTTGATTGCCGCCGCCCATGTCGCCCCAAAGCTTCGTCGCCAGCACATAAGAGTCGCGCTTGCGGCCCGCCAGCGCTTCGCCGAGGAATGTCTCTGCCGCGCCGCGGCCATAGACATTCGCCGTGTCGATGAAATTGATACCCAGCTCGAACGCGCGGTTCACACAGGCGAGCGCCTTGTCCTTCTCCACACCCACGCCATAGGTGAGCCACGATCCAAGCGAAATTTCCGAAACGTTCAAATCGCTGGCGCCGAGCTTGCGGTATTTCATGGGGGAGTTCCTTGTGTGGAGTGGCTGTCGCGACAGAGCCTACCACAACAAAAGTTGTCATGGCCCGCCGGAGTGCGGGCCACCTAGGTGACATCTTCACGGGTGTCGAAACAAAAGTGCCGGCGTTCTATCCGGCCCGCAAGCGCGAGGTTTCAACTGGGCGGCCCGCACTCCGGCGGGCCATGACAGTTAGATTATTCCCGATGATCCGGCAGCAGCACTTCGCGCAGGCCCTTGTGATTGGGGCGTGAGATGACGCCTTCTTCTTCCATGCGCTCGATGACGCGGGCGGCGCGGTTGTAGCCGATTTCGAGGCGGCGCTGGATGTAGGAGATCGTGGCCTTGCGGTCGCGCGCGACGATGGCGAGCGCCTTGTCGTAAGTGTCGTCGCCCGAATTGCTGTTGCCGCCCATCATGCCATAGGAATCGTCCGTGTCGCCTTCCGGCTCTTCGGTGATTTCGTCAAGATATTCCGGCGTGCCCTGCGATTTCAGGAATTTCACCACGTCTTCGACTTCGTGATCGGTCACGAACGGTCCATGGATTCGGCGGATGCGCCCGCCCGTCATCATGTGCAGCATGTCGCCCTGGCCGAGCAGTTGCTCCGCGCCCTGTTCGCCCAGAATGGTGCGGCTGTCGATCTTGCTCGTCACCTGGAAGGAGATGCGTGTCGGGAAGTTCGCCTTGATGGTGCCGGTGATCACGTCCACCGACGGGCGCTGCGTCGCCGCGATCAGATGGATGCCCGCGGCGCGCGCCATCTGCGCCAGGCGCTGCACCGCGCCTTCGATCTCCTTGCCGCTGACCATCATCAGGTCCGCGACTTCATCGACCACGAGCACGATATAGGGCATCGGCTCCAGCTCGAGCAGTTCGTCTTCATAGATCGGCTTGCCGGTTTCGCGGTCAAAGCCGGTCTGCACCGTGCGCTTGAGCTGTTCGCCCTTGTCCTTCGCCTTGCGGACGCGCTCGTTGAACGCTTCCACGCCGCGCACGCCCAGCTTGGACATCTTTCGATAGCGCTCTTCCATCTCGCGCACCGCCCATTTGAGCGCGACGATGGCCTTCTTCGGATCGGTGACGACCGGCGACAGCAGATGCGGGATTCCGTCATAGACGGAAAGTTCGAGCATCTTCGGATCGATCATGATCAGGCGGCACAGTTCCGGCGGCATGCGGTAGAGCAGCGACAGGATCATGGTGTTGAGGCCGACGGACTTGCCCGAGCCGGTGGTGCCGGCGATCAGCAAGTGGGGCATCTTGGCGAGATCGGCCATCACCGGCTCGCCGCCGATGGTCTTGCCGAGCGCGAGTGTCAAGGGCGCGCGCGCTTTCTCGAAATCGGTCGAAGACAGAAGCTCGCGCAGATAAACCGTTTCGCGATGCTGGTTCGGCAATTCGATGCCGATCACGTTGCGGCCCGGAATGGTCGCGATACGCGCGGCCACCGCCGACATCGAACGCGCCACGTCGTCAGACAGCGAGATCACGCGGCTCGACTTCACGCCCGCAGCGGGTTCGAATTCATAGAGCGTCACCACCGGGCCGGGGCGCACCGCCTGGATGCGGCCGCGCACGCCGAAATCCGACAGCACCGCTTCCAGCATGCGCGCATTTTCTTCCAGCGCTTCGTCGGTGATGTCCGAATTGTCCGTCACGCGCACCGGCTCGGCGAGCAGGCCCAGCGCGGGCAGTTGATATTCGCTGTGCGTGAGATTGAGTGCCGGCTGTTTCGCGGGCTTCAGCGGAATCGGCTTCTTCAAGTCTTCGCGCTTCACCCGCACCGCCGATTTGCGCTCGCTGATGCCGGTATCGACGCCCGGTGTCGCCGCCAGCGGTTCGGGACGGATCTTCAGCTCATAGCCGTCGTCTTCGTCCTCGTCTTCGTCATAGTCGTGATCGTCGTCATCATCGTCGTTGTGATGGTCGTAGGATTTCGGCTGTCGGTCGCGCAGTTCCTGCACCGCGCCCATCGTGGCGCCGTGTGCCCACAGCAGGAAGGCCGGAATGTTCGCGATGCCGCGCATGAAGCGGAAGAAATGGATGCCCGTCGCCAGGAACGCGAGCGGCAATCCCGTCAGCAGCAGCAGCATCGGCAGCGCGGTGCCGATCCAGTGCGCGCCATAGACATGCGCCGCGTGGTTGGAAAGCCCGGCGACAGCCAGCCCGATCAATCCGCCCGCGCTGGTCGTCGGCAAGGATGCGGGACCGTTCACAAGGCCCAACCCGCCGGCGACAAAGAGCGTGCCCAGAAACCATGCGAGCGCGCGCCACAGCGCGTAGGACAAATGTTTGCCCGTCATCGCGCGCACGCCCCAGAAGGCGGGCGGGGCGAGGAAGGCAAGCGCGGCGATGCCGAAGGTCTGCAACAGAAGATCAGCCGCCGTCGCGCCGAAGCCGCCCAGAAGATTGGTCGGCGCCGCGCCGGTCGCGTTGTTGATGCTGCCGTCGGCGGAATTGTAGGTCGCCAGCGCGATCAGCGCCGCGACGGATCCCAGGAACAGAAGCAGCCCCGCGCCGCGCAGCGCCACCACCGAAAGCGCGCGGCCCAGTTTCATCCGCGCATCCGTCATGGCGTCCGCGAAGGCCGCCTTGCGCGACCGCGGCTGATACACGCCCATCGCCCGCCGTGACACGCCCATCAACTGTCCCCGCTGAGAATTTCACCCATCCTTTGGAGTGCCGTCCGAATGGTTGACAAATCACTAACGAGCGCCACCCGGAGGAAGGAAAAGCCAGGGTTTGACTGGGGTTTTCCGGTTAGGATTTCCCTACCCATATAGGCGCCGGGCAGGGTGCGGATGCCGCCCTCGCGCCACAGCTTCAGCGCCGCCTTCTCGCCATCGCCGACATCCAGCCAGAGGAAGAACCCGCCTTCGGGCATGCGGAACCCGGCATGGTTGCCGATCACGCGCCGCGCTTCCTCGAAACGCTCTTTGTAGGTCTGCCGGTTGGCGGCGACATGGTCTTCGTCGCGCCACGCCGCCGCGCTCGCCGCCATGATCGGCATCGGCACCTGCGGCCCCGCGTAATTGCGCCACTGGCGGAACGTCGCCATCAGTTTTTCATCGCCCGCAACGATGCCCGAGCGCAGCCCCGGCAAGGCGGAGCGCTTCGACAACGAATGGAAGGTGAGGAGCCGCGAGAAGTCGCCGGTCATCGCATAACGCGCGGTCAGTGCGCCGACGGGCTTCTTGCCGAAATAGATGTCCGCGTAACATTCGTCGGAGAACACGGTGAATTCATACTGGTCGGCCAGCGTAAAGAGCTTGCGCCAATAGGCTTCATCCGCCACCGCGCCTTCGGGATTGGAGGGCGAGCAGATGTAAACGGCGACGGTGCGCTCCAGCGTGGCCTTCGGCAGCGAGGCGTAATCGGGCAGAAAATTCGTCGCCGCCGTCGCGGGCACGAACACCGGCTCCGCCCCGCATCCCAATATCGCCGCCGAATAGGCCTGATAGAACGGATTGGGCAGCAGGATCACGGGCCGCGCGCCGGCTTTGGTCTCCGGCGTCACGATGTAGGGCGCCAGAAACAATCCCTCGCGCGTGCCGTTCAGCGGCAGCACATGTTTTTCGGGATCGATGGAAGCTTCAGGCAGTTCGAAGCGGCGGCGCACCCACGACGCGGCGGCGTCGCGCCAATCCTTCGTGCCGTTCACCGCCGGATATTCGCCGAACTCGCCCGCATGTTTGTTGAGCGCTTCCATCACGAAAGGCGGTGGCGTTCCGCGCGGATCGCCCACGGCGAGGCTCACCACCGGCGCGCCGGGCTTCACGCTGTCGAGCAGCGTGGACAACATGGCGAAGGAAGAAGGGGGCAAAGCTGCCAGACGGCCGGGAAGCATGTGAGAGCATCCAAAAAATCGTGGCGAGTCTAACCGTCCGGAGTCTCAAGCACACCAACTTTTCCCTCTCCTCCCGAAGGGGGAGAGGGCAGGGTGAGGGGGTACGCGGAATGCGCATACCGAGCTCACACAGATGCCGTTTCGATTTTCTGAAACTTTACGAGAGGCGCTCCCCCTCACCCCAACCCTCTCCCCCTTCGGGAGGAGAGGGAGGTTTTGAACCTAGAAATGATAAGCCACGGCCACGCGCAGCGCGCTGTTGCGCACGCCGATGCTGCGGTCGTTCCACTCCGGCGCCTCGCCCGCATAGGTCGTGTGGCCGAAATCCTCGAACAGATATTCGGCGCGCAGCGTGATGTGCTCGGCGATCGGCGTTTCCATGCCAAGGCCCAGATTGAAGCCGGACAGCGTCTTCTTGCGCGAGAAGTTGAACACATCCGGTGTCGCCGGATGCGCGGCGTCGTAGCAAAGCCCGACCAGCGACAGCTTGGTGTCGGCGAAGGAATAGCCGCCGGCCGCGTAGAACAGCGTGCTGCCGCTCGTCCAGCCGATGCGCGCGCGCAACCGCCCGCTCATATCCGTTTTCAGATGGTTGAGCGTGGTGAAGGAATCATGCGCCGAGGTGAAGCAGCCATCGATCTTGGTGCAGGCCGTGACGCTGGACGTGCCATTGCCCGAGGTCAGATCGCCTTCGAGGCCATAGACCATGTTGCCGCTCTGCCAGTTGAAGCCCAGAACGCCGCCGCCCGCAAAGGCGGTGTGCTTGTGATGTGTCTGCTGCAGCACGTCGTTCATGTCGCCCGGCAGCGCGAAATGGGTGTTGCCGAAATTCACGTCCGCAAGCGCGCCGGCGTAAAAGCCGCTCCAGTCCATCGGCGTTTCATCGGCGATGGCGGCCGCGGAAGACAAAAGAAGAGACGCCGCCGCGAGCGGCAGCAGGTTTCGAAGTGACATTGTGGAATTTCCCTGGTTGGACAATGAACGCGTCCGGCCCCGCCCGGATCAGGACGCCGTCATTACGCCCGCGCTCGATTCCGCGCCAGTGAAACTTGCAACCAGAATTGGCCACCCCCTGCCGTCAGGTCAGGTTCTTGCGGTACTGCAGGAAGCCGGATTTCTCCGCGATGTTGTCGTAGAGCTTCATCGCGGTGGCATTGGTTTCATGCGTCATCCAATAGACCCGTGCCGCCCCCGCCTCTTGCGCGCGGGCATAGACCGCTTCGATCAGCGCCCGCCCCACGCCTTTGCCGCGCAAGCCCTGTTCGGTGAACAGATCCTGCAAATAGCACACCGGCGCGATCAGCGAGGTGGAGCGGTGATAGAGATAATGGACGATGCCGACGATGCGCCCGTCCATCTCCGCGACGAGAATGTGGATCGGCTCATAGGGATCGAAGGCGCGATCCCATAGCATTGCCGTGATCTTCGCATCCGGCTCGCGTTCGTAGAAGCGGGTGTACCCGTCCCACAACGGCTCCCATTGCTGGAAGTCGTCCTTGCGTGCTTCGCGCACCGTGACATTGGACATGCTGCGTTCCTCCCACAGCTTTCGTAGCAGAGCGGGGGTGTGGTGGAAGACGCCGCTACGCATTGGGGCCATGTCCGCACGATTTGTTGCGGCTCTTTTCGATTTTTCTCTCCCTTACCCTCAATCGTCATGGCCGGGACAAGCCCGGCCATGACGGAAAAGGAAAGAGACCTTGCCAGACAAAATAAAAAGGGCGCGTCCCGCAAAGGACGCGCCCAGTTCAGGGAGGAAACGCTGGCGCTGTTCAGCCGTGCACGGTCTCGCCATGCAGGTTGATGTCGAGGCCTTCGATCTCCACATCGCGCGGCACGCGCAATCCGATGACCAGATCGATGGCTTTGAGGATGATGAAGGTGAGGACCGCGCAATAGATGAACGTCGCGGCCACATCGTAGAACTGGATCAGCATCTGGTGGCCATTGCCGTCGAAGATCCAGCCCTTGCCGAGCGGATTGATGGCGTTCTTCGCCAGCGCGCCGGTGAGCATCGCGCCCAGCGCGCCGCCCACGCCATGCACGCCCCAGGCATCGAGCGCATCGTCATAGCCGACCCACTTCTTCACCCACACCGCCGAGAAGTAGCAGACGATGCCGGCAGCGAAGCCGATGATGAGCGCGCCTTGCGCATCCACGAAGCCCGATGCCGGGGTGATGGCGACAAGACCCGCGACCGCGCCGGAGATCATGCCCAGCACGCTCGGCTTCTTGCCGACGATCCATTCCACCCCCATCCAGCCCAGTGCCGCCGCCGCGGTGGCGACCTGCGTCGTCACCGCCGCCATGCCCGCATTCACATTCGCGGTGACAGCCGAGCCGGCGTTGAAGCCGAACCAGCCCACCCATAGCAGCGAAGCGCCGATGACGGAGAGCACGAGGTTATGCGGCGCCATGTCGGTCGAGCCGAGGCCCACGCGCTTGCCGAGCACAAGACAGGTGACGAGCGCCGCGGTGCCGGCGTTCAGATGCACGACGGTGCCGCCGGCATAATCCAGCGCGCCCATCGAACCCAGCCAGCCGCCGCCCCACACCCAATGGGCGATGGGGCAATAGACCAGCAGCAGCCACAGCGACATGAACCACATGAAGGCGGAGAACTTCATGCGATCGGCCAGCGCGCCCGCGATGAGCGCGGGCGTGATGATCGCGAAGGTCATCTGGAAGAACATGTAAACGGATTCCGGAATCGTCGCCGCCAGCGGGTTCACCGCGTTCAGCCCCATATTGCCCAGCAGGAACTGGTTGAAGCTGCCGATGAACTGGTTTGTGGAGGGGTTCGCGTTCGGCGTCAGCGCGATGCTGTAGCCGACCACCATCCAGAGCACGGTGATGATGCAGGTGGCGCCGAAGCTTTGCGCCAAGGTGGCAAGCACATTCTTCTTGCGCACCATGCCGCCATAAAAGAGCGCAAGACCGGGAATGGTCATCATCAGCACGAGCGCGGACGATGTGAGCATCCAGGCCGTATCGCCGGAATCGATCTTGGGCGTTGCGGCGAGAGCAGGGGTGGCGAGCAGAGTTGTGAAGGCTGCAATGAGCGCCGCCGCAAACTTCCACCCTCCCCTTGAGGGTTGAGGCCGCAACAGCGGCCGATAGTCGATAATTTGCGCAGCGCAGCGAAGCGAATTTCGGGGAGGGGTCATCGTCCTGCGCTGGACCCCTCCCCGAAAATTCTTCGCTACGCTCGAATTTATCGGCCCTCCCTCAAGGGGAGGGCTGTTGGTTGCGCTCACTTCATGCGTGTTCATTCTCTTCCCCTTCGTATGATCAAATTTCAAAGCGCGTCGGTATCGGTTTCGCCGGTGCGGATGCGCAGCACCGATTCCAGCGGCGTGACGAAAATCTTTCCGTCGCCGATCTGTCCGGTCTTCGCCTTGGAGGAGATCGCTTCGATCACCGCCTCGGCCATTTCCGATTTCACGGCGATCTCGATCTTGATCTTGGGCAGGAAGCTCACGGCGTATTCCGCGCCGCGATAGATCTCCGTGTGCCCCTTCTGCCGGCCATAGCCTTTGACCTCGGTCACGGTCATGCCTTGCACGCCGGTGGCCGACAGTGCTTCGCGCACGTCATCCAGCCGGAACGGCTTGATGATGGCGGTGATGAGCTTCATCGCTGGTCCCCTTGCCCTTGATTGCCATTAAGACTTTCTCAAGAACCGTGCCATGTGGGTGCAATGCGGTAAGATATTGGAATCGTTATTATATCTCTTCACGGGGCCTCCTCTCGGACCCACAAGCTGCTGAAATTTTAGGCAGCAATTCTTCAATGCATAAATTTCAGCCGAAGAGTCAGGGCGGCAAGAAACTTTCCGAAAGGTCTTGCCCGCGTCCGGTATGTTCACTATATGTTCTTATCTGACTCGCCCCTCCGGCGGCGAAGCGGGGACCCTCTCCACCGGGGCGTCCCCAAAAATGTGGATGCCGGAATCAAAAAAATCGACAAACAACCCCGGGGGCCCCGGGGGGGGTAGCGCAAAACGTGAAAACGACTGCTTCCCCCACATGGCGACCCCAAGATCTGGTGTTTGGACGAATTCCGCCGATGAAAAATCGACATTCAATTCAGCCTCGCTAGATTGGCCCCATGAGCAGACAGACGGACGTGGTCATCGGCGGCGGCGGCATGGTGGGCGCCACGCTGGCATTGGCGCTGGCCCAGGGCGGATTGAAAGTGATCGTGGTCGATCCGGTGCCTCCGGCAGCGGCGACCGACGCGAAATTCGACGGAAGGGTCTCCGCGCTCTCCTATTCCAGCCAGCGCATGTTCGAAGCGCTGGGCATCTGGCCGAAGCTGCAGCTGGACGCGCAGCCGATCCTCGACATTCTGGTGACCGATGCGCCCTTGGGCGGCGCGCCATCGCCCTTCTCGCTCCACTTCGATTCGAGCGAGATCGGCCGGCCCATGGGCGCCATCGCCGAGAACCGCCACATCCGCCGCTGTCTGTTCGACGCGCTGGATACGGAAAAGAACATCACCCTCATCGCCCCCGCCGCGATGACGGGTTTGGACGACGAAGGCGGAAAGATCGTCGCGTCTTTGTCCAACGGCGAAAAGATTTCTGCGTCGCTCGCCGTTGCCGCCGACGGACGCGAATCGCCGATGCGCGAAGAGATGGGATTGGGCGTGATCGGCTGGTCCTATCCGCAAATGGGTATCGTCGCCACCGTCGAGCACGAGAAGCCGCATGCGGGCGTGGCGTACGAACACTTCCTGCCATCGGGACCGTTCGCAATTTTGCCGATGACGGGAAACAGATCTTCGCTGGTGTGGACGGAGAAAGACACGCTGGCGCCGGCCATGATGAAATTGCCGGAGGACGAATTTAATGCCGAGATCGCCAAGCGTTTCGGCGATCATCTGGGCGCCACGAAAGCGGCCGGTCCGCGCTGGTCCTATCCGCTGAAATTCCATCTGGCGCGCAGCTTTGTGAAGACGCGCTTCGCATTATGCGGCGACAGCGCCCACGGCATTCATCCCATCGCCGGACAAGGATTGAACCTCGGCCTGAAGGATGCGGCAGCTTTGGCGGAAACGCTTCTGGACTCCGCGCGGCTGGGATTGGATATCGGCGCGCTGGATGTGCTCAAGCGTTACGAGCGCTGGCGCCGTTTCGATTCCTTCACCCTCGCCGCCGCGACCGATGGATTGAACCGCCTGTTCTCCAACGACATCACGCCGCTGCGCCTCGCACGCGATCTTGGGTTGGGGATTGTCGATGGCATTGCGCCGCTGCGCCGTTTCTTCATGCGCCACGCGGGCGGTGACATCGGCAAGCTGCCGCGCCTGCTGAAAGGCGAAGCTGCTTAGTTAGTGCAGCCGATCCTTGCCGCGATGGGCCAAGGCGGCGGGAAGTTCGCGATAGAATCCGCGCGCAATATCGCCGATCTTCTGGGCGCGGACTTTCTCCGCCTCCCAGCGTGTCGCGAAACGTTCGCCTTCGAAGACATAGCGCGTCACCGATGAAGCGGTGCGCGGATCGAGTTCGGTGATCTCCGAAATGTCTTCGACCTGTTCTTCGGCGGTGCCGATCGTGTGGCGGAAGTGCGCGAGCTGATCCGCCCTGTCGAGTGCTTCCTGCCGGATGCGCGCGACATTGCGGGCATCGAACTGCCGCAGCCACGCCAGGATGCGCGGCCAGAACCGCAGCAGGATGATGGCGGCAAGCAGGAAGATGGCGGTGGTGACGAGGCGGCTCATGGCCCAATTATATAGGCGCTAAACCCCGCCATGCACCCCATGGCCGCGCTTCAGATATTCCTCGCTGCGCATTTCCACGAGGCGCGAGGCCGTCCGGCGAAACGCCTCGGCCCCATCCCCCGCCGGATAAAGCGCTTCGGGCGGCGCGGCGGCGGAGCAGATCAGCTTCACCCCGTCGTCATAAAGGGTGTCGATCAGGAGGGTGAAGCGCCGTGCCTCGTTCCGCATCGTCTCGTTCAGCTGCGGGATGTGGTCGATGAGGATGGTGTGGAAATGCCGGGCGATCTCCAGATAGTCCGGCGCCGCGAGAGCCCGGACGCAAAGATCGTCAAAGGTGAAGCGGGCGACATGTTTGGCCGCCTGTGGCACAACCAGCTTGCGGCCCAGCACCGTCAGCGTTCGGCTTTCGCCACGCGGCCGATCGGTGAGTCTGCGCCACGCCGCATCCATCTTCGCATCGGCGCTCGGACCAAGCGGCGTGATGTAGATGTCCAGCCCGCTCATCCGCTGCATGCGATAGTCATGCGTGCCGTTCAGTTCCAGAACATCGAGCTTCTCGTCGATCAGCGCGATGAAGGGCAGAAAGAGCTGGCGGTTGAGCCCGCCTTCATAGAGCCGGTCCGGTTCGGTGTTGGAGGTGGCCACGATCACCACGCCGCGATCGAACAGCTGCTGGAACAGCCGCCCCAGGATCATCGCATCGGCGACATCGGTGACCTGGAATTCGTCGAAGCAGAACAGCGTGGCCTTATCCGCAATCGCCTTCGCCACCGGAGGAATGGGATCGGGATGTTCGCCGCGCTCACGTTCCGCATGAATGCGCGCGTGAATATCGACCATGAAGGCGTTGAAGTGCACGCGCGTTTTCTTTTCGAGCGGAGCCAGCTCGAAGAACAGATCCATCAACATGGATTTTCCGCGTCCGACATCGCCCCAGATATAGATTCCGCGCGGCGCGGGTTTGGGACTGAAGAAGAAGCCGCGGCGGCCGGGTTTGTAATCCGCCAAGGCCGTCGCCAGTTGTTGCAGGTGATTGGCGGCCGCCTTCTGTGCCGCATCCGGCTTGATCTCGCCGGATGCAATTCCCGCGCGGTATCGCTCGATCAGTTCGTTGGGCATCAGCTCTTTCGGGGGAGGATCGCCCAATAATCGAAATCGAGGATGACGTTCTCCGGATAATTCCCATCCGCGCCTTTGTCCGGAAACGCTTCGCAGGGAAGATTCTTGGCGGCGACCAGACGAAGCCTGAGCGCGCCGCAATCCTTGCGTCCGGCGATCTGCGCCTTGTCGAGAACTTCGCTCCACGCGAACACGGTGTCGCCGGCAAACAATGGATTCACATGCCGCCCGCCATTGATCGCCGCGATGGACACGGCGTTGGCAAGCCCGTTGAACGACAGCGCCCGCGCCAAACTGATGACATGGCCGCCATAGATCAGCCGGCGGCCGAAGCGGCCTTTGCCTTCGCTGAACTGGTTGAAATGAACCTTGGCGGTGTTCTGATAGAGCCGCGTCGCCAGCATGTGGTCGGACTCTTCGACCGTCATGCCATCGACGTGGTCGATCTTCTCGCCCTTGCTGTAATCATCCCACAAATAGGGGCTCCCCGATGCGGCGGTATCAAAGCGGGAGAAATCCGCCAGCGGCGCTGCGAGCAAATCCGGTGACACGAACTCCGCCGTTTTTGGCACGGACGATTCCGCAACGACGGCATCGACGTCCCGCTTGCGCACCATGACCCAGCGCACATAGGTCAAAACCTTGTCGGAGTTTTCATCGAAACCATCGGTACGGACGTAAACGACACCGGTCTGCTTGTTGGAATTCTCCTTCAGACCAATGACTTCCGAAACTGCAGACAACGTCGTTCCGGGATAGACCGGCTTTAGGAAGCGTCCTTCCGCATAACCGAGATTGGCGACGGCATTCAGCGAAATGTCCGGAACCGTTTTGCCGAACACGGTGTGAAAGACCAGAAGATCGTCGATGGGCGCGCCGGGCAGACCGAGGCTTCCGGCGAACGCATCCGCCGATTGCAGCGCGAAACGTGGACCATAGAGCGCGGTGTAGAGCGAGACATCGCCTTCGGTCAGCGTGCGCGGCGTGGCGTGGACGAGCTTCTGCCCGAGGCGAAAATCCTCGAAGAAATTGCCGGGGTTGGTCTTGTTGCTCATAGGTCCTGCAATGCCGAAATCGCGTTCGCCATGGCCACGGTCTGCCGCGCGATCTCCGCATGCAGAAGTTCGACCATGCGCCCATCGAGCGAGATAGCGCCCTTGCCCTTGTTTTCCGGAAGTTCGAAGGCCGCGATGATCTTTTGCGCCGCTTCCACTTCCGCCTTCGACGGTGCGAACACGTCGTTGCAAGGTTCGATCTGCGAGGGATGGATCAGCGTCTTGCCGTCAAAGCCATAGCTTCGCGCCTGTTTGCAGACGTCCAGGAAACCATCGGCGTTCTGAATGTCATTGTAGACGCCGTCGATCACCGTCAGCCCATAGGCGCGGGCGGCGGCAACCGAGATGCCCAGCGCCGCGGAAAGATTGGCGCGGTCCGGCGTATGCGTGCCGCGAAATTCCTTGATGAGATCGTTGGTGCCCATCACGAAGCAGCGCAGACGTCCACCCGCGCTCGCGATCTGGCCAGCGTTCAAAATCGCCAGCGGCGTCTCCATCATCGCCCAGATGGCGACGGAGCGTTCCGGATCGTGACCCGAGAACCGCTCTTCGATGGCTTGCAGATCGGCCGCGGAGGACACTTTCGGAACCAGCACGGCGTCGGGCTTCGCGGCGATGGCGGCGGACAAATCCTCCTCGCCCCACTGTGTCCATAGCCCGTTCACGCGGATGACGATCTCGCGCTTGCCGAAGCCGCCGGCTTTCACCGCATCGCAGACCTGCTTGCGGGCAAGCTCCTTGGTTTCGGGCGCGACGGCATCTTCGAGATCGAGAATGAGCGCGTCGGCGGCCAGCGCGCGCGCTTTTTCGATGGCGCGGGCGTTGGACCCCGGCATGTAAAGGACCGACCGGCGCGGGCGGATGGCGTTCATGGAAATCCCCGGAAAATCTGCCCGAGACCTAGCAAGCGGCGGCTATTTGAGGAAGCCCTTGGCGTATTCCGCGACGTCCGGCTGGGCAAGAAACCGCTCGCTCCAGCGTTTCATCACCTTGGCCATGCGTTCTGGTGCGACACCAAGCTGCGCTTGCGCCACGCCGCCATTGACGCTCTCGTGATACTCCGCGATCAGCCCGTCCTTCAGCACGAAGCGGCTGATGCCGTCGATCACGACCTTGCGGTCCTTGAATTCGGGAATGGTGGAAACGAAGCGCGACAGCGAGCGGGCGTAGCCGAGATCGCCCTTCACGACGGGATCGAAAAACGTCCAGTCGTAATCGGCCGCATCGCGATGGAAGAGGTTTTCCAGCATGTCCGCGATGGATGCGCGGCCGCGATGCGGGCCGTAGATATAGTCGAAATAGGTGCCGTCTTCGGTGAAGCAGGCGGCGAGAGCCTTGCCGTCGCCAGCCGTCGCCGCGGCGCCGAAGCGCGCGACGAGCGCCGCGAAGTCGTCCTGCGTCACGCCGCTTTCTTCAGAAGCTTGCGGTTTATCAGGCTCTCGGCGATCTGCACGGCATTGAGCGCCGCACCCTTGCGCAGATTGTCGGAGACGATCCACATCGAAAGACCGTTCTCGACGGTTGGGTCTTTGCGGATACGCGACACATAGGTCGCGTCTTCACCGGCCGCCTCGATCGGCGTGATGTAACCACCGTCCTCATGCTTGTCGACGACGAGAACGCCCGGCGACTCGCGCAAGATATTGCGAGCCTGCGCCGCGGTGATCGGGCGTTCGAACTCGACAGTCACCGCTTCGGAATGGCCGATGAACACTGGCACGCGCACGCAGGTGACGGTGAGCTGGATATCCGGATCGAGGATCTTCTGGACCTCGACCATCATCTTGAATTCTTCCTGCGTGTAGCCGCTGTCGAGGAATTCGCCGATATGTGGGATCACGTTGAAGGCGATCTGCTTGGTGAAGAAGTGCTGTTCGATCGGATCGGCTACGAACACCGCGCGCGTTTGCGTGAACAGCTCGTCCATCGGCTCCTTGCCGGCGCCGGAGACCGATTGATAGGTCGACACGACAACACGCTTGATCTTGGCGTGATCGTTGAGCGGCTTCAGCGCGACGACCAGTTGAGCCGTCGAGCAATTCGGATTGGCGATGATGCCTTTCTTGATGTTGTTCAGCGCGTCTGCGTTCACTTCGGGAACCACCAGCGGAACGTCGCGGTCCATGCGCCATGCCGAGGAATTGTCGATCACGATCGCACCCTGTGCCGCGATCTTCGGCGACCATTCCTTGGAAATCTTGCCACCCGCGCTCATCAGCACGATGTCGGTACCTTTGAAGTCGTAATAGTCGAGCGCCTTCACCTTCAGCGTCTTGTCGCCGAAGGAAATGTCCTTGCCGACCGAGCGCGTGGAGGCGAGCGCCACCACTTCGGAAACGGGGAAAGCGCGTTCGGCGAGGACGTTCAACATCTCTCGCCCGACATTGCCGGTCGCGCCGACAACGGCGACCTTATACGACATGGCAGTTACTTCCTTTGATCAGAAAACCCGCGTTCGCACGGGTGCGCGAAATCATTACGCCATGCGGCCTTGGCGGAAAAGAGGCCGATGGGCCTGTCTCGAAAGAGAGCGCCAATGCAGCGCCGGCATGGCGAAAATGTCTTAGCGAAGTCCGATAATTTGGGCCCTCTGAAGCGTGGCGACCTCTTCGGCGTCCAATCCAAGGACGTCATAAAGTATCTCGCTGGTGTGCTGGCCCAGAAGTGGTGGCGCATGGCGGTATTCCGGCGGCGTTTTCTCCAGTCGGAGCGGGCTGGCCACCAGATCCAGCTCTCCACTTCCGGCGTGCGGCATGGAAACGGTCAGTCCGCGCGCCTGCGCTTGTGGATCGGCAAAGACTTGGTCGACACGGTTAATCGGCCCACATGGGACATTCGCAGCTTCCAGCGCCGCGATCCATTCAACATTGCTACGGGTGGTGAAAACCGGTGTCAGCAGCGAAATGAGCTCTTCGCGATGGCCGACACGTTCGGCGTTCGTCGCGTAGCGCGGGTCGCTGCCCAAATTTTCCAATCCGGCCGCTTTGCAGAAGCGCCGGAATTGTCCGTCATTGGCGATCGCCAGGATGAGGTGGCCGTCAGATGTCGCGAACACCTGATAGGGCACGATATTGGGATGCGCGTTGCCCATGCGCCCCGGCACCATGCCGCCGGACAGATAGTTCATCGCCTGATTGGCGAGACCCGCAACCTGGCAATCGAACAGCGCCATATCGATGGCCTGTCCTTCACCGGTGCGTGCCTGGTGAATTAGCGCCGCCTGAATGGCGTTGGCGGTATAGAGGCCTGTCACAAGGTCGGAGATGGCGACGCCCACCTTCATCGGCTCCGCACCCGGCGCGCCATCGGGCAAGCCGGTGATGCTCATCAATCCACCCATGCCCTGGATGAGATAATCGTAGCCCGCTTTGTCCTTGTACGGGCCGGTATGGCCAAAACCTGTAAGCGAGCAGTAGATTAGTGCGGGGTTTTCGCCCTTCAGCGTTTCATAATCGAGGCCGTATTTGGCCAGCGTCCCGGTCTTGAAATTCTCCACGACGACATGCGCGCGCCGCGCGAGCTTTCGAACAAGCGCAGCGCCTTCCGGTTTGGCAAAATCGATGGCGACGGACTTCTTGTTGCGGTTTGCGGTGAGGAAATAGGTGGCGTCACCGCGCTCGCCATTTCGGTCCTTCAGAAAAGGTGGCCCGAACGCGCGCGTTTCATCGCCTTCGCCGGGCTTTTCGATCTTGATCACCTCGGCGCCCAGATCACCCAGGATCTGCGTGGCGAAAGGTGCGGCCAGAACCCGGCTCAGATCCAGCACACGGATATGCGAAAGCGCGCCCATTGACCCTCCACCAGCAGGCGCGACCTAATCAGCCACATCGCCACGAGGCAAACAAAAAGGACGAGCCATGCGGCTCGTCCTTTTCGCAGCGGCATTGGGGGCTTCAGCCGCCGAGATCGATAACAGCGCGCCGGTTCTGCGGCTCGCGGACATTGGGGCCTGTCGCCACGAGAGGGTCGTGGAAGCTCTTGCCCACGGTCGTTATTTCACCCGCGCTCAAGCCATCGGCCACCATTTTGCTCTTTACGGCCGACGCGCGACGTTCCGAAAGCGCCTGATTGTAGCTGTCCGAACCCACCGTATCGGTATGTCCCGTCACAAGGATGCGCACGGCCTGGGATTGTTGTGCCGTCTTCACGGCTTCACCGACCACGCTGACAGCTTCGGGCGTCAGGTTTGATTTGTTGAAGTCGAAGAAAACGATGAAGGTCTTGACCGGCGCTGGCGGCGGCGGAGGCGGCGGCGGCGGCGGCGGCGGTGGTGCGGGCGGTTCTTGAGCCACGCGTTCTTCTCCCGCGGAGGGGTACCAGCGGAAGCCTGCCATTACGACATGCTCCGTGAGATCGTGATTTCCGAGCGGAGCTGCGATGTCGTCGTTCGAACTGCCGCGAAGATTGCGGTAGCGGTAATCGATATACAGATCGAAATTGCGCGAAGCTTCGTAAGTCAATCCGCCGATGCCTTGCCACATGAATTTCATGCCGCTGCGTGTGCTGTAGGTCCCTGCGCCGAACGGATTGTCGAATTTCACTCTGGAATTTCCAACGCCAGCGCCTGCACCCAGGGAAAGTCGGACGCGCGGCAGCAGATGAACGTCATAGACTCCATTGATCATCGCGGAACGAACTTCGGCATGTCCGCTGGAGGGCGAAGATACTCCGCCGGTGGTGAAGTCGCCGGTGCTGTGGCGGTCCCAGCCGTCTTCGAATTCGATGCGGAAGGGCGCGTTGAACTTGTAGCCGACCGTAGCCGAAACGATCGCCGAATCCTTCGTGTTCAGTTTTCCGTCGAGACCGTCGCCAACAACTCTGGGATCTCTCAAGTGGTCCCACCCGGCGCCGAGGCCGAGATACCAACCATCTGCGGCGAGCGCAGGCGAAACGAAAAGTGCCGCGACACCGGCAAGCAGGATTGTACGCAACATCGTGAAATCTCCTCATACCCAGGGACGGCTGTCCCCCGCCGCGCGCTCTGCATATGGCCACGGCAGTGTGCTAACGGGTTGAGCGCTCGAAGGTTTCCGCAATGCAGCGTGTCTGGGCGCCACAGTTGCATCTTTGTCCCGCGTTAATGTCCAAACTCTTGCGTGAACATGTCATCGCGTTTGCGTCCCTATGATTGTTGGACCCTCGGTGGCGAAAGGATGCCGTCGCCCCTCGCATCATGTCGGCCGGTTCATGTGTCCGGCCCGCAAGTCCCGGCAAAGAGGACAACCTCAGATAGTTCATTTTCCTTTCGGCTGCTGTTCCGCGCCGGAACTTAACATTGTCACACGGGAAGGAGTCGCGAGGCATTTAATGTGATGTTATGGTCCGCGCCGTAGCGAGACTTGTGGGTGTTCGAATGGGTGTCATGGTCAGGGCGGGAGCGCTTTCGCTTGCCGGAATTCTTATCGCTGGAAATGCGGTGGCAGCGCCCTCCGGCAAGTGCGCCAAGGCAGATGAGGTCACGGCCATTCAGGTCGCGGCGGTCCAGCAGGAATTGATGGTGGCCGCGCTGACATGCGACCAGATCACGAATTTCAACGCCTTCCAGACCGGATATGGCCCCGAATTGCGCACTTCCGACGCAACGCTACACAAGATGTTCAAGCGGATTTTTGGCGCGCGGCAGGGCGAAGGGGAGTTTCACGCCTTCAAGACCAGGATGGCCAATGATTCTTCCATTCGGTCCATTCACGACAATCGCGGATATTGTCAGGAAGCCGCTACGGTATTCGCCGCTGCGCTAGCGCCGACCAAGCCGACATTGGCGGCCTTTGTTTCGGGCGTGACGGTGCAGGAAGAGAGCCCGGTTAACAGCTGCGATATCCGGGTGGCCTCGGCGCTTCCCGGGTTGGGCGGTAGCTCGGCGGGCAGCGCCTATATCCTGCCCAAGCCCAAGCCGGCGATGGATGGCGTGGCGACGGCGGCTCAATAAGAGCTTTTTCTGGTTGATCCAAAACCGCGGCGCGATTGTGCCGCGGTTTTTTTTGTGCCTGCTCACGAGCCTTTTCGAAGCTGAACCAGGACTGCGCGCTGACGGTATCGAGCGTACCGCATCCGCAGGCGGTCCTGGCATCGCGAAGGGCTCCGTACAAAAAGAAAGGGCGGGCCGAAGCCCGCCCTTTCCACTTTTCCTGAAAGGAAGCGATTACGTACCGCTGCCTTCGCCAAGCTGGATCACAGCGCGACGGTTCTGAGGCTCGCGAACGTTCGGGCCGGTCGGAACCAGCGGATCGTCGAAGCTCTTGCCAACCGTCGAGATGCCGGCGCCATCGATGCCCTGAGAAACCAGGCCATCCTTCACAGCAGCAGCGCGGCGCTCAGAGAGAGCCTGGTTGTAGCTGTGCGAGCCGACCGTGTCGGTGTGACCCGTCACGAGGATCTTGACCATGCCCGTGGACTTCGCGGTCGAAGCGGCCTGAGCCACAACCGACTGAGCTTCCGCGGTCAGGTTCGACTTGTTGAAGTCGAAGAAGACGATGAACGTCTTCACCGGCGGGGGAGGCGGCGGCGGCGGCGGGGGCGGCGGCGGCGGAGGCGGCGGAGGAGCCGATTCCAGATACCAACGAACGCCAATCATCGCGACCTGTTCGTTCATGTCCTTCGGACGCGCGTCATACAGAACGAAGCTGGTGCCGTAGTCCTTGTTCACGCTCAGCGAGCGATAACGGTAGTCCAACGTCAGATCGACATTGTCCGTTACGGAGTAAGAAACGCCGCCGATGAACTGATACATAAAGCCGCTGTGCTTGCCGGTCATGTAAGTGAACGGCGCGATCGATGTGCGGATATCCGCACGACCGATGCCGGCGCCAGCACCGAGGCTCAGATCCCAACGATCAGAGAGCGGAATGTCCCAAATCACGTTGACCAGATCGGACAGGATCCCGACACGCCCGCTGAAGGGGTTCTTGGTGTCGTGACGGTCATAACCGATTTCGTCTTCGATGCGGATGCTGTTGCCAAAGCGATAGCCGAACGTGCCGGCGACAAGCGCCGTAGCGTCGGTATCAGTCTTGATGCGTACATTCGTCGGGCCAGAGAAAGTCTGCTCGAAAGAACCCATGCGGTCCCAGCCGACGCCCAGACCAAGATACCAACCAGTGGCATCACTCGCGACGGCCGGCGCGCTCAGCGCCATCGCCGCAACGCCCGCCAGGGCGATCATTCGAATTTTCATTTTTTACCCTCGTTTCAAAAACCGACGGGCAGGGACCCCCCCACCGTGACGTCCGGGATGTAAACTTCTATAGCCCCTATACTGGCGGATGTGGAAGAGACCTGTCCATCGGAAGCCTGGTTATTAGTCCCGATTTGGCCGAATTCCCCGCATCCTGTGACCAGGGTGCAACATTCAAAGTGCAAGACTTTGCACCGTTTTGCCGCGCCCCTGCCAGACAAAGGCATAGTGTGCAGGCAATATGCGCAGAGTGATCGATTGTTCCTCCAAATAGCGAAGCGAGCCGATTCTCTGGAAGCTTTCCTCACGAGGTGTGACATGGAAAAAACGCAGCCAGAATCTTAACAGCCTCGCTATTGGCGCTGTTAGTCCTGAGAGAACCCCAAAAATCGACAATATGGACGCGCCCATTATGTCCATGCGCCCGTGGCCCCCACCTTTAAGTGTCTGTTTAAAATTAGGAATTATTGAAAGCCGCGTCCAGATGCTGGCTCATTCGGTCGCCGTTTCCGGCCCGGCCCAGCGGAATGTGATCCGAAAGGCCAGGTCAGGTTAGTGCGGCCTGCACGCTCTTAAGCACCTGCCGCGAGCATCCAGATTGTAGGATTGGGCGCGTAGATGGCACTTGGCCATTTTTACCGGATTTCGGCGGGTGCCGCAGGCGAGATCGGCAATCAACCTTTTGCAACTCGGAAGACGATATTTCCTAGTGAAATCATAGACATGCCACTGCCGCCCATAGGCGGCATCCATCAATCCCGTATGGTCATTAGGCAGGCGGGAACAGGGATGAACCCCACCATAGGTCTTGCTTGTGGTGGCCAACTCTCCTCTTCGCGATAGACCAATAATGCCAGAAGCGCGGCAGGTAGTTTCCGGGGCAGGGGCGATTCCGGGCCGGCGGTGAGAAAGATCACGCGCGCATTGGCGCTGACCCCTGTGCGATCGATTTCAGCCCGGAGCTTTCGAGAATCTCCGGTCATCCAGTCCTGCGCGTCGAGCAGGGCCTGTCTCAGTGTCAGCGCATGTCGTCTTCAAAATGTTCGCTCAACATATCGTCGAAAATCTTGCGATGCGTTCGTCATCGGCTTCGCCGAGGAAGCGAAAGAAGCCTTCGTGCGACGGATGCGTACGTAATGCCGCCAGCTTGAGACGCATCACCGCGATGTGGTTGGGATTAGGATAGATGGCAACGATGCGGGCGGGCTCCGCAGCCAGATAGTTCAAAACATTGCGGCCGCCCGACGCGATGTGATCAGGCCGCGATGCGGTTTGAGATCCGGCACTGCCAGGCCGGTGACCGGATCTTCTCATGTCTGGTTGTAGAAGAAGCCCTTGAACATAAGAGTAAAAAGTCGTTCCAGAGCACCGCGCCTGGCTGGCAATTTCGGTTCTCGGTCCTTTGCGGTTTTGTGACTTCTTGCATCGGGCCTCGCGCCTCGCCTATGGACAGCCATGACCACAGAATTTGACGACAATGAACCCGTAAAAGACCTTCTCGCCCTTCTGGATCTGGAAAAGATCGAAGAAAACATCTTTCGCGGGGTTTCGCCCAAGGACCGATCGCAGCGCGTGTTCGGCGGACAGGTGCTGGGACAGGCACTGGTGGCGGCGGGACGCACGGTCGAGGATCGCATCGCTCATTCGCTGCATGCCTATTTCCTTGTGGCGGGCGATCCCAAAGTTCCGATCCTGTACGAAGTGGACCGCAGCCGCGACGGCTCCAGTTTCAGTTCCCGGCGCGTGGTCGCGATCCAGCATGGCCGTCAAATTTTTCATATGTCAGTCTCGCTTCAGAAGCCGGAGGCGGGTCTGGAACACCAGATCGAGATGCCGAAGGTGCCGCCGCCGGAAGGACTTCCGAGCGAAGATGAATTCCGCGCCAAAATCGTGGACAAGATTCCCGAGCGGTATCGCGATCACTTCCTGCGCAAGCGTCCCATAGAGCTTCGTCCCGTGGATCGCACCGACATTTTTGCGCCGCAGAAGCGCAGCCCTCATCAATCGGTATGGGTTCGGGCGACAGGCGAGCTTCCTGCGGACATTGCGCTCCAGCAGTGCATTCTCGCCTATGCGTCCGACATGACGCTACTGGATACCAGCCTGCTGCCTCACGGCATCGGTTGGTTCGATAACCGCGTGCAGATGGCGAGCATCGATCATGCGATGTGGTTTCATCGCCCGTTCCGCGCCGACCAATGGCTTCTCTATGTGCAGGACAGCCCGAGCGCTTCGGGTGCGCGCGGATTTAATCGCGGCTTGATTTTTTCGCGCGATGGAAAGCTGGTTGCATCCGTGGCTCAGGAAGGCCTGATGCGGATGCACACGCAGACACCTTGATTTCAAGTCGGCGTCGGAATGATCGCAACTTTGCGCGGTCGTTCGTAGAACGTGTCGCTCATCTTGGTCGGCCCCATCAAGATCTTTCCGAGGGGCGAAGTATAATAGTAGGTCACTTCGGTCAGGATAACGCTGCACACATTCGGTTTGCAGGCAGTAAATGCATTTTTGGTGCTGTCCCACGTGGACATGATGGGCTGACTGAGTGCGACCGCGCTGTTGGCATTGCGTCCTTTTGCCGATTTCGCGGTGCCGTTGGTCCAGGTTTCAGCCTGACTCCAGGCCACAGTGCCATTTCCGGTTCCATCGCTCTGCACGCTGGAGATGGTGATCGTCATGTTGGTCGTGGGGAATGGATTTACGATAGCCGCCGCCGCGTTGAAAATGTCGTTCAAGTCGCTTTGCGAGACCTTTGAGGATTGCGCGACAAGATCGGAAGCGCTCGAGGCAACCATCGTTACCTTCTGATGGCATTCCAGCGCGTTACACAGTTCGATCGTGCCGAGCAGCATAGTGCCCATCACCGGCGCGATGAGCGCGAACTCGACCGCCGCCAGGCCGTCGCGCGCCTTCGCGAATCTGCGCAGCCGCTTCAGCATGCGGAACCAGCTTTATAAGGTTCGGTTCGGAACGCGGACGATGAGGAAAGCATGTGAAAGCCGGTCGTCGTGTTCTGAAGCAGGACCGACATCATGGGGGTGAGAATTTTCCACGGATAGAAGCTTCGCAGCAGAACCACGCTGCAATCGGCCGCGGGATCAACCTTCAGCTTTGCAGGATCGATCATCCCGTTGCCGTCGGTAACGGAAGGATATGTCGAAGAACCAAAAGAGGCATAAGAGCGGAGATCGATCTTCAAATTCGCGGTGCAGTCGGCGCTGCTGATTAGACCATTTATTTCCTGACATATGTTTTTGACCAGCTGAGTCTGGGTCAATTCGCCCGTCAATGTTCCCGTTCTTATCTGACGTGCCGTGTCATCCGTGGCGTTCTGCAGCATAGCGGCGCCGAAGAAGATCACGCCGGTTTCGATGATGCCGAACAGGAAAAGGAAGAACACGGGGGCGACCATCGCAAATTCGATCGCGGCGGAGCCTTTTTCACCATCCGCGCGCCAGCGCCGACGCAGGCGCCTGCAGCTTTCCGCGATCGCAGAGTTAAGGCTCATCGAGTGCCTCATCATCAAGGTGCGTATTAGGCCGCGCAAACCCTTAAGCGAAGGCAAACGGACGCATATGCTGAACGTTTTCTTAATCGGCGACGTTGGACCTGCACGCCTCCAACATCGTTAGCGAAATCGGCATCTTTTCCATTGCGGCAAGGATTCGATAACCATGGCTGTGGAATGGAAAGGTTTTCCCAACTCTTGTGCCGGATGATGGCGCGTGGAGAAATCTCCGGGGTTGGTGATGGTGCTGGGACAGGCCTGGAGCGCTTTCAGAGCGCAGCTGAGAAAGTTTGGACGCGAGCGCCGCGGCAATGTCGCGATGATTTTCGCGCTCGCCTTGATTCCAATCACGATCGCTGCCGGCGCCGGCCTGGATCTTTCGCGCGCGCTGATGGTGCGCGCGCGTCTCGCCGAAGCGCTCGATGCGGCAGGCCTCGCGATCGGCGCCACGCAGAATCTGAGCACCGAGCAGATGACGAAACTCGCAAACGCGTATTTTGCGGCAAACTACACCGCGGACCCGTCTTTTGGTGCGATGCCTACTGTTCAGGTCGTGCCAGGCGACGGTTCGGTCACGCTATCAACCAGTATCGACATGCCTACGACGCTGATGCGCGTCGCCAAGATCGACCATTTGAGCGTGGGATATTCCTCGAAGGTCGTCTGGGGACAGACGAAATTATGGGTGTCTTTGGTGCTCGATAATACCGGCTCGATGTGTGAACCGGATTCGCAGCCCTGCGCGAACGACACAAATCCGAACATCAAGATCAACGCACTGAAGACGGCCACCAAACAACTGCTGGCGACGCTTCAAGGAGCTGCGGCCAATCCTGGAGACGTCAAGGTTGCGATCATACCGTTCTCCAAGGACGTGAATGTTGGAACAGGATATGTGAACGCCAGCTGGATCGATTGGACGGATTGGGAATCGGCGCCGTCGAATGGAACGGTATCGACCAGTGTGGGCCCTGGATCATCGTGCCCCTACAGCAATTTCAGCAAAGGCTTCTCGTGTCAGAAGACACCGAGCAATGGAAGCGGAACCACCTCGACGATTCCGGCAAGCGGCACCTACAAAGGCTACATCTGCCCTACGGTCGACAGCGGCAACAAGAATAGCGGTCGCGCGGGCCGCTATTATAACGGGTGCTACAGCAGCGAACCGACGCAAACTCAGACCACAACGCAGACCGATACGACCCCAACCACAACCAAGCAGAACTGCAGCCAAACCGGCAGCGGCCCAATAAGCTGCTCCAACAAGAGCGGTTATCCAAGCACCGGATCGACAACATCAAATACAACAACGACGACGGCGGCGGGCTATAGCGGTGACAGCGGCCCTACCACAACCAACAGCTCGTCGAGTTCGACGGTCGATGGGTCGTCAAATTGCTCTGGCTTCGGTAGCAATAGAAAATGCACATGGACACGAACCATCACAACTACGGCAACAGCCACAACTGTGACCAAGGTCGGTGTGGGCCCCTATAACCATACGTGGGTCGTGAACGATCATTCGACATGGGGCGGCTGCATCATGGATCGGGCGCAGGACTATGACATCTCAAACACGACTCCGAGCAGCACCGCGACCAACTTTCCCGCGGAAAATGCACAATCTTGTGTTCCCAGTGTGATGATGGGATCGCTCAGCTACAGCTGGACCGCACTCAATTCCGAAGTCGACAGCATGACAGCCGGCGGCAATACCAATCAGCCGGTTGGTCTGGCTTGGGGTTGGCAAGCGCAGACCAACAGCGCTCCGTTCAATCCCGGCACACTGCCGAATAATACATCACAGTACATCATCCTGCTCAGCGACGGCTTGAACACACAGGATCGCTGGTATTCGGACCAATCTTCGATCGACGACCGCATGTCCAAGCTTTGCGCGAACGCCAAGGCAGCAAAAATTACAATCTATACGATCTATGTGGATCTGAACGGCACGCAGGGCAATTCCGACGTACTTCAGAAGTGCGCCACCGATTCCACCAAATATTTCGATCTGACGACGAGTGGTGCGATCATCAGCACGCTCAACAGTATCGCGCAGCAGATCACGCAGCTGCGCGTTGCGCAGTGATTAGACGCGGATGCTATCCAGCGCCGCGGGGATGCCGGCGCGGCGCCGTCCCATGTAGCGCTCGCTCGCGCGCACCACAGTGCCTGCCATCGCCCAGAAGATCGCGGCAAGCGTGATGCCGGCGATTCCATCGACCGCGTAATGCCAAGCCAGATGGATCGATCCGATAAGGATTACGGCCGCGAATGCCGTCAGCGCCAAACCGATCACGCGATTGATCCGCCAACCCCAGATCGCCATCAGGGCCGCAATCGTAACATGCATGCTGGGCATTGCGGAGATTCCACCCAGGCGGCCGTGGCCTGCAATGTAGTCGTTCCACAATGTGTGCTGCACGTTGACCGACCACACGGGCCAGCTCCTGCTCACCGCTTCAAGATAGGCCATTTGAGCCGTGTAAGGGCTGTGTCCTGGAAATAGCAGGCCGTAAAAGCAGGGGCCGGCCGAGGAAAATGCAACGGCGAGCACATTGCCTCCAATGAACCATGCAAAGGAGAAGGCCAGAAGGAATTGAAGACGCAGCGCGCTCCCTTTCGCAGCGAAGGCCTGCGAAAACAGCACAAGAAACATGAGAAGGAACCAGCCGTCATAGACGAAGTTGATACTGGCCGTGATCCAGGCGTGGCCGAGCCAGGGTTGCAGGACTTCCCAGGGTTCGCGGCCCATTCCGATCACGCGATCCCACTCCATGAAGGATTTATCCCATGCGAAGGGATGCAGTGCCGGAATCTGATCCTTTAGCGCCGCGAAGCTCACCATCAACGGCGTGAGCGCCACCATCGAGTGAAAGATATTCCCGGGCCGATCTTGCGCCGTCAGCCGTGCCGTCATGCGCTTGGCCATGATCGTCAGCGGCTGGTCGGGGAAGCCGGAACGGATAAGCCCTACGAACTCGAACAAGGCCAACAGCGACAGGCCTAGAAAGGCGAATTCTGCGACCATGCCGAGAAAGAAGAGCCCCGCGCTTGCTTCAAACGCAAGGCCATAGATTCTGGTTACCGCCAGTGTGATGCCGCAGAAGAGGATGGCACAAAAATAGAGCGGGACGTTCTCGCGAAATGTTCGGCGTATGCTGACGTGACAGGTCGTGATGAGATGCCACGCCGTGCTCCCGCGCGAAGAGATAAGATTCACGACGCCCTCTCTTACTGCAGCGCCGGGACTTCCCCGATGGCTCCAGCAGGTTTGTAGAAGCGCTTTTCATAATGCGATCGGCGCACCGCATTGACGATCCAGTCCGCCGCCGCAATGGCGGCGAGCGCGACAAAGATGCCGCCGAAGACATCGATAAGATGATGGCCGCCATGAATAGGCGTTGCGATCACAACCGCGATGTTCAGGGCCAAAGCAATCCAGCGCAGAAATGGAAGCTTGCGCGCGTACCAGATGAGGACCAGTGCCTGCACGGTGTGAAAGGAGGGAAATCCGACCACGCCGCGCAACTCCAACGGCGTGATGAGGCCCGGCCCGTTCTTGAGCAAGGCGACGAGATCACGGCCGTAGTTTCCGTCGAGGGCGAGGCCGAGCTTGGCCGCGGTGGCGGGCGGTAGATCGAAAATCGAGAAAGCGCCAAAAGACGGATACGCTGCCCAAACCAAGACGCAGATGAGCGCCCCTGCCGCGATGGCCAGGCACAGGCCGTAGAGATTGGCCGTGCGACCGCTCCATCCCAGAATAAAAGACAGCAGCATGATCTGCGGCATCACCGAAACATAAGAGAGCTTGAGCAGCGCGTTGATCGTTACATGATCCGCCGCAAGGTTCATGAGCGCGACCCAATCAAAGCCCATCGCGTGATCGATCTGTGCGAGCAGTCCGTCGATGCGCGGTCCAGCCACGGTGGAAAGCAGATAGCTCAACACGGCGCAGCTCGGCGAGAACGCCAGAAGAAAAGCGGCGCCGGCGCAAGTGGCACTGATCAACGGATCGGGTCGGAACCGGCTGTAGAAGATCGCGCCGCATACAGTCGGCAAAAGCAGCGCACCGATAATCGCATAGCTACGAACATCGATGTCGAAATGTCCGGCATAGCCCCAAACCGCATCGAGCAGGATCAAGGCGGATGTTATTGCGCCGAGAAGGAGCGCGAGTGTGGCGTTGGCCGATGCTGACAGATCGCTGGCGGTGCCGGGGCGGCAAAACTTCCACGCCATCTTAGCTTCCCGATGGGCCGAACGGACCCGTTTTTTAGCGGTTGGAGGCGACGGCCGCCCGGGCGTTCGCGTCATGCTGCTGCGCGGTGGTCTCGGTGGTCGACACGTAGCTGGTGGGGTCGCCCGGCCGTGGGCTGGTTTCGCAATGCATCTGCGTGCAGGAATAATTATACGTCTCGGCCCCCCGGTTGAGCGTAACGGAACCCACAACGCGATTGGTCACGTTGATCTGTGCATTCATGACCTGATGGTTGTTCGCATCCAGGCCGATCATGTTCGTCGCCCCAAATGTCTTGCCCAGCAGATAGGCGTGATGGGAATCGATGACCGTGACGTCGGCGATCGTCGTATTCCCAATGAAAAGCGTGGCGACCGGTTGTGTGAAGGTAATGATCCGCGCTTCATCCATGGGAACGGTAAGTCCGTCGTTCACCTGGGTGGCGCCCTTGACGGCGTGCTTCGGTGCTGCGTGCGCGGCGATGACAGGGGTCAGCAGAAAAATTGCCGCCGGCAGAAGCACAAAACGAAACGCGCGCATGGATCGATCCTTCGCCAAATCCCGACAGAGGCTAAGGCATCGCGCGTAAAAGAAGATTTAAGTTTATTGCGCCGATCTTCGCCATATCGCGAAGACGAAACATGCGTAGCTTTCGCACTTCGTCTTGCAAACGCGCGCGGCATTGAATTCTGCGGCTTGGTTAAGAAACGCTTTCTATTTACGCCAGCGGCGCGTTTGCAGAGCCTTTTCGTTTCACCACGATACACATCGCGGAGTCGAAGCCTCGCCCGTTTTACATCACGTTAATCGAGTCCGGCATACAGTTCCCGCGTGTCCACGCAATGAGCCGTCATTGGAAATCGGCGCTAGCTGGATCGATAGGGTGTCAACAATGGAGGCTTCCATGAAAAATCTTGTTTCGCGTTTTGTGCGCGACGAATCCGGCGCTACGGCCATCGAATATGGTCTGATCGCTGCTGGTATCGCCGTGGTGATCATCACTGCGGTGCAGCTCGTTGGCTCGAATCTGAGCCACACGTTCAGCAAGGTCGCGAGCGCGGTAAAATCGTCGTAATCGCTGTGTGATCGGCGTCCTGATTTCAGGCGTCGCTCTGTTCCAATGCCTCGCTTGGGCTGGGGACGGTGATTGCGGGACAGAAGCGGCGGCCGCCAATCGGCGGCCGTTCGCATTTTCGGAAGATGGAATGGTCGCTGAGGCGTTGATATTTATCGTTCTCCCCGCACTGCTGCTTGCCGCGGCGGTATGGGATCTCGCCAGCTTCACGATTCCAAACTTCCTGCAGATCGGATTGCTTGCGGCTTTCGCTCTATTGATGCTCGTTCACCCATTGAGCGCGAGTGAGTTCGGGATGCATCTGCTCGCGGGTTTCGTCGGGCTTGTGGTTGGTTTCACGCTGTTCTCGTTCGGTTATATCGGCGGCGGCGACGCGAAGCTTTTCGCCTGCATGGCGCTGTGGTTCGGTATGAATGACCTTCTCTCCTACACCCTGGTTGCCTCAGTCTTTGGCGGCGCGCTGACGCTGGGACTCCTGGCCATGCGCAACTGGCCGCTTCCGGCGCCGCTCGCGTCGCAGAGCTGGCTTCTGCGCCTTCATGATGATCGCGAAGGAATTCCTTATGGCGCGGCGCTCGCGGCGGGCGCTTTCTTCATTCTTTCGCAAGCAGAGATCTTCCGCGCAGTGCTCGCCGGCTAGAGCATTTGCGAAGCATTCCATTAATCAATTTCTAAAGGGTTTTGTGGTCGGATCGCCGCAAAGGAGCCGCATTCCATGAACAGGTCGCGCGTTATCGTTCTTGTGCTGGCTGCATTTGCCGCCGGCATCGCTGCGCTTCTCGTGCGTGGTCTTCTGGGCGGCGGCACGCCGGCTGTAAAAGCTGCGCTTGCGCCTGCACCGGCGGCGATGCTCAACGTCCTTGTCGCGCAGAGCGATATCCAGTCCGGCACCGCGCTCACGCCCGCACTCGTGCGCTGGCAGAGCTGGCCCAAATCATCGATCGATTCCAGCTTCATCACCGAAGCGGGAAACCCGGATACGGATTCTATCGTGAAAGGTACTGTCGCTCGTGCGCCGTTGGTCGCCGGTGAACCGCTGACCGCCACGAAGATTGTTCACGCCGATGCGGCCAGCTTCATGTCCGCCAGCCTGACACCGGGCATGCGCGCCGTATCGACAGCGATCTCAACCGACACGGGGGCCGGCGGTTTCATTCTTCCGAACGATCGCGTTGACGTGGTGCTTACCCAACAGATTTCGGATACGCCGCGCCGTTTCGGCTCCAATGTCATTCTAAGCAATGTCCGTGTTCTCGCGATGGACCAGACATTTGGCCAGGACAAAGATCAGAAAACCGTTCTCGCCAAGACGGCCACGCTCGAGCTAGCACCAGATCAGGCAACGCTGCTCACACGTTCAGCCGCGGCGGGAACGATCTCGCTTACCCTGCGTGCGCTGGGTGAAGGCGCCAATTCCGATGTCGCGGCCAACAGCAGCCGCAAGGGCGGCGGACAAATCGTCGTCGTCCGCTACGGCATAACGCGCGGCGTCGATTTGGGGGGAGAGTAGAAGCCATGCTGAGGGGGCTTTTTACGATTCTCGCCGCCGTCGCACTGAGTGCGACACCGGCGTTTGCGGGCGGAAAATCTCCCGCCACGCGCGTCATCAATGTGGCAACGCATGGTGGGGCGGCTCCGCAGCAGCACATTACGTTGTCTCTCGACAAGGCTGCGCTTGTGCAACTCGACACCGATGCGCGCGATGTTCTTGTTTCCAATCCGGCTGTGGTGGATGCCGTCGTCCGCACCCCGCGCCGGATCTTCTTGCTTGCACAGAAGACAGGACAGACGAACGCATTCTTTTTCGACGCCAAGGGCCATCAAATTCTCACGATCGACATTCGTGTCGAGCGTGATGTCACCGATCTTGCGGCGATGATCCGTACCGATATGCCGACATCGAATATCCGCGTCGCAGCCTTGAACGACAACGTCGTGCTCACGGGCATAGTACAGAACAGCGGCGACTCTCAGCGTGCGCAAGATCTGGCCGCGCGTTTCGCCGGCGATCCCAACAAAGTCGCGAATTTACTCAAGATCGATACTAGCCAGCAGGTCATGCTCAAGGTGCGTGTCGCCGAGATGCAGCGTTCGGTGGCCAAGCAGTTCGGGATCAATGCGGTCGGCGCGTTCAAGGTCGCCGGCGTTCCGCTGATCGCCTCGACGGTCAATCCTTATGGACTTGCCGGCTCCGCTCTTTCGCCGAATTCCGGCGCACAGATCGGATCGATCGGCAGCGATCTTTTGCATCCCGGGCCCAACAACGTGCAGGGCGTTCTCAATGCGCTGGAGCAGGTAGGCCTGGTCCACACGCTTGCCGAGCCGAATTTGACGGCTGTTTCCGGCGAGACGGCGAAATTCCTGGCGGGCGGTGAATTCCCGGTGCCGGTGTCCCGCGACCAATACGGCAACGTCACGGTCGCATTCAAACAGTTCGGCGTGGGTCTGTCCTTTACGCCGATCGTCCTCAGCCCGACCAATATCTCTCTGCAGATTTCGAGCGAAGTCAGCGAATTGACGAACACCGGTGCCTTCACCCAAGCGGGCGGTTCGTCGACCACGAATACCGGCACGTCGACAACGATCCCCAGCATCACCATTCCCGCGCTGGCGGTGCGCCGCGCCGAAACGACGGTGGAAGTGCCATCGGGTGGAAGCTTTGCGATCGCGGGCCTCATGCAGCATGCGACCAAGCAAACGCTCGATCAGTTTCCGGGTCTGGGAGACATGCCGGTGCTCGGCGCGCTTTTCCGCAGCCGGGATTTCCAGAATGACGAGACTGAGCTTGTCGTGATCGCAACCGCTTATCTGGTGAAGCCGGGTAAGGAGAAGGATTTCGCATCGCCGGGCGATGGCTTCGTGCCGCCCGCGGATGTTGAAACGGTCATGCTCGGCCGCCTGAATGCAACCTACAAAAACGATCCGCAAGGGTTGAAATCGGCCGGCGCCGCAAAAACCGGCTTTATCGTTGAATAGGAGTTCAGCCATGGTCATGAGCGATGCAATGCGCGCCGCCGCGATCGCCGCGGTTCTGCTCGCGGGAAGCTGCGCCGCGCCGGTGAACAACGGCATGGGGTTGACCGACGATCCGGACATGAATCATCCCATCGTGCTGGATACCGCGCCCAAATCCGTCCGTCTCTCATTCTCAGCGGCAGATGCCGGACTGATGCCGGACGACGCGGCGCGCTTCGATGCGTTCGTTGCACAGTACAAATCCGATGGCACCGGCACAGTCAGCGTTACCGCACCATCCGGTCCGACCGCACAGCAGACACTGTCCTATTTCGGTGAACGCCTGGCAGCCGCCGGCATCCCGCGGTCTCGCATCATGGTGGGCACGCGCGAAGATGGCGATTGGCGTGTCGAGCTGCGCTATATCGGCGTCACCGCGCATGCCGCCAATTGCGGCGACTGGTCAACACAGCAGGCCTCCGATACCGCGTCCAATTTGCCGATGGCGAATTTGGGCTGCGCGGTCCAGCACAACATCGCTGCGCAGATCGAAAATCCCCGCGACCTCGAAGAGCCGCGCGCGCTCGGCCCATCGGATGCCATGCGCCGCGCGACAGTCATGAGCGCGTATGAAAAGGGCACGCCGACGGCGGCCACCAAGAACGCAGACCAATCCGTGGCCGTCTCCGACATCGGCCACTAGTTCGGAGAGATTATGATGGCGAAATCGACGCCGGGTGGATTGGGAGGCGGAGAGGAGGAAGGCTTTGGTGCGGCACCGCACGAACGCCCGGTTCCGCGCATTTCCATTCAAGCCTTCTGCGAATTTCCCGATACGGGCGCGGCGCTTCAGCGTGCGGCGGCCGACCGCAGGCTTGCCAAGGCGCATGTGACGGTACAGCTCGGCGGCATTCAGGCCGCGGTCGAGCATCACGCCGCCAATCCCACGCCCAATCTTCTGATTGTGGAGACGCGTCTGCAGGGCAAGACGGCGGTGGATGAAATAGATCGCCTTGCGGATGTCTGCGATCCGGCGACGAAGGTCGTCATCGTCGGTCGTGTCAACGACGTAGAATTGTATCGTGAGTTGATGCGCCGCGGCGTAAGCGAATATCTTGTAGCTCCGCTAAACCCGCTGCATCTGATCGAAGTTATCTCCGGCCTTTATCTAAACCCGGAAGCTGCCCCGATCGGGCGCGTGGTGACATTTGTCGGTGCGCGTGGGGGCGTCGGTTCCTCGACGCTTGCGCACAATGTGGGCTGGTGTATCGCCGAACGCTTGCGGATCAACACCACGATCGTCGATTTCGACATGCCGTTCGGCACGGTTGGTCTCAATTTCAACGAAGAGCCGAGCCAAGGTGTGGCGGACGCGCTGTCCAGCCCCGAGCGTTTGGACGATGTGCTGCTCGATCGCCTGCTGGTGAAGTCCACCGATCACCTTTCGCTGCTGGCGTCTCCCGCCGTCGTGGACCGCAATTACGAGGCCGAACACTCGTCCTATGAAGCCGTGCTGGACACGGTGCGCGCGACCACACCCTGCGTGGTGGTGGACATGCCGCATATTTGGGCGCCGTGGGTGCGTGACGCGTTGCTTGCCTCCGACGACATCGTGATCGTCGCCACGCCGGATTTGGCGAGTCTGCGCACCACCAAGAGCTTTGTCGATCTGCTCAAACAGAACCGGCCGAACGACCCGCCGCCGAAGCTGGTTATCAATCAGGCGAACACGCCCAAACGGCCGGAAATTCCGATCAAGGATTTCTCCGAGACTGTGGGCATTGCCCCATCGTTGGTGCTGCCGTTCGAGCCGCAGCTCTACGGATCCGCCGCGAACAACGGGCAGATGATCATGGAAGTCCAACCGCGCTCGGCAACGGCGGAAGGCATCCGCCAGCTCGCCGAATTGGTTACGGGCCGGGCGGTCCAGGCGGAAGACAAGGGCGTGCTTCCTTTCCTGTCTTTCCTTACTGGAAGGAAATCGGCTTAAGCGATGTTCGGCAAACGCTCCGATACGGGAACCGCTGTCGCCGCGCCGCCGCGCGCGGAGCCGGCTGCCGCGCGTCCGTCCGCGCCTCCGCCGCCACCCGTCTCCTTAGAAACTGCTGCGCCGCCACCCCCGCCGCGTCCGGTGCCTCAGATGGCGCCGGCGCCCAGCAAGCCGATGGCACGCGCGATCCCCGATCAGCGTTCGGAAGACTACTATCAGATCAAGACCACCATTTTCGGGGCACTGATCGACACCATAGATCTTGCGCAGCTCGCCCAGCTGGACCCGGATTCGGCGCGCGAGGAAATTCGCGACATCGTCAACGAGATCATCTCGATCAAAGCCGTTGTGATGTCCATCGCGGAGCAGGAACATCTGCTCCAGGACATCTGCAACGACGTTTTGGGTTACGGCCCGCTTGAACCGCTTCTGGCACGCGACGACATCGCCGACATCATGGTCAATGGCGCCAATCGCGTCTTCATCGAAGTCGCCGGCAAGGTGCAACTGACGCCTATTCGCTTCCGCGACAACGCGCAGCTCATGAACATCTGCCAGCGTATCGTCAGCCAGGTTGGTCGGCGCGTCGATGAAAGCTCGCCGATCTGCGACGCGCGCCTGCTTGACGGCTCCCGCGTCAACGTTATCGCGCCGCCGCTGGCGCTGGATGGCCCGACGCTCACCATTCGTAAGTTCCGCAGGGACAAATTGACCCTGGAAGATTTGACGCGCTTCGGCTCGATCTCACCTGCCGGCGCACGCGTGCTTGGCGTCATCGGCCGTTCGCGCTGTAACGTGCTGATCTCCGGCGGTACCGGTTCGGGCAAGACTACGCTTCTCAATTGTATGACGGCCTATATCGACGTCGATGAGCGCATCATCACCTGCGAAGACGCCGCTGAATTGCAACTTCAACAGCCGCACGTCGTGCGCCTGGAAACGCGTCCGCCCAATCTCGAGGGCCAGGGTCAGATCACGATGCGCGATCTCGTCCGTAACTGTCTGCGTATGCGTCCCGAACGCATCATCGTGGGCGAAGTGCGCGGACCCGAAGCGTTCGACCTGCTTCAGGCCATGAACACCGGCCATGACGGCTCGATGGGCACGCTGCATGCCAATAGCCCGCGCGAAGCCATGTCGCGTCTGGAATCCATGATCACCATGGGCGGCTTCGCGCTGCCCACAAAGACCATTCGCGAAATGGTCGTGGCCTCGATCGACGTCATCATCCAGGCCGAACGCATTCGTGACGGCTCGCGCCGTATCACAAAAATTACGGAAGTGGTTGGCACCGAGGGTGACGTTGTGATCACCCAGGATCTGATGACTTACGAGATCGAAGGCGAAGACGAGACCGGCCGCATCAAGGGCAAGCATGTCGGCACCGGCATCGTCCGCCCGTCCTTCTGGGAACGCGCGCGCTACTACAATCTCGATCGCGAACTCGCGGAAGCGCTAGACGCCTTGCAGGAATGAGGATGGCACGATGATCCTCGTTCTGGCGGTGATGTTCACGGTTCTGGCATTGGGCGCAGCCGGCTTGGCGCTCGCCGGCAATCCGGGAGCTTCCAAAAAACGCTTGGCCTCGGTGTCGGGGGCCGCCGTGGTGATCTCAGGCGGCCGCAACACTGCGGACACCGCGCAGCGCCGCAAGAACGTCAGCGCACTGCTGAAGGATCTCGAAAAGCAGCAGGCCGAGCAAAAGAAGCGGATCACGTTACGCCGCCGCCTGGAGTGGGCCGGCCTCGACATCGAACCTAGATCCTTTTGGATGCTGTCTGCCACGGCAGCTCTGATCGCGGTTGGCGTCTGCATATTCACGCACCAGTCGCTTCTTGCGACGGTGCTCGTCACGATCCCGGTGGGCCTGGGGTTGCCGCGTTGGATTCTAAGTTTCTTGAAGGGTCGCCGCGAGAAAGCGTTTACCGCCGAGTTCGCCAACGCCATCGATGTCATCGTGCGCAGCGTGAAATCTGGTCTGCCGACCAACGAGGCGCTTAAGATCGTCGCCCGTGAGATTCCCGATCCCGTGGGTGGCGAGTTCAACACACTGACCGAGGGTTTGAAAGTCGGTGTGACGCTGGAGCAGGGCCTGAAGAAGATGTTTGAAAACATGCCGACCGCCGAAGTGAGCTTCTTCGGCATCGTCATGACCATCCAGCAGAAGTCGGGCGGCAACCTTTCGGAAGCGCTTTCAAATCTGGCTTTCGTGCTTCGCGATCGCAAACGCCTGCAGGGTAAGATTCGCGCGATGTCGTCGGAGGCAAAAGCGTCCGCCGGCATCATTGGATCGTTGCCGCCGGTCGTCATGGGCCTCGTCTATATGACGTCGCCGCAGTACATCAGTCTCCTGTTTACCGAGCGCATGGGCAATATCATGCTTGGCGCCTGCGTCGTCTGGATGGCCGTCGGAATCATGGTCATGAAGAAAATGATCAGCTTCAAACACTAGGCAGCGATATGAGCGGCATCGACATCGGGTTCTTCAATATTCTCTTTGAGAAGAGCTTTCTCATAACCGCGATTTCCGCGATACTCGCCTTTGCCACGATCGTCACGTTCGGCTTGCCGCTTCTGGAGCGCAATACGCTCGGCAACCGCATGAAGGCCGTGTCGGAGCGGCGTGAAGAACTACGCGCCCGCCATCACGCAGCGCTCAACAAACGCTCTTTGCGTTCCGAACCTGTCAGCTTCATGAAGCAGACCGTCGATCGGCTGAAGCTGTCCAACATCATGGAATCGCCCGATACGCGCGAGAAGCTGACGATGGCCGGCTATCGCGGACAGGCGCCGATGGTGACATTCTTGTTTTTCCGCCTGGTGATGCCCTTTATCGTCTTCGGCGTCGTGCTGTTCTATCTCTTCATCGTCACGCATTTCCATTACACCACGCTGATGAAACTCAGCATGGCGCTGGGCGCGGCGCTTGTCGGTTATTACCTGCCGGATGCTTTCGTCTCCAATCAGATTCAAAAGCGTCAACAATCGATCATGCGGGCGTTTCCGGACGCGCTCGACTTGCTGCTGATCTGCGTGGAATCCGGAATGTCGATCGAAGCCGCGTTCACGCGGGTGGCATCGGAGATCGGCCAGACATCCGTCGAGCTCGCAGAGGAACTGGGGCTCACAACGGCGGAATTGTCCTATTTGCCGGAGCGTCGCCAGGCGTTCGAAAATCTCGCCAAACGTTGCGGGCACAACGGCGTGAAAGCGGTTGCCGCGGCGCTGAACCAGGCGGAGAAATACGGAACGCCGCTGGGACAAGCGCTGCGGGTGACGGCGGCGGAAAACCGCGAGATGCGCATGCAGGAGGCCGAGCGCAAGGCCGCCGCGTTGCCAGCAAAGCTCACGGTTCCGATGATTTTGTTCTTCCTGCCCTGTCTGTTTGTCGTGATCCTGGGGCCGGCAATCATGAAGGCGATGCACGCTTTCCACTGATCGGCACGCACCGGCGCTCACGCTGGAGCGCAGCCTCCAACGACGGCGGACGATCAATCCGACGCGGTGCGCAAGCTCGGCGGCGGGGGCGTCTTGGTCTTCGGTGTGGCCTTGGCCACTTCGACCGGATGATTGGCCTTGGGCGTGCTCGCTGCGGTTTTCACCGGGCCTGCCAACGGATCCGACGGCACCTTCTGCATAACGATGCTTTTGGGATTGACGTCGAGCTTGGTGGCCTCAGCGGCGAGAACAGGCTTCACCGGCGCCTTGTTTTCGAGTGCGCGAGGCGCCCCCTTGGCGCTGCGAACGGGGCCGGCATGCGGGTCGCTCGGCACTTTCTGCATCACCACGTTGGGGTCGGTTTTCGTTGCAACGGTCGTTGAAGCCGGCGCCTTGACCTGCGCTTGCACGGCGGCAGCTTTCCGCGTGCGCACCGACTTCAATTCTTCCGCCTTGGAAAGATTGGCCACGACCTTGGGGTCGCTGGAATGCAGCTGCGAAAGCATCTGCACCGCGCCGTCATAATCTCCGGTCAGCATGCGCGAAACGGCGTAATTGTTGACGACCGAAAGTTCGCCGGGCTTCAGCGCCAGGGCATGGTCATAGGATTTGCGCGCATTTTCATGTTCGTCTAGCTGATCGTAGGCGACACCCAGCGCGGAATAGAGTGTCCAGTCGGATCCGCTCAACTGCACAGCCTTCGACAGCACGGCGACCGCGTCTTTCGCATAGCCCTGTTGGGCCAGGACCTTGCCATATTCACCGGCAACGCGCGGGTCATTGCTGGCGACCAGCATCAATTGGCGTAGCGCCTTGGATGCTTCCGCGAACTGACCTTTCTGGCGCAGATCTTTTGCGCGCTGGATTTCGCCATTGAGCGTATCGGGCAACGATGCGGTTGCAGCCGCGGCCGCGGGCTTGGCATCTCCGGCATAAGCCATTGACGCGGCGGAAACGGTGCAAAGCGCAATGACGGAAGTGCAGGTGAGAAGGCGGTTCATTTTCGTTCCTCTGAGGCCCGAAATATCTAGGCTTCAGGATGCTCAGATACCTCTCAACAAAGGCTTAAGCATGTTGTTAGGAAACAAGCCGTCCAAATAATGTCGCAATAGTTGCGTCCTATATTGAAGCATGGCGCGTCGGGTTACAGTTTCGAGCGTGATAGGCGGGATAATCGCCGGCGCGATTGCGCTTGGCGCCCTTCTTGGTTTCGGAACCGTTAACAGCTACGCGCAGCGCATCGCCTTTTCGATCGCCACCGGTCCCAGCAGCGGGACTTACTTTCCCGTTGGCGAAACCATCGCCGGTCTCATCAGTCATCCAGCCGGCATGGATCGTTGCTCACGCAGCGCATCCTGCGGGCCGGAAGGTTTGATCGCTTCCGCGCAGACGAGCGCGGGCGCTTATGCGAATGTCCTGGCTGTGGAAAGTGGACGCGTTAACTCCGCGCTTGCCCAATCCGATGTGGTGGCGCAGGCGGTCGCGGGTAAGGGAGCATTCAAGAAGCCACAGACGCATATCCGGGTGATCGCAGCGCTGTTTCCGGAAGAAATCCATCTTGTCGTTGCCACGCGGGAACATATCGCCAGCATTTCGAAGTTGCGCGGCAAGCGTGTGTCGCTTGGTGCAGCCAATTCCGGCACGGCGGTGACGGCACGCGCGGTGCTCTCCGCATATCGCTTGCGTGCGAAAACCAGCAACGATTCACCCGATTTGGCAGCACGCAAGCTGCAGGACGGAACGCTTGATGCGTTCTTTTTTGTCGGCGGTGCCCCTGTACCGCTCGTCGATGGGTTGATCGAATCTGGCCAGGCCACGCTTCTCCCCATTGATGGCATCGGCCGCGACCGGCTGCTCGCGCGCGGTCATGGGCTTTACAAAGACACGATTTTCTCAGGCACCTATGGGCGCCTTGCCGCTGTTCCGACCGTTGCCGTTCAAGCCTTGTGGATCGTGAGTGATCAGGAATCGAAAGACACCGTTTTCGCCATCACACGGGCTTTGTTCAGTTCATCGAACCGCAATTTGCTCGTTCAAGGACCTCCGGCCGCACGCGCGATTGTTCTGTCGCGTGCCACGCAGAATCTTTCTGCACCGCTGCATGTGGGCGCCGCGAAATTCTATCAGGACGTGAAAAGGCACAACGCGCCCTAGCGCATCAGGCGTTGCCGGAGTCGACTTCGGCCTTCGAAGCGGCGCCCCAGTCTTTCATGGCCGGCAATGCCATCATGCGTTCGACATAGCGGCTGCATGCGCCTGGCATTTCGATTCCGTAGGTGACGAAGCGCGACACCACAGGACCGTACATGCAGTCGGCCACGGAGAATTCGCCGAAGAGAAATCCACCAGCCGCACCATATTGGGCAAGCGCCTGTTCCCACGACGAAAGAACGCGCGCGATCTGTCCCTTGGTGGCCTCACGCAAGGACGGTGTTGCAAGACGGCGCGCGAAATCCATCGGTAGCTGGTCGCGCAGATCAGGAAAGCCGGAATGCATCTCTGCTGCGTAAGAGCGTGCGATGGCGCGGGCGCTTGCATCGGCAGGCCAGAGCGCGGCCTCGGGATGGCGTTCGGCGATCGTTTCGCAGATAGCCAGACTATCCCACACCGTCGTTGTCTTGCCGGTATCTTCTATCTTCAGCACCGGCACCCGGCCCGTCGGAGAATGCTTCTCGATCTGCTCCTTCGTGGAGGGGCTATCGGTGTGGCGAAGCTGAATGACGACCTCCTCGAACGGTGCGCCCGCGGCGCGCAGCGCGAGATAGGGCCGTAGGCTCCAACTCGACCAGTCCTTCGTCCCTACGACCAATGTGTAACGTGCAGACATGATCTCTCCATTGCGGCATCCGGCACAGCTTTCTAAAGTCGCGATGCCATCGTCGTCAAAGGTTCCGTCATGCATGCGAGTATTGTGAGAAATGCGAAAGGCGCCGTGCCGCTCCATGCCGTGAAAGCAGCCGATCTTAAACGCTGGCTCTCCACGCGGCCCAAACGCGAGCAGGATTGGCTGAAAGCGGCGCATTTTACCGGCAAGGATGGCGAGCTTGTTCTCATTCCTGGTGCGAAAGGCCTGGCCGGTGCGGTGTTGGGATTGGGCAGAGGCAGCGACAAATATGCGCTGGCGCAATTCTCCGAGCAGCTTCCACCTGGCGTTTACGCATTCGGCGATGTTGCCGATGGCTATGGTGGTGCGGGCGGAACGCTGTCCTGGATTTTGGGTACATATGTTTTCGGGCGCTATCGCAAGAGCGGCAAGCGCGAAGCGAAGCTTGTTCTGCCCAAGGGCGTGGATGGCCAAGAAGCATCGCGCATCGCTGAAGGTATCTTTCTGGCGCGCGATCTCATCAACACGCCGTCCAACGATATGGGACCGGAAGAACTCGCCGCCGCGGCACGCGATCTGGTGAAAAAGCACGGCGCGAAGATTTCATTCGTGACCGGCAACGATCTTCTGAAAAAGAATTTTCCGCTTATTCACGCGGTGGGCCGTGCGTCGGTGCGGGCCCCGCGGCTGATCGACTTTACCTGGGGCAATCCCAAAGCGCCGAAGGTGACCTTGGTGGGCAAGGGCGTCTGTTTCGACACCGGTGGCCTCGACATCAAACCGTCCTCCGGGATGCTGATGATGAAGAAGGACATGGGTGGATCGGCGACGGTTCTGGGCCTGGCGCACATGATCATGGGCGCGAAGCTCAACCTGCGTCTGCGGGTTCTTATCCCCGCGGTGGAAAATTCGGTATCCGGAAATGCTTATCGTCCGGGCGATATTTTCCCGAGCCGTAAGGGACTGACCGTGGAGATCGGCAACACCGATGCCGAAGGGCGTCTGGTGCTCGCCGATGCCTTGGCGTTGGCGGACGAAGAAAAGCCGGAGCTGATGATCGATATCGCCACGCTCACCGGCTCGGCGCGCGCGGCAACCGGCTTTGAGCTGCCGCCCTATTTCACCGATGACGAAGAGTTGTCGAAAGACCTGATGCATCATGCCGTTGATGTGCAGGACTTCGTCTGGCGCCTGCCGCTTTGGCGCGGATACGAATCCGCCGTGAACAGCAGCGTGGCGGACATCAACAATTCACCGAGCTATGGCTTTGCCGGTGCCATCACCGCGGCGCTGTTCCTGAATCGCTTCGTCACCAACACCAAAAGCTGGATGCATCTCGACATCCCGGCATGGGTGGATCGTCCCAAGCCCGGGCGCAGGACCGGCGCGGAAGGCAATACGGCGCGCGCTCTCTACGCATTGATCGCCGCGCGCTATCCGGCGAAGCGTTAATAGCCGCGCGCGAAATCGACGACGTTTTCGAGCGGCTTTCCCGCCTTGTGCCGTGCAATGCCGTCCACCGCATTCTTCGCCATAACGCGCGGATCGGAGATCGCCGCCACGTGTGGCGTTACCGTGATCTTGGGATGGCTCCAGAACGGCGATGATTCCGGCAGCGGCTCGGTTTCGAACACATCGAGCGTTGCACCGGACAGATGCCCCGAATCGATTGCCGCAATCAGATCGTTTTCCTTCAGGTGCCCACCCCGCGCCACATTGATCACGTACGCATCCTTGGGCAGCTGCGCGAAGGTTTTCGCATTGAGGATGTGACGTGTATCCGCCGTCAACGGCAGCAGACAGATAAGGATGTCGCTTCGGGCCAAGAACTTCACCAGTTCGTCGTGGCCCGCGAAACTCTCCACGCCATCGATCTGTTTGCGCGTGCGGCTCCATCCCGCCATCTTGAAGTCGTGTTCGCGCAGCCTTTCGGCCACCATCGTTCCGATTTCACCGATACCAAGAATTCCGATGCGTGTATCTTCCGTTCTGCGCGGCGGCACACTTTGGCGCCATTTCTTCTCGCGCTGAAATTGGTCGAACATCCGCTGCTGCCGATGATGGATCAGCGTGTGCATCACGCAATACTGTGCCATCTCCCGCGATAGCTGGTGATCGACGAACCGCACCAGCGGCACGTTCCTGGGGTAGTTTGGGTCGATCAGAAAGCCATCCACGCCCGCGCCAAGCGAGAACACCACTTTCAGATTGGGGAGCGTGGCCAGCATGCCCGGCTCGGGCCGAAAGCCCAGCGCGTAGTCGATCGTCTTTGGAGCGTATTCATCGTGGCCATGCACGACGACATTGAGGTCAGGTGCCAGCTCCGCGAGCGGTGTGGTCCAGAGTCCTGCCCAGCTGACAGGGACGGCGAGGAGAAGTGTTAAGCGTGCGGTCATAACCGCACGCTCGCCGCTTTCGCATATCCGTTCAAGTCAGGTTTAGGACTTCTTCGGTGGCGTACCCTGCGGCGTTGCAGCCGGCGGCGTTTTGGCCGGCGCCGTCGAAGAACCTGCCGGCGGCGTCGCAGCCGGACCACCGGGCGTTGCCGGTGCTGTACTCTGAGATGGCGCAGGCGCAGCGGCCTTCGGATTGGGCGGTGGGATGGGTGCCGGCGAATCCGCATTCGTGCGCAGATAGGCGATGAGGTTGATACGGTCGTTGGCGCTGCGCAGACCGGCGAAGCTCATCTTCGTGCCCTGGATATAGGCCTGCGGAGACTTCAGGAATTTGAACAGCTCGTCATAGGTCCAGGTGCCGCCCTTGGCCTTCATCGCAGCAGAGAAGTCAAAGCCATTGCGGCCCTCGCCGCGTGGCGCATCGACAACGCTCCACAAGTTGGGGCCGATCTTGTTCGGGCCACCTTTGGAAAGATCGTGGCACTGCTCGCATTTGTGCGAAATGTCGTGCCCCTTTGCGACGTCTGCGCTGGCAAGCACTGTGCCCCAATCGGGCATGGCTTCTTCAACGGGCGCGGCATTGCTTGCCGTCGCCGTCTCTTCGACGCCTTCGACGACATAACCGGGCTTCGCCGGCGGCTCGACCTCGAAGAGAGATTCGCTGGCGATACGGACCACCATCACGAAGATCAGTGTTCCGAGAACCGCACCTGCGATCTTGTTCCACTCCCAGGAATCCATAAGGTCACGCTCCGCTCTGGCTACAGCTTTCGCCGCTTTGAACTCTTGGGAAGGCGAGGGTTTCCACGAGCGGGAGCCCGTGACGATACACCCCCAAGAATGCGGGCGAATTTGACTTGAGCGATGGGGTGCGTCATTGCGGCGGAACGTCGCATAAGTGCCGGGAGAATAAGGAAAAGCCCGATGAATCCGGTGATCGTGATCCCCGCCCGCATGGCGTCCACAAGACTGCCAGGCAAACCGTTGGCCGATATCGCCGGACTGCCGATGATCGTGCGCGTCTGGAAGCAGGCCATGGCCGCGAAACTGGGGCCAGTGATCGTGGCCGCAGCCGAGCATGAGATCGCGGACGCCATCGAGAAAGCGGGCGGAACGGTTGTCATGACGGATGCCGATCTACCCTCCGGTTCGGACCGTGTGTTTCAGGCGGTCGAGAAATTTGACGAGGCGCACAAGCACGATGTTGTCGTGAATTTGCAGGGCGATCTTCCCGCACTACATCCTTCTTACATTCGCGCCGTCGCAGAGGTGCTGGCACGGACCGGATCGGATATCGCAACACTCGCGGCCGAGATCGACGATCCGGCCGACTATGACAATCCATCCGTTGTGAAGCCGGTGGTGACCTGGGACGTGACCGGCGATCGGGGCCGGGCGCTCTATTTCACTCGCGCGCGCGCTCCGGCCAATGATGGTCCGCTCTATCACCACATCGGCATCTACGCCTTCCGGCGAGATGCACTGTCTCGGTTTGTGAAATTGCCGCCCTCGCCGCTGGAACTGCGCGAGAAGCTAGAGCAGTTACGCGCGCTGGAAGCGAATATGAGCATTGCGGTGGCGCGCGTGGACAGCGTTCCGCTCAGCGTCGATACTCCGGCCGATCTTGAAAAGGCGCGCGCTGTCATCGCCGCTTCCGGAAATTGAGCAGGCCATGACTTCGTTGATATCCCGAGCAAGGAAAGTCGCGTTTCAGGGCGAGCCCGGCGCGTTCGGCAATCAGGCCGCGCGTGAGGCGGTGCCCCATGCGGCAGCGATTCCGAAACCTTCCTTCGAGGACGCGGTCGAAGCGGTGCGTTCGGGCGAAACGGATTTGTCAATTATCCCCATCGAGAACGCGCTGCATGGCCGCATTGCGGACATCCATCATCTTTTGCCGGAAGCCGGCCTCTACATCGTCGGCGAGCATTTCCTGCGCATTCACCTGCAATTGCTGGGGATGAGAGGTGCTCCGTTGTCGGGAATCAAAACCGTCTACAGCCAGGCGCCGGCGCTCAGCCAGTGCCGCAAGTTGATCAAGGACATGAAACTGCGCGCGCAGGAATGGCATGACACTGCAGGCTCTGCGCGTCACGTCGCCGAATTGAAGGATCCCTCGGCGGCGGCGGTCGCGTCGTCTCTGGCTGGTGAGCTTTATGGGCTCGAGGTTCTGAAGGCCGATGTGGAGGACGAGAAGCACAATACAACGCGCTTCATCATCATGGCGCGTGAGCCGGACGATGCGCCGCACGACGGAACGCCGGTGGTCACAAGTTTTGTCTTCCGCGTGAAGAACGTGCCTGCCGCGCTTTATAAGGCGATGGGTGGTTTTGCGACCAATGGCGTCAACGTCACCAAGCTGGAGAGCTATCAGCTTGGCGGCTCATTCAATGCCACGCAATTCTACGCCGACATCGAAGGCCATCCCGATGACCGTCTCGTGCGGCTGGCGCTGGAGGAATTGCGCTTCTTTACGAGCAAGCTTTCCATTCTGGGCGTTTATCCCGCGCATTCCTATCGCAAGAATTTGCCGTGACACCGCGGTCGCAAGCGCAAAATTGCGGATGAAGGCATCGATGCTCTGGCGCTATGTTTTCGCGCAAGTCTCGCGTTCATTGCCGTAATGACCTGGGCGAATTTACGCTTTCTTGCGCTCGAGTTGCGCAGCGCCAGCGCGAGGCACAATGTGACGAGACAATATGAACCGAAGATTCCTTCGGTCCATCCGGATGGCCGGAGGGGCGTATTGGTTGTTCGGCGAACATGCGGCAGAGGCTAAAGGCGGCATCCCGAAGAACCGTTAAGCAGCCTTGTCTAAAAGGGGGCGAGTGGCCGATTAGACTCGGCAGACGAATTCCTCGAATTTTCCATTCGCGCCGGCAGGGATTTTCCCATCGAAATAGGAAAAGCTCAGTGCGAAGGGATGCCCCAGCGATGTTTGAACATGTGCGGTCAGGTTGCTCTCCTCCTGCACAGTGAGCGGTCGCTCAACGACGAGACGCAGTTCGACATGTTCGCGATCCTGCTGGATCATCTGGTATTGGACGATCGGCGCGATTTTTCGAAACTTGTGAAATCCGACAAGCGGCCAATGCCGCGAGCCGTCGGGCATACGGATGAGATTTCGCTCGCGCCCCAATATCCGCTTCAGCGTCGGCAACCCGCGTCCGCAGGGGCAAGTCGGTCCGACTTGGGCGTAGTCGCCGATGTCGTAGCGGATCAGAGGCGTCGCGAAATTGTTAAGGTCTGTCACCACGACACGGCCCGTCTCGCCTTCTGCGGCGGAGATACCGTTCACATCCACGATCTCGACGATCAGGTTCTCCGCCATCACATGATAGAGGCCCGATTGCGGGCATTGCAGCGCGATGTTGCCGGCTTCCTGTGACGAGTAAACGTCCGAGATCTCGGCACCAAATGCGGCTTCCGCAGAGTTTCTGACGTGTGGCGCCAGCGTCTCTCCGATGGTAAGGATTTTTGTGAGATGTTCGAAGCGAATTCCATTCGCGCTGCAATGTTGCGCCAGCGCGTCCAGATTGCTGGGGTAGATGAGAAGCGTTCCCGGCTTGAACGCGCGCACCAACGCCGCCTGCGTCGCGATGTCCGTGGTGATCGGAAGGCCCAGTGCCGGGCCTGTTGCGCGCAGAAGCGCTGCCGGTGCTCCCCAATTCTCCGTCCGCGTCCGCTTCGGGATATTCGCGCGGATGGCGCAAAACGGCGCCAGAAAATCGTGCGCGTGCCACAGATGCTCGCGCATCGTCGTCGCCAGCCAGTCGAGATGGCTGTAGGCCGTCCTGCGAATGCGCACTGGTTCGCCGGTCGAGCCGGACGTTGTTGTGTCGTAAGTCGGCAAATGAGCCTGCGGGATGTGGACGCAGAACAAATCCGTCGCGCTTTGCAGTTCGCGGCGGGACAGCAGCGGCAATTTCGCGAATTCCGCCGGCGAAGCCAGCTCCGCTGCATTCAGCCCGGCGGTCTGAAGCCGGGCGCGGAATTGCGCGGAATGGGTTTGGCAATGCCGCGCCAGGACCGCGAGCTTTCGATGTTGAAGCGCCGCGATCTCTTCGCGGCTTTGCCATTGCGTTGCTTCGAGCATTTGCATTGCCCGGGCAAGCAATTGCGCCTGCGTATTCACGGATGGAAATCCGCGACCAGAATCGGGCACCGCTCGGCCAGCTCGTAATCGCCGGAAGCAACAAGGCGCGGATTGGCAAAGATCTCTGGCAGGTGTGCGAGAAGTTCGCGGCGCGTCGGAAATTGATAAACCATCGGCTTACCGTCATAGGCATCAATTTCCTCGATGTCATCGAGGCTCCAGCCCGTCGCCGCGCTCAAAGCCGTTCGATCGGGAAATGCGCGTTGAAAGGTTTGGTGGATCAGCGCAACGGGAACTGCCGGGTTTTTCGCTTCGGCGGCGAGCGCCATGGCGAGGCGCCATTTGAATGCATGAAAGCCTGCGATCCTGCCTGCCATCGTTTCTGCGCGGACCTGCGCCACGGTTTCGCCGGGCTCCGGCGTTTCATAAAGACGTATGGCAAGACGCGCGTCGGGAAGAAGCAGCCTCGCGAGTTGCGCAAAGAACGTCACAAATTCGGCAAGCGGTATTCCCGCCAGAACGCCATCCCCGATCGCAGCGGTGAATTCGCGCGTCTGCAGAGGCATATCGAGCCAGTTGCCCTGAACGGCTCTGCGCGTTTCGCTATCACCCGGCCACGCGTTGGCGATCATCTTCTTGCTGATATCAACGGCGGTAGTTTTCTTGCCAACGTCCGCAAGTTCGGCTGTTACGCCGAGCAGCAGGATACTTTTGTCATGTCCTTCAATCGCATGGCGATAGGCCGAAACGATTTGATCGTCCGGCCGCAGCGGCGGTTTCAGTCGTGTCCAACGCCGGTGAAACCCGAGCGGGCTTTCCTCATTCATGTCTCCGCCCAGTGCCGGATCAAATGGTGCGCGATTGCGACGGGCGGCGGCATGCGGACGCTGTCGGTCGTGTCGCCCGCAAGAAGACGCCTCGCGCGATCCTTCTCCAGCCAGAACGCTTCGGCGATCTCATTGGGATCGATGGTGATGTCGCGCCCCTCAGCCTCGGCGAAACAGCCGATCATGAGCGACGATGGGAACGGCCAGGGCTGCGTGGTGAAATAGGTGACATTCTTCACGCGCACGCCCGCCTCTTCGTGAATTTCGCGCGCGACCGCTTCTTCGATCGTCTCGCCCGGTTCAACGAAGCCCGCCAGCGCGGAGAAGAATCCCGGTGGAAACTGCTTGCCTCGCCCAACGAGGCAGGCATCGCCATGTGTCACCAGCATGATGACCACAGGATCGGTGCGCGGGAAATGTTCGGCGTTGCAGTTCGGACAGGCGCGCTTGTAGCCAGCATCCGCGATCATGGTGTGATGTCCGCAACGAGCGCAGAATCCATGGCGATCATGCCAGTCGATCATCGCCTTGGCCTGGCCCAGGATCGCGATATCCTTTTCCGGCAAACCCGCTGTCATCGCTGCGGCACGCAGATCTCGGAAAGTGCCCAAACCCGCGAGTGGCCCTTCATTGGCGGGATCGCGCGCCGCAGAAATATCCAGCGCAAAGAGGACCCGCTCACCTTCCAACCCCAACAGTACCCAAGGGGCATCGGGTGCGGCGAGGCTTTCGCACAATCCGGGCCTTAAAAGCCCTGTCTCCAGCGGCCCTTTCTCCGGGCCAATCAGGAAAGGCTGCAACTTCCACATGGGAAGGATAAGGGAGTTGGGGTCGCGCATTTTTGCCGCGACCCATTCGGCGTCGGTGCGCTTTTCGCTCGCGCGGTTGAGCGGATTTCCACAAAATGGGATCATGAAAGCCCCAAAAACAGATAGCGTTCTAGACAGCGTCGCATTGTCGCCGCGTGCGTGCTAGTGGCTGTTTCACATGACGATCCTGCTTTTTTCCATCTTTATCTTGTTCGCGCTTGTGGCCATCGGTTTCGCGGTATGGCCTTTGCTGCGCGGACCCGCCATGCGTGGGCGCGCCTTGCTGGTCGGCGCGATCGCGGCACTTATTCTAGGGCTGGGCCTGGGGTCTTATGTATTGCTGGGATCTCCGGCGCTTGCACTTCGCACGCTTGCCGGACCCTCAAGCGACGATATACGCGGCATGGTTTCGGTTCTCGCCCGCCGCGTGCTGGACAGACCAAATGATGCGCGCGGATGGACTCTGCTGGGCCGCGGCTATCTCACTCTCAACGATCCCGCCGATGCCGCTGCCGCATTCAAGCGCGGACTGGCGGTAGCGGCGGCGCCTCAGCGGCACGATATTCTCTCAGCTTACGCCGAGGCCCTCACACTGGCCGCGAATGGCGCGGTCGGACCGGAGGCCGAAGCGGCGTTCACCGACGTGCTGAAATCCAATCCGCGCGATCGCGCAGCACGCTTCTATCTGGGCCAGGTTGCGGCGCAGCGCGGCGATAATGCACGCGCGCTGACGCTGTGGAGCAGTTTGCTGCCGGAAATCCCGGCAAACAATCCGCTGCACGATCTGTTGCTCAACCGCATCGCGATGCTGCGTGCGCAAACCGGCAATGTGCCCAACATCGACGCGATGGTGGAAGGGTTGGCGGCGCGTCTCAAATCCAATCCCCAGGACGCGAGCGGATGGCGTCGCCTGGTGCGCGCCTATGCGGTGCTGGGCCAGAAAGACAAAGCGCGCCGTGCTTTGTCGGATGGACGTAAGGCGCTCAAGAACGATGCGGTGGGGCTGGCGGCGCTCAACGCAGAAGCGACGAACGATCGTTTCTAGAAAGCCAAAACGGCGGCTCGTGAAAGCCGCCGTTCGATCATTCTCTTGCCGAGGGATTACGTCGGTACGCGACCCTGCCACACGGGCCAGCAATTGCTTTTGCCCTTCGCCTTCGCGGTGTCGTAGAGCTTCATCTGCGCATCTTCGGCGTTCGAGCCGTTTTCAGTCGCCATGTAATCATGCGATCCGGCGCACCACACATAGAACTGGTGGGTACCAGAGGCATAGAAATCCGTCTGATGGCTGGAAGTGAAATTGGCCGCAACCGCGACACCTGCCACGGCGAAAAGAACGCCGCCGGCGATTGCTCCAATGATCCGTCCGATACTCATGCGCAATACGGCTCCTCAGATAGACCGTCTCAAAGCGGCCCTTAGGTTCTGGTCGGGAGCGAGTTCCAGCCTCGTGCTCCCATCTGATGTGCGGCGCCCCCCCAGGATGCCCAGCCTCCGATTCCCACATCGAAAGCCCTTAATTTCCGGGAAGGTATATCCTGCGGTCGGGGCTGTCATCCCTTTTTTGCAGGTTCCTCAGACTCTTAGGCCGATTGCGACGATCTTCCTCAGATTCTGAGCGGTTCCGCACCTTCGAGCCGCACCGCCTCCTCGATCTCGCGCGCCGCTGCATCGACTTCCGGCAAATCACGGCCCCGGACCACCAGCTGCGTGCCGGGCCCCCCTTCCCGATAGAACGGATAGCTCCCGACCGAGACGGTTTTATGACCGGCCTGAATTTTCGCCAGCGCTGCCGCGATCTGGCCTTCCGGCAGATGCGCTTCCACCGTCGCCACATGGACGGCGGCGCCGCGCTCCAGCCGCGACGAAAGTTCTTCCAGCATCGCTTTCATCACCATAGGCACGCCAGCCATCACGAACACATTGCCGATCTGAAATCCGGGCGCGGTGGAAACGGTGTTCTTGATGAGCGAAGCCGTGTCGGGGATGCGCGCCATGCGCTTGCGCATCTCATTGAAATCTTCCGGATTCTTGTAGCGCGCCGCCATCAGCGCCATGGCTTCGGGGTGATAGTCGATGCCGACGCGAAAGGCTTTGGCCACCGCATCGGCGGTGATGTCGTCATGTGTCGGTCCGATCCCGCCGGTGGTGAAAACGTAGGTATATCGTGCGCGCAATGCGTTCAATGCCGCGACGATTTCGTCTTCAACATCCGGCACCACACGGCACTCGCGCAGATCGATGCCCATCGCTCCCAGGAAACGGGCGATGTAATTGGTGTTGGTGTCCTGTGTACGGCCAGAAAGGATCTCGTCGCCGATGACGAGAATGGCCGCGGTAAGGGTGCGGTTTTCCTGCATGAGTTTCCGGAAAATCCGGCCTTCTGGCGTGTTTCGCCCTGCGGGTGTAAGAAATCCTTGAGTTCCAAACGCTAGTAAGCGGGAGGGCCTGCCGCAAGCGGCCCTTCAAAGAGATCAAGCAGAGCCCATATGTCCGAAATGCCCGACCAGGAAATTTTCGAAGCCGCTCGCCGCGCGGGCGTTGGCGTTACCTTGCATGGCCCCGAAGCCTTCGAGGGCATGCGCAAGGCCGGCCGTATCGCCGCCGAAGTACTGGATCTAATGGTTCCGGAAGTGAAGCCCGGCGTCACCACCGCGCGTCTCGACAAGATCGCTTTTGACTATGTGATCGCGCAGGGTGCAGTGCCGGCCTGCCTCGGTTACCGCGGCTATCGCCACACGCTTTGCACCTCCATCAATCACGTTGTCTGCCACGGTATTCCGAACGACAAGCCGCTCCGTGACGGCGACATCGTCAATATCGATGTTACGGTCATCGTGGACGGCGGCTGGCATGGCGATACCTCGCGCATGTATCTCGTCGGTGATGTGAAGCTGAAGGCCAAGCGTCTGGTGGACATCACTTACGAGTCCATGATGCGCGGCATCGCGGTCGTAAAGCCGGGCGCCACCACCGGCGATATCGGTCACGCCATCCAGAGCTTTGCGGAAGGTGAGGAGCGTTGCTCCGTCGTGCGCGATTTCTGTGGACACGGCTTGGGCAAGGTTTTCCACTCGCTTCCCAATATTGTTCACTATGGCCGTCCGGGTTACGGGATCGGTCTGAAGCCGGGGATGTTCTTCACCATCGAGCCGATGATCAACATCGGCGGATATGGCGTAAAGATTCTCAACGACGGATGGACGGCTGTGACGCGCGACCGTTCGCTCTCCGCGCAGTTTGAGCATTCGGTGGGGGTTACCGAGGATGGCGTCGAAATTTTCACAAAATCGCCCAAAGGCTACGACAAGCCCCCGTATCTCTGACGTTTCTCAAGCATTCTTGGCAGCAGAGACGGAAGAGACCCTTCCGCTTCATCTGGGCCATCGTGCGCGCTTGCGTGATCGTTTTCTGAGCGGCGGCGCCAATGCACTTCCCGACTATGAAATGCTGGAGCTGGTCCTGTTCGCCGCGATTCCGCGCGGCGATCTGAAACCGCTCGCCAAAGCGCTGCTCGCGCGGTTTGGTTCTTTTGACGAAGTCATATGTGCCCCGCGCGAACGCCTGCTTGATGTCAAGGGCGTGGGGAACGCCGTTGTCGCGCAGTTGAAAGTGGTGGAAGCCGCCGCACTGCGTCTTTCGAGGACGAAGCTTCTCGGCAAACCGGCCCTGTCGTCCTGGGCGGCGCTGCTCGATTACGTCACCGCCGCGATGGCGCGCAACGCGCAGGAGGAATTCCGTATCCTGTTTCTTGACCGCAAGAACGCACTCGTCGCCGACGAAGTGCAGGGACAGGGCACGGTGGACCACACGCCTGTCTATCCGCGCGAAATCGTCAAGCGTGCGCTCGAGCTCTCGGCTTCGGCCATCATCCTTGTGCACAATCATCCCAGTGGCGATCCCACACCGTCCAAGGCTGACATCGACATGACGCGCGAGATCGCCAATGCCGCCCGGGCGCTGCACATCGCCGTCCACGACCACATTGTCGTGGCGCGGGGCGGTGTCCTGAGTTTCAAGTCCTTGGGGTTGCTCTAGCCTTGCGGCACCGCGGCCCCAGCCTGCTATAACAGCTACGCGAACGCCGCGAGGGGAGCATGTGGCGCGATTGGCTGCTGCGCGCGGCCCAAGTCATCGGGAGCCTGTTGGGGGCGTTGGTGCTGGCATCACTGCTGGCCACGCTCTCGCAGCCGACGCATGGCTTCTGGCCATTGCTCTCAGTCTTCTGCGCCAAGTTCATGGCCGCTTTGGAGGGCGATTTTGGCCGCAGTGCCGTCACCGGTGCGCGGTCCATGGCCGCTGCCGTGGCCGCCTTTCCGGCGACACTTCAGCTTCTGACGGTGGGCGCGGTGATTGCCCTCGTGATCGGAATTCCGCTCGGTATCGTCCTGAGCGCAAGCCGTGCGCTGCGCGCTGCGGCTCCTCTCATAGAGATCATCGCGGCAATGCCGGTATTCGTCGCGGCGCTGGCTTTGATCTGGATTGCCGTTCGCGTTCTGCACTGGAGCGATGCGTCACAGACAAGCGCGCTGTCTTGGACCGCACTTGTCAGATCCGGCGGCTGGAACGCGGCATGGCAGACCTTTGCGCTTCCGGCCCTGACAGTCGGTGCCGCAGGTGCGGCGAGCGTGCAACTCTCCCTGCGGCGCGCCGCGGTAAGGGCATGGTCCGCACCGTACCGGAACGGGTTGCGCATGATGGGACTGGGCACGCTCGATATCGATCTGCGCTACGCTGTGCCAGAGGTTATCGCCGCATTGTTGCGCGATGCCGGTGAGATTGCTCTCGCCCTCATCTCTGCGACCGCCGTGGCCGAATGGGTTTTTCACCGGGACGGCGCTGCGGTGCTGTTCCTGAAATCGGCGGCGTTCGGCGATTGGAATGTTGCCGCCGCGGTCCTGTTCTTGTTTGCCATCATAAAGCTGGTTGCCGAATTTCTCGGCCTTGCGGCGTCCTGGCTTGTCGCACCGGACGAGGGTGCAGCATGAGCATTGTCGAAGGGAGCGGGACCAAATCCCGCTTGCGGGCGGCAATCAGCGCCATAGGGCTGGCAGGTGTCGGACTGATTGCGGTGGTCGTGGCATTTGGCGACGTCATTGCGCGGGTTCCGGCCGGCGCGGTTAAGGTCGGCCCGCCATCGCTGCCCCCTCAAGTGGTCTATGCCTTCGGCACCGATGCGCTGGGCCGTGACGTGATGAGCGAGACCGTGCATGCGCTGACGGTGACCTTCTCCAGCGCCGTTCTCGCCACCATCATCGCGATTGTTGTCGGCGCGATCGCAGGCTTCGCCGCTGTCCGCGCGCCGCTGCGACTGGGCATAGCGTTGCGCGGCATCATGGGCGTGTTCGGATCCGTGCCGGTCCTGCTGCTGGCTGTTGTCGCTGTCGGCATCGCGGGCCATGAATTTGCGCCCATTGCCGCAGGTCTTGCGGCGTCGCCCTCCATCTTCAATCGCAGTTTCGACCGTGCGATGCGTCTGGCCCGTTCACGCCATGCCGAATATGCGCGCGCCACCGGCATTCCGGCATCCACGCTGCTGCGCCGCGATCTGGTCTATGAAGTGCGCGGCAATTTCCTCAACGTCGCGGGCCGTGCGCTGGCATCCACAACGATCGCACTGGCGACTTTGGGTTTTCTGGGCTTCGGCGCCACGCCGCCGCATGCCGATCTCGGATTGATGATTGCGGCGGCGCGCGCGACCTATCTCGATCAATGGTGGCCGGCGCTGTTTCCGGCGCTGGCGCTTATTCTGCTTATTCTCTTTGCACGATTGGCGGCTGCGCTGGATGAAGGCGAGCCGCCATGAATGAGCCATTGCTGCGCATTCGCGATTTCACGCTAACGCCTGTTGGGGCCGCAAAGCCCGCGATCGAAGACTTTTCGCTGACGCTGGCATCCGGCGGCACGCTCATTCTTTTGGGTGAGACAGGCTCCGGCAAGGGCGCCGTGCTGCGCGCGTTGGCGCAGCCGGTATCGCGTAGCGCGCGTGCGAGTGGCACGATCCAGCTGCGCGGGCATCCCGAACAACCGATCCGCCATATGACGGCGCCGGGTCTGCGCATCGCCTATCTGCCGGGGCCGCATGCGAATGTCCTCAATCCGCACGCCAGCGTACTCTCGCAGCTCGCGCTGATCATCGCACGCAAACTGCGCCAGCCGAAAGCGAGCGCGCGGGCTGAACTTGCGCTTGCATTGGAACGCCTTCCCGGAGCGCCAGCGCTGGAAGCACTCGATCATCCGCCCGCGCTGATCGCGCCCGAAGTGCTGGGCGCGGGGCTTCTCGCCGCGGCCATGGCACAGACCCCGGACCTGCTGCTGGCGGACGATCCGCTGGGAGAATTGTCGCCGGCCCATGCGCGCGCCCTCGCTTCCGCGCTAAAGGCGGAACAGAAGCGTCTGGGCTTTGCGCTTCTTTATTCGGCGGCACGCGCCGAGGTGGCGAATCTTCTGGGCGGAAATCTCGTCGTGTTGCGCTCGGGGCATATTGTGGAGGAAGGACCGGCTTCGCGCCTGGCGACGGCGCAGTCGCACGCCTACACGCAAACGCTGTTCCGCGCGATGTCCGCCGGCGAGCGGCAAAATCCGGACCGTAGCGCCGCGCGCGGCGAGCCCTTGTTGCGCGTACAGGGCCTTCAGCTCACCACCCGTGGCAAACCCACCGCGCGCGCCAAGCTGAATTTCGAATTGCGGCGCGGTGCATCGCTGGCGCTGATCGGCGAAATCGGTTCGGGCCGTCGTGCGCTGGCCCGTGCGTTGCTAGGCCTCGATCCGGTCGCAGGCGGCCGCATCGTCTTCGATCAGGTCGATATCGGCGTCCTCAACGCGACCATGATGGCGCGCCTGCGCCGCCGCGTCGCCTTTGTCACAGGCGACGATGACGCGCTCGATCCACGCATGACGATCTTCGACACCGTGGCCGAGCCGCTGCGTGCACATCTCGCCATGCCGCGCGATCTCGTCGAGCACAATCGCGATGCGGCGCTGAAGCGCGTCGGGCTCGCCGCGAGTCCGGGCAATCGTACCGTCCTGTCGCTTTCCCCCTTCGATCGCCGGCGCTTGCAGATCGCCCGCGCCATTGTCAGCCAGCCCCTTTTGGCGGTGATTGACGAGCCCTTGCGGGGGCTGGACGCTTTCGCCCAGTCGGTCGTGCGCGATCTGCTGCGCAATTTCCGCTCAAACGAAGGACCGGCGCTTCTGGTCATCACCTCTGATTTCGGCCTGGCGCGCGCCTTCTGCGAGGAGGGTTTTGTCTTCAAGGACGGGCAGGTGGTGGAGCGCGGCGCGATTGCAACGCTTCTGCATGCCCCGCAGGACCCCCATACGAGAAAGCTGCTGGACGCTGTGGCGGCACTCCCCGTCAGCGTACCGGAACCGCTGAAGCCGTCGGTGGAAGCGGCGCCACCGGTATCCGAAGCCTGACCTGCCTTCCGCAACGCAATATGGCGCTTCAAAAGGGCAGGATCAGGCTCTAAAACAGGTCTATGACCAGTCTTTCCGATATTCGTTCGAGTTTCCTCGAATTCTTCCGCACCAACGGCCACGATATTGTGCCGTCGGGCCCGCTTGTCCCGCGCAACGATCCGACGCTGCTGTTCACCAATGCGGGCATGGTGCAGTTCAAGAACTATTTCACCGGCCAGGAAAAGCGCGCCAATCCGCGCGCGACCTCGGCGCAGAAATGCGTGCGCGCGGGCGGCAAGCACAACGACCTCGACAATGTCGGCTATACCGCGCGCCACCACACTTTCTTCGAGATGCTGGGAAATTTCTCGTTCGGCGATTACTTCAAGGACGACGCGATCAAGTTCGCCTGGGACCTGATCACGCACGACTACGGCATTTCGAAGGACCGGCTCTGCGTCACCGTTTATGCGGATGACGACGAGGCATTCGGCATCTGGAAGAAGGTCACGGGCTTTGCGGACGAGAAGATTATCCGCATCGGGACCTCCGCCAATTTCTGGTCGATGGGCGATACCGGTCCCTGCGGCCCCTGCTCGGAAATCTTCTATGACCACGGCTCGCATATCGAAGGCGGGCCGCCGGGTTCGCCGGATGAAGATGGCGATCGTTTCGTCGAGATCTGGAATCTCGTCTTCATGCAGTTCGAGCAGCATGCGAACGGCACGCGTGAAAAGCTGCCCAAGCCGTCCATCGACACCGGCATGGGCCTGGAGCGCATCACCGCCGTGATGCAGGGCGTTCACGACAATTACGATATCGATCTGTTCCGCCATCTGATCGCGGCATCCGCCGAAGCGAGCGGCTCCTCGGCGACCGGCGGACATGCAGCCAGCCATCGCGTCATCGCCGATCACCTGCGCTCGACATCGTTCCTGATCGCCGATGGCGTGCTGCCCTCGAACGAAGGGCGCGGCTATGTGCTGCGCCGGATCATGCGCCGTGCCATGCGCCATGCGCATCTCATCGGCGCGAAGGACCCGCTGATGTTCCGCCTCGTTCCCGCGTTGGTCGCGGAAATGGGTGCCGCCTATCCGGAACTCAACCGTGCGCAGGCGCTCATCACCGAAACGCTGAAGCTTGAGGAAATCCGTTTCCGGGAGACTTTGGTGCGCGGCCTCAAGCTGCTCGACGAAGCGACCGGGACGTTCAAAAGCGGCGACAAGCTCGCTGGAGAAACCGCGTTCAAGCTTTACGACACCTACGGCTTCCCGCTCGATCTGACCGAAGATGCGTTGCGTGCGCGCGGCATCGGCGTGGATACCGATGGCTTCACCGCCGCGATGCAGAAGCAGAAGGCGGAAGCCCGCAAGGCGTGGGCCGGTTCTGGCGAAGCGGCCGACGACAAGATCTGGTTCGAGCTGCGTGACGAATTGGGCGCGACGGAATTTCTTGGTTATGATGCCGAAGAAGCGGAAGGCAACATCGTCGCCATGCTGAAGGATGGCGCGCGGATGAAATCCGCGAAGACCGGCGATACCGTTCTGCTGCTTACCAACCAGACGCCGTTCTATGCGGAATCGGGCGGGCAGGTCGGCGATCAGGGCGCGATTTTCTCCGGCAAGGGCGCGCAGGGCGCGGTCACCGATACGGAGAAAAAGAACGGCCTGCATGTCCATGTCGTGCGCGTGACGGGCGGCGAATTCCATTTGGGCGATGCGGTGGAACTGCGCGTCGATGGCGAGCGTCGCCGTGCGACGCGCGCCAACCACTCGGCGACGCACCTTCTGCATGCGGCGCTGAAGCGCGTATTGGGGCCGCACGTCAGCCAGAAAGGCTCTCTCGTTGCACCGGACCGGTTGCGCTTCGACTTCGCGCACCCCAAGGCCGTCACGCAGGATGAGTTGGACCGCGTCGAAAACCAGGTGAATGCGGTGGTGCGGCAGAACTCCGACGTCTCCACGCGCCTGATGCCGACCGATCAGGCGATCGAGGCGGGCGCGGAAGCGTTGTTCGGCGAGAAATATGGCGACGAAGTGCGCGTGCTCACCATGGGCAGCGATCTTGATGGCGACAAGACCTACTCCGTCGAGCTTTGCGGCGGCACGCATGTGCGCCGCCTGGGCGACATCGGCATCTTCGCGATCCTCGGCGAAAGTGCGGTGGCGGCGGGCGTTCGCCGCATCGAGGCGCTGACCTCCGAAGGCGCGCGGCGCTGGCTTTCCGATCAGGCGGAGCTGGCGCGCGAGGCCGCCGCAGCATTGAAAACCAGTCCCGCCGAATTGCCCGCGCGCGCGCTGGCCTTGTCGGAAGACCGCCGCAGGCTGGAGCGCGAACTGGCCGATGCGAAGAAGGCGCTGGCACTTGCCGGACCTTCGCGCGGCGAAACAGGCGATGCTGCAAAAGAAATCGCCGGTGTGAAAACCGTGTTGCGCGTCGTCGAAGGCGTGAACGCGAAAGACCTCAAAGGTCTTGCCGACGACGCCAAGATGAAGATCGGATCCGGTGTCGTCGCCTTCGCCGCGGTGGCCGAAGGCCGCGCATCGCTGGTTGTTGGCGTCACCGACGATCTCACCAAGCGCATCAGCGCCGTCGATCTCGTCAAGCTTGGCGCCGAAGCGCTCGGCGGCAAGGGCGGCGGCGGACGGCCTGACATGGCGCAAGCCGGCGGTCCCGATGGCGCCAAGGCGCAAGCCGCGCTCGATGCCATCGCCAAGCGACTCGGCGAACTCGTGCCCGTATGACCAAAGCCGCGCCGGAAACCTTGCGCCGGCGCGCCTATATCGTGCTCGAGGGAGGGCGCGCGGGCGGGTTGCCGGGCGGTCTCGTTGAAGCGGGATTGATCGTTCTGATCATCGCCAACGTGGTTGCATTCACGTTGCAAAGCATCCCCGAAATGCGCGCGGGGTACGGACAGGCGCTCGACAGGTTCGAGGTCGTGTCGGTCACGATCTTCGCGCTCGAATATCTGCTGCGGCTGTGGGTGTCGGCGGAAGAGACCACGGTCGCTTCGCAAGGCGAGATCGCGGGCCGTCTGCACGCCGCGACGCGGCCGATGATGGTCATCGACTTCATCGCCATCGCGCCGGCCATCGTTCAGTTTTTCGTGCCGTTCTTCGATCTGCGCGTACTGCGTCTGATCCGCGTGTTCCGCCTTCTGAAGATCGCGCGCTATTCGCCGGCGCTCACCACGCTTGGCAAGGTCATCGTCGACGAGCGGCATGCGCTGTACGGAACGATCCTGCTTCTCCTCTGCGCGATGACATTCGCGGCGGCGGCGATGCATGCCGCGGAAGGCAGCATCCAGCCCGATCTGTTTGGCACCATTCCGCTGGCCATGTGGTGGGCGATCACGACGCTGACCACGGTAGGCTATGGCGATGCGGTTCCTATCACGCTTGCTGGCCGCATGATCGCGGGTGTTACAATGATCGCGGGGCTCGGATTGTTCGCGCTTCCCGTCGGCATCATCGCCACAGGCTTTGTGAGCACCATCCACCGCCGCGACTTCAACGTCACCTTCGGCATGCTGGCGCGCGTGCCGTTGTTCAAGGATTTCGATGCGCAGACGATCGGAGAGATTCTCGATCTGCTGCGTTCGCAGAATGTCGGTCCCGGCGAGGTCATCTCCGCGGAAGGCGAGCGCGCGGCGGCGATGTATTTCATCGTGTCCGGCTCAGTGCAGGCTCAACTGCCCGGGCAAACCATCCGCTTCGAATCCGGAGACTTCTTCGGCGAGCTGGCGCTGCTGCGCGAGACGATGCGCGTTGCCACCATCACCTCGTTGACGCCAACCCGGCTCCTGGAGCTTTCCGCCGACGATTTCGAAACCCTGATGCGCCGCCACCCCAATCTCAGGCGGCGCGTTCAAAAACGTGCCGGCGAAAAAATGCGCGCCATCGCCGAAGCCGTTGCGATTTCCGACGAAGAGATCGCGGCGGCAAAAAAGGCTTGCACGGAGATCGACTAGGATCTCCGTGCGCCAAACTCACGGCGTGTAGTAAATCGCGATCTTGTTGCCGGTGGGATCGCGCAGATAAGCGCCGTACCACGTCTCTTTTTCCGGCGGACGGAATCCCGGCGCGCCTTCGTCCGAGCCGCCATGGAAAAGGCCCGCCTTGTGCGCGGCGTCCACCTTCGCCTTCGAATCGGTCTTGAAGGCGATCATCATGCCGTTGCCGAATGTCGCAGGTTGTTTGTCGAAAGGTGGGCAGACGAAGACACTGTTGTCGTCGCTGCCTTTCGGCCCGTAGCCGATCCAGCCGCTGTCCGAGAATTTGCGCTCATCGCCGATGGCGCCGAACACCGCGTCGTAGAACCTGCCCGAAGCCTCGGTATCCTTGGCCCCGATGGTGATGTATCCGATCATCTTTCTGCTCCTCACTTTACTCAAGTCATTGAAAATGAATGAAATTCGCCGAGAGGTTGTTTTTCAAAAACATCGGGGGAGGGGGGCCCCTCCGGCGACCTCTCCAGGGACCGCCCGTGGAATATAGCGTTTGCATGGAACAAAACAAGAACACAAATACCACAGGGGCATTGCAATAACCGCATGGGATGCCAGACGGCCGCTTGGAGAAAATTGCGGTGCTGAGCTTCAGGTCTTCCGCGCCAGCGAATCCGCCACGATCCAGGCAACGCCGACCAGGACCACACTCGTCGCGATTTCGGTCCAGCCGAAGAAGCTGGACTTGGCGAGCAACCCGGGAACGAGCACCAGCGTGAAGATCGCATACATCACGGCGAGCAGGCTGGCGGCGAGACGGGCGCGGATGTTCATGATGATGGCGAGCCCGCCGGCGATATGGAAAACGCCGGTGGCATAGCCCCAGAACAACTGGTTCGGCGGCAGCCATGTGGGCACAAGCGGTGCGGTCAGGTTCATATAAACGAAATGCGCGCCGCCGAAGAAAATCGCGCAGACGCCGAACGCGATCTGCGCGATGCGGACGATGCGCGTGGACTTTGCTGCATCCAGATTTGCAAGGCTGGCCCAGATGATGATGGCCGCCGCCGCGATGGCGACTTCTTCCGCCATGCTGTCATAGGCGCCGTAGATTTCGAGATTGCGCAGAAGAAGGCGGCCGTTCATCACCAGGACGACGATGATGCCGTAATAGGCGGCAAGCGCTGCGGCGGCCCAGAGCGTGGTTTTGCGCCACTCCAGCGCGACGCCCGCAACAAGCATGAAAGTCGCCGCGGCATAAGCGAGCGCGGTGCGCGCGGGGAAAGCTTTGGGAACGGGCTGTCCACCGTGGAAATCACCCCAGATCAGGCAGATCACCGCCAGCGCGATGATGCCGAGCCCAAAGACGCGCCAGCCGAATGCTTTGCCCGTCATGACATCCCCCTTGGATGGCGGCGATGTTAGCGGCGATCCCTTCGGTGGGAAGGCTTGCTGCAGCGCACTTCACCGTCATGTGAATGCGCCTGGCACCGGGCTAGGATGCGCGCAATGTGGAGGGCTGCATGACCGATTCAACGACATTGGCGGGCCGCAAGCTGGTGCAGGTGGCGCTGACGGTGAAGGATTTAGACCGCGCGCGGGTCTTCTATCGCGACACGCTGGGCCTGACGCTGATGTTCGAAGCGGGAAACATGCTGTTCTTCGATATCGGCGGGCAGCGGCTGGTGGTCGGCCTTGCCGAGAAACCGGGAGCGCCTGTCGGCGGCACCTATATCTATTTCGATGCGCCGGATGTTGTAGCGCTGTCAGCCGCGCTGAAGGCGAAAGGTGTGGAGCTGATCGGCAGCATCGAAACCTTGCAGCGTACTGAGACGCATGAGTTGAAGCTGCAATTCTTCAAAGATCCCGACGGCAATGAACTCGGCCTGATGGGGATGGTGCCGAAGTCTTAGCGCTTCACGAAGAATCCGTCGGCAAAGCCACGAAAGCCCTCCGGGAAGCGTTCGCGGATTTCCGCCCACACGGCGCGTAGTCCTTCCGACCGCGCGCTGTCTTCCATCTGGTTGCGGATCGACTGGTATTGCGACTTGCCCAGCATGCCTTCGTGGAATTGATAGAAGCTGTCTTCGTAATGCAGGAACAGCGGATAGACGCACCAGATGTAACGCTGGCGCTCATCCGCGCGCATCGACGGATCGTTGGCATGCCCGCGCTGCACCAGCGGTGAGATTTCTGCCGAAGCGATGAAGCGCAACCATTCACTGATTTCCTGCGAGCGGCCACGGTCAATCAGCGAACGCTGATTGCGTGCGCTCTGGCGGATTTGCAATGCAAGATAAATAACGGAGACAAGAACGGCGATGCTGCTGATGAAGGTGCCAAGATTGGCAAGATCGGAAAGCGTCATCGCCGTTTATCGCTTCAGGCCATCGCCTTCTTCAGGTTCTCATCGACCTTATCGAGGAAGCCTTCGGTGGTCAGCCATTTCTGGTCCGGGCCGACGAGAAGCGCCAGGTCCTTCGTCATGAAGCCGCTTTCCACCGTATCGACGCAGACCTTCTCCAGCGTGTGCGCGAACTTGTCGAGCTGCGGATTGTTGTCGAGCTTGGCGCGGTGCGCCAGGCCCCGCGTCCAGGCGAAGATGGAGGCGATGGAGTTGGTCGAGGTCGGCTTGCCCTTCTGGTGCTCGCGATAGTGGCGCGTGACGGTGCCGTGCGCGGCTTCCGCTTCCACCGTCTTGCCGTCCGGCGACAATAGCACGCTGGTCATCAGGCCGAGCGAGCCGAAGCCCTGCGCCACGGTGTCGGACTGCACGTCGCCATCATAGTTCTTGCACGCCCACACATAGCCGCCTTCCCACTTCAGCGCGGAAGCAACCATGTCGTCGATCAGGCGATGCTCATAGGTGATGCCGGCGGCCTTGAACTTGTCGGCGAATTCCTTGTCGAACACTTCCTGGAACAGATCCTTGAAGCGGCCGTCATAGGCCTTGAGGATCGTGTTCTTGGTGGAGAGATAGACCGGATATTTGCGCCCCAAGCCGTAATTCATCGAGGCGCGCGCGAAATCGCGGATGGAATCGTCCAGATTGTACATCGCCATGGCGACGCCGCCGCCCGGCGCCTTGAACACTTCATGCTCGATGACCTTGCCGTCTTCGCCGACGAACTTGATCGAGAGCGTGCCCTTGCCGGGATAAACGAAATCCGTCGCCTTGTACTGATCGCCGAAGGCATGACGGCCGATGACGATGGGCTTGGTCCAGCCGGGCACGAGGCGCGGCACGTTCTTGCAGATGATCGGCTCGCGGAAGATCACGCCGCCCAGGATGTTGCGGATCGTGCCGTTGGGCGACTTCCACATCTTCTTGAGGCCGAATTCCTTCACGCGCGCTTCGTCCGGCGTGATGGTGGCGCATTTGACGCCCACGCCGTGCTTCTGGATCGCATGCGCCGCATCGATGGTGACCTGGTCGTCGGTCTTGTCGCGATGCTCCATGCCGAGGTCGTAATATTCGAGATTCACATCGAGGTAAGGCAGGATCAGCTTCTTCTTGATGAGATCCCAGATGATGCGGGTCATCTCGTCGCCATCGAGCTCGACGACGGTACCGGTTACCTTGATCTTGTTCATGGAGGCCCTCGGATTATTGGCTGGCGCGGGGTATAGCGGGGGCCGGAAACGAGGTCAAAGCGGTCCATGAACGCGCCCAGCATCATCCTTAGCCACCCCCAACTGGGCGAAAATATCGGCGCGGCGGCGCGCGGGATGGCGAATTTCGGGCTCTCCGATCTGCGCCTTATCAAGCCGCGCGACGGCTGGCCGAATGCGCGCGCGAATGTGATGGCCGTCGGCGCGTCCTATGTGCTGGACGACGCGCGCGTGTTTCCGACGTTGAAAGACGGCATCGGCGATCTGCAATTCGTTCTGGCGACGACGGCGCGCGGGCGCGGCTTCGCCAAGCAAATCTATACGCCTGAGGCCGGCGTGAAACTGTTGCGCGATGCCATCGCGCGCGGCGAGCGCTGCGGCATTCTCTTCGGCAATGAGCGCACGGGACTGGAGAACGACGAAGTCTCGCTCGCCAGCGCCGTCATCACCATTCCGACTTCGGAAGAGTTTTCGTCCATCAATCTGGGGCAGGCGGTTCTGCTCATCGCTTATGAATGGTTCAAATCCGGCGATGCGACGCCGGGCTACAAACTGGAGCATGGCCCCAACGCGCAGAAGGCGACGCGCGAGGAGATGTTCCAGCTCTTCGAACATCTGGAAGGCGAGTTGTTGGCTAACGGATTCCTTTATCCACCCGACAAGGCCGAGACGATGATCCGCAATATCCGCCAGATGCTCTCCCGCGCGGAATTCACCGACCAGGAAGTGCGCACCTTGCGCGGCATCATCGTGGCGCTGGCGCAGGGCAAGCACAGGAAGCGCGGAACGCCGCCAGCCTGATCTGTCGCTTGCGTTCCTGATCGTCTGGCTTTTCAAATAGCGGGCGAGAAGTTTTTCGAGTGGGCGGGTCATGGCTGTAAGCCGCGAATTTGTGGGATTGGCCTCCGCCACATCACCGCGCGCGGGCGCCGGCGGGTTTCCGTGCCAGGGTCTTTACTGGACGCCGCAAGGCAAGCGCCCCAAGACCGCGCTGATCGCGACGCATTACAATGTCGATTTCTCGGAGCACTACGCGGCCTCCTATTTCGCCGAACGCGGTCACGGTTTTCTGGGCTGGAACACGCGCTATCGCGGCGCGGAGGACCTCTTCCATCTTGAACATGCGCTGATCGATATCGGCGCGGGCGTTGCGTGGCTGCGCGAGCAGGGCGTCGAGCACATCGTTCTGCTGGGAAATTCCGGCGGGGGGTCGCTGATGGCGGCCTATCAGGCGGAAGCGACCGCGCCGACGCTCGCCGCCAATGCGAAAGGCGCGATGGCGGAGGCGCTGGCGAAGCTGCCGCCCGGCGATCTTTATATTTCGCTGAACGCGCATCCGGGCCGTCCGGAGGTTCTCACCAACTGGATGGATGCATCGGTGATCGATGAAACCGATCCCATCAAAACCGATGCGTCGCTCGATCCCTTCAACCCGGATAATGGACCGCCTTATAGCGCCGATTTCATCGCGCGCTATCGCGCCGCGCAAGTGGCCCGCAATCACCGCATCACGGCCTATGCCAAAAAGGAATTGGCGCGGTTGAACGCGGCGGGCATTCCCGACCGCATCTTCCCGCTGTTTCGCACATGGGCCGATCTGCGCTTCATGGACCCGGCGATCGAGCCGACGGAACGTCCCTGTCCGGGCTGCTATGCGGGCCATCCCGCGCAAGCGAATAAATCGCCCTTCGGCATTGGCCGCGCCAACACACTGAAGGCGTGGCTCTCCATGTGGAGTCTGGAAACCTCGCAATGCCAGGGCCCGCTGCAACTGGCCAAGCTCACGGTTCCCGCACTGGTGGTGCAAAGCATGGCCGACATGGGTGTGTTCCCGTCGGACGCGCGCAAAATCTTCGACAGCATCGGCTCGGAGGACAAGGTGCTCAAATTCTTCCCCGGCGCGCATTATTTCGAGGATTCGGAAGCGCACCGCACCCGCGCGATAGACCTGATGTGCGCCTGGATTTTCGCCCACACCTGACGACTCGCAATTTCCGGACGGAACCCCTATATCCGCCTTGGAAGTCGGTCGCGGACGAATGCACTCGCGAACCCGGTCAGGTCCGGAAGGAAGCAGCCGTACCGAATCCGCTTCGGGTCGAGGCCGGCTTCCACCTTTCCACAACAAACCTTCGAATCCGCGCGCACCCCGCGCCGGCCTTGCTATAGTCGCCCCATGGCTGATGACGAAAACCTCGGATTCGCGATCGACACCCCGCAAAAGGGGGAGGCGTACCGGGTTCTGGCGCGCAAATACCGGCCGCAGGATTTCACCGGGCTGATCGGGCAGGAAGCGCTGGTCCGTACCCTCTCCAACGCCTTCGCCACGGGCCGCATCGCCCATGCCTTCATGCTGACCGGCGTGCGCGGCGTGGGAAAGACCACCACCGCGCGCATCATCGCCCGCGCGCTGAATTGCGTGGGTCCGGACGGCAAGCGCACCGAGCCGACCATCCATCCCTGCGGCGTGTGCGAGCCCTGCATCGCCATTGCCGAAAGCCGCCACATCGACGTGCTGGAAATGGACGCGGCCTCGCGCACCGGCATCGACGACATCCGCGAGATCATCGACGGCGTGCGCTATGCCCCCGCGAGCGCGCGCTACAAGGTCTATATCATCGACGAAGTGCATATGCTGTCGAAGCAGGCGTTCAACGGCCTGCTCAAGACGCTGGAAGAACCGCCGCCGCATGTGAAGTTCATCTTCGCCACCACCGAAATCCGCAAAGTGCCGGTGACGGTGCTGTCGCGCTGCCAGCGCTTCGATCTGCGCCGCATCGAGACGCCGGAACTGGTCGCGCATTTGAAAGTGATCGCCGGCAATGAAGGCGTGAAGATCGAAGACGGCGCGCTGGCGCTGGTGGCGCGCGCCGCCGAAGGCTCGGTGCGCGACTCGCTCTCGTTGCTGGATCAGGCTATCGCGCATCAGGAAGGCGAGACGATCAACGCCGAAAGCGTGCGCGGCATGTTGGGGCTCGCGGATCGCGGGCGCGTGCTCGACCTGTTCGAGAAGGTGATGGGCGGCAAGATCGCCGAAGCGCTCACCGACCTGTCGCAGCTTTACGATGTCGGCGCCGATCCGCTCGTTGTCATGCAGGATCTGCTGGAGACGACGCATTTCCTCACCCGCCTGAAAGTCGCGCCGGATGCGGAAGGCTTCTTCGACGGCGGCTCCAGCGAAGCCAAGCGTTCGGCGGAGATGGCGAGCAAGTTGTCGGTGCCGTCGTTGACGCGCGCCTGGCAGTTGCTGCTCAAGGGCTTGTTCGAGGTGCGGGACAGCACGCACCCGCTGAAGGCCGCCGAGATGGCGCTGATCCGCTTGGCCTATGCCGCCGATCTGCCGCCGACCGACAAGCTGGTGCGCGATGTGATGGATGGCGCGAGCACGCCCGCCCCGCGCGGACCGGCTGCACCATCTTCCGGCGGTGGCGCGCGCGCCGTGGGTTCGTCGTCGCAAGCACCGAGGGCACAACGCGCGCCGGAGCCGACGGCTTCGGTGCAGAACGCGCCGGTGTTGCGCTCGCTGGAAGATATTGCCGCGCTCGCCATCGCCAAAGGCGCGCCGGTGCTGAAGGTGCACATCGAAAACGACATGCATCTGGTCAGCTTGGAGCAGGGGCGCATTGCGTTTCGTCCGTCCTTGCGCGCGCCGTCCACGCTCTCCGGCGATCTGGCGCAGAAGCTGAAGGAATGGACCGGCATTCGCTGGGTGGTGTCCGTCACGCGCGAAGGCGGCGCGCCGACGATTGCCGAAGCGAAGCGCGGCGCGCATCAGGCCAAGCTCGATGCCGTGCTGCAGGAACCGATGGTGCGCGCGGTGCTGGATCGTTTCCCCGGCGCGGAAGTCATCGCCGTGCGCGATCTGATTCAGGACGAGATCGCGGCTCCGGTGGCGGAAGACGAATCCGAATGAAGCGCTTTTCTTTTTCCTCCCCCGTTCACGGGGGAGGGGGACCGCGAAGCGGTGGAGGGGGCCAGCGCCGAACGCCCCCTCTGTCTCGCTGCGCTCGACACCTCCCCCGTGAACGGGGGAGGAAAGGTCTGTAATGGCGCAAGTTCAGGCCGGTCCCGAAATCGAGCGTTTGATCCAGCTCCTCTCCAAGCTTCCGGGCCTGGGGCCGCGCAGCGCGCGCCGCGCGGCGTTGGCGCTGCTGAAGAAACGCGAAGTGCTGCTGGAGCCGCTGGGTCTGGCGATGCGCGATGCGGCGGCGGCGATCAAGACCTGCGAAGTGTGCGGCAACCTCGATACCTCATCGCCCTGTTCACTGTGCAACGATCCGCGCCGCGATCCGCATATTCTGTGCGTGGTGGAAGACGTCGCCGATCTGTGGGCGCTGGAACGCGCCAGCGTGTTTCGCGGCAAATATCATGTGCTGGGCGGCGCGCTCTCGGCGCTGGATGGCATCACGCCGGAGAAACTCAACATGGCGCCATTGATTGCGCGCGTGCGCGACGGCGTGGAGGAAGTCATCCTCGCCATGAACGCAACGGTCGAAGGCCAGACCACGGCGCATTACCTGATGGACGCGCTCGCTGCTTCCACGGTGAAGGTGACGCGCCTAGCGCATGGTGTGCCGGTGGGCGGTGAACTCGACTATCTCGATGAGGGGACGTTGAGTCACGCCTTCAAGGCGAGAAGATCGCTTTAAGAGGTTCGCCAGTGAGCGATTATCAGCCCACTCTATCGGCAATAATTTTGTGGGTGCCGCTTGGGCCTCCGGTACTAATCTTCATGTACCGCTTTTGGCTCGCTCAATATCGACGTGGATGGGGTCTGGAACGTAAGAACGGAAAGCCTGACCTTACATTTCATGAGTCTCCAGTCGCCTACAGCTTCATCATGTTCATGATGATCTCCGGTACAATCATAATGACGTGGGGGTCGTTTCTGATCGTTCGGGCGTTGTTTACGGGCCGCTATTTGCACTGAAGCTTGACCCAATTTGCCGAGAACAAAAGGTGTATGGATTCCCCGAATCGGCCTAGGGTGCGGGGCTGGAGATATGCCCCATGGATATGATCGAAATTCTCGCGATTGCCGTCACCATGCTCGCCGTTGGCGGCGCGTTGGGATGGTGGATCGCGCCGCGCGATCTGTCGGCGGAGCTTGCGGCGTCGCGCGAGACGCTCGCCGAAGTGAAAGCCAATTTCGAAAACGCGCTGCGCGATGTGGGCGAGTTGGACGGCGCGCGTCGTGAACTCGCGGCGCTCAACATCGAACATGCGGGCCTCAAGGCCACACTGGTAGCGCAGGAGCAAGCGAGCGCGGAGAAGACCGAGCAGTTGATGAAGCTGCGCGAGGAATTGCAGGCGCAGTTCAAGCTTCTGGCCAATGACACGCTGAAGGAAAATACCGAGCATTTCCTGAAGCAGGCGACACAGCATTTCGAGAACCAGAAGGCGCTGTCGAAATCCGAACATGAAACGCGCGCCAAGGAGATCGAGAATCTGGTGAAGCCGCTGGGCGATACGCTCAAATCCTATGACGTGGCGCTGAAGGAAATCGAAAAGGCGCGCGACGAAAGCTATGGCGGCATCAAGCAGGCGTTGGGCGCCATTCAGGCGCAGCATGGCGAAGTGAAATCCGTCACCGCCAATCTGGTGAATGCCTTGCGCGCCTCGCCCAAGACGCGCGGGCGCTGGGGCGAGGAGACTCTGCGCCGGGTGATGGAAATGTCCGGCATGGTGGAGCACAGCGACTTCGAAACGGAAAAGCATTTCCGCGGCGAGGATGTTTCGCTGCGCCCCGACGCGCTGATCCACGTCTCCGGCGGGCGCACCATCGTGATCGATGCCAAGGCGCCGATCTCCGCCTATCTGGATTCCATCGATGCGGCGGGCGAAGAGGAGCGTGAGCTTCTGCTCAAGCGTCATGCCGCGCAGTTGCGCGAACGCCTGACCAATCTTTCCAGCAAATCCTATTGGGAGAAAATCTCCGGCAGCACCGATTGCGTGGTGATGTTCGTGCCGGGCGATAATTTCGTCTCCGCCGCCTTCGAGCGCGATCCCGACCTGTTCGAAGACGGCATCAAGGCGCGCGTGCTGATCTGCACGCCCACCACCTTCATCGCGCTGGCGAAAGCGATCTCCTATGGCTGGCGGCAGGAGAAGCTGGCGGCAAACGCGCTGGATGTGGCGCGGCTGGGCAAGGAGCTTTATGCGCGCCTCGCCACCTTGGGCGATCATGTCAGCGATCTGGGCAAGCACATCAACAACGCGGCGAAGAAATACAACGCGATGGTCGGCAGCCTCGAAAGCCAGGTGATGCCGCAGGCGCGCCGCTTCAACGAGCTTGGCATCGAGGGAACCGCAAAGCCCCTCGACGACCTGCCGGAAGTGGACACGGTGGTGCGGTTTCCGCAGCAAAACCGCGACCTGCTGATAACCAAAACCCGCGAATAGCGCCGTTTCTCTTGACCGAAACGGGCCGAAACCCTATCTCCCGGCCATGGCCATTCGCCCCATCCTGACCGCGCCCGATCCGCGCCTGAAAGTCGTGTCCGAGCCTGTCGCGAAGGTGGACGGCGACATCCGCACGCTCATCGACGACATGATCGCCACGATGTACGACGCCGATGGCATCGGCCTCGCCGCCATTCAGGTGGGCGTGCCCAAGCGCGTTCTGGTGATGGATATCGACCAGAAGGACGGCAAGAAGAATCCGAAGGCTTACATCAATCCGAAGATTCTCTGGGCGTCGGAAGAGATGGCGACCTTCGAGGAAGGCTGCCTGTCGGTGCCCGAAATCTGGGATGAGGTGGAGCGGCCCGCGAAAATCCGCGCCGAATATCTCGATCGTGACGGCAAGCGCCACGAAATCGAAGCCGAAGGGCTGTTCGCCACCTGCCTGCAGCATGAGATGGATCACCTCGAAGGCATCCTGTTCGTGGATCATCTGTCCAAGCTGAAGCGCACCATGGCGATGAAGAAATTGCAGAAGGCCAAGAAGCTGAAAGCGGCGGGCTGAGGCCATGCGCCTCGCCTTTTTAGGCACACCCGACTTCGCCGTGCCCACGCTCACCGAGCTTGTTGGGCAGGGCCACGAGATCGTTGCCGTCTATTCGCAACCGCCGCGCCCCAAGGGACGCGGCCTCGACACCGAACCGTCGCCCGTCGCCAAAGCCGCCGCGAGTTTTGGCATTCCCGTTCGCACACCGCTGACCTTGAAGAACGCCGACGCGCAGGCGGAATTCGCCGCGCTCGAACTGGATGCGGCGATTGTCGTCGCTTACGGGCTGTTGCTGCCCAAGCCGATCCTCGATGCGCCGAAGCTCGGCTGTTTCAATCTGCACGGATCGCTTCTGCCGCGCTGGCGGGGCGCTGCGCCGATCCAGCGCGCGATCATGGCGGGTGATAGCGAAACCGGCGTGATGGTCATGCGCATGGAAGAGGGCCTCGATACCGGCCCGGTGCTGATGGCCGAGCGCACGCCGATCGGCCGCAAGACTTATCGCGATCTGCACGACGAGCTGGCGCGGCTTGGCGCCGACCTGATGGCGCGCGCGATGTCCGCTGTTTCGCTCGGGCAAGCAACCGAGACGCCGCAGCCGGAAGCGGGCGTGACTTACGCCAAGAAGATTCTCAAAGAAGAAGCGCGTATCGACTGGACGAAATCCGCGCGCGAACTCGATTGTCTCATTCGCGGCCTGTCGCCCTTTCCCGGCGCATGGTGCGAGATCAAAGGCGAGCGCGTGAAAATTCTCTTCGCCGATCCCACCGGTGGCAAAGGCGCTCCCGGTGAAATTCTCGATGACAAATTGCTGGTCGCCTGCGGTGACGGCGCGCTGCGTCTGCGCGCGCTGCAACGCCCGGGCAAATCCGCAATGGCGGCGGACGATCTGTTGCGCGGATATGCGATACCCAAGGGCACGATGCTCGCGTGACGCGCTTTAAGCTCATTGTCGAATATGACGGCACCGGAACGGTCGGCTGGCAGCGGCAGGACACTGGGTTATCGATCCAGTCGGCGCTGGAGAAGGCGATTTTTCATCTCACGAACGAGATAACGACCGTCACAGGCGCGGGCCGCACCGATGCGGGCGTGCATGCCATGGCGCAGGTGGCGCATTTCGATCTGTCGAAAGATTTCGCGGCGGACAAGATCCGCGACGGCCTCAACCATTTTCTGCGGCCGGCCAATGTGGCGGTGCTGCGCGCCGAGGTGGCTGCGCCGGATTTTCATGCGCGGTTTTCCGCCACGGGGCGGCACTATTTCTACCGCATCCTCTGCCGCCGCGCGCCGCCGGTGCTGGACAAGAACCGCGTCTGGCATGTGGTACGCGGTCTGGACGCGGAGGCGATGCATGCGGGCGCGCAGCATCTTGTCGGGCAACATGATTTCACGACCTTCCGTTCCTCCGAATGTCAGGCGAAATCGCCGGTGAAGACGCTGGATCGTCTGGAGGTGCGCCGTGCGGGAGACGAGATCCATATCGAGGCGTCGGCGCGTAGTTTCTTGCACAACCAGGTGCGCTCCATGGTCGGCTCGCTGAAGATGGTCGGCGAAGGCAAATGGCAGCCGTACGACATGGCCAAGGCGCTGGAAGCGAAGGATCGCTCGGCTTGCGGCGTCGTCGCGCCGCCGGAAGGGCTTTATCTGGTGGGCGTGGATTATTGAAATCACTCCCCCCAAGGGGGAGGTGTTTAAGCCTGCAAATCCACCAACTCTACAGAACCCGGATCAATCGGCTGGCCGAGGAAGATTTCGCCCACGCGCGCGAACCGATCCGGCGCGTCAGTGGCGAGGAAGGTGTGTGAGGGTTTCGATCCGCTTGCGCGTTGGATGTTTTTCGCGCGCAGGATTTTCTCGACGGCCCTGGCGGTCGTCTCGGCGCTATCGACCAGCTTGATATCCGGGCCGGTCACCTTCGCGATGGTGTTCTTCAGTGCGGGAAAATGCGTGCAGCCCAGCACCACCGCTTTGGGCTTCGGTACGGCGGCGAGCAGGGGTTCGATGTAACGGCGCGCAATCGCATCGGCGATCTCGCCTTCCAGCAACCCTTCCTCCGCGATGGAAACGAACAGCGAGCAGGCCTGCTGGATCACGGGGATACTGCGCCCATGGTTTTCGATGGCGCGGACATAGGCGCCCCCTTTCACCGTACCTTCGGTGGCGATGACGGCGATGGGGCCTTCGGGCGCGGCGCTCACCGCCGCTTCCGCGCCCGGCACGATCACGCCCACGACGGGCACCGGCGCGAACATTTCCTGCAAGGCGGGCAAGGCAACCGCCGATGCGGTGTTGCATGCCACCACCAGCATCTTCACCTTGCGCTTCATCAGCGCGCCGGCCGCCTGCACCGCATAGCGCGTGACGGTGTCGCCGCTCTTGGTGCCGTAAGGAAGGCGCGCGGTGTCACCCAGATAAACGAATTCCTCATCGGGCAGGCGCGCAACCAGCGCACGCATCACCGTGAGGCCGCCGATGCCGGAATCGAAAATGCCAATGGCGGCGTCGCTCATCCCGGCGGATTCGCGAAATAGGATTCGAGAATCGATTCATACACGTCGACCAGCCGGTTCAACTCTTCCACTGGCACGCACTCATCGATCTTGTGCATGGTTCCGCCGGGCACGCCGATCTCCGCAACGGGGCAAACATCCTTGATGAAACGCGCATCGGAGGTGCCGCCGGTCGTCGAGTATTGCGGAAACACACCTGTCACCTTGGCGACGGCATTGCCGAGAAGATCGGTGAATGGTCCCGGCTGGGTGATGAAGGAAACGCCGCTCACGCTCGATTCGATCGCACATTCGCCACCGAACGCGGTGGTGATGTCATGTGCGGCCTGCTCGATGCGGCGCAAAAGCGTTTCGGGTGTGTGCAGATCGTTGAAGCGGATGTTGAGCGAGGCGCGTGCCTGCGCCGGGGAAACATTGCCTGCCGGATTGCCGACATCCACGGTGGTGAACACCAGCGTCGATGGCTGGAAATGCGCGGAGCCGGAATCGAGCGGCTCCGAAAGCTTGGTGATCAGCGCAGCCATGATGGGGATGGGGTTGAGCGCGTTCTGCGGATAGGCGGTGTGGCCCTGCACACCCGTCACCGTCAACGTCACTTTCATCGAGCCGCGCCGGCCGATCTTGATCGTATCGGCGGTGCGCACGGTGGCGGTCGGCTCCCCGACGAGGCAGTGATCGATGCGTTCGCCATCTTTCTTCAGCACCTCCAGCACCGCCTTGGTGCCGTTGATGTTGATGCCTTCTTCGTCACCCGTGATGAGCAGGCTGATCGAGCCTTTCGGCTTGCCCTTCGCCAGCATGCGCTCCACGGCGGCGATGAAACAGGCGATGGCGGATTTCATGTCGGCGGCGCCGCGTCCGTAAAGCGTGCCGCCGTCGATCTGGGCCGCGAAAGGATCGTGCCGCCATGCTTTCGCATCGCCCACCGGCACCACATCGGTGTGACCGGCAAAGCAGAAATTGGGCGCGGCTGTGCCGAGGCGCGCGTAAAGATTTTCCACCGCTTCGCTGCCAGGCGCCTGCAGGCGCAGGCGTTTGCAGGTGAAGCCCAGCCCCGTGAGCGCGTTTTCGACGATCGCGATCGCGCCTTCATCCTTCGGCGTCACCGAAGGGCAGCGGATGAGATCTTGCGACAGCGCGACGGCGTCGATCATGTCAGTCCCTGAGCAGATCGTTGATGGATGTCTTGGCGCGGGTGCGTTCGTCCACGCGTTTGACGATCACCGCGCAATAGAGTGCCGGTTTGCCGGGGCCGCCGCCCATCGAGCCGGAAACGACGACGGAATAGGGGGGCACCTTGCCCTGGAAAATCTCGCCGCTGTGCCGGTCCACGATCTTGGTGGAGGCGGTGAGATAAACGCCCATCGACAGCACGCTGCCTTCGCCCACGATCACGCCTTCGGCCACTTCGCTGCGCGCGCCGATGAAGCAATTATCTTCGATGATGGTGGGTGCGGCCTGCAGCGGCTCCAGCACGCCGCCCAAGCCTGCGCCGCCGGAGATATGGCAATGCGATCCCACTTGTGCGCAGCTTCCCACCGTCGCCCAGGTGTCGATCATGGTGTTCTCGCCCACGCGCGCGCCGACATTCACAAAGCTCGGCATCAGCACGACGCCCTTGGCGATGAAGGCGGAGCGGCGCACGACCGCGCCCGGCACGGCGCGGAAACCCGCATCGCGGAAACGGGCCGCGTCCCAGCCCACGAATTTGGAATCGACCTTGTCCCACCAATTCGCTTCGCCCGGCGCTCCTTCGATGAGCTTCATGTCGTTGAGACGGAAGGACAGCAGCACGGCCTTCTTCAGCCATTGATGCACATGCCACTCGCCGCCGACCTTCTCCGCAACACGCAGATGGCCGTTGTCGAGTTCGTTCAGCACATGCTCCACCGCATCGCGCGCCGCGCCCTTGGTGGAAACGCTCAGCGTGTCCCGCGCCTCCCAGGCGTCGTCGATGGTGCGTTGGAGGTCTGCGGTCATAGCGTGGTGGTCCTGATGCCGGAAAGGAAGCGCGCAAGATCGTCGGTTTCGTGATCGATGTGAAGGGCCTGCTGGTCCACGCGCCAGTGAGACTGCCCGCCGCCATTGTTGAACCATACCGTTGTCATGCCGCGCGCCCGGGCCGGGACGAGATTGCGGACACTGTCGTCGAACAGCGCTGCATTCTTGGGCGCAAACCCGCCGATCGACATGAGGGTGTCATAGGCGGATTCCTGCGGCTTGGGCACGAAATTCAAAGCCCGTGCGTCCACGATCTTGTGAAAGAGGTCATCGACCCCCAATGCATTCAGGACACGGGCCGCGTAGCGGCCGCAATTGTTCGTGAAAACGAAGCGCTGCCCGGGAAGCCGCAATAGCGCCGTGCGGAGTGCCGCGTCGGGTTTCAGCGACAGAGCGGCCAAGTCATTGACGGTGTCGTGATAGATGTCGGGGTCGACGCCGTCGTGGCGCACAAGTCCGGCCAATGTGCTGCCATAATCGCGCAGATAGCGCTTCTGGATTTCCCAGGCCGGTTCGCGCGTGAGTCCAAAGTGCCGTTGCACAAAGACGCAAATCCGCTCCTCCATCGCCCCGTGCTGGGCGGCATCCAGTGTGTAAAGCGTGTGGTCCAGATCGAAGACCCATGCGGTCACATGGCGAAAATCGGGGGCGTCGGATTGTGGGGATAGCGCGGACATGGCCGGAAAATGGGCGATAGGGATTTGTTAAGCAAGCGCGCGCGTGGCCGCGAAGATGGACGCGCGTTAACCGGGTCGAAGGGCGCCCGGGCGAAAATACAACCACGGGAAAGGGGCCGTTCAGCGCCTCGGGTGGACCATGGCTTTGGATAGACGCAAATCCGACATCGCGCCGACGCTTTCGCAGGCCGATACGCTGCGCATCCTCGAGGCGCGCAACAATGCCGCGCGCGAGGAACTTGCCGCCCGTTCCGATGCCGCGCCCGAAGTCCTGTTCTTCCTGGCCAGCGAAGGCTCCATCAAGGCACGTCGCGCCGTCGCGCAAAACCCGGCCGCGCCCCCGCATGCCAACCGTCTGCTCGCCGAAGACGGCGACGATGAGGTGCGTGCCGAACTCGCGCGCAAGATCGGCCGGTTAATTCCCAATCTGCCGCAAGACACCAGCGAGAAAATGCGCGCGCTGACGATCGAGACGCTGGAGCGCCTCGCCGAAGACCAGCTGCCGCGCGTGCGCCGCATCCTGGCCGAGGAAATCAAGTCGCTGGATTGCATACCCAAGCGCGTGATCGACCGGCTGGCGCGCGACGTCGAGGAAGTCGCGGCGCCGATCCTGGAATATTCCCCGCTTCTGTCCGACGCCGATCTGGTCGACATCATTTCCTCGGCGCAGGCGCGCTTCACGCTGACAGCCATCGCGGCGCGCCGGCCCTTGAGCCACAACGTATCGGATGCCATCGCGACCGCGCTGGATGTGCCCGCCGTCGCCGCGCTGCTGGCCAATTCCTCGGCGCAGATCCGCGAGCAGACGCTGGAGAAAATCATCGAGCATGGCGAACGTATCGCCGACTGGCATCTGCCGCTGGTGCTGCGCAACGACTTGTCGCAGCGTGCGATCCGCCGCATCGCCGGCTTCGTGAGCGCCGCCCTGCTCGACAAGCTTTCGGCGCGCGACGGCCTGGATCCGGAAACCAAAAGCGTTCTCGCCAAGCGCGTGCGCGCGCGCGTCGATGAGCCTTTCGACGAGGACATGGATCCTGCCGCGCGCGCGCAATCCGATGTCGCGCTTCTGCATAAGGAAGGCCGGCTCGACGATTTCGCGGTCGAGCGCGCGGCCGAATCCGGCAAGCGCGAATTCGTCATTGCCGCGCTTGCGCTGCTGGCGCGCACGCCCATCGAAACGGCGCGCCGCATCATCCAATCGGGAACCGCCAAGCCGGCGGTCGCCCTGGTGTGGCGTGCCAAACTGTCGATGCGCGTCGCCTTCAAGGTTCAGACGCTGGTGATGCACATCAAGGGCGGCGAACTGCTTCCGGCGCGCGACGGCGTGCATTTTCCGCTGACGGACGACGAGATGCTCTGGCACCTCAATTATTTCGGCATCGAAGCCTGAGACGGCGCGGGCAGCAGTCCTTTCTCGCCGATATGCGCGGTATAGCCTGAGCGGCCCTGGGTGTTGGTCGTGGCGAAGCCGGCCTCGTTCAAGCCCCGCTTTTTGCAATCACCGCCCTTCGCGATCTGGAAGGTGATGTTGGTGATGCAGAATTTTTCCGCGCCATCGACGAGATGCGGCTTGTTGTGCCCTTCGGCGTGAACAAAGACCTTGTCGATGGTCAGAGGCTGGGTGAGTGCGTGGGCGCAGGCGCCTGCCGGAATCTTCCACCAGCCCGCCGCCAGCGCCTGCTTTTGCTCGCGAAACGCCAGCGCCGTCCATATTTCGCCGGCCGTGTCGTTGCAGATGGAATAGCCCGCCGGCGCCGAAGCTTTCAGGGCTTCGGTTTCCAGCGCGTCAAAAAGCTCCGTCACGCCTGCCTTGGGGGCGAGTTTGAATTTGGTGCGAAATTTTTTAAGCGCCTCGACGCGCTGGTGTTCATTGCCGATCTTGTAGCCGATGTCGCGCAGCAGCCGATCCAGTCCGGCGGCGCGCGCCTGGTCGTCGGTGGCGATGGCGTCGGACTCGGTGAGCGTTGCGGTCCAGCTTTGCATGCGATGCGTCTCGACCGGTGCGAAGGGCATCGTATAGGTGTCGCCATTGGGGCAAGTTGGCGAGGAAGCGGGCGCCTTCAGCGAGAAGTTTGTGTCCTTCGCGCATAGCTGCACCTGTCCGCCCCAGGCGCGCGCCGTTCCGCTGTGGCCCTGCGAGCTTCGTGCATAGAGGTAATAGCTCGGCGCCGTGAGCATCCCGGAGATCGGTGTCGCGCAGGATCCGGGAATCAGCCGCGTCCATCCCTTGGTGAAATTGTCCGCGCCCACAGTCCAGCCTTCGGCGGCGTAGAGCACATAGCTGGTGCGATTGCAGACCTGCAGGGCGGCCTGCGCCGCATGGTGCGAAAGAAAAAGGAAAAATGCGCTCAGCGTAAGAAGCGCGCCGGCGCGCCAGCGAGCCATCATTCCTTGACGATCATGGTTCCGGCGCCGTGCTCGGTGAACAATTCGAGCAGCAGCACATGGGGAATGCGTCCGTCCAGGATCACCGCGCCCGACACACCGGCTTCCACCGCATCGATCGCGGTTTCGATCTTGGGAATCATGCCGCCGGAGATGGTGCCGTCCGCGATGAGGGCGCGCGCTTCGGCGACGTTGAGCTTGGGAATGAGCTTGCCTTCGCGGTCCAGCACGCCTTCGACATCGGTAAGCAGCAGAAGACGCGCCGCGCTCATCGCGCCGGCGACGGCGCCGGCGACGGTGTCGGCGTTGATGTTGTAGGTCTCGCCTTTGGCGCCGACGCCGATGGGCGCGACGACGGGGATGAGATCGGAATTGATGATGGTGCTCAGCACCTCGCCGTTCACCTTCTCCGGCACGCCGACGAAGCCCAGATCGACCGGCCGCGATTGCAGAGTCTTGGGGTCCATCTTCATGCGTTCGAGCTTCTTGGCGATGACGAGATTGCCGTCCTTGCCAGAGATGCCCACCGCGCGTCCGCCGGCGGCGTTGATGCCGGTGACAATCTGCTTGTTGATCGTGCCGGTGAGAACCATTTCGACAACTTCGATCGCCGCCTGGTCGGTGACACGCAGGCCATCGACAAAGGTGGAGGGAATCTGCAGGCGCGCGAGCATCTGGCCGATCTGCGGGCCACCGCCGTGAACGACGATGGGATCGATGCCCGTCATCTTCATCAGCACGATGTCCTGCGCGAAATTCTCGCTCACGCCGTTCTCCATGGCGTGACCGCCATATTTCACGACGATGTTGCGGCCTTCATACTGAAGAATGTAGGGCAGGGCCTCGACGAGAACGCGGGCGGTCTGACGCCAGCGCGCGAGCACGCGCAGGCTGCGCTCCGGTCCGGTTCCGACGTCGTCCTGCAGGGCCATTTGGGTTTCCGCTGAAGTCTCAGGCTTATAGCCGATAGGTCAGGCTTCGGCCAACAAAAGAAGATTCACCTTCAGCGGGTCCAGCCCGCGTTTCTCGTGCGACGAGGTGACGAATATTTCGGGATAGGCGGCCGTGTGCTTGGCGGCCTTGGCCTCGGTCTCCGCGACGACGTTTTTCAGCTCGGCAGGCTTCATCTCATCGCTCTTGGTGAGCGTCACCAGGGTGGACATCGCGGCCTGATCCAGAAGCGTGAGAACCTCTTCGTCGCTGTCCATGATGCCGCGGCGCGAATCCACCAGCAGGACAACCCGTCGCAGGCTTGGCCGTCCGCGCAGATAGGTGGTGATGAGCAGATTCCACTCAGCCGTCATCGCCTTGGAGGCTTTGGCGTAGCCATAGCCGGGCAGGTCCACCAACATGACGCGGGCGCCAAGATTGAAAAAGTTGATCTGCCGCGTGCGGCCCGGCGTGTGGCTGACGCGCGCTAGCGCCGAGCGCCCGGTGATCGCATTGATCAGGCTGGACTTGCCGGCGTTGGAGCGGCCGACAAAGGCGATCTCCGGCAATGTTGCAGGCGGGAACACCTCTGGGGTCGTCGCACCGGCCACGAAATCGCAATCGCCGGCAAACAACTTGCGCGCGCGTTCGCTGTCGGCGCGTTTCTCGTCGTCCGATTTCTCGTCTTCGTTCACTCGGCCGCTTTCGGCTTTGTCGCCGCAGATTTCGCCCATGGCAGCTTCAGATTGTTGAAAAGATGAATCTCCACGCCGTGCTTGCGCATCATGAAGTACTGCTGCAGCAGCGTGAGGAAGTTGCTCCAGGTGTAGTAGATCACCAGCCCCGACGGCAGCGATGCGAACATGAAGGTGAAGATGATCGGCATGTAGCTGAACATCTGCGCCTGTATCGGATCGGCGGGCGCGGGGTTCATCTTGGTCTGCACCCATTGGGTGATGCCGAGCAGAACCGGCCACGCGCCGATGCTCAGGAAGGCGAGGAAGGGCGGCAGCAGCGCATGGGGATTGTATGGCAGCAATCCGAACAGGTTCATCCATGAGGTGGGATCGGGCGCGGAGAGGTCCTTGATCCAGCCGAAGAATGGCGTGTGATACATCTCGATGGTGACGAGGAACACTTTGTAGAGCGAGAACAGGATCGGGATCTGGATCACCATGGGCAGGCAGCCCGAAACCGGGTTCACCTTCTCGCGGCTGTAGAGCGCCATCATCTCCTGTTGCTGCTGGACGCGGTCGTCCTTGTAGCGCTCCTTGATGCGTTCCATCTCCGGCTGCAGCTTCTTCATGCGCGTCATCTGCCGGAAGCCGGCATTGGCGAGCGGGAACAGCGAGCCGCGGATCAGCACCGTGAGGAACAGAATGGCGAGGCCGAAATTTCCGAGGAAGGAATAGGACTTGTCGAGAACCCAGAAGAGCGGGCGCGTGAAAAACGAATACCAGCCCCAATCGATCGCGTAATCGAACTTGGCGATGTTCAGATTCTTCTCATACGCCTGCACCACCGAAACCACTTTGGCCCCGGCGAAAAGGTGCTGTGAGATGTCGATCGTCTGCCCCGGCTGCACGGTGCGCGCGCCCAGCCGGTAGTCGGCCTGATATGCGTGGGTGTTGCGATAGGGCGTGCCGCGATAATTGCCGTCGAAGGCTTCGTTCTGCGGCGGCAGGACGGCAGCCATCCAGTATTTGTCGGTGATGCCCAGCCAGCCGCCGGTGGACTGGAAGTTCTGCGGCGGCTCGTTCTTGTCGAAGTCGCTGTATTTGGCGTCTTTCAGCGAACCATCGGCAACGCCGACGAAGCCTTCATGCAGCGACCAGTAATGCTGGGTTTCCGGCGGCACGCCGTCGCGCGCGACATAGGCGAAGGGATAGAGCGTGTGCGCTTTGCCGCCTTTGTTCGCCACCGTATCGCGGATGGTGAACATGTATTGACTGTCCACCGCGATGTTGCGGGTGAAGACGAGGCCTTGGCCATTGTTCCAGGTGAGAGTCACCGGATGATCGGGCGCAAGCACCTTGCCGCTCGCCAGCGTCCACACCGTGTTGTCGTCGGGAAGCTTCACCGGATCGCCGGGAGCGGCCACCCATCCATAGACAGCGTAATAGGGAAAGGCCGTGTTCTGCGGCGAGAACAGCACGACCTCGGGGCTCTTGGGATCGACGGTCTCGTGATAGCGGCGCAATTGCAGGTCGTCGAAACGCGCGCCTTTGAGGCTGAGCGAGCCGTCCACTGTCGGCGTCGCGATCGCCACGCGGGCGCCGCTCGATTGCAACGCCTTGCTGCGCGGAATGACGGAGGCGATCTGCGGCGCCTTGACGGTAATGGAGGCCGCCGGCTTGGTCTCGACGCTCTTTTCCTTCGCCAGCACATGCTGCTTCTGCTGCTCGGCCTTCATCTGCGGCCCGGCCACGAAATATTGCCAGCCGAAAAGTACAGCGGCGGAAAGCACGACGGCGATCAGAAGATTCTTGTTGTCCATGTCTCTCTACTTCAGCGGCGGCACGGGATCGAAACCTTCCGATCCTCCGAGCCAGTGAATGGGGTGGCAACGCAGAATGCGTTTCAGCGCAAGCCAGAATCCTTTGAGCGGTCCGTGAACCTGTATGGCTTCGATCGCGTAGCGCGAGCAGGTGGGCTCGTAACGGCAGGCGGGCGGCAGCATCGGCGAGATGAAGCGTCGATAAAAGCGGATGGGCGCGACCAGCGCGGCAGTGCCTGCGCGCCGGAGCGGCGATGTCGCGCCTTTCGTCAATTCGCGTCTCCCCGATTGGGCTTGTCGAGCCGGGCATGGGCGGCGGTCAGCGCGCCCGATAGATCGTTGAGCAGTTCGGCGAAGCCTCTCGTCAGCGTCGCCGTCCGCGCGACCAGAACATAGTCATGCCCCTCCCGGCCATGAAGAGGAAGAACAGCCGCGGCGGCGGCCCGAAGCCGTCTTTTCGCCCGGTTGCGGGCCACTGCATTGCCGACCTTGCGGCTGGCGGTGAAACCGACCCGGATATGGCCGCAAACCGGCGCGGGCGCGGGGCAAAGTTCCACTGTCAGGCTTGTGGTCGAGCGCCGGATACCCCGCGCGGCGCGCAGGAAATCTGGACGATTTTTAAGGCGGTCCATGACGGGCATGCGAGGCCCGTGGGGCGGATTAAGCGGAAAGCTTCTTGCGGCCATGCGCACGGCGGCGCGCCAGCACCTTGCGTCCACCGGCCGTGGCCATGCGCGAACGGAAGCCATGGCGCCGCTTGCGGACGATCTTGCTCGGCTGATAAGGGCGCTTCATGGCTCAATTCCCGGGACTTTGCCGGGCCTCTTCGAAAGAGCGCGGTTTCTAAGGGGGTGGGCCGGACCTGTCAACCAACACGGCATTCATGACTATTATTCCTAAATTTGCCGTGATGAGCGTGGATTTCCCTTTCGGCATCTTCATTTAGCCCCCATCTTCCGTCTTCATGGCGGGGATGGCGAAGGACGGGCGCACAAGGTTCGCAGAGGGCTGGGCTTTGGTCGCCCACAGCCTGTCCGGACGTCTTCTGCTTTTGACGATCGTTTACGTGATGCTGACGCAGGTGGCGATCTTCGTGCCGTCCATCGGGCGCTATCACCAAAGCCTGCTGGACCGGCAGGTGGAAACCGCCGAGATCGCGATCCTGCCTTTCACCGAGCCGCAGAACGGATTGTCGCCCAATCTGCGTGCGCAGCTTCTCACGCGCGCCGGCGCCATCGCGGTGATGCTGCCGCGCCCGGACCAGCGCGAAATCTTCCTGTCCAACGAAACGCCGTCGAAGATCGACGTGACGATCGATCTGCGAAAGGACGGCGTTTTCACCGAGATGATCGACGGCATGGACTGCCTGCTGCATGGCGGCCGGCGCATCCTGCATGTCATCGCGCCGACGCGGATCAAGGGCGCCGAAGCGGTCGAAGTCATCCTCAACGAAGCGCCGATCCACGCGCAGCTCAAATCCTATGCCTGGGGCGTCGTGCTGCTGGCGGTTCTTATCTCCCTCGTCACCGGCCTTCTGGTTTTCATAAGCCTCTATCTCGTCCTGGTGCGGCCGATGCGGCACATCACGCGCGCGATGGTGAATTTCCGCGCCGATCCGGAAGACGCCAGCCGCATCGTCGCCGACACCGCGCGGCGCGACGAGATCGGAATCGCCGAACGCGAATTGGGCTCCATGCAGCGCGACATCTATTCGTCGCTGCAGCAGCGCGCGCGCCTGGCCGCGCTGGGAACGGCGGTGGCGAAAATCCAGCACGACCTGCGCAACATCCTCTCCAGCGCGCAACTTGCTTCCGACCAGCTTTCCAAGAGCGAAGACCCTTCGGTGCAGCGGCTGGCGCCGCGCCTTGTTTCCTCCATCGATCATGCCGTGGCGCTGGCCACCAATACGCTGCGCTACGGCCGCGCCGACGAGCATCCGCCGCAGCGCCGCAAGATCCGCGTGAAGCCCGTCGTCGATGAAGCGCTCGAGGCGGCGCTGTCCGGCAAGGAGCGCGTGATTCCGGACGATCTGGTCGATACCGCGATCGAAGCCGATGCGGATGCGGCGCAACTGTTCCGCATTCTGCTGAATGTTCTGCGTAATGCGAGCGAGGCGCTGGCGGAAACAGGCGGCACCGTCACTGTCACCGCCGCGCGCGACGAGACCGCCACCCTGATCGATATCGCCGATAACGGAACCGGCATTCCGGAGAAAATCCGCGAGCGCCTGTTCCAGCCCTTCGCGGGAACGACGCGCGTTGGCGGTTCCGGCCTTGGCCTTGCCATCGCGCGCGATCTGGCCCGCGCGCATGGCGGCGATGTCACGCTTGTAAAAAGCGATGAACGCGGTACGCAATTCCGTGTGACCATTCCGGACCGCGAAGAATGAGTTGGAACCCTTCCGTCTATCTCACCTATGCCGATGAACGCACGCGGCCGGCTGCCGATCTGCTGACGCGGGTGCCGGCCGAAAATCCGCAACGCGTTGCCGATCTGGGATGCGGGCCGGGCAATTCGACGACGTTGTTGGTGGGGCGCTGGCCGCGCGCGAAAATCGAAGGTGTCGATTCTTCGCCGCAGATGATCGAGGCGGCGAAGAAAAGCGGCGTCGCCGCCGATTTCACCTTGGCGGATCTCGCATCGTGGAAACCGGATGCGCCTTATGATGTGGTGTTTTCCAACGCTACCTATCAATGGCTGCCCGATCATCGCGCGCTGTTGCCGCGGCTGATGGGCTTCGTCGCCAAAGGCGGCACCTTCGCCTTTCAGGTTCCGAACAACCAATATTCCCCGTCGCACACGCTGATGCGGGATGTGGCCGCGCAAGGCACGTGGGCGGAGAAGCTTGCCCATGTGCGCGGTATCTTCGTGGAGAAGGTACAGACCTATTACGACATCCTGGCACCGCATGCGGTGTCGCTGGACATCTGGACGAGCGAATATCTGCATGTGCTGGAAGGCGAGGACGCCGTGTTCAAATGGGTCAGCGGCACGGGCTTGCGCCCGTTCCTCGATGCGCTGGACGATGCCGGGCGCGCCGCCTTCACGCGCGAATATAAGGCGCGGCTGAACGTGGCCTATCCGCGGCGCGCGGATGGCAAGACGCTGTTTCCGTTTTCGCGTCTTTTTGCCGTCGCGACGATCTAGTCGCCTTTCGCGTTACCGTCGCGGCGCGGATCGGCGGCGCCCAGATAGCCGCCCTTCACCCGCTCGATGATGTTGACACCGCTTTGCTCGACGATCGGCTCGGCAACATGATGTCCCATCGCTTCGAGTTGCGGAATGAGGGCTTCGGCGGACGTACCCTTCTCGATCAGCGTAGGTGTGTTGAGGTTGGAGACATGCGGTTCGGCGGCGGCCTGGGCGGGCGTTTCATGCCCGTCGATCAGATTGATGATCGACTGCGCCGTGTAGGGAATGATGAGTGGGCCGCCCGGCGATCCGGTCGCGATCTTGAATCGCCCGTTCGCGTCGAAAACGATGGTCGGCGACATCGCGGACAAGGGACGCTTTCCCGGCGCCGGCGCATTGGCCACCGGCTTTCCATCCAGCACCGGATCGAAAGAGAAATCGGTGAGCTGGTTATTGAGGATGAAACCCTTGGCCATCATCTTCGAACCGAGGATGGATTCCACCGTCGTGGTCATCGCAACTGCTTCGCCATTGTCGTCGACGATGGACAGATGGCTGGTGCCTTGCGGCTGCGGCGAGCGCTGCGGCGTGAAGTCGATGCTGGCATGTTTGACCGGCGGCGTTCCGGCTTGCGCTTTTCCCATGTCTTTCGTGGGATCGATGAGCTTGGAGCGTTCCAGCAGATAGGCGCGGTCGGTGAGCCCTTCCACCGGCACCGGAATGAAATCGGAATCGGCCATGTATTTCGCGCGATCGGCAAAAGCGAGGCGATTGGCCTGCGTAAACAGATGCGCCTGCGAAAGCGTGCCGGGCTGCAGATCTTTGGACGGGAACCGCTCCAGCATGTCGAGGATCTGGATCACCGCCACGCCGCCGGAACTGGGCGGTCCCATCGAGCAAAGCCGATAGGTGCGATAGGTGCCGCACACGGCCGGGCGTTCCTTGGCGACGTAGTTCTTTAGGTCGTCCAATGTCATGCCGCCGGGATTGATCGGCGCATGCTGCACCTTGTCGACGATGGCCTGCGCGACGGGGCCTTCATAAAAGGCCTTCGGTCCGTTTTTCGCGATGGCGCGCAGCGTATCGGCGAGTTCCGGGTTCTTCAGGATTTCGCCTTCCGCATAGGGCGAGCCATCGGCTTTGTAGAAGAAGGCGCGAAGGTCCGGCATCTTCGCGAAGGGATATTCGCGCAGCTCCGTGGAAAGTTTCTTGGAAACCGGAAAGCCTTTTTCGGCGAGCGCGATGGCGGGCGCAAAGAGCTTGGCCCAGGGCAGTTTTCCGTATTTCTCATGCGCGAGCCATAGCATCGCCACATCGCCGGGTACGCCCACGGAAAGCCCGCCCGGAATCGCGTCGCCATGCGCAAGCGGCTTGCCGCTCGCATTCAGGAACATGCCGGGCGTCGCGGAGGCCGGCGCCATTTCGCGGCCGTCGAAGGTGGTCACCTTCTTCGCTTTCGGATCGAACAGCACGACGAACGCGCCGCCGCCGATTCCGGTGGATTCCGGTTCCACCAATGTCAGCATCATCTGTGCCGCGATGGCCGCATCGACGGCCGATCCGCCGGCACGCAGCATTTGAAGCCCCGCATCGGTCGCGAACGGACTGTCGGTGACGACCATGTGCTTTTTGGCGATGGGTGCGTCCGCCTGGGCGGCGCCGATGGTGAGCAGCGATGCGAATACGGCGAAAACTATGCGGAAATTCATTCTGTTCTCTTTCCGATGACGGAACCGGACGCTAGCGTCACTGCCATTGCAGGGCTTGGCAAGACGAGAAATGCTCACGGGAGGGATTTCATGGACAAGGATTTCGCATTGCCTATCACGCGGCGCACATTCGCCGCGACGGGGCTTGTCGCCGGATTCACGCTGGCTACCGGGCCTTTGAACGCGGCCACCATCGTTACCGATGCGAAGGGGCTGGATGCGGGCGAAGTCAGCATCCCGGTTTCCGATGGCAAGATTCCCGGTTACCGCGCCAAGCCTTCCGGCAAGACCAACCTGCCGATCATCCTGATCGTGCAGGAAGTGTTCGGCGTTCACGAGCATATCCGCGACATCTGCCGCCGCCTCGCGCATCAGGGCTATTACGCCATTGCGCCGTCGCTTTACGCGCGGCAGGGCGATCCCGGAAAATACGACATGGATCATCTGAAAGAGCTGTTCAACGACGTCGTCGCGAAAGTGCCCGATGCCGAAGTGATGAGCGATCTGGATTCGGCGGTCGCGTTCGCATCCGGCGATGGCGCGGACACCACGCGGCTCGGCGTCACCGGCTTCTGCTGGGGCGGACGCATCGTCTGGCTCTATGTCGCGCATAACCAGAAGGTGAAAGCCGGCGTGTCTTTTTATGGCAGCCTGCGCGGGCCTTCGCCCGCAAATCCGTTGCGTCCCAAATATCCGCTCGATCTGGTGGCGGACATCAACGCACCGGTGCTGGCCTTCTATGGCGGCCAGGACAAGGGCATCAAGGTGGCCGACATCGAAGAGATGAAAGCCGCGATGCACGATGCGGGAAAGAACGATTGCAGGTACGAACTTTTCCCCGACGCGCAGCACGGCTTCTTCGCCGATTATCGTCCGTCCTATAATGAGAAGGACGCCAAGCAGGCGTGGCGCGAATGGCTCGCCTGGATGAAGAAGAACGGCGTCGCTTAGCCGCAGCACACCGATTGCTCTCACCGGTCATGGCGGTAAGCTGACTCTCCACTTGGGAGGGCAGGAATGAGCCGTATTCGTCTTGCAATCGTCGCCGCTGTTTGTGTTCTCGCGCCGCTGGCAGGTTCGAGCGCACAACCGGCGAAAGATCCATTCACGATGGATCAGGTGCTGTCCTTTCCATTCGTGGCGAGTATCGCGTCGGCGGAGCATGCGGACCGCGTCGCCTGGGTGCGCGTGGTCAATGGCGTGCGCAATGTCTGGGTCGCGGACGGCCCGTCCTTCGCGCCCAAGCAGATCACGCAATATACGCAGGATGACGGGCAGGAACTGACGCAGCTCACCTTCTCGCCTGACGGCAAGGATCTTCTCTATGTGCGCGGCGGCGATCACGACGCCAACTGGCCGGCGGAAGGCGACCTTGCGCCCGATCCGGATTCATCCGGCACGCAGCCGATCGTCACGATCTGGTCCGCTTCGCTCAGCGGCGCGGCGCCGGTGAAAATCGCCGAAGGCGATCAGCCGACGCTGACCAATGACGGCCGCATCGCCTACATCAACGATCATCACGTCTGGCTGACCTCGCTGTCGGCCAAGGCCAAGCCCGCGCGCTATTTCTTCGATCGCGGTAATGCCGAGAATCCCAAATGGTCGCCGGACGGCAAGCGTCTGGCCTTCGTGTCGAAACGCGATGGCGACGATCACAGCTTCATCGGCATCTATGCCAACGCGGCATCGCCGATTCTCTATCTCGCGCCGTCCACCAGCCGCGATGATGGGTTCGAATGGTCGAAAGACGGCAGCCAGATTGCTTATGTGCGCAGGCCCGGCCGCGGCGGCCCACCCGAACCGATCCTGAAGGAAATCCCGCATCCCTGGTCGATCTGGATCGCGGACACCAATTCCGGCGCGGGGCACAAGGTCTGGCAGAGTCCGGACACCTTGCTCGGCTCTTATCCGGAGACCGCCGGCAATGCGAATTTGCATTGGGCAGCGGGAAACCGGCTTGTCTTCCTCGCGGATCTCGACAACTGGCCGCATCTTTATTCGACGCCCGCCGATGGCGGCGACGCCATGCTGCTCACGCCCGGCAACTTCATGGTAGAGGATGTCGCGCAAAGCCGCGATGGCCGGTTCATGATCTACAGCGCCAATACCGGCGGCGACCAGAACGATGACGACCGCCGCCACATCTTCCGCGTGCCGGTGGATGCGGCCGCTCCCGCCGCGCTCACATCCGGCGACGGATTGGAGACATCGCCCGTCGTCGCGAGCGCAAGCACGGTGGCGTTCATCTCCGCCGGTGCGAAACGTCCCTTCTCCGTCGCAACCGTCGGCATGGACGGAAAAGGTGAGCGCGATCTGAAGGGAGGAACGCTGCCGCAGAATTTTCCGGTCGATGCGCTGGTCGTTCCCAAACGCGTAACGTTCCAATCGCCGGACGGGCTCACCATTCACGGTCAGCTTTTCCAGGCGAATGACGGCGCCACAAAACCCGGCGTCATCTTCGTTCATGGCGGCCCGCCGCGGCAGATGCTTCTGGGCTGGCACTACATGGATTACTATTCCAATTCCTATGCGGTGAACCAATATCTCGCCGCGCATGGCTTCACCGTTCTGTCGGTGAACTACCGGCTTGGCATCGGTTATGGACACGCCTTCCATCATCCCGATAACGCAGGGCCTGCGGGCGCTTCCGAGTATCAGGATGTTCTGGCCGGCGCGCGCTATCTGCAAAAGGTACCTGGCGTCGATGCCAACCGCATCGGAATCTGGGGCGGTTCCTATGGCGGCTATCTCACGGCGATGGGGCTTGCGCGCAATTCCGATGTCTTCAAGGCGGGTGTGGATTTCCACGGCGTGCATGACTGGACGCAGCTCACCGACTGGGTCGCAAAACCCAAGCCGCGCTTTGAGAAAGGCGATTACGAGGCGGCATTGAAGGTCGCGTTTGAAGCATCGCCTGATGCCAGCATCGATAGTTGGAAGTCGCCGGTGCTGCTGATCCAGGGCGACGACGACCGCAATGTTCCCTTCGCCCAGACCATCGATCTGGCGCGCAGGCTGGATGCGTATCATGTCTATTACGAAGAGATGGTCATTCCGAACGAGATCCACGGCTTCCTGCGGCACATATCCTGGGACGAAGCCGACAAGGCCGGCGCGGCATTCCTGACAAAGGAATTGCAGCCCGCGCATTGATGAACGCAAAAAAGAAAGGGCGCGGTGCAAGCCGCGCCCTTTTTGTTTGATGCCGGGAAACTCTAGCGCACGAAGACGCGCACTTCGCTGGACGAGATTGACGGGTCGGTCGCCGAGGAGAGGCCGAGGCGTGTCGCCGGAACACCCATGTCGGTCATGGAGCGCAGGACATCCTGCGCATGGCGGCGGGCGCTGGATTGCGCGAGCTGCACGGCGGAGGCCGTTCCGCGCGTGGGCGAAACACCGACGATATCGAAACCGGCACCCGGACGCGCCTGCAGCGCCTGGCTCAGCGCCGTGTACAGGATCTGCTGGTATTCGACGCCGGGGTGGTCGAAGCGGATGGTGACGAGCGCAGCACCGCTGGGCGTTGCGCCATAGCTTGCGGGTGCCGATGTGGAGGCCAGCATCGGCGCGCCCAGTTCAGAGCCATAGAGTTCGCCGTTCTTGATGGCGCTGGCGAGCGTCGTGAGATTGGCGCGCTCATTGGCAACATAGGCCGTCTGGCGTTGCACGTCCGCCGAGATCTGGCGCATCAGCCTGTCGATCAGCACGACCGTCTGGTCGGTCTCGTCTTCCAGTACCGAAAGCTGGCGATGATCTTCATCGACCGCGCCGGAGACGTTGTAGGTGGACTGGATCGTATCCAGATCGAAATGCGCGCGCGACGCATCGGCGGAAACCGCCGTGCCGAGCGCATTGAGCGCGTTGATATTGGTGGTCAGCTCGTCGAGCGAGCTTTGCGCCGAGTTCCACTGGGCCACCAGTTCCGGATTGCCGCGCGTGGTGCCCATCTGAAGATGGGTTGTTATGCGCGCCTTGGATTCGTGATAGGCGCTGGCCGAGCTGCCGGCCTGCCCGCGCAGGGTTGCGAGCTGTTGCGCGTTGGCGACGATCTTGCCTTGCAGGCCCGAGACGTCCGAACGAATCTGCGCGACCTTCTGGCCGACGGCCGTGCCGGTGTCGCTGCCCGGCTCGATCGTCACCGGGGTGATGGAGATGCTGGGTCCGGCTGCGACGCTTGCGCCGCTTCCCGGCAGCGTTCCCGGCTGGGAAGCGACCGCCTGATCGCTGCTGGCGGAGGGAAGTGTGCCGGGCGTTGCGGTATCGGATGCGGGCGCGGATTGATCGCTGCCGGAATCACTACCGAACATTGCATCATCGACGCTGCCGCAGCTTGCAAGGCCGAGTGCCGCCGCTGCCAGGATCAGCGTCAAAACCCGCCGCGAGTCCGCCATTCTCAACATCTGTTTGTCTCCGCTCGGGCGGTTTGAACCGCCCCCCGGCGCTGATTGCGCCCGAACGCATTGCCCCAGCCCGAACCTTCAAGAACTCTAAGGCGGGCAGTCGTCAGTCTTAACCACGCAATCAGGCCCCGACAAGACGCGTGAGCACGCAGGTTGGGGGAAATTTGGTGGGCAGGACGGGGACTTGGCTGGTGTGTCCCGAAAGCCGACATCGCCCTGATCCGCCCCGGCGGCATGTGGCCAAATGGCAGCCCGGGCGGTTCCCCGCCTGTATCAAAGAGGGTTGCCATCGTGGTTTCTGCTGAATAGGTTGCGCGCCCTCGCGATATGCGCGCCCGTAGCTCAGCTGGATAGAGCACCAGACTACGAATCTGGGGGTCAGAGGTTCGAATCCTTTCGGGCGCGCCAGTTTTCCTTCGTGAGCAAAGCGAACCTAGGAAAACTGAGCGCCACGGAGGGCCGTGACGCGGCCCGATTGGGTCCACTTCATTGCAGCGTTTTAAGGCGCCCAGAAGACCTCGACCGGGGGGCGGCTCCGCGCCAGCACGGTGCGCACGGGCATTTGCGTCACGTCGGCGCCATTTTCCGCATCACGGTAAGTTTTCAGTTTCGCTTCGCCCTGGATCAGGATCGCGATCCATTGCGATTCCAAAATCGCGCGCAGGGTCAGCGTCATCCGATCGCCCGTCGCGGCGGCGTTCCGCGCGTGGACGGCATGGACCAGAGCCGGCGCCTCGACATCGAGCGCGGCTTTCAACTCAGGCGCGTGCGGATAGAGCGACGCGGTGTGACCGTCGTCGCCCATGCCGAGCAAGGTGACGTCGAAAGGCCTTGGTATCCCGGAAATGGCCGCATCCACGGCGGCTTCGGCATCTTCCGGTTTCGCGTCCTGCGTTTTCATGGCGATGAATCGCGCGCGCGCGGCTTTGGCACGCAGCAGGCGGGTGCGGACCAGCTTTTCGTTGCTGCCGTCTTCGCCGGGCGGGATCCAGCGTTCATCGGATAGCGTGATCCACACCTTGTCCCACGGCGCGTCGCGCCGGCAGAGCGTGTCGAACAGCGCGTCGGGGGTGGTTCCGCCGGATACGACAAGGCTGGCATGCCCGCGATCGCGCACGCCTGCCTCCAATCTTCGCACGATCTCGTCGGCAAGATGCGAAATCATGCTCGGCGCATCGGCAAATCGGCGCAACCGGTCATGCATCGCCGGGGCTTTCGCAAGTCATCGGACTATCCAACGCACGCGGCGGCGCAAGGCTCCCATCACCAAATATGCACGCGACTGGCTGGCGCGACATAGAGCTTGTCGTCCGGCTTCACGTCGAACGCGTCGTACCAGGCGTCGATGTTGCGGACGGGACCGTTGACGCGGAACTGCCGCGGGCTGTGCGGATCGCTGACGACCTGCTTTTTCACATAATCGTCCGATACTTTTCCGCGCCAGGCCTGCGCCCAGCCGAGGAACACGCGCTGATCGCCGGTGAGTCCGTCGATCTTGCGCATGCGCTTGTTTTTGAGCGAGGCGTGATAGGCATCCAGCGCCAGCGTGAGCCCGCCCAGATCGGCGATGTTCTCGCCCATCGTCAGATCGCCGTTCACATGGACGCCAGGCAGCGGTTGAAAGGCGGAATATTGCGCGCCGAGAATCTTGGCGCGGGCTTCGAATTTCGTGGCGTCATCTTTTGTCCACCAATCGCGCAGCCGACCGTCCGCATCGATCTTGCGGCCCTGATCGTCGAAGCCATGCGTCAGCTCGTGACCGATGACGCCGCCCACCGCGCCATAGTTGATCGCCGGATCGGCATTGGCGTCGAAGATCGGCGCCTGAAGAATGCCCGCCGGAAACACGATGTCGCGCAGCGATCCGTTATACGCATCGTTGGTTTGCGGCGTCATCTGCCAGTCCGTGCGATCGACCGGTCCGTTGTAGCGGCCGGAATAGAAGGCCCAGTCGAAGGCACCGGCCCGGCGCACATTGCCGACGAGATCGTCATCGGTGACGACGAGACCGGAATAGTCGCGAGGATGATCCGGATAGCCGACCTTGATCGTGTAGGTGTCGAGCTTTTTGATCGCTTCGGCTTTTGTGGCCTCGCTCATCCAGTCGAGATTCTGCAGACGCACGCGATAGGCGGCGAGAAGATTGTGCACTAGGGCTTCGATCTTCGCCTTCGCTTCGGGGCCGAACCATTTGGCGGTGTAGAGCTGGCCGACGCCGAAGCCCATCGTGCCGAAGGTGCCGAAGCGCGCGCCGACGCCGAAATCGTCACCGGCGACAGCGGTGATGGCGCGCTTCCAGCGCGCGCGCTGCTGGGCCTGGCCCGACAACGTCTTGTCATGCATGTCGAAATAAGCGTCGGTGAACGCCTTGGAGAGATAGGGCGCCGCGTTGTCCGCGATGTGGAAGGCTTCCCATGCCTTGATGGTTTCAAGCGGCGCGGTGCCGTAGATCGCGGCGAGTTTCGGGAATGCACTTTTCTCCGCCACGATCACACGGTTGACGTGACCGAGCCTGGCTTCCTTCAGAAACACATCCCAGTTGAAGCCGGGCGCGAAGGTGAAAAGGTCAGAGGTGTTCACCGGATTGTAGACGGCGTTGAGATCACGCTCCTGAACCTTCGTCCAGCTCGCATTGGCGATCTTCGTCTCGAACGCGACGACTTCCCTGGCGCGCATGTCCGCATTCTTCCAGCGGATCAGGCGCAGAAGCTGCGCGACATAGGCCTGATATTTCGCCTTGGCAGGCGCAAAGCTCTTTTCGAGATAATAGTCGCGATCGGGCAGCCCCAGGCCGCCCTGGTAGAGATAGATCGCATAGCGGCCGGGATCCTTCAGATCCACATCGATCCCGAAATTGTAGAGCGTAGGCTCGAAATCCGAATTGTTGCGGCCCATCAGCGCCGCCAGCGCTTCGCGCGTGCGCGAACGGCGCACGGCGTCGAGCTCGGGCTTGATCGGCTGGCTACCGAGCTGCTCAATGCGCGCTTCGTTCATGAACGATTTGTAGAAAGCGCCGACCTTGCCCTCCAGATCGGAGGGTTCATGCGCGACATTCGCGGCGGCGGCCTCCATGATGTCGTGCAGGCGGCCTTCGGTTCGGTCCGTCATCTCCAGGCGCAGCGTCACGGCGGACTTGTCAGCGGGAATGGCGTGGCTATCCAGCCATGCGCCGTTGGCATAGCGGAAGAAATCCGTGCCCGGTGTTGCCGCCGTGTCCATGCCGGCGGTATCGAAACCCCATTTGCCGTAAACCGGCTTGTCGGCGGCGACCGCCAATGCCGTGCTGCTGAGCAGGAGTGCTGCAGCGAAAGCGCTGCGCATCAATCCCTTGGTCATGTCGAATCTCCCCGGCTTGTCCTGTGTGAATTGTGCATGCTGTCCGCGCTGCGGCAATTCACGCAGATGTGGAAAAGCCTTGCCGTGAGAGCAGGGCTTCGCAACAGGGTGCAATGGCGGAATTGGAAAACTGCGCGATGCGGCGTTCAGCGTGCACGCCGCATCGGCAGAGATGGCAGATTTATTATAAGTCACTGATTTTTATATATTTTCTTCAATTCCGTGTGTAGTGGTCCGCAACGATTTGCGCGATGGAGGCCGTCACCTTTTTCGCTGTCGGCACATGGAGAAATTCGTTTGGTCCATGTGCGTTGGAATGCGGACCGAGCACGCCGGTGATGACGAATTGCGTGCCCGGGAATTTCTCGCCCAGCATGCCCATGAACGGAATGCTGCCGCCTTCGCCCATGTAGGCGGCGGATTTGCCGAACGCCATTTGCGACGCGGTCTCGACGGATTTTTCCAGCCAGCTTGCAAGCTTCGGCGCTTCCCATCCTGATTGGCCATGTTCGGCGTCGAACTCCACTTCCGCGCCATAGGGCGGATCGGATTCCAGCGTCTTCTTGATCAGCGCCGTGGCCTTGTCCGCATTGGCGGTCGGCGGCAGGCGGAAGGAGAGCTTGGTGGAGGAATAGGGCAAAAGAACATTGCCGCCATTCTCCGGCAGCGGATAACCGTCGATCGCGGTGATCGCCAGTTGCGGGCGCCATGTGCGGTTGAGCACCAGATCGGTCAAATCTTCCGATATGGGGCGCGTGGCGCCGGCAAAGGGAAGCTTGTTGAAGACCTCCTTGCCCAGAATCTGCGCCGCCTGTTTGGCTTGTTCGATGCGCTGTGGTGGCACCTGCACATAAAGATCCTGCAGCTTGATCGCGCCGGTCGCTTCGTCTTCGACGCGCGACAATAGACTGCGTGTGATGCGGAAGGACGACGGCACGATGCCGGACGCATCGCCCGAATGCACGCCTTCGGTGAGCACGCGCACCTTCAGCACGCCCATCGCGATGCCGCGCAGCGAGGTGGTGAGCCAGAGTTGATCGTAATTCCCGCAGCCCGAATCCAGGCATACGACCAATGACGGCTTGCCGAGGCGATCGGCGAGATGGTCGATATAGAACGGAAGGTCATAGCTGCCGGATTCCTCGCAGGCTTCGATCACGATCACGCAGCGCGCGCGGGGAATGTTCTGGTCCTGCAGTGCCAGGAGTGCGGTGATCGAGGCATAGATCGCGTAACCATCATCGGCGGAGCCGCGGCCATACAGCTTGTCGCCGTCGCGGCGCGGCTCCCACGGCCCAAAGCCTTCGAACCAGCCTTTCATCTCCGGCTGCTTGTCGAGATGGCCATAGAGAAGAACGGTGTCGTCGTTCTTGTTGCCCGGCAGATCGATGAAGATCAGCGGCGTGCGGCCTTCCAGGCGGATCACCTCCAGCTTGGCGCCCTTGATCGCGGTGATCTTCTCGCGTGCCCAATTCTCCATCAGCGACACCGCTTTATCCATATAGCCGTGCTCGGCCCATTTGGGATCGAAGGCGGGCGATTTGTTCGGGATTCGGATGTAATCGGTGATCGAGGGAATGACGGATTCATCCCACTGCGCATCGCAGAACGTCTTGAGCTTGTTCTTGTCCATCATTGCGAAAGTGCCTTTGCGAGCAGAGGAAGACTCTTGTCCATCCGGTAATCGACGGAAGAGTGGTTGTCGGGAAATTCCTCATATACATGCGCGACGCCGCGTTTTTCCAGCAGCGCATGCATGCGCCGCGCGCCATAGATGAGGTTGTACTGGTCGGTGTCGCCGCAATCGATATAGAGCATCTTCAATTTCTTGAGGTTGTCGGCGCGCGTTTGGGCGATCGTCAACGGATCCCAGTTCAGCCAGTTCTGCCAGCGATCGGCGATGAGCTCGCAGGTGTGCGGATCGACCGGCAGGCGAACGTTCATGTAGGCGGAGGTATCGGGATCGAAGGTGGCGGCCTGGCACAGCATCATGATGATGTGGATGTCAGAGTCCTTGGTCTTCTGCGCGGTGTAGAATTTCTCCAGCCAGCTTTTCGGATTGCCGCCGACCGCTGCCAATGCGCGCAGAACGACGGGAAATTCGTGGCGGTACAACAGCTCGAAACCCATGTCGCCCGAATGCACCGCCGCCGCCGACCAGAAGTCCGGATAGAGCAGGGCATGCACCATTGCGCCGTAGCCGCCGGAGCTTTTGCCAAAGATGCCGCGTCTGCCTTTGCCGCCGCAGCCGAATTCCTTTTCCACCGACGCCACGGCTTCTTCCATCAGGAAGTCGGCCCAGCGGCCTGTGCCTTCGCTGTTGATGTATTGGTTGCCGCCCAGCCGGGTGAAGCAATCGGGGAAAGCGACCGCGCAAGGCGGCATCGCACCATGTGCGATCAGCCGGTCGAGACGCTCCGGCACGTTCTCGCCGAAATTCTTCCAGTTGGTGTGCGCGGGGCCGCCGGCGGTGAAGCCGACAATGTCCACGAGCAGCGGCAATCCGCGTCCGTCATGACCGGCGGGAATATAGATGTCGATCAGCCGGCTTGTGGGATCGCCGAGGGTTTCCTGCTTGAGGACTTGGCTGTCGATGGTGCGGCGGTGGATGGCGCCCGCAGGGGCGGAAAGGTCGCGTCTCATGGACCGCGACTATAAAGGCTGAGGCGGTTCCAGCCAGCGAATTGTGGGCGGGATTGCCATGCGCGCCTAGCGCGCGAAAACAACGCCGGTGGCGGGAACGCGGAGCGCAGCCAAAGTGTCGATTGTCTGCGCCACCGCGGCGCGCGGCGTGGACTGCCAGCGCACCAGGAGTACCGCCGCATCGCTCAGCGGCAGGAAATAGCGCGAGGCGCTGTCATAGTCCGGCGTGGGGCAATCCACGATCACCAGATCGAAGCTGCGTTTCAGATAGGCGATAAGTTGCGGCAGCGCATTCAGGAACTGCGCGTTCGGCGAATGCAAACGCGCGGGCGACAACAGGAGTGCGCTGGAACGGGTGTCGCGCGCCAGGCTCTGGCTGAGCGGCGACATACCCGAGAGAACATCCTGCAGTCCGAGGTCGCCCTGGACCAGTCCCATCGCTTGCGCGGCGCGCGGCACCTGAAAATCGGAATCGATGACGATGGCGCGAAGGCCGCGCCGGGCTGCGGCGCGCGCCAGCGCCGCGGCGAGCGCGGTGCGGCTTTCGCTCTTGTCGGCGGCGGTGAGCGCGATGACTTTTCCGCCGGCGCCGCGTCGACCCGGCGCCAGGCGCATCAGCAGCGCGTCGATGGCGCGCGAATATGCCTCATTCGGCCGGTCGATCACCAGATCGGCCGCACGCAAGGTTTCGTGGTTCGGAATCTCGCCGATCACCGGTGCGCCGCGCAACGCATCGACCGTCGGCGCAGGCGCGGTCGCCATTGCGACCGCGGGGCGGAATGCCGGACGTGGACGATAGGGCACAGGCGCATCGGCGCGTTCGGCGAGCAAAGCCAGCAGCAGCCCGGCAAGCAGGCCAACCGGAATGGAGGCCGCAGCAATCAGCGTGCGCTTGGGCGAACTCGGATGGGCCGGCACCGCAGCCGACGAGATCACGCGCGCGCTCGGAAGGCCGACCGCACCCTGCGTTTCGCGCAGGCGCGTGACGAAGGCTTCGTACATGGTGCGCGTCGAGGCGGCATTGGCTTCCAACGCCTTCAGCTTCACGCGCTTGAGGCTATCGGCGCTCGCGTTCTTCTCTAGCGCCTTAAGGCTTCCAGCCAGCGAACCCACATTGGCGCGCGCGACAGCAACATCGTTGGTCGTCGAACCGCCGATGCGGGACGCTTCCTGCGCGATCTTGTCTTCGAGGTTCTGTTTCTGGGACTCGATGTCCACCATCTTGGGATGGCGCGGGCCGTATTTCGACGACATCTGCGCTTCCTGGCGCATCAATTCGGCTTCCTGCGTGCGAAGCTGGATGATCAGCGGTGAGGAAACCACCTGCGAGACGTCGGATCCCTGGCCGCTCGCGATCATGGAATTGACTTGCGAGGCGATGGCCTGTTTTTGCGCAAGATCGGATTTGGCCTGAATCAGCGCTGCGTTTTGCGCGATGAGCTGCTGATCGATGAGCGAACCCCCCGCGCCGGTGTCGCTGAGATCGTTCTGCGCGCGATATTGCTGAACCGCCATTTCCGCGCCTTGCACCTGCCGCGCAAGCGAATGAATGCGGTCGAGCAACCATGTCGTAGTGTCGCGCGTGGCCTCGTCTTCGAAATTCACCTGGTCTGCAAGATAGGCGGAGGCGATGGCATTGGCGACGGTCGCCGCCTTCTTCGCATCGCTCGATCTGAAAGTGACGTTGATGGTCGTCGAAAGTCCGACGGCTTCGGCGGTCAGATGGCGTTCGAAATTGTCGATCACGGCGTCGGCGCTGGGCATCTCATCGGTGATGCCGTCCGGCTTGGCGAATTCCGGATCTTCATAAAGTTTCAGATCGGCGATGACGCGCGCGGCCAGATCGCGCGAGGTGATGATCTGGATCTGGTTCTGCACCGACACCGGATCGGTCGGCAGCGACGACAGGACGGAACTGTTTTGCGCCACGCTGTTGGTGCGTTGATCCAGCATGACGAGCGTGGAGGCGGAATAGGTCGAAGGCCACAACAGTAGCGCGATGATCGTGACGGCGACGATGACGGTGGCGGTGGTCAGGATCAGGGCAAGACGGTCGGCGCCCACGCGGATGAGATCGCTGAAGCGGAACGCGCCAGCGCCATCCTCTCCGGCCGCGCGGGGACCGGCAATCGTGGGGGAATCGGAGAACGCCATCGCCTCTGTACCGCCGTGACACTTCAAAGGAGGCGGGCCCGCATCCCCCAAAGCCAGACGGGCGGATTTAACCTCGCCAGCCACTGCAGAATGGTTAACGAGAGGTAGTGCAAACAATGTTTAAGACTGGGCCGTCAACTGGGCGCCTTGCGGGCTGTTCGCCATGAAGGCGCGCCATTTTTCGAGCGCGGGACGGCCCTGTTGCGACTGCATCCAGGCGCGGATCATCGCCGGGTCGTCCCAGGGAACGTCGTGGAAGGTGCCGGTGAGATAAGGGCTGAGCGGATCGCGCATCCATTCCTGGGGAAACAGCGCGACGGTATCGCAAGCAATGGGGGGGCGCGGCGCGCGCGCCTGCCCATCTATGCGCGCAACAAGCGCTGAAACCAGGTCGTGCCCGGCCCCGAAACTGAGATAGCTGGTTTGAGGGCTGCGCGGATTGATCTCGATGAGATGCGCTCGCCCCTCCGCGTCGCGGATGTAGTCGAGGCCGTGCAGGCCGCTCAGTTCGAAACGTGCGGCGAGACGCGCGGCGGCTTCGTCCATCGCGTTGTCCTCGATACGGCGCAGCACGCTGGCGGGGCCGTTCTCTTCCTGCGCCGCGAGCGTTTCGAGATGATTGGCGGCCAGGATCTTTCCCTGCCAGCAGGCGAAAGATGTTGTCGCGGGCTTGCCGGGAATGAACTGCTGCATGCTGATCGCAGGCGCTTTGGCGCCCAGCGCCGCTTGCAGGAAATGCGCGTCGGAGCGGCGGATGGCACGCACTGCGCTGTGCAGAAGCGAAGGCGCGCTTGAGAGCTTGCGCCAGGTGTTGAAGGCCTCGTTGCGGTCATGCACCACCATGACGCCGTCTCCGCCCCATGTGCCATCTGCTTTGAGTACCGCGGGCAAGCCGATTTCGTCGAGCGCGTGTTCGAGGTCGGTTTCGCTCAGGATCGCGTGCGTCAGCGGCGTGCGGATATTGGCTTGCCGCGCGGCGGCGATGAAGCCGTTGCGCGACATCAGTTGCGCGTAATGGTTCGTGTTGCCGAGCGATCGGCAGATCAGTGCGGCGACGGCCGCCGTCGCTCTCTTCTGCGCGCGCAGCAGGAGCGCGGTGGCGCGATCATCGAGCGCGACGACGAAATCGGTTTGCGATTGTCCGACGGCTTCCAGAAAAGAGACGGGACCGGCCATGGGCCGATAGAGATGAACGCGGCTGAGATAGCAGCTCTTGGCGGCCGGGTGTCCTGCCGGCAACAGCGCTTCGACCGTGCATCCTACAGCCGCAAATGCGCCGGCCAGTCTTGCCGCCGACGGCCAGCGAACGGTTGTTGCGAGCAAGACTTTAACGGTCATGCGCTCACTATCCCCGGATCGCGTCAATCAAGGGTGAACGCACGGATTTGGCATGCGATTTGGATGAATTCGGTTGAGCGCGGAAAAGCGTACGGCTTCGGGGCAAAAGCCTCGGCAACCGTACCGTATTGGAACAGGTTTTGCCCATGACCAGTGTCGATTTTGAAGATGTTGGAACGGTTCGTCCCGTTCTGATCCCCCAGCCTTCCCAGAGCCTGTTCACCCTTAAGGCAAAGAAGCCCGCCACGGATTGCGAAGTCGCGATCATCGGCGCCGGTCCTTACGGTTTGTCGCTGGCGGCCCAGCTGGCAGCGCGCGGTGTTTCCTTCCGCATCTTCGGCCATGCGCTCGACACCTGGCGCAATCACATGCCCAAGGACATGCTGCTGAAGTCCGAAGGTTTCGGCTCCTGCCTCTCGCATCCGTCCAAGGATTCCACGCTCAAGGCCTATTGCGAAGCGCGGGGCATCCCTTACGCGGATACGGCGTTGCCGATCCCGCTGGATCTCTTCCTCGAATATGCAAGCTGGTTCCGCCAGACTTATGTACCGACGCTCGAAGAACTGGATGTCACCAATCTCGAAGCATCCGATGCGGGCTTCGCGCTGACGCTGGAAGACGGCCGCCGCATCCAAGCGCGCCGCGTCGTTCTTGCGATCGGCATCACCTGGTTCCGCAACGTGCCCGCGGAACTGGCTGATCTCGACAAGGACGTGACATCGCACAGCTACGATCACCGCGACGCCACCCGGTTCAAGGGCCAGGAGGTCGTCGTTCTGGGTGCGGGCGCATCCGCCGTCGATCTGGCCGCGCTACTCAACGATGGCGGCGCTTCGGTGAAGATCGTCGCGCGTGACAGCGCGCTTCGCTATCACACGCCGCCGGGCGCGGATGACGACAAGTGGTGGAAGCAGATCCGTAATCCCGCCACGACCATCGGGCCGGGCTGGCGTTCCTGGGCGGCCGTGAACTTGCCCTTCCTCTTCCGCTTCCTGCCGGAAAAGCTGCGCCTTGAAATCGTCAAGCGTCATCTCGGCCCCGCGCCCGGCTGGTTCGTGCGCCAGCGCGTCGAGGGCAAGGTGACCGAGATGCTCAACTGCAAGCTGGATGCGGCGCGCATGGTGGGCAAGCGCGTATTGCTGCGCGTGACCGACAAGCGCGGGGAAGCCAAGACTGTGGAATGCGATCATGTCGTCGCCGCCACGGGCTTCCAAGCGAACCTGTCGCGCGTGCCGTTCATGACGCCGTCGCTTCTGTCGCGCATCGCGACGACAGGCGCGGCGCCGAAACTCTCGGGCAATTTCGAGACGAGCTATCCCGGCCTTTACGTGGTCGGCCCGGCGTCGGCGAATAGCTTCGGTCCGTTGATGCGCTTCATGACGGGCGCCGAATACGCCGCGCCGGTTCTTGCAAAACATCTGAGAAAGATGGCGAAGGCTTAAGCGAAAGCCTTCGCGATCGCGCGCCACATCGGCTTTCGCACATATGCGCTGTCGAGTGGCAGCATCCGCGGATAACGCCCGGCCAGGCGGTCACGCCAGCCGGGCGGATCGATAAAGCGGTCCGACAGGCCCCAGGTCAGCATCGCGATCGTCGCGGGGCAGTCCAGCATCACATCCAGAAAGCGCCGGCTGGCATCCGCCACCGCGCTGTCGCGCAGCGCGATGTCGGAAGATCCGCCGCTGTCATCGACATCGTGCTCGGTGACGAGAATCTTCAATCCCATCTGCCGCACGGCGTCGAGAAAGGCGGAAAGCTTTTTCTGATCGACCTGCGTTCCGAAGGCGGAGAGGTGGCCCTGCAGGCCCAGCGCTTGAATGGGAATGCCGCGCGCCAGCGCGCCGTCGAGAAAATTCAGCGTCGCGGCGCGGAAGCGGTCGTTTTCCGGCGCCCCCAATTCGCAGCCCCAATCATTGTAGACGAGCATGGCATGCGGATCGGCTGCGCGCGCCGCATGAAACGCAAGATCGATATAGCCGGGCCCGAACCGCTTCAGCCAGAGGGAATTGCGCAAACCGTCCGCGCGTCCGTCCCGCGGCTGCAGCACTTCGTTCACGACATCCCAGGAATGCACACGGCCCTGGTAGTGACCCGCGACGGCGGTGATGTATTTCGTGAGCAACGCCTCCGCGTCCGCCGATTGCAGCGCGTCTTCGAGCCAGGGCGGATTGCTGTGATGCCAGACCAGCGTGTGGCCGCGGAACGACATGGCGTGCGCGCGCGCAAAGGCAAGCAATCCGTCGCCACCGGAGAAATCATAAGCGCCGCGCGCTGGCTCCAGAGCCGCGCGTTTCATCTCATATTCGGCGGACAGGATCGCCGCTTCGCGCGCCAATGCGTCCGCGAAGGTCGAATCCTTCAATTCATAGGTTGCCGCCGCGCAGCCATAGAGGATGCCGCGCCGCGCCGCGATGGCACGCAAGCCTTCGCTGGGCGCTGCTGCAAAGCTGGGCCGCAGCGTTGCCGCCGCGCCTGCCATTTCCAGAAACATCCGGCGGGTGAGCATCAGGCCGATATGCCGCGCCGCGGCACGAACGGGATCGCGCGGTCGGCGATGCACCGGTAGAGCCGGTCGGACAGAAATATCTGCAGGAAGATGATGAGGGCGAGGCGAGGCTTGTAGCAGCCATGCAGAACGGCGCGCAGGTAATAATAGAAAGCATGCCACGGCCGTTCGACGACCGCGCCCTTGGCGATGGCCCATCCAAACCCGCCGTAATAGGCGCGGCGCGGAATATCGGGCTTCATCTTTTCGATCCAGGGAATGAGGTCGTGACCTCTGCGGCCCGCGGATGTGCGCTTGGGATCGTAAACATCGTTCCAGACGGCGCCCGGCTCATCGACCATCTGGAATTTGCAGCCTGCGACGAAAAGACGGAGCGCGAAATCGGTGTCTTCCGCGGGGCGCCAACCGCCATAGCGCACGCGCCGCGCCGTTTCCGTTGAGAGCGCAAGGGTTATGGTCGGCACAAATCCGCGGTCGCACAGAAGATAAGTGCCCATATGCTCATCCGGCCGTATGGCGCGCGGCGGCTTGAGCATGGTGACGCCGTTTCCGCGATCGACGATCATGCGCGCATAGCCGACGGTGTCTGTCGTGTTCTCCAGCAGGGCGCGCATGTTCTCCAGATGATGCGGCAGAAACTGATCGTCGGAATCCAGCAAGGCCACGAAACGTCCTTGCGCGACGTCAAAGCCGTGATTGCGCGCGGCAGCGCCACCGCGATTCTGCTGATGCAAAATGCGGATGCGCGGATCGCCGAGGCTTTTGGCGACCTCTTCGGGATGGTCGCGGGAGCCATCGTCCACCACAACGATCTCGAAATCCTGGCAAGTCTGTTCGAGCACAGACCGGATCGCTCGCTCCAGAACGTCCGCGCGGTTGAAAACGGGGATGATGACGGAGAAGAGCGGGGTCATGGCGTGCGCGTCAGCCGATAGCGGCGCAGCACCGCCAGCATCATCAGGAAGACGACCCAGCTTGCGCCGTCGCTTTCCAGGAAATCGGATTCCGTCAGGTTGTGAAAAATAAAGAAAACAAACAGCGAAAACAGAAATGATTTTAGCAGGTGATCCATCCCGTCCATGCGCCAGAAGGCGAGCCCCGGCTGGATGAGCACGCAGATCATGGTGAGCGTGAACCCGATGATGCCCGTCGTCACCATCAGCTGCAGATAGCCATTATGGCCGTGGCTGATCGTGTCGACCCAATTCTGTCCCACATACGCATGTAGCGGCGACAGTGCGCCGGTGTCGGCGAAGGAGCCGAAGCCGGACCCGAGCAAGGCGTGATCGCGGATGAAGGCGATCTCCGCCTGCCAGATGACGGTGCGGCCCGTGAACTCCTGCGGATCGGAGAAGATGCGCGCGAGCTCCTGGTGATAGACGCCCGCGATGGCCGCCGCGAACAGAATCACGAGCACGACACCGACACTGACGATGGCGCGATCGATGCCGCGCCGCCACGCCCAATAGTACAGCGCACCCGCGCCGATCCCGAGCGGCAGCAGGCCGATCGAGGATTTGGAGCGCGTCATCACCAGAAAACCCAGCGTCGCGATCAGCAGAATCCAGTCGGTCCGGCTCTTGTCGCGGATCGCGTAGTAGAGGAATGCCATGGCCGACAGCGCGCACACGGCACCGGTGATGTTCTTGTGGAAATAGAGCCCTCGCCAGTCGCCGACGATGCTGGGATCGGTTTCATCCGCAAGGTGAACGGCTTGCGGCACGATGGGGATCGAGAGCCAGTTCACGATCAGCACCAGGGCCAGCACCAGGCGCAGCACGCGAAAGGCGCGGTCCGCACCGAGCGCGTTGACGCTCAGCATCACTGACAGCACGACGATGACTTCGAGGCCCACGCGGCGGATGGTGATTATGGGCGGTGCTTCGGTCCAAAGCGCGCTGAGGCCGCACCAGAGAAGCAGCAACGCCAGAATGGGCGGCACCGAATCGATGGCGCGCCAACCTTCGCGCTGGATCGCGACGATGAAGATGATCGCGAAAAACAGAAGATAAAGAATCTGGCGCACCAGATCGCCCTCGCCGGCGGCGAGCATGTCGCCATTCACCAGAACATTGGGATCGCGGATGGCGAAGGGCTGCAGGCCGACAAAAACCAGCAGCAGAAAAGCGCCGAAGGCGAATTCGAGGAAGCGGGAGGCTACATCCTGTCCCGCGTGGGCGTCGCGAATGGCTATTCCGTTATTGGCCATGAATTACGGAATACTCTTCGTAGGTCCGTCCGCCCATCGCCGCCAGTTTTCCGAATGCACGATAGAGTTTGCGCAGCGGCCGGACGCGGCGATTCGGATTGAAGGCGAGAATGACGAACAGCACGGGGTTCAACAAGAGCGCCGCCACGATGCGCGCGATCTCTTTGAGCCGCGCGCCGAGGTTCGGGCGGTATTTCAGAAACACGCGCATATCGGAATTGCCTGCGCTGTAGGCGCGGCTGAGTGCCCACCGCAGATTGGCGCGCGAAGGCGGCACATAATCATAGGCTATGGCGTCATTCGCCCAGGCGAAGCGCGCGCCGGCGTTCTTGGCGCGCACGAAGAAGTCCTTGTCCTCGCCACCGGTCATGGCGAAAGCCGGGTCAAACCATGGCGCGGTCATGCCGGCGAACAGCGCGCGCCGCGCCAGAAGATTGCCAGTGCCTTCGATGATGTCGATGTTGCCGGTGGGCGCGAAAATGTCCGACACGCCGTCGCAATGGGTGGCCCATGCGCCCGGGTCGGTTTCGAAAACGCGCTTGGTGGAGCCGTTCAATGCATCCGCGCCGGTCTGCGCCTGCACGCGCAGCAATTCGTCGAGCCAGTTCGCATCCGGCTCTTCGTCGTCATCCAGCATGGCGATGAAATCACAGGGCGGTTGCCGCAGCGCTTCGGCGATGAGCGCGTTGCGCACATTGGCGATGCCGCGCTCGGTGACGACGATGGAAGAGATCGGCCAGCGATAGCCGCGTGCGCGCACCGCATCGCAGGTTGCCACCGCTTCGCGTCGGTCAGCATCATTGTCGGCGACGAGAACGGTAACGTTAGCGCGCGTGTTCAAATGCGCGATGGCTGTGAGCAGACGTTCCAGACTCTTGGGGCGGCGAAAGCTCGGAACGGCGATCAGCACGCTAGGCATGTTGCACCCGCCATTTGCGCGCCTGCGCGAAGATCTGCAACGCCATCACCACCTCCCCCGCCATGACGCCGCCCATCGAGATGATGGGACCGAAGGCCAGCAGCAGGATGGTGGTGAAAGCGAGCGATACGCCGCTGGAGTTCACGCTGGCGCTGGCCAGCGGCTTGAATTCGCCGCCTGCCTGCAAAAGCACGGACTCTGGTGTGCGCAGCGCGCGGATGGCCATGATCGCAACCCACATGCAGATGACCGTGATCACGCTGACTTCGTCATAGCCACGCTTGAGGATAAGTTGCGGAAACCAGATCATGATGATGCCCGCGAGCGCCGACGTTCCGGCGAGGACGACAAGGCCCGCCACGCGGAACTGGAAGACGGTGCGCATCGCATCGCCGAATTTTCCGGCGTTCAGCGCACGCGCCATGGAGGCGCGTTCGGCGTCGGGCAACGCCGTCATCACCAGCGACGCCGGGCGCATGAAGAGAGAGCCGACGGCGAGCAATGCGAAAGCTTTCGGGCCTGAGATCAACGTCACCAGGTAAGCGTGCGCATTGGCGGTGAGTTCGGTGGAGACCACACCCAGCAGCGACCAGCGTGCGAGATCGCGCCAGATTGGCAGAAAGGCGCGCAGCGATCCTTCCCACAAGGCGCTTGCCTGCGCGCGCAGGAATTCGCGGCCGAAGCCAACCACTGCACAAGCCGAACACAGAACAAGAAGCGAGGCGGCGAAGACGGGCGTGAGATTGTGCGTGAAGATAAGAACGCCAAGGCCGCTGATCAGTGCAGAGCTGTAAATGAGATCGGACACAATCGCGCGCGGCATCTGGTGCACGGCATAGGCGTGGCAGCGCGCGAACCAGCGGATCGTCATCAACGCGCCGTAGAGCGCAACGATGGCCGCCAGCGGCACGCTTGCCGTTCCTGCGATCATCAAACCGAAGATCGCGATGCTCGCGAGACCGGCATAAACCAGATTGGCTTTCATATAGGCGGCAAGCTCGCCAGCCGTCATCGGCACTTTGCCGTTGGCGGAGTTGACCAGCGCCGCGCCGAACAGCGCGCCGCCCATCGACAACGCGAAGGGCACGACGACGAACACGAAGGAGAAAAGACCGAATTGCGCCGGCGGCAGGAACCGCAGGAAGAGCAGCGAGGTGAGAAAGTGCGCACCGGCGATGGAAATGGGTCCGAGCGTGTTGAAGGCGTAGCGCAGCACCAGAGACACAAGGTCGCCCAAGGCGGAAGGCGCTTTCACGCGATCCATCCCGGCGGTTGCGGTCAGCGGCGCGGCATCGCTCATGGGGTGCCCGGTCAGTCCTTCGACCTGTAGGACATGGTGCGTGTCAAAAGGGTAAACGCGGCGATAGGATTTGTGACGGCGTAGCGTTTCCACAGCCTTTTGGGCTCGCGCCACAGCCGGTACAGCCACTCCAGGCTCGCGGCCTGCATCCATTGCGGTGCGCGGCGATATTCGCCGCACACGAAGTTGAAACAGCCGCCCGCGGTGACGAGCCAACCGGCGCTGATCTTCTCGCGGTTGCGCACGCAGAACTCGTATTCCTTGGGCACGCCCAGCGCGACCCACACGACATCCGCGTCCGCCGCGTTGATCTCTCCGATGATCTCCGCTTCCTGGTCTTGCGAGAAATATCCGTGACGGCGGCCGACGATCTTCAGGCCCGGATAGGATTCGCGCAGTTTCTCGGCACACGCCGCGTTCACCGCTTCGGTCGAACCGAAGAGAAAGAAGCGCAGATTGTTCTCGCGCGCCTTGATGGCGGCGTCATGGATGAAATCGGTGGTGGCGGTGCGCTCGGGGATCGGTGAATCCGTCAGAAGCTTCGAGGCGATGACCACCGGCTGCCCGTCGGCGTGGATGAGATCGGCCTTGGCGAAATTCGCGCGGAAGCCTTCGTCGTTGCGCACCATCGAAACCGCATGACCGTTGGAGGCGAAGATCAGGCGCGGCTGCCGCTTGCCGCCGCGAGCCGCCAGGCAATCGCCGACCATGAGGCGTCCGAGTTGTTCGCGTCCGACGCAGGCCGTGCGGATGCCGCCGACGACGACTTCCTTGTAGAGCCGGTCCGGATCGCGGCGCTGATAGGCGCGGCGCGGCGCGGCGATGTCTTGCGAAAGAAGCTTCTGCGCGCGCATCAGTAAGCGTTCCGCTGGCTGATGACTTCGCCGATGGTGCGGATGATGATCTGCACATCGAGCGCAAAGCTCGCATTGCGCGAATACCACACGTCATAGGCGAGGCGTTCGCGCATGCGCGAGATGGTGACGGTTGCGCCGCGATGGCCATGCACCTGCGCCCAACCGGAGATGCCGGGCTTCACGCTTTGGCGCAGATCGTAGCCGGCGATCTCGCGGCCATAGAAGCGATCATGCGCCAGCGCGTGCGGGCGCGGACCGATCAGCGACATGTCGCCATTGATGACGTTGATGAGCTGCGGCAGCTCGTCGAGGCTGAGGCGGCGCATCCATCCGCCGACGTTCGTGATGCGCGCGTCGCCCTGTTCGGCCTGCTTGATCACTGGACCGTTCTCCAGAACGGTCATGGTGCGGAATTTCAAAATCTGGAACGGCGCGCCGTTCAGGCCGAGCCGCGTCTGGCGGAACATCGCAGGGCCTTGCGAGCCCGCGCGAATGAGGATCGACAGGATCAGCAGCAGCGGCGACAGCAGGATCAGCGCCGGAACGGCCAAGGCCAGATCGAGGACACGCTTGGAGACGCTATTCGCGTAACCAGCATCGCGCGCAACGCTGCCGCTGACGGCATAAGCGTTGTGGGAAAACGGGGCAAAGTCTTCGTGGATAGTCACTGTCCGGCTCTATCGATCCAATCCGCAAGGGGTTGGACTGCATCGATTGCGCCAGTTTTGGGGGCTTTCCCTGTGCCGTATCGCGACCGCGATCAGGGTTTCACGGCGTTTACCAAAGAAATTCCGGCGTCGGCTGTACGAAGGCGAGACACTGTTCTGTTTGCGGATGCTACGTCCCGATCTGGGACTGCCAAGTTCGGAGCCGCGGATTGTTTGCGCGCAGCACCGGCAGGAAAGACGCGAGGTTGGATTCCTCCGCCGCCAGCCCGTAACGCGGCAGAAGCCACGGATTCGTGCTGGCGTTCAGCGTGCCCGCGATGGTGGTGAAGGCATTCTCATAGCCCGCGTCGCGCACCGCTTCCCATGCGCCGCGGCCGATATCGTCGCGCTGGCCGAAGGGATAGGCGAAGAAGCGGCAGGCGCCAATCTCTTTTTCGATGCGCTGCTTGGGGCGCAGCGCCTGGTCGCGCAGGAAATCCCGTGGCTGGTGTTCATGCATCGCCCAATGGGCGTCGGCATGCGCGCCAATCTCCACGCCCGCGCGGTCGAGCGCGCGCACCTGATCCCAGGTCAGGAAATTTTCGGATTCATACTTCGCCTTGATGTCGATGCCGGTCTTCGCCAGTGCGGTCTTCATGAATTCCAGCACACGAAGAGCGTGCGGCGCGGGCATGTTTTTCAGGTGTTTCCAAGCTTCTGCCGCTTCGGCTTCGCGCTGTTGGCATGCGCCCAAAAACACAGGCGTATCGAAATGCGGAAGATCGTGCGCGCCCTTCGGCGCTTCCAGAAAGAAGATGCGCGTCAGCGTCGGCGGCGTGAATTCGCCCGTGTCGATGTGATGGGTGCTGACGAACAGCGTCCACGGCAGGCCATAAGCCTTGAGCACGGGGGCCGCGGTGGTGAGGGTGTTCGCATAGCCGTCATCCGACATCAGGAACAGCGCGCGCGCATGTTTGGTGGGACGTTTCAACACGTCAGCCATCGCACGCAGCGGCAGCACATCGAAATCGCGTTTCAACAGCCGTGCGACATCTTCAAAGGCGTCGAGACGATGCTGGTTGACCTGCAGTCCCGGATCGGAAATCCGTTGCTCGACGCCATGGAAGAACACCGCCGTCGGTGCGCCGAAGGGGCGGGCGAGCGCGGCGGGAATCCAGTTCCCGGTCAGGCGTGAAAGACGTCCGATGGTGGTCATGATCCGCAAGGCTTGCAGGAGGCGCGCCAGCATGCGGCCTGGCCCCTTACCCCTCGCTTAAGCCCCGGATGAACGGCGCGGCGGGTGCCCAAAAGACAGGCTTTCTATTCTTCCCAGCCAGCCTCTGCAGACGGGTGTTCCGTGTCGCATCTTCCGTGCCTCTTGCCCGCTTTGTTGCGCGGAAACCGGCCTTTCGCGCGGTTATTGACGGGTTTTTGGGGTGGGGATAGGACGTCGCACCCCGCGCAACAAAAATGCGCGGGGCATGTTAGCGTGGCCTTTAGGGCCGGCATTCCAGGCGTCCGTTTTCGGAGACCTTTATATGAAGAACAGAGCCCGCCTTTCCCTGCGCGTTCCCGCCCCGCCGACGCGGCCGGGCGATGTGCCGGATTTCAGCGGCGTGAAATTGTCGGGTGCCGGCGAAGTTGAGCGCCCGGATATCGATGCGAGTCCGCGCGATATGTCCGATCTCGCGTTCAAGCTCATCCGTGTGCTGGACGACAAGGGGCAAGCGCTGGGTGCGTGGAATCCGAAGCTCGATCCGGAAACGCTGCGCCGCGCGCTGCGCCACATGCTGCTGACGCGCGCCTATGACGATCGCATGTATCGCGCGCAGCGGCAGGGCAAGACTTCCTTCTATATGAAGTGCACCGGCGAAGAGGCCGTGGCGATCGCGGCGGCTTATGCGATGGACCGGGACGATATGTGCTTCCCGTCTTATCGCCAGCAGGGACTTCTCATCGCCCGCGGCTATCCGCTCGTGCAGATGATGAACCAGGTCTATTCGAATGCGCGCGACCCGCTGAAGGGCCGTCAGTTGCCGATCATGTATTCCAGCAAGGAACATGGCTTCTTCACCATCTCCGGCAATCTCGGCACGCAATTTCCGCAGGCCGTGGGTTGGGCGATGGCGTCCGCTTACAAAGGCGACGACCGCATCGCGGCGAGCTGGGTGGGCGATGGCACGACGGCGGAAGGCGATTTCCACCATGCGTGCAATTTCGCGAGCGTCTATCGTGCGCCGGTCATCCTCAACGTCGTGAACAATCAATGGGCAATCTCCAGCTTCGCTGGCATTGCGGGGGGCAATGAATCCACCTTCGCATCGCGCGGCATCGGTTACGGCCTGCCGGCGCTGCGCGTCGATGGCAACGACTTCCTCGCCGTCTATGCCGTGACGCAATGGGCAGCGGAGCGCGCGCGTTCCAATCTCGGCGCCACGTTGATCGAGCACTACACCTACCGCGCCGAGGGCCATTCCACGAGCGACGATCCTTCGCGCTATCGCCCGTCCGACGATGCGAAGGCATGGCCGCTGGGCGATCCCATCGAACGCCTGAAGGTGCATCTCATCGCCATCGGCGAATGGAACGAAGAGCAGCAACAAGCCGCGCATGCCGAAGCTGTCGAGCAGGTGAAGGTTGCGAACAAGGAAGCCGAGGCCGTCGGCACCCTGGGCCATGGCGAATTGCCGAGCATCAAGACCATGTTCGAAGACGTGTTCAAAGAGATGCCCGAACATCTGCGCCGCCAGCGCCAGCAGATGGGGGTCTGAACCATGCCGACGATGAACATGATCCAGGCGCTCAACTCCGCCCTCGATGTGATGCTGACCAAAGACCCGAATGTGCTGACCTTCGGCGAAGATGTCGGTTATTTCGGCGGCGTGTTCCGCGTGACCGATGGCTTGCAGAAGAAGCATGGCCTCACGCGCTGCTTTGATACGCCCATCGGCGAAGGCGGCATCGTGGCGACGGCCATCGGCATGGGTGCGTATGGTTTGCGCCCCGTGGTGGAGATCCAGTTCGCGGACTACATCTATCCGGCTTACGACCAGATCGTTTCCGAAGCGGCGCGTTTGCGCTATCGCTCGGCGGGCGACTTCACCGCGCCGCTTGTCATCCGCACACCCTATGGCGGCGGCATCTTCGGCGGGCAGACGCACAGCCAGTCGCCGGAAGCGTTGTTCACCCATGTCGCGGGCTTGAAGACGGTGATCCCGTCCACGCCCTATGACGCGAAGGGATTGCTCATCAGCGCCATCGAAGACGACGATCCGGTTCTCTTCCTGGAACCCAAGCGCATCTATAACGGGCCGTTCGACGGCTATCACGACCGCCCGGTCTCGCCGTGGAGCAAACATAAGGCCAGCGATGTGCCGGAAGGCCATTACACCGTGCCACTCGGCAAGGCGGCGGTGGTGCGCGAAGGCAGCGATGTGACGGTTCTGGCCTATGGCACGATGGTACATGTGGCGCTGGCATCGGTGGCCGATTCCGGCCTCGATGGCGAAGTAATCGATCTGCGCACGCTGGTGCCGCTCGATATCGAGACCATCGTCAATTCGGTGAAGAAGACGGGCCGCTGCGTGATCGTGCATGAAGCGACGCACACTTCCGGCTTCGGCGCGGAGCTTTCCGCCACCGTGCAGGAAAACTGCTTCCACAATCTGGAATCGCCGATTGAGCGTGTGACCGGTTGGGATACGCCCTATCCGCATGCCTTCGAATGGCAGTATTTTCCGGGGCCGGGCCGCGTGATCGAAGCGCTCAAGCGCGCGATGGAGGGTTAAATGGGCAAGTACGTCTTCAAGCTCCCCGATGTCGGCGAAGGCACGGCGGAAGCCGAAATCGTCGCCTGGCATGTGAAGGTCGGCGACACGATCCACGAAGACCAGAACATGGTCGACGTGATGACCGATAAGGCAACAGTCGAAATGACCTCGCCGGTCAGCGGCAAGGTGATCGCGCTGCATGGCGAACCGGGCGCGATGGCGGCGGTGGGTTCCGCGCTGGTCGAGCTGGAAGTTGAAGGTGCCGGCAATGTGAAGGCGGGCGCTGCTGCGCCAGCGCCGAAAGCCGAAGCGCCCAAGCCTGCTGCTCCCAAAGCGGAAGCGAAGCCGGAACCAAAGAAAGAAGATGTGAAGCCCGCCGCAACTGCGCCTGCGATGCATGCCGCGGCGAAGCCGGCTTTCGCGACGCGCAGCGAAGGCGACAAGCCTTTGGCATCGCCTGCCGTGCGCCAGCGGGCGCGCGACATGGGAATCGAATTGCAGTTCGTGCCCGGCACCGGCCCCGCCGGACGCATCGGCCACGAAGATCTCGACGCTTACATCCAGTCCGGCGGCAAAGGCCTCGGCGCCCGCGCGCCGCACGCCGCTTATGTGCAGCGCGACGGCGTTGACGAAGTGAAGGTGATCGGCCTGCGCCGCAAGATCGCGGAGAGCATGCAGAACGCCAAGCGCCGCATTCCGCATTTCGCTTATGTCGAAGAGATCGACATGACGGAGCTGGAGAGTCTGCGCGCGCATCTGAACAAGACCAAACGCGCCGATCAGCCGAAGTTGAACGTGCTGCCGTTCCTGATGCGGGCGCTGGTGAAGGTGCTGCCGCAATATCCGCAGATCAATGCGCGCTTCGATGACGATGCCGGCGTTGTGCACCGCTATCACGCCGTGCATATCGGCATCGCGACGCAGACGGCGAACGGCCTGATCGTGCCGGTGGTGAAACATGCCGAAGCCCGCGATGTGTGGGATAGCGCGCTGGAAGTGTCGCGCGTTTCCACCGCGGCGCGAGAGAACAAGGCAGGCAAGGACGAACTGACCGGCTCGACCATCACCATCACCAGCCTCGGCACCTTGGGCGGCGTGGCGACGACGCCGGTGATCAACTATCCGGAAGTCGGCATCATCGGACCGAACGCGATCATCGAGCGTCCTGTGGTGCGCGATGGCGCGATCGTCATCCGCAAGATGATGAACCTGTCGTCGTCCTTCGATCACCGCGTGGTCGATGGCTATCACGCCGCCGAGTTCATCCAGAAGATCAAGGCACTGCTGGAACATCCCGCTACGCTGTTCATGGATTGAGGTTTTGCTCCGCCTGTCATCCCCGGCGAGCCGCGCAGCGGCGAGGGAAGGGGACCCAGGTGGTGATGTAGGTTCGGTGAAGAAGGTTGTGCGGAATATCTCAAGGACCGGGTTGTCGGATTGACCTGGGTCCCCTTCCCCTCGCTTCGCTCGGCCGGGGATGACAAGTAGGGTTGGTTGGCAATGGCAGAGAAGATTTCGACAAAAGTCTTGATCATCGGCGGCGGGCCGGGCGGCTATGTCGCCGGTATTCGTTGCGGCCAGCTTGGCCTCGACACGGTTCTCGTCGAAGCCGCGAAGCTGGGCGGCACTTGCCTCAACATCGGCTGCATTCCGTCCAAGGCGATCATCCATGTCGCGGCGGAATATGAAGCGATGGCGCATGCGGCGAGCAAACCGCTGAATGGAATCTCGCTCTCTGCTGCCCCGAAGATCGACTTTACCGAAACGGTGAAGTGGAAGGATGCGATCACCAAGCGTCTCAACACCGGCGTCTCGGGGTTGCTCAAGCGCTCGAAGGTGAAGGTGATCGAAGGCTGGGCGACGTTCAGCGATGGCAAGACCTGCACCGTGAAGACGAAAGACGGCGAGCAGGTCATCACCGCCGAGCACGTCATCCTCGCCAACGGTTCGGTGCCGGTGGAGCTGCCGTTCCTGAAATTCGGCGGCAAGGTGATTTCGTCCACCGAAGCCCTGTCGCTGCCGGCCGTGCCGAAGAAGCTGGTTGTCGTCGGCGCCGGTTATATCGGCCTCGAACTCGGTATCGCCTTCCGCAAGCTGGGCAGCGAGGTCACCATCGTCGAAGCGCTGGATCGCATCCTGCCGCTTTACGATGCGCCGCTCGTTCAGCCGGTGGCGAAGTGGCTGGAGAAGAACGGCGTCACGGTTCATCTCGGTGCGAAGGCGACGGGCGCCAGCAAGTCTGGATTGAATGTCGAATTGAAAGACGGCAGCACCATCGATCTTCCCGCCGACAACATCCTTGTCACCGTGGGTCGCAAGCCGCTCACCGAAGGCTGGGGTCTGGAGAACATGGCCGTCGACATGGCGGGCCGCTTCGTGAAGGTGGACGGACAGTGCCGCACCTCGATGAAGAATGTCTGGGCGGTCGGCGATCTCGTCGGCGAGCCGATGCTGGAACACAAGGCGGCGGCGCAGGGCGACATGGTGGCGGAAATCATCGCCGGTCACGCGCGCGAGTTCGATCACAACTATATCCCCGCCGTCTGCTTCACCGAGCCGGAGATCGTGTCCGCCGGGATGAGCCCGCATGAAGCGGGCGAGGACACCATCACTGCCATGTTCCCCTACATGGCGAACGGCCGCGCGCTCAGCATGGATGCCGGAGACAATGGCGGCTTCGTACGCATCATCGCGCGCAAATCCGATCACAAGGTGCTGGGCATCCAGGCGGTCGGCGCGCATGTGAGCGAGCTGTCGAACGAATTCTCGCTCGCGATTTCCATGGGCGCGGTGCTGGAAGACATCGCCGGCACCATCCATGTGCATCCCACCTTGGGCGAAGCGTTCCACGAATCCGCTTTGCGCGCTCTGGGACACGCGATCCATATTTAGGAAATTTTGTTGGGGTGGATTTATTTCTGTTCAAACCGTCATGGCCGCCCTTGGTCCGTAGCGACAGCGTGCGGACGCCATCCATTTTCCAGAGACGGCGCCGGACCTGACTGGGGCCTCTGGAAAATGGATCACCGGGACAAGCCCGGTGATGACGAATAATGGTATGAGATAGTTCAACCAGTTCCAGGAAATTTCCATGACCTACCGTGCGCCACTGACCGACATCGCCCATGCGTTGAAGGTTGCGGGGTTGGAGGACCTCGTCGCGACCGGCGCGTTCGACAATGCCGATCGGGAAACCGTCACCGCGATCCTGGAAGCCGCCGGTCAGCTCAGCGAAGGCGTGCTCGCGCCGCTCAACCGTTCCGGCGATCAGGAAGGCGTTCGCCTCGAAAACGGCAGGGTGCATTCCGCCGCCGGTTTCGCCGATGCATGGAAGCAATATGCGCAAGGCGGTTGGACCGGCGTCGCCGCCGATCCGCAATTCGGCGGGCAGGGCCTTCCCAAAGTTCTTTCGCTCGCTGCGTTCGAGATGGCGCATGCCGCGAATATGAGTTTCGCGCTGTGCCCGCTGCTCGGCGAAGGCGCGATCCATCTTCTGTCGTTGCACGGCACCAAGCGCCAGCAGGATTTGTATCTGACGAAGCTCGTCGCCGGCGACTGGACCGGCACGATGAACCTCACCGAGCCGCAGGCCGGTTCCGATCTGGCGCTGGTGCGCTGCAAAGCCGAGCCGGACGGCGACGCCTACCGCCTCACCGGCCAGAAGATCTTCATCACCTGGGGCGATCACGACATGACGGACAACATCGTCCATCTGGTGCTCGCGCGCCTGCCCGATGCGCCGCCGGGCGTGAAAGGCATTTCGCTGTTCCTCGTGCCGAAGATTTTGGTCGGCGACGACGGCAAGCTCGGCGCGGCGAACGCTGTGCGCCCGCTCTCCCTCGAGAAGAAGCTCGGCATCCATGCCTCGCCCACCTGCGTGATGGGTTATGAAGGCGCGCTGGGCGAGATCGTGGGCAGGCCGGGCGACGGGCTGGCGCTCATGTTCCTGATGATGAATTCCGCGCGGCTCAATGTCGGCATGGAAGGCGTGGGCGTGGCGGAAGCGGCGACGCAGAAGGCGTTGCACTATGCGCGCGAGCGGCGGCAGGGCCGTTCGCCATGGTCTAAAGACCAGACGGCGTTGATTGTCGATCTGCCGGATGTGCGGCGCATGCTGGCGCTGATGACGGCGAAGACTCAGGCCGCGCGTGCGATCTGTTATGCGACGGCGGTTGCGTCCGACATGGCGCGGCATGCGAAAAACTTTCATGCGCGCGAGAGCGCCAAGCTGCGCGAAGACATTCTCGTTCCCATCGCCAAGGCGTGGAGCACCGATGTGGCGGTGGAAGTGGCTTCGCTCGGCGTGCAGGTGCATGGCGGCGCGGGCTTCATCGAGGAAACCGGCGCGGCGCAATTCTATCGCGACGCGCGCATCACACCGATCTATGAAGGCACCAACGGAATCCAGGCGATGGATCTGGCAGGCCGCAAGCTCGGTTTGGAGGACGGCAAGGCCGCCCGCGACCTGCTGATCGAGATGCGCTCGACCGCGATTGCCGACAAGAAGCTCGCCACCGCGCTCCACGACGCCATCGCCGCCTGCGAACGCGCGACGGACTGGATGCTCGCCAATCGCGGCACACCCGACGCGCTGGGTGCGGCGGCGACCTATCTGAAACTGATGGGCGACACCATCGGCGGCTGGATGCTGGCGAAAGGCGCGGACAGCGAGCCGCGCAAGACGCTGGCACGGTTCTATGCGGCGCAGGTGCTGACAGGGGCGAACGGGCTGGCCGACACGGTGGAAGCGGGCGCGGCGGGACTCGAGCACGCGCAGTTCCTGGGCGGTTGATTGGCGGATTTTCGCCGCGCGCCTATTGGCGAGCGCCGCGCAGATTTTCAATTCGCGGATGACGGCGCGCGCTTCGCGGCGCAGGCGCAGCATCGCGGCCGTCCGCGTGCCGGATTTCACGGCATTGCGGTTGCCGCGCGGGGCGCCGCCGCGATTCACGCCGTCCTTCACTCCGGCCATTCATTCTCGTTGAGGTTGTTTGTCGATTCTTCGTCATCGTCGCTGTAGGCGCGCCAGTCATCCGCGTCATAGGCGGGCCTGGCGCGCGTGGAAGAAGCGCGGCGGGTAGCACGGCGTGCGCTGGCGTTCCGGCTGGCGCGCGTCACTTCGATCTTGGCGGCGGCGAGCTGCCGATGCGTCTCAGCTTCCTCGAGCCGCGCGATGGCGGAGGCGGCAAGCGCCGCGGCCGACGCCAATTTCGCCGCCGTGGCCACCGCCATCATCTGCGCACCAAAGGTCGCGTTCTCGCTGACCGATACGCGGGCACAAGTGCCCAGCATCGAATCGCAGGCCGCGAGCGCCCCGCGCATCCGGGCGGAGTCGGAAATCTCTGGGGAAACAGGGGCTTGGGAGGGTGCCGGGCCATCTCCGGCTGAGGCGAGGTCTTCTCTCATGAGCTAGAACGTATAGAGAACAGATAAGAAAGTAAAGCCCCAGATAGGAAATTTTATAGATCGCTGAAATCGCGGCTAGATTCCGCCATCCCCTTGAGGGAGGGCCGACAAAATTCGAAGCACAGCGAAGAATTTTTCGGGAGGGGACGGGCGCTATGCCCCTCCCCGAATTGCTTCGCAATTCGACCCTCCCTCAAGGGGAGGGTGGGAAGTGGCGCATGTTTTCGGATGGGCTTGCCGGAAGCATCGCAGAGGATATCGTTTCGCGCGATTGAATTCGGAGCACACCATGAAACTCGAAGGCGGATGTTATTGCGGCGCGTTGCGCTATGTGGCGGAAGGCGAGCCGATGTTGAAGGCGCAGTGCCATTGCCGCGAGTGCCAATACATCACCGGCGGCGGGCCGAACCTGTTCATGCTCATGCCGGTGGCGGGTTTTAAATATACCAGGGGCACGCCCAAAAAATTCTCGCGCAGCGATCTGGAAAAGCCGGTGACGCGCGAGTTCTGCGAGAATTGCGGCACGCATGTCGTGACGCATCCCAATGGCGTGCCCGGCATGCTGGTGCTGAAGATCGGCACGCTGGACGATCCGAAACAATATGAAGGCCCACGCATGGCGATCTACACGATCGACAAGCAGCCGTTCCACATGGTGCCGGAGGGAATCCCGACGTTTGAGCGGGTACCGGGGTAGGGTTGTCTTCAACCCTCCCCTTGAGGGAGGGTCGAAATTCGCTCTTCGCGAATTTCGGGGAGGGGCGAGACTCGATCTTTCAAGGTTCGCCAAATTCTTTCGAGAACCTCATTCGGATCCTCAAAGAATTCGCGATTCCAGATTCGCATAACATGAAAGCCGCGCGCTTCGAGCCATTCGGTGCGCGCAATGTCGTAAGCAATGGCTCTGTCTTGGCCATGCTGCGCGCCATCCAATTCAATAATGAGCCTCGCCGCCGGGCAATAGAAGTCGACGATATAGGAGCCGATGGGATGCTGTCTGCGGAAGCGCAACAATGCCATCTGCTTGCGCCGCAGATGCGACCACAGCTTGCGCTCCGCATCACTGGCTTCGGCCCGCAAACGGCGAGCAGCGTCGCGTTTTAAGGGTGCGCGTCTCTGCGCCCGGGTGGTCTCGATCGGTGCCATGGCCCCTCCCCGAAACGCTTCGCGTTTCGACCCTCCCTCAAGGGGAGGGTGGGAGCTTGGTCGATCGATGTCGCGAAAATTTCCAGGGATTGTCGCGAGATTTAATCGCCCCTATGCCGCCGCGAATCGGATCGGCAGTTTCTTCGGGCCGCTCACGAACACGCTCTGCGAATTCTTCGGTTCGCCATTGAGCGCCACCGATTTCAGATGCGGCAGCAGTTCTTCGTAGAGAATCCGCATCTCCATCTTCGCCAGATGCTGGCCGATGCAGACATGCGCGCCATAGCCGAAGGCGAGGTGCTTGTTGGGGCTGCGGGTGGCGTCGAAGGTGTCGGGATGGGCGAACACCTCTTCGTCGCGATTGCCCGAGGCGTAGCACAGCATCAGCCAGTCACCCTTGGCGATCCTGCGGCCGTGCAGCTCGGTGTCTTCGGTGGCGGAGCGCATGAAATGCTTCACCGGCGTGGTGTAGCGGATGGCCTCGTCGATCAGGCCGGAGATCAGCGACGGATCGGCTTTCACCTTTTCGAACTGTGCCGGATCGTTGCACAACGCCCACATCGCGCCCGCTGTGGAGGACGAGGTGGTGTCGTGCCCGGCGGTCGCCACGATCACATAATAAGAGAGCGCTTCGAACTCGCTGATAAGCTCGCCATTGACCCGTGAGTTTGCGATGACGGAAGCCAGATCGTCTTTCGGATTGGCTCTGCGGTCCGCGGTGATCTTGGCGAAATACTGGTAGAAATCCATCAGCACGCCCTGGATGGCGGCGAGCGCCTTCTGCGGGTCCTGCTCCTGCGGCGCGCGGCCGAGATCGGGATCGGTCGAGCCGAACAATTCCTGCGTCAGCATCAGCATGCGCGGCTCGTCTTCCTCCGGCACGCCGAGGATTTCCATGATGACGTGCAGCGGGTAGCCCATCGCCACTTCGGTGACGAAATCGCATTGGCCGTTCTTCGCCAGCATCTTCTGAACGCTGGCGCGCGCGATGCGGCGGATGCGCTCTTCCAGCGTTTTCACGTTCTGCGGCAGGAACCAACTCTGCGTCAGCACGCGGTATTTGGGATGGTCCGGCGCGTCCATTTGCACGAGAGAGCGGACGAGGTGTGGCGAGCCGCCCGTCATCTCGCGCACCTTCTTGTCGCCTTCCTGGTTGGTGAGCGTGGTCTGCCGGTCGCCATTGTGGAAGAGCGCGTTCTGGCGGCTGACTTCCAAAATGTCGGCGTGCTTGGTCACCACCCAGAACGGGTCATAGCCTTCCACTTCCGCGCGCCCGAGCGGATTGTTCGCGCGCAGCCATTTGTAGGAATCGTGGATGGTGCCGTCCGCATAGGATTTGGGATCGACCAGCGTGTTCGCGATGTCGGTGGGAATGGTTTCGGCGGTCATAGCAATTGCTCCGTTCAAATTTTCCTCCCCCGTTTACGGGGGAGGGGGACCGCGAAGCGGTGGAGGGGGCCGGCGCGGAACGCCCCCTCTGTCTCGCTTCGCTCGACACCTCCCCCGTAAACGGGGGAGGAAAGGTGTGGCGCGCTCAATTCACTCTCCGCTCTTTCCCTGCCCAGAATGGCTCGCGCAGTTCGCGGCGCAAAATCTTTCCCGACGCATTGCGCGGCAAAGCGGGGATGAAGTCCACCGATTTCGGGGTCTTGTAGCCGGCAAGCTTGCTGCGCGCCCAATCGATGATGCTTTGCGCGTTGGGCTTCACGTCCGGCTTGAGCACCACCATCGCCTTTACCGCTTCGCCCCATTTCTCATCGGGCACGCCGATCACGGCGACATCGGCCACATCCGGGTGTCCATAGATCGCGCTTTCGACTTCCGCGGGATACACATTCTCGCCGCCGGTGATGATCATGTCTTTCACGCGGTCGTGGATATAAACATAGCCGTCTTCATCCATGTAGCCGGCATCGCCGGTGCGCAGCCAGCCATCCTTGTCGATGGTCTTGGCGGTGGCTTCGGGCAGATTCCAATAGCCAGCCATGTTCCATGCCGAGCGCGTGGCGATCTCGCCGACTTCGCCGGTCTTCAGCGTCTTGCCGGCGTCGTCGATGATCTTGATCTCCACGCCGGGCAGCGGTTTGCCCGCGGCGCGCATGCGCGGAGAGCCCTTCATGTCGTGATCTTCCGGCGGCAGCGCCACGATGGTGCCGGTGGTTTCCGTCATCCCGTACATCTGCGCGAAGCCGCAGCCGAACACTTCCACCGCCTCGCGCAGCAGTTCCAGCGGAATGGGCGAGGCGCCATAGCCGATGGTCTTCATGCGCGAATAATCGGTGGAACGCGCGCGCGGATCGCGCAGCACGATCTGGATGGCGGCGGGCACCATGAAAATTTTCGAGACATTGTGGTTGGCGATGAAATCCAGCACCGCGCCGGGATCGAATTCGCGGGCCACGATGCCGGTGGCGCCGTTGCGCAAGCCCATCAAGCCCCAGCCCGAGCCGCCGATATGGGCGACGGGCATGGCGACGAGGCTGATGTCGTCCGCCGTCCACACATTCCAGTTGATGTTCGCCGCCTTCATGATCTTGTTGGTCTCGATGAAGTTGGCGTGCGTCAGCATCGCGCCCTTCGGCCGCCCGGTGGTGCCGGAGGTGTAAAGTTGGATGGCGATGTCGCGCTCGGTGAGCGGCACGTTGGGATGCGCGTCGCTCGCGGCATCGCGCCACGCTTCAAACGTCTTCCATTCCGGCGCGCCGCCTTCCATGGCGATGACGGTCTTCACCTTGGGCGCGTCTTTCAGAACGTCCTTCGCCGCACCGATGAATTCGGGGCCGACGAAGAAGATGGGCGCGCGGCTGTCATTGACGATATAGGCGATCTCCGGCGGGGCCAGCCGCCAGCCGATGGGCGTCGTCACCGCGCCCATCTTCGCCGCGCCCAGGAACAGCTCGAAATAATGGTCGCTGTTCTTGCCGAGATAACAGATGCGTTCGCCCTTCTTCACGCCACCGGCGAGAAGCGCATTCGCGACCTGGTTGGTGTGACGGTCGAATTCCTCGAAGCTCGTGTCGCGGCCTTCGAAGGAGAAGGCCGTTTTCTTCGGCTGGGTCAGCGCGAAAGTGCGCGGGATGTCGGCAATGGTCTTCCAGTCTTCTTCTCTCATTCTGTCCACCAGGGGTAACGGGCGGGCATATCGGAGGATACCTTGCCCGGGAATTTCGGTTTGCGCTTTTCGAGGAAGGCCGCGACGCCTTCCTTCACATCGCCGGATGCGCCCAGATCGACGGCCAGCGGCCCATCCACCTTCAGCAATCCGAACGGATCGTTGTCGCCGGAGAAACGCCACAACATCTGCCGCGTGAGCGCGATGGAGATGGGCGCGGTTTCCTCCGCGATCTCGCGCGCGATGGCCTGCGCGGTGGCGAGCACCTGATCGGCGGGAGTGATTTCGCTGACAAGCCCGCCGTTCAACGCTTCTTCCGCGCCGAACATCTTGCCCGACAGACACCAGCGCATCGCCTGGCTCATGCCCACGATGCGCGGCAGGAACCAGGCGGAACCCGCTTCCGGCACCAGGCCGCGCCGCGCGAAGACGAAGCCGAACTTGGCGTTGTCCGCCGCGATGCGGATATCCATCGGCAGAGTGAGCGTCAGGCCCACGCCGACCGCCGCGCCATTGATCGCGGCGATGGAAGGTTTTCGGCAATTGAAGATCGCGCCGACGAAGCCCGCGCCGTTTGTGCGCTGGCCGCTCGGCTTGGCGCCGCCGCCAAAAAGTTTCGCGCCGGGGCCGGTGGCGGAGGTATCGAAGCTCGATGCGCCGCCGGAAATATCCGCACCTGCGCAGAAACCGCGGCCTGCGCCCGTGACCACGATGGCGCGCACGTCGTCGTTCGCGTCGGCGTCAAGGAAAGCGGCTTCGATCTCGCGGCCCATCTGCGCTGTATAGGCGTTGAGCTTCTCCGGGCGGTTCAGCGTGAGTGTGAGTACGCCGCCGGAAAGATCGGTGAGGAGAGTTTCGTAGGCCATGTCTGCTCCCTCGGCGGACATCTCTGTCGGACGCCTCGCCGTTCTTTCCCTCCCCCGTTTACGGGGGAGGTGGACCGCCGCGGAGCGGCGGGACGAAGGGGGCGCGTCGCGTGACGGCCCCCTCCGGCTCATTTCATTCGCCTCCTCCCCCGTAAACGGGGGAGGAAAGAGATTCAGTTCAACGCCTCGACGATGGTCACGTTCGCCAAACCGCCGCCTTCGCACATTGTCTGCAGGCCGTATTTCTTGCCGCGCTTGTGAAGCGCGTGGATCAGCGTGGACATCAGCTTGGTGCCCGAACCGCCGAGTGGGTGGCCGAGCGCGATGGCGCCGCCATTCACGTTCAGCTTCGCCGGATCGCCGCCCGTTTCGCGCAGCCACGCCACCGGCACCGGCGCGAAGGCCTCGTTGACTTCATAGAGATCGATGTCGTCGATCTTCATGTCCGCTTTCTTCAGCGCGCGGAGCGTGGCTGGGATCGGCGCTTCCAGCATGATGACCGGATCGTGGCCGATGACGGTCATGTGGACGATGCGCGCCAGCGGCTTCACGCCCAGCGCTTTCAGGCCGCGCTCATTCACCACCATCACGCCCGATGCGCCGTCGCAGATCTGCGACGAGGTTGCCGCGGTCACGCGCCCGCCTTCCTGCAGCAGCTTCACGCCCTTGATGCCTTCCAGGCTCGCATCGAAGCGAATGCCTTCATCGACAATGTGCATTTCCTTCTTGCCGTCCGGCAGCGTCACTTCAAGCGGAACGATCTCGTCCTTGAATGCGCCGGATTTCGTCGCGGCGATGGCCTTCTGATGGCTGTTGAAGGCGAATTCGTCGAGCTGGTCTTTTGTCTGATCGTATTTCTTCGCGATCATCTCCGCGCCCATGAACTGGGAGAACTGGATGTGCGGATAACGCTCTTCCAGGCGCGGGGACTTGTAATTGCCGAATCCATTTTTGGCGGGCAGCGCGGCGGAGAGGCCCATCGGCACGCGGCTCATGCTTTCCACGCCCGAGGCGATGACGATATCCATCGCACCGCTCATCACCGCCTGCGCCGCGAAATGCAGCGCCTGTTGCGAGGAACCGCATTGGCGATCGACGCTGGTGCCCGGAACGCTTTCGGGAAGCTTGGACGCAAGCACCGCATTGCGCGCGACATTGATGGCCTGCTCGCCCACCTGGCTGACGCAACCCATGATCACATCTTCCACCAGCGCCGGATCGCACTTCACCTTGTCGACCAGCGTGTTGATGATCGTTCCGCCGAGATCGACGGGATGCCATCCCGACACTCTGCCGCCTTTGCGTCCGCCGGCGGTGCGCACTGCCGCAACGATATATGCTTCGCCCATGGGCCACTCCCGATTTGCAATTGGTTCCGATTGCGGCAGAGTTTATCGCAGATTGACGTGCGCGGAAGTCCGCCGTGCTTATGACGTGACGTAAAGCGCGCGCAACAAAACAACAGGCCAAGAAACAGGGACGAAGATGGATCTCGCTTACAGCCCGGAATATGAGGCGTTTCGCGCGGAGGTTCGCGGCTTCCTCGAACGCAGCAAGGACAAGTGGCCGAAGGATCGCGGCATGGGCCGCCCCGGCCCCGAAACGCTGGCCTGGCAGAAGCTCCTGATCGAGAACGGCTACGCCGCGCGCACCATTCCGCGCGAATATGGCGGTTACGGTGCGGAACCCGACGTTCTCAAATCGCGCATCATCGCCGAAGAGTTCACGCGCGCCGGTGCGCCGGGCGGCATGGGCGGACAGGGCATCTCCATGCTGGTGCCGACCTTGCTGGAAGTGGGCAGCGAGGAGCAGAAGCGCACATATATAGAGCCGACGCTGAAGGGCGAGATCATCTGGTGCCAGGGCTATAGCGAGCCGGGATCGGGTTCCGATCTTGCGAGCTTGCAGACCAAGGCGGTGGAAGACGGGCGCGACTTCATCATCAACGGCCAGAAGATCTGGACCTCCACCGCCGCGCAGGCCGACATGATGTTCTGCCTTGTGCGCACCGAAAGCGAGCGCGCCAAGCATCAGGGCATTTCCTATCTGCTGTTTCCGATGACGACGCCGGGCATCGAAGTGCGGCCGTTGAAGACGATGACAGGCAGCGCGGAATTCAACGAAGTGTTCTTCACCGATGTGCGCGTGCCGCAGGATTCGATTGTGGCGGGGCGCGGGCAGGGCTGGTTCGTCGCCAATGCCACGTTGAAGCACGAGCGCGGCATGCTGGGCGATCCCAATGCCGGGCAGACGCGGCTGAAGCAGATCATCGAGCTGATGCAGACCGAAACCGTCGGCGGCGAAAAGCTGATGGACAATCCCGTCTTCCGCGACCGGCTGATGAAGCTGCAGGCGCGCGTGCTGGCGATGCAGTTTCATGGGCTGCGATTGCTGACGGCGGGCGCGACGGGCGACGATGTGGGATTGGCGCGATTGATTGTGAAGCTGGAGGGTTGCGAGTTGAACCACCAGCTTGCGGCGCTGGCCATCGATGTGCTGGGCGAGCTTGGCGTGCTCTATGGGACAAGCCCGCATTTGCGCAATCACGGCCGCTGGCAGTGGATGTACATGTTCGACCTCGGCCTCATCATCGGCGGCGGCACGGCGCAGATTCAGAAGAACATCATCTCGGAGCGCGGCCTCGGCATGCCGCGCGAGCCGAAGCTGGCGAACGGTTAAGACATGTTCGCACGGCTCCCTCCACCGTCATGGCCGCCCACCGTGGCGGCCATCCATTTTCCAGAGGCGGTGCAGGAATGGATGGGACCCTGGAAAATGGATGGCCGGGACAAGCCCGGCCATGACGGATTGGTTTTTACGGACGGCGTGTAGCCGTGGCCACGATGAATTGGGAAGAAGAAAATGGAATTTGGCTTAAGCACCGACCAGAAGATGATGCAGGAGAGCGTGGAGCGCACGCTTGCGCGTCTGGCACCGCTCGACCGCACGCGCAAGGCGGCGGAGACGAACGCCATCGCGCGCGATGTGTGGGATGGATTGGTGGAGCTGGGCGCGCCTGCGGTGCTGATCCCGGAAGAATTCGGTGGGCTGGATTTGAACCTGCTCGATGCCGCGCTGATTTCCGAAGCGTTGGGGCGTCACGTCGCGCCGGTGCCGTTCGTCGCGAGCGCGGTGATGGCGCCGCTGGCGTTGATGCAATCGGGATCGCCCGCGCAGCAGGCCGAATGGCTGCCGAAACTGGCGAGCGGCAAGACGCTGGCCGGGGTCGCGATCAGCGAAAGCGTCTCCGGTGCGCGCGATGATGCGGGTGTCACGATGAGCGGCGGCAAACTGAGTGGCACATCGCTCTTCGTGATCGATAGCGCCGATGCAGACATCTTTATTGTCGCCGACAAGACGGGCGGGTTGCATCTCGTCGATGCGAAGGCGGAAGGCGTGACGCGCATCGCGCTCGAAACTATTGACCGCACGCGCAGTATCGGCGAGTTGCAGTTCGACAATGCCGAAGCCGAACCTTTGAAAGACGGCAAGCCGAAGGATGCGCTGCTGGAAATGCGCGATGCGGCCTGGGTGATGCTCGCCGCCGATACGCTCGGCGCTTCGCAGCGCATGATCGAGAAGGCGGTGGAATATTCCAAGGAGCGCAAGCAGTTCGACCGCGTCATCGGATCGTTCCAGGCGGTGAAGCATCTGTGCGCGGAGATGGCGGCAGAGCTGGAGCCGTGCCGCTCGCTCGTCTGGTATGCGGCGCATGCCTTCGACTTCATCGAAAGCGAAGCCTCGCTCACCGCCGCCCATGCCAAGGCGCATACGTCCGAGATCGGCCGCTTCGTGGCGCGCACCGCCACTGAAGTGCATGGCGGCATGGGCTTCACCGATCTGCTCGGGTTGCATTACTGGTTCAAGCGCATTGGACTCAATCGGCAGCTCTTGGGCGGCCCGGAACGCGTGCGGCATCTGGCGGCGCAGATGCAAGGGTTTGCGGCATAGCCCCGATTGTCATCCCCGGCGAGGCGCTTAGCGCCGAGGGAAGGGGACCCAGGTGGTGAAGCTTCCGCGATTTCTCAATGACATCTGTTCGGAATATTGAAGCAGGTTTCGCCACCTGGGTCCCCTTCCCCTCGCGTTGCTTGCGCAACGTTCGGCCGGGGATGACAACGGTGTTTGTTACGCCGTTTTCGCGATGGTAAGCCCCAACTCTGCAATCATCGTTTCCCGAATCCGGAACTTCTGCACCTTGCCGGTAACGGTCATCGGAAAGGCGTCCACGAACTTCACATAGCGCGGCACCTTGTAGCGCGCGATCTGGTTGTCGCAGAAATGCTTGATGTCTTCGGCGGTGGCGCTCTGTCCGGGTTTGAGCACGATCCAGGCGCAGAGTTCTTCGCCATAACGTTCGTCCGGCAGGCCCACCACCGTCACATCCGCCACCTTGGGATGGCGGTAGAGGAATTCTTCGATCTCGCGCGGATAGATGTTTTCGCCGCCGCGGATCACCATGTCCTTGATGCGCCCGACGATGTTGCCGTAGCCCTCGTCGTCTATGGTGCCGATGTCACCCGTGTGCATCCAGCCTTCCGCGTCGATGGCTTCGGCGGTTTTGGCGACGTCATCCCAATAGCCCAGCATCACGGACGGTCCCCGCGTGCAAAGCTCGCCCGGCGTGCCGCGCGGAACCGTCGCGCCGTGCTCATCCACGATTTTCACTTCGACATGCGGCAGCACGCGGCCCACGGTGGAGACGCGCCGGTCGATGCTGTCGCTGCGCGAAGATTGGAAAGACACGGGGCTGGTCTCCGTCATGCCATAGGCAATGGTGACTTCGGCCATGTGCATCTGGTCGATGACATGGCGCATCACTTCGATGGGGCAGGGCGATCCCGCCATGATGCCGGTGCGCAGCGAGGAAAGATCGAATTCGGCAAAATGGCTCTGGCCCAGCTCCGCGATGAACATGGTGGGCACGCCGTAAAGCGCGGTGCATTTTTCGTCCTGCACGGTTTGCAGCACGGCCTGCGGATCGAAGCCCTCCGACGGATAGACCATCGCGCTGCCATGCGTCAGGCAGCCCAGATTGCCCATCACCATGCCGAAGCAGTGATAGAGCGGCACGGGGATGCAGAGCTTGTCCGCCGGTGACAATCCGATGGCCTCGCCCACGAAGAATCCGTTGTTCAGGATATTGCGGTGGGAGAGCGTCGCGCCTTTGGGGGAGCCCGTGGTGCCGCTGGTGAACTGGATGTTGATGGCATCGGTGTTGTTCAACACCGCGCCGATCTTCGCCACGCGGTCATCGGCTTTGGTGGCGGCAATGTCGCTGAAGGCAAGGAAGCCTTCGGCGGCTTTCCCGCCGATCAGGATGGCCTGTTCCAGCTGCGGCAGCTTCTTCTCCGCGATCAACTCGCCCAGCATGGACGCGAATTCCACGCCGCGATGGGCTTTGGCGAGCACCAGTGCGCGGCAGCCGGATTTGTTCAGCGCATAATCCAGCTCGGCTTTGCGATAGGCGGGATTGATGGTGACGAGGATGATCCCGACCTTCGCCGCCGCGAATTGCGTCAGCGTCCATTCCGCGCAATTGGGCGCCCAGATGCCGATGCGGTCCCCCGGCTCCAGCCCGAGTTCGAGAAAGCCGGTCGCCAGCGCATCCGCGCGTGCGTTCAGGTCTTCATAGGTCCAATGGATATTCTGGAACGGCGCGATGATGGCGGCGCGGCGCTGCCATTTGTCCGCAGCGCGCTCGAGCGCAACGCCGATCGTGTGTTCCAGCAGCGGCGGCGTGTTTGTGCCGCGAACGTAGGACTCGCTCACGCGGCGAAGCCAGAGGTGAGTCCCGGCCAGAACCCATCCGCGCCGCGCGATGCCGCCAGCTTGCCGATTGCGTCGGCCCAATGCCGGTCATTGCCGAATTCGCTGCGCCACGTCCAAAGGCGGCGGGTGAATTTTTGCAAGTCATATTCCTTGGTGAAGCCGATGGCGCCATGCACCTGATGGGCGATGGAGGCCGCCTGTCCCGCCGCGATGTTGGCGCGCAGTTTCGCGGAGGCGATCTCGAATGTCGCTTCGCCGCGATCCGCCGCGCGCGCCGCCGCGGATGCCGCCGCGCGCGAGGCCGCCGCTTCTTCGGCGAGCACGGCGAGTTGTTGCTGGATCGCCTGGAAGCTCGCCAGCGGTTTGCCGAATTGCTGGCGCTGGCGCGTGTATTCGATGGAGAGCGTCAGCGCGCCGCAGATCGCGCCCGCGATCTGGCCTGCGCGCGCCAGTGCCATGGCGCGGAATTTTTTGTCGGCGCTCCAGTCTTTCCCCGCCGCGTCGATCACCGCTTCGGCGATGGGAAATTCCAGCGCGTGTTCGCCAGCGGCGAAGAAGATGCGGTTCGCATCCTCAAAGCCGCCGCCGAAGCCGCCATCGGCCTCGCGCACCATCACATCTGCGAGACCGGCATCGCGGATCGCCTGTTCCGCCTCGCCAACCGTGGAACTTCCCGCATCCTTGAAGATACGCGAGGCGGTTTCCGAAAGCATTGCGCCGTGTTCGCTCATATCCGCTGCCCGACTGTTCCCAGCCTCCATGCTGCCTTGCGCAAAGACGCACCGCAACCGTCTGGAACCCCTGCCTTTGCGAGCCGTTCTGAACATAGAGCGCAATCGGCGCAAAGATCACGCGGAGCACCGGAATGGCAATGGCAGACATGCGAACAGGGCCTGTCCATCAGGCAGACGAAGACAATGTGAAACATGTGATCGACACCACCGACTCGCGTCAGGGCGTGACGTCGGGACGCGTGTTGAGCGTGCTTCTGATCAGCACGATCCTGCTGGCGGTGATCTTCGCGATTATCTGGCTGAGCGCAGCCTAGTCTTTCGCGCGCTCGACATAGGAACCGTCTTCCGTCAGCACCACGATGCGCGTGCCGGTGGTGATGTGGGTGGGCACCATGGTGCGCACGCCGTTGGACAGCATCGCCGGCTTGAACGAACCGGACGCCGTCTGTCCCTTCATCACCGCTTCAGTATCCACGATCTCGAACGTCGCGCGCGCCGGAATTTCCAGCGAGATCGGCACGGTGTTGTACGTCGCCAGGCGCACTTCCATGTTTTCCATCAGATAGGGCGCCATGTCGCCCACGATCTCCGAGCTGACATGGACCTGATCGAAGGTCTCCGGCTGCATGAACACATAATGCTCGCCGTCCTGATAGAGGTAGTTATAGGTCTGATATTCGATGAACGCCTTCTCGAGGCTGTCGGTGGTCTTGTAGCGCTCGTTGATCTTGGTGCCGTCGGAGATGCGGCGCATTTCCAGCTGCGTGACGGGCGTGCCCTTGCCGGGGTGGATATTTTCCGCCGTCAGCACGATATAAAGCTTGCCGTCTTTTTCGATGACATTGCCCTTGCGGACATTGCTCGCCATAACCGAAACCACTGAAACCTCACCAAGAATGAGAGCCGCGCGGCGTATAGCAGGATGGCCGCGCAGGGCCAAGAGCAGCGGAAAATGAGCGAATCTCCCTGGTGGAACCCCCAAAACCATGCCGACCGCCGCCCGGCGCTGGCAGCGCGCGGCCGTATCAAAAAGGCGCTGCGGGCGCGGTTCGAGGAACAGGGCTTTACGGAAGTGGAATGCGGCGCGCTGGCGGCATCCCCGGGCAACGAGGCGCATCTGCATGCCTTCCAGACCGAGCTGATCTCCACCGGCGGCGAGCGGCGCACTTTATATCTGCACACCTCGCCGGAATTCGCGTCCAAGAAATTGCTGGCGGCGGGCGAGACGAAGATCTTCGATTTCGCGCGCGTGTTCCGCAACCGTGAGCAGACCGGCACCCATGCGCCGGAATTCACCATGCTGGAATGGTACCGCGCCAACGAGACCTATGACGCGGTGATCGCCGATGCGCTGGCGGTTGTGCGCATTGCCGCCGACACCACGGGGCTTCAGACATTCTCTCATCGCGGCAAGGACTGCGATCCGCATGCCGAGGCGCAGCGCATGAGCGTGGCCGATGCCTTCGCGCATCACGCGGGCATCGATCTGATGAAGACGCTGAACCGCGCCGGCGAAGGCGACCGCGAAGCGCTGGCCACTGCCGCCAAGCGCGGCGGCTTCGATGTGGCGGACGACGACAATTGGGCAGACATCTTCTCCAAAATATTGGTCGCGCGCGTGGAGCCGAAACTCGGTATCGAACGGCCGACGGTGCTGTATGAATATCCGCGTTGCGAGGCGGCGCTGGCGCGCGCGACGGAACGCGATCCGCGCGTTGCCGAACGCTTCGAGCTGTATATCTGCGGCGTGGAACTGGCCAACGGCTTCGGCGAACTTATCGACCCGTTCGAGCAGAAGAAGCGTTTCGAGATCGAGATGAACGAGAAGGAGCGCATCTATGGCGAGCGCTATCCGATCGACGAGGACTTCCTCGCCGCGCTGGCGCATATGCCGCCGTCCAGCGGCGTGGCGCTGGGCTTCGACCGTCTGGTGATGCTGGCGGCGGGCGCGCGAAATCTAAGCGACGTGATCTGGACGCCGGTGCCGTGATTTTCCTCCCCCGCTTTGCGGGGGAGGGGGACCGCGAAGCGGTGGAGGGGGGCGGCGGAGGCTTAA
>Ga0207705_10000037_pt1 | contig 197951 bp, 197 predicted proteins | sample KBSC13metaG_FD_184314 | JGI IMG/M metagenome (GOLD analysis project Ga0207705, IMG submission 184314) | Corn rhizosphere microbial communities from Kellogg Biological Station, Michigan, USA - KBS C1-3 metaG (SPAdes) (version 2) | ecosystem: Host-associated > Plants > Roots > Rhizosphere >... | reverse complement strand
GGATCAACGCTTGCGCACGAACTCCGCGCGCAGGACCAGTCCCTTGATGCCGGGGTACTTGCAGTCGATCTCCTGGGGGTCGCCGGTCAGCCGGATCGACTTGATCAGCGTGCCCTGCCTCAGCGTTTGGCCGGCGCCCTTGACCTCCAGGTCCTTGATCAGCGTCACCTGGTCGCCATCGGCCAGGAGGTTGCCCACTGCGTCGCGCACCTCCACTGCGCCGTCCTTCGCGCGCCTGGCCGCCAGTTCGCTGGCCGGCATCCACTCGCCACTGTCCTCGTCGTAGACGTAGTCTTCGTCGCTATCGCTTATGCCGTATTCCCCTCGCGCCAGACCCGCCCCGCCCATGGCAGGCCCGCCGCCTTCTGGCCAGAGGCTATCCGGAACTCCGGCCCTTGCCACTCATTTCATCGCAACTGAACGCGGCTGGGCGTCCGTCCGGCGAAGTGCCGCGGCTTGCAAGAAGGAGTAACAGGCATGAACAAGCTGATGCTGATCCCGCTGGCCGCCTCGGCCGTCGTCGGCGGTTGCGCGACGACCTACGATGACAGCCCCTATGGCTATTACGACCGCGGCTACTACTCGCGCTACGGCAGCTATGACTGGAACCGGCCGGACCCGACTTACAACGGCTACTATGCGGACCGCTATTACCGCAACGATCGCCGCTACCGCGAATACCGCCTCGGCTCGGATGACCGCATCTACCGCGGCAACGACGGCCGCTACTACTGCCGCCGGTCCGACGGCACGACCGGGCTGATCGTCGGCGGTGTTGCCGGTGGCATCCTCGGCAACATCATCGCGCCGGGCGATTCCAAGACGCTCGGCACCGTGCTTGGCGCTGTGGGCGGCGCGGCCGTTGGCGCGGCGGTTGACACCAACGACGTTCGCTGCCGCTGATACGGCAATCGGGCCGGGCGCGCCCACAGTCGCGCCCGGCCTCGCCCTGTCGCACCCCTCTCGCAAATCGCGCGCAAACCTGCCAAGCCGGGTGCGGGAGCCGGGAGGGGGCATTGAGTGCAGAATGTTGGAACGCGTGGCCTGTGCCGCGTAACCGCGCTGGCGCTGGGTGTTGGGCTGTGTGGACCGGCGCTTGCCGGAGCGGTCGAGACTGAGCCGGACGATATCGTGGTGACCGGGCAGGCGCGGCCGGTTTCGCGTCAACTGGCCGACAGTGCGGTCGCAGTGCTCGACGCGGAGGACCTGGCCCGTGCCGCGCCGCGCTCGCTGGCCGAGGCCTTGCGGGCCGTCCCAGGTCTGCGCGCGGAGGCCTCCGGCGGCGAGGGTAACGCCAACCTGCAGATGAGGGGAATTCCGATCTCGGCCGGCGGGGCCAAGTACGTGCAGATCCAGGTTGATGGGTTACCAATTCTCGAATTCGGCGACATTGCCTTCGCCACCGCCGACACCTTCGTCCGGGCCGACGGGCACCTCGCCCGCATCGAGGTGCTGCGCGGCGGCCAGGCTTCGACCTTCGCGTCGAACGCGCCCGGCGGGATCATCAACCTGATCAGCCGCACCGGGTCGGAACGGGGTGGGGCGATCGAGGCAGGGGTCGGGCTGGACTATGGCGAGCGACGGTTCGCCGCCGACTACGGCGGGCCACTCGGAGAAGGATGGACCTTCCACGTCGGCGGTTTCTACCGCCAGGGCCAAGGCCCCCGCCGCGCCGGCTACGACGGCAACCGGGGCGGGCAGGTTCGGGCCAATCTTACACGCAACCTGCCGGACGGCTACATCCGGCTGAACGCCGCATGGCTGGACGACCGGGCCATCGCTTACCTGCCGAGCCCGGTCCGGGTCACCGGGACCGATGCCGACCCGCACTGGCAGGCGCTGCCGGGGCTCAGCCCGCAGGGGGATGCGATCCAGTCGACCAACCTGTCGCGCGTGCTGACGCTTGACGGCGCGAATCGCCCGGCGACGGACGACGTGCGCGATGGAATGCGGGCGCTGGTCCGCTCGATCGGGCTCGAGGCCGAGCAGGCACTGGGCGATGGCTGGCGGATCCAGGAGCGGTTCCGCTACGCCGCAATCTCGGGCCGGTTTCTCGCACCTTTTACAGCTCGGGTAGACACGGCGCAGTCGCTCGCCGCTGATATCGGCGAGAGCGGCGCAGTGCCGGTGTACGCAAACGGCCCGCGCGCCGGACAGCCGCTCGCACCCGGCACGCTGGCGGCGGGCGTGGTCCTGTTCGACACCCATCTCGGATCGCTGAACAATGTCACCAACGACCTGAGGTTCAGCCACGAACGGATGTTGGGGGCGGGCAGGCTGGACCTTTTCACCGGACTCCATGCTTCGCGCCAGACAATCCGCATGGACTGGCTGTGGACCTCAATGCTGCTGGAAGCAAAGGGGGATAACGCCGCGCTGATCGACGTGCGCGACGAGGGCGGTGCCCTGCGCACCGACGGCGGGACCGTGGCATACGGCGCCGCCTTCTTCGGTAACTGCTGCCGTCGCAGCTATGCCGTAGAGTTTGCAAGTCTCGCCCCCTACCTTCAGGCAAGCTGGAGCGGCGGGCAGCTGCGGGTGGACCTCTCGGTACGCCGGGACCTTGGCAGGGCGCGCGGCTCGGTTGCCGGGAACGGGCCGGTTCGGCCCTTCGACGTCAACGCGGACGGGACGATTTCCCCAGCCGAGGCCCAGACGACGATCATGCCGGCTGTCCGGCGCCCGGTGCACTACGATTACGGCTATACGTCGTGGTCGGCCGGCGGGGGGTACAGCCTCAGCCCGGAGCTTGCGGCCTTCGTTCGCTACAGCCGTGGGGGGCGGGCCAATGCCGATCGCTTCGTGTTCGACGGCCATCTGGATCTGCTCAGCGGGGCGCTGCTGCCGGGCGCCCGCCCGGTCGATTTCGTGCGTGAGGCGGAAGCCGGGCTGCACCTTCTGTCCGGCCCGCTGCGATTGGAAGCCACCGCTTTCTGGGCGCGGACCGAAGAGCAGAACTACGAGGCGACTACCCAGCGGTCCACGGCCCGGGTCTATCGTGCGCACGGCGTGGAACTGGACGCTGCCTGGCGCCGTGGAGGCCTCACGCTGGCGGCCGCGGCGACCTGGACCGATGCACGCATCGCGGCGTCGGACGTAGCCGCCGAGGTCGGAAACCGCCCCCGGCGGCAGGCCGCGCTGACCTATCGGCTGGCCCCCTCGCTCGACGCAGGGCGCTGGAGCCTTGGCCTCAGTCTCGCCGGCACGACGTCGAGCTATGCGCAGGACGCCAACCTGCTGAAGCTGCCTGCCTATGCCGTCGTCGGCCTCTACGCGGGGTTCCGGCCCATGCCGCGCCTCACGCTGTCGGTGGCCGCGAACAACCTGTTCGACACGGCCGGCTACACCGAGGCAGAAGAGGCGGCGATCCCGGCGAACGGGATCGTGCGGGCACGCTCAATCAACGGTCGCACGGTCTCTGCCGCCCTGCGCCTTGCCCTGTGATCCCGGTCAGCTGACCGGATCCAGCGAAACCGCCGGGTGGTCAAGCGCCGCCTGTTCGATCGCCGAGAGGAACTGGTTGGTCGCCTTCTCCCACGAGAAGCGCGCGCCATAGACCGCCGCCGCGCGTCGATCGAGCCGCAGGGCTCGGCAGATCGCCTCGCCAAGGTTGTCGCTGAGCGCTGCGAAGGTGGCCGGCAGCGGGTCGATCCCGCCCCGCCCGTCGGGGCCCAGCACGTCGAGCGGGCCACCGACGGGGAAGGCGGCAACCGGCAGGCCACATGCGAGTGCCTCGATCATCACCAGCCCGAATGTGTCGGTGCGGCTCGGAAAGACGAACACGTCGGCGGCGCGATAGGCGCTGGCCAGCTCTTCGCCCGCCATGGCACCCAGGAACAGGGTCCCGGGATAGCGCGAGCGAAGCTCCTCCAGAGCCGGGCCATCGCCAACGACAACCTTGGTTCCGGGCACGTCCGCATTGAGAAAGGCCTCGAGGTTCTTCTCCGGAGCCACCCGGCCGACGCTGAGCAGGATCGGGCGAGGAAGATGGGCGAAGTCGCGGTGCGGCTCGCCGTCCGGACGGAACAGCCAGCCGTCGATGCCACGGCCCCACATCGCCGTGTGGGCGAGCCCCCGCCCGGCCAGTTCGGCAGCAAGGCTGGGGGTGGAGACTAGGATGGAGCGGCTCGGCCGGTGGAAGCTGTGCAGGATCGGCCAGAACCAGTCTGGTCCGAGACCGGTGCGAACCGACAGATAGTCGGGAAAGCGGGTGTGGAAGGCGCTGGTGAAGGGCACCTTCCGGGCCTGGCACCAGCCCCGTGCCGCCCATCCAATCGGGCCTTCGGTGGCGATGTGGACTACGTCCGGGGCGAAGGTATCCAGCATGCGCCGCGCCGAGAAGCGCGGGGCGAGGGCGAGGCGGATCTGGCTGTAGCCGGGGGCGGGCACCGTCGCGAAGCGTTCCGGAGTGACCAGTTCTACCTCGTAGCCGCGCCGGTCGAGCTCGGCGATGGTCGCCGCCAGCGTGCGGACCACGCCGTTGACCTGGGGAAACCAGGCGTCCGAAGCGATCGCGATGCGGGGTCGCGGGGTGGTGATGACCGGCATGGCGGTCATGCGAAGGCCTCCTCAAGCTCGGCCACGGCTTCAGCGGCGGCCGCATCGCGCGTCTCGGCGGCCCAATCGAGGATGCGCATCGTGCCCTCGGCGTCCTCGACCAGGGCCGTGCAGCTTTCGACCCAGTCGCCGTCGTTGTAATAGATAACCGAACCGATCGTGCGGATCTCGGCGCAGTGGATGTGGCCGCAGACGACGCCATCGACGCCCCGCTGGAGCGCGGCCTGGGCCACGGCCTCCTCGAACCGGCAGATGTACTGGACCGCGTTCTTGACCCGCTTCTTGAGATAGCTGGACAGCGACCAGTAGGGCAGGTGCAGCTGGCGGCGAACCCGGTTGAGCAGGATGTTGAGCCGCAGCAGCAATGCATAGGCCTGATCGCCGAGAAAGGCGAGCCAGCGGGCGTAGAGCACCACCCCGTCGAAGGCATCGCCATGCTGGACAAGCAGCCGCCGCCCGTCGGCGGTCTGGTGGATCGCCTCGTTCACCAGCTCCACCCCCCCGAAGGTCAGGCCGGCATAGTCACGCAGCATTTCGTCGTGGTTGCCCGCGACAAACACGACGCGGGTGCCCCTGTGCGCCATCTTGAGGATGCGGCGGATGACTTCGTTGTGGGCGTCGGGCCAGTACCAGCCCTTGCGCAGCCGCCAGCCGTCCACGATGTCGCCGACAAGGTAGAGCGTCTCGCATTCGATCGAGCGCAGGAAGTCGACCAGCAGCACGGCGTTGCAGCCGCGGGTGCCGAGGTGGATGTCCGAAATCCACACGGTCCGGAAGCGGCGCTTGGGGCGGAAGGCGCGCGGTTCGGGCAGGTCCAGCCAGGCCGGATATGACAGCGAGCGGCGGACGCCGGCTTCGCGGCGCGCCCGCGCGGGGGGCAGGAAGGCTTCGTCGAGCATGGCAGGCTCCGTGGCGTTACGAGCGAATCCCTGCACCCGGCACATTGCACCGCCATGACGGAGCGGGGACAGCTTTGTTACATTTCGTCAGGTTGCGCGCGGCCCCGAACCGGTTAGAGCGGGGTGACTCATCGGGAGGCAAGCCATGTCCGTCCATCGCGCCGGCAGCCCGCCGGCGCTTTCGCTGCTGCGCATTCTCGAGATGAACCTCGGCTTCCTTGGCCTTCAATTCAGCTTCGGCCTCCAGCAGGGAAACATGGGGCCGATCTATTCGTATCTGGGCGCCCGCGAGGCGGAACTGCCCTTGCTGCAGCTGGCCGGGCCAGTCACCGGCCTGATCGTTCAGCCGCTGGTGGGAGCCCTGTCGGACCGGACCCGCACGCCGTGGGGGCGGCGCGTGCCCTATCTGGTGCTGGGCGCGACGATCTGCGCAGCCTCGCTCGTCGCCATGCCGCTTTCCAGTTCACTCGTCATGGCGGTTTCGCTGTTGTGGATCCTGGACGCGGGCAACAACATTACGATGGAACCCTACCGGGCCTACATGGCTGACAGGCTGCCGGCCGCGGACCGGCACGTGGGCTTTCTGGCGCAGGCGGCGTTTACCGGCCTTGCCCAGATGCTGGCCTACCTCACGCCTTCGCTGCTGGTTCTGATGGGCGTCGGGCGGGACTGGGTGGATCCGCAAGGCATACCCTACACCGTCCGCATCGTCTTCTGGTTCGGTGCCGGTCTCATGCCACTGACCATCCTGTGGTCCGTTTTCAGAGTGGGCGAACTTTCTTTGCACATTCCCCCGCCAGCGCGCGTCGGGAGGCGGTTGCTTCTCGAACCGCTCTTCGAACTGGGCCACGGGATGGCCAATCTGCCCCGGGTCATGCGGCGGCTGGCGGTGATGAGTGCGTTCCAGTGGTTCGCCTTGTGGGGGTACTGGACCTATGTGACCTACGTGGTCGCTCGCAATGTCTACCGCACCCGCGATCCCGCAAGCGGCGCGTTCCACCAGGCGGTCCTCACCAACGGCCAGATGGCTGCCTTGTACAACCTTGTAGCCTGCATTGCGGCCTTCGCCATGGTGCCGCTCGTGCGTCGCGTCGGACCCGAGCGGGTCCACGCGGCTTGCCTCATTGCCGGCGGTGCCGGGATGCTGGTGCTGCCGCACATCACTGTGGCACCCTTCCTGTTCCTGCCCATGCTCGGCATCGGCCTAACCTGGGGTAGCGCAATGGCCAACCCCTATGCGATCCTGTCCGGCAGCATACCCGAGGGGCGCAACGGCGTGTACATGGGGATCTACAACCTGATGATCGTGATCCCCATGCTCTCGTTCTCGATCGCCATGAGCCGGCTGGATCTTGGTTTCACAAGCTTCGGCCTCAATTTGTACGAGCGGGCGCTCGGCTCGGACCCACGCAACGTGCTGACCCTGTGCGGCCTGTCCCTGCTGGCTGCTGCCCCCGCCGCCGTATGGACGCGGGGTGCTGCCGAACGCTAGAAACCGCCTCTAGGCGCTCTCTCGGACGATCAGTTCGGGTTCCAGGACAGACGAAGGGCAGGCCTCCCCGGCGATGCGTTTGCGCAGCGCTTCAACCATGGTCTTTGCGCCTCCGTCGAAATCCTGGCGGATGGTCGTCAACAGGGGCACGGTCTGCGCGGCAACGCGCATGTCATCGAAACCGATGACGGCAATATCTTCCGGCACCTTGCGCCCGCGTTCGTGGAGCAAGCGCAGCGTGGCCATGGCAATGATGTCCGAAGCGGCGAAGATTCCATCGGTCCCCGGGGCCATGCGGTCCAGGTTGTCCTCGATCATCGGCATCATCTCGGCGGTGCTGAGCGATGTCGGATAGGCAACGATGGTGGCGCCGGAACCCGCCTCGGCCAGTGCGGCCTGAGCCCCGGCGAAACGCTGCTCAACCTCGATCGCGCGCGTGTCACCGAAAAAGGCGAGAGTGCGGCGGCCGCGCGTGAGCAGTTGCTGCGCGGCGAGACGCCCGCCGGCGAGGCTGTCGGTGCCGACGGCGCAATGCACCTGTCCTTCCCGCCGGGTACCCCAGACCACGAGCGGCAGGTACCGCTCGGCCACGCGTTCGATGACGTCGAACTGGTCCGACTGGCCGATCAGCAGGACACCGTCCAGCATCCCGGAATCGACGATGCGGTCGAGCCAATCGTCGGCGTCGCCCGGGATGACGCGGCTCAGCATCAGGTCATAGCCGGTGTGCATAAGCTCGTCGCCGATCCGGCCCAGCATGGCGATGAAGAACGGCTCGGAGATCGCCTGCTTCTTCTCGTGCCCGAGCGGAAACACCACTCCGATCACGCCGGTTTGGCCGGTCCGGAGACGGCTGGCCATCTGGTTCGGATGGAATCCGTGCTCGCGTGCGAGAGCCTGGATCCGCTCGCGCGTGTGGCTGTTGACCAGCGCCTTGCCCGCCAGAGCGCGCGATACCGTGCCAGCCGAAACGCCCGCCATTTTTGCCAGCTCCGAAATGTTTCGGATCCGGCGCGGCTTCTCCCCTGTGTCAGTCATGTAAACGTGCAGCTCCCCGAGGACGTCCGCCATTCCCAGTTGGCGCATCGGAAAATTCCCTTGTCCGAATCGGGGCTTACGACGGCCCTCGGCTTGGCGCAACGCCTCTGCGCACAAGTGCGAGTGCCCCTGTTATCCCGGCGTCGTCGCACAGGCCGGGCAAGCAGATGTACGATTGCAGGCCGGGGGCAAGTTTACGATGGTTAATATACCCTCCAAGGCGCTCTTCGGTTCGCTTGCGCAGCACTTCGATCAGGCCGGTGGTCTTCATTACCCCGCCGCCGAAGATGAGCCGGTCGGGCGCGTGAAGCAGGACGAGGGCCACGGCAAGGTCGGCCAGGTAGCGGGAAATCGTCTCGATCGCTGGATCCGGATCGGCCATCCGGTCGAGCGAAGTTCCGAACCTTGCCTTTATGGCCGGGCCGCTGGCCAGCCCCTCCAGGCAGTCGCCGTGAAACGGGCAAAGCCCGGCGAAGGGATCGGTCGCCGGGTCGTGCGGAACGCGGATATGGCCGGCTTCATAGTGCCGGATGCCGGCAAGGGGCCGGCCGGCATGGATGATCCCGGTTCCGATGCCCGTGCCCACCGTGGTATAGGCCAGCGTTTCGCAGCCCTGCCCCGCGCCTTCGCTCCACTCACCGAGCGCAGCACCATTGACGTCGGTATCGATGACGAGAGGTACGCCGAGCGGCGCCAGCGCCTCCCGGTAGCTGACGCCTTCCCAGCCCTGCTTGGGCGTGGCGAGCAGGCGGCCGTAATCCGCGGAGCGCGGGTCGGTTTCCAGCGGTCCGAAGCTTGCGACGCCGAGCCCCAGCAGCGGCCCGTGGCGGCGGCCGGCCTCGCGGAAAAAGCCAAGGACCTGCTCGAACGTAGGCCCTGGCTGGCCGGTTTCGATCCGCGCCCGCTCAAGGATCGGGCCTCCCGCCGAGGCGACGGCAACCACGAACTTGGTTCCGCCCGCCTCGATCGCTCCGAACGTTCCGTTCATTGCCGTATTGCCTCCTGCATGGCCCCGCCGCGGCGCTTGTCTGCCGCGCCCGTGGGGCTTAGTTCCGCGGGATGAAGAACGTTCCCGCACGTCAGGGCGCCGTGGCCGAAGTCGCCCCATTCCATGCCATCGCGCTCAGCCGGATAGCGGGGGACCTCGCCGCCGCCGGAGTGGAGGTCATCCACATGGAATTCGGCCAACCGTCCACCGGCGCACCACCCGCGGCCATCACTGAGGCGCACCGGGTGCTCGATACGGAGGCCATGGGCTACTGGGAGAGCAACGCCCTGAAGGCGCGGATCGCCCGGCACTATGCCGATGCCTACGGTGTCGCCGTCGATCCCGAGCAGGTGATCCTGACCTGCGGCTCCTCGCCCGCGCTGGTCCTTGCGCTGTCCTGCCTGTTCATTCCCGGCGCGCGGGTTGCTGTGGCCCGCCCGGGCTACGTTGCCTATCGCAACACGCTGAAAGCGCTCTACCTCGAGCCGATCGAGCTGGACTGCGGCCCGGAAGAGCGCTTCGGCTTGACCGCCGCGGCGCTGTCGCAGCTCGACCCTGCGCCTGACGGGATCATCCTCGCCAGTCCGGCCAATCCGACCGGCACGATCATCCCGCGTGACGAACTGGCGAAGATCGTCCGGGTCTGTCGGGAGCGCGGGATCCGCATCGTATCGGACGAAATCTACCACGGACTCTCCTACGTGGAACCGGCCGCTTCCATGCTGGAGTTCGATGGCGGAGCCTTCATCGTCAACTCTTTCTCGAAGTATTTTTCCATGCCGGGCTGGCGCCTTGGCTGGGTTGTCGTCCCACCCGACGCGATCGGCGCAGCCCGGGCGCGGATGGGCAACCTGTTCCTGACCGCGCCGGTGATCGCCCAACGCGCCGGACTGGTGGCCTTTTCCTGCGACGACGTGCTGCAGGGATATCTTGCGACCTACGCGCGCAACCGCCAGCTGATGCTCGATGCCCTGCCGGCGCTTGGCCTGCGCACCATTGCTCCGCCCGACGGTGCGTTCTACATCTATGCCGATATCGGCCACCTGACTGACGATAGCCTCGCCTTCTGCGAGCGATTCTTGCGTGACACCGGCATCGCTACTGCACCGGGGGTGGACTTCGATCCGATCCGGGGCTCCCGCTTTATGCGGTTCAGCTTCGCCGTCTCGACGGCCCAGGTGGAGCGCGCCATCGCAATGATGATCCCGTGGTTCGCGGCACAGCCGTTGCGCACGCCGGCGGACTGACGCGCAGCACGGCCGGGCGCAGGATGCCGAATGGTTCATGTCCACTTCAGCAAGCGTCACGGAACGGGACAGGAGCCGCCTTCACGCGGAGGCCCGTAGTTGACAGCCCGGCGCCTCGGGGGTGAGGACCGGCGCCTCGCTGCTTCAGGAGTATCGTGTAGATGGAGGGCCAGATCACCGGCCAAGCCGACCTTGCGAAGGACTGGCATCGCCGTGCCGGCGATCTCGCACAGGCTTGCGCTGGCTCCTTCGCCGGTGAAGAGAGCGCCCGTCTTGCGGATCTCGCAACCCTGCTGGCAAACACGCCGCGGCCCGTGGGGGAGCTGCTCGGCTGGCCTGCTTCCGCCGTTCGTGTCGAAGCGGCACCCGCCGACGGAGCCCTTGCAGCGGTCCTGCGCCTGATTGAAACCTGCCGTGGCGGCTATCTGCTGTCATGGGGAGCGGGCGGCGGGCACCTGGCCTCCGTTGTCCTGCCGGGGGGGGCGGAGGTCACGCTCGGTGCTGACAGCGCCGGTCTGGCGCTGATCGGCGCACTGGCCCTCGCCTTTGCGGAGCGGGAACCTTTGCGAGTGCAAGGCACCCCCCTCTATCGCCCGGATAGCATTCGCCTGAACTGAGCGCCACGCCGACGGACGGCGGGCGCTGTCGGTCCGTGACCGGGGTTCAGTTGACCAGCGCGGCTTCGATCGCGATCCGGATCGCCTCGGACGTGTGGTTGGCGCCCATCTTGCTCAGCATGTTGGCGCGGTGGATTTCCACGGTCCGCGGGCTGATCTTGAGCTTTTCGCCGATCAGGCGGTTCGACAGGCCTCCGGCCACGCCGGCCAGAACTTCGCGTTCGCGGCGGGTCAGCCGTTCGACCCGGCTGCGGGCGACGGCCTCGCGCAGCTTGGAGGTCGATACGGACCGTGCCCGTTCGTCGGCAATGTCGATGCTTTCGGCAAGGTCGGCCTCGGCAAAGGGCCACACCAGATAGTCAACCGCGCCCTGCATGACCGCTTCGACGATCCGGCGGATCGGGGGCTGCTCTGCGAAGGCGATGATCGGCAACCAGTTCCCCGTTTGCCCCATGTGCTGCAGCAGCACGGAAATGGCGTGCCCATCGTCATGCACGAGTAGAATCCCGTCGCGCGGCCACCGGGCGAACAATTCCGCCAGATCTTCGAACGGCTCCACGTGAAGCGGGCTGCTCGACCGGGCCGAGCGCGAAGTTCTGCTGGATTGCCTCGACCACCGCGCCGATCCCCTGGATCATCTTGGGGTTCGAATAGGCCGAGCCAGCGACGATGTCGGCAAACTCCACCCGGCTCTTCTTGTAGCCGTTGGTCTGCGAGTTGGCGATATTGTGCGAGATCGTGGCCAGTTCGGTCTGGGCGTTCTTGAGCCCGCTGAGAGAGGTATAGAAGGACATCGGAGGTCTCCTTGGCGAAAGGTCAGGCGGTCACGGCCGGGGAGCTGGCGGGGGCCGCCGAGCGGGCCGCCTGCTGGGCGGCGAGCACGGCGTCGAGCTTGTCGGCGATGCCCGCCATCTTGGCATTGAGGTCGGAAATGCCCTGGGCCATTTCCGTGGCCTGCGAGAGCGAGGTGAACTGCGCCATCTGGGCCAGCATCTGGGTGTTGTCGGTCGGATTGAACGGGTCCTGCTGCGAAAGCTGCGCGGTCATCAGCTTCAGGAAGTCGCCCGAGCCGAGCTGGCCGAGGCTGTTCTTGGTTTTCGCAGCCGTGCCGGTTGCGGCGAGGGCCTGGGTCGTGGAGGTATTGGCAACGGCGGTCATCGCGGTCTCCCGGGTTACTTGCGCAGCGTGTCGAGCATCAGCTGCTTGGCGGTGGAAAGGGCTTCGACCAGGTTCTGGTACTGGCGCGAGCTGTCGAGCATCTCGACCATCTCGGCGTTCTCATCGACCGGGGCGGTCCAGACGTCGCCGTTGGCATCGGCCAGCGGATGGTCGGGATTGTGCTCGCGGATCGGCGCGGCGTTCGACCGCACAACGGCCTTGACGTCGACCGTGGCGAGCCCGCTCTGTGCGTCCAGCGCGGTCGCGAAGACCGGCCGGAGCGGGCGGTAGGCTTCGGCCTCGCTGCCGCTGACCGAGCCGGCGTTGGCAAGGTTGGAGGCAGCCGCATTCATCCGCACGAGCTGGGCCGAGAGACCCCGCTGGGCGAGCGAGAAGAGGGTGAGGGGGGCGGCGGGATCGGCCATGGTCATTCGCCCTTCAGCGCGCGGGTCACCGTCTCGACCCGGCCGCGAATGAAGGTCAGCGTGGCCGAATAGCCGACCGCGTTCTCGGCGAAGGCCGTCTGCTCGGTCATCGTCTCGACCGTGTTGCCATCAAGGCTGGGCATGGTGGGCACGCGGTAGCGGGTGGCGGCGGCGGCGGCCTGATCGGCGTTCGCCCCGCCGTCTGCGGCCTTGAGCGCGGCTGTGAAGTCGATGTCGCGCGCCTTGTAGCCGGGGGTCCCCGGGTTCGCGAGGTTGGAGGTGATGAGGCCCATGCGCTGCGAGCGCAGCGCCAGAGCCGTGCCATGAATGCCGAACAGGGTATCGCTCACGTCTTGCTCCCGCCTTGCGGAATGATTCGTCGTGGGATCAGCAAGGGGCGTGCCAAACCGGCGTCCGCACCGATTCTGAACCTTTCTTCCGCGGCAGCGGCAGGCTCTTGCCGGTTCGCGCGGCAAAATTGCGCCGGCGGCTGAAAAGCGCCGCATCGTTCCCGTTCTAATGGCCGCAAGCTCAGGAACCGCGCGGCACCCATGTCACTTACTCTCCTTGATCCCGCTGCCGCCCTGATCGTCTTCGGGGGCACCATGCTGGCCACGCTCCTGCGCTCGGGCTGGCGCGAAACCGCGCTGGCGTTACGCATGCTGGCCCTCTCCTTCCGCCCCGGCTTCAGTGCGGATGAGGCAAAGGCCGAACTCGTTAGCCAGGTCCGCGAGATCCGCACCGACGGCGTCCTGCGCGCCCGCCCCCGGCGCCTGGCCGACCGCGAGTTCGCCGAGGCAACCGACGCCCTGTTCCACCAGCGCTCCGTCGCCGGCCTGCTTGCCGCGCACGATCGCCACAAGGCGCGGCGCATGGCCGATGCGGAGACGGCGGTGCGCGTCCTCGCCCAGGCTTCGGAGCTGGCGCCGGTCTTCGGCATGGCCGGCACTCTCGTGGCGCTCAACCACATGCCGTCCGATCCGTCGCTCGCCGCCGGCACGGCGATCACCGGCGCCATCGGCATGGCCGTCGTCACCACACTCTACGGCATCCTTGCCGCCAACCTCGTGCTTGCTCCGCTCGCCCGCAAGGTGGAGCGCGCCGCCCGCGCCGAGGAGGCCGCCCGCGACGAAGTGGCCGAATGGCTCGCCGCCCAGGTGTCCAAGGCCATGCCGCACCATGTAGCCCCGGCCGAGGCAGCCTGATGCAGGTCCGCACCGGCGTCGGCTGGCAATATGCCCTGGCCGACCTCTCCCTGATCCTGTTCATGGTCGTCGCCGCCGCGCTCGCCCGCCAGCAGGCCGCCCCGCCGAAACCGGCCCCGCCTCCTCCCGCGCCCGCCGCCGCGCCCGTCCTCGCCGAACCCGTCGCCGTCTGGCGGGCGGGCCCGGGCGCCCCCAGCCTCGCCCGGTGGCTCGCCGCCCAGAGCCTCGACCGGCGCCAGCGCCTGACCCTTGTGGCACGCTATTCCAATGGCCGCGCACAAGAGGCCTTCCTCCGTGCCCAGGCCGCGCTCGCGCCGATCGGCCACCTTCCGGCGGCCACCCGCATGGTGGTCGAACCGGCATCCACCGATGATCTCTCCGCCACCCTCACCTGGGATGCGACCGGCTGACGTACCAGTTTTCCAGGCCCGTGTGGCACGGGGCTTGCAGCAACGGTGCAAAGACCTTCGAGGATCGTTGCAGATGAACCGCAGCCTGATTGCACTACCGCTCGTCCTGTGCGCAACCACTCCGGCCCTGGCCGGCCCCTTCGTCGCTCCGGCGGAGATCGATACTGCGGTGGTCCGTTTCACCGGGATGCCCACCGGGAGCCCCGGCGGTGCCGCGCAGGGCGTCGATCCCCGGCTGCGGCTGGCCACCTGCAACGCCCCGCTGGCGCTCGGGTGGTATGGCGCGCGGCGCGATGCAGTGCTGGTGCAGTGCCCGGACAGCCCGGGCTGGCGCATTTTCGTGCCGATCCTCGTCACTCAGGCCGTGGGCCAGGCTCCGGCCATCTTGCGCGGGGAGGCCGTGACCATCGTCCTTTCGGGCGAGGGCTTTACCGTGACCCAGCCCGGCGAGGCGCTGGAGGGCGGTGCGGTCGGCGCATGGATCCGCGTGAAATCAGCCAGTTCCGCCGCCGATCCGCTGCGCGCGCGGATTGTCCGCCCCGGCCTCGTCCGGCTCGATCTGGCCACGGGCGGCAGCGATCTGCCGTGAACCCGGCAAAATCTTACCGCATCCCTTAAATCCCGCTCCGGGTGGCCGTTCTCCATGGCGGAGAACAGACGGAGCGGCACAATGCCTATCGAATCCAGTCCGAACATAACGGGTGCTCGCCCGGTCGGCGCGGTCGATGCACGCATCGTTCGCGGCATGGCCGGCGCGCGCGACCAGCAGTCCGGCGCCCCGGCACCGGTTGCATCGCCTTCGGGGGCGGCACCGACCTACCAGCCGAGCGGCGCGACCGATCCGGGCCAGGCCCCGGTTGACATGGAGCGCGTGAAGGTGATCCAGCACGCCATCCAGACCGGCACCTACCCAGTCATTCCCACCAGGATCGCCGATGCGATGATCGCAGCCGGCCTGCTCTTGAGGTCCCACGCATGAGCGCCAAGATTTCGCTGAAGGAAAGCCTGCGGCAGATGGTTGCCGTGCTCGAAGGGGAGCGGCAGGCGCTTGCCGGCCTCGACCTCGACGGGATCATCGGCGCGTCGGTGACCAAGGACGCGCTGTGCGATGCGCTGGGCGGGGCCGATCCGGCCACGGTCGATGACGAAGCGCGCGGACTGCTGGAAGCGGCGCGCTCGCTGAACGAGGTAAACCGCCAGATTCGCAACCTGATAGCGGCCAATGTGGCGGCGCGGATCGATGCGATCGTGGGTTCGCCGTCCGTCTACCGGGCGGCCCCGGCCTATGCCTATGCCGGAGTCCGCTAAGCCCCTTCGGGCCAATTGGCACGGCCCTTGCTGAAGCCTTCCCCAGGACCACCGAACCTGGGGAACAAGGCTTGAGCGAAATCGCACCCACCATGACGACCGCGCCGACCGCGGCCCGCGTGGCCATTGCGAAGGCGGCGCGGGCCACGGGCGTGGACTTCGATTACCTGCTGGCCCAGGCCAAGCTTGAATCCGGGCTCGACCCGGCAGCGCGATCGTCGTCCTCGTCGGCCACCGGGCTGTACCAGTTCCTTGGCGGAACCTGGCTCGACACGCTGAAAAAACACGGCGCCGAACACGGGCTCGGCTGGGCCGCCCAGGCCGCCGGCGACCCTGGTCTCCGCGGCCAGGTCATGGCGCTGCGCAACGATCCGCAGATCTCCGCGCTGATGGCCGCCGAGCTCGCCGGCGACAACAAGGCCGCGCTGACCGCCTCGCTCAGGCGCGAACCCGATGCTGCGGAGCTTTATCTTGCCCATTTCCTGGGACAGCAGGGTGCAAACCAGTTCCTCGCCGCGCTCGAGGCCGATCCCGGCCAGAGCGCCGCATCGGTGCTCCCCGCCGCCGCCGCGACCAATCGCGCGATCTTCTTCGCGCCGGGCGGCGCGCCGCGTTCGCTCGGGGCCGTCATGGATCTCCTGCGCGGCCGAATGGGCCGGGCCATGGAGGGCGGCGACGGTGCGCAATGGGCCGACCTGCCGCTGCCGGCCGGCTCGCTGGCGGCGACCGGCCAGACCGTGTTCGCCGGCGGCCCCGTCGCCCGCGCGTTCCGCGCCGCCCAGGCCAGCAGTGCTCCTGCCGCACCCTCCATGGCCGAAACCCTGCGCCAGACCTTCAACGTCGGCGGCGAAGGCGGAGCGGCCCTGCCGGAACATGTCAGCTACGCCTATCGCCGTCTCTCGGCCCTGGGGCTCTAGCCGATGAGCGCGCGCATCAAGCTGTCCGCCGTCGCCCTTCCGGTCGGCATCCTCACGCTCATCTGCCTGATGATCGTCCCGGTGCCGACCGTGCTTCTCGACGTGTTCTTCGTCCTCAACATCGCCCTGTCGGTGGCCGTGCTGATGGCGTCGATGAACGCGGAAAAGCCGCTCGACTTCTCCTCCTTCCCCTCGGTGCTGCTGTTTGCCACCCTGCTGCGGCTTGCGCTCAACGTCGCCTCCACCCGCGTCGTCCTCGTCAACGGGCATAGCGGTGGAGCAGCGGCCGGCCACGTCATCGAGGCTTTCGGCGCCTTCCTTGTCGGCGGCAACTTCGCAGTCGGCCTGTTCGTCTTCATGATCCTGATGATCATCAACCTCGTGGTGGTCACCAAGGGCGCCGGGCGCGTGTCGGAGGTTTCGGCGCGCTTCACCCTCGATGCCCTGCCGGGCAAGCAGATGGCGATCGACGCCGATCTTGCCGCCGGGCTCCTCACCGCCGACGAGGCCAAGGCCCGCCGCCGCGAAGTCGCCACCGAGGCCGATTTCTATGGCTCGATGGACGGCGCCAGCAAGTTCGTGAAGGGCGATGCCGTCGCCGCCCTGCTGATCCTGGGCGTCAACATCATCGCCGGCTTTGTCCTGGGCATGATCAGCCACGGGCTGTCCGCAGGGGATGCCGCAGAGCGCTACATCACCCTTGCAGTTGGCGACGCGCTGGTGGCCCAGGTGCCCGCGCTTCTGCTTTCCATTGCCGCGGCGGTCATCGTCACCCGCGTCACCGACAGCCGCGATCTTGCCGGCCAGATCGGCGGCCAGTTCGCGAACCCCGCCACCTGGCTGCCGGTCGGCGCGATTCTTGGCGCCATCGGCCTGATCCCGGCCATGCCGCAAACGGTGTTCCTTCCTGCCGCGGGCCTAGCCCTGTGGCTGTGGCGGGCACTGAGTCGCCGCGCTGCCCAAGCCAGCATACCCGTGGTGGAAGCACCGTCCGCGCCAGACCCACAGCGGATCGGCCTCGACGAGGTGTCCGACCACACCCTCGTCACCATCGAACTTGGCTTCGGCCTGATCCAGTTGGTCGATGACCGGCGCGGTTCGCCGCTGATCGCCCGCATCACCGGGGTGCGCAAGCAGCTTTCGCAGACCTTCGGGTTCGTCGTGCCTCAGTTCCGGGTACGGGACTCGCTGGAGATGCCCCCGCACGAATACCGCATCCTGCTTGGCGGGGTATCGCTGGGCGGAGCCTCGGTCCGCGCCGAGAAGGTCCTCGCCATCGACGCCGGCGAGGCGCGCAAGGGCCACACGGTTCAGGGCGAGCCGACCACAGACCCCAGCTTTGGCTGTCCCGGCCTGTGGATCGACCCTGCCGCGCGTGACCATGCGATCGCCGAGGGTTTCCTCACCGTCGACGTCAGCACGGTCATCGCCACCCACCTCAACCAGCTGCTGATCGAACGCGCCGGCGATCTGCTTGGGCCGGACGAGGTGCGCCAGATCCTCGATGCGGTAAAGGAGCATTCCTCCGGGCTGGTCGAGACGGTCTATCCGCAGCGGCTTGGCCTCGCCGCCGTCACCCGGCTGCTGCGCGCCTTGCTGGATGACGGGGTTCCGCTCGGCCACCCCGTGCCCATTCTCCAGAGCCTGTCGGCTGCGGTCCAGGTCACGCTCGACCACGAACGGCTGCTGGACCAGCTGCGCGTCGATCTCGGCCCGCTGATCGTCGGCCGCATCTGCCCGCCGCACGAACGCCTGCCGGTCCTGACGCTCGACGCCCGGCTCGAAGGGGCCATCGTCCAGGGTCTTCAGGACCCGACGACGGGCCAGCCGGTAATCGAGCCGGACCTTGCCCGCGCCATCGGCGAACGCGTCGCGGCCATCCTTGCCGAGCGTGGCGGCGGCGCCATTCCGCCGGCGCTGATCGTGCAACCCCGCGCCCGCCGCGCGCTGGCAGCCCTGCTGCGCCTGCGCGCCCCGCAGTGCCTCGTCCTGTCCATTGCCGAGCTTCCGCCCGCCCAGCCGATCGAGGTGCTTGCGGTGATCGGCGGCGAACAACCCGCCCCTCCAGCGCTGCCCCCTCAGGACCGCGCTCTCGCAGATGAGTTGGCCGCATGAAATACGATCCCAAGTCCTTCGCCTCGCCGCGCGGTGCCGTGGACGCCTATTCCGGCGACGTGGCCGACCGGGTTCGCCGGTTCGTCCCCATGGTTCGCCGGCTCGCCTGGCACGTCCACGGCTCGGGCCGGCCCGGGATGGAGCTGGAAGACCTGATCCAGGTTGGGCTCGTCGCACTCACCGAATGCGCCCAGCGCCATAACGGCCCCAGCGAGGACGGCTTTGCCGCCTATGCCAAGCTGCGCGTGCGCGGCGCGATGGTCGATCTCGTTCGGCGCTCCGTCCCGCTATCGCGCGGGGCGAGCGAACGGCGCCGCCAGATTGCCGAGCAGGAGCAGGCGCTGAGAGCCGCGCTCGGCCGCGAACCGAGCGCGGCCGAACTGGCGCTCGCCCTCGGGCTGAGCGAGGCCGATCTGGCGGCGCTGCGCTCGTCCAGCACGCCGCTGCGCTTGGAGGCGCTGGACGAAGCCTATAGCGACAGTGACCTTGCCTTTGCCGATCAGGGCCCGGATGCGCTGAGCCAGCTGGTCGACGAGGAACTGCGGGACAGCGTGGCCGAGGCCATCGCGGAACTTCCGGAACGGCTCCAGCTGGTGGTCCAGCTCTACTTCGTCGAGGAGCTGAACCTGTCGGAAATCGCCGAGGTGCTGGAAGTGTCCATCCCGCGGGTCCACCAGCTCAAGGCCCAGGCGATCGGCCAGCTGCGCAAGGCCCTGATGGAGATCGCGGAGATTCTGTGAAACGGAATGAATTCAGCGCGGGGGAACCCGGCACACGGTGACAGCGTTGTTCGTGCCCGATTGCGGATTCGGCAAGGCGGTGGTACGCGCGAACCATGTCTTCCTGCGAAACCTGCCTGGTGAGGAACCGTGCCATCTGCGCGGCCCTTGACAGTCAAGAGATCGGCGCTCTCAACTCGATCGGCCGTAATCGTGCTCTGGCGCCGGGCGAATCGCTCATCTGGGAAGGGGATGATTCGGTCCTCGTCGCCAACGTGATCGAAGGCGTCCTCAAGCTTTCCACCGGCACGGAAGACGGGCGAGAGCAGATCGTCGGCATGGTCTTCCCGTCAGACTTCATCGGCCGCCCGTTCGGCTCGACCACTGGCCACGGCGTGACGGCGCTCACCGAGGCCAGGGTCTGCGTGTTCAACCGCCGAGATTTCGACGCCTTCGCCCGCGAACACCCGGCGCTGGAACACAAGCTGCTCCAGCGCACCCTCGACGAACTGGATCGCACGCGCCGCTGGATGCTGCTGCTGGGGCGCAAGTCGGCCTCGGAAAAGGTGGCGAGCTTCCTGTTGGAACTGGCCGACCGCGTGGCGACGCCGGGCTGCGCCGAGGGCGCATCGCCTGCCCATATCGACCTCGACCTGCCCGTCTCGCGCCAGCAGATCGCTGACGTGCTGGGCCTTACGATCGAAACGGTGAGCCGCCAGTTCACGCGGCTGAAGGCTGACGGAATTGTCGCCATTCCCGGCCGGCGACAGGTGATCGTGCTCGACCGTGCGGCCCTTGCCGCCGAGGCCGGCTGACGCGGCGAACGTCCCGGAGGCCGGCTCCGGGACGTCGCGCAGTATTCAGAACCGGTAGGCGACGCCGCCGCTGACCACCCACGGGTCAAGCTTGTGCTTGGCGCTGATCACCTCGGTCGCCCCGGCATAGAAATGCGAGCGGGGTCGCACGAAATAACGCTTCGCGTCTAGCGAGATGCTCATCCCCTTGTCATTGATCGGAACGTCGATCCCGGCCTGGACCACACCGCCGAAGGTGTTGTCGAGACGGGCACTGGTGACCGCGCCGGGCAGATCGGAACCGCGGTGCTCGCCGAGGAAGAAGAACTCCGTCACGCCCGCGCCGACATAGGGCTTCAGCCCGCCCACCGGCAGGTGGAACTTGAGCGTCAGCGTGGCGGGCAGGACCAGGACGTGATCGATCGCGTGCTCGTAGACCGTGCCGGCGGGGCTGGTCACCGAGACGTGGTGGCCGGTGAAGCAGCAGATCGTCTCGGCCGAGATGTTCGGGCTGAAGAAATATTCGATCGCGACCGTCGGCACGACATTGTCGTTGGCCTTGGTATCAAGGCCGGTCAGGCCGAAATTGGGCGATCCGGTGTCGACCTTCCCGTCCGGAAGGACCGCCGTCGCCAGCAGCTTGACCTGGAGCTTGCCGTCCGGGCTTCCGGCTTGGGCGCTGCCCGCGAATCCCAGGGCCGCAATGGCGGCGGCGGTGGTCAGAGCAAACCTCTTCATTGTCCGTCATCCTCGCGCCGCGCCGGCCCGCCCCTCGCAGGCCCGCTTCATGCGGCGTCGCAGTAAGGATCGGGAGCTTGCGCCGGGCCGGCATTGATCAAGCGCAATTTGCTCGGTTCGTCGCGAAAAGGCCCGAATTTCCGTCACTTTTGATCCGTATCAAAGTTCTGAAACGGCTCGTCCGGCAAAAATGCTGCATCGCCGTATCTGGCATGAGAGGGAAGGCTCATGGTTTCCATTCTGGGGCGCGCCGGCCTGTGGCTGGCGGCGCTGCTTATTGCCATTCTGGCCGTGGCGGCTGCTGCGGACAGCGGTTTTGCCGTGCACATGGCGATCGTCGCCATGGCGTGTCTTGCCGGCCTGTGGTTCACCCTGTCGCACGCCGACTATGCCGCCCTTGCGCAGGGGGAGAGCGCCTCACCGGACCCGTCGCGCTACGATGACGATCCGATCCGCTGGGGAGTCATCGCCACGGTGTTCTGGGGCATGGCGGGCTTCGCCGCCGGTCTCTACATTGCACTTGAACTCGCCTTCCCGGCGCTGAACCTGGGCCTTGAGTGGACCACCTTCGGCCGCCTGCGCCCGCTCCACACCTCTGCCGTCATCTTCGCCTTCGGAGGCAATGCGCTGATCGCGACCTCGTTCTACGTGGTCCAGCGCACTTGCCGGGCGAGGCTGGCCTTCCCCGGCCTCGCCCGTTTCGTCTTCTGGGGTTACCAGCTGTTTATTGTCCTGGCCGCGACAGGCTATCTCTTGGGCATCACCCAGGGGAAGGAATACGCCGAGCCCGAATGGTACGTCGACCTGTGGCTCACGGTCGTCTGGCTGGCCTATCTCGCGGTCTTCGTGGGCACGCTCGCGAAGCGCAGCGAGCCGCACATCTATGTCGCCAACTGGTTCTACTTGTCGTTCATCCTGACCGTGGCGATGCTCCACCTGGTCAACAACGTGAACCTGCCAGTGAGCTGGGTCGGCAGCCGCTCCTACCCGGTCTGGGCCGGGGTCCAGGGCGCGCTGGTCCAGTGGTGGTACGGCCACAACGCGGTCGGCTTCTTCCTGACCGCCGGCTTCCTCGCCATGATGTACTACTTCGTCCCCAAGCAGGCGGAGCGGCCGATCTATTCCTACCGGCTCTCGATCATCCACTTCTGGGCGCTGATCTTCCTCTACATCTGGGCCGGCCCGCATCACCTCCACTACACGGCCCTGCCTGACTGGGCGCAGACTCTGGGCATGGTCTTCTCGGTCATGCTGTGGATGCCGAGCTGGGGCGGCATGATCAACGGGTTGATGACCCTGAACGGCGCCTGGGACAAGGTCCGCACCGACCCCATTCTGCGGATGTTTGTCCTCAGCCTCGCCTTCTACGGAATGAGCACGTTCGAAGGCCCGATGATGTCGATCAAGAGCGTCAACTCGCTCTCGCACTACACCGACTGGACCATCGGCCACGTCCATTCCGGCGCGCTCGGCTGGAACGGGATGATCACCTTCGCCTCCCTCTACTACCTGACCCCGCGGCTGTGGCGACGGGAGCGGATGCATTCGCTCAGGATGATCAACTGGCACTTCTGGCTCGCGACCCTCGGGATCGTCTTCTACACGGCCTCGATGTGGGTGGCCGGGATCACCCAGGGCCTGATGTGGCGGGAATACGGCGCCGACGGCTACCTCGTGAACTCCTTCGCCGAGACGGTCGCCGCGCTGCACCCGATGTACCTGCTGCGTGCCTTCGGCGGCCTGCTCTACCTGTCGGGGGCGGTCATCATGACCGTCAACGTCTGGAAGACCATCGCCGGCGCACCCTTGCGGCAGGAAGCCCCGCTGGGCGGCGCCGCCTACGATCCGGCCCGCGACGTGCCGCTCGCCACCGCAACCGCAGCCTGAAGGAGCCCGCGCCATGACCGCTGCCGCCAAGGAGCCGCTCTCGGGCCACAAGAAGCTCGAACGCAACGTTACCCTGCTCGGGCTCTTCGCCTTCGCCGCCGTCACCGTCGGCGGCATCGTGGAGATCGCTCCGCTGTTCTGGATCGACAACACGATCGAGAAGGTGGAGGGGATGCGTCCCTATACGCCGCTCGAACAGGCGGGCCGTGACATCTACGTGCGCGAGGGGTGCTACCTCTGCCACAGCCAGATGATCCGCCCCTTCCGTGACGAGACCGAACGCTACGGCCACTACAGCCTCGCCGCCGAATCCATGTACGATCATCCGTTCCAGTGGGGCTCCAAGCGCACCGGGCCGGACCTTGCCCGGGTGGGCGGCCGCTATTCGGATGAATGGCACGTCCAGCACCTTACCGACCCGCGCTCGGTCGTGCCGGAGTCGGTCATGCCGATGTACGCCTTCCTCAAGGACCGCGATCTCTCGGCAAGCGACACGGAGGGGTCGGAGGCCAAGGAGCTGACCGCACTCTACCGGGTCGGCGTTCCCTACACGAAGGATCAAATCGCCCACGCGGACGAGGACATGAAGGCTCAGGCCGGGATGGGCGATGCCACGGAACTGGTGAAGCGCTGGCCCAAGGCCCAGGCGCGCGACTTTGACGGCGACCCCCAGCGTCTGACCGAGATGGATGCGCTCGTCGCCTACCTTCAGGTTCTCGGCACGATGGTCGACGTCAACAGTGCGGCTGCCCAGGAAGACCTCGCGCGGGAGACCGGCCGATGAGCGCCGCGGCTACCGGGTCCTACGACATGCTGCGTCACCTCGCCGACAGCTGGGGGCTGGTTGGCATGGGCTTCGTGTTCCTTGCCCTGTGCCTGTGGCCGTTCCGGCCAGGAGCAGGGGAGCGCAACCAGACGGCAGCAACCATGATCTTCGAGGATGAAGACAATGGCTAACACGAAGATCGACGAGACCACCGGTGTCGAGACCGTCGGCCACGAATGGGACGGCATCGAGGAGCTGAACAACCCGCTGCCCCGCTGGTGGCTGTGGTCGTTCTATGCCTCCATCGTCTTCGCCATCGCCTATGTGGTGGTCTACCCGGCCATCCCGCTGCGTCACACCGCAACCAGCGGCATGTGGAACTGGTCGAGCCGGGGCGCGCTCGCCACCGAAATGTCCGCCGCCGCCAAGGACCGGGCAGGCACCCTCGCGAAAATCGCAGCCACGCCGACGGTCCAGCTTCCGGCCGATCCGGCGCTGATGTCGGCCGCCATCGCCGGCGGCAAGGCCGCCTTCCGCGTCAACTGCGTGCAGTGCCATGGCGCCGAAGGGCAGGGCAGCCGCGGCTATGCCAACCTTGCCGACGACGACTGGCTGTGGGGTGGAGATCTCGCCGCCATCGAGACCACGATCCGCCACGGCGTCCGTTTCCCGGGCGACGAACAGACCCGGCAAAGCCTGATGCCGAGCTTCGGGCGCGACGGCATCCTCTCGCCCGGGCAGATCGACGATGCGGCCAGCTTTGTCCGCTCGCTGTCCGGCAAGGAAGCGGCGGGTGCCGCTGCGCAGCGCGGCGCCGTCGTGTTCGCGGCCAACTGCGCTGTCTGTCACGGGCCGGAAGGCAAGGGCGGCCGCGCGGTCGGTTCGCCGAATCTGGCCGATTCGATCTGGCTCTACGGGGGCCGCCACGAAGACGTGGTCGCCAGCATCACCACTGCCCACGCCGGCGTCATGCCCGCCTGGGGTCAGCGGCTCGATCCGGTGACGATCAAGATGCTCGCGGCCTATGTCCACTCGCTGGGCGGCGGTGAGAAGTTCGCACCCGCTGCTCCGGCTCCCGAACCCGCTGCCACGGCGGCACGGTAACGGCCGTGCGCCACCCCGCCCCAGCACCCGGTCGACAGAGCTGGTACCAGAAGCGTGAGGGCGTCTTCCCGCGCCAGATCGACGGACCGTTCCGCCGCCTGAAGTGGGCGATCATGGCGATCACCCTGACGATCTACTATGCCACGCCGTGGATCCGGTGGGATCGGGGTCCCTATGCGCCAGACCAGGCGGTGCTCGTCGATCTCGCCCACCGCCGCTTCTACATGTTCGCGATCGAGATCTGGCCCCAGGAGTTCTACTTCGTCGCCGGCCTCCTGATCATGGCCGGCATCGGGCTGTTCCTCGTGACCAGTGCGGTGGGCCGGGCCTGGTGCGGCTATGCCTGCCCGCAGACCGTCTGGACCGATCTCTTCCAGCATGTCGACCGCCTGATCGACGGGGATCGCAACGCCCAGATGCGCCTCCACAACGCACCGTGGAGCGCCGGCAAGCTGGGGCGCCGCGCGCTCAAGTGGGGGATCTACCTCGCCATCGCCTTCTGGACCGGCGGCGCGTGGATCATGTACTTCGCCGATGCGCCGACGCTGGTCCGCGAGTTCTGGTCGGGCACGGCCGCCCCGGTCGCCTATGCCTCGGCTGCGGTCCTCACCGCCACGACCTTAGTCCTCGGCGGCTTCATGCGCGAGCAGGTCTGCGTCTACATGTGCCCCTGGCCGCGCATCCAGACCGCCATGCTGGACGAGCGCAGCCTGATCGTCACCTACAAGGACTGGCGCGGGGAACCGCGCGGCAGCGTGAAGGAGGCCCGCAACGCCGCAGACAAGGCCGTGGGGGACTGCATCGACTGCAACCAGTGCGTTGCCGTCTGCCCGACCGGGATCGACATCCGCGAGGGGCCGCAGCTCGGCTGCATCACCTGCGCCCTGTGCATCGACGCCTGCGACCGCGTGATGCGGCAGGTCGGCCGCCCGCGCGGGCTGATCGACTATGCGACGCTTGAGGATTCCGCTCGCGAGCGGGCCGGTGAGGCGCCGACCTCGCACTGGAAGCTGATCTGGCATCCGCGCACGCTGGTCTATTTCACCATCTGGGCCGCCATCGGCTGCGCCCTGCTGTTCGGGCTCGGCACCCGCAGTCATCTGGACCTTGCCGCCCAGAAGGACCGCAACCCGCCCTATCTCCTGCTCAGCGACGGCTCGATCCGCAATGCGTGGACGCTGAAGCTCAAGAACATGGAAGGCCGGCCGCGGCCAATGACGGTCCGCCTCGAAGGCCTGCCCGGCGCTGCCATGTGGACCGACGGCATGGCCCGCGACCGCGCGGCGCGCAGCCTGACCGTGGAGGTTGCAGCCGATACGATCCAGCCGCTGCGGGTCTACGTGGTGGCCCCCGGCGGTGCGACCGAGCAGCACTTCGCCTTTCGCCTTTCCGCCACTGACGCGGAAGGCGGGACGGACCGGATCGAGGCGCGCTTCACCGTGCCCGAGGACGAAGGTGAGGAACACGAACGATGAGCCAGATTGCCAGCAAGCCCTTCACCGGCCGCCACATGGCGCTGATCCTCGTCGGCTTCTTCGCCGTGGTGATCGCGGTCAACATGCTGCTGGCGACCCTCGCCTCCAGCAGCTTCACCGGCGTGGTGGTCGAAAACTCCTACGTCGCCAGCCAGCACTTCAACCGCTGGCTCGATGAGGCCCGCGCCGAGGACCGGCTCGGCTGGAAGGCCGCAGTCCGCCGCGCCGATGACGGCCACCTTACGATCGAACTCGCCGGTGTTTCCGGCGCTGCGCAGGTGTCGGGCGATGCCTGGCACCCGCTTGGGCGCGCGCCGGATCGCGTCCTGCGCTTCGCGCCCGATGGCGAGGGCGGCTACCGGTCGCTCGAAGCGGTCCCCGCCGGACGCTGGCGCATCCGCATCGAGGTCCGCGCCGAGGGCCGTCGCTGGCGGACCGAGGAGACGGTGGGATGAGCAGCCGGCCGCGCCCTGCCGCCCCGCCCGAGGCCGAGACCGTCCTCACCGTTCCCGCCATGCACTGCGCGGGCTGCATGGCCAAGATCGAGCGCGGCCTCGCCGCCGTGCCCGGCGTGACCGAGGCCCGCGTCAACCTCACCGCGCGGCAGGTGGCCGTCCGTCACGCTCCAGCCCTCGGCCCGCGCGAGCTGGTCGATGCCCTCGCCGGTCTCGGCTTCGCCGGCCAGCCGCGCGCCGAACAAGCGGCTGGCCCGCCGCCGTCAGCCGTCCGGCCGCTGCTCGCGCCGCTCGCCGTCGCCGGCTTTGCCGCGATGAATGTGATGCTGCTCTCGGTCAGCATCTGGTCGGGAGCCGAAGGGGCCACGCGCGACCTGTTCCACTGGCTCTCCGCGCTGATCGGCGTCCCGGCGATCCTCTATGCCGGCCGGGTCTTTTTCGATTCGGCCTGGGGCGCGCTGCGTCAGGGCCGCACCAACATGGACGTGCCGATTTCGATCGGCGTCATCCTCGCCACCGCGCTCTCGCTCTACGAGACGGCGACCCATGGCGAACACGCCTGGTTCGACGGCACGCTGATGCTGCTGATGTTCCTCCTTGCCGGGCGCGCGCTCGATGCGGCCATGCGCGACCGCGCGCGCGCCGGGATCGACGCCCTGCTGCGACAGGCGGCCTCTGGCGCCACCGTGGTCGAGCCGAACGGCACGGTCACCTGGCGCGCCGCGCGCGAGCTCGCGCCGGGCATGGTCATGCGCGTCCCCGCCGGAGAGCGCCTTGCCGCCGATGGCGAGATCCTGCGCGGCGACAGCCGGTTCGACAACGCACTGCTCACCGGGGAAAGCACGCCCGTGGGCGCCGGGCCCGGCGCCGCAGTCCACGCCGGCTGCCTGAACCTCGAAGCCGCGGTCGACGTGCGGGTCACCGCCGCCGGGCAGGGCACCGCCCTTGCCGAGATCGCCCGCCTGATGGGCGTCGCCGGGCAGGAGCGTTCGCGCTACGTGCGGATCGCGGACCGCGCCTCGCGGCTCTATGCCCCCGCGGTCCACACTCTCGCGGCGCTCAGCCTCGCCGGCTGGCTCATCGCCGGAGCCGGCCTCCACGAATCGCTGAAGATCGCCATTGCCGTGCTGATCATCACCTGCCCCTGCGCTCTGGGGCTGGCCGTGCCGGTTGCGCAGGTCGTCGCCAGCGGCGCGCTGATGCGGCGGGGAGTCATGGTCAAGGACGGCTCCGCACTGGAGCGGCTGGCCCGGATCGACCGCGCCCTGCTCGACAAGACCGGCACGCTCACCATGGGCCGCCCGCTGCCCGATCCCGCGGTTCTCGCCGGCCTCGGCGCCGAAGAGGCCTCGGTCGCCCTGGCGCTCGCTTCGCACAGCAGCCACCCGCTGTCCCGCGCGCTGGTCGAGGCGCTGGCCGCGCGCCACGTTGCCGCCGCTGTCCTGACCGACGTCGCTGAGGAACCCGGGCAAGGCGTGCGCGGCTGCTGGAACGGAGCGGCGGTGGCGCTGCGCCGCCCGCACCTCGCCAGTGGTATCGCCACCACACTCGACATAGCGGGCCGCCCGGCATGGCTGATCCCTTTCGCTGACCGCCTTCGCCCCGATGCTTTGGCGGCCATTGCCGAGCTGCGCCGCCTGGGAATCGAACCTTCGATCCTCTCGGGCGACAACCCCGCCGCAGTCGCCGAAGTGGCCCGTTTGGTGGGCCTGACCGGTGAGGCCAGGGCCAATCCCTCCGCCAAGCTGGATGCCATTGCCCGGCTGCAACGCGGCGAGCGCCGGGTGCTGATGGTGGGCGATGGGCTGAACGATGGCCCGGCCCTTGCCGCCGCCGATGCCTCGGTGGCACCCGGCACGGCGAGCGATGTCGGCCGGCAGGCGGCAGACTGCGTGTTCCTCGGAGATTCGCTCTCCGCTCTGCCGGTCATGGTCCGCGCCGCCCGGCGGACCATCGCGGTTGTGAAACAGAACTTCGTACTCGCGATCGGCTACAACGCACTGGCCGTTCCGCTCGCCATGGCCGGTCGCGTTACCCCGCTGATCGCGGCGGCGGCGATGAGCACCTCCTCGCTGATCGTGATCGCCAACTCGCTGCGGCTTGCCAGGTGCACGCGATGATGGCCCATCCGATGAAGGAGCAAGGCCGATGAACAGCCTCGCCATGTTGATCCCGATCGCGCTGGCCATGGGCCTGTCGGGCCTTGGCGCTTTCTTCTGGGCGCTGCGCACCGGCCAGTTCGACGACTGCGAGGGCCCCGCCGCGCGCATCCTGATTGACGACGAGGGCGATACTCTCCCGTGAACCCGCGCGCCCTGTTCGCTCTGGCGGCCCTGATCCCGGCGGCGTTCAACACGGCGCCGGCCTCGGCCCGGCCGCTCGTGGCGGCGCTGTGCACCGGCGACGGGGCGGCCCGCAGCATGAACTTGCCAGTGGGCGGAGACGGGCCACCCGGGAAGGAGGCGCCAGGTTGCTGTGCCAAGGCCTGCCACACCGGATCGCGAAAGCGCATGGCCGGCCGGCAGTTTGACCCGGGACAATGAACGCAGCCTGCCCGCGGGGCAAAGCGGATGGCATGTGGCCCTACCATCCCGATCTGTTGTCCCGCCCGGTGCCGCGCTACACCAGCTTCCCGACGGCGGCGGAGTTCACCGGCGCGGTCGGGGCCACCGATCAGGCCGCGGCGCTCACGGGCGTCACGGGAGACCTGTCGCTCTACGTCCACATCCCGTTCTGCGAGCAGATCTGCTGGTACTGCGGCTGCAACACCGGCCGGGCCAACAAGGTGCAGCGTCTTGCGAACTATCTCGATTCGCTCGGGCATGAGATCGCTCTGCTTGGCCAGAGCCTCCCCGCCGGAGCGCGGGTACGGCGCGTCGCATTTGGGGGGGCAGCCCTAATGCCATCGCGCCGTTCGATTTCGTCCGCCTGGTCGATACGCTCACAGTCCACCTCCCGCTTCACGATCCGGTGCTCTCCATCGAACTGGACCCGCGCAACCTCTCAGCGGACTGGCGGGCTGTACTGCGGTGCGTGGGCATCACGCGGGCTAGCCTCGGGGTGCAGACCTTTGCGCCGCACCTTCAGGCAGCCATCGGTCGTGTCCAGCCCGACGCCGATATCGCGCGCGGCACCGACCTCCTGCGCGCTGCCGGAGTGACCTCGCTCAACTATGACCTGATGTACGGCTTGCCCGGCCAGACCGAAGCCGACCTTGCCGAGACGCTCGCCCGCAGCGTCGCCCTTGGCGCAGACCGCATCGCGCTGTTCGGCTATGCCCACGTCCCGCACCTGATACCGCGACAGAATCAGATCGACGCGGCCCACCTTCCCGGGCAGGAGGACCGCTTTCGCATGGCCTGGCAGGGTTTCCGCCAGCTGGGTGACGCTGGCTACGTGCCGGTGGGTTTCGATCACTTCGCCTTGCCCGGCGATGCCTTGGCCCAGGCGGCCCTGTCCGGACGGTTGAGGCGCAATTTCCAGGGTTTCACCGAGGATCAGGCGGAAGTCCTCGTCGGCCTTGGTGCTTCGGCGATCAGCCAGTTTCCTGGGCTCATCGCCCAGAACGAGAAGAATGCGGGGCGCTATCGCATGCTGCTCTCGCAGGACCGGCTGCCAACTTGCAGCGGTGTCCGGCGCAGTTCGCGCGATTGCGCGCTTGGCGCCATCATTGAAGGTCTGCTGTGCCGCCAAGAGGCCGATCTCGGCGCCGAAACCATGGCCGCCATGCTACCATCGCTTGCTCCGTTCGGCGAGCGCGGGCTGGTCGAGACCCGCGGGAGCGTTCTTGCCATCCGGCCCGAGGCCCTGCCCTACGCACGCACGGTTGCCGCGCTGTTCGATCCCTACCGGCAGGATTCTGCCCGGCGGTTCAGCTCGGCCGTCTGAACAGGCCGCCCCTGCGGCCCTCCCCTATCAACCGAACAAAAAAGAAGGGCGGCCGTCACGAGGTAGGCCGCCCCCTAGTTGGGGAGAAGTGGAGGGCGGGCTCATCAGGGATGGGCCTTTCCGCCACGCGCAGAGTGCGATGGTTTCGAGCCGCGTACTTTGACCGCGATCAACCCGAGTAATTGGGTGCGCGGCTCTTTTCCCCGCGCATGATGTATGCCATCGCGATGGATGGTCAGCCGACTGGCCGTGAGAGGCGAACGCAAACAAGGCGCTGATGAGGGCAGGGGGCAGGACACGCGCCGCAGGGACGGCAGGGCCGGGAGGAGCGGTGCGGATCGTGGCCATCGCCATGTTGCCCGCCGCGCTGCTGCTCTGGCTGGTGCTGCGCGCGACCGGTGGGACCTTTCTCTATTCGCTCGACGATCCCTACATCCACCTGGCGCTGGCCCGCTCGATCCTGCACGGCACCTATGGCCTGAACCCGGGCGAGGTTTCGGCTCCGGCGAGCAGCGTGGTCTGGCCGCTGCTGCTGGTGCCGTTCGCGGCCTTGTCCGAGCGCCTGTTCGCGCTGGTGCCGCTGGCGATCAACCTGGCCTGCCTTGCCGGATCGCTGGCCGTGCTGCTGCGCCTGCTGCCGCGGGGGATAGACCGGCGCTTTGCCCTGCCGCTGCTGCTGCTGCTCGGCTGGGGGCTCAATCTCTATGGGCTGGTCTTCACCGGGATGGAGCACAGCCTTCAGCTGCTGCTGGTGCTGGTGGCCTTCGAGGCCTTCTTCGCCGGCCCGTCGGACGGGAGCCCGCGCCCCTTGCGGTTCTACGCCGCGCTCGTGCTGCTGCCGCTGATCCGTTACGAGGGGCTGGCGCTGACCGTGGTGCTGCTCGGCTGCCAGTTCCTGCGCGGCGACCGGCTGCGGACCATGGCAGCGGGCGCTCTGGCGCTGGCCGGGCTGGCCGCTTTCTCGCTCTACCTGCATTGGCTGGGCCTTGGCTGGCTGCCCTATTCGGTGATCGCCAAGTCGACCGCGACGGGGGTCGAGGCGGCCGGCCCGGCGCGTTTGTGGCAGAACATGGCGGCGCATTGGGGCCTGCTGGGTGGGGCGCTGGCGGCCGCAGGCCTGACCGTGCGGCGCGATCCGCTGCTCGCGCTGGCGCTGGTCGGCCTTACCCTGCTGCATTTCGCCTTCGGCCGGTTCGGCTGGTTCGGCCGCTACGAGACCTACTGGGTGGCGAGCGTGGTGGTGATCGCCATGCGCGATCCGTGGACGGCGCGGCTGCCCGGGACGATCGTCGTGCTCGGCTTCGTCCTCGTGCTGTCGGACCTGCACACGGCGACCGACCTGACCCCGCGCGAGACGCGGGCGATCTGGTCTCAGCAAGGGCAGATGGCGGCGATAGCCGAGGTGCTGGACCGGCCGGTGGCGGTCAACGACCTTGGCCTCGTTGCCTTCCACTCGCGCCACTATGTGCTCGACCTGTTCGGCCTGTCTTCCGGCGAGGCACTGCACGCGCGGATGGCCAACCCGACCAATTCGGCCTGGATCGGGCCGATGCTGGCGCGGCGGAGCATCCGCCACCTGATGATCTATCCCGACTGGTTCCCGAACCCGCCGCCCGGCTGGATCCGGGTGGCCGACCTCGTCGTGCCGGACAAGATGGTGCTCGATTCGACCACGGTGGGCCTGTTCGCCACGGACCCCGCCGCTGCCGCAGAGCTGCGCGCGGCGCTGGCCCGCTACCGCCAGTGCTGCTCAGTGCCGGTAACGCGGATCGTGCTGCGCGAGCCGGTTCCCGGGCATTGATCGTTCCGTCCGGCGCGTTCGACCGCAATGGGCAATGGTACAGGGGGGGGAACAGGCGCGCAGGTGCGGCATTAGGTTCTCGTGACCGGAATGACCCCCAAGAACGCCGTGCTCATCGTCGAGGACGAGATCCTCATCGCGATGGAGATCGAGCGCATTCTGCAGGACGCGGGATATGAGGTGGTGGCAATCGCGCCCGACCGCACGTCCGCCCTCTCTGCCGGCCCCGCGGTGCGGGTGGCATTCGTCGACCTTAACCTGCGCGACGGGCCGACCGGGCCGGACACGGCACGGGAACTTGCCGAGCGGTTCGGGGTGCGGATCGTCTACGTGACGGCAAACCCGGCGCAGATCGGCAAGGAAGCGCCCACGGCCGTGGGCTGCGTGCGCAAGCCGTTCACCGACGAGGCGATCCTCGCGGCGGCGGAGCGCGCGCTTCAGGTCTGAGGGTTGGAGGCGAGGAGGAACCGCAGCTAGGCGCGGCTGAGCGCCGTTGCGGGGATCTCGACGCGGGCCTTCAGCCCCTCGGGCTGCCAGTCGCGCTCGATCCGGCCGCCCATCTGGCGCACGACGCTGAGTTCGATCAGCTGGCTGCCGAAGCCGTCGCTGGCGGGCGGTTCGATGCGCGGGCCGCCGCGCTCCTGCCATTCCAGCCAGGTCGTCTGGCCGTCGCTGTCGGAGGTGATGGTCACCTGGCCTTCGGGGGCGGAGAGCGCGCCGTACTTGGCCGCGTTGGTCGCCAGTTCGTGGAACAGCAGGGCGAGCGGGGTGGCCGAACGATCGTCGATCGCAATGTCGCGCCCGGTGATGTCCACGCGCTCGACATAGGCGGCGAGCAGTTCGCGCAGCATGCCGGTCAGGCTGTTGTGCGGTGCTGCGGGGCGTGACGCTTCGCTGTGCGGACGGACGAAATCGTGAGCGCGGCCAAGGGCGCGGATGCGCTGGCGCAGGTCGTCGGCCGCCTCGCGGAATTCGGGGCGGTGGCGGGTGGAGAAGGTGATCAGCCCGCTGATGACCGAAAAGATGTTCTTGATGCGGTGGCTCAGCTCCTGCGAGATGACCTCGCGCTGGACCTGCAGCATCTTCTGGTCGTGAATGTCGGTGCAGGTGCCGAACCAGCGGGTGATCTGCCCGCGATCGTCGCGCATGGGGAGCGCCCGGCCGAGCGTCCAGCGGTACTCGCCGGCAGCGTTGCGCAGGCGGTATTCGATCTCGTAGGGTTCGCCGGTGTCGAGCGAGTGGCGCCAGAGCGCCCAGGCGCGCGCCTGGTCATCCGGGTGAAACATGCCGTTCCACGCCTCGCCGTGGGTCGAGCCGACCGGCATTCCGGTGAACTCGTACCAGCGGGCGTTGTAGTAATCGTGGAAGCCGTCGGGCCGGGTCGACCAGACCATCTGCGGCATGGTGTCGGCCAGCAGGCGGAATTTCATGTCCTGCTCGCTGATCTCGCGGCTGGAGTTGCTGGCCTGTTCGCGGTGGGCGAGGATGGCCATGATGTTGCAGGCGAGAACCTGCAGGCCCTGGGCCTGGGTGGCGGTCAGCCCGTCGCGGGGGGCGAGGTCGATCACGCAGAGCGCGCCGAGCGGGCGGCCATCGGGCGCGGTGAGCGGCGCGCCGGCGTAGAACCGGATGCCGGGCTCGCCGGCGACCAGCGGGTTGGCCGCAAAACGGGGATCTTTCGTGGCGTCGGGAACGATCAGAATTCCGGTGCCGAGCATGGCCCGGGCGCAGAACGAGTGTTCGCGGGAGGTTTCGACTTCGCCGATGCCCTTGCGCGCGGCGAACCATTGCCGGCCCTCCTCGACGAAGCTGACCAGCGCGATCGGCGCATCGCACAGGTTCGCGGCGAAATCGGCGATCTGCCGCAGCGATTCGTCGTCAAGCAGGTCGCCCAGCGGATAGGCGGGGTGGGACTGGGTGGCGGCGGTCGGCGGCGGGGAAACGGCAGGATTGGCAGCTGGCATCGCGGTTCAGTCTCTCGCCTCGAAGACCGGATGCCAGGCCCTGCCGCCCTGTCTGCCGAATCCATGGTTGCCCCCGGCCCGGGCGACGGCCCGTCCGGACAGGCCATTGCGGCCATTCCGGCTCAACCGGCTAGCGCACGATTGGTTCCAGCGAAGGCCGGGGCGAAAAGGGTCCTGACCAAGGATGCCGCCTAGTGGTGCGCTGCGACCCTGGTGTAGGGCACGAAGGGCTTCAGGCCGACGAAGCCGTTGAAGAACCCGCTGGAGCGGCTGTGGAGCTTCACGGTATCGATGCTGCAGAGCCGGCCCGAGCCGCGCAGTTCGGTGACGAGCACGTCATCGTCCTTCAGGCTCGACGCGTTGTCGGGCACCTGGAGGTAGACGGTGCGGCCGCTGCCGTAGATGATCGCCGTGCGGTCAATGATCCGGGTCTGGCTGTTCATCCGCGGATCGATGCAATCGACCGGCTTGCCGGCGACGCGGCCTTCGAGGGCCTTGGCCAGTTCCTGCTGCGGGGTCAGTCTGGGCGCGGCGAACGCGGGGGCGGCCACGAGGCCGGCGAGCGCGGTGCCCAGAACGGCGCCGGACAGAAGCGTGGTGTTGGAATGGTTTTTCGCCATGGACCTTCTCCTCTTCGGCCAGCCTATCAGCCGAGGCTGAACCGTGGCTGACCGGCGGTAAACCGCATCGCTCCGGGGGACCTAGGCCGTGCCGCCCACCGTCAGCCCCTCGATCAGCAGGGTGGGCTGGCCGACGCCGGCGGGGACCGACTGGCCGCCCTTCCCGCAGACGCCGACCCCTTCGTCAAGCGCGAGATCGTTGCCGATCCCGGTGACGCGGGTGAGCACCGAGGGACCGTCGCCGATCAGCGTCGCCCCCTTGATCGGCGCGCCGATGCGGCCGTTCTCGACCCGGTAGGCCTCGGTGCAGGAAAAGACGAACTTGCCCGAGACGATGTCCACCTGCCCGCCCCCGAACGACTTGGCATAGATGCCGTTCTTCACGCGCGAGAGCAGTTCGGCCGGATCGTCGTTCCCCGCCTTCATGAAGGTGTTGGTCATCCGCGGCATCGGCGCGTGGGCATAGGATTCGCGGCGGCCGTTGCCGGTCGGCTCGACCCCCATCAGGCGGGCGTTGAGCCGGTCGTGGATATAGCCCTTGAGCACGCCGTCCTCGATCAGCACGGTCTCGCGCGTGGGGGTGCCCTCGTCGTCGATCGACAGAGAGCCGCGGCGCGCGGCGATGGAACCATCGTCGACCACGGTGACGCCGGGAGCGGCCACCCGTTCGCCGACGCGGCCGGAGAAGGCCGAAGTGCCTTTGCGGTTGAAATCGCCCTCCAGTCCGTGGCCGACCGCCTCGTGCAGGAGCACGCCGGGCCAGCCGGGGCCGAGCAGCACTGTCATCTCGCCGGCCGGGGCATCGACCGATTCGAGGTTCACCAGGGCCTGGCCAAGCGCGGTGTCGATCGCGCGGTTCCAGTTGGCCGGATCGAACAGGTCATCATAGAGGCGGCGGCCGCCCATGCCGAAAGTGCCGGTCTCGCGCCGGCCGTTGTGCTCGGCGACGATCGAGACGTTGAGGCGGACGAGGGGGCGCACGTCGGTGGCCACGAAGCCGTCGGGCCGGACGATCTCGACCACCGACCAGCTCGCCGCGAGCGAGGCGCTGACCTGGGCGACGCGCGGATCGCGGGCGCGGGCGGCGGCGTCGATCTGTTCGAGCAGGCGGACCTTGGCGGCAAAGTCCACCCCGTCGAGCGGGGAGGCATCGGTATAGAGGTGGCGGTTGGAGTGCTGCGGGGGCGCGGCGCGCGGGCCGGTGGCGGGATCGAGCAGCGACAGGGTTTCCCCGGCGCGGCGGATCGCGGCGGCGGAGATCTCGTTGGCGTGGGCAAAGGCGGTCATCTCGCCCGAGACGCCGCGCAGGCCGAACCCGGCGTTGCGCGAATAGTCTGCCGTCTTCAGGCGCCCGTCATCGAAGCCGAAGGCCTCGTTGGCGATGAACTGGAGGTAGAGCTCCCCGTCGTCGCAGCCCCGCAGCGTCTGGCGGGCCAGTTCCTGCGCCTCTTCAGGGGAGAGCTGGCCTGAGCGGTAGAGGAGCGAGCGGGGATCGGAGAGAGTCATGCGGGCGGATATAGGGTCGCTTCCGGCAGGCGGGAAGGGATCCTGGAGTCTTTGTTGGGGGCGCCCTTCACATCCGTGAAGGGCTTGCGGCACCGGCCGGTGCCGGCGAGGTCAGGCGCAAAGCGGCTGACCGGTCAACGCATCAATGCCCGCCCTTGAGGACGAAGCGCTTGTCGCAATAGCCGCAGTCGACGTAGCCTTTTTCGTCGATCTCCAGCCAGACGCGCGGGTGGCCCAGCGCCGAGCCGCCGCGGATGTCGGTGGCGCCGTCGCACTTTACACGGTGGTGGGTGACGGTAACGGTTTCGGGCTGGTCGCTCATGGCTGATCCGGTGCTGGAGTTCCGCATAGCCCTTTACGCAAAGCCCGCGCTGCCGCAAGAGCGCGTGCATGAGTGATGCTGCGATATCCATCCGCAACCTGGTCAAGCGCTATGCCGGTCACAAGGGCCAGCCGGGCAAGCTGGCGCTGGACGGGGTCAGCTTCGACGTGCCACGCGGGACGATCTTCGGCTTGCTCGGGCCGAACGGGGCGGGCAAGTCCACGCTGATCAACACCCTGGCCGGGCTGGTGATGAAGACCAGCGGCGAGGTTGCGATCTGGGGCTTCGACATTGACCGCGATCCCCGCAACGCCAAGCGGGCGATCGGGATCGTGCCGCAGGAGGTGGTGTTCGACCCGTTCTTCACGCCGGCCGAGGTGCTGGAGATCCAGGCCGGCTACTATGGCGTGCCGAAGGCGGCGCGGCGCACCCTGGAGCTGCTGGCGGCGGTCCACCTGACCGACAAGGCCGATGCCTATGCCCGGACCCTGTCGGGCGGGATGAAGCGGCGCCTGCTGATCGCCAAGGCGATGGTCCACACCCCGCCGGTGCTGGTGCTGGACGAGCCGACCGCCGGGGTCGACGTGGAGCTGCGGCGGCAGCTGTGGGAGCTGGTCGGCGAGCTGAACGCGCAAGGGGTGACCGTAGTGCTGACCACGCACTACCTCGAAGAGGCCGAGGAGCTGTGCGACCGGATCGCGATCATCAACCACGGCCGGCTGATCGCGGACAAGCCGACCCGCGAACTGGTCGGCATGGCGCGGGAGAAGATCGTGGTCCTGACGCTGGACCGTGAGGTTCCGGCGCTTCCCGCCCACGACGCCTTCGTCAAGGCCGAGCGAACCGGCGAGCGGACCATCGAGATCACCTTCGACAGGGACCGGATCAATGCCGGCGAAGTGCTCGGCCTGGTCCAGCAGCAGGGGCTCGGCATCGTCGACGTGACGACCCGCGAGGCGGACCTGGAGGATGTCTTCGTCCAGCTGACCAGCCGGGCTTAGGACGGGTCGCCATTCGACCCCTGCAGGGCAAAACCACCATTCTCGCTCCCGCCTGAGCCGAATGGCGACCCATCCTGGCTAAGCCGGGGCGCGGCTGGGCCTTTCGCGCTTCCACACTCCCCGGCTCCTGCGGACGATCGATTCGCTGCAGTGGCGACAGACGCCGTGGTAGGTCTTGCCGTCCCAACGGGCCTCTTCGCGTACCGGGGAATGACGGTTAAACAGACACAGGGGGATGCCCACTCGGGACCAGCGGATCTGCATGGCGTTCAGTTCCTATGCGTCTTCGTTGCGTTGCCCCCGCAACGTCTATGTATAGGTCCCTAGCCGACCGTGGGCCAGTGAAATCGGTTGCAGTGCGCCAAATTTCATTCGCGGACGCGGAACGGGCGCCGCTTGGGGGCGGGTGCCCTCCACCAGACTTTCCTTTGCCCGTCGTTTATGCCTATGCCGCCGAAAGAGCACGAAGAGAGGACAGGCGGACTTGGTGCACGACGTGATCGTGGTCGGATCGGGCGCGGCGGGGCTGACGGCGGCCCTTGCCCTGGCCGAGCGGCTGAAGGTGCTGGTCCTGGCCAAGGGATCGCTGACCAGCGGATCGACCGCCTGGGCGCAGGGCGGAATCGCCGCCGTGCTGGATGCCGGCGACACCTTCGAGGACCACGTGCGCGACACCATGGTGGCCGGCGCCGGGCTCAACCGCCGGGAAACGGTGGAGTTCGTGATCGAGCGCGCGCCGCACGCGATCGACCGCCTGGTCAAGCTGGGCGTGCCGTTCAACACCGAGGGCGCCAACCTTCACCTGACCCGCGAGGGCGGTCATTCGCACCGCCGGATCGTCCACGTCGACGATGCGACCGGCTGGGCCGTGCAGGCCGCGCTCCTGCAGGCGGCCGAGGCCAATCCCAACATCACCCTGCTGCCCGGGCGGGCCTGCATCGACCTGATCACCGGGCGGCACGAGCAGCGCTATTCCGGCTCGGGCCGGGTCTGGGGCGTCTATGCGCTGGACGAGGCCAACGGCAAGGTGGAGGCCCATGTCGCGCGGGCGACCGTGCTGGCGACGGGGGGCGCGGGGCGCGTCTACCAGTTCTCGACCGCGCCGCGCGGGGCGACCGGGGATGGCATCGCCATGGCCTGGCGCGCGGGCGCGCGGGTGGGCAACATGGAGATGATGCAGTTCCACCCCACCTGCTTCTACAACCTCGAGGTCAAGAACTTCCTGATCACCGAGGCGGTGCGCGGCGAAGGCGGGCGGCTGATCAACCCGCGCACCGGCAAGCGCTTCATGGAGTTTTACGACCCCGAGCGGATGGAGCTGGCCCCGCGCGACGTGGTGGCCCGGGCGATCGACAGCGAGATCAAGAAGTTCGGGCTCGACTATGTTCACCTCGATATCAGCCACGAGCCGGCCGACTTCGTGCGCGGGCACTTCCCGACGATCTACGAGAAGCTGCTGGGGCTGGGCCTGGACATCACGCGCAAGCCGATTCCGGTGGTGCCGGCCCAGCACTATACCTGCGGCGGGATCGTGATCGACCTTGACGGGCGGGCCGACCTGCCCGGGCTCTACGCCGCCGGCGAGTGCACCGAGAGCGGGTTGCACGGGGCCAACCGGCTCGCTTCCAACTCGCTGCTCGAATGCTTCGTCTTCGGCGAGGCGGCGGCGGCCCACATCCTGGCCAACTGGGACCAGTTCGATGCACCGCCCGGGGTGCGACCGTGGGACGAGAGCCGGGTGACCAATTCCGACGAGGAGGTGGTCATCAAGCAGAACTGGACCGAGATCCGGCGCTTCATGTGGAACTATGTGGGGATCGTGCGGACCACCCGCCGCCTGGAGCGCGCCCAGCACCGGATCAAGCTGTTGTCGGACGAGGTCAACGACTATTACGGGCACTTCCGGGTGACGACCGACCTGATCGAGCTGCGCAACCTGCTGCAGAGTGCGGACCTGATCGTGCAATCGGCGCTGCGCCGCCACGAGAGCCGGGGACTGCACTATACGCTGGACTATCCGCGCGCCGCGGCCCGTGCCGAAGACACGATCCTGGTGCCATAGGCCGCGGCCGCGCCGCCGGGGGGCCGCAGACCGGCGCCACTGCGGCCGAGGCTGCGATTTTTCCCCTTGTTCCCCGGGGGAATGTGACGTTCCCTTGGCGCGGCGCCGCCAGAGCGCCGGCACGCGGGAGACAAGGCATGACGCAGCGGCGATGGGCAAGGCGGCCCGAGGGCTCCAACTGGGGCGATTTCGGCGAGGACGACCAGCTTGGCAGGCTCAACCTGCTGACCCCCGACAAGGTGCGCGAAGGCGCCGCCGAGGTGCGCGAGGGCTTGGCCTTTTGCCTTTCGCTGCCGCTTGACCTGCCCGGCGGCAAGGGGTTCCTGGCCGGGCGCAAGCCGCCGCAGCTTTCGCCCACGGTATGGTCCGAGGGCGGCGAGGAAATGTTCAACAAGGTCTCCTCCATGCCCAACTCGCTTGACGTGTTCTGCGATGACCAGGTCACGCTGTGTCTGCAGTTCTCGACCCAGTGGGACGCCTTCAGCCATGCCGGGCAGTTCTTCGATGCCGACGGCGACGGCGAGCCGGAGATCGTCTATTACAACGGCTATCGCGGCGGCGAGCATGTGGTGGGGCGCGACGCCAGCGGCGTTCACCAGGGCGCGCTGAAGCTGGGGATCGACACCTTTGCCGAGCGCACAATCCAGGGCCGCGCGGTGATGATCGACGTGCGCTCGTACCTTGGTGACGAATGGCGCGCAGTGGACTTCGACGACATCGCCACGATCCTTGACCGGGACCGGGTGGTGATCGAGCCGGGCGACATGGTCTGCCTGCACACCGGCTTTGCCGACAAAGTGCTGGCGGCAGGCGCGGATGCGTCGCCCGAGCTGCTGGGGCGTTACCGGTCCGGCGTCGATTCGTGGGATCCGCGTGTGCTGGAATGGATCGACCGTTCGGGCATTGCCGCGCTGATCAGCGACGATCTCGCGGTCGAGGCGGTGGGGGGAGACGGCGCCCAGACCTGCTGCGACGGCGCGGCGCGGGCGATGATGCCGCTCCACGAACTGTGCCTGTTCAAGCTGGGCATTCCGCTGGGCGAGCTGTGGCAGCTGGGGCCGCTGGCGAACTGGCTGCGCGCGAACGGCCGCAGCCGCTTCCTCCTGACCGCGCCGCCGCTGCGCCTGCCGCGCGCGGTCGGCTCTCCGGCGAACGCCGTGGGAACGGTCTGACGGAAAGTGGGAGGGGCAGGCGGGAGGGGCCCTGCGGTCAGCCGCCGAGCAGCATCCGCACGCCGGCCACGATGAAGGCAGACGTTACGAGCATCATTGCCGCAGCGATGCTGGAAATTCGGGCAAGGCCCATGCGACAGTCTCCTCGTCGAAAAATCTGTCTAGCCGATGCAACCTGCCTGCGGGAGCAGGATGCGACGAACCGGCACGGCAGGGCGCGCCCGCAGACCGGTTGGCCGTTGACGCGGGAACCGGACCGGGTTGCCGGGGTGCGCAGCCCGGTGCAAAGCGGCGCCATGCGCGAATCGCCATCACTCTCCGCCGGGCCGGAGATTCGCCTGCCCGCCACGTTCTGGACGGCCGCGCTGCGCGGCGCGCGGTTCACCTGTCCGCGCTGCGGCGCCGGACGGCTGTTTCGCAGCTGGCTGAAGATCGAGCCTGAGTGCCCGGCCTGCGGCCAGGACTGGAGCGCGCAGCGGGCCGACGACTTCCCGGCCTGGATCGCGATCATCGCCTCCGGCCATATCCTTGCGCCGGTGACCATCGCGCTGGTGGCCGATTACCAGATCGGTCCGGTGACCCTGGCGCTGACCCTGATCCCGGCCTCGGCCGCGCTGGTGCTTGGCCTGCTGCAGCCGGCCAAGGGCGTGGTGATCGCGATGCAGTGGTGGCATGGGCTGCATGGCTTCGTGAAGGAGCGGCTGCCGGTTTCTGAGTGACCCGGGGACGGGCGTTCGTTCCGGTCCGTCCGACCGCAGCATGACCCAAAGCAAAAGGGGCCGGATTTCTCCGGCCCCTTTCGTTTTGTGTAGCGATCTCTTGCGAGCTTACATGCCCGAGCCCGGACCATAGGTGATTTCCACCCGGCGGTTCTGGAGTTCGCGCACGCCGTCCGCGGTCGGGACGCGCGGGTTGGTTTCGCCGAAGCCCTGGGCGGTGATCGCCCCGGCCGGGACGCCGTGGCCGGTCAAGTAGGCCTGGACAGAGGCGTTGCGGCGGTTCGAGAGGCCGAGGTTGTACTTCGGCGTGCCCGAACGGTCGGCATAGCCGGCGAGCATGATGGGAACGCTCTCGCAGTTGCCATAGGCCGTGATCGCGCTGTCGAGGATGGTTGCAGCCTCGGGCGTGATGTCCGACTTATCCCAGTCGAAGAACACGATGTAGGGGCCCTTGTTGCAGACCGGAGCCGGCGGAGGCGGCGGCGGAGGCGGGGGGGGCGGAGGCGGCGGGGGAGGCGGCGGCGGCGGGGGCGGCGGCGGAGTGGGCGCGCCGAAGTTGAACGCCAGGGTCGCCAGCAGCGAGTGGGTGTGGAGCTTGCCGCTGACCGGATCGCCGGACGTGTCCGTCAACTGCAGGCGCTCGGTGTTGAAGTAGCGATACTTCAGGCCGAGATCGATCGTCTTGGTGACCGGATAACGCACGCCGGCGAGCAGCTGCCACGCGAACCGGGTGTCATGATCATCGATGGTCGTGATGTTGAGGCCGTTTTCGAGCACACCGGCCCGACCAACGCCGGCGCCGGCGCCGGCGAAGCCTTGCAGGCCATCGTCAGGGCCGAAATCGACCAGAGCATTGGCCATGAAGCTCAGCGCATCGACGCGCCCGGCATATGTCGGGTTGCCGACAGGGGCGCCGCCATTAATGGCGAGCGACTTGATGGCCGCGCGGCGATAGCTTCCTTCCGCCTCGAGGCGGAACATGCCGAAGTCGTAACCGACGATGCCGCCAAAGTCGTAACCGGTCTTGGTATCGACTTTTACGGGGGTGCCATCGAAATCGGCGTTGACGTCCTGCATCTCGGTGGCGCCGCCATCGAGTTCGACGTACCAGGCCTTGTCGCGGGCGAGGGCCGGCGTTGCGAGGGCCGCTGAAGCAGCGGCCGCCATAAGAATGAGTTTCTTCATGATCCCCTCATTTCGGTTGGGTTCGAAAGCGCCACTAACCCGTCCGCCAATTGTGCGCAATGCACAATGGAAGGAAATGCCACCTAATTGGCGCAGAGTTGTTGCCGTAGAGCATCACTTGGCCAGGCGAAAACAAGGTCTACGCGTGCATTTTTACATGGGCTGGCCACTACAGTTAATTGCAGGAAACCAAAGGTTTTGCGCCAGGGCAGCGCAACCCTCGTTGCCAGCCGGGGATCACTGCCAAGGGCGGGCATCGCCGGGCAGGAGCCGCTCGATCTGTTCGAGCCGCCGGGCCTGGCGGGATTCCAGGGTCAGGGTGAGTATCGGCTGGGGGCGGGCGACGAACTGGCGCGGTGACCTGCCGAACAGCTTGGTGAACTCGCGGATCAGGTGGCTTTGGTCGTAGAAGCGCAGGGCGAGTTCATCGGCCTCGGCGCTGTCGGCCACGCCGCGCAGGTGGCTGGCCATGTCGAGCAGGCGCGCCCGGCGCAGGACCTGCTTGGGCGGCAGGCCGAAATCGCGGCGCACGATCCGTTCGAGCCCGCGCTGGCTGATCCCGCAGGAGCGGGCAAAGTCGGCGATGTTCGCCTGGGGGTCAGTGAAGGCCAGCGCCTCGAACCGGGCCGTGACCGGATCGGGCCTGCGCCCGCCTTCGGCCGCGACGCCATGGCGGATCAGCTCTTCCAGCGCGCGCAGCCAGGCCTCGGGATCGCCCAGCGGTTCGAGCGCCCCCAGTGCCTGGAGAGCCTGCGTCCCGCCCAGCCCGATCTCGTCGCAGTGCAACAGGTTGTCGATGTAGTCCGCCGTGTCGATCCCGCGCATGGCGTGGCCGCTGCCCGGCCTGAGGGTAAAGCCGACGCTGATGAAGCTGCCCGTCACCGACACCGGCATCAGCCGCGACTGCGGGCCGAAGAACAGCGCGGCGCGTTCGTAGCGGCGGGGGCCGTCAGCTGTCTGCGCCTCCCACAGGCCCTTGAGCTGGACCCGCACGGTGGCCGCATCGTTGAACAGGCCGCAGTCCACCCGGTGGCCGGGCGGGGCATCGACCATCGTGGCGTAGAGCCGGCCGATCCACGGCGCGAGGTCGGGCGAGGGAGCGCGGTTGTAGGACAGCGGCTGGCCGGACCGTGTAGACCCGTTGAGCGGGTGGATGGCCGGATCAACAGCGGGTTTGGCCTGCTTGCGCATCGATTCCCCTGGCTGGCCGACAGAATGGACGGTCCGTCCAGTTCACCTATAGCGCAATCCTAACCAAGGGAAGGGGGTGTATTGGGTATCTGTCGGCAGGGTGTGCTGGCATGCTGCAACGTCCACGCGCGCGCCTGTGCCCTTGACCCGGGCGGCAGGAGCGGGGCAGAGCCGGGGAATGAAGCTTGACGACGACCTTGCCCTTGCCCTGCGCCTCGCGGATGCCGCCGGCGAGGCGATCCGCCCCTATTTCCGTGCGCCGTCCGGCGTGGAGCGCAAGGGCGATGCGACCCCGGTGACCTTGGCCGACCGTGCCGCCGAGGGGGCGATGCGGCGGCTGATCAAGGCCGAGAGCCCGCGCGACACGATCATCGGCGAGGAGTTCGGGGCCGAGGCCGGGACGTCGGGCCGCAGCTGGGTGCTCGATCCGATCGACGGGACGGCGGGGTTCCTTGCCGGGCGGCCGCTGTTCGGCACGCTGATCGCGCTGGTGGTGGAAGGCTGGCCGGTGCTGGGAATCATCGACCAGCCGATCCTGGGCGAGCGCTGGGTGGGCGTGAGCGGGCGGCCGACCACGTTCAACGGCAAGCCCGCGCGCACCCGCGCCTGCCGCGAACTGGCCGAGGCAACCCTGGCGACGACCGGGCCGCACTATTTCGACGACCACGACGGCGCTCACTTCATGGGCCTGGCCGCGAAGACCGACCACCGCCGGATGGTGATGGGCGGGGACTGCTATAACTATGCGATGCTGGCGAGCGGCCAGCTTGACCTCGTCTGTGAGGCGAACCTGCAGCTGCACGACTGGGCCGCGCTGGTCCCGGTGGTCGAGGGTGCGGGCGGGACGATGTGCGACTGGAACGGCGATCCGCTGCACGCTGGGTCTTCCGGCCACGTCCTTGCGCTTGGCGATCCGGCCCGGCTGGAGGACGTGATCGGCGCGCTCGCCTGCGCGCACTGACGCCTTGGCGGGCCTGCGCACCTTCTTCTTCTATGGCACGCTGCTGGCGGGGAGCGCCAACCCGGTGGCGCGCGCAGTCCACCGGCGGCTGGGGCCGGGGCGGCCGGGCGTGGTCTCGGGCGGTCTGTTCGCGATCGGCGATGCGGACGGGTGGTATCCGGCGCTGCTGCAGGGCGAGGGTGCGGTGCGGGGCATGGTCCACTCGGCGGCGGCGGGGTTTTCGGACGCTGACCTTGCGGCAATGGACGCCTATGAGGGCGCGGACTACCGGCGCGCCAGCATAGAGGTGCGGTGCGGCGGCGAGCGGATCCAGGCGCAGGCCTGGGTCTGGCGCGCGGCCCTGCCGGAGGGCGCGCGGCTCCTGCCGGACGGGGACTTTGCGGCGTTCCTGAGGCGTGAGGGGGTGCCCGGCTATTCGCCGCGCGGCTGACGGCGGGCGAGCTGGACGGCGAATCTCTTGCCTTGGGCGCGGTTTGCCGTTAGGGGCCCGCCCTTCATTGACACGGAATCGATGATCTGCCTGGCTATCTAGGGCTGCCATGGCTGATCGGACGTGTCTCACCTGAGGAGACGAAAATGCCCAAGCTCAAGACGAAGAGCGGCGTTAAGAAGCGCTTCAAGCTCACCGCCACCGGCAAGGTGAAGCACGGCGTGGCCGGCAAGCGCCACCGCCTGATCAGCCACAACGGCAAGTACATCCGCCAGAACCGCGGCACTGAAGTGATCTCCGACGCCGATGCGAAGGTGATCAAGAAGTGGGCGCCCTACGGGCTGAACTGAGGAGCGCTGACCAATGAGCCGTATCAAGCGTGGTGTTACCACCCGTGCCAAGCACAAGCGGATTCTCGATCAGGCGAAGGGCTATCGTGGCCGTCGCAAGAATACGATCCGCGTCGCCCGCCAGGCCGTCGAAAAGGCCGGCCAGTATGCCTATCGCGACCGCAAGGTTAAGAAGCGTTCGTTCCGCGCCCTGTGGATCCAGCGCATCAATGCCGCCGTCCGCGCCGAGGGTCTGACCTATTCGCAGTTCATCCACGGCACCAAGCTGGCCGGGATCGAGCTGGACCGGAAGGCCATGGCTGACCTCGCCATGAACGAGGGCGGCGTGTTCACCGCGATCATCGCCCAGGCGAAGGCCGCGCTGCCGGCCGCCTGAGCGGACTGCACGAGACAAACGAAAAGGGCGCGGGCAGCAACCCGCGCCCTTTTTGTTGGTGGGAGAGGGGGCGAGGGCCGGAGATGGTTTCACGCCTTCGCGGGAATGACGAAGTTGGGTAGTCATTCCGGTAGGTGTCTTCGTCATCCCCGCGAAGGCGGGGATCCAGCTGGGGGGCTGGCCTGATCCGCGATGTGTTCGATCCTTGCGTCTACTTGCTGGCGTCACATCGGAACGGCACGCTCTATGTCGGCGAGACGAGTAACCTGCTGCAGCGGCTGCAACAGCATCGCGAAGGGCGGCTGGGCGGGTTCACGAGGGGCCACGGCGTGCACCGGCTGGTCTGGTTCGAGCAGCATGCGACGATGGAGCACGCGATCCTGCGGGAAAAACGCATCAGGAAATGGAACCGGGCATGGAAGGTCCGCCCGATAGAGGAGGGCAATCCCGACTGGCGCGATCTGGCGCCTGACTTTGGCTTTGCGGGCTCGCCCTCGACGAGGGTGGTGCGGGTGAGGGATTCAGATGGATCCCCGCCTTCGCGGGGATGACGAAGATTTGGAGGGGTCTGGGGCGGTTCGATTGCCCCTTTGCCCCGGACGCGGATCGTTTAAAGGCGGCTGCGCAGATGGATTCCCGCCCATGCGGGGATGACGAGGGTTTATGAGCGACGACACCAATTCCGCGCTGGCGGAGATCGAGGGCGCAGCGACGCTTGAGGCGCTGGAAGAACTGCGCGTGAAGCTGCTCGGCAAGGCGGGCACCATCACGGCTAAGCTCAAGACGCTGGGCGCGATGAGCCCTGAGGAGCGGCAGGCCGAAGGGCCGAAGATCCATGCGTTGCGCGAACGCGTGACTGCGGCCCTTGCCGAACGCAAGGCGGCGCTGGAGGGGGCGGCGCTGGAGGCGCGGCTGGCGACGGAGACGGTGGACCTTTCGCGGCCGGCGCCGGAACTGCCGCGCGGTTCGGTCCATCCGGTGTCGCAGGTGATGGACGAACTGGCGGAGATCTTCGCCGACCTGGGCTTTGCCGTGGCGAGTGGGCCGGAGATCGAGGACGACTGGCACAACTTCACCGCGCTCAACATGCCCGAGAGCCATCCCGCCCGGGCGATGCACGACACGTTCTACTTCCCCGACGCCGGCCCCGAGCAGGGCGGCGCGGCGACGCGGATGCTGCTGCGCACTCACACCAGCCCGGTGCAGATCCGCACCATGCTGAAGGAAGGAGCGCCGCTGCGGATCATCGCCCCGGGGCGGGTCTACCGTTCGGACAGCGATGCCACTCACACGCCGATGTTCCACCAGGTCGAGGGGCTGGTGATCGACAAGGGCATTCACCTTGGCCACCTGAAGTGGACGCTGGAGACATTCCTCAAGGCCTTCTTCGAACGCGAGGACATCGTGCTGCGGCTGCGGCCGAGCTACTTCCCGTTCACCGAGCCTTCGGTGGAGGTCGACGTGGGCTTTGCGCTGGTCGCCGGCCAGGACGGAAAGAGCCGGCGGGTTCTGGGTGGTTCTGGCGATGCGCCGGGGCATGGCTGGATGGAGCTTCTGGGCAGCGGCATGGTCAACCGCCGGGTGATAGCCTTCGGCGGGCTCGATCCCGACGAGTGGCAGGGCTTTGCCTTCGGCATCGGGGTCGACCGGCTCGCCATGCTGAAATACGGCATGGACGACCTGCGGGCCTTCTTCGACGGCGACCAGCGCTGGCTGGCGCACTACGGCTTTTCCGCGCTCGATGTGCCGACCCTGTCGGGCGGCGTGGGCACCCCGGCGTAAGGAGCGCGATACCATGAAGTTCTCGCTTTCCTGGCTGAAGGACCACCTCGACACCGCCGCGACGGTGGAGGAGATCGCCGCCACGCTGAACGCCATCGGGCTGGAGGTCGAGGGGATCGAGGATCCCACCGCCAAGCTTGCCGGGTTCCGCGTTGCCCGCGTGCTGACCGCCGAGAAACACCCGCAGGCCGACAAGCTGCAGGTGCTGACGGTCGACACCGGAGAGGGGGCGCCGCTGCAGGTCGTCTGCGGGGCGCCGAACGCGCGGGCCGGGCTGGTCGGTGTGCTGGGCACGGCCGGGGCCGTGGTTCCGGCCAATGGCATGGTGCTGAAGGTCGCGGCGGTGCGGGGGGTCGAGAGCAACGGGATGATGTGCTCGACCCGCGAGCTGGAGCTAGGCGACGATCACGACGGGATCATCGAGCTGCCGGCCGACGCGCCGGTCGGCACGCCCTTTGCCGAATACCATGGGGCGGACCCGGTGTTCGACGTGGCGATCACGCCGAACCGGCCGGACTGCCTCGGCGTCTACGGCATCGCGCGCGATCTTGCTGCGGCGGGGCTGGGGGTGCTGAAACCGATCGAGGCGGCGCCGGTGGCGGGTGGGTTCGCCTGCCCGGTCGAGATCCGCACCGACGATCCCGAGGGCTGTCCGGCGTTCTACGGCCGGGTGATCCGGGGGGTGACCAACGGCGCCTCGCCGGCCTGGCTGCAGGACCGGCTGAAGAGCGCGGGGCAGCGGCCGATCTCGGCGCTGGTCGACCTCACCAACTATGTGATGCTGGCCTATGGCCGGCCGGCCCATGCCTATGACCTGGCGAAGCTGAGCGGCGCGGTCGTCGCGCGGCGGGCGCGTGCGGGCGAGAGCGTGACGGCGCTCAACGGCAAAGACTATGCGCTGAGCCCGGAGATGACGGTGATCGCCGACGCGGCCGGGGTGCATGACATTGCCGGGATCATGGGCGGCGAGCATTCGGGCTGCAGCGAGACGACGACCGACGTCCTGCTGGAGATCGCCTATTTCGATCCCGAGCGGATCGGGGCGACCGGACAGGCGCTCAACCTCACCTCGGACGCGCGCAGCCGGTTCGAGCGCGGGGTGGACCCGCAGTTCCTCGATGCGGGGCTGGAGCTGCTGACCGGGCTGATCCTCAGGACCTGCGGCGGCGAGGCGAGCGCGGTGGTGCGCGCCGGCCAGCCGCCGGTGGAGACCGCCAGGGTGGCCTATGACCCGGCGCTGGCCGAGACGCTGGGCGGGGTAGCGATCCCCGAGGGCGAGCAGAAGCGCATCCTTGGCGCGCTGGGCTTTGCGGTGAGCGAGGACTGGACAGTGACGGCGCCGGGCTGGCGGCCGGACGTGGCGGGCGCTCCCGACATCGTCGAGGAGGTCGTGCGGATCTGGGGCCTGGACAATATCGAGAGCGTCGCCCTGCCGCGCATGGACGGCGTGGCCCGTCCGACGGCGACCCCGGCGCAGAAGCTGGAGCGGCGCCTGCGCCGCGCGGCGGCGGCGCGTGGGCTGAACGAGGCGGTGACCTGGTCCTTCCTGCCCGCGGCCGAGGCGGAGGCATTTGCCGGGCAGAGGCTGTGGGTGCTGGAAAACCCGATCAGCGAGGACATGAAGGCGATGCGCCCCTCGCTGCTGCCGGGGCTGCTGATGGCGGCGAGCCGCAACGCGGCGCGCGGAGGCTCCTCGCTGCGGCTGTTCGAGATCGGCCGGCGCTATCTGCGCGGGGCCGACGGGGCGAGCGACGAGCGGCTTTCGCTGGCCGTGGTGCTGGCGGGCGAGCGCACGCCGCGCGGCTGGGCGACGGGCAAGGCGCAGGACTTCGACGCCTTTGACGCCAAGGCCGAGGCTCTGGCCCTGCTGGCCGAGGCCGGCGCGTCGGTGGACAGCCTGCAGGTGATGGGAGAGGCGGGCGCGCAGTTCCATCCGGGCCAGTCCGCCACGCTGCGGCTCGGGCCCAAGACCGTGCTGGCGCGGTTCGGGATGATCCACCCGGCGACGGCGAAGGCGTTCGACATCGCCGGGCCGGTGGCGATGATCGAGCTGTTCCTCGACGCGATCCCCGGCAAGCGTGGGGCAGCTTCGTTCGCCCGCGCCGCCTATGCGCCGCCGGCGCTGCAGGCGGTGACCCGCGACTTCGCCTTCCTGGTCGACGCAGCGGTGCCGGCGGGCGACCTGGTGCGGCTGGTCAGGGGCGCGGACAAGGCCAACATCATTGCCGCGCGGCTGTTCGACGACTTTGCCGGGGCCGGCGTGCCCGAGGGCAAGCGTTCGCTGGCGGTCGAGGTTACGCTCCAGCCGCAGGACAAGTCCTATGGCGAGGCCGAGCTCAAGGCGATTGGCGACAGGATCACGGCGGCGGCGGCCAAGGTGGGGGCCCAGCTGCGCGGGTGAGGCACGAAGCACCCTGAAGCGCGTTCGGCAGGACGGGCCTCAGATGTGGGAGTGCGCAGGATGACCGCGACCGACCTTGTCTCCATCGCCTCCGACCGGATCACGGCGCGGGTCAATCCGCTCGGCGCGGAGCTGTGGTCGTTGCAGGACGCGGACGGGCGCGAGTACATGACGAGCGCCGACCCGGCGTTCTGGACCGGGCACGCGCCGATCCTCTTCCCGATCGTCGGCGCGCTGCGGCACGGGCGCTATCGCATCGGCGAGCGCGAGTGGCACCTGCCCAAGCATGGCTTTGCCCGGACCAGCCGGTTCGACCTTGCCGCGAGGGGTGAGGATTTCGTGCGCTTCGGGCTGATGGACAGCGCGGAGACGCTGGCGGTCTACCCGTTCCCCTTCGTGCTGGTGATCGAGTTCCGGATCGAGGGGGACACGCTGCACATGAAGGCGATGGTGGCGAACCGGGGGGAAGCGCCGATGTGGTGCTCGTTCGGGTTTCACCCGGCCTTTGCCTGGCCGCTGCCGGGCGGGGCGGCCAAGGAGGAGCATCGGATTGTCTTCGCCGAGGAGGAAGCGGAGCCGATCCGCCGCATCGATGGGCCAAGCGGGCTTTTGCTGCCCGAGCGGTTCGACACGCCGGTGGTCGGCCGGGAGCTTGCGCCCGACGCCGCGCTGTTCGAGGCCGACGCGCTGATCTGGGACCGGCTGGCGAGCCGTTCGGCCACGTTCGGGGCCGAGGGCGGGGGCCGGCTGGAGATCGAGTTTCCCGATACGCCGACGCTGGGCGTCTGGCAGAAGCCCGGCGCGGACTTCCTGTGCATCGAGCCGTGGCAGGGGATTGCCGATCGGATCGACTGGGACGGCGACTTTCGCTTCAAGCCGGGCGTGGTCGAGCTGGCGGCCGGGGCCAGCCGGACCTTCCGGATGGACGTGCGGGTGGTGCCGGGTTGAGCCCAGTTGCGGCAAGGCCGGGTTCCGGGCAGGCTGCCGGGATGGACGAGCTCATCACGATTGCCTCAGGCCAGCTGACCGCGCGGATCAGTGCGCGCGGGGCGGAACTGCGTTCGCTGTGCGATGCGGCGGGGCGGGAATACCTGATCGACGCGGAGGCGGGCGCGCTGTTCGGCCATGCGCCGCTGCTGTTCCCGATCTGCATGGCGCTGCGCCACGGGTGTTACCGGATCGGCGGGCGGGAGTGGCCGCTGGGCGTGCATGGCTTTGCCGGTTCGAGCCGGTTCGATCTTGCCGAGCTTGGCCCGGGCCATGCGCGTTTCACCCTGACCGACAGTGCGGAGACGCTGGCGGTCTATCCGTTCCGCTTCGTGCTGGCGGTCTTGTTCCGTGTGGAGGAGGACGTGCTGCGGGTCGAGGCGGTGGTGGCGAACCGGGGGGAGGAGCCGCTGTGGTTTTCCTTCGGCTTCCACCCGGCCTTTGCCTGGCCGCTCCCCGGCGGCGCGGCCAAGGAGGACCACCGCATCGTCTTTGCCGAAGCGGAGCCGGGGCCGGTGCGGCGGGTCGATCCGGCGAACCTCCTCATGCTGCCCGAGCGGTTCGACAGCCCGGTGGAGGGCCGGGTGCTGGCGCCGCGCTCGGAGATGTTCGAGGCCGGGGCCATGATCTTCGAGCGGCTGGCGAGCCGGTCGCTGTCCTTCGGGGCCGAGGGCGGAAGCCGCGTGGAGATGGCCATGCCCGATACCGGGATGCTCGGCCTGTGGCAGATGCCGGGGGCGGACTTCCTGTGCATCGAGCCGTGGCAGGGCCTGTCCGACCCGATCGACTGGGAGGGCGATTTCCGCTTCAAGCCTGGCGTGGTGGAACTGGACGCAGGGGCCGGCCGGGCTTTCCGCATGGACCTTCGCGTCATCCCAGTCTAACGGCGCGGGCCATGAGCAAGTCCAATTCCCGGCGCACCTTTGCGATCATTTCCCACCCCGACGCGGGCAAGACCACGCTGACCGAAAAGCTGCTGCTGCAGGGCGGCGCGATCCACCTGGCCGGCGAGGTCAAGGCGCGCGGCGCGGCGCGGCGGGCGCGGTCTGACTGGATGAAGATCGAGCAGCAGCGCGGGATTTCCGTGACCAGCTCGGTGATGACCTTCCAGAAAGACGGGATCACCTTCAACCTGCTGGATACGCCGGGGCACGAGGACTTTTCCGAAGATACCTACCGCACGCTGACCGCCGTCGATTCGGCGATCATGGTGATCGACGCCGCCAAGGGCATCGAGCCGCAGACGCGCAAGCTGTTCGAGGTGTGCCGGATGCGTTCGGTGCCGATCATCACCTTCATCAACAAGGTCGACCGCGAGGGGCGCAGCCCGTTCGAGACGCTGGACGAGGTGGCCGACGCGCTGGCGCTTGACGTCGTGCCGATGTCGTGGCCGGTGGGCATGGGGGGGACCTTCCAGGGCGTGCTCGACTTTGCCAGCGGCAAGGTCAGCCGGCCGGAGGGCGACAGCCGCGAGTTCCTGGGCAGGGTCGAGGAGATGCCCCTGCCGGACGAGGTGGCCGAGGAGGTCGAGTTGGCCCAGGGGGGCTACCCGGAGTTCAGCCTCGAGGCCTATCGCCACGGCGACATGACGCCGGCCTATTTCGGATCGGCGCTGAAGAACTTCGGGGTGGCCGAGCTGATTGACGCGATCGCGCGGTTCGCCCCGCCGCCGCGTCCGCAGAATTCCGACCAGGGCGAGGTCAGCCCGGAGCGTTCCGACGTGACCGGGTTCATCTTCAAGGTCCAGGCCAACATGGACCCGCAGCACCGCGACCGGATCGCCTTCATGCGGATGGTCTCGGGCACGTTCAGGCGGGGGATGAAGCTGACCCCGTCGGGACTCGGCAAGCCGATCGCGGTTCATTCGCCGATCCTGTTCTTCGCGCAGGACCGGGAGATCGCCGACACGGCCGAGGCCGGCGACATCATCGGCATTCCCAACCACGGCACGCTGCGGGTGGGCGACACGCTGAGCGAGAGGAACGACCTGCGCTTCACCGGCCTGCCCAACTTCGCGCCGGAAATCCTGCGCCGGGTGGCGCTGAAGGATCCGACCAAGACCAAGCAGCTGAGGAAGGCGCTGGACGACCTGTCGGAAGAGGGCGTGATCCAGGTGTTCTATCCCGAGATCGGGGCGCAGTGGATCGTCGGCGTGGTCGGCCAGCTGCAGCTCGACGTGCTGATCAGCCGGCTCGAGGCCGAATACAAGGTGGAGGCGGTGCTGGAGGAAAGCCCGTTCGACACGGCGCGCTGGCTGAAGGGAACCGAGGCGGCGCTGAAGGGCTTTGCCGACTTCAACATGGCGAACCTGGCCAAGGACCGCGACGGCGATCCGGTGTTCATGGCACGGTCGGCCTGGGACGTGGGATACCAGCAGGAGCGCAATCCCGAGCTGACCTTCAGCGCCGTGAAGGAGCGCTGAGACGGGCTGGAGCGGGGGCGCCCCGGGCCTGCAGGGGACTTGCACGATGGCTGCATCGGGTGACAATCGCGCCATGGAACTGACCTTCGCCAGCTACAACATCCACAAGGCGGTGGGGCTTGACCGGCGGCGCGATCCCGACCGGATCATCAACGTCCTGCGCGAGATCGACGCAGACGTGATCGCCCTGCAGGAGGCGGACCGGCGGTTCGGCCAGCGGGCCAGCGTCCTGCCCCGCGCGAGCCTTGACGATCATACGCCATGGCGGCCGGTCGCGGTCAACCAGCGGCCGGATTCGATCGGCTGGCACGGCAACGCCCTGCTGGTGCGGCGCTCGATCGAGGTGGCCGAGGCGGGGATCGTGCCCCTGCCGACGCTGGAGCCGCGCGGGGCGATATGGGCGGATCTGGTGGTGGAGGGGCTGCGGGTGCGGGTCGTGGGGATGCACCTTGACCTGTCCGGACTGCGGCGACGCCAGCAATTGCGGACCGTGCTGGCCCACGTGGCGGACTGCGGGCCGGCCTGTCCGACCGTGCTGCTCGGCGATTTCAACGAGTGGGCGCGCCACGGTGGCGCGCTGGCCGAATTGCACCAGCCGGCCTGGCAGGTGCTGGCCCCGGGGCGCAGCTTTCCGAGCCGGCGGCCGGTGGCCATGCTGGACCGGATCGTGGTGTCGGACGGGTGCGTGGTCCAGCGGTGCGGGGCGCACCATAGCGCGCTGGCGACGGTGGCTTCGGACCATTTGCCGGTATTTGCCCGCATCGGGTTGCCCAAAATTTAGGCAGCTTGCCCATGATTCAGGCGAGCTGTTTCGCACTTGCGGCATGGCGTGGGACCCGGATGCCGGATTCCTAACGAATCCCTAAACTGGCACGGTGCTTGCGAAAGGATGGCTGCCGGCAACGGGACCGGTAGGCTCCAGGGGGCACAGATGAAATTCATCATCGCCATCATCAAGCCGTTCAAGCTCGACGAGGTCCGCGAGGCTCTCGGCGCCATTGGCGTCGCAGGGATGACCGTATCCGAAGTCAAGGGTTTCGGACGGCAAAAAGGCCAGACGGAAATCTACCGCGGCGCAGAATATTCCACCAACATGTTGCCCAAGGTAAAGCTCGAGATCGCGGCGGCGGACAGCCTTGCGCCGCAGATCGTCGAGACAATCCAGCAAGTTGCCAGCACCGAGGCCATCGGTGACGGCAAGATCTTCGTGCTCGACCTGGCGGAGGCGGTTCGTATCCGCACCGGCGAGGCGGGCGACACCGCGCTTTGAGGGGCAGGAGGGAAACCACCATGATCCGTAAGATAGCTTACGGCGCTGGCGCGATCGGAGCTTCGCTCTTTGCCGCCACCGCTGCTTTCGCGCAGGAGGCCACGGCCGCTGCGACCGATGCGGCCACCAGCGCCGCCGCCGCGGCCACCACTGCCGCCGCAACCGCGACCAGCACCCTGATCGCCGCGCCGACCGATACGGCGGCGATGGTCAACAAGGGCGATACCGCCTGGATGCTGGTCTCCTCGGCCCTGGTGCTGATGATGAGCATTCCGGGCCTGGCCCTGTTCTATGGCGGCCTCGTGCGCACTAAGAACATGCTGAGCGTCTGCATGCAGGTGTTCATGATCGTGTCGATCGCCGGCCTGGTCTGGGCCTGCTGGGGCTACTCGCTGGCCTTCACCGGCGGCTCGACGCCGTTCGTCGGCGGTCTGTCCAAGGCCTTCCTGATGGGCGTGACGGGCAGCTCGAACGCCGCGACCTTCTCGAACAACGTTTACATCCCCGAGCTGGTCTACATGGTGTTCCAGATGACCTTCGCGATGATCACTCCGGCGCTGATCGTCGGTGCCTTCGCGGAACGCGTGAAGTTCACCCCGCTGATGATCTTCATGGTTTTGTGGATGACCGTGGTCTATTTCCCGATCGCGCACATGGTGTGGTACTGGGCCGGGCCGGACTTCCTTGCGGCCAACCCGTCGGACGCCGGCTACCTGTTCCAGCTGGGCGCTCTCGACTTCGCCGGCGGCACCGTGGTGCACATCAACGCCGGTATCGCGGGCCTGGTCGGCTGTCTGATGATCGGCAAGCGCGTCGGCTTCGGCAAGGAAGCCACCCCGCCGCACTCGCTGACCATGACCATGATCGGCGCCTCTCTGCTGTGGGTGGGCTGGTTCGGCTTCAACGCCGGATCCAACCTTGAAGCCAATGGTGTGACCGGCGTTGCCTTCGTCAACACCATGCTGGCCACCTGCGCGGCCGCCGTCTCCTGGTCGGTGATCGAGCAGCTGCACCACGGCAAGCCTTCGATGCTGGGCGGCGCCACCGGTGCTGTCGCGGGCCTCGTCGCGATCACCCCGGCTTCGGGCTTCGGCGCGCCGATGACCTCGATCGTCCTTGGCCTGCTCGTCTCGCCGGTCTGCTACTTCTTCGTCTCGGTGGTGAAGAACAAGCTGAAGTACGACGACACGCTCGACGTGTTCGGCGTGCACTGCGTGGGCGGCATCTTTGGCGCCATTGCCACCGGCATCGTGGCCGATCCGGCTCTCGGCGGCCAGGGCTTCTTCGACTACACGAAGTTCCCCGCGGTCCCCGGTACCTACGACATGGCCGCCCAGGTGGTCATCCAGATCAAGGCGGTCCTGCTGACCCTGGTCTGGTCGGGCGTGGGTTCGGCCGTGCTCTACTTCATCGTCGACAAGGTCTTCGGTCTTCGTCCGACGGAGGAAGCCGAGCGTGAGGGCCTCGACATCACCGAGCACGGTGAACGGGCCTACAACTACTAAGTACCTACCTGAGTTTGGCGGGGCCGGAGGTTTCCTCCTCTCCTCCCCTTCGGACCCGCCATCCGCAACGTTCCTCCTGCGAACGCAAACTGACCCGGAGCCAGCCGCTCCGGGTCTTTTTTATGGGCAAGAGAGGAATACAGCGCGTGGCGGTGCGCCGGCCCTTGCACCGAACGTTGTGCGGGCGGCCCCCTCCCCATCGGCTCTGTCGGCCCGGAGGCGCCGAGTCGGGAGGCCGTGTGTCGGGAGGGCCCGTGTTTGCGAAGTTCAGCCCGCGCGCGAGGCGAGCATGTCGACCAGGGCGCGGATCGGGGACAGGTCGTAGCCGGCCTGAGCGGCGGCGGCGCTGAGCTCGTCGGGGTCTGCACCGGTGGAGGCTTCGGCGAGCGCCCAGAGCAGGGTCGAGCGGGTGCCGGAGCGGCAATAGGCCAGCACCGGGCCGGTCGCGCCTTCGAGAGCCCTGGCCATGGCGGCCACCTGGGGTTCGCTGAAGCCGGCGTGGGTGACGGGAATCGCGACATAGGCGATGCCGGCGGCGCGGGCGGCGGCCTCGATCTCGGCACCCGGGGTCTGGGCGGGCTCCTCCATTTCGGGCCGGTTGTTGACGATCAGGGTCACGCCCATGGCGCGGGCGAGCTCCACGTCCGGCAGGCCGATCTGTGGGCTGGCGTAGACGCCTTCGACGATCTTGCGGAACATGGGCTTATCCTTCCAGCGCCCGGGCTTTCGCCCGGCGGTTGCGGCCTACGATGTTCAGGCATTCGACGGCAGCCGAAAAGCCCATGGCGGCATAGACATAGCCTTTGGGGATGTGAACCCCGAAGCCATCGGCGAGCAGCACGAGGCCGATCATCACCAGGAAGGCGAGGGCGAGCATGACGAGGGTGGGGTTCTTCTCGATGAAACGGGCGAGCGGATCGGCCGCGACCAGCATGATGCCGACCGTGACGACGACGGCGGTGATCATGATCGGCACCTCGTCGGTCATCCCGACGGCGGTGAGGATCGAATCGATCGAAAACACGAGGTCCAGCGCAATGATCTGGGCGATGGCCGAGGCGAAGCCGAGCGAGACGCCGCCCTTGTCGTGATCGAGCAGCTCGCCTGAACTGCGTTCGGGATCCATGTTGTGGTGGATTTCCTTGGTCGCCTTCCACAGCAGGAACAGGCCGCCGGCGATGAGGATCAGGTCCCGGCCGGACAAAGCCGTTTCGAAGCTCGGTTCGCCATGAGCGCCGGGCGCGCCGGCAAGGCCCAGATCGAACAGCGGGGTCTGCAGAGTGACGATCCAGCCGATCAGCAGGAGCAGGGCAATGCGCATGATGAGCGCCAGGGCCAGGCCGATCCGGCGCGCCTGCTGCTGCTGAGCAGCCGGCAGCTTGTTCGAGAGGATGGCGATGAACACCAGGTTGTCGATCCCCAGCACGATTTCAAGCGTGATCAGGGTGACGAGCGCGATCCACGCTTCCGGCTGCGACATGAGGGCAAGGATATCCATCCCGGCTGTGTGCCAAGCCCGTGGCAGGCTGACAAGGTGGGTTGGGCGCGGAACGCCGACAGGGCTCGCGGGAGGCGGCCCTGCAATTTCCAATCCTTGAGTCGGAATCTGTTCGCGCTGGACCGCAAATTGAGCTATGCGGGAAGATGCAGAGGATAGGGTTCCGCTTTGGCGGTGCCGCTTGCCCTGTTTCCCGGCGGGTTTCGTCCGCACCGCCGGGGCGATCTTGAAGGGGGCGAAGCGAAGGTAAGTTCGGGTTTATGGGTTTCGATAGAGGACGTCGCGGCAAGGGTCGCGACAAGCGGGACGGTTTCGGCGAAGAAAGTTTTGACCCGTTCTACGGCGGCGGCGGTGGCTTCGGCGGTGGGGACCGCGGCGGCTTCGGCGGTGGGGACCGCGGCGGCTTCGGCGGTCCGCGCGGTGGCGGCGGTGGCGGCGGCGGCTTCGGCGGCGGCGATCGGGGGGGCTTCGGCGGCCCGCGCGGCGGCGGTGGCGGCGGCTTCGGCGGCCCGCGCGGCGGCGGCGGTGGCGGCGGCATGCCGGCCCAGGTCGTTGGCCAGGGCAAGGGAACCGTAAAGTTCTTCAACGCCCAGAAGGGTTTCGGCTTCATTCAGCGTGAAGATGGCGGCGAGGACGTGTTCGTTCACATCTCGGCCGTGGAACGCGCCGGTCTGGAAAGCCTGGCGGAGGGTCAGGGCCTGGAGTTCACCCTGGTCGATCGCGGCGGCAAGGTGTCCGCCAGCGACCTCGTGGTGGTGGGCGATGTCATCCCCGCGCAGAAGCGCGAGGCGGCGCCGCAGCGCCAGCTGACCGGCGAAAAGGCCACGGGCACGGTGAAGTTCTTCAATTCGATGAAGGGCTTCGGCTTCATCACGCGTGATGACGGCCAGCCGGACGCTTTCGTCCACATCAGCGCGGTCGAACGGTCGGGCCTCAGCAACCTGAACGAAGGTGACCGGCTGGAGTTCGATATCGAGGTCGATCGACGAGGCAAGTACTCGGCGGTCAACCTTGTGCCGCATCAGGGTTAACCAGCCCGCGGCCCTTCGGGCAGTTTGACCGAAGGCAAGCGACCACCATAATGCGCAGATGGCGGCCCCGGTGGGCCGCCATTTGTCGTTTTCGTTTCCAGCCATCAGGACACTATCGAGCGCAAAGGAACCGGTTCGATGTCGATTACCCCGTTGATGCCCGTCTATCCCCGGTGCGGCTTCCGCCCCGTGCGTGGCGATCACTGCCACCTGATTGGCGAGGACGGGCGTCGCTATCTCGACTTCGCCGCCGGGATCGCGGTCAACATTCTGGGCCATTCCCACACGGGCCTGATCGGGGCGATCCAGCGCCAGGCCGAGACGCTGATGCACGTCTCGAACCTCTACGGGAGCCCGCAGGGCGAGGTGCTGGCGCAGCGGCTGGTCGACCTGACCTTTGCCGACACGGTGTTCTTCACGAATTCGGGCGCAGAGGCGGTCGAGTGCGCGATCAAGACCGCGCGCGCCTATCACCAGCACGTCGGCAACACGGCCCGTTACGAGCTGATCACCTTCAATAACGCTTTCCACGGGCGGACGATGGCGACGATCAGCGCGTCGAACCAGGAGAAGATGCACAAGGGCTTCATGCCGCTGCTGCCGGGGTTCAAGTACGTCGCCTTCGACGATCTCGAGGCGGCAAGGGCCGCGGTCGGCCCGAACACTGCCGGCTTCCTGGTCGAGCCGATCCAGGGAGAGGGCGGCATCCGGCCGGCGAGCCACGAATTCATGCGCGGGCTGCGCGAGCTCGCCGACCAGCACGACCTGATCCTCGCGCTGGACGAGGTGCAGTGTGGCGTGGCGCGGACCGGTACCTTTTACGCCTATGAGCAATACGGGATCGTGCCCGACGTAGTTGCCACCGCCAAGGGTTTGGGCGGCGGGTTCCCGCTCGGCGCGTGCCTCGCGACCGAGCGGGCGGCGCGCGGCATGGTGGCAGGTACGCACGGTTCGACCTATGGCGGCAACCCGCTGGCGATGGCGGCGGGTGACGCCGTGTTGGACGCCGTCGCGAACGACGAGTTCCTCGACCATGTGCGGACGATTTCCGACATGCTGCGGGGACGGCTCGAGCAGTTCATCGGCAACTACCCCGAGCTGTTCGAGGGAGTACGGGGCCGCGGGTTGATGATGGGCGTTCGGATGAAGGTCGAGCCCCGCGGCTTCGTGGCGCACCTGCGCGATCAGCACCAACTGCTCACTGTTTCGGCCGGGGACAAGACCCTGCGGCTGGTTCCGCCGCTGGTCATCGATGAGAGCCACGTGGAGGAATTCATGGAACGGCTGTCGGCGGGGGCGGCAAGCTATGTGCCCGAGGAGGAAGTGGCATGAGCTTGCGGCATTTCCTGAACCTTGCCGATGCCGGGGGCGATGCCGTCGCGGCGATGCTGGGTGATGCGCTCGACCGCAAGCTTGCCCGCAAGGGCTGGACAAAAGGCCGGACGGACGCTGACAGCCCTCTCGCGGGGCGGGTTCTGGCAATGATCTTCGAGAAGAACTCGACCCGCACGCGTGTGTCGTTCGACATGGCGATGCGCCAGCTCGGCGGCAGCGCAATCGTGATGGAAGCGGGGGGGATGCAACTCGGCCGCGGTGAATCGATCGCCGACACGGCCCGCGTGCTGAGCCGGATGGTCGACGCGGTGATGATCCGCACCGACGATCACGCCAAGATCGAGGAACTGGCCGCCCACTCCGCAGTCCCGGTGATCAATGGCCTCACCGACCTTTCGCATCCTTGTCAAATCATGGCCGATCTGCTGACGGTGATTGAGCGCGGGAAGGCCCTCCCGGGGCTGCAGGTCGCCTGGCTTGGCGACGGTAACAACGTGCTGAATTCGATCGTCGAGGCGGCCGGGCTGATGAAGTTCGATGTCCGCATCGGCGTACCCGAGGGCTATGAGCCCGACGGCATCTTCATGGCGGCGGCCCGGGCGGCCGGGGCGGGCATTTCGGTCCACCGCGATGCGGCCGCAGCCGTGGCGGGCGCGGACGTGGTTGTCACTGACACGTGGATCTCGATGGGGCAGGCCCATGCCGAGGCGAAGCTGGCCGCGATGGCGTCGTTCCAAGTGGATGCCGCACTGATGGCGCAGGCGCGGCCCGATGCCATGTTCCTTCACTGCCTGCCAGCGCACCGCGGCGAGGAGGTCACCGACGAGGTAATCGACAGCGCTCAATCTGCTGCCTGGGACGAGGCGGAAAATCGCATACACGCTCAGAAGAGCGTGCTTCGCTGGGTGTTTGGCCAGCTATGACCGTGGAAGGACCGGCCGTTCCAGTGGTGCTGGACAATACGCTGCATTTCATGGTTCCGGGGCGTGACGTGCGGGGGCGAGCGGTCAGGCTCGGACCCGTGCTCGACCGGATCGTGTCGGCGCATTCCTATCCGCTCGTCATTCGCCACCTTTTGGCCGAGGCGCTTGTTCTCACTGCGCTGATGGGCTCGCTGCTCAAGGATGAGGACGGCCAGCTGACAGTCCAGGCCCAGACCGAGGGCGGAGTGGTGGACCTGCTCGTGTGCGATTACCGGGGTGGCGAACTGCGCGGCTACCTGCGCCATGACCCGGATCGACTGGCTGCGCTGGGCACATCGCCATCGTTGCCGGCGCTGTTCGGGCCCGGCTATCTGGCCATGACCTTCGACCTTGCCGCCACGGGGCAGCGCTATCAGGGAATCGTCCCGCTGGAAGGTCATTCTCTGGCGGCCGCCTGCGAACACTACTTTGCGCAGTCGGAGCAGGTGCCGACCCTTATCCGGGTCGCCGTCCGGTCTGACCGAGAGAGCAACGTGGCTGGCGGCATCCTGCTGCAGCATATGCCAGAAGGGGAGGATGGCCGAGAGCGCTTGCATGTTCGCATGGACCATCCGGATTGGGAGCACGTTGCCGCAATGGCGGGTTCGGTTCGAGACGATGAGTTGGCCGACGATGCGCTGCCGTTGGAAGATCTACTGTGGCGCCTGTTCAACGTGCAGGATGAGGTCACGGTACGGCCAGGCGCTGCGCTGTCCCGCGGCTGCCGGTGCTCGATAGAGCACTACGAGGCGGTTCTGTCCAAGTTCCCCGAGGAAGAACGCGCCGCCATGCGCGATGAAGCCGGAGAAATCGTGGTGGACTGCGCGTTCTGTTCGCAGTTGTTCCGGATTGGCGCGTAACGGCTGGTCGTGGCAGAACCACGCTTGGTCGACGCCGGAATCGATATTATAGGTGCCCACCGGGGCGGATTCGCCGCCCGATGTGGACGGGTGGATGACCATCAAGCGCTCAGGGATGGCACGGTTAGGGGTAATGGCCCTGCTGGGGGCTTTCCCTGCTGTGCACGCGTGGGCTGAGCAGTCGACCGCCGGCGGCCTTCAGATGCTGTCCCACCTTGAACGCGGCCGCTGGGAAATCCGCGTGCGAGGCGAACAGTCGGTCCAGAGCCTGTGCATCGGTGACCAGCGCAGATTGATTCAGTTGCGTCATCCCGACTTGTCGTGCGAACGACTGGTCCTGGAAGACAACGCCTCGTCGGTAACGGTGCAGTATATCTGCCGAGGGCACGGCTATGGCCGGACCCGGATCCGTCGGGAATCTGCGCAACTTATTCAGGTTGAGAGCCAGGGCATCGCTGACGGTCTGCCCTTTGAGATCAGTGCTGAGGGGCGCAGGGTGAGCGGTTGCGGCTCTTGAGAGAGATTGCAAGGTGGCCGCGCGGCGCCTAGCTGCGTCCACATGACAGAACCTCCCCAACATGAGTCCCGTCCTGCGGTCGTGCTGCTTTCCGGGGGGCTTGATTCCATGGTGGTCGCAGGGCTCGCTCGGGAGAGGGGGTTTCGCCTCAATGCCCTCACCATAGACTACAACCAGCGCCACCGGCGGGAGATTGATGCCTCGCGGACTATCGCGGGAAGGTTGGGTGCGGAACGGCACGTGGTTCTTCCGCTCGATCTGCGCCAGTTCGGTGGTTCGGCACTCACTGACGAGATCGAGGTCCCCAAAGGCGGACTGTCGGAGGGCATCCCGGTTACATATGTGCCGGCTCGCAACCTGGTGTTCCTGTCGCTCACTCTGGCTTGGGCTGAGGTGGTCGGTGCCCGCGACATTTTCATCGGAGTAAACGCGCTGGACTATTCAGGCTATCCGGATTGTCGTCCGGAGTTTATCGCGGCGTTCCAGAATGTAGCTACGCTGGCCACCAAGGCAGGTGCGGAAGGTAAGCCTTTCACGATTCACGCACCGCTTCAGCATCTCGGCAAGGCCGAGATTGCCCGGGAAGCCCTCCGGCTGGGTCTGGATCCGGTGATGAGCTGGTCCTGCTACGATCCTCAGGAGGATGGGCTGGCGTGCGGCCTGTGCGATTCATGCCGGCTCCGCAAGCGCGGTTTTGCCGACGCCGCACTAGCCGACGGCACGAACTACGCTCACCCAGACTGATCGGCTGAAAATGCCAAGCAAAGGGGCCGGATTTCTCCGGCCCCTTTCGTTTTGTGTAGCGATCTCTTGCGAGCTTACATGCCCGAGCCCGGACCATAGGTGATTTCCACCCGGCGGTTCTGGAGTTCGCGCACGCCGTCCGCGGTCGGGACGCGCGGGTTGGTTTCGCCGAAGCCCTGGGCGGTGATCGCCCCGGCCGGGACGCCGTGGCCGGTCAAGTAGGCCTGGACAGAGGCGTTGCGGCGGTTCGAGAGGCCGAGGTTGTACTTCGGCGTGCCCGAACGGTCGGCATAGCCGGCGAGCATGATGGGAACGCTCTCGCAGTTGCCATAGGCCGTGATCGCGCTGTCGAGGATGGTCGCAGCCTCGGGCGTGATGTCCGACTTATCCCAATCGAAGAACACGATGTAGGGGCCCTTGTTGCAGACCGGAGCCGGCGGAGGCGGCGGCGGAGGCGGGGGGGGCGGAGGGGGCGGAGGCGGCGGTGGAGGCGGCGGCGGAGTGGGCGCGCCGAAGTTGTAGGTCAGCGTACCCAGCAGGCTGTGAGATCTCATCCGCGTATTGACTTCGCTTCCGGTGTTCAGAGCCACCAGGCGAACGCTTTCGGCATTGAAGAACCGGTATTCTATCCCGGCATCCCAATGGCTGCTGATCGGCGCTCGAACGCCAGCGAGGAGTTGCCAGGCAAAGCCGGTGTGAGAATCGTCGAGGGCACCATTTCCGGAACCGTTCAGCTGCGCCTTGACGCGTGCAACGCCCGCACCACCGCCAACGAACCCTTGCAGGCCGTTGTCCGGACCAAAATCGACTAGCCCGTTGACCATGAAACTAAGCGCATCGATGTGGCCTACCGATGAATTGCGCATGTTCACGCCGTTGTTGGTATACTCGTCAGCATTGGCGCGACGGTAGCTGCCCTCGGCCTCAAGGCGGAACATGCCGAAGTCGTATCCAACTACGCCGCCGAAGTCATAACCCGTCTTGGTGGAAAGGACATTCTGGTTGGCCGCGCCCTGAATGTCGAACTTCATGTCTTGGACGATCATGGGACCGCCTTCGATCTGAACATACCAGGCCTGGTCGCGCGCCAAGGCCGGCGTTGCGATAGCCGTGGAGGCCATCGCCAATCCTAAGACGAGTTTGCGCATGCTGATTCCCCTTTTGCGTATCTAGGCGCCATCGAGTGACGATAGATTATCTAAGCAAAATTACCTATGCAATGAACAAGCACCCAAAATTCCACGGCAAAACCGCTTACGCCGAGGAACCCGTCAATTTTGCTGAAATACCCTCATCGGGGCGGGAAACGCGCAATCCGCGGCATGGTTCCCCTTTAACTGGCGAAAATGCCGGCCTGTTTGAGCGCGTTGACAAGCGCCCCCAGCATTGCGCGTGCTTCGCTGTCCACAACGGATCCGCCACTCGCGGCCGACGGCGTTGTCACCGCCCGCCAGATACCCCCGATCCGCCGAATGTCTTGGCCGGAGGTTCGGTTAAGGACGCGCATCCCGTCCTGGGGCGGAACATACAGCCATTGCCCGCCCTGGCGAAAAGCCAATTGGCCGGTCTTGCCCGCCCACTCACCCGACGCCGAAGAGCCGATCAGCCACGTCTGCCCATCCGTCGGAGTGACGGGAGGGCTGCTGGCTTCCGCCTCAACGGCACAGTGAGTTAGGCCGTCGATCATCGAGAGTGCTTCGTTCAGGTATACTTCCTTCTGTGCCTGGCCACTGAGCATGGCTGTGCTGCGGGCCGCGTAGTGATTCCGGTTCGAACGCCGAAAACAATGTTGCTTGTGCGCCGTTCGGCCAGGTCAGCCGGCGCAATGAGGATTCAAATTTGGGTCGTTGCCGGGGTGAAGCGATGGACATCAACCCGCTCTCCCCGTCGACCATGATGGCGCGCGCCTCGGCAAGGTTCGCCGCGACGAGCGCCAGCCGTGCTTCCGGATCGGACTCGGCGATGGCGCGAACCCATTCGGCACCGGCTCGCGTCTTGCCGAACCCTCGGCCAGCCAGGACCAGCCACGTGCGCCAGTCGCCTTCGGGTGCAAGCTGGCTCGGCCGCGCCCACAGTGGCCAGTGCCACCGCCAGGCGTTGCGTTCCTCCTGATTCAGATCCGTGAGCAGCTTTTCCCGGTCCGCCTTGTTCGCGGCCTTGATCACGGCAAGCGCGGATTCGGGTTCAGGACTGTTGTCCATCCCCGTCCCCATTGCCTGTCGCCTTGCCGGTTTCGGCCTGTGTTCTGCCCGCGAGGACCTTCTCGCGCAGTAGCGCCAGCTTGCGATCCAGCGAGGCGCGGACCTCCTCGGCGGTTACGTTCTCCTGTCTCGCCATCTGGGCGGCGCGGGTGTCCCGATGCGCCAGAAGAAGCCGGAGAGCCGTGGCATTGTCATACTTGATGGCGGGCAGATTGCGTGACTCGCCGGTACGCAGCCGGAAAAGGAGCTCCATCTCGAGGTGATCGTAGCCTTCGCAGAGCGCCACGAGCCAGGCCTGGGCGAAGCCCCGGTCCTCGCGCTTGGTCTTGTAGACCCAGCTCAGGGAAATGTCGGCGCACTCGGCAGAGGCGGTAACGTTGCTGGTTTCGGCCAGGCAGGCGAGGAACTTCTCGCGCCAGTTCTTCGGGGCGCCAAAACGGCGCCGGCGCGGCGCATCGCCGTCCGGAATAGGGGTCATGCAGAAAAATCCGAATCTGAAGCCGCGGGGCGGGCCAGCAGTGCATGGCCCGGCGAATCACTTCATCGCGATGTTCCATTTATGTGCCATAATAGCGTGACGATGTCAACATAAAAGAACCAAATAGGTTATCTGTGTGTCCGTCTTGTTCCTCACGGTGCGCCCCTCTATGCAACGCCGGTCTCCGCGACCCGAGGGAACCTTGATGCTGCGCCGCCTCTACACCTGGACCCTTGCCAAGGCCTCCCACCGCCATGCCGAATGGTGGCTGGCCTTCTTCGCCTTCGTGGAGGCGAGCTTCTTCCCGATCCCCCCCCATCCGTTGCTCGGGCTGATGTGCCTGGCCCAGCCCCGTATGGCGGTGCGCTTCGCCGCCATCGCCACGGTAGCCTCGGTGGCCGGCGGCCTGTTCGGCTATGCGATCGGGCACTTCCTGTTCCACGTGCTCGGCCGGCAGTTGCTCGATGTCCTGCACCTCACGCAAAGCTTCCCCTACGCGGCCTGCAAGCTCCGCGGAGAGGCTGGTTTCCTTGCAATCGTCGCCAAGGGCGCAACGCCGATCCCGTTCAAGCTGATCACCATAACTGCGGGGTTCATCGGCATGTCGGTGGGGAAGTTCCTGCTTGCCAGCCTGATCTCGCGGTCGATCAGCTTCATGATCGTCGGCATCTTGTTCCGCCTGTTCGGCGCGCCGATCAAGGCGTGGATCGACCGCTATCTGGGCCTGGCTGTCGCAGGGTTCCTCGCCCTCGTCGTGGCGGGCTTCGTCGCGGTCGTGATGCTCGGCGGGCACAGCGGTCCAAAAATCGACGAATGCTCAGGCGCCACGCTCGAAAGCATCGCGCAAACAGCCTGAAGTCAGACCGCGCTGATGCGCTTCAGAGAATTCCCGCGATCTTCCCTGCCCGCTCGAACCGGCCGATGATCGTCTCGACCTGCTCGGCGGTGTGCTCCGCGCAGAGCGAACAGCGCAGCAGGGTCATTCCGGCCGGAGTTGCCGGCGGGCGGGCCAGGTTCACGTAAAGGCCCTCCATCAGCAGGGCCTCCCACATGGCGGCGCCGCGCTCCAGGTCGGGCATGAGGACCGAAATGATCGCGCTTTGCGGCTCGTCCGTGCCGAGCTGGAACCCCAGCGCCTTCAGTCCGCCGTGCAGGGTCCGGCTGTTTTCCCACAGGTGCGCGCGCTTGTCGCCGGCGTGCATCAGCTTGCGGATCGAGGTCGCCGCCGTCGCCACCACGCTTGGCGGCAGGCTCGCCGTGAACACATAGGGGCGGCAGACCAGCCGCATGATCTCGAACTTGGGATGGTTCGAAACGCAGAAACCACCGACTGTCCCGACAGACTTCGAGAATGTGCCGATGACGAAGTCGACCTCGTCCAGCACCCCCTGGTCCTCGGCCACGCCGCGTCCGTTCGGGCCGATGAAGCCCATCGAATGGGCCTCGTCCACCAGCACCATCGCGCCGTTGTCCTTGGCGACGCGAATCATCGCGCGCAGCGGGGCGATGTCGCCCATCATCGAATAGACGCCCTCCAGCACGACCAGCTTGCCGGCGCCTTCCGGAATGCGCTTCAGGCGCTTTTCCATCGCTTCGATGTCGTTATGGCGGAACGGCACCACCTCGGCGTCGCCCATCTTGCAGCCGTCCCAGATGGAAGCGTGGCTGTCGATGTCGAGCACGATGTAGTCGCCCTTGCCGGCGATCGTGCTGATGATCCCCAGGTTGGCCTGGTAGCCGGTGGAGAACACCATGGCATGGCCCATGCCATAGAACTCCTTCAGCGCCTCCTCGACCGCCCGGTGCCCGGCATAGGTGCCGTTGAGAACCCGGCTTCCGGTCGTCCCCGAACCGAAGTCGTCAAGCGCCTGCTTGCCGGCGGCGATGACATCGGGATCAAACGTCATTCCCATGTAATTGTAGGTGCCCAGCAGGATCGTCTCGCGCCCGTTGCACATGGCCACCGTGGGTGAGATCACCCGCTCCATGACCAGGCCGAACGGGTCGGTCACGCCGGTCGAAAGCAGCGCCTCTCGCTGCTGGATGAGCGGATCGAACTTGCTGAAAAGGTCGGACATTGCTTGCTTAGCCCCGCAACTTGACCACCGCATCCACCAGCTGCCCGTAGGTCTCGATCTCGGCCTGCTGGTTCATGCTGATGATGATGTCGAACTCGTCCTCGATCGCCGCGACGAAATCCATCACGGTCAGGCTGTCGAATTCCAGGTCGCCGGCGAAGGTGCTCGCCTCGGTGATCTCCACGCCCTTCTTGTTGAAGGGGGCGATCAGCGCAGCGATCCGGTCTGCTGTTGCGGCACGGTCCATGGGTTCAGGCTCCGAAAGGCTGAGGCTCGGCGAAAGATGCGCCGGCTGATGGCGCGCCAAAGCGGGGGCGGGGGGCACTTGTCAAGCCGCCGCCTTCTCGAGCAGGCCGCGAACTGCGGCCAGGAACGGTCCAATCGACACCGGCTTGGCCAGATAGCCCTCTGCCCCGGCATCGCGAATCCGCTCCTCGTCGCCTTTTCCGGCGTAAGCCGTCACGGCCAGCACTGGAATGTGCCGCAAGGTCGGGTCTGCCTTGGCCTGTTCGATCAGCTCGATGCCCGAAACCTCTGCTAGCTGGATGTCCATGATGATCAGGTTCGGGACGAAATCCCGTGCCTTGCCAAGCACCTCGTGGCCATCGGCGGCCTGGTCTACGGCGAAGCCCTGGCTCTTCAGCACGTCGCAGAACAGTTTCCGGTTGAGATCGTTGTCCTCGACAACAAGGATTCTCTTTGCCACTTGCGTCCCAATGCCCGATCGCGTGCCGAATGCGCGTCGGAACCCGTCCTATTCGCTGCGAAAGGCCCTGACAATTCTTCGCGAGCCTTCATCCCCGACGGATCCGCAGGTGCTGGCGCTGGGCGCACTTGCGTGGCTGCTGCAAAGCGAGTCGCGCGCTGAACGGCTCCTGGCGCTGACCGGGCTGACCCCCGATGCCCTTCGCACGCGGCTTGACGATCCGGCCGTGCTGGGCGCCGTGCTCGATTTTCTCGCCGCGCACGAGCCCGACCTCGTCGCGGCAGCTGAAGCCGTCGGATGCGCCCCGCGGGAGCTTGCCGCGGCTGCGGAACGGTTACCGCGATGAGTAGGCCCCTGCTGATCACCGATTGCGACGAGGTGCTGCTTCACATGGTCGCACCCTGGCGGCAGTGGCTTGGCGAAGCGGAAGGCGTAGACTTCACCTTTTCCGGCCAGGATTTCGCCAGCGCCATGCGCTATCGCTCGACGGGAGAGCTGGTCCCGCAATCCGAGATGTGGCGCCTTCTGGACGTGTTCTTCTCCACCCAGATGGATAGGCAGGTCCCGATCGAGGGTTCGGTCAACGCCATCCAAACCCTGTCGCGCCAGGCCGATGTCGTGGTGCTCACCAATCTCGGCGACTCCTATCAGCAGGCGCGCACGCGCCAGCTGGCCGATCACGGGCTGAACCTCAAGGTCTATACGAACCAGGGTCCGAAAGGCCCGGCCCTGCAGCGGATTGTCGCGGAATTCCGCCCAAGCCGTGCCGTCTTCATTGACGATATCGCCCTGCATCACGGCTCAGTGGCAGAGCTTGCGCCCGACGTCGCGCGGCTCCATCTCTGCGGTGAACCGGAACTTGCGCCTCACATCCGCTGCGCCCACGCGCAGGGTCACGCCCATGCAAGGATCGACACGTGGGAGCAGGCGCTGCCATGGTTGGCGGCGCGACTTGACGGAGAACCCGATGACTGACGCTGAAATCGACGCCCAGCTTGCTGAACTGGGCCTGGCGCTGCCGGAACCGGCAGCCCCGGTCGCTGCCTACGTACCCGTCGTGATCACGGGCGGCCTTGCCCATGTATCGGGGCAACTGCCGTTCGTGGACGGCACGCTGGTCACGGGTCGCCTCGGCGAAAACGTCTCTCTCGAACAGGGAACCGCCGCGGCCCGGGCTTGTGGCTTGATGATCCTGGCGCAGCTCAAGGCGGCGCTTGGATCGCTGTCCAGGGTGGAACGCATCGTGAAGCTCGGCGCCTTCGTCAATTCCACAGGCAATTTCACCGATCAGCCGAAGGTGGCGAACGGTGCATCGGAATTGATGGCTGCCGTCTTCGGTGAAGCCGGACGCCACGCCCGCAGCGCCGTGGGGGTGCCCGTGCTGCCGCTCGGCGCCGCAGTGGAGGTGGATGCCATTGTCGCCATTGGCGCTGATTGACCGCTGGCTGGCGCCCGCGCCCGCACCGGCGCGGGTCGGCTGGCTGCGCGGCACCCTGTTTGCCCACCGTGGGCTGCACGGACCCGGAGTGCCCGAGAATTCGCTGTCCGCCTATGCCGCAGCCATTGCCCGCGGGATCGGCATAGAATGCGATGTCCAGAAGTCGGGCGATGGCCAGCCGATCGTCTTCCACGATTGGGAGCTTGACCGCCTGACCGCGAAAACAGGCGCTGTTTCCGGCTGCAGCGCCGATCAGCTTGCCGCGATACCCTTGCTCGGCGGCGGTCCTGACGATGGCATCCCCACGTTGCGCCGCGTGCTGGACCGAGTGGGCGGACAGGTGCCGGTCCTCATCGAGATCAAATCCCGCCGCGATCGGCCGGTAGGAGCGCTGTGCCTCGCCGTTCGCCGCATCATCGAAGGCTATCTCGGTCCCCATGCGGTGATGAGCTTCGATCCGCGCGTCAGCCGCTGGTTCCACCGCCACTCGCCGCACACCGTGCGCGGCCTGGTGGTCACCGAGGAAAACGACAAGGCCCTGCCCGGCCGCCTTCGCCGCCATCTCGCCCTGTGGTGCGCGCGGCCGGATTTCCTGGCCTACGACATCCGCGACCTGCCCGGCCGGTTTCCCTCCGCACTGCGCCGCCGGGGCTTTCCCTTGGTCACCTGGACGGTGCGCAGCCCGGAACTCCTCCGGCGCGCGCTCGATTTCGCCGATGCCCCGACTGTCGAAGGGGCAGGAGTGCCTTGGATATGGCCATGAGCCAGGATGCTGTGGTGGTCAGCCTTGCGCAATCCATGGCTGCCTTTGCGGCGGACGAGTGGAACGAACTCGGCGATGGCAGCAATCCCTTCGTGTCCCACGCGTTTCTGGCAGCGCTGGAAGACTCCGGAAGCGTCGGGCGACAGAGCGGCTGGGACCCGGCTTTCCTGACCGCACGCGATGCCCATGGCATGCTGGTGGGCGCGCTGCCAGCCTACCTGAAGAGCCACAGCCAAGGCGAATACGTGTTCGATCACGCCTGGGCCGACGCCTGGCACCGGGCCGGGGGGCGCTATTACCCCAAGCTCCAGATCGCCGTTCCGTTCACCCCCGCGACCGGCCCGCGCATCCTGACCCGCCGCCCCGCTCTGGCCCCGGTCCTGCTGCAGGCGGCCGAAGGCCTTTGCCAGCAGAACGGCCTATCCTCGGCGCACGCTACCTTTGTCGAGCCGGCACAGGTCCCCTTGTTCGAGGCTGCGGGCTGGATGATCCGCCGTGATCTCCAGTTCCACTGGCTCAATCGCGGCTATGCGACCTTCGGCGATTTCCTGGCCGATCTTTCGTCGGCCAAGCGCAAGAACCTGCGAAAAGAGCGGGCCGCGGCTCAGGCGGGAGTCGAGATTCTTCGGCTCACGGGCGGTGAAATCACGGAAGGCCACTGGGACGCGTTCTGGTACTTCTACCAGGATACCGGCGCTCGAAAATGGGGCCGGCCCTACCTGACCCGCCAGGCATTCTCCCTGTTTGGAGAAACCATGGTCGACAGCGTTCTGCTGGTGCTGGCCCTGGACAACGGCATCCCGGTCGCGGGGGCGCTCAATTTCATCGGGGGAGATGCGCTCTATGGCCGTTATTGGGGCGCAACGGTCGACAGGCCGTTCCTGCACTTTGAACTGTGCTATTATCAGGCGATCGATTTCGCCATCGAACGGAAGCTCTCGCGGGTCGAGGCTGGCGCGCAAGGTTCGCACAAGCTCGCGCGGGGCTATGGCCCGGTTCAGACCTATTCAGCCCATTACGTAGCTCACCCCGGCTTTCGGGCCGCGATCGCGGATTTTCTGGAGCGGGAAAGCAGCGGCGTCGCGCAGGATCAGGCCTGGCTGGACGAGCGCACTCCGTTTCGCAAGGGTTGAGCGCGCGGGGCGCCCGATGCGTTCAGGCGGCACGGCGAGCCCCCGCATTGAGCCATTCGCGCGCACGGCGCTGCGCCTCGGCAATCTCGCGGGCCGTCATTTCCTCGGCGATGTCGGAGCGGCACTGCGCGGCGTCTTCGTATCCGCCCACGGCCGCAAGATTGAACCACTTGTGCGCCTCGATCAGGTCGCACGGAGCGCCGTGGCTGCCCGTCGAATAGGCTACTCCCAGATCGAAGAAGGCGCTGGTGTCGCCGGCGGCGGCCGCGGCAAGGCAGCTGGCAACCAGCATGTCGGCAACGGTCTCGTCGATGGCAGCGCAATCGACAGGCTTGATCCACTGAGCGTTCATGTCCGTTTCCCCCTGGGCCGCACCCCCATTCGGTCGGCCGTTAAGGGGGAAGCTGAGCGAACGTGGTGAACAATTGGTTAATCCGGTCTCGACCGATTCTCGGCCATGTGGCAGAGCGCGCCACAGCAAGCAGATCCGGCACAAACGCGATCATTGCGCTTGTGCGGCCCCGGTCCTCCCACTATAGGCGCGGCAACTCGGCTGGCGGGCAGTCACCGGGATGACCCGGGGCGGCAGGACGCTCGCGGCTTCTGTCTGGAGGCGCAAGAATTTCCATGCCAACTACGCTTGCTGACGATATCGACATTCTCGTCAAAGCCAAACGCGCCATCGCCGGCGATTACATCCCCCGCGAAGACGAACCCTACATGGGGGAAGCCCAGCAGGATTATTTCCGCCGTCTGCTTCACGCGTGGAAAAAAGCCATTCTGGATGCGTCGGCCGATACGCTGCAGCAGCTGCAGGAAGGCCCGATCCGGGAGCCCGACCTCAACGATCGCGCGTCGAGCGAGACCGACTGGGGGATCGAACTGCGCACCCGCGACCGGCAGCGCAAGCTGATTGCCAAGATCGATTCGGCCTTGCGCCGCATCGAAGAAGGCGAATACGGCTTCTGCGAAGTGACCGGCGAACCCATTGGTCTCGGCAGGCTGATCGCCCGGCCCATTGCCACCATGACGGTGGAAGCCCAGGAAGCGCACGAGCGGCGTGAGAAGATCTCGCGCGACGATTGATTCTTCGGGCCGGGGTTAGTTCCGCAATTGCAGAACGTTAACGCCTTGTTTGCTCTCTCGCGCTAGTGTGCGCGGCAAGCGCGCCGCTTCCTTGCATCGGGCCGGCCGCAACGCGTGTGGACGCAGGAGACGATGGGCGATTCCGAAAGCCGGCACATTGCGCGAGACAGCCTGTTCATCATGGCTGATCTGCGCGTGCACGGTCAGGAAGGCGAGCACCGGCTGAAAGTGCGTAATCTTTCGGCGGGCGGGCTGATGGCCGAAGGGACGGTAAAGGTAAGCCTCGGCGCCGGGGTGCAGGTGGCTCTGCGCAATGCGGGCTGGGTCGAAGGGACGGTCGCCTGGGTTCAGGACAACCGTTTCGGCGTCGCATTCGCGGAAGAGATCGATCCCAAGACGGTGCGGGGCGGTTTGCCGTCCCGGGGAACCTCCGAACCGGCGGTAATCAAGAGAGCCTGGCCCTCTGGCGCTTTGTCGCCGATACCGCCGCGCAAGATCCTCTGACCGACGGGCGCTTGCCCGCCCGCATTGCAGCCCATAGACTTGCGTCCATGCGGCCTGCGCCCCCTCTTCTTGCGGCTTTCCTGCCGATTGCCTTGCTGGGCGGCTGCGCGGAAAAGGCGGCGCCCACGGTCGATTTCGACGTTGTCGGGCAGGAGGCCGATCCCTTCGACAATGGCGCGCGGCTCAACAGCGCGGCTCAACTGGTGCGCGCCGCAACTGCGGAAGGTCTCGTCACCCTGGACGAGCAGGGCCGGGTAATCCCTGCCGTTGCCGATCGATGGATCGTAACCGACGATGGCCTCAGCTACATCTTCCGTCTGCGTGATGGCCTTTGGCGGGACGGAACGCCGCTGACTGGCGAAACCGCGCGGACAGCGCTGCTGCGCGCTATCCGGGACCTTGCAGGCACCAGTCTTGGCCGTGACCTTGACGGGGTGGACGAGGTTCGTGCGATGGCGGGACGGGTGCTCGAGATCCGGCTGGCTCATCCCGTGCCCGACCTGCTCCAACTGCTTGCGCAGCCCGAGTTCGGCCTCCGGCGTAGCGGGCAGGGGGACGGGCCGATGGACCTCAAGCGGCAGGGCAATCTTGCGCTTCTGACCCCGATACCGCCCGGAGTCCTGGGCCTTCCCCAATCGCGGGATTGGCGGAAAACCGTGCGAAGCGTCCATTTGCGCGGGCTGCCGGCGACAGTTGCGGTCCGTCGCTTTGCAAGCGGCGATGTTGATCTGGTGTTGGGTGGCCGGTTCGAGAATTATGGCACCGCGGTACAGGCCGCCGGGCTTTCGCGCCGTTTCCTCAAGGTCGATCCGGTAACGGGTCTGTTCGGCCTTCTCGTGGCGCGCCCGCAAGGGGTGCTGGCGAATGCCGAATTGCGTGCGGCGCTGAGTCTGTCGATTGATCGCGACGCCCTCGCATCCGCACTCGCGATCGACGGGTTTTCAACGACACATGCACTTCCGGGGACCGGGGATGCGCCCGACGCGTCGCGCTGGACAGGCCTTGGTGCCGACCGTGGCCGGCAGGAGGCGGGGGCTATCGTCGCGCGGTGGGCGGTGCGGCACGGACCCTCGGCGGCCTTGACGATCGCGCTGCCCGAAGGGGCCGGGGCAGACGTGTTGTTCGCCCGGCTCGCCGCAGATTTTCAGGCGCTGGGCGTCCCTCTCCGACGGGTCGGGGGCGGAGGACCAGCCGACCTGCAACTGATTGACATGGTTGCACGATATCCGTCACCGGGGTGGTATCTGAACCAGCTGTCCTGTGCCGCGAAGCGGGGACTGTGTGACGCCGGGGCCGATGGCTTGGCCGAGGCCGCCCGCATAAGTCCGGACCCCGCCCGGCGCGCGGAATTGCAGCGACAGGCGCTTGTCCGGCTGGATCAGGCCCAGGTTTTCCTCCCGCTCGGCAATCCCGTGCGGTGGTCCCTGGTTCGCGATACGGTTCAGGGATTTACACCCAATCCGGCGGGAATCCACCCGCTGATGGCCATGGCTGTGCGAGGTGACTGAACCGGCACTGCAAGTCTGCTGCACCGCGTCCGAAGGCTGTCTGCAGGCGAGCTTCACCGCCCCGGCGCCCGGCCGATCGCCTTTACGGTAAATTAACCTTTCTCTTTCATAGCTCCTATGGTTAATTGACTGGGACGCCGCCGACAGGGCTGCGGAACTGTTCGGGGCATAAGGGGGACCACCCATGCGAGTGCTGTTGATCGAGGACGAGCCGACCACGGCTCGTGCTATCGAGCTGATGCTCACGGCCGAGGGTTTCAACGTCTATTCGACCGACCTGGGCGAGGAAGGCCTCGATTTGGGCAAGCTGTATGATTACGACATCATCCTGCTCGACCTGAACCTTCCCGACATGCACGGCTATGATGTGCTGAAGAAGCTCCGCGTCGCCAAGGTGCAGACGCCGGTCTTGATCCTTTCCGGCATTGCCGAGATGGACTCCAAGGTCCGCTCGTTCGGCTTCGGTGCCGATGACTATGTGACCAAGCCGTTCCACCGCGAAGAGCTGATCGCCCGCATCCATGCGGTGGTCCGCCGGTCCAAGGGCCATTCCCAGTCGGTCATCCGCACCGGCAAGCTGGCGGTGAACCTCGATGCCAAGACCGTCGAGGTCGATGGCGCCCGGGTCCACCTGACCGGCAAGGAATATGCGATGCTCGAGCTGCTTTCGCTGCGCAAGGGCACGACGCTGACCAAGGAAATGTTCCTCAACCACCTTTACGGCGGGATGGACGAGCCGGAACTCAAGATCATCGACGTATTCATCTGCAAGCTGCGCAAGAAGCTGGCCCATGCCTGCGGTGGCGAGAACTATATCGAGACCGTCTGGGGCCGCGGCTACGTGCTGCGAGACAGCGGGGACCAGGCGGAAGCTGCCTGATCGCCAAGTCCAACCCCGCGATTCGGGCGGCGGGCAGGATTTCAAAGGGGCCCGCTGCCAGCCGGCAGCGGGCCCCTTGCCCTTTCGTGCAGTCTCGCAGTTGACCCCCGGTCCCTTTGCTGCCAGCGCGCCGCCCATGACCGCGCACAAGGAAGGCGATCCGACCACGATCAACCGGCTCTACGGCCGCGCCAAGGGCAAGCCCCTGCGCGCCGGGCAGCAGGAGCTGGTCGATAGGCTGCTGCCACAGATCGCCGTGCCGACAGAGGGCGAGGTGAGCGCCGAGCGCCTGTTTGGCGAGCCGTGCCCGCTGCATTTCGAGATCGGCTTCGGCGGTGGCGAGCACATGGCCTACCGCGCCGACATGCTGCCCAACCACGGCTTCATCGGGGCCGAGCCGTTCCTCAACGGCGTGGCCCAGGCCCTCACCCACGTGCGCGACGCGGGGCTCGCCAATGTGCGGATCCACCATGGCGATGCGCTGGAGGTGTTGCGGCAGATCCCCGACGGAGCCCTTTCGTTCGTTTACCTGCTCCATCCCGACCCCTGGCCCAAGGCGCGGCACGCCAAGCGGCGGATGATGAACGACGGGCCGGTGGAACTGATCGCCTCCAAACTGAGGCCGGGTGGCGAGTTCCGCTTCGGCACGGACCATGCGGTCTACCTGCGCCACGCGCTGATGGTGATGCGGCGCCACGGGACCAGCTTCGAGTGGCTGTGCGACAAGCCGGCCGATTTCCAGAACCGCCCCGGCGGCTGGCCCGAGACCCGCTATGAAGCCAAGGCCCGCAACGTCTACGGGCACGAGGTCTGGTACTTCCGCTACCGCAGGCGGTAGCCTTATCCGCCCGCCGCGCGGCGCTTTCCGCCGGGCAGCATCCGTTGCAGAACGCGGTCGTGCAGATGGTAATGGTGGTAAAGTGCCGCGGCCGCGTGGCCGGCGGCCAGAACGATGATCAGCCAGCCGTTCCATTCGTGCAACGCGTTCACCTGATGGTGAGCCGCGCGACTCCACGGGGCGAAGGGCGAGGGAATCTGGAGGCCGAACAGGCTCATTGCCTCCCCGCCCGACCAGCGTAGCAGAAAGCCGAGCACAGCCTCGGCGGCGAGTATTGCGTAGAGCACGTGGTGGACCGCCTTCGACGCCAGCTGGACTGTTCCGGAGACGACCGAGCGGACCTGGTGCCCGGGCATCAGGCGCCAGACGACCCGGAAGAGGATCACGGCGGCTAGGCAGATGCCGAAGGACATGTGCGCCTCCACGAGAAGGTGGCGGGCAGGGCGGCCGAAGAGGCCCCAGGTCTGCGCCAGCGCCATCTGCAGGACGACGAGCACCGCAGTGGTCCAGTGCAGTGTGATTGCCACCGGATCGTACCAGGTGCCATCGTCGGCGGCGGCGATGCGGGTGGCCGTGTCAAGGGTCGATATGTCGGTCATGGGGGCTCCGTCTGTGACGATGCTTCCGGCCCTGCGCTTGGGGGCACAGGATCCGGTGAGCAAAGGCATGAAGGCGCCCGGCGTTCCCCGGCCGTTCAGCCTGGGGTTGGCCTGTTCAGAGCCATCCGGCGGTCTGAGCCAGTAGCCACAGGCCAATCGCGAGGAACAGCAAGGCTGCCACGATCCGCACCACCTTCAGCGGCACCCGTCGGATCAATTCGTGGCCGAGGAACACGGCCGGGACATTGGCGAGCATCATCCCCGCCGTCGTGCCCGCCGTGACCCACAGCGCATCGTGGAAGCGCGCGCCGAGCGCGATGGTGGCGATCTGGGTCTTGTCGCCCATCTCGACGATAAAGAAGGACACGACCGTGGTGAGGAACGGGCCGAAGCGCGAAGGGCTGCGCTGCGCCTCGTCCTCGTCGATCTTGTCGGGCACCAGCGTCCAGGCAGCCATGCCGATGAACGACAGGGCGACGGCATAGCGGAACCAGAAGCCATCGAGGAACGAGGCGGCCTGTTCGCCGAGCAGGGCGGCGAGGAAGTGGTTGGCGAGCGTGGCGAAGAGGATGCCCGCGACGATCGGCCACGGCCGCCGGAAGCGGGTGGCAAGCAGGATGGCGAGCAGCTGGGTCTTGTCGCCGATCTCGGCGAGAGCGACCACTGCGGTGGAGGTGAGCAGGGCTTCCATGTAACGGACACTCCGGGCCGGGCGCTTGGCGTTGACGCGACGACGCTGCCGCTCCCGCCCGGCCGGGCGGAGCACAGCGCCATCGGTCTCGCCCGGGCGGTTGCACCGCCCCTCCTGCGCCACGGCCTCTCGACTGAGTATGTTGACGCAGGAGCCCGCCTGGCAAAGCCGGGCGGCTGGCTACTCCCCGAATGACAGCCCGCGCCCTAGGGCGCGGGCCTGCCGAATGCAACCGCTTGGTCGCTCAGCCAACGATTCCGCCGGCGGCAAGGACCGCAAGCGTCAGGATATCAGGCGCGATCGCGGTCATCGGGGCGATCTGTACCGGCTTTTCCATGCCCAGCATCATCGGCCCGATCACGGCGTTGCCGGCCAGTTCGCGCAGCAGCTTGGCCGAGATATTGGCCGATTGCAGGCCCGGCATGACCAGCACGTTGGCCGGCCCGGACAGGCGGCTGAACGGGTAGTTCGCCATGACCTTGGGATTGAGCGCGGCGTCGGGCGCAACTTCGCCCTCATATTCGAAGCCGGGATTCATCTCGTCGAGGATGGCAACGGCGCCACGGATCGGTTCCAGCCACTTGCCCATCGGGTTGCCGAAGGTCGAGAACGAGAGGAAGGCGACGCGCGGCTCGTGGCCCATGCGACGAGCGACGGCGGCGGTTTCGACCGCAATGTGGGCGAGCTCTTCCGCGGTCGGCCGCTCGTTCACGGTCGTATCCGCGAGGAACACGGTATAGTTCTTGGCCACCATCATGTGGACGCCGAACGGGGTGTGATCCGGCTTGGGATCGAGGACGTGCCGGACCTCCTTGATCGTCTGCGAGAAGGTGCGGGTCATTCCCGAGATCAGTGCATCGCCATGGCCGAGGGCGACCAGCAGCGAGGCAAAGATGTTGCGGTCCTGGTTGACCATGCGCCGCACGTCACGTTCGAGGAAGCCGCGGCGCTGCAGCCGTTCATAAAGGTAGGTGACCATTTCTCCGACGAGCGGCGAGGAAGCCGAGTTGTGGATCTCGTAGCTGGACGGATCACCGACGCCGAGCTCGGCCAGCTTGTTCAGCACGGCCTGGGTGCGGCCGACCAACACGGGCGTGCCATAGCCGAAATCGCGGAACTGGATCGCGGCGCGGAGCACCACTTCGTTCTCCGCCTCGGCGAAAACGACGCGCTTGGGGCTTTCCTTGACCTGCGCATAGACGTTGGTGAGGACCGAGGTCGTCGGGTTGAGTCGCGCCTTGAGGCTGTGGCGATAGGCTTCGAAGTCCTCGATCGGCTTCTGCGCCACGCCGGTCTCCATCGCCGCTCGGGCCACGGCCGAGGAGACGATCTCCATCAGGCGCGGATCGAACGGCGCGGGGATGATGTAGTCCAGGCCGAACTGGTGGTTCTTGCCGTAGGCCGCGGCGACTTCCTCGGGCACCTGCTCGCGCGCCAGTTCGGCAATGGCCTTGGCGGCGGCGATCTTCATCTCCTCGTTGATCGCGGTGGCCCGCACGTCAAGCGCGCCGCGGAAGATGAAGGGGAAGCCAAGCACGTTGTTGACCTGGTTCGGATAGTCCGAACGGCCAGTGGCGACGATGGCATCGGGGCGCACGGCCTTGGCGTCGGGCGGGGTGATCTCGGGATCGGGGTTCGCCATGGCGAAGATGATCGGCTGGGGCGCCATGGACAGGACCATGTCGGGGGTCAGCGCGCCCTTGACCGACAGGCCGAGGAAGATGTCGGCACCCACGAGGGCTTCCGTCAGGGTGCGCCTGTCGGTCGCCACGGCGTGGGCGGACTTGAACTGGTCCACGTTCTCGCGGCCCGGGTAGATCACGCCCTTGGTGTCACACATGAGCACGTTTTCGTGGCGGACGCCCATGGCCTTGATCAGCTCGGTGCAGGCAATGGCAGCCGCGCCGGCGCCGTTCACCACGACCTTGACTTCATCCAGCTTGCGGCCGGTCAGATAGCAGGCGTTGAGCAGACCTGCCGCCGAGATGATCGCCGTGCCGTGCTGATCGTCGTGCATGACGGGGATCTTCAGGCGCTCCTTCAGCGCCTGTTCGATGATGAAGCACTCGGGTGCCTTGATATCCTCAAGGTTGATGCCGCCGAAGCTCGGCTCCATGAGGGTGACCGCGTCGATGAATGCCTGCGGGTCTTCCGTGGCCAGTTCTATGTCGATGGAATCCACGTCGGCGAAGCGCTTGAACAGGACCGCCTTGCCTTCCATCACCGGCTTGGAGGCGAGGGCGCCGAGGTTGCCGAGGCCGAGAATGGCCGTGCCGTTGGAGATGACCGCAACGAGGTTGCCGCGCGCGGTGTAGTCATAGGCGGTGGCCGGGTCTTCGGCGATGGCGCGGACGGGGACTGCGACGCCCGGCGAATAGGCCAGGCTCAGGTCCCGCTGGGTGGCCATCGGCTTGGAGGCGATGATCTCGATCTTACCGGGACGGATCGTGTTGTGGTAGAACAGCGCTTCGCGCTCGGTAAACCGGACGTTGCTTTCCTCGGACACGTACTTGATCTCCCCTGCGGCTGGCATTGAGCGCCCTAGTACGGATGGGGGCGAGACGATAGGGGAAAGCTGAAAGCTGGCCTTTGTCGAATCGTATTCATCCGCGCTAGGCCGGGCCATGCGCTCTGATGCTTCTCCTGTTTCGGCCCCTGTCGCGTCTCCGGCTGCGACGCCGATGATGGCGCAGTATCTCGGCCTCAAGGCGCAGGCCGGGGACTGCCTGCTGTTCTACCGCATGGGGGATTTCTTCGAACTGTTCTTCGACGATGCGCGCACCGCTGCCCAGGTGCTCGACATCGCGCTGACCAGCCGCGGGGAGCATCTCGGCCAGCCGATCCCGATGTGTGGCGTGCCGGTCCATTCCGCCGAGAGCTATCTGGCCCGGCTGATCCGGGCCGGCTGCCGGGTGGCGATTGCCGAGCAGGTGGAATCGCCTGAAGAGGCAAAGAAGCGCGGCGGCTCCAAGGCGCTGGTCGCGCGGGATATCGTGCGGTTCGTCACGGCCGGGACGCTGACCGAGGAGGCCCTGCTGGAGCCGCGGCGGGCGAACCTGCTGGCTGCGGTCTGCGAACTGCGCGGAACCGTCGGCATTGCCGCCTGTGACATCTCGACCGGGCGGATGGAACTGGAGGAGTGTGCACCCGAGCAGGCCGGCGCCATCCTCGCGCGGATCGGGGCGAGCGAGATCGTGGCTCCGGAAGGCTGGGGCGGCGGCCCGGACGGCGCCATCGCGAGGCCCGCGCGCGAGTTCCAGAGCGAGGGTGGCGAGGCGCGCCTGTGCGCGATCCATGGGGTGTCCACGCTGGACGGGTTCGGCAGCTTCAGCCGGGCCATGCTGGCGGCCGGCTGCGGGATCGTCGCCTATCTGGATCATGTCGGGCGCGGAAGGTTGCCGCTGCTGCTGCCGCCGGTGGCCCGGACCGGGGCGACCCATCTGGCGATGGATGAGGCGACCCGCGCCAGCCTGGAAGTGCTGGAGGCCAGTGGCGGCGGCCGGCGCGGGAGCCTGATCGAGGCGGTGGACCGCTGCGTGACGGGTGCCGGCGCCCGGCAACTGGCCGACGACCTTGCCGGGCCTCTGACCGACGCGGCGCAAATTGGCGCCCGGCTGGAGCTTGTGCATTGGCTTCACGACGAGCCGCTGCTGCGCGGCGATCTCCGCGCCGTGTTGCGTGCCCTTCCGGACATCGGCCGGGCACTCGGCCGAATCGTGGCGGGCCGCGGGTCTCCGCGCGATCTCGGGCAGTTGCGCGATGGTTTGGGCGAGGCGCGGCGCGTCCGCGATCACCTGTTGCGCCGGCCGGAGCGGCCGGCCCTGCTCGAAGCGCTGCTGCCGGCACTGGGGGGCCATGCTGCGCTGGTCGATCACTTTTCCCTGGCGCTCGTGCCCAGCCCGCCCACCGAACGCTCGCAGGGCGGGTTCATCGCCGCGGGCTACGATCACGGGCTGGACGTTCTGCGCGAAACGGCGGGGAACGCGCGGCGGGCGATCGCCGCGCTGGAAGCGAAGTACCGCGACGAAACCGGCGTTGCCGCCCTGAAGATCCGGCACAACGGCGTTATGGGCTATTTCATCGAGGTGCCGGCGCGCCATGCCGACCGGCTGATGGCGCCGGACAGCGGCTTTACTCATCGCCAGACCATGGCCGGCGCCGTGCGGTTCAACGCCCTTGCCCTGCACGAGGAGGCGAGCCGGATCGGCGAGGCGGGTGGCCACGCCCTCGCCGCGGAGGAGGCTCATTTCGAAACGCTGGTGGCCGAGGCGGTCGCCGCGCGCGAAGCGATTGCGGCAACGGCTGCGGCCCTCGCCCGGATCGACGTGGCGGCGGGCCTCGCCGAAAGGGCGGCCGAAGGCGGCTGGTGCCGGCCGGACATTGTCGAGGAGCCGTGTCTAGACGTCGCGCAGGGCCGGCACCCGGTGGTGGAAGCGGCGCTGGCGGCGACCGGGGAGCGGTTCGTTACCAACGACTGCGCGCTTTCGCAGCGTGACCGGCTGTGGTTGATCGGCGGGCCGAACATGGGCGGCAAGTCCACGTTCCTGAGGCAGAACGCGTTGATCGTCCTGCTGGCCCAGGCCGGCAGCTTCGTCCCGGCCGCGTCGGCCCGGGTCGGCCTGGTGGATCGCCTGTTCAGCCGTGTCGGGGCTTCCGACAACCTGGCCCGGGGGCGCTCGACCTTCATGGTGGAGATGGTCGAGACCGCCGCGATCCTGGCCCAGGCCACCGAGCGCAGCTTCGTGATCCTTGACGAGGTGGGGCGCGGCACCTCGACTTACGACGGACTTGCGCTGGCCTGGGCGGTGGCCGAGGCAGTCCATACGACCAACCGCTGCCGCTGCCTGTTCGCCACGCACTATCACGAACTTTCGCGCCTTGCCGACCGGTGTGAGGCGCTGAGCCTGCACCATGTGCGGGCGCGGGAGTGGAAGGGTGAGCTGGTGCTCCTCCACGAACTGGCCGAAGGTCCGGCCGACCGGTCTTACGGGCTGGCCGTGGCACGGCTCGCCGGGGTTCCGGCGCCGGTCATCTCCCGGGCCAGGGCCGTGCTCGACCGGCTGGAAAAGGCGCGTGCCGAAACCGGAGGCATTGGCGCGGGCCTGGGCGACCTGCCGCTGTTCGCCGCCGCGATGGAAGCTGAGGCGGAGGCTGTCGACCTGCTGCGAGAACGGCTGGCGGCCGCCGATCCCGACGCGCTTTCCCCCCGCGAGGCGCTGGAGTTCATCTACGAATTGAAGCGCATTGCCGAAAGTTGAGCAGGGTGCTCATTGGCCATTCCTTAACCCTGAAAGGGCTAGGGAAACGCGATGTTCGGGCCGAAGCTCTCGCAAATCTTCCGCAGCCGGTGGGCGGCCTTGTGGTGGGCAGCGCTGATGCTGTTCCTCGCGTGGCAGATTGTGCCCTCGCCCGACGATACGCCCTCCGATGGTCCGAGTACGAGCGCCAGTGACGCCAATCCCTGGGCGTTGGCGACCTCCGGACCAGCCACGGATCGCTGAATGACAGGGCTGTTTTCCGATATGCGCCGAACCGCCATCGGCGCCGGCATCCTGCTTTTGCTCGCGCTGTTCTTTGCGGAGCCCGGCGGCATGGGCGGCAGCGCGGTGGGGCACGACGGGGATGCGGCAGGGCACACCAGAGCTGAACGGCCCACAAACGGCGCCTGGTTCAACGCGGCGGACGAGGAGCCCTTGCCCGACCCCGCGCCGCCCCCACCACCGTCGGGGGCGGGGCGACAGGAGGGGCCGGCACCTGGCGTTATCGTGCCGCCGGGGCCCAGCGGGCCGGATTTCCCGCCCGGCCTGCGCGCGCCGCGCTGACTACTCCTCCTCGGCCCCCGCGCCGTATCGGCCCTCTTCCTCGTCGTCATTGCGCTCACCGTTGAAGACGCTCATGTCGATCAGGCCGCTGGTCTCCATCTGCTTCATGTGATCGACGAGGTCCTGTGAGTCGTCGCTCTGGTCGCCGGTGGTGACCTTTTCGCTGTCCAGGCTACCGAGCCCGCTGGTCGCCCGGCCGAGCGCTTCGTCGGCCACGGTCTGCGCCTGCGCGGATTCATCTTCCTGTTCGTCGTTCACGGTCTCGGGCGGAAGCGGATCGGGTTTGCGATCGGACATGTCGGGATACTCCGGTGAAGGGTTCACCGGATCAAATCCTGCCGCTGCCGCTGGTTCCGCTCAGCGGGTCGGGACCGGCTCCGGCCCGGAGTAGTCGTAGAAGCCGCGCCCGCTCTTGCGGCCCAGCCATCCGGCCTCGACGTACTTGGCAAGCACGGGAGCCGGGCGATACTTGGGATCGCCTGTCGTCGACTGCAGCACGCGCATGATCTCGAGCAGGGTGTCGAGCCCGACGAAATCGGCCAGGGTGAGCGGGCCCATCGGGTGGTTGGCGCCGAGCTGCATGCCGCGATCGATATCGACGACGGAGCCGGTTCCGGCACTGAGGACGAACATCGCCTCGTTCAGCATCGGCACGAGGATACGGTTGACGACGAACCCTGTCTCATCCTGGCTCATCACGATTTCCTTGCCCAGGCTGGTGGCGAAGGCGCGGATCCGCTCCACCGTCTCGGCGCTGGTGGCGAGGCCCGGAATGATCTCGATCAGCCTCATCACCGGGACCGGATTGAAGAAGTGCAGGCCGATGAACCGCGCGGGGTCGATCGAGGCGGCAGCCATGCGGGTGATCGGGATCGAGCTGGTGTTCGAGGCGAGCACCGCATCGGCGGCGAGCACCTTGCCGATGGCTTCGAAGATGCGCAGCTTGACGTCTTCGCGTTCGGTGGCGGCCTCGACCACGATGTTCGCCTCGGACATCGGGGCATAGTCCCCCACCGGCGTGATCCGGGCCAGCGTTGCCGCGGCTTCGGTGTCGGCGATCTTTTCCTTGGCGACGAGCCGCGATAGGCCCTTCGCGATACCGGCCTTCGCCTTTTCCGCGATCTCCAGGCTGATGTCGGTGAGGATCACGTCATGGCCGGACTGCGCCGCCGTCTGCGCAATGCCCGCGCCCATCATCCCTGCCCCGATGATCCCGACCTTCGCCATGCCTTGTGCCTCCCTGAAACTGCGCTGCGTCGGGTAGCGGCTCGCTTCGGGTTTGGCCAGTTCCTTGAGTACGGATCCTAGCGGTTCTGGCCAGGCACCCAGAGAACATCCTCGGCGCCGTTGCCGTTGAGGGCGCGGGCGAGGACGAAGAGGTAGTCCGACAGGCGGTTGATATAGGCAAAGGCCGCCGGGTTGACGGGCTCGGCCGCGGCCAGCGCGGAGACGCAGCGTTCGGCGCGGCGGACCGTGGCACGGGCGATGTGGACGCGCGCGGCCCCCTCGCTGCCACCGGGCAGGATGAAGCTGGTGAGCGGCTGGAGATCCTCGTTAAGGGAGTCGATCGCCGATTCCAGCCAGGCGACCTGTGCGGGGACCACACGCAGGACCATCGGCGAGGGCTCGTAGTCCTCTCCGGGGGTCGCAAGGTCAGCACCGAGGTCGAACAGGTCGTTCTGGACGCGGAGCAAGGCGGCTGCATGGCCCGAACCGGCGAGGCTGACGAGGGCGAGCCCGAGAGCCGAGTTTGCCTCGTCAACGGCGCCGATCGCCTCCATGCGGGCGGCGTGCTTGGGGCAGCGGGAGCCGTCGACCAGACCGGTGGTGCCGTCGTCCCCAGTTCGGGTGTAGATCTTGTTGAGCTTGACCAAACTTCGGGACTTCAGGCGATCAGGACTTGGAGACGGCCAGCAGGATGGCAACGACCAGGATAGCGGCCGCCTGGTACTTGATGCGGGCGAACATCATCTTGTTCTGGAGAAGCTGCATCTCGGTGGCGCCGCCGGTATCGCCGCGTTCGAGATCCACCTTGGTGCTGTGGAGAAAGGCCATGATGCCCTTCACCAGGCTGACGACGACCATGGCCATCAGGACGACGATCACGGGAACGAGAATATAGGTCATGGTTCATTATCTAGGCGTTGTGACAGCGAAATTCCAGCGGGGAAACGCCCGGCCCGCAAGCTGTCCGCCAGGGCATGGCCATTTTCGCCGGACCTGCGCCGGTCAGCGAGCGAGGGGGCATCGCGGCGCTTGGCGAGCTTGCGGCCATCGGGCGTGACCAAGACGCGATGGTGGTGCCAGCGCGGCACCGGCAGGCCGAGCAGGGCCTGGAGCAGGCGGTGGACGTGAGTGGCGGCAAACAGGTCCGCCCCGCGCGTGACCAGGGTCACCCCGTCTGCCGCATCGTCGAGCGTGGCGGCGAGGTGGTAGGAGGCCGGGGCATCCTTGCGGACCAGCACGACGTCGCCGAACAGGTCGGGCCGGGCGGACTGCTCGCCGGCGCGTTCGTCGGTCCAGACGAGCGGACCGGTGCGGGTGAGGGCGGCGGCCATGTCGAGCCGCCATGCGGCGCCCTCGGCCGGATGCAGCCTGCCGCGGCAGGTGCCGGGGTAGACCGGGCCGTCCGGCCCCGTCCGCTGCGCCGCCGCGGCCACTTCGCCCCGGGTGCAGGTGCAGGGGTAGAGCAGGCCCTCGGCGCGCAGGCGGTCGGCAGCGGCGGCATAGGCGGTGAGCCGCGCCGACTGGCGGACGACCGGACCATCCCAGGTGAGGCCGAGCCAGGCAAGGTCCGACTCGAATTCAGCCGCGAGCTCCGCGCGGGACCGTTCGCCGTCGATATCCTCGATCCGCAGCCGGAACTGTCCGCCGGCCTTGCGGGCCAGATCGTGGGCCACGATGGCCGAAAGGGCGTGGCCGAGATGAAGATGGCCGTTGGGGCTGGGGGCGAAGCGGGTGACGATCACTCCGCCTCTTTAAACCGGTTCAGCGCCGGTTGTGGATAGCGCATCGTGTGCGCCCTTGACCGCGCGCGGCGCAAATGCTGATTTCCTTGCATGCGTTGTCGTGAAACCGTCATGCGCCCGTGCGACCGGAGGCCATGCTCAAGAGCGAGCTGATCGAACGCGCGGCCAGGTTCCGCAGCGCCGAGGAGGATCCCTCCCGCCACCTGTCCAATTGCCCTGCCCTTGTGCTGAACGCGGACTATACCCCGCTCTCCTATTATCCACTGAGCCTGTGGCCGTGGCAGACCGCGATCAAGGCCGTGTTCCTGGGGCGGGTGGACATCGTCTCCAGCTACGAGCGAGAGGTCCATTCGCCGAACTGGGCGATGCAGATCCCCTCGGTCATCGCGCTGCGCCAGTACGTGAAGCCGAGCGAGTTTCCCGCCTTCACCCGGTTCAACGTGTTCCTGCGCGACCGGTTCAGCTGCCAGTACTGCGGCAGCCCGCACCACCTGACCTTCGATCACGTGGTCCCGCGCCGGCTGGGCGGCCGGACCAGCTGGGAGAACGTGGCGACTGCCTGCGCCCCCTGCAACATGCGCAAGGGCGGTCGGACCCCCAAGCAGGCGCACATGCCGCTGCTGCTCGAACCGATCCGCCCGACATCCTGGCAGTTGCAGGAACGCGGCCGGGGCTTCCCCCCCAACTACCTGCACGAAACCTGGCGCGACTGGCTCTACTGGGATGTCGAGCTGGAGGCCTGAGAAGCCCCGGCCGGGAAACCCAGGGTTACAGGCGTAACCCTGGGTTTCCGGACAATATCGTCATTTCCGGGATTGCCGTCCGTGGTGGACGGGTGACACATTTCCACCATCCGCGCCTTTATAGGAAGCCTGCTGCGCGCAAGCGCGGGACCGCGCGCAGGGCTTGTGCGTTCGGTTCCGGAAAGGAGCGCGCGCGATGTTCCGGGGGATGAGCAAGGGGCGCAAGGTGGCCGCCGCGCTGGCCGCGCTGGCAATCGAGGCAGCGATCATCTGGGCCTTCGTCAGCGGCCTTGCCACGCGCTGGGTCAAGGCCGTGGTCCCGGCCAGCCTGCAGGTGGTGACCGAACTGCCCCCGCAGAGCATCCCCACTCCGCCCCCGCGGAACGTGCCGCGGCCCGCGGGCGGCACGGCCCCGGCGGGCAAGAAGGCGGAGCTGGAACCAGTGCCCGCGCCGTCCGTCGCGCTCGCCGCGCCCTCGCCGGCGCCCACGGCTTCGGGCAACGCCGCAGCCGCCAGTGGCAGCGGCGCCGGCGGCAGCGGAACGGGGAGCGGCGCGGGGACGGGAGGCGGCGGGGGAGGCAGCGGGATTGCGGCGGGTCCGCAGCGGATCGCGGGCGCGCTGTCGGACCGCGACTATCCGCGCGACGCCGGGCGGGCGAGCGGGACCGTGGCAATTGCCTTCCGCGTGCGCGCCGATGGTCGGGTCGACCAGTGCCGGGTACTGGCGAGCAGCGGCGCGGCGCGGCTTGACGCGCTGACCTGCACTCTCGTCGAGCAGCGCTTCCGCTATCGCCCGGCACGGGACGCGGCGGGATTGCCGACGGATTCCGGCCTGCGTACGACCTTTACCTACGGGACGCGGTAGGCGCCGCCTGGGATCCCCGCTCAGCGCAGGGCCGTGGCGAGGCGCTCGGGGTTGCCGTCGCGCCCGTAGGGATCCGGCTGGAAGGCGATGGTCTGGCCGCGTCCCTCGGGCAGGGCGGTAAGGTAGGTGATGTAGACCGGCACGGGTTCGGCCAGGGCCATCCGTTGTTCCGCGCCGTTCACCTTGCGCGGCAGCGGTTTGCCCATCAGCCAGCGGCCGAGCCGGGCCGCGTCCTCGAGCCTGACGCAGCCGGAGGAGAACTGGCGTTCGTCCTTCAGCATCAGGTTCCTGGCCGGGGTGTCGTGGAGGTAGATCCCCTGCGGATTGGGGAACTCGAACTTGACCTTGCCCATGAAATTGTCGCCACCGGGGAGCTGGCGGACGCGCAGCTGCTCGCTGCCATCGGCAACCGCGCGCCAGTCCACCGTGGCGGGGTCGAGAATGCGGGCATCGTCCTCCCAGCCGGAAAGGACCTGGTAGCCGCTCGCCTTCAGGTAGCCGAGGCCCTTGTCCAGCACGTTGGGTGCGATGCGCTGCTGGACGAGATCGACCGGCACGTTCCAGTAGGGGTTGAGCGTGGCGAAGCGGATGTAGCCGGCCATCATCGGGGTCTGGTTATCGACCTTGCCGACGACGACCTTCATCGACCCGATCGGGCGGCCGTCTTCCATCATCCAAAGCCTGGCCCCGGCGGCGTCGACCAGCACGTAGCGGCCAGCGTGAGTGGCGGGCAGCGCGCGGACGCGAGCGAGGTTCAGGGCGATGCGGCGGCGTTCGTCGTCCGGCCGGTCCGGATCGAGCAGGGCGGCGCGCAGGGGCGCGTAGAAGGGGTGCATCCAGCCCATGTCGGCCATGTAGCGTTCCAGCGAGGGCGCGTGGGCGGCGGCGGCAAGGGCGGCGGCGGGGGTGGGGACGACGGGGGCCAGCGCCCGGCTTTCGTAGATCATCGGCGCGGCCGGGGCCGAGCGCAGGGCCTGGACCCACGCAACGTAGAGCCGGGCGGCGGCAAGCTCTACCTTGGCGGCATCATGCGGATTGCCCGGTTCTGCCTTGGCCAGGGCGTTACGCAGGTTTTTGGCTTTCAGGCGCGAGGGGTTGATGCCGTCGAGGCGCGACGTCTCGACCTGATCGAGCAGGGCGTGGAGCGCCGGGCGGGGGGCGCCCTCGGCATCAAGCCACAGCGGTTTCCAGCCGCGCGCTGCGTAGAAGGCGCGGAAGGCGGCAGGGGTGCGGCCGGCAAGAGCAGAGCCAAACTCTGACCCTTGCCCGGCCGCGAACGGCCGGTCCTGGGCGGCGGCGCCGGGCGGGACGGCAGCGCTTCCGAGCGCAAGGGCGAGCAGCACCGGACGGGCCATCCGGGCGAAACAGTGGTTGCCGGCGATCCGACCGGTGCTGCTGCGCATGGGCCTAGCCGCGTTCGCCGGTGCGGCTGTAGCCGGAGGTCGGCTGGACCACCGGCGCGCCTTCATAGTAGCGGCCCTCGCGCACGTAGCCGTCGACGCAGCCGTCATTGTTGTGGTCAGCCCAGACCGCGCCGGCCAAGCCGCCAACCGCGGCGCCGATCACCGCGCCGGCGAGAACGTTGCCGGCCAGCGCACCCACGACCGCACCGCCCACGCCGCCGACACCGGCTCCGGTCAGGGCGGTGCCGCCGACCGAGCGGCAGGCGGGCGCGGCCGAGGCCGACTGGTAGTCGGCCGGCGCGCCGGCGTAGTACTGGCCCTCGCGGATGTAGCCGTCGGCACGGCCATCGCCATCGCGGTCAGCCCAGACTGCGCCGGCAATCCCGCCGACCGCCGCGCCGACCACGGCGCCAGCCAGGACATCACCGGCAAGGGCGCCCACACCGGCACCCGCAACGCCGCCGATGGCGGCGCCAGTCCCGGCGCTGGCAAGAGTGTTGTCTCCGTAGGTCGAGGCACAGCCGGCAAGCGGCAGCGATGCGGCGGCCATCAGGCACAGAACAGATGCTTTCACGTCACGTCTCCTTCGCGAAGCCGACCGCAAGCGGACGAAAACCGCCCCAAGCCCCGGTTGGCCGGTTCCCCTCGCGCCGGGGTTAACGGCAGGCGCGGGGCTGCGTTCCGTCGAGCCGCCGGCTGGTTGCGACGAGGTGCACGAAGGTGCGACGAACGGAGTGGAGGTGCGCCGCGCTCAGCCGATGGCGGCAAGGGCCTTCTGGCGGCGGCGCTGGACCGAGGAGCCGAGGCCGATCGCCTCGCGGTACTTCGCGACGGTGCGGCGGGCGAGGTCGAACCCGCGGGCGCGAAGGAGATCGACCAGGCTGTCGTCCGACAGGATGGCCCCCGGGTCTTCCGCCTCGATCAGCTGGCGGATCGCGGCCTTGACCGCTTCGGCAGAGGCGGCGCCCTCGCCATCGGCCGAGGCGACGCCGGAGGTGAAGAAGTACTTGAGCTCGAACGTGCCGCGCGGGCAGTTCAGGTACTTGTTCGCGGTGACGCGGCTCACGGTCGATTCGTGCATGCCGATGGTCTCGGCCACGGTGCGCAGGGTCAGCGGCTTGAGCTGCGAGACGCCGTGGAGGAAGAAGCCGGCCTGCTGGCGCACGATCTCGGTCGCGACCTTGAGAATGGTCTTCTGGCGCTGGTCGAGCGCCTTCAGCAGCCAGTTGGCGTCGGCCAGCTTTTCCGAGAGCCACGCGCGGGAGGCCTTGTCGTCGCAGGTGCCGCGCAGTTCCACGTAGTAGGAGCGGTTGACGACCAGCCGCGGCAGGGTGGCCTGGTTGAGGGCAATGTCCCAGCCGGCGTGGTTGCCGCTGGCATCGGTCCGGGGCCGCACGAGGACGTCGGGGACGACCGGCGCCGCGCCACCGCCGCCGGCGTGGCGCAGGCCGGGACGCGGATCGTAGCCGCGCAGTTCGACGAGCATGTCGGCAAAATCCTCGTCATCGACGCCGCACAGGCGCTTGAGCCGCGCCAGCTCGCCCCGGGCGAGGAGATCGAGGTTTTCGATCAGGCGGGCCATGCAGGGATCGTAGCGGTCCGCCTCCTGTGCCTGGAGGGCAAGACATTCGGCCAGGTCGCGGGCGCCGACGCCAGTTGGATCGAGCCCCTGGACCAGAACGAGGGCGGCCTGAACAGCTTCGAGCGGGACGCCGAGGCCCGCGGCGATGTCAGGCAGAGGGGTGGCGAGGTAGCCTGCTTCGTCGAGGTGATCGACGAGAGCGTGGGCGATCAGGGCCTGTGCCGCATCGCGCGCGGCGGGGCCGACCTGGGCGTGGAGGTGCTCGGCCAGGCTGGCCTCGGGCGCGCCGCGCTCGTCTATGCCGGGCGCTTCGGCGAAGGAGCTGCCCGCGGCTGGGGCGAAATCGAAGTCCCCGGTATCCCGATCGAGGTCGAGTGCAGTGCGATCGATGTCGAGCGGGCGATCGTCCTCGGCCCGGGCTTCGCCGATCAACTGGTCGACCGGGGAGGATTCGAGCGTCGTGCGGCGTTGGTCCTCGCCCGGTTCGGCAGCTGCGGTTTCGCCCGGCGCAGTGCCGAGATCGAGCAGGGGGTTGGACTCGAGCGCTTCGCCGATGAAGGCCTCGATTTCCAGGTTCGACAGCGCCAGCAGCTTGATTGCCTGCTGGAGCTGGGGGGTCATCACCAGCGATTGCGACTGGCGCAGATCGAGGCGTGGGCCGAGGGCCATCGCTATTGGCCGGTGCCGTGCAAGGTCGCGCCACCGGCGAGACCGGACAACGCATTCATAACGTGAAGCCTTCGCCCAGGTAGAGCCGGCGGACATTCTCGTCCGCCACAAGGGCTTCGGGGCCGCCGGCGAAGAGCACCTGGCCGCCGTAGATGATGCAGGCCCGGTCGACGATGTCGAGCGTTTCGCGCACGTTGTGATCGGTGATGAGGACGCCGATGCCGCGCTGCTTGAGGTCCTTCACGAGGTGGCGGATGTCGCTGATCGACAGCGGGTCGATCCCGGCGAAGGGTTCGTCGAGGAGCATGATCGAGGGCTTGGCGGCAAGGGCGCGGGCAATCTCGCAGCGGCGGCGTTCACCCCCGGACAGGGCCATGGCGGCGCTGGTGCGCAGGCGGGTGAGACCGAATTCGTCGAGCAGGCGCTCCAGCTCTTCGGCCCGGACGTCCTTGTCCGGTTCGTTCAGTTCGAGCACGCAGGCGATGTTCTGTTCCACCGTCATGCCGCGGAAGATCGAGGTTTCCTGCGGCAGGTAGCCGAGGCCGAGGATGGCGCGGCGGTACATCGGCAGGTTGGTCACATCGATCCCGTCCATCAGGATGCGGCCGGAATCCGGGCGGACAAGGCCCATGATCGAGTAGAAACAGGTGGTCTTGCCGGCGCCGTTGGGGCCGAGCAGGCCGAGCACCTCGCCCTTGCCGACCGAAAGGGAAATGTCGGAAAGGACCGCCCGCTTGTCATAGCTCTTGGCGATGGAGATGACCTCCAGCCCGCCTTGCGGCACGGGCTGCATGGCACCGGTGTTGGGAGCGGAGGCGGTGCCGGCCGGGGGATTGGCGGGCACGGTGGCATCGGCGGTATCGGTCATCGCCGCCCGGTTTAGGCTGGGGCCGGAGGCACTTCAAGCAGGTTTGGCGCATTGAACCCGATTTGGCAGGTTTCGTGCATGGCCGGCGATCGGCTCCCTTGAGGAATCCGCCGGGCGCGCCTAGATCGCGGGCCATGCTTGACCCCGCAACCGCGCAGGACCGCGCCGCCGCCCTTGTCGAACGAGCCCGCCGCGCCGGGGCGGACTGCGCCGATGCCGTCTACCATGCCGATTCCTCGCAGAGCGTCTCGGTGCGGCTGGGCAAGCTGGAGGACGTGGAGCGGTCCGAGAGCGAGCACGCATCGCTGCGGGTTTTCGTCGGGCGGGGATCGGCGAGCATCGGTTCGAGCGACCTGTCGGACGAAGCGCTGGACGAACTGGCCGCCCGGGCCGTGGCCATGGCCCGCGCCGCGCCCGAGGATATCTATGCCGGGCTCGCGCCGGCCGAGCTGCTGGCCCGTGGCGGGGGACCCGAGCTTGACCTTGCCGATGGCGACGAGCTCAGCCCCGCCGCCCTGCGGGACCGCGCGGCCGAGGCGGAGGACGCGGCCCGGGCCGTGGCCGGGGTGACCAATAGCGAGGGCGGCGGGGCGAGTGCCGGGCAGAGCGTCTTTGCGCTTGCAACCAGCCACGGGTTTGCAGGCGCCTATCGCGGATCGAGCCACGGCCTGTCGGTCAGCGTGATCGCCGGGGAAGGCAGCGGGATGCAGCGCGACTATGCGTGGCGCAGTGCCCGGCATTTCGCCGACCTGCCGGCGCCGCAGGAGATCGGGGCGATGGCCGGCGAACGCGCGGTGAAGAAGCTCAATCCGGGCCGGCTCGCCAGTGGCCCGCTACCGGTGGTGTTCGATCCACGGGTGGGCGGCACGCTGATCGGGCATCTGGTCTCGGCCATGGCGGGCAGCGCGATTGCGCGTGGGGCGAGCTTCCTGATCGGGCACGAGGAGGCACTGCTGTTCGATCCTACGGTCGCGGTGATCGACGATCCGCACCGCCCACGCGGACTGCGTTCGCGCCCCTTCGACGGTGAAGGACTGCCGACTGCGGCGCGCAAGCTGGTGGATGGCGGCCGGCTGACCGGCTGGCTGATGGACAGCGCGGCGGCGCGCCAGCTGGGCGGGCAGCCGACCGGCCATGCGGCGCGCGGCGGCGGCGGTGCTCCGGGCATTTCCGCGTCGAACCTGCACATTGCTGCCGGCACGGCGAGCCCGGCCGAGCTGATGGCCGACATCGCCGACGGCATCTATGTGACCGAGCTGATCGGGCAGGGCGTGAACGGGGTGACCGGCGACTACAGCCGGGGCGCTTCGGGCTACCGCATCCGGGGCGGGCTGGTGGCCGAGCCGGTGGCCGAGTTCACCATTGCCGGCAACCTGATCGACATGTTCGCGCGGCTGGTCCCGGCGAACGATCTGGAGTGGTACCGGGCGATCAACGTGCCGACGCTGCGGGTCGACGGGATGATGATCGCCGGGGATTAGGATGTATCATCCAGGTCCTGTGCAGGGACCGGTTCAGGCTTGTGCCTGATCCTTGCGGGGCAAGCCCCTGACGAAGGTCAGGGGTTCACCCCGCTAAGGATGCTTAGGCGGCCTTGGCCTGCTTGGCGCGCTCGATGGCTTCCAGCGTGATGCGCTTGGCATCATCGGCATCGCCCCAGGTGCCGACGCGGACCCACTTTTCCTTTTCCAGGTCCTTGTAGTGGGTGAAGAAGTGCTCGATCTGCTGGAGCACGATGTCGGGCAAGTCGCCCTTTTCGGCTACGTCGCTGTAATAGGGGAAGGTCTTGTCGTCCGGCACGCAGACCAGCTTTTCGTCGCCGCCGTGCTCATCCTCAAGATTCAGCACCGCGATCGGGCGGGCGCGGACAACCGAGCCGGGGACGAAGGGCGAACGCGCGATGACGAGGGCGTCCAGCGGGTCGCCGTCGGGCGACAGGGTGTGGGGGACGAAGCCGTAGTTGGCCGGGTAGCGCATTGGGGTGTGCAGGATCCGGTCCACGAAGAGAGCGCCCGATGCCTTGTCGAATTCGTACTTCACCGGCTCGCCGCCAACGGGAACCTCGATGATCACGTTCAGGCACTCGGGCGGGTTGTCGCCGATCGGAATCATGTCGATGCGCATGGCAGACCTTTTGCTGGAGAGCGGGCGGAACGGTCCGCCGCGCGGAGGAGAGGCCTGCGCGCTTAGCTTCCCTCCTGCTGCGCTGCAACAGCGTTGATCCGAGATCCCGGCCGGCTCAGCCGCTCCCACCGCCAAGCGCATTGATCGTGAAGGCGATCACGCCGATGTTGAAGACGAAGGCGGCGAAGGAGTGGAGCAGGGCGATGGACCGGATGCGACTGGCCGTGATGGCGGTGTCTGAAGTCTGGAAGGTCATGCCGATGGTGAAGGCGAAATAGGCAAAGTCGCCATAGCCGGGCTCCGGCGTCCGGGGGAAATCCAGTCCGCCGCAGTCCTTTCCCCCCTCGTGGACCGTGTAGTAGTCATGCGCGTAGTGAAGCGAGTAGACCGAGTTCGCGAAGAGCCAGATCAGCAGCAGCGTGACGACCAGCTCTGCCATGGCGAGCGTGTTGCCGTGGCGGGCGGCGGGCAGTTCGTCGGCGATGGCAGCCATGACGACCAGGGTCAGCAGAGAGGTGCAGGACAGGACGACCACGCGGTTCGCATCGTTGGCCATCGCGCGCGCGCGAATCGCCGCGACCGATTCGTCGCGCAGCAGCGGGATGAGCGAGAGGAGGAACAGCAGGGCGGCGACGTCGAAGCCGATGGCGAGCGCCTTGGCCCACCCGCTGGCTGGCAGCACGTGGTGGTGCGCGAGGCTCGTCGCTAAGAGCATCGCGAGGAAGGCGAGAAACCGGGGGGCGGCGATGCGGCGGCCGATGGCGAGCCGCAGGGGATGGCGCTTCATGGCTGGGCTCCGGCACGACGCGGGGCGAGGAAGCGGTCGAGCGGGGCCACGCCTGCCGGCGTCGCGCGTTCGAGCCACGGGTAGCGCAGCCCGCCGTTCCAGCGGACCGGGACCGTCTGGACGCTCTCTCCGCGCTGGACAAGCAGCTGGAGCGGCGCGGCGGTGCCCTTGGCCGCGGTGATCGCTGCGCGCAGGACATCGGGCGAATAGGCGGATCCGTTCACCGCCATGATCTTCATGCCGTTGACGATGCCTGCGTCGAAAGCCGGGCTGCCCCATTGCGAGGAGGTGACCTTGCCGTCCTTGTCCAGCGTGAGGCCGAGCGAGAAGGTGAGCGAGAGCGTGCGGCTTTCAGCGAGGCGGCCGCGATCGAAGGGGTTTGGCTCCTCGTGCCAGGCGAGGCGATAGCCGCCCAGCTCGATCCCGCGCAGGGGGGGCGGCTGGCCGGGCTGCTGCAGGCGGGTCCGCAGGAAGGCGGTCCAGCCATAGGGATAGACCGCGTTGAGCGCGGCGACCACGTCATCGAAGGTGTAGGTGGACTGGCCGAGATCACCATCGTCACGGCCGAAGAAGGTGCGGGCGAATTCGTCGAGCCCACGGCGCCCGCCGGTTCCGGCGCGAATGATCTGATCGGCCTCCAGCCAGACCAGCGCGCCTTCGCCGTAATAGTCCTCGCCCCGGGCCATCGAGCCGAAGGGCTTGGGCTTGCGGGCGGCGAAGACCGGATCGAAGGTGGTGTCCTCCACCGAACGCCACTGCCGTCCCGGCAAGGTGGCAAGATTGGCGGCGGTCGTGGCGATCATGCCGAGCACCACCTCTTTCGGCTGGATGCCCGACCGGGCGGCGAGGACCATGCCCCACAGCTGCGTCTGGCCTTCGTAGACCCACAGCAGGTTGTCCTGCATGGGCGTGCGGAAATCGGGCGTCCACAGCCCGGCCGGGCGGCGGTACTTACCATTCCATGAATGGGTCAGCTCGTGCGCGATGACGTTGCGGTCCCAGCCCATGCCGGCCCAGTCGGAAAGGGCCGTGGGGTTCATCACGTTCTCGCTGGAGCGCTGGTGTTCGAGACCGATGTCGCCGATCTCGTTCGTGAGGGCGAGGAGGATGTCGTAACGATCGAAATGGCGGCCGCCGAACAGGGCGAGGGCTTCGGCGGACAGTGCCTTGTAGGCGGCCAGCCCGGTGGGCTCGAGCGCGAGGAGGCGAGGCTCGTCGGCCACCACGTCCAGAGCGATGCGGTTGCCGAGGTCGAAGCGGACGGCGTTAAGGCCGGCGAAGACGGGGGAATCAACCAGAGTGTCATAGTCGGTCTCGGCCCAGCTTACCCGGGTCGCTTCGGGCCGTGTCTCCTGCGACGGCCCGTCAAGCGCCGAGAACACGGTCCAGCCAGGCGGAACCGCGACGGTCGGCCGGACCCGGATCTGGCGGACGTAGTGCCCGGCCGGGTAGAGGCTCATCAGGTTCCACTGCAGGTTGAGCAGGCGCTGGCTCATCGTCACGCGCCCCTCGGACGATTGCAGCGGCGAGGTGTGGACGAAGCGGGCAACGACCTGGCTGGCGCCCTCCGGCAGGTCGACGTGGAAGGCGAAGACTTCCACCGGATCGCGCGTCCACGAAAGGCGCTGGCCCCCCGCGGTGAAGGTGAGGTCGACGAGTTCGGCCATCGTGCCGCGCGGGCCGTGCTTGCCCGGGTGCCATTCCGGCAGGAGCAGGGTGACCCGCCGGGTGCCGGGGGCGACGGGGATCGTCTCGGTCACGCGGTATAGGCCGCGCTGCAGGTCCGTTGCGTCGATATCGAGCTGGATCGTCCCAGGGTAGGGCGCGTCCACCGCATCCGGCACGGAGCGGACGATCGGCACGGCCACGGGGCGCGAGGGCGCGACGGTTTGCGCGGCGGCCGGTTGGCCAAGGATAACAAGGGCGAGTGCTGCTGCGGCGAGCCGGGACTGCATCGCCGTACCATGCGCGGGGGCGTGAGGCGAGGCAATGGGCGGCGGCGCCAGCGGGATGGCTTTTCCGCAGGGAGAGAAACGGCTAAGCGCACGCGCCATGAGCAGTGACAAGCCCACTTCCCAGACGCCCCAGGCGATCCGCGGCACTCAGGACATCTTCGGCGCCGAAGCGGAAGCCTTCGCCTTCGTGGTCGAGACCTTCGAGCGCGTGCGCCGGCTCTACCGGTTCCGCCGGGTGGAAATGCCGGTGTTCGAGAAGACCGCCGTGTTCAGCCGCTCGCTGGGCGAGACGACCGACGTCGTCTCCAAGGAGATGTATTCGTTCGAGGACCGCGGCGGGGAATCGCTGACGCTGCGCCCCGAATTCACTGCCGGGCTTGCGCGCGCCTTCCTCACCAACGGCTGGCAGCAGCATGCGCCGCTGAAGATCGCCACTCACGGTCCGCTGTTCCGCTATGAGCGGCCGCAGAAGGGGCGTTACCGCCAGTTCCATCAGATCGACGCCGAGGTGATCGGCGCGGGCGAGCCGCAGGCCGACGTGGAGCTGCTGGTCATGGCCGATCAGCTGCTCAAGGAACTGGGCGTGGCCGACGGAGTGAGCCTGCAGCTCAATACCCTGGGCGACGCGCCGAGCCGCGAGGCCTGGCGGCTGGCGCTGATCGACTACTTCCACGCCCACCGCGCCGAGCTTTCGGAGGATTCGCAGGAGCGGCTGGAGAAGAACCCGCTGCGGATCCTCGATTCCAAGGACCCGCGCGACAAGCCGTTCACCGCTGACGCGCCCAAGATCGACGATTTCCTGAGCGGCGAGGCGCAGGACTTCTTCGGCGCGGTGACCCAGGGGCTGGACGCGGCGGGGGTGAGCTTCGCCCGCGCGCCGGCGCTGGTGCGTGGGCTGGATTACTATCGCCACACCGCCTTCGAGTTCGTGACCGATCGGCTTGGCGCTCAGGGCACCGTGCTGGGCGGCGGCCGCTATGACGGGCTGATCGAGGCACTGGGCGGACCGCACACGCCGGCCGTGGGCTGGGCTGCGGGGATCGAGCGGCTGGCGATGCTGGTGGGCGAGCGGGGCGAGGCGCCGCTGACGCTCGCCGTCGCGGTGGAGGATGACGCGGCTCTGGCCTATGCCAACACTGCGGTTGCGCAGCTGCGGCGCACCGGCTTGTCGGCCGAAATCGTCGTGAGCGGTTCGCCGCGCAAGCGCTTCGACAAGGCGGCGAAGCTGGGCGCGGAGATCCTGGCTTCGGTCACCGTCCGCGACGGCGCGCTGGTCTACAATCTCAAGGCTTCGGACGAGGTCGAGGCCAAGGCCAGCGTGGCGCGCATTTTCGACGCCGCCAAGGAATGAGCGTTTCCGATGCCCGCCTCGCCCAGATCGGCGCGCGGTTTGCCGAGTTGGAGGCACGCCTTGCCTCGGGCACGCTCGAAGGCAAGGAGTTCATCGCCGCGAGCCGCGACTATGCCGAGCTGGAGCCCGTCGCCAAGGCGGCCGAGGCGGTGCGGGGGATGCGGGGCGAACTGGTCTCGCTCCAGGCGCTCGACGATCCGGAAATGCGCGAACTGGCCGACGAGGAGATCGCTCGGCTGAAGGTGGAGCTGCCCGAGGCGGAGCGGGCGCTGTCCATCGCCATGCTGCCGCGCGACAGCGCCGACAGCCGGCCCGCCATGCTCGAAATCCGCGCCGGCACCGGCGGCGACGAGGCGGCGCTGTTCGCGGCCGACCTTTACCGGATGTACGAACGCTATGCCGCCGAACAGGGCTGGCGGGTCGAGCTGGTCAGCGCCAACGCTTCGGAGATCGGGGGCTTCAAGGAAGTGGTCGCGAACGTTTCGGGCAGCGGGGTCTTCGCCAAGCTCAAGTTCGAGAGCGGGGTTCACCGGGTCCAGCGGGTGCCGGTGACCGAGAGCGGGGGGCGTATCCACACTTCGGCCGCGACGGTCGCCGTCCTGCCCGAGCCGGACGAGGTGGACGTCTCCATCGAGGACAAGGACCTCAAGATCGACATCTACCGGGCGAGCGGCGCGGGCGGTCAGCACGTGAACACCACCGATTCGGCGGTGCGGATCACCCACCTGCCCAGCGGCCTCGTGGTGATCTGCCAGGACGAGCGCAGCCAGCACAAGAACAAGGCCAAGGCGATGCAGGTGCTGCGCGCGCGGCTCTACGAGAAGATGCGCGACGAGGCACAGGGCGAAGAAGCGGCCGCGCGCAAGGCGATGGTCGGCAGCGGCGACCGTTCGGAGCGGATCCGCACCTACAACTTCCCCCAAGGCCGGGTAACCGACCACCGCATCAACCTGACGCTGCACCGCTTGGCCGAAGTGCTGGAAGGGGTCGGCCTTGGCGAACTGATCGACGCGCTGATTTCCGAAGACCAGGCCAAGCGGCTGGCCGCGCTGGAGGGCTGACGGTGAGCCCGCTCGACCGAAACGGGGGCGGGGTGCCGGTGAGCGAGGCCCTGCGCGAGGCGGCTGTGCGGCTGGAGACAACGAGCGACACGGCCCGGCTCGATGCCGAGGTGCTGATGGCCCATGCGCTGGGCGTTTCGCGGTCCGACCTGCTGCTGCGGGGGATGCGGGTTGCGGCGCCCGCCGGCTTTGCGGCGCTGGTCGAGCGGCGGCTGCGGCACGAGCCGGTGGCCTATATCGTGGGACTTCAGGAGTTTTACGGGCTGCCGTTGCGGGTCAGTCCTGCGGTGCTGATCCCCCGGGGAGACAGCGAGGTCTTGGTCGAGGCTGCAGTAAAGGCAAGGCCCGGCGCGGCGCGGGTGCTTGATTGCGGCACGGGCTCGGGCGCGCTGCTGCTGGCCGCGCTGGACCAGATCGGTGGCGCGCGCGGGATCGGGATCGACCGATCCGCAGGCGCCCTGGTCGTGGCCGCGGGCAATGCGCAGGCGCTGGGGCTGGCGGACCGGGCGGCGTTTCTCCAGCGCGACTGGGCCGCGCCGGGCTGGAGGGCGGGGCTGGGCCGGTTCGACCTGGTGCTGGCCAACCCACCCTATGTGGAAACGGATGCGCCGCTGGCGCCTTCGGTGCGCGAGCACGAGCCTGCCGGCGCCCTCTTCGCCGGGGTCGATGGGCTGGATGATTACCGCCGGCTGGTGCCGCAACTGCCCGCCCTGCTCGCGCCGGACGGGATCGCGCTGGTCGAGATCGGCGCGACCCAGGCAGGCCCGGTGAGCGCGCTGGGCCGCGCCAGCGGGCTGGCAACGCGCCTGCACCATGACCTTGCCGCAAGGCCGCGCGTGCTCGAGCTGAAGCGCGCCGGTGGATAATTGTGCGGTGCCGTCATATTTCCCTTGGCAATCCCCGCGGCAGACCTTAAATCCGTAAACAGGCCAGCGGATGGATGGAGCATTCCTCTCCTGTCGGCCCAGCTCCAGCATTTGCAACCGGACGGTCCTCAAAGGGTCCGCAAACCACGCAAGTGTCGGGACACCGCAAGCGGTGCGGGAACGCCGCTGCGGTGCTGAAAATAGCGATTCGCCATCCGGAAGCATTGGGCCGGGCGGCGTTTCCGGTGAAGGAACGGCTTCCTTGAACAATAATCGTGGGAATAACCGCCGGCGCGGCCGGGGCAACAATCGGCCGCAGGGTGGTGGTGGGCAGCAGCTCAACCGGATCGACAGCCGGGCGCGCGGCAATGCGCCGCAGCTGCTGGAGAAGTACCGGAAGCTGGCACATGACGCGCACCTCAACGGCGATCGCGTGACGGAAGAATATTACCTTCAGTTCGCGGACCACTATTTCCGTGTCATCGCCGATACCCGCCAGCGTCAGGAAGACCAGCGCCAGCGCCGCGACGAGCGGTGGGACGAGCGCACCGATGATGGCGAGGACCAGAACGAGTTCGGCGCCGACAGCGATTATGCTCCCTATGACCAGCCTCCGCAGGCGCGCCAGCGCGAGGATCGCGAGAGCCGCGACAACAGCCGCGACGGCGATGGGCGTGCCGAGCGTAGCGAACGGTCCGAGCGCGCTGAACGGCCCGAACGGCCGGAACGGCCCGAGCGGGGCAACCGTCGCGAGCGGACCGAAGAGGTGGCCGAGCCTGCCGAAACCGGCGAGAGCGAGGAGCGGCGCTCGATCTATGAGCCCGCGGAAAATCCATTCCTGAGGGAAAACCGCGCCAGTCGCGGGCTGCGTCCGCGCCGGGAAGAGCGGCGCCCCCGCCGCGAGAGCGAGGCGGCCCCCGATGCGGAGCCGGCGTTCGACATGGCCGTCCTCCCGCCAGCCATCAATGCTGGCCGCGAACCGGCAGTCGAGCCCGCGCCCGAGCCGGCGGCCGAGGCGCCTGCACCCAAGCGCCGGACGCGCAAGCCCAAGGTCGTCGCTGAGGCCCCGGCCGAGGCGGTCGACGAGGGCTGATGGCGGCCTGAGCCGCTCGCGACGGCTTGCGGCTTGCGCCGAGAAGCGCGCGGCGTCACAAGCGGCGCGATGCACCCGCCGGTCCAGACTCCCAACTCCGAGAAGAGGCGGAGCTTGCGCTTTGCCCGTGCTGTCGGGCTAGCCCTCGCGCCTGTCCTGACCGGCGCGGCGGCGGCCTGCGGCTTCCGCCCCATCGCGCTGTGGCCGCTGACGCTGTTCGGCGTGGCCGGTCTGATCCTGCTGGCCACGCGGGCCCGCAGTGCCCGGGGCGCCCTGCTGGCCGGGTGGCTGTGGGGCGTCGGGCATTTCTGCCTGGGCAACAACTGGATCGCGACGGCCTTCACCTATCAGGCGAAGATGCCGAGCTGGCTTGGCTGGATCGCGGTGTTCTTGCTCTCGCTCTACCTTGCCGTGTTTCCTGCGCTGGCGGCGCTGGGCGCCTGGACGGCGCGGGCGAGGCCGACTGCCGCGGTGCTGTCGTTTGCGGGATGCTGGATCCTGTCCGAATGGCTGCGCGGGTGGCTGTTCACCGGCTTTCCGTGGAACCCGCTGGGCGCAGCGGCACTGGGCGGCTTCGCGCGGGCGGGGCTCGCGCAGGTGCTGCCGTGGACGGGTACCTACGCTCTGTCCGGGCTTGTTGCCCTGCTCGGCGGGCTGTGGTGGCGCGGCTTTGCGCTGCGGATCGAGCGGCCGGTGATAGCATACGGGTTGATCGCCCTGCCGCTGGCCTTGTGGCTGCTGCCGCAGGCCCCTGCGCGCGCGGTAGGGGCGGGCCTGCCCTATACGCTGGTCCAGCCGGGCGTGCGGCAGGAGCTGATTGACGATCCGGCCAATTTCGAGAACCAGTTCCGCACGACGGCGCTGCTGAGCCTGCCGCGCCGGTCCGTGGCGCGACGGCTGGTGCTGTGGCCGGAATCGGGCGTTCCGGATTATCTGCGCGATGGCTATCCAGGGTGGCTCTATGCGGAGAACACCTTCGCCGGGAGCCCGGTGCTTGCCCGGCGGCGGATCGGCTCGGTTATCGGGCCCGGGGCCATTCTGCTGACCGGCGCGGTCGACCTCGAGCTTTCGGGCGACCGGGTAGTCGCGGCGCGCAACGTGGTGACCGCGCTGGACGGGGCGGGTACGATCCGCGGCTCGTACGCCAAGGCTCATCTGGTACCTTATGGCGAATATCTGCCGATGCGCAGCCTGCTCGCGCCGCTCGGCCTGTCACGACTGGTGGCGGGCGCGCTGGACTTCTGGCCCGGGCCGGGGCCGAGGACGCTCGATCTCGGGCCATGGGGCCGGGTGGGTGTTCAGGTCTGCTATGAGATCGTGTTCTCCGGCCAGGTGGTCGATCCCGCGTCCCGGCCGGATTTCCTGTTCAACCCATCGAACGATGGCTGGTTCGGCCGGTTCGGCCCGCCGCAACACCTGGCCCAGGCGCGGATGCGCGCGATCGAGGAGGGCCTTCCGGTCCTGCGGGCGACGACCAACGGGATCAGCGCCGTTATCGACGCGAACGGGATCGTGGCCCGCTCGCTGCCCCGGCCGGTGGCCGGACGGCTGGACGGCATCATCCCCCCGGCCGCGGTGCCGACGCTCTTTTCCCGCATGGGCAATGCACTCGCGCTATGCTGGGCCGCAGTTCTTCTTGCCGGGGCCGCGCTTGCCTTGCGCGGGCGGCGCGGGTAAACATCGGCGCGGACATAAAGAATTCTTTATATTGGACTCCACCCGATGCGCAGCGAATACCTGTTCACCTCCGAGAGCGTCTCGGAAGGCCATCCCGACAAGGTTTCCGACCAGATCAGCGATGCCATTGTCGACCTGTTCCTGTCCAAGGACCCGGAGGCCCGGGTCGCCTGCGAAACGCTGACGACGACCCAGCGCGTGGTGCTTGCCGGCGAAATCCGCTGCAAGGGCGTCTACGAGAACGGCGCCTGGGCGCCGGGTGCGCTGGACGAGATCGAGGCCACGGTGCGCGGTGTGGTCAGGCGGATCGGCTATGAGCAGGACGGGTTCCACTGGCAGAACCTCGAGTTCTCGAACTACCTGCACGGCCAGTCCGCCCACATCGCCCAGGGCGTTGACGAGACGGGCAACAAGGACGAGGGCGCGGGCGATCAGGGCATCATGTTCGGCTTTGCCTGCGACGAGACGCCCGACCTCATGCCGGCGACGCTGGACTATAGTCACAAGATACTCGAACGGCTGGCCGCCGACCGGAAGAGCGGCGCCGCGCCCTTCCTCGAGCCGGACGCCAAGAGTCAGGTCACGCTGCACTACAAGGACGGCAAGCCGGTCGAGGCTACTGCCATAGTCGTTTCGACCCAGCACAAGCCGGGTTGGGACCAGGGCGAGAAGGAAGCCGAGCTCCATGCCTATGTGAAGGCAGCGGTGGGAGAGCTCCTGCCCGCGGGCTTCGTTACCGCGAACACCGTCTGGCACATCAATCCCACCGGCAGCTTCGAGATCGGCGGGCCGGACGGCGACGCGGGCCTGACCGGGCGCAAGATCATCGTCGATACCTATGGCGGCGCGGCGCCGCACGGGGGCGGGGCTTTCTCGGGCAAGGACCCGACCAAGGTGGACCGTTCAGCCGCCTATGTGACGCGCTACCTTGCCAAGAACATCGTGGCCGCCGGGCTGGCCCGGCGCTGCACGATCCAGCTTGCCTATGCGATCGGCGTTGCCCGGCCGCTGTCGCTCTATGTCGACAGCCACGGCACCGGGACGGTGGACGACGCCGTGCTTGAGGCGGCGATTGCCAAGGTTGCGGAAGAGCGGCTGGGCGGGCTGACGCCGAAGGGCATCCGGCTTGGACTCGGGCTCAACCGCCCGATCTATTCGACGACGGCGGCCTATGGCCATTTCGGGCGGAAGGCGGAAGGCGACCTATTTCCGTGGGAGCGGACGGACCTTGTCGAGGCACTGAAGGCAGCCTGCTGAGGAAAGGGTGAGGCCGGCCGGGCTTCCGGTCAGGCCACTCCCATGCCGTCTCCCTCGTGCGGCCAGCGCTCCAGCCTTGGCAGGGCAGGATCTAGGAACAGCGCGGGAATCCGGCCGAACAGCAGGGCGCGGTGAATCCAGAAGTCGGTCAGCCGTTCGCCCAGCGTCTCGGTGGACCTGCCGTTCCGGTCCAGCCACTTCCGATAGGGCTGGAAATGTCCGGGTTCGTCTCGGTGGACTATGCGGAAGATCCGGGACATCAGTGGGTCTGACAGGACCCAGCCATTGCGCAACAGCACCTCAACCTGGCGATAGCCGCGCTGCTCGGTGAGCATGATGACGCGGCACAGGCGGGCAAAGGCGGCCGGATCGGCCACGACCTCGCCCGTATCGAGCTCGTCGATCGTGCAGCCGAAGGTGTGAAAGATGAACCGATCAATGTGGCCGACCCGGCGGTCCATCGCCAGCGGCATCCGGCCTGCCCGCTCGAACCAGCGGCGGAACATGTGGTAATGCTTGTGCTCGTCGGCACGGTGACGTTCGATTTCCTCGATAAAGCCGTGATCGTCAGGGCAGTGCAGGCGCGCAGCCTCCAGCACACGGTCGAGCGAGGTGTAGCCGCGGTGTTCGTTGTAGAGGTAGACCGAGGCGAGCACCTCGCGATAGCGGTCTCCGAACACGCCGGCCGGTTTCATCATCGAACGTTTGCCCTTTCCCCGTTAGCAACACCCAAAACGGTGGGCCCAGGACGGTTGTTCCGCCGTCTCAGCTCGCCAGAGCCGATTCGATAGCGCCGACCACAGCCCGATCCTCCGGCTCCAGACCCGGAGCGAACCGGCCGATCACCGTGCCGCTGCGGTCGATCAGGAACTTCTCGAAATTCCACAGCACTTCGGGATCTTCGTTGGGGGTCATTCCATAGCCGCGCAGGCGCTCGCGGAATTCGGCGGCCGGACCTTCCTTGGTGGGACGCGCCCTGGTGAGCGCCGCATATAGCGGCTGCTTGCCGGGGCCTGAGACGTCGGCCTTGGCGAACATGGGGAAGGTCACGCCGAAGTTGGCCGAGCAGAACTCGGCGATTTCCTCGGCGCTGCCCGGCTCCTGCCCGGCGAAGTCGTTGGCGGGGAAACCGAGTACCTCGAAGCCCTGGTCCTTGTAGTGCTGATAAAGCCGTTCCAGCCCTTCGTACTGCGGGGTGAGTCCGCACTTGCTGGCGACGTTGACGACGAGCAGCACCTTGCCGGCGTGCTCGGCCAGGCTGTCCGGGCTGCCATCGAGGCGCGAGAGGCTGATCTGGGAAAGGTCGGACATGGCGGGCTCCTGTCGGGACTGATCTCGTCTGTCTGGACTGAACATGGTGCACCTTCGCCCAATGCCCAAGCGAATTGATTCAGGTCATGGAGAGGTTCATGATCTTGCTATTCAATTCAAGCGTCTAGGCCCCCCAAGGCGGGCGGGTCCGGTAGAGGGGAGAAAGCCGATGCGCTCCATACTGGTTCATGCCGATGCCAGTTCGGCCGGGGAGGCCCGCCTCGAAACAGGGCTGTCATTGGCCCGCATGAGCGGGGGCCATGTGACCCTGCTGGTCGATACGCCGATAACCCGCTTCGTCGCGATGGATGCCATGGGCGGCGGCGCCGTTGCCGCCGACGCAATCCGCGAAGCCGTGGCTGAAGATGACGCCTTCGCCCGCCGGATCGACACGCGAGTCGCACGAGGCGACGTGCCCTGCGACGTGGTGCGCAGCGAGGGCGAGCCGGTCGATGCGATCTGCGATGCGGCCCGCCTGGCAGACGTCGTGGTGGTGTCGCGGCGGTCGGTCCTTGCAAGTGACCTGCCCACGGCGTGCCGGGCGGCAGTCCTCGCGGTGAACGACGCGGAGCCGCTGTGCTTCCCGGTGTCGCGGGCTGCGATCGCGTGGGACGGAAGCGCCGAAGCGGCCTATGCCCTGCGCTGTGCCGTGCCGCTGCTCAAGGACGCAGAGGTTGAGGTGCTGACCGTTGCCGACGTGCCTGCCGAGTTCCCGGCGACCGACGCGCTGCGCTACCTTTCGCGACACGGGATCAGGGCCGAATTGCAGATGCTCAACCGTATGGGCGCGGTAGAGGAAACCCTGGCCCGCGAACTGATCCTCCGGCAGACGCAGTTGCTGGTGATGGGCGCCTTCAGCCACAGCCGCCTGCGAGAGTTCCTGTTCGGCGGCGTTACCCGCTACTTTCTCGAGCATCCTCAAGGTCCTGCGCTGCTGCTGGCGCATTGAGGCGAGCCTGGAGCTTCCTGTTGCGATGCGGCAAAATCCCGCATTTGCGTCTGCTTCTGGCCGGGATCGGGGCGGGGTATATGGCCCGATAGGGTCCAAAATCCCTGCCTTTTTCCAAGACTTGCAAAAATTGCATGCGCTTTAACGCTTTTCGCACTTGCACAAAAAGGGAAGGAGGGGCATACAGATCCTGCCTTTCAGGCATCCTCTCCCAAGACTTCAACGGCCCGGTCGGCAACGACCGGGCCTTTTTTCTGGCCCGTTGCTGCCCCTCGCGCGGCGGGATCGGAATGGGCATCCCGTTCGTTTATCCGGCCACCCCTTTGCAAACCGGCGGGCGCGTCCCTAGCTTCTGTTGGCAGGCGCCGTAAGGGGCCACGGCAGAGGACGGGAACGGAGCCATCATGGCAGATGCAGGTGCAGGGGTGACCGAACGGACCGCGCGGCTTCAGGTCGCCGCTGCCCGGCAGGAGGAAAGCGGCCAGGGCATCGCGCGCCTGCCCAGGGAAACGATGGCGGCCATCGGCATCACCGAGGGCGACGTGATCGAGATCGAGGGCAAGCGCACCACTGCCGCCCGGGCCCTACTCGCCTATCCCGAGGACGAAGGGCTGGATGTCATCCGCCTCGACGGCCTGCAGCGCGCCAATGTCGAAGTCGGCTCGGGCGAGCACGTGACGATCCGCCGGGCCGATTCGCGCCCCGCGCAGCGCGTGGTCTTCGCGCCGGCGCAGAAGGACATGCGCCTCAAGGGCACCGGCCAGGCATTGCAGCGCAATTTCTTCCAGCGGCCGCTGGTGGCTGGCGACCTTGTCGCCACATCGGGCCAGCAGCAGGTGCGCGACATGCCGCCGCAGGTGGCGCGGATGTTCAACGCGCCGGCCTATGCCCTGACCCAGATCCGCCTCTCGGTGGTCTCCACCAGCCCCAAGGGCATCGTCCACATCGACGAGAATACCGAGGTGGAGCTGCGCGAGGAGTTCGAGGAGCCGCGCACCAAGCGCGCCGACGTCAACTATGATGACGTGGGCGGGATGGGCGACACGATCCGCCAGCTGCGCGAGATGGTGGAGCTGCCGCTGCGCTATCCGGAGCTCTTCACCCGGCTGGGCGTCGATCCACCGCGCGGCGTGCTACTGCACGGCCCGCCGGGGACGGGCAAGACCCGGCTCGCCCGGGCCGTCGCCAGCGAGAGCGATGCGGCCTTCTTCACGATCAATGGCCCTGAAATCATGGGCTCGGCCTATGGCGAGAGCGAAAAGGCCCTGCGCGAGGTGTTCGAGGAGGCGGGCAAGAGCGCGCCTTCGATCATCTTCATAGACGAGATCGATTCCATTGCTCCGAAGCGCGAGCAGGTTCACGGCGAAGCGGAGAAGCGCCTTGTCGCCCAGTTGCTGACGTTGATGGACGGGCTGCAGGCGCGCTCCAACATCGTCGTCATCGCCGCGACAAACCGGCCCGACGCGATCGACGAGGCGCTGCGGCGGCCCGGACGGTTCGATCGCGAGATCGTGATCGGCGTGCCCGACGAGAAGGGCCGGCGCGAGATCCTGGGCATCCATACCCGCGGCATGCCACTGGCGCCGGGTGTCGATCTCGATGAACTCGCCCGCACGACTCACGGTTTCGTCGGCGCGGATATTGCCGCGCTGAGCCGGGAGGCGGCGATCGAAGCCGTGCGGCGGATCATGCCGCAGCTGGACCTTGAGGCGCAGACGATCCCGCAGGAGGTGCTCGACAACCTCTGCGTGACCCGGGACGACTTCCTCGAGGCGCTGAAGCGCGTCCAGCCGAGCGCCATGCGCGAGGTCATGGTCCAGGTGCCGAACATTGGCTGGGGTGACGTGGGCGGCCTTGCCGAGGCGCAGGAGCGTCTGCAGGAGGGGGTCGAGCTGCCGCTGAAGAACCCCGAGGCGTTCCATCGGCTCGGCATCAGGCCGGCCAAGGGCTTCCTGCTTTATGGGCCGCCCGGCACCGGCAAGACTCTGCTGGCCAAGGCCGTGGCCAAGGAGGCGGAGGCGAACTTCATCTCGATCAAGTCCTCCGACCTCCTGTCCAAATGGTACGGCGAGAGCGAGCAGCAGATCTCCCGCCTGTTCGCCCGGGCTCGGCAGGTGGCGCCCTGCGTGGTGTTCATCGATGAGATCGACAGCCTGGTTCCGGCCCGCGGCGCCGGGCTGGGCGAGCCGCAGGTGACCGCCCGCGTGGTCAACACGATCCTGGCCGAGATGGACGGGCTGGAGGAGCTGCAGTCGGTAGTCGTGATCGGCGCGACGAACCGGCCTACGCTGGTCGACCCGGCGCTGCTGCGCCCGGGGCGGTTCGACGAGCTGGTCTATGTCGGCACCCCCGATGCGGCGGGGCGCGAGCACATCCTGAAGATCCACACGGCGAAGATGCCGCTGGCGGGCGACGTGGACCTGGCAGCGGTGGCGCGCGAGACCGAGCGCTTCACCGGGGCCGACCTGGAAGACGTGGTGCGCCGCGCCGGCCTTGTCGCCATTCGTCGGATGGGCCGTGAGGTGGGGGCCGTTTCAGCCGCTGATTTCGCCGAAGCGCTCAAGGATTCGCGGGCGACCGTCTCTTCGGAGATGGAAGCCGAATACGCGAAGATGAAGGGCGAGCTGAAGCGGCGGGCAGCTGAGGTGGCGCCGATCGGGTTCCTTGCGCCCGGCATGGTGCAATCCACCCGCGACCGCAAGCACGGGTGAGCAAAGCGGCCTAGTCCGACCCGCCCTTGCGTTCCGGCTGGGGTGGGGCGGACTGGTTGGCGGGCGGCGGCCCGAACGCTTCGGGCATGTCGGTCCGCAGCCATTCCAGCATGGCCTCGCGCATCTCGGCCTGGAGCGTGCCAAGGGCGGTCGGGCCCCTCGCGCTCATCGACAGGGTAAGTTCGATCTGGTCGACCTTGGCGGCGCTGACCTTGAGCGCGCCGGTGCGCTTGTCCCATTCTGGCCGTTCGGCGAGGAGCCGCAGGAAGGCCTCGCGGATCGGGGCGATCGGCGTGCCGGGATTGACCGGGATGACCACCGAACCCGTGATTCCGCCGCCGACCCGGCTCCAGTTCTGGAAGGTCGTGTCGAGGAACTTGGACGTCGGCACGATCAGGCGGCGCTCGTCGCCGGTCCGGACCACCACATAGGTCATGCGGATGTCCTCGACCCGGCCGGCCTCGCCCTCGATCACGACATGGTCGCCGATGCGCATCGGCTCGGTGAGGGCCATCTGGATGCCGGCGATCAGAGACTTCAGCGCCGGCTGGGCAGCGGCGCCCACAGCCAGGGCGGCAAGGCCGGCCGAGGTGATCAGCGTCATGCCGATGTTGCGCACGCCCGGGATCGACAGCAGCATCAGCGCGATCGTCACGAAGACGATGATGAACCCGAGCGTGCGCGAGAGGATGGCAATGCGGGTGCGGCGGCTGCGCGAGGCGAGCTCGTTTTCGTTCCGGCGCGCCCGGCTGTCGGACGCGAGGGCATAGGCCTTGACGATCCGCAGCGCGACCCACCCGAGCAGGGCGGGGATGACGAAGCGGTCCACCGCGCCCCACAGCCGTGCCAGCAGGGCCGAACTTTCGCCCGCCAGTTCGATCCCCAGCGCGATCAGGGCCCAGCGCGCCGGCGCGCGCAGCCGGTCGACCACCAGTTCATCGTTGTCGAGGTGCGACAGGCCGGCAAGGCGCGTCAGGATGCGGAACAGGACCGCGTGGATCAGCAGCGCCGCGCCGATGGCGATGCCGGCGGCGATCGCTGCTCCAGGCAGCTGCGACAGAAGGTCTTCCAGGGCGGACGTGTTCGGCAGGCGCATAGTATTCCCAACCTATCCCGCGAGCGGCAATTCGATCCGCACGGTGAGGCCACTGGCGTGGAAGTCCCGTCGAACCGAACCCCCGAGCTGGCGCACCGCGCCTTCAAGGAGCGTGCTGCCGAATCCCTTGCCCTGAGGTACTCCGGAGCGGTCGCCTTCCACCGTCTCGGTCCAGTCCAGCGTCAGGCGTCCTTCTCCGCCGGACCAGGTGACGTCGAGATGACCTCCGGGCCGAGACCAGGCGCCATATTTGACGGAGTTGGTGGTGAGCTCGTGAAGAACGAGGCCGAGCGGCACGACCGAGCGTTCGGGCAGGCTGATATCCGGCCCGCTGACCGCGCCGGCGTTATCATCCGAGCGATAAGGCTTGAGCACGGTCTCGACGAGGTCGACAAGCTGAGCGGAGGCGCGCTGCGAGGAGCCCTGGGTAACCTCGTGCGCGACGAGGAGGGCATGGATCCGCTCGGCAATGCGATCGACGGTAGGCTTGGCTGCCGGCTCGTCGCGCCCGGTCATCTTCACGATGGCCAGAACCACTGCGAAGAGGTTCTTGACCCGGTGATTGAGCTCTCGGGCGAGAAGGTCGGCCTGGTCGCGGGCAATGGCAAGGTCGGCGGCGTTGCGCGCGCGGCCTTCGGCGTCGGCGGTGCGGATCACCTGGCGCAGCCCAAGGGCGAGGGCGATCAGGATGAAGACGAGCAGGACGACCAGCGTCGGGACGATCCGAGCTTCGGCGCTCGTCGCCCGGTTGCGCGCGGTTTCAAACGAGGCCAGCTCCAGACGCTCAAGCTCGGCGATTGAACGGCGCAGGCGCTCCATCACGTCCTGCCCTTCGTCGGTCAGGATGCGGCGGCGGGCTTCCAGCAGGCCGCCCTGCCCGATCTCGTCAACGGTCTCGTCGAGCTCGGCGAACTTGGCCTGGCTGAGGCTGTCGATCTGGTCGAGCAGGGCGCGCTGGCGCGGGGTCGCATCTTCCCGCATCAGGTGGCGAAGGCGGGCGATGGCCGGGCGATACTGCTCGCGCGCGGCGAGGTAGGGGGCAAGGTAGCGCTGGTCGAGCGTGATGAAGTAGCCGCGCTGGCCGGTTTCCCCGTTGGTGGCGGTGCGGGAAATGTCGCGCAGGGCAAGGAGGACGGCGTTGGTCCGCGTTGCCTGGGCCCGCTGGGCGCGTTCGACGTTGACCGTGCTCCACATCAGCACGATCCCGCCGATCAGGGCCGCCGCCACGACGCCGAGCAGGGCCAGGCTGCGCCATTCGAGCGCAGTCCACCACGTCGGGACGCGCGCCTGTTCCGGTTTTACGTCCGTCCCTTGCATTGGCGGGGACGCTAGCGGCTGGTTAGCGCCAAGTCGATCAGTCGGCTGAGAATTTTCAGTGCGCTGCGCCCCAGTTGGGGCCAGTTCCGATCTCGATGCCGAGCGGGACGTTGAGCCGGACCGCCGGGAGCGCGGCCTCGGCCATGACCCGTTCGATCACCGGCGCGGCCGCGGCAGCGTCTGCCTCGGGCAGTTCGAAGACCAGTTCGTCGTGGACCTGCAGCAGCATCCGCACGTGGCCGAGGCCGGCTGAGGCAAGGGCCGGGCCCATGCGGACCATGGCGCGCTTGATGATGTCGGCGCTGGTGCCCTGGATCGGTGCGTTGATCGCGGCGCGCTCGGAACCGGCGCGCTCGTTCGGGTTGCTGGCGTTGATCCGGGGGAACCACGTCTTGCGGCCGAACAGGGTTTCCGAATAGCCCTTCTCCCGCACGCTTTCGAGCGTGGCGTGGATATAGCGCCGGATCCCCGGAAAGCGTTCGTAGTAGCGGTCGATCATCGCCTGGGCTTCGTCCGCGGTGACGCCGAGCCGGCCAGCCAGCCCCCAGCGCGAAATGCCGTAAAGGATCGCGAAGTTGATCGTCTTGGCCCGGCCACGGGTGTCGCGATCGACCAGCCCGAACATTTCCTGCGCGGTGCGGGCGTGGATATCCTCGCCGGCGGCGAAGGCCTCCTTGAGGCTCGGCACGTCGGCCATGTGGGCGGCAAGGCGCAGTTCGATCTGCGAGTAGTCGGCCGCGAGGAGGACGTTGCCCGGCTCGGCGATGAAGGCCTCGCGGATCTGGCGGCCGATATCGGTGCGGATCGGAATGTTCTGGAGGTTCGGCTCGGTCGAGGAAAGGCGCCCGGTCTGCGCGCCGACAAGGCTGTACGACGTGTGCACCCGCCCGGTCTGCGGGTTGATCGCGGCCTGCAGGGCATCGGTGTAGGTGGACTTCAGCTTGGCGAGCTGACGCCAGTCCAGCACCTTGGTGGCGGCCTCGGCCCCTTGCGCGGCGAGGCCTTCAAGGATCGCCTGGTCGGTCGAATACTGCCCGGACTTGCCCTTGCGCCCGCCCTTGTAGCCCAGCTTGTCGAACAGGATATCGCCCAGCTGCTTGGGGCTGCCGATGGTGAATTCCTGCCCGCACAGCACGTAGATCTCGCTCTCGAGGGCGCGGATCGCCTCGGCGAATTCGGCGGAGAGGCGGGCAAGGCGCTCGCGGTCCACCTTGATGCCGTGGCGCTCCATCTGGGCGACCACCGGGATCAGCGGCCGGTCCACGCGTTCATAGATGCGGGTGCCCGCCTCCTCGGCAAGGCGCGGGCGGAGCAGGCGGTGGAGGCGCCAGGTGACGTCGGCATCCTCGGCGGCGTATTGCGTGGCGCGGTCCAGCGGCACCTCGCCGAAGGGAATCTGCTTCTTGCCGCTGCCGCAGATGTCCTTGAAGGTGAGGGTGGCGTGCGAGAGGTGGCGGGCTGAAAGCTCGTCCATCCCGTGGCCGCCCCCGATCCCTTCCTCGCTGCGCCCGGCGTCGAGATCGAAGCTCAGGATCATCGTGTCGTCCACCGGGGCGACGGCGATGCCGTGGCGGGCAAGGATGTTGATGTCGTACTTGGCGTTCTGCCCGACCTTGAGCACGGCATCGCCTTCCAGCAGCGGCTTGAGGAGGGCCAGCGCCTCGTCCAGCGGCACCTGTTCGGGCCGGGCCGAGAACATGTCGGCCCCGCCGTGGCCCAGCGGCACGTAGCAGGCATCGTTCGGGCCGAGTGCGAGGCTCACTCCGACCAGTTCCGCGCGCATCGCATCGAGCGAGGAGGTTTCCGTGTCGATCGCGACCTTGCGGGCGGCGAAGGCGCGGGCGACCCAGTGTTCAAGCCGCTCGCGCGTCTGCACGCATTCGTAGGCGGCCAGATCGACCTGGGGCATGGGTGGCAGCGCCTGGCGGTTGCCCTGCGGCGCGGCCGGGGCGGCGGCGTTGACGGGCTTGGCGGGATGAAGCCGGGTTTCCGGGCCAGGCGCGGCCTGTCCACCTTCGAGGCGCTTCAGCAGGCTGGTGAAGCCATGCTCGGACAGGAAGGCGGCCAGCGGAGGCTTGGGGATCTCGTCGAGCTTGAACTCTTCCAGCGTCATCGGCAGCGGACAGTCCTCCCGCAACTGGACAAGCTGGCGCGACAGGCGCGCCATGTCGGCCTGCTCGATCAGGCTGTCGCGCAGCTTGCCCGGCTTCATCGCCGGCGCGGCGGCCAGCGCCTGCTCAAGGCTGCCGTGCTCCTGGATCAGCTTGGTCGCCGTCTTCGGTCCGATGCCGCGGATGCCGGGGACATTGTCCACCGAATCGCCCATCAGGGCGAGCACGTCGCCGACCAGTTCCGGCCGGACGCCGAACTTTTCCTCCACCTCGGGCACGTCGATCCGCTGGTTCTTCATCGTGTCGAGCATGTCGACGCAGCCGCCCTCGGTCCCGTCGTCCGGCTCGGCGCAGCGGCCGACCAACTGCATCAGGTCCTTGTCGGAGGAGACGATCGTCACATCCCAGCCGCGCCGGGTGGCAGCACGGGCGTAGGAGGCGATCATGTCGTCCGCCTCCACGTCCTCCTCCTCGATCAGCGGCAGGCTGAAGGCCCGGGTGGCCGTTCGGATCAGCGGGAACTGCGGGACAAGATCCTCGGGCGGCGGCGGCCGGTTGGCCTTGTACCGATCGTAGAGCGCGTTGCGGAACGAGGTTCCGGCCTTGTCCAGCACGACCGCGAGGTGAGTCGGTCCGTCGGCGCGGTGGAGATCCTGGGCCAGTTTCCACAGCATCGTCGTGTAACCATAGACCGCACCCACCGGCACGCCCTGCGGATTGGTGAGCGGGGGCAAGCGGTGGTAAGCGCGGAAGATGTAGGCCGAGCCGTCGACCAGGTAGAGATGCTGCTTGGAGTCCATGCCGCTTCCTACCACTGCCGCGCCGTGATGCCAGAGGGGGCAGGGCGAGGAGCGACGGCCATGAGCTTGCCACATTCAGGGGTAAGAAGGGCCCAAGATCGGCGAGATCTGATTCGCATTATGGCGAAAATGAGGCCGTTTGGCCGACAATCGCTTGCCAGCCTGAGGCAAGGGGGGTATTTGGCGTGGCGAAGTCTACTGTCGCGGTAGGCTTTGTGCCCGGTCTTGCAGCCCGTTTGTCGGCGGCAAACCGGCCGGGCATGGTCCACTCGCTGATCAAGGATTATCGTTCATGCGCAAGATCGTTCTCGCCGCTGCCGCTGTCGCCGGCGTCTTCGCTCTCTCGGCCTGCAAGGGCGAAGAAGCCGCTCCGGAAGCCACCGAAACCGCTGCCGCCACCGAGGCTGCTCCGGCCGACACGGCTGCCGCCACCGAAGCTTCGACCGAAGCTGCTGCCGAAGCCACCACGGCTGCTGCGCAGTAAGAGCTTGAGGATGGGCGCGCGGAAGCATTTTCGCGCGCCCGTTCTTGGAGGCTCCAAACAATCCGGAGCCTGATTGCGGCCAATTGACGAGGCCGCTTCGCTGATGCAAAACCCGGCCGCCCGGCTTCTTGGCCGAGCATGGTCCACTCGCAGTCTTAAGGATACCATTACATGCGCAAGATCGTTCTCGCCGCTGCCGCCGTTGCCGGCGTTCTCGCTATCTCGGCCTGCAAGAAGGAAGAGGCGCCCGTCGCCACCGAGACCACCGCCGAAGCCAGCACCGAAATGGCCGCCCCGGCTGACACGGCTGCTGCCACCGAGGCTGCTACCGAAGCTGCGACCACCGAAGCCGCCAAGATGTAATCCTGGCGCAACGCCATTTTCCGAAAAGGCGCGCGAGCTTCGGTTCGCGCGCCTTTTCTTTTGCCCGCACTTTGATTTACCGTCGGGCGGGGTCGGGATGGGGCAGCGCATGACCGGCGCGGGCGCCGGACAGGCCGGTCCGCTGCAGCGTCATGCCGGTGAGCAGGCTGTCGGCGATCATCCGGGCCCGGGAGCCGACCTCCAGGCAAGCCGCATCGCTCGCTTCCATCTCCGCGAGCGTTTCATAGAACAGGTTGAGCCAGCGCGCGAAGTGCGCTTCATCAAGGCTGCTGCCGAGCGCCATGTGGGTGCGCATCGGATTGCCGGTGAATTCGCCGGTGCTGTGCAGGATCGAGCGCCAGAACTGCTTGAGCCGGGCGAGGTGCGCCGGCCAGTCCTGGACGGCGGTCGCAAAGATCGGGCCCAGCAGGTCGTCGGCGCGGACAGCAGCATAGAAGCGGTCGACCAACTCGGAAACGAAGGGCTCGTCAACGCCCATGGCCAGGGCTTCGGCGCGCTTGCGTTCGCGGGACTGGCGGGCGTGGTCCGGCAGTTGTCCGGTCTTGCTCAGGGCTTCGGGCTTGCTCATGATCGCAAGATGGGGCGCAGGCCTCGAGACGGCAACTGCCGACGCGCGGAGGTCAGCGGCGCAAGGAGGCGCGCAGGCTGCCTTGCGACGAGCTGTAGCCATCGTAGATGGCGCGGGCCAGCAAGGCGATTCGGCTGTCGCGGCCCGGCTTGCTGCCCTGCCCTGTCACGTAGATGGCAACAGCCAGATTGCGGCCGTCGGGCGTCTGGATGAAGCCGACATCGCTGGCCGTGTTGGACAGTGTCCCGGTCTTGTGCGCGATCGCGGTGCCGGCGGGCAGCAGCGCGCGCATCCGGTTGCGGCCGGTGACGCAATGGCTCATCGTATCGAGCAGGAATGCGCGGCTGGATGCGCTGAGCCACTGGCCCTGGTGAAGGCCGGCGAGCAGGCGGACCATGGCGGCGGGCGTAATGCTGTCGCGCCGGTCCACAGTGGTGGCAGGATTGATCGCGCCATCGTCGCGCACCAGCGTCGCAATATCGCGATCGAGACGGAATTCGGTGATGCCGGTGGTGTTTCGGACCCAACGGGTGACCGCAGAGGGGCCGCCGACCGCGCGCAGCAGGGCGTCAGTCGCGTGGTTGTCGCTGCGGGTGAGCGACAGAACAATGAGTTCGCGCGCGGTCAGCACGGCACCGGGCCGGACGGGGGCGACCGGGCCGTCGAACTTCTTCGAAGGCACGGGCATCAGCAGCGGATAGCTGTTCGACAGGCTCAGCTGCCCGGCGTCGACATTGGCAAGATAGGTGGCGGCGATTGCGATCTTGCTGGTGCTGGCCATCGGAAAGGGCTGGTCACCGAGGACCGCAACTTGCCGGCCGCTAGCAAGGTCGAGCGCGGCAACGCCGATCCGGCCACGCGAAGCTTCCGCCAGCGACAGGAGCTGCATTTCCAAGGCATCGGAAGCGAACGTCCGCTCAGCCGTGCGCTGGGGGGCGTAGGTCGGGGCGGGCGCGACCGCGCGCGGGATACGCGGTGAAGTGCCGAGCAGCTGGTCGAATTCGGATTCGAGCTGGCCGGCCTGGGCCGACAGCGGCGCAAGCGCCGAGACCGCAAGGGCGGCAAACGCAATCAGGCGTGCTTTCAAGCTGATTGTCACCAGAGACCCCTAGACCCATCGTCCTTGCTATTTTCTAAACGAATCAGCCTGTTCGCAACAAGAGTCCTACGACGAAGCGGTTTCAGGCTGCGGCAGCGCGGGAAACCAATCGCCAAAAAGGAGAAGGGCCGGGAGGAGTACTCCCCCCGGCCCTTCCGGTTTTTCGACTGAGTTTGGAAGGACTTAGAAGTCCATCCCGCCCATGCCGCCGCCCGGCATCGCCGGCATGGCCGGCTTGTCGTCCGGCTTTTCGGCGATCGCCGCTTCGGTGGTGATCAGCAGGCCCGAGACCGAGGCGGCGTCCTGCAGAGCGGTGCGCACGACCTTGGTTGGATCGATCACGCCGGCAGCCTTGAGATTCTCATAGGTGTCGGTCGCGGCATTGAAGCCCTGGTTCTGATCGCCTTCGCGCAGCAGGTTGCCGGCAACGACGGCGCCATCGTGGCCCGCGTTCTCGGCGATCTGGCGCAGCGGGGCCTGGATCGCCTTGCGGACGATGTCGATGCCCTTGGTCTGGTCATCGTTGGCGCCCTTGAGGCCATCAAGCACCTTGGTCGCGTAGAGCAGGGCAGTGCCGCCGCCCGGAACGATGCCTTCCTCGACCGCGGCGCGGGTGGCGTGGAGAGCGTCGTCGACGCGGTCCTTGCGCTCCTTCACCTCGATTTCGGTGGCGCCGCCGACCTTGATGACAGCCACGCCGCCAGCGAGCTTGGCCAAGCGTTCCTGCAGCTTCTCGCGGTCATAGTCGCTGGTGGTGACTTCGATCTGAGCGCGGATCTGCTCGACCCGGGCCTTGATTTCCGTAGCCGAACCGGCGCCGTCGACGATGGTGGTGTTGTCCTTGTCGATCGTGACCTTCTTGGCCTCGCCGAGCATCGAGAGCGTGACGCTCTCAAGCTTGATGCCCAGGTCTTCAGAGATCATCTCGCCCGAGGTCAGCGTCGCGATGTCGCCCAGCATGGCCTTGCGGCGATCGCCGAAGCCCGGAGCCTTGACGGCCGCGATCTTCAGGCCGCCACGCAGCTTGTTGACGACGAGGGTGGCCAGGGCCTCGCCCTCGATGTCCTCGGCGATGATGAGGAGCGGACGGCCCGACTGCACCACGGCCTCGAGGATCGGCAGCATCGCCTGGAGCGACGACAGCTTCTTCTCGTGGATCAGGATGTAGGGGTTCTCCAGCTCGGCGACCATCTTCTCGGGGTTGGTCACGAAGTAGGGCGAAAGGTAGCCGCGATCGAACTGCATCCCCTCGACGACGTCCAGCTCGAATTCCAGGCCCTTGGCCTCTTCAACGGTGATGACGCCTTCCTTGCCGACCTTTTCCATGGCTTCGGCGATCTTCTCGCCGACTTCCTTGTCGCCATTGGCCGAGATGATGCCGACCTGGGCGATTTCCGACGAACCGGTGACCGGGGTCGAGCGGCCCTTGAGATCCTCGACGACCTTGCCGACGGCGATGTCGATGCCGCGCTTCAGGTCCATCGGGTTCATGCCGGCGGCGACCGAAGTCATGCCTTCGCGCACGATAGCCTGGGCCAGGACGGTGGCGGTGGTGGTGCCATCCCCGGCTGCGTCGTTCGCCTTGCTGGCGACTTCGCGCAGCATCTGGGCGCCCATGTTCTCGAACTTGTCCTTGAGTTCGATTTCCTTGGCGACCGTGACACCGTCCTTGGTGATGCGCGGCGCGCCGAAGCTTTTGTCGATCACGACGTTGCGGCCCTTGGGCCCGAGGGTGACCTTCACCGCGTCGGCGAGGATGTCCACGCCCTTGAGGATGCGTTCGCGCGCGTCACGCGAAAATTTCACGTCCTTGGCAGCCATTTCAGTTTCCTTTGAATATCTTGAACAGGATTACGGGAAGGACTTCGCTCAGCCGATGATGCCGAGGATGTCGCTTTCCTTCATGATCAGCAGGTCTTCGCCATCGACCTTGACCTCGGTGCCGGACCACTTGCCGAACAGGACGCGGTCACCGACCTTGACGTCGAGCGGGGTCACCTTGCCATCTTCCGAGCGGGCGCCGGTGCCGGCGGCCACGATCTCGCCCTCGGCGGGCTTTTCCTTGGCGCTGTCGGGGATGATGATGCCGCCGGCGGTCTTTTCCTCGGCCTCGACGCGACGGACCAGCACGCGATCGTGCAACGGACGGAAAGTCATGGAACTACCTCTCTGAAAGGTGATTATGGATCTTGGCACTCGCACCATGGGAGTGCCAGCGGCGCCCATATGGGTCCGCGTTCATGGAGCGTCAAGGACGGGCCGAAGAAATTTTCGACGCGCGAAGAATGGCTGATTTCCTAGATGGAACGGCCCTTCCGGTCGCTTCGGAACGCCTCGTAACTTTCGAGGACCTTGCGCATTTCGGCTATGGCAGCCTCGCGCGCGGCATCGTCGCGGATGCGGTCCAGGCGTTGCTTTAGGCCAGTTGCCAGTTCGGCATAGGCGTTCTGCCAATCGCGCCCTACGGCGTGAGCCACCTCCGGCGGCCCGGTCCGCAGCCGGCGTGCGGGGCCGCCGGCGGGCAGTTCCCAGACCTCGCCGATTTCGGGCACCTTCACGGCGGGCGCCAGCTTGCGCTCGGTAGCGAGGGCGGCCAGCGCGTCGACCGCCTCGCCCTCGCCATGGTCAAGCAGGAGGCTGCCGGAGATCGGGGCGCGGGCGGCGATCCAGTCGGCCAGCTCGTCGCGGTCGGCATGAGCAGAGTAGGAATCGATCCGCTCGATCCGCGCCCGGACGATGACATCCCGGCCCGAGATCCGCACGCGTTCCGCCCCATCGAGGATCACCCGGCCGAGCGATCCCTGGGCCTGGAAGCCGACGAACAGCACCGTCGAATCGCGCCGCGAGAGGTTGTGAAACAGGTGGTGGCGGATGCGCCCGGCCTCGCACATTCCGGATGCGGCAAGGATGATCGCGCCGGACAGGGTGTTCAGCCGCATCGATTCGGCGACTTCGTTGACATAGTGGATCGCGCTTGCCCGGAACGGATCGAGGCCGTCGGTGTCCTCCAGCTCGTCCAGATGTCGGGCGAAGACCCCGGTCGCGCGGTTGGCCAGCGGCGAATCGACAAAGGCCGTGGCGTGCCCGATGCGGCCCTTGCACGAGAGGGCGGCGATGTCGAGCAGCAGCTCCTGAGTCCGTTCCAGCGCAAAGGCCGGGATGACGAGGTTGCCGCCCCGCCCAAGCGCCTCGTTGACTATGCGGGCCAGAGTCTCGCGCCGTTCGGCAATGGTGGCACGAGTCCGGGCGCGGTTGCCGTAAGTGCTCTCGCAGACGACGTGGTCGAAGCAGCACGGGCCCTGCGGGTCGGGATGGAAGGCCTTGTTGTCCGGCCCGATATCGCCCGAGCACATCACGCGCACCCCGTCCGCCTCCAGTTCGACCGAGGCCGAGCCGAGGATGTGCCCAGCGTTCCACAGCCGCGCACGGAAGCCGGGGGCCGGCTCGAACCATTCGCCCAGCGGCACCGGCCGGGCGAGCCGCCAGGCGGCGAGCGCCTCTTCCTCGGTGTAAAGCGGCTCGATCTGCGCATCGTCGCCCCGGTCACGCCGGCGGGCGCGGCGTTCGGCCTCGCTCTCCTGGATCCGCCCGGAATCGGCGAGCATGAATTCGAGGAGGTCGGCCGTGGGATCGGTGCACCAGATCGGGCCGGAGTAGCCGTCCTTCACCAGCTTCGGCAGCAGGCCCGAATGGTCGATGTGGGCGTGGGTGAGGATCACGCCACCAAGGCGCGCAGGATCGCCGAGCGTGCCCTGCCGGTTCAGCGCTTCGAGCGAGCGGGATCCCTGAAACATGCCGCAATCGACCAGCAGTCGCCCGCCGGACCCGGTGAATTCCAGGCACGAACCGGTAACGGTCCGCCCCGCCCCGTGCAATTTCAGCTGCAAGGCCATCTCTCTCCCCTTCCGCACGCAGGCTTGCACGCGAGGGAAGGCTTTTCCAGTGACTTCGATCAACTACGCGGGGGTGTCGAATCCCGAGACGAGAAAGCTCTCCCCAAGGCGTGCGAGCAGCGCCGCGCCCCGGGGCAGTACCGTTTCGTCCACCATCATGCGGGTCGAGTGGATGCCGCAGCACGAGGCCCAGTCGGCGCCGTGCTCGGCAACGCCAAGGAAGAACATGGCGCCCGGCACCTGTTCGAGAATGTAGGCAAAGTCCTCCGCGCCCATGATGGGGTCGCGGAGGGTGAGAAAACTCTCCGGTCCCAGCAGGTCCCGCGTGACCCGGGCGCCGAACTCGACCGCGCGCGGATCGCACAGCGTGACGGGGAAGCCTTCGTGGATGGTGACCCGGGCCAAGAGGCCGTGGGCGCCGGCAATGCCCGCGGCCAGCTGGCGGACCGCTTCATGAAGGCGCGCGCGGTGCTCGCGCGACAGGCTGCGCATCGTGCCGTGGAGAATGGCGCGGTCGGCGATCACGTTGTGCGCGCTGCCCGCCTCGACCCGGCTGATGGTGACGACGACCGGGTCGTGAGCGTTGAACCGGCGGGTGACCATGGTCTGGAGCGCCAGGACCAGCTCGCAGGCGACCGGAACGGGATCGAGGGTCTGGTGCGGCATCGAGGCATGGCCGCCGCGCCCCTCCATGACGATTTCCAGCTGGTCGGCCGCTGCGAGCAGAGGACCGGCGCGGCCGCCGACGATGCCATGGGGCGCATTGGGCATGACGTGGAGCGCGAAGGCGGCGTCGGGCAGCGGATCGATCAGCCCGTCTTCCAGCATGAAGCGGGCGCCGTGGTAGCCCTCCTCACCCGGCTGGAACATGAACTGGACCTCGCCCGGGAGGTTCTCGGCCCGCGCGCAGAGCAGCCGCGCCGCGCCGACCAGCATGGCCGTGTGCGCATCGTGCCCGCAGGCGTGCATCACGCCGGGGTGGCGCGAGGCGAAATCAAGGCCGGTCTCCTCGGGCATGGGCAGGGCATCCATGTCGCCGCGCAGGAGCACGCGGCGCTTTTCGCCTGACGTGGAGCCGCTGCCGACGAGCGTGGCGACGAGACCGGTGGTGGAGGGCCCTTCGCGCCAGGTCAGCGGCAGGCCGGCAAGGGCGGCCCGGACCATGTCGCGCGTGAGCGGCGTGTGCAGGCCGGTTTCGGGCTCGGCATGGATTGCCCGGCGGAGCGCGACGAGGTCTCCGGAAAGGCCCTGGGCGGCGGTCAGCAGGGTGTCGTTTGGCATGGCGGCGATGATAACCGCCGGGCCCCCGTCGTCCAGTGTTTCCGGCGGCCGCTCAGACCCCGAGCCGGGTCGCGATCCGCTTGGCCGCGCGATTGTGGGCGACGACCGACACGACCAGCAGCAGGTTCAGCAGGATCGACTGGTATAGGAAATACCACAAGGGGCTGCCCGCCAGCATGGCGAGCCCCAGTACGATGGCCCGTGGATTCGGGCCAAGCACCTTGCACAGGAAGAGCAGCGGCGGGGCTTCCTGACGCACGGCGGCGCGGATCTCCTCGTGGCGGGCGGGCTCGTCCCTGGCGGCATCGACGGCGGCATCGATCCTGAGGGCGTGCGGGGTCATCCCGCTGGCGAGTGACAGGTAGACCGAAACGATGCCGCCGAACAGGCTTCTGCCGGTGGCCGAATCCGCACTGTGGTTCATGCGGATCCACGGCGTGCCATAGACCCACCACTGGTACTGGCGGCGCTGCACCTCGACGTGGTTCGATTGCACTATGTGGCTGATCCCGGCGGCCCACATCCACAGGTAGGGGTGATCCACCGGCCAGCCCGCCGGTGCGCGACCATGGGCAAGGAGCCAGCCCAGGGTCAGGTAAAGCACGACGTGGCTGGCATAGTCGCACAGCCCGTCGACCATTTCGCCCACCGGGCTGGAGCGCCCGGTCATGCGCGCGAGGTCGCCGTCGGCGCCGTCGACCACGTGCCAGGTCATGTGAAGCAGCATTCCGGCGAGCGCCGGTACCGGCCAGCCGGGCTGGGCATAGGCTGCCGCCGCAGCAACCACGAAGCAACCGCCGATGACCGAGACTGCATTGGGGGTGATCGGAGTGCGCGCGAGCAGCCGGGCAAGCTGCCAGGCGAGCGGGTGGTACAACCAGTGGTTCAGCCCATCCTGAAGCTCCCGCGGGCGCTGCGGGCGCTTCGGTCGCGATGCCATCGGCCTTGCTGTTCCTTCACCTGCTTGCGCCATGCCCTCGCCAATCGTAATCGCGCGCCAATGGTACCGATTCCCACAAGTCCCTTGCGGGGCCGGGCCTGCTGCCTGTAGACAGGCTGCTGGGTAGGGAAGGTGTGCCGCGCCGAAGGTCGATATCAGTCGCAAGAGGATCAGCAAAGAGACAACAGGCGGCAGTCGCCACATGGCGTTCAGGGCTATTCGGCACGGGGGCAATTGCGATCAATTGCGCGGGGCGTGTGCGGCTTTGCATTGCCAGAACAGCAGAATTCAACCAAGGATGCCAGATTGCAGCGGCTGATCCGCGCGTCCGTGTGAAGGGGTTTTGAGTACATGAAGCCAATCAAGGTTGCCGTGATCGGCGTGGGCAACTGTGCCAGCTCGCTGGTCCAGGGCGTAGCCTACTATCGGCAGAACAATTCCTCGCAGGGCCTGATTCACGACGTGATCGGCGGCTACGGCGCCGGCGACGTGGACTTCGTGCTCGGCGTCGACGTGGACAAGCGCAAGGTCGGCAAGGACATCGCCGAGGCGATCTTCGCCGCGCCGAACTGCACCGCCGTGTTCCAGCAGGACGTGCCGGCCACCGGCGCCAAGGTCATCATGGGCAAGGTCCTGGATGGCGTGGCCGACCACATGACCGGCATGGGCGACAAGGGCTTCGTCCTCGCGGGCGAACAGGAAGCCACGAAGGAATCGATGATCGCCGCGATCAAGGCGAGCGGCGCCGAGGTGCTGGTGAACTTCCTGCCGGTCGGTTCGGAAACGGCGACCGAGTTCTACATGGAATGCGCGCTCGAAGCGGGCGTTGCCGTGGTGAACTGCATGCCGGTGTTCATCGCCAGCCGCCCGGAATGGGAAGCGAAGTTCCGCGACAAGCGCATCCCGATCGTGGGTGACGACATCAAGGCCCAGGTCGGTGCGACGATCGTTCACCGCGTGCTGTCCAGCCTGTTCGCCGCCCGCGGTGTGACCGTGGAGCGGACCTACCAGCTCAACACCGGCGGCAACACCGACTTCATGAACATGCTGGATCGCCAGCGGCTCGGTTCCAAGAAGGAATCGAAGACCGAAGCGGTGCAGGCCATGCTGGCAGAGCGCCTGGCGGACGAGAACATCCACGTCGGCCCGTCGGACTATGTGCCGTGGCAGAAGGACAACAAGCTGTGCTTCCTGCGCCTGGAAGGCGCGCAGTGGGGCAACGTTCCGATGAACCTCGAGCTGCGCCTCTCGGTTGAGGACAGCCCGAATTCGGCAGCCTGCGTGATGGACGCGATCCGCTGCTGCAAGGTCGCGCTGGAGCGCGGCGAGGGCGGCGCGCTGATCGGGCCGTCGGCCTACTTCTGCAAGCATCCGCCGCAGCAGTTCAACGACGATACGGCGGCGCAGATGGTGGAGGAGTACATCTCCACCACGGCCATCGCCGCCGAGTAAGCCGGGCAGGCAGGGGCGGGGAATGGACGCGGTCATCATCGCCGCCGGCTATGGCAGCCGGCTGCGCGACCTGTCCGACTCCAAGCCCCTGACGCCGGTCGCCGGAATTCCGCTGATCGAACTCGGCGTGCTCCAGGCCCGGGCCGCCGGGGCGCGGCGCGTCATCGTGGTGACTGGCCACGAGGCTGAGCGGGTCGAGGCGTTCCTCGCCGGCCTTGCCGAGCGGACCGGGGTCGAGATCGTTGCCGAGCGTGTCGCCGACTGGTCTCGGCCCAATGGCTTCTCGGTGATCGCCGGTGCCTCGCGCGTGGCCAGCCTGGGCGGGCGCGACTTCCTGCTGATGATGGCCGACCACATATTTTCGGCCGAGATTCTCGTGCGCCTTGCGCGGGAAGGTGCTGCCGATCGCGGCGTGACCCTGGCGATTGACCGGCGGCTGGACAATCCACTGGTCGATCCTGAGGATGCGACCTGGGTGAGAACGGATTCCGGCGGACGTATCTTCGCCATCGGCAAGACGATCCCGGCCTACGACGCGGTGGACTGCGGCGCCTTCCTCGCCACGCCGGAACTGCCCGAGGCGATTGCCGAGGCGATCAGCACGGGCCTCTCCGGTAGCCTGTCGGACGGGATGCAGCGACTGGCCGATAAAGGCCGTGCGGCCACCATGGAGATCGGGGGCGCCTGGTGGCTCGACGTGGATGATGCTCGCGCCCATGCGATCGCCGAGGCGGAAACACCCTCGCGCCTCGCCCTGCACTATCGCTGAACCGGCAGTTGCCTCAGGGGTACTTGAGGTGAATGCGGGTCACGAGGCCCGAGCGCGGAATATTCAGGCGGACCGATTTGAACGTCGGCAGCCCGGCCAGAGTGCTGGGATTGTTTGAAAAGCCATAGCCTTCCGCCGGTAGTCCGATGCCGGTACGGTCAAACTTTCCGTCGCCGTTTTCATCGTGGTAGATGGCGATGGCATAGACCCCGGGCCTGGGCACGAAGATGCAGCCCGCCGTCGTGCCGGCCTTGGCATCGACCCGCCCGACGTAGAGGGATCCGTGCTTGACGAGGAACTTGCGTGAGTTGTCTGCATAAAGCGTGATCGCCAGCAGCCCGTCGCCATTTCGCAGGCCGTCCACCACTACGTCGATCCATGTGGAACTGGCAGGACCCGTGCACCCTTGCGGCACGGCCTGAGCGGCGGCAGGCTGCGCAAAGCCAAGCAGAGCCGCAGCGGCCATTCCCGCATAGCATGACTGTGTAAGGCGCATTACCACTCCCGGTCCTGGTCATAATGCCTTCATGGCCGGGGCCGAGGCGATCATTGCACGGTTCATCAGCGTGCCGGGGCGGAAAAATCAACCCTCAAGCTGTCGCCCATTGTAACGACCCGCCCGCCTTTCAGTTTCACCGTGCGCTCGGCAAGACCGGCAAGGCTGCCGCGATGGCCGATCACAAGAATGGTCAGCGTGCCTTTGAGACGGGCCACGGCGCGGCCCACCGCAGCCTCGTTTTCAGGATCCAGCGCGCTCGTCACCTCGTCGAGAATGAGGAGCGCAGGGCGGCGCAGCAGCCCGCGCGCGAGGGCGATGCGCTGGCGTTCGCCGCCGGAAAGGCGCGCGCCCCGGTCCCCAACGATCGTGTCCAGCCCTTCGGGCAGATCGAACACGAAATCGGCCGAGGCGCTGCGCAGGGCCTGGGCCAGCTGGTCGGCGGTTGCCTCGGGCATGGCCCAGTGCAGGTTGTCGCGGATCGAGGCGTGAAACAGCAGCGGCTCCTGCTGGACATACGCGACGCGCTGGCGCCAGGCGGCGAGGCCGACGTCGTCCAGCGGGCGGCCGTCGATGAGCACCCGGCCCGAATCGGGCAGGATCATGCCGCCCAGTAGGTCGGCAAGCGTGCTCTTGCCGGCGCCGGACGGCCCGGCGAGCAGGGTCATGCTGCCGACCGGGAGATCGAGCGAAACCTCGCAGAGGGCCGGGGTCTTGCGCCCCGGCTGGCGCACGGTCGCCCGCTCCACGCTGAGGCCCATGCGCGGATCGGCAAGGGCCGGGCCGGTGCCAGCCGGCTCCTCGGCGGCGGCAGCCTCGGCCAACAGGGCGGAGACGCGGTTTACAGCCGGCTGCGCGTGCAGCCAGTTCTGCCACGATGCCTGCGTGGTCTGGAGCAGGGGAAGGGCGCGGGCGAACAGCGCGATCAGCGGCAGGAGAGTGCTCGGGGCGGCATGCCACCGGGCGACGGCGATCCAGGCGCCCACGGCTAACACCGCGGCGGCGCCAATTTCCAGCGCGGCCTGTCCGCACGAGAGGTTGCGTTGGTGGTCGAGCCGGGCACGGATCATTCCCCCGTTGACCTCCTTTGCGGTTTCCAGTTCTGCCGCCTCCCGGCCGAAGCTCTTGACCAGGCGAAGCGCCGCCAGCCGTTCGACGAAGAAGCCGAAGAAGCGTTCGTGCGCGGCGGTCAGCCGTTTGCCGCCGCGCTCGGCCCTTTGTCGCAGCCCTGCGTAAGCCGCCAGAACGCCCAAACCACCCGCGGCGAACAGCAGGGCTGGCCATGGGGCGATCAGCATGGCGCCGCCGGCGATCGCCGCCAGGGTCAGGGCCGCCGCGGCAAGGGCGAGCAGGCTCTGCATGGCAAAGCCGGTCTGATCAACCAGCCCCATGACCGCGGCGAGCGCCTCGCCACCGTTCAGCCGGGCCAGATGGCGCCAGCCTGCCTTGAGCAGCACACCGAACACCCGCTCGCGCAGACGCGCCGTGGCCTGTTCGCGCAGGCTCAGTTCGGTGATCGTGCGGGCCTGGAGGAGGAGGGCGCGCAGGGCAATGAGCGCCACGAACAGCAGCAGCAGGACGGAAAGATCCGCAGGCAGACCCAGCCCGCGCCACAGGCGGCTGACGGGATCGCCTCCGCTGATCGGGCCCGGCCCGCTCACTGCCTGGAGGATCGGCACAAGCAGGATCAGGCCCATCCCCTCGGTCAGTGAACAGAGCAAGGCAAGTAGGCCGAGAACCGTCAGTTCACGCCGGGTCATGTAGCTGGCGAGCACGCCCCGGCCTCGCCTTTCAGCGCCAGCCTCAGGCCGCATTGCGCCCGCTTACGAAGCGCGCAAAGCGGGCGGCCATGATCGCGCGGGGAAGCGTCATGGAATAGCGCAGCACCTCGCGCCATTCATGGGTCGGGGCATCGGGGAAGGTATCCAGCCGGTGCCGCACCTCCTCGAAGTCGATGATCTCGGCCAGCAGCGGATCGGCTTCGGCATCGGCGAGGTCGGCGCGGAGCGCAGGGAGGTCCTGCTTGAGCCGAAGGTGCCAGTCCGGCTGTGGCATGCCCGCACGGCGTTCGAGGCGGATCTCGTCCGGCAAGCGCCCGCGCCCCAGTTCGCGCGCGAGCCAGCGCTCCTGCCCGTCACGCAAAAAGCAGTCGGTCGGGATGGCGTGGCAGAACTCCATCAGCGGACGGTAGGCCGTCACGTCGCGGTTGGGCATACCGTAAATCTGCTCAAGCCCGAGCACCACATCGGCGCTGTTCATTTCCCCGCGCGCGAACATCGCGCGCATGGCGACGGCGCGGCTGGTGCGGAATGGCCGCTCGTCGAGCAGGCCGGCGGCGCGGGCGCGCTCTTCGATGCGGTGCTCTGCGCGGAAGGCGGCGCGGATCGGAGTCAGGTCAGGCTGGGCGACGTGGGATCCGGCATCGCCCATGCCCGAGAGCACCTGCTGGACCGGTAATGGCAGCAGGGGCTTGACCGACCAGGAAAACAGGCGGCGAGGGAAGCCGCAGGTCTTTTCGCGCACGTTCGCCAGCGCGCGGTACAGCTGGATCCAGCGTCCGCGCTGCAGGTATTCGACAAAGCCCCATTCGCCCGACTGGCTGATGTTGAAATTGCCCTTGCCGGCGTTGAGCATCACGTCGCACCCGTCGTCGCGGGCAGCGCTGAACACGCCGAGCAGCGGGGCAATGTTGGGCAGGGGGTCGGGGGCAATTCCGGTGGCGAGGAACAGGCGGTCCAGCTCGCGGCGGAAATCCACATCGCGGTTGTCGCAGAAGTGAGGACGCAAGCGCGGGTGGAGCCGGGCCATCTGCTCCACCTTGTCGCGTTCGCTGGCGTAGTAGTTGGCGGGGACCGTGCCCGACCAGTCCGGATGCGGGATGAAGGTGTAGCTGTTGAGCGGCTGGTCTCCGGGCAGGACCGACAGTACGCGCGCCGCCACGTTGGACGAGTCCAGTCCCCCGCTAAGCTGCACCGCCGGCTTGCGTGCGCCGCGCAGTGCCTTGGCGACCGCCTCGTCAAGCAGATGGCCGGCTGCCTCGACATAATCCTGCGGTCGGCGCAGACGGATTTCTGCGCGGGGCGCGAGGTGATCGTAGAAGGTGGAGCGGTGGATCTGCCCGCCAGCAAGCCGCACGACCGTGCCGAGGCGCACCTCGTAGCCACCCTCGTACCATCCCTCGACCTCGGTCAGGTTGTTGTACATGCTGTCCGCCAGCTTCCGGCGGTTCAGCGTGCCCGACAGGCCGCAGAGCTGCAGCACGCGGACGACCGAGGCGGCGCCATGGCCCTCCGGCCCTGAAACGTAGTGCAGGGGTGGGGCGGCCCATGGGCTGCGCGCAAGGCGCAGGGCCTGCGTCTCGGGTTCGAATACGATCGAGGCATAGGTGCCGACCACGTGGCGGTCGGCCTCGTCGCCCCAGCGCTCCAGCGCGGCGCCATAAAGAGCGGCCGGATCTGTCAGCCGGGTGCCCAGCGTCTGGCGCAACTGGTCGTCGTTGTGGATCTCGCCCGCGATGAGGACGACCCGCCCTGATTCGGTCTGCACCGGCTGCCAGCCGGCGTCGGGCCGGGCGGGGCGCCGGGCGCGCCGGCCGTGACGGAGCGCGGATGAGGTAGCACCCGGCATGGTCGGCGCCTGGAGCAGAGCCGCGAAAATTGCCAGGCCTGAACGGCAAACAGCCGAAGGCCTGCCGGCGAACAACCCCAGTGACGAGGCCATCCTGTCGGCAAGGTCTTCGGCCGGTACCCCCCGCGCGCAGAAGCAGGCGATCAAATGCGGTCCACCATCTTCATCGAGGTGAGCCGGGCGCGCTGGTTATCAGCTGTTCGAGTGGTTGGTGGTGCCGCCGCCACCCGGATCCTGCGACGTCTTCTTGTTGCCGGCGACTTCGGCAATGGTGCCGAGGCGGTTGAGAGCGGGTTTCGCCCAGTTCGTGTTCGACTTGGTCAAATCAATTCTCCTTTTGTGAGGAGGGCCCCGTCAAAGACGTGTCCGCATCGGATGAAAACTTCGAAATGATAGTGCCTTGAAAAGCTTCTCGTTGCAACCGCGAAAAAGCAGGATCAATTACCCGGGTTAAGCGTTTAACCGCCCCTTGTATCCGGAATGGAGGGTCAGCAGGCGCGCCCAGGGGCCGGGCAAATTGCCTAGCAGGATCAAGCCTGAAGCCTCGATCCAGGCATGCAGATCGTCGTCTCCGCCCCGGGCCGCGCCGGGTCTGGCAGCAATGACAAGGGTGTGGCTGATTGCGCGGCGGCGCAGCATCCGGCCCAGTGCCATGGCCCGCGCGAGGCATTTCGATTCGCCCGGCAGCCGCGTGGCGGCTCTGTCCACGTGCCGGGCCAGGCGCCGCGCTTCGGCCAGATCGTCTTCGGAAATCCGATTGTCATCGCCGGGATAGGGATCGGCGGTTGCGCCCAGCTGGTCGCGCCACCGCGCGAAGGGCACGCGGGCGACCAGCAGCCGGGCGCGGATGAGTTCCAGCGCGGCTTCGGCCGTGCGGGCCCGCAGCCGCCAGGTCTGGCTCACGCCCCGGTCACCCTGCGCTTACCCCTCGATCAGCCCGGCGATCTGCAGTTCCCCCAGGAACTCGGTCACGTCGGCCATGATTCGGTCCAGCGGCTGCTCGTACTCGTCGGCAAGAACCGCGGCGATCTGGTCTGCCGAACGTTCTCCGTCGATCGCACGCCATACGGCGAGCGAGGTGCCCGCCAGGGAGAAGAAGTTCCCGCTTTCAAGGTCCATCAGCACGACTTCGTCGTCGATCTCAGTCTCGACGAATTTCCCCTGTGCCTTTGCAATTGCCATCGTCAAAGCCTTGTTGCCCCAAATTTCTACCTTGCGGAGGCCGTCCGCACCAGCCCCTCGCCCAGCGCCCGCGCCATGCAATCGACCCCTTCCGCGAACGTCGTCCCGTCCCGCGGGCGGGAAAAGACCAGCATGGGGATCGACTGTGCCAGCCGGGCCCGCAGGCGAAAGTGGTCTTCCGGCGAGAGCGCCCCCGCCAGAGCGAACAGGGTGGCGGTATAGTGGTCATCCTGCAAGCGGGCGAAGCGCTCGGCGCCAGCAATGTGCCGGATCGAGACATCCGACGATTCCTCAAGGAAGATCAAGGCGGTGAACGGCAAAGGCGTCTGCCAGTCGCCGGCTGCGGGGCGTGCATAGAACTTGCCCGTGCCCGCGCCGACCGGCTCCTCGCGCTCGGCCGCGGTCAGCGCCACGGCCTCGGGCGTCAGCTTCAGCCGCTTGTGGCCGGGCATGGCGGTGATCGCGTCCGGCGCCGAAATGTCTAGCACCAGAGTATCGTCGCAGAACATCGGGAAGCCGCGCTGCCCAAGCGCGGCGATGAGGGTGGACTTGCCCGCTCCCGTCCGGCCCGTAAAGGCGATGGCCCCGCCTTCGTGCGCCACGGCCGAGGCATGGATGGGGAGAAAGCCGTTGATCGCCGCCATCGCCGCATAGACGCTGCCGTTGAGCCAGAGGTGCTCCTGCACCGGATCGGCGCCTTCCAGCCGCTCCACCGTGATACCCTGCCCGCGCGCATAATGGAAACCCAGCGTCTCGTCGGGACGCAGCAGGTACTCGTCGCCGATGAGGCGGGAATGGCCCGGCAGGACGGGGCGGCCGGCGATCCCCTCCGGAACCGGGCCGATGCGCACGCGCGATTCGGATTTCAGCAGGGAGAGCGATTGCTCGGGCGACATTGACCGGCGATTGCCTGTTTCTCCGGCCAAGGTCAATGCGTTGCGGGATGAGCTGATTCGCCCATTTCGTGTGGAAAACGGCGCGATTCGCGGTTGTAGGGGGTGCGACCGAGCTCTAACCCGGTCGAAGGAGTCTTCCCCGTCATGACCGAACCCCTGATTTCCCCGTCCATTCTCTCGGCCGATTTTTCCCGCCTGGCAGAGGAGATCCGCGCCATCGACGCGGCCGGGGCAGACTGGGTCCATGTCGATGTGATGGACGGCCATTTCGTGCCCAATATCACGATCGGCCCGATGGTGGTAAAGGCCCTCCGCCCGCACACCGCGAAGCCGTTCGACGTGCACCTGATGATCTCGCCGGTCGATGCCTATATCCAGGCCTTTGCCGATGCCGGGGCGGACATCATCACCGTCCATCCGGAAGCGGGCCCCCACGTCCACCGCACGGTGCAGCTGATCAAGTCGTTGGGCAAGCAGGCCGGGATTTCGCTGAACCCCGCCACCCCGGCCAAGATGCTGGACTATCTGATCGACGAGATCGACCTTGTCCTCGTGATGAGCGTGAACCCGGGCTTCGGCGGGCAGAGCTTCATCTCCAGCCAGCTGCGCAAGATCGAAGCGGTGCGCAAGATGATCGACAAGTCCGGCCGCGATATCCGGCTCGAGGTGGACGGCGGGGTGGACACGGCCACCGCGCCGCAGTGCGTCGCCGCAGGAGCCGACGTGCTGGTTGCCGGCACGGCAACGTTCCGCGGCGGCGCGGAACGCTACGCCGCCAATATCGCCGCGCTGAAGGGGCGGGGCTGACGCCATGGACGCCCTCGCTTCCGGAACGGCCGCATCCGGCCCGGCGGCTGAGGGAGACGCGGACCGCGCAGTGCAAGAGCTGCCTGAAGATGCCGCAAGCTCTGCGCCGCCGCGACTGGTCGAGCCCGGACGGATGCTGGCCCTGGCGGATTTCTCCGCCCCGGCGCTCTCCGCCTCGGAACGGGTCCTGCGCCTTGCCTACGGGCTTGGCATCCGCGGGCGTCTGGCGGGCGGACTGCGCAAGCCGGCCAAGAAGCGACTGCTCGCAACGGTACTGAACCCGCTGCCCGGAGACCGGGCGGCCGGAACCGCGCTGCGCGCCGGCCATTTCATGGTCCACGGCGCAAAGCTTGCGGCAGCCCAGGCCGAGCTCGGCGGTGTTGCCCGCATGGCGCCGCCGATGGAGCGCTACGTCCATTCCTTCGCCTGGCTCGCCGATCTTGAGGCGGCTGGCCCGCGCGAGCAGTCGGCGCCCGTAGCCGAGCAGATCCTTGCGCGCTGGTTGGAGGCAAACCTGCAGCCGCCGGCCCGGCCGGGGAAGGCAGGCGGCTGGACCGTTGCCTGCACCGGCGCGCGGTTGCTGGCGATCCTCGTCCACGCGCCGCTGCTGCTGTCGGGCGGGCTGCGGAGCAAGGCGCTTGCTGCCATTGCCGCCCATGCCCGCTGGCTCGATCGCAATGTCGGTCGCGCCGAAGATCTTGCCGGGCAGCTGGCCGGCTGGTGTGGCATCGTGGCGGCCGGGCTGCTGCTGCCGGACGGCAAGGCCCGGCGCCTCTATGGCGAGGCGGGGCTGATCCGCGCCCTTGGCGAAATGATCGGTGACGATGGCGGCACGCTGTCGCGCAGCCCGCTGGTCCAGATGGAGGCGATATCGCTGCTGGTGCGGCTGACCGCCTGCTACCGCGCGCTGCGCGGCGATCCCCCGGCGGCGGTGTCCGGCTCGGTCGCGCTGCTGGTCCCGCCGCTTCTCGCACTGGTCCACGGCGATGGTGCGCTTGGCTCGTGGCAGGGCGCCTGGGCGGTCCGGGCAGACGAGCTTGCCCGGCTGGTCGAAGCATCTGGCGTCCGGACGCGGCCGCTGCGCGACGTGCGCCAGTGGGGCTACCAGCGGGTCGGCGCGATGAAGGCGGTCCTCCAGTTCGATGCTGCACCGCCGCCGCTGGCGCGCCATGCCCGGTCCGGGTGCGCCTCGACCCTTGCCTTCGAACTCAGCCACGGCGGCCAGCGCATCGTGGTCAACTGCGGCGGGGCGGCGGCGGCGGGCGGGTTGATCCCGGCGCGGCTGGACCAGGCCCTGCGCGCCACGGCGGCGCACTCCACCCTCGTGCTGGACGATACCAATTCCACTGCCGTGCTGATCAATGGCCGCCTCGGCTCGGGCGTGTCGGAGGTGGAGGTGGATCGCCGGACGCTCGCCGGGGAGCGCGGCTCTGGCGCCACGCGGCTGGAAGCGAGCCACGACGGCTACCAGTCACGCTACGGCCTGACTCACCGGCGCATCCTGATCCTGCGCGACGATGGCACCGAACTGCGCGGCGAGGATCTCCTTGTGCCCGCGCGCGGCAAGGGGGCGCGGGGCAAGGTGGGCTTCGCGATCCGCTTCCACCTCGGCCCGGGCATCCAGGTCGGCCAGTCTCCGGACGGGCAGGGGGTCGGCCTTGCCCTGCCGGACGGAACCTACTGGCAGTTCCGCGCGGGCGGCGGCGAGGTGACGGTGGAGGAATCGCTCTGGGCCGATGGGCGCGGCCAGCCGGTCGGCACCAGCCAGATCGTGGTCCAGGGCATGGTCAGCCGCGGCGGCGGAACCTTCGCCTGGCTGTTCAAGAAAATGAGCTGAGCCCGGGCCTTCGGCCCGGACCCCGGGGTTCAGCCTACTTCCAGAACCAGCCCGGCGTCAGGCTGCGGTTCTTGCGGTTGCGCCACATCGAAATGTACAGCCACAGCCCCGAAAAGCTGAAGAACACCATGGCCATCCCCGCAAGCGTGGCGATGAACACGCCCGCCGGGCCGAAGCTCTCGCCCGAATGGAGGTGGTGCAGGGTGCTGACCAGCGCGCGGGCGCTGTCAGGTTTGGGCTTGGGCCGGCAAGTATAGTCAGGTGGGCAGACGAAGGCCGATGGTGGAGCGACCTGAACTGCCGGGCCATCGTGATCTTCCTCGCCGCCGAACCACGGAACGACCTGGCTGAGAACACCGGTTATGGCGATCCACAAAAGAAACGCCCCGAACAGCACGGACAGCCAGCGATGCCACTTGCGCATGAAATCCAACCCTCAATCTGCACGACCCGCTCGCCCTAAGCCACGAACCGCAGCCTGGGGCAACGCGCCAAATGTCGCAGATGGCACCGCGGGCCGCCCTCTCGAGACAGGTTTCGCGATTGGTACCTGTCGGCCCTTATTACTGGCAGGCGAGGCATTCCTCGTAGTCGGTCGGGGTGGCGAGCTCGATCTTGGGGGCGTCCGGCGTGTTGTCGGCCTCCACCCCGCCGGCGAATCCGGCCCGCTGGACCGACTTCGAGCGCAGGTAATAGAGGCTCTTGATCCCCTTCTCCCAGGCCTGGAAGTGGAGCATCATCAGGTCCCACTTGTCGACATCGGCCGGGATGTAGAGGTTGAGCGACTGGGCCTGGTCGATGAACGGGGTCCGGTCGGCCGCAAACTCGAGCAGCCAGCGTTGGTCGATCTCGAAGCTGGTCTTGTAGACCGCCTTTTCCTCCGGGCTGAGGAAGTCGAGGTGCTGGACCGAGCCGCCGTGTTCCAGGATCGAGTTCCACACGTTGGTGGAATCCTTGGACTTCGCGGCCAGCAGCTTCTGCAGGTAGGGGTTCTTCACGACGAACGAGCCCGACAGGGTCTTGTGCGTGTAGATGTTCGCCGGGATCGGCTCGATGCAGGCCGAGGTGCCGCCGCAGATGATCGAGATCGACGCGGTCGGCGCGATCGCCATCTTGCAGGAAAAGCGCTGCATCGCGCCCATTTCGGCGGCGTCCGGGCAGGCACCCCGTTCCTGCGCGAGCAGCAGCGAGGCCTCGTCGGCCTTGGCGGCGATGTGCTGGAACATCTTGAGGTTCCAGGCCTTGGCCATGGCGCTTTCGAAGGCGATCCCCTTCTGCTGGAGGAAGGAGTGATAGCCCATGACCCCCATGCCGACCGAACGTTCGCGCATGGCCGAATACTTGGCACGGGCCATTTCGTCCGGCGCACGGTCAATATAGTCCTGCAGCACGTTGTCGAGGAAGCGCAGCACGTCTTCGATGAACTGGCCGTCCTTGTTCCACTCGTCCCAGGTCTCGAGGTTGAGCGAGGACAGGCAGCAGACCGCCGTGCGGTCGTTCCCGAGGTGGTCGCGGCCCGTCGGCAGGGTGATTTCCGAGCACAGGTTGGAGGTCGAGACCTTGAGACCCAGGTCGCGGTGATGCTTGGGCATCATCCGGTTCACCGTGTCCGAGAAGACGATATAGGGCTCGCCGGTGGCCAGCCGGGTCTCGACCAGCTTCTGGAACAGCGAACGGGCATCGACCGTGCCGCGCACCGAACCGTCCTTGGGCGAGCGCAGCTGGAACTCGGCGCCATCGCGCACGGCCTCCATGAACTCGTCGGTCAGCAGCACGCCGTGGTGCAGGTTGAGCGCCTTGCGGTTGAAGTCGCCCGAGGGCTTGCGGATCTCGAGGAACTCCTCGATCTCGGGGTGCGAGATGTCGAGGTAGCAGGCCGCCGAACCGCGCCGCAGCGAGCCCTGCGAGATCGCCAGCGTCAGCGAATCCATCACGCGGACGAAGGGGATGATGCCGCTGGTCTTGCCGTTGAGGCCCACCGGTTCGCCGATGCCGCGCACCTGGCCCCAGTAGGTGCCGATACCGCCGCCGCGGCTGGCCAGCCAGACGTTCTCGTTCCAGGTGCCGACAATGCCCTCCAGGCTGTCATCCACCGAGTTCAGGTAGCAGGAAATGGGCAGGCCGCGCCCGGTGCCGCCGTTCGAGAGAACGGGCGTGGCCGGCATGAACCACAGCTTGGAGATATAGTCATAGAGCCGCTGGGCGTGCCCTTCGTCATCCGCATAGGCATCGGCCACGCGGGCGAACAGGTCCTGGTACTTCTCGCCGGGCAGCAGGTAGCGGTCGTCCAGCGTGTCCTTGCCGAAGTCCGTCAGCAGGGCATCACGCTCCGCATCGGTGACCACGGCGAAGCGGCGCGGCTGGACCGACTTGGAATCGTCCTTGCGCGCCGCCGCAACGCTCGCCACCGCGCCGGCCAGAGCCGATGCGCCCAGATTTTCGACCAGCCCGGCCGAGCCGGCGTCCGTCTTGTCCGTCATAGCTACCGCCGGGCCCGCGCCCGTCTCCCTGGCTGCACCGGTGGCGGAAGCGGCAGACGTCCCGGCCTCTTCCGGGAACAGCGAACCCTCTTCCGACACAGCTTCGTCTCCGGCCCTGAAATCCACTTGCTGCCCCCGTCTGTTCGCAATGCCTGCGCATGCGTGAATGCAATCCGGATGCAGCGCATCCGCAAGGTCGAATCAGGCTTGTACATCCTACCAGAAGCGAGAACAAAAAGGGAAAATTTCTCTCCCTTCTGACTCTCCCTGTCCGCTGTTCCACCCGGCCCGATCGACCGGAAGTGCCCCCGCGGTGTCTGGCCCGTCCTGCCATGTGGACTAGGTGTTGATGTTCCGCCGCCTCCAACCACTACAGATAGTGCCTTATCCTGAGTCCGGCGCAAGGGGGCATTCGGGTGTTGTCCCCTGATCGGCCCTGCACAAGCGGCAGGATGCCACGCCCGTCAATCGCGACGCGTGGAGCAAGCGTCACTCGTGCGCTGCGCAAGGGTGAAAGTGAAACTGTCGAAAAGTTTTCGCCGCCGCCGCGCGGCTGCGAGCAGAGGAACTTTTCGCCTTGGAGGGAAGGCCGGGCCGCGATAGTCTCGGTGCTCTGGCAAGAGGGGGAATTGCCATGGCTACCCAAGCATATGCCGCGCCATCAGCCTATCGCGCCGATCAGGGCTTCTTCGTCCGGCTCGCCTGGGTTCTGGCGGCCGTCATCGTCATCGGCTTCGCGCAGAACGCGGCTATGGGCCGGGTGAACATTCCGGTCGTGCCCGCCTGGGTCCACCTGCATGCGCTTCTGATGCTCAGCTGGCTCGCCCTGCTGGTGACGCAGAACCGCCTCGCCGCCGGGGGCAATCTGGCCCTGCACCGGCGGCTCGGCTGGGCGGGAGCCTTCCTGGTCTGCGCCATCGTCGGCCTGACGTGCTTCACCGGCGCGATGTCACTCGCGCTTCACCGCTATCCCCCCTTCTTTACCCCGTCGTATTTCCTTGCCCTCACGCTGATCGACAGCCTGGCCTTCGGCGGCCTGATCTTTGCCGGGATCAGCAACCGGCGCGATACCCAGGCACACCGCCGCTTCATGCTGGGTGGAACCATTGCCATCCTGGAGCCGGCCCTGGGCCGCTTGCTCCCGGCCCCCCTGCTGGGCGGAGAGATGACCGAATGGATCGCGATGGTCATTCAGCTCGGCTTTGTCCTGGCCATCGCCCGCCATGACCGGCGCACCCTGGGCCGTGTTCATCCGGCAACCGTCTCGGTAGGCATCGTCGTGGCCCTGGCGCACGTTACCGTGACGCTGGTCGCGCGCAGCCCATCGGTTATCGCGCTGGCGGGGCGGATGGCCGGCCAGGGTTGAACGGGCCATGGTTGAACGGCCTAGCGTTGAACGGGGAACGGCTGGCCAGGTCCGCGCGGCGCATTTCCGCTTGGGATATGACAGGACCACTCCTATCTGGGCGGCATCACCTGCGAGAGGAACCTGCCCGCGATGACTGCCCTGCACCCGAACCTGACCGGCCTTGACCTCGTCGCCGAGATCAACCGGCTGCGCAAGGAACGCAACGCGATCATCCTCGCCCATTATTACCAGCGCCCCGAGATCCAGGACCTGGCGGACTACATCGGTGACAGCCTCGAGCTGTCCCGCAAGGCCGCCGCCTCCGATGCCGACGTGATCGCCTTCTGCGGGGTGAAGTTCATGGCCGAGACGGCCAAGATCCTCGCGCCCGGCAAGACCGTGATCCTGCCCGACGTCAACGCCGGGTGCAGCCTTGAGGATGCCTGCCCGCCTGAGAAGTTCAAGGCCTTCCGCGAGGCCCATCCCGACCATATCGCGCTGACCTATATTAACTGCTCGACCGAGGTGAAGGCGCTGTCCGACATCATCGTCACCTCGTCCAGCGCGGAAACCATCCTCCAGCAGATCCCGCCCGAGCAGAAGATCATCTTCGGCCCGGACCGTCACCTCGGCGGCTATCTCAACCGCAAGTTCGGGCGCGACATGCTGCTCTGGCCGGGCGTGTGCATCGTCCACGAGGCCTTCTCGGAAACCGAGCTGCTGAAGCTGAAGGAGCGCCACCCCGGCGCCCCCATCGCGGCGCATCCGGAGTGCCCGCCGCACATCGTCGACCATGCCGACTTCGTCGGGTCGACCAGCGGGATCCTGAACTATGCCAAGCAGATGACCGGCGACACGCTGATTGTGGCGACCGAGCCGCACATCATCCACCAGATGAGCCTCGCCATGCCGGACAAGACCTTCATCGGCGCGCCCGGCGCGGACGGCAACTGCAACTGCAACATCTGCCCCTATATGGCCCTCAACACGCTGGAGAAGCTCTACCTCGCCCTGCGCGACCTCACGCCGCAGGTGCAGATCGAGGAAGGCCTGCGCCTCCAGGCCAAGAAGAGCCTCGACCGGATGCTGGAAATGGCCAGCGGGACCGTGGGCCGGGGCGACCTCGGGCGGGCCTGAGGGCGCTCAGCCCGCCGGAGCGGTCGCGGCTGGTCCCGGCGCGGCCGAGGCAGCGGGCGCCGCGTCGGTTGCTTCCTCCTGAGCCGCGCCAGTGGCGGCGGACCGCGCCGCGCGGACTGCGCCGGGATCGAGCGGCGGCTGCGATGTCACCCGGTCTTCGGGCAGCATCGCGTCGCTGATCGAGCCGGGCAGGATCTGGCCCGAGGCATTGCCGCTGTCGGTCGTCCCGCTCTTCTTGCAGGCGGCCAGCGGCAGGGCGGCGAGCAGGACGGCCAGGGCGGTGCGGGCGGGAAGGCGCATCGGAAACCTTTCGGGGCTGATCTAGGCGTCGGGCGGGCAGGGCGTTTCAAGGCGGCGGAGGAATTCGGCCGCGTGGGCCAGCAGGGCCTCGTCCCAGCGCGTCGGCGTCACGTCAAGCCCCAGCCGCGCGAGGCTGGTGACTCCGAACTCCTCGATCCCGCAGGGCACGATGCCCGAGAAGTGCGACAGGTCGGGCGAAAGGTTGACCGAGAAGCCGTGCATCGTGACCCAGCGGCGGATGCGCACGCCGATCGCGCCGATCTTGGCCTCGCGCCCGTCGACATCGCGGGTCCAGATCCCGACCCGGCCCTCGGCCCGCCAGCTCTCCACGCCGAAATCGGCGAGGGTGTCGATCACCCAGCCCTCCAGCGCGTGAACGAAACCCCGCACGTCGCGCGCACGCCGGGAGAGGTCGAGCAGGACATAGCCAATCCGCTGGCCCGGCCCGTGATAGGTGTAGCGCCCGCCGCGTCCGGCCTCCACCACCTCGAAACGCGGGTCGAGCAGGTCGGAACGGACCGCGCTGGTCCCGGCGGTGTAGACCGGCGGGTGCTCCAACAGCCAGACCAGTTCGGGCGCGGTGCCTGCCGCTATGGCTGCGTTGCGTTCGGCCATGGCATCAAGCGCGGCGCGATAGGGCACCGGCCGATCTTCGCTGCGCCATTCCACCTCGTCGGGGTGCCTTTCACGTCGGTCCGTCGCCATAGCGCGTTGCGTGGCCCCAATCACTGCGCTTATCAAGGGGCATGACGTTCGACAGCAATCGGGCCTGGCAACAGGCCGCCGCCACCATCCGCACCAACCGCGAGGTTCTCTTCGCCCTGTCCGGCGTGTTCTACCTGCTCCCGATGCTGGCCTTCTCGCTGCTGTTCCCGCAACCGGCTCCGCCCGCCGGCGCTGACGAACAGGCGATGCTCCAGGCCGCCGCGCAATACTATTCGCAAACGCTGCCGATTGCCCTGCCGTTTGCCCTGTTCCAGGCGGGCGGCACCCTCGCTCTGCTGACACTGATGACCGACCGGGCGCGGCCCACTGTTGGCCAGGCTATCCGCAGCGGCTTTCTGGGCATGCCTTTCTACATTGCCTCGCAGCTGCTGTTCGGCTTCGCCTACGGGCTCGTTGCGCTGGTGGTCCTCGGGGTGCTCGGGCTGACGGGGGTCAAGGCCGTGGTCAGTGCCGGGATCCTGCTGCTGATCGCACTGGGGCTCTACCTTTGGGTCCGCACCTCGCTTGCAGCGCCGGCCGTCGCGGTGGAGCAAGTGCGCAACCCCTGGCGGGCACTGGCCCGCTCCTGGGCCCTGACCCGCGGCATCGGCATGCGCGTGCTGGTGTTCTACGCGCTGATTTTCCTGGTCTTCCTGATCCTGCTGTCGGTGGTCATGACGCTGCTTGGAATAGTGCTTGCCTTGCTGATGCCGGCCAAGCCGGCGATGATCGTGGCCGCGGTTGTCTCCGCCGCGCTGCAATCGACGATGGGGCTGACCTTCGTCTCGGCGCTGGCCGCGACCCATGCGCAGCTTGCTGGCGAACCGGCGAACCTGCTGGGCGCCACCTTCGACTAAGCCCCCGGCCGGATTGCGCCGGCTATTGCGCCTTGTCCCTTATCCCGCCTTGTCCTTCCAGCCCCAGAACAGGAAGCAGGGCATGACGTTCAACCACTCGAACCCCTTGTCGATCCGGGTGAAGTGGCGGGCCATGAAGTCCCGCGCCTTGGCGGTGAACTGGTAGACGAGAAAGGCGCCGCCCGGGCGCAGCACGCGGTGCGTGGCGGCCGCGATCTCCGGGCCGACGCCCTCGGGCAGGGTGGAGAAGGGCAGGCCCGACAGCACATAGTCCGCGTGATCGTGGCCATGGGCGCGCACGATCTCTTCGACGTCGGCGGCCGAGCCGAGCACGGCGATGAACCGGCTGTCGGAAATCGCCTTGCGCAGATAGTCGATGTAGAGCGGGTTGGTGTCGATCACGATTAGCTGGCCGTCACGGCGCAATCGGTCCAGCACCGGGCGACAGAAGGTGCCGATGCCCGGGCCATATTCCACGAAGAGCCGGCATTCGTCCCAGTTCACTGGTCCCAGCATCTTGTTCACGGTGAACCGCGAGGACGGGATGATCGAGCCGACCATCACCGGATGGCGCAGGAAGCCCTCCACGAAGACGCCCCAGGGGCCCAGCAACCTCTTGACCCGACGCTTGACTTTCAACGGCAGGTTCTCGCGGGCGTACTCGGTGGAGGTCATGCGACAGGGAAATCCCGAATAGGTCGGCCAGTTCTGGCGATTGCAAATTTGCCCGCCCATTGCAAGGCGGCACGCGAGGTGAGAGCGCAGGCTGCGCCCCTACAGGATTTCGTGAACCTTCTCCTGCGGCCGGCAGAGCCGCGCGCCCTTTTCGGTTTCCACCAGCGGGCGTTCGATCAGGTTCGGTTCGGCGGCCATGGCGGCAAGGACGGTGGCATCGTCGGCCGTGGGCAGGCCGCGCTCCTCCGCGTCCGTCCCGCGAAGGCGCAAGCCGGCCTGCGGCGTCATCCCGGCATCGCGATACAGCTGGGCGAGCTTTTCCGCGGTGGGCGGCGTCTTCAGGTATTCGACCACGGCGAGGTCCACGCCCGGGGTCTCCTGCAGGATCGCGAGGGTCTTGCGCGACGTGCCGCATGCCGGGTTGTGCCAGATGGTCGCCTTCATGGTTTCAGCCTTTCCTTCACACTCATTCGCCCACGGCATCGGCCCCGGCCACTTCGCCGGATGCCTCGGCAGAGGGTTCGGTTCCCGCACTTGCGGCATTGTCGGGTGCGGGGGGCGGCGCGGGTGCGGCCACCGGCCCGGTCACGCGGCGCATGGCGCGCAGCAGCCTCGGGTAGACCCCGCAGCGGCAGATGTTGGTGAGGCCCGTTCGCACCTGCTCGTCGGTCGGCCGCGCGTTGGCCTGGAGCAGCCCGGCCATGGCCACGGCCAGCCCCGGCGTGCAGAACCCGCACTGGATCGCCTGTTCTTCGATCAGCGCCTGCTGCACCGGATGAAGGCCGCCGGGATGGCCGTGGCCAAGCCCTTCGATCGTCACCACGTTGCGCCCCTGCGCCTCGGCCAGCGTCAGCGTGCAGGAGGGCAGGGCCTGCCCGTCGACCAGCACCATGCAGGCCCCGCATTCGCCCGAGCCGCAGCCGTACTTCGTGCCCGTCAGGTTGGCGAGGTCCCGCAGGGCCCAGAGCAGGGGCATGGCGGGGTCGGCCGTGAAGTCCACCGGTTGATCGTTGAGCGTCAGGCTGGCCATCGCGGTCCTCCATAGAGCCCTCGGCGCGGCTGCGCCAGCACCCGTCGCTCCGTTCGGAACCGCAGGGCGACAGGGCCGCTGTGCAGGTGGACAGACGAAAGGAACAGGCAATGCGATTCAGGATACTGGCCGCCACTGCGGCGCTCGCCCTCGGGCTTCCTGGTGCCGTCAATGCGGCCCCGGCCCCGCGCTTCCTGCAGGACGCGGTGAGCGGGGACAATGGCGAGGTTGCCGTGGGCCGGCTCGCCCAACAGCGCGGCGCCAGCGCCGGAGTGCGCAATTTCGGCCGGACGCTGGAGCGCGATCATGCGATGGCAAAGGCTCAGGCCCTCGCCACGGCGCGACGGTTGGGGATCACCGTCGCACCCGGCGCGATCAAGCCCGAAGCAGCCCAGACGCGCCGCCAGCTGATGCGCCTGCGCGGCCCGGCTTTCGACCGGGCCTTCGTCGGGGCCATGGTCTCGGACCACCGCAAGGACATCGCCAAATTCGAGCTGCAGGCCCGCACTGGCGACCGGACGACCGCGGCCCTTGCCCGCACCACCTTGCCGCACCTGCGCCACCATCTTGACCTCGCGCTGCGCCTGCAACGCGGCGGCCGCTAACGCAAAGACGCCCGGAAGCTGGACTTCCGGGCGCCTCCTTCGGCTGCCTCTTGCCTTCAGCGGGTCTGCATGGCGTGCTTCAGCCGGCTCATTTCATCGTGTCCGGCACGCACCGATTCCCAAGCGGTCTGAACCGCCGATCGGGCCGAGGCGGTCAGTTCCGTGTTATTGATCGCCGTCTCGAACTTGCCCTTCAGGTAATCCTCGCCGCGTTCAACCTCGTTGACGATGGCTTGGTCGTCGCTGCCGGTGACGGCCTGCTTGAGATCGAGGAACATGCGGTGCGCGGCGCCGGTCACGCTGCCTTCGTCTTCCGGATCGCCACCGGCGGCGCGCACGGCCTGCTGCAGCGCGCCAACCGCGCCGCGTCGCTCCTCGGCGCGGCTGGTGAACATCTGCGCGATCTCGGGGTCGCGAATGTCTCCCGCCGATTTCTCATAGCCCTCGATGCTGTCGAACAGCGTGGCGATGAGGGTGTTGAGAACGGCTACGTCCTTGTTTTCGGCCATGTCGGGCTCCGTATCCAGGGGGTGTGCCCGTTCAACCAGCCGCAGGGAAAGGCGGGTCCACCGGTTGATCGGCGCTGCGGGTCCGCTCGTCGCTTTGCCTGTGCTAGGCACTTCTTAACCAATTTGCTTAAGAGGTGACTGCGGACTTCAGGGGGAAACCGCAGATATGGAGCTTGCCGCACCGATCGCACGCCACACAAAAGCAGGTGGGGGAGCGCTGGAGCTGGCGGTCTCGATCGTCATGCCGTGCCTCAACGAACGCCTGTCGCTGCCGCACTGCATCGCCAATGCGCGCGAGGCGCTGGACCGGATCGAGCGCATCCATGGCCTCGCCGGCGAGATCGTCATTGCGGACAACGGATCGACCGACGGCAGCCAGGAGCTTGCCACCCGGCTCGGCGCCCGCGTAGTGAACGTCGCGCGCAAGGGTTATGGCGCTGCGCTCCAGGGCGGGTTCGATGCCGCCTATGGCCGCTATCTGGTGATGGGCGATGCCGACGGCTCCTACGATTTCACCGACGCCGTGGCGATGATCGGCCGGCTGACGGGCGGAGCGGACCTGTGCATGGGCTCGCGCTTCAAGGGCGGGATCAAGCCGGGCGCCATGCCCTGGAAGAACCGCTACATCGGCAATCCGGCACTGACCGGCATCCTCAACCTGTTCTTCCGGACCGGGGTGGACGACGCCCACTGCGGCCTGCGCGCCATCCGTCGCGAAGCCTATGCCGCCCTCGGGCTGGACAGCACGGGCATGGAATTCGCCAGCGAAATGGTGATCAAGGCGAGCCTCAAGCGGCTGCGGATCGACCAGGTTCCGGCCACGCTCTCGCCCGACCTGCGCGACCGTGCCCCGCATCTCAGGCCCTGGCGCGACGGCTGGCGGCACCTGCGCTACCTGTTCATGCTGAGCCCCACCTGGGCCTTCGGCGTGCCCGCCGCCCTCTTGATGGGCGCCGGCGCCCTGATCCTTGCCATCGCCGCGCTGCACCTGTTCGGGGTTTTGGTGGGCGAGAGTCACTTCGGCGCCAGCTGGATGATCGTTGCTACCTTCATGCTGACCACCGGCCACTTCGCCGCGGTCATGGCGCTGGCCACGCACCTCTATGGAGTGAGCGAAGGGTTCCGCCCGCTGAAGCGCGGCCTGCGCCGTTTCCAGCGCCTGCTGACGCTGGAAACGGCGCTGATCGGCGGCGGCGCGATGATGGCCGCCTCGGTCCTCTCGCTTCTGGCGGTCGGCGTGTGGTGGGGCGCGAACGACTTTGCCGCCCTGCCGACGACCCTGCCGCTCCTGCTCGCGATTGCCTTTGGAGTCATGGGACTTCAGACGGCGCTCGGCGGCATCCTGATCGCGGTGATCGCCGGACACCAGTCCCGTTTCGCCGGAAGCGCACCCGCCGCAGTCGTGCCGCTTCCGGCGTGGCCCGCCGCCGCGGCATGAACCCCTGGCTCAGCGTCATCGTCCCGGTACACGGGGGCGAGCGTTTCCTCGGCGCCACGCTGGCCGCCGCTGCCGCCGAGCGACCGGAAGGCGTGGAGTTCCTCCTCTATGATTCCAGCGACGACGCCGGCGCCTCCCGTTCGGTGGCCGAGTCCTTCGCCGACCGGCTGGACCTGCACTACACCGCGACTCCCGAATGCAAGCCGTGGACCGCAAAGACCAACCGCGGTGTGCGTGAAGCAAGCGCCGCTCACGTCGCCATGCTGCACCAGGACGATCTCTGGCTGCCGGGCCACCTCGCGGCCCTGCGCGCATCGATCGGGCGCGCTCCACAGGCGGCCCTGTCCATCGCGCCCTCGCGCTTCGTCGATCGGCATGGGCGCGACGTGGGCGCGTGGAAGCTGCCGTTCCAGCCGGGCTTGCACGACGGCCCGGATCTCGCCGCCGTGCTGGTGGTGCAGAACACGATCGCCATTCCCTCGCCGCTGATCCGCCGCGATGCCTGGCTGGCCGTCGGCGGCATGGACGAAGACCTGTGGTACACGGCCGACTGGGACCTCTACCTCAAGCTCGCCGCGCATGGCTCCGTCTGCATCCGACCGGAGACGACCACGGCCTTCCGCCTCCACGGCAGCTCGCTCACCATGACTGGCAGCCGCCGCAGCGAGGACTTCGCCGCCCAGCAGGACCTCGTGCTCGCCCGGCATCTGCCCGCCTTGCCCGCACCGGCCCGCCGCCGGCAGGAGCGGCTGGCCCGCGCCTCGGTCGCCGTGAACTGCGCCCTTGCCGCGCGCTCGGCCAGGCAGCCGGCCCGCCTTGGCGCCGCTGTCGGCGCGCTCGCAGCCCTCGGTCCGCTGGGCATGGTTCGCTTCCTCAGGGCGACGCGCCTGATCGACCGGGTCATGCCGCGCCTGCGGCTCAGCATGGCCGGAGGGCTGTGAATTGAGCCTCGGCGAACGCATCGCCGTGCTGCTCGGCCCGCGCAGCCTGCGCTACCTGGTCGGCGCCGGGCTCTGCGCTCTGGTCAGCAATGCCGTGCTGATCGCGATGGACCTGCTCGACTGTCCGCTCCTCGCCAACGTCCTGCTCTCGTGGTTCGCCGGGGGGCTGACCGGCTACGTCTGGCATTCGCAGGTGACCTATGGCGAGCCGGCGCGGCTGTCGGCGCTGGCCCGCTTCATGGGTGGTGCGCTGCTCGGCGTGCCGCTGGCCTGGGCGGCGCTCTATCTGTTCCACGATCTTGCCGGCTGGCCGATGTGGCTGGCCGCGCCGGCAACGACGGTCGTCCTGTTCTGCTACCACTGGTGCAATGCCTGGCTGGCGATCCGCTGGACCCCGGCCCGGCGCGCGCTCAGCGGCTGGCTGGGTAGGGCCTGATCCGGCACCCGGCAGCCTTAGCCGCTTGCTTCAACTGCTGCTGCTCTGGCGTCGCCTGAACCGGATGGGGCAGGCGGAACAGGTCGCTGACGGAAGAGAGCACGGGCGCATCGGCAAAAGCAATGGTCCGCCCGCGACACAGCACGGCCATCTCCGCCGGCTTCAGAAAGGCCACGCGCAACAGGATCGGCCGGTTGGTGAGGTCGGGCCGGTTGAGTACGAGGTCTTCCGAGAAGCGGATGCCCTCGTCCACCACCACCACGTCGGCATCGATGTTGCGTACGGCCTCTGCTGCCCGCGCATAGGCGCGGATCTGCCCTGCAGCCATCCACACGTGGATCGGCAGCAGCGCCAGCAGCGAAAGCGCGGTGGCGACAAGGAAGGCGCGCGCCGGGGCCGCACCGCGCTGTTCCAGCCAGTGCCAGCCCATGCCTGCCAGCAGGATCAGGCTACCGATGAACCCGGCGAGATAGCGATAGCCCCAGCCGTTTGCCTGGATCGGGAGGATGATCGTCAGGACGACCACCAGCAGCAGCGGGCCAAGCCACAGCGCCATGGTCAGCGGCTCGCCCCGTCCCCGGGTCAGCAGCGGAATGAGCGCCAATGGCAGCAGCGCAAGGTGTTGCCAGGCAACGAAGCGCAGCAGGTTGGCCCCCATGACCCACAGCGAGTACTGATCCACCGGGCGCATCGCGGCGCGCAGCCGGTCCAGCGCGCTGACCCCGTCGATCTGGTGGGCGGCCGGCACCGCATGGACGCCCAGCGAGCTCAGCCAGGGTTGCCAGCCGAGCCAGAACAGGCCGATCAGGCCATAGGCGATCACATAGATGCCCAGCTCCTTCCACGCCCTTTCGCGCCACAGCAGGACAAGGAAGGGAGCGACGAACAGCGGGTGGAACAGCGGCTGGTGCAGGCCCGTGGCGACGAAGCCGACCGCAATGGCCCCGGCCTGGGCAATCGGCCTGCGCTGGAGGAACAGCCACAGCCAGACGAGGTTGGCGGCCATGTGCGCGGTCATCGCATAGGTCGTCGTCCCGGTGACGATCACCTGCGACGAGCCAAGGTAAAGCAACAGCATGACCGTGCGGGTCGAGGCGCTCTCCGGAAACAGCCGCAGGGCCAAGCGCCACAGTGCCATCCCGCCCACTGCCACGAACAGGCCGCCGATCAGGCTGGGCGGGACCACGGTGCCCAGCAGCGCGCGCAGGGCCGCATTGCCGGGCAGGTAGTTCGAAACCCAGCCCTCGCGGTCGCCGATCGGCAAGGTATATGCGACGTTCAAGGCATCGGTGAATTGGCGCCAGAACGCAGGGATGGGCGCGTACACGTGGCCGCTGCGGAAGATTGCCGCATCGAAGCTCACCATCTGCTCGTCTCGGCTGAGGTCGTAGTCCGCAAAGGCGAACAGCCGCAGCAGCCAGATGCCGAGCGCGGCGGCGCCAAGGATCGCCCCCGCCTGCCGCCTGCCCAGCGCCATTCGTGTCGGTGTGCCAGAGGTTCGGCCCACCCGCATCCGCCAGCCGACGAACGCCAGCAGGAACAGCGTGGCGACCGGGATATCCTGCTTGATCGCGAAGAACATGGTAAGCGCGATGTCGCGGCGCGTATCGACGATCGGGCCGTTGGTCTGCTGCGCCGCGACGATCAGCACGAACACCACCGCGACTGACCAGCTCAGCGCACGCGAAAACAGGGCGCGCGCGCTATCGGCCCGGTCGTCGCGATCTGCCTCGGTCATGCGTTTGTGTCCCCCCGCTTGAGCGCCGATCCTTAGCCGCGATCCGCCGCCGAGGGAATCCGCCGGAACGAAATGGCCGTGCGTGCGCTCAAGCCTTCATGGCTGCTCGCGCTTTCTGGTCGGGCCAGATCAGGCTGGCTCTCGTCTCCATCCCGGTGGAGGTCTATTCGGCCACCCGCTCTGCGGGGAAGATCGGCTTCAACATGATCCACGAGCCGTCGGGCCAGCGGGTGCGCTATGAAAAGGTCGTTTCCGGCGTCGGCCCGGTCGATCCGGACGAGATCGTCAAGGGCTTCCAAGTCTCCAAGGGCAACTTTGTCCTGCTCGACGAGGAGGAGATCGAGGCCGCGAAGGTGGAAAGCCGCCGCACGCTGGACCTCGTCCAGTTCGTCGATGCCGATGCGATCGACGTGCTCTATTTCGAAAAGCCCTATTTCGTGGTCCCGGCCGACGATCTGGCCGAAGAGGCCTATGTGGTCCTGCGTGAAGCGCTGAAGGCGGCGCGCAAGATCGGAGTCGGGCAGATCTCGGTGCGCGGGCAGGAGCATCTTGTCGCCCTCAAGCCGTGCGGCCGGGGCATGGTGCTGGAGATGCTGCGCTATGCCGACGAAGTGCAGAAGGCCCACGGCTTCTTCGCCGAAATCGGCGAGGAAAAGCCGCAGCCCGAACTGCTCGATCTCGCCAGGACCCTGATCGAGCAGAAGACCTCCCGCTTCGATCCGGCCAAGTACCACGATCGATACCAGGAGGCCCTGCGCCGCCTGATCGAAAAGAAGACCAAGGCCAAGGGCCAGCGCGTGATCGAGGATGCCGAGGCGCCGGCGCCGAAGGGTGGCAACGTGATCGATCTGATGGCCGCCCTGCGCAAGTCGCTGGGCGAGGGGGCGAGCAGCGACGAGCAGGCACCGCCGAAGAAGCGAGCGAGCCGTGCGCCCGCCAAACCCGCGGCCAAGCAGCCAGCGCGGCGCAAGCGGGCCTGAGCTAGGCAATGGCCCGCAGCGATCCCCTTGCCGAATACAACCGCAAGCGCGATTTCGGTCGCACGGCCGAACCTGCGGGAACCGTCCCCGACAAGCCGCAGGGCAACCGCTTCATCGTCCAGAAGCACGACGCCACGCGGCTCCACTGGGACTTCCGGCTCGAGGTGGACGGCGTGCTCAAGTCCTGGGCGGTCACCCGCGGGCCCAGCAGTGACCCGGACGACAAGCGCCTTGCCGTGCGAACCGAGGATCATCCGCTGGCCTATGCCGAGTTCGAGGGGACGATCCCCGAAGGCGAATATGGCGGCGGCTCGGTCATGCTGTGGGACCGCGGCACCTGGGAGCCGGTCAAGGGCAAGAGCGGGAAGGACCTCGCCAAGGGCCACCTCCACTTCGTCCTCCACGGCGAGCGGATGAAGGGCGAATGGATCATCTTCCGCCTGAAGCCGCGGCCCGGCGAAAAGCGCGAGAACTGGCTGCTGCGCAAGGTCAGCGATGCCTTTGCCGCCAAGGGCGACGTGCTGGTCGAACGCGGACTTACCAGCGTGCTCACCGGCCGGACCATGGCCGAAATCGCAGGGGACGCCGAAGGTTCGCACTCGCTGAAGGGCAAGAAGGGCAAGGCCTTCGCCGCCGAAATGGCCAGCGCTGCCAAGCGCAATGCCAAGCTGGATGGGAGCCGCAAGAAGCCGGCGCGGGCAGCGGTGCTTCCAGCCTTCCGCCCCGTCCAGCTCGCCACGCTGGTCGATGCCGTGCCCGCCGGCAACGGCTGGATGCACGAGATCAAGTTCGACGGTTACCGCGCCCTTGTTTCCGCCAAAGGCAGCGAGGTGAAGGTGTTCACCCGCAACGGGCTGGACTGGACCGACAAGTTCGGCCCGCTCGCCCGCGCCCTTGCCGCGCTGGACCTGCCGCCATCGCTGATCGACGGAGAGATCATCGCCCGCGGCAAGGACGGCAACCCCAGCTTCTCGGCCCTGCAGGCAGTGCTGAAGCGCGGCCACGGCTCGCAGACCGAGGCCACTCCGCTTGAGTTCCATGCTTTCGACCTGCTCGAACTGGATGGAGAGGACCTTGCGGGCCGGCCGAACCTTGAACGCAAGGAGCGACTCACCGCCCTGCTCGCCCGCGCCGTGCCGCCGGTTCATGTGGCCGATCACCTGATCGGCGCAGGGGATCGGCTGTTCAAGACGATGTGCGAGGCCGGGCAGGAAGGGATCATCGCCAAGCGCATCGATGCGTCCTACCGCGAAGGGCGCACGCGCAACTGGGTCAAGGTCAAATGCGTGCGGCGGCAGGAATTCGTCGTCATCGGCTGGAAGAAGAGCTCCGCGCGGGCCCGTCCCTTCGCCTCGCTGCTGCTGGCCCAGGTCGAGGACGGCGCCTTTGTTTACAAGGGCAATGTCGGCACGGGGTTCGATGCTGCCACGCTCGACCAATTGGCCAAGGCGATGAAGCCACTTGCCACCGCTGAGCCCGCTGCCGAGGTCCCGCGCGAGGGCCGGCGCGGGGTGACCTGGCTGAAGCCGGAACTCGTCGCCGAGATTGCCTTTGCCGAATTTACGGCGGATGGTTCCCTCCGCCATGCCAGCTTCCTCGGCCTCAGAACCGACAAGCCCGCCAAGGACGTCGTGCCGGAACGGGCCGAGCCGGTCGCCAGCGCCACCGATGCGGCGAAGCCGGCCGTGAAGATCAGCAACCGCAGCCGCGTGATCTATCCCGAAAGCGGCCTGACCAAAGGCGACCTTGCCGACTATTACGCTGCCGTATCGCCGCTGATGCTGCCTTTCATGGCCGGCCGGCCGATCAGCCTGATCCGCTGCCCGCAGGGCCGGGCGAAGCAGTGTTTCTTCCAGAAGCACGATGCCGGCACCTTCGGCCCTGCAGTGCACCACGTACCCATTACCGAGAAGGACGGCCACCTCGAGGACTACATCCACATCGCCGACGCCGAGGGCATCCTGTCCTGCGTGCAGATGGGCACGATCGAGTTCCACGGCTGGTGCTCGCTCGCGCAGGATGTCGAGGCGCCGGAGCGGATGGTTTTCGATCTCGATCCGGATGAAGGGCTGGGCTTTGCCGAAGTGGTGAAGGCAGCGCGTGACATTCGCCGCAAGCTGGCCGACATCGGCCTCGTCTCGTTCGCCATGGTTTCGGGCGGCAAGGGCGTGCACGTGGTCGTGCCGCTCAGCCCGGGGCACTCATGGGCGCAGCACGCGGACTTCAGCCACCGCTTCGCCCAAGCCCTCGCCCTGGCAGAGCCGGCGCGCTTCGTCGCCACGATGAGCAAGGCCAAGCGGACCGGCCGCATCTTCATCGACTGGTTGCGCAACCAGCGGGGCAGCACGGCGGTCATGCCCTATTCCGCGCGGGCCCGCCCCGGCGCTCCGGTGGCGGCACCAGTCGGCTGGGACGAACTGGAAGGCGTGGCAAGCGCTCACCCCTTTGCCATCACCGATGCAGTGCAACTGGTCGAGCGAGCCGGGAGCAAGGGCCTTGCCGGCTGGGGCTTTGCCGCGCAGGCGCTTCCGGATCTCTGAGGCGGGAACCGACGCAGGCCTTCGCGCGTCGGAAATGCCATGAAGCACAAAGACTTACCGGAAGAGAGCCGTCACCTCGTGCAATTCGCCGAGCAGCTCATGGCCCGGATCAACGAGGCGCGGCTGACCGTCGCTACGGCCGAGAGCTGCACTGGCGGTCTGATTGCCTCTCTCCTGACCGACCTTCCCGGGGTTTCCGGCGCCTTCGAGCGGGGCTTCGTCACCTATGCCGAACAGGCAAAGTGCGACCTCCTCGGCATCGATCCGGTGGAGATCGCCCGCCATGGGGTCGTCAGCGCGCGGATCGCCGCGGCCATGGCCGACGGCGCACTCGCCCGCAGCCGCGCCGACCTTGCCGTGGCGATCACCGGGTATGCGGGGCCTGCCGGCGATCGGGATGAGCCCGGGCTGGTCCACCTTGCGGCGCGGCGCCGCGGCGGACGGATGGTCTGCCGGGAATGCCATTACGGCGATCTCGGGCGCGATCGGGTCCGTATGCTCGGCGCCAACGCCGCACTGGAAATGCTGGCCGAACTGGTCGAAGCGGAAACGGCTTGAATCGGAACCCTCGCGCCGCATGGGGCGCGGCATGCCACCCCATGCGGTGCCATCCAGACCTCCTATTTGCCCATCGGCGGCTCGTCGTGGCCGAACTGTTCCGCGGCCAGCTGCATCGGCGGCGTGGCTTGGCTCTGCCCTTGCGTATAGCGTTCGAATTCCTCCACGAAGCGCCGGGTCAGCCGCGGCCGCTCGGCGGGGGGAAGGTTTTGCTGGAGCTTGGCGAACCAGGTTCCCTCCTCTTCATAGACGTGGTGCTGCACCGCGCCCATGATGTGCTCCAGCTTCTCGCGCCATTCCTCGCCCATCGGGTCCAGCTTCTCCAGCAAGGCCATCTCGACCTTGGTCATCGCCTGTTCCTCGTAGGCCATGGTCGCGTCGGCCTTTTCGCCGGCATCGGCAAGGGCGGGGTAGAGCACGCTCTCCTCGGCATTGGCGTGGCCGGTCAGCAGAACGGCAAGCTGGCGCAGTGCGGCAAGGCGGGCTTGCGCATCGCCGGCTGTCAGCGCGCGGTTGAACCGGCTTTCGATCTGTTCGTGATGTTGGAGCACGATGGCCAACCAATCGCCGTCGCCGGCCAGCGACCGGGCGACCTGGCGGGCGTTGGCGCGATCCTCCGCGCTTTCGGGAGGCATGATCCGGGCGGCTATCCGGTCGAACAAGGACATGGCGGCTCTCCTTGAAAAACATTCTGTTTCAAGAAAATGGCTTCATGCCCTGGCCGTTCCGCCGCTGGCGTTCAATGCCGCACGTCAGACCATGTTTTCGGGCCGGACCAGCGCGTCGAAGGTGGCCGCGTCGACCAGCCCGGACGCCAGCGCCGCTTCTCGCAGCGTCAGCCCTTCGGCATGGGCCCGCTTTGCGATGCGCGCCGCGGCGTCATAGCCGACCTGCGGGGCAAGGGCGGTCACCAGCATCAGCGAGCGGTCCACCAGTTCGCCGATGCGCTGCCGGTTGGCCGCAAGACCCGCGATGCAGCGCTCGGTAAAGCTGTCGAGGCCCGCCGCGAGGAGGTTGATTGACCGCAGTATGGCCGCGCCGATCAGCGGCTTGAACACGTTCAGTTCGAAATGCCCCTGCATGCCGCCGATCGTCACGGCCTGGTGGTTGCCGATGACCTGCGCGGCGATCATCGTCAGCATCTCGCACTGGGTCGGGTTGACCTTGCCCGGCATGATCGAACTGCCCGGCTCGTTCGCAGGCAGATCCAGCTCGCCAAGGCCCGAGCGCGGACCCGAGCCGAGCAGGCGAACGTCGTTGGCGATCTTGTTGAGCGCGACGGCCAGCGTGGCGAGGCTCGCGGAAAACTGCACCAGCGGCTCGTGCCCCGCCAGCGCCTCGAAGCGGTTCTCCGCCGGCCGGAACGGCATGCCGGTCAGCCGCGCCAGCTCCCCGGCCATGTCCTCGGCAAAGCCCGGCGGCGCGTTGAGCCCGGTGCCTACCGCCGTCCCGCCCTGCGCCAGGGCAAGGAGATCGTCGTGCACGACATGCTCTATCCGCTCGCGGCAGCGGCGCACCTGCACCGCATAGCCGGAAAACTCCTGCCCCAGCGTCAGCGGGGTCGCATCCTGCAGGTGAGTGCGGCCGATCTTGACGAGGTCGGCCCATTCCGACGCCTTGTCTGCCAGCTCCGTTTCCAGCCGGGTCAAGGCTCCCGACAGGCGGGAACCGGCGGCACGGGCGGCGGCGATGTGGAGCGCGGTCGGGAAGCTGTCGTTCGACGACTGGCCGCGGTTGACATCATCGTTGGGGTGGACCGGACTCTTGCCGCCGCGCTGCGCGCCGAGCAGTTCGTTGGCCCGCCCGGCGATCACCTCGTTGACGTTCATGTTGGTCTGGGTGCCGCTCCCGGTCTGCCAGATGGCAAGCGGGAACTGGTCGTCGTGCCCGCCCGCGGCAACCTCGGCGGCGGCGCGCTCGATGGCCTCGGCTAGCGTAGCCGGCAGGCCGTGGCGGCGGTTCACCCGGGCGGCGGCCTGCTTGATCAGGGCAAGGGCATGGATGATCCCGATCGGCATCCGCTCGTCCGGGCCGAACGGGAAGTTCTCCAGGCTCCGCTGGGTCTGCGCGCCCCAATAGGCGCGCGCGGGAACGGCAATCTCCCCCAGGCTGTCGCTCTCGATGCGTTGTTCGGTCATGGCCCGGCTCCTTCTGCCAGAAGGCAACACCGGCTCGTCGGGCGGTGTTCCGCGCAACGATAGGCTGCTCTGTCAAAAGGGAACAGCCTGCGCGGCCGCCGCGTTCGAACGGAGAGAAGGAGCTCTGCGATGGACACGAAAGCCAAGCCCCGGCCGGCTCCGGGCCCGCTCGATCAGGCCGCTGCCGCGCCGCCGTCAGTAAAGCTGAAGCCCGGCGTCGGCGGCCCCCCGTCCGACCGTCCGTTCCATGGCCGCAACGAAGGCGTCGCAACCGGCCGTCCGACCGAGGATGACCGTGCCGGCGAACACCACCATGATGGCTGGAACAGCAACACGTGAGTCCGGACGGTGCGAGCACGCGCTGGCCTGCCGTCCTGTGGGTCGTGCGCCATGGTCAGAGCGCAGGGAACGTCGCGCGCGATCTCGCAACGGAGCAGGGCCTGTCACGCATCGCGCTGGAGCACCGCGACGTGGACGTGCCGCTCTCCGATCTCGGCCGCGAGCAGGCCCGGGCGCTGGGCGCATGGTTCGCCGGCGCGGAAGAGCGGCCCGAGGTGATGCTTGCCTCGCCCTATGTCCGCGCGGTCCAGACCGCGGAACTGTTCCGCGACACAGGCGGCTGCGAGGCCGGTGAGCCGATCTGCATCGACGAGCGCTTGCGAGAGAAGGAATTCGGTGTCCTCGACGGGCTCACCACCACCGGCATTCGCGAACTGGTGCCCGAGCAGGCCGAGTTCCGCCGCCGCCTCGGCAAGTTCTACCACCGCCCGCCCGGCGGCGAATCGTGGGTGGACGTGATCTTCCGACTGCGCGCGCTGATGGACACGGTTTCGCTCCACTATGCCGGGCGGCGGGTGATGATCGTGGCCCACCAGGTCGTGGTGCTGTGCCTGCGCTATGTGATCGAGAACCTTTCGGAAGAGCAGATCCTTGCCATCGATCGCTCGGGCGACGTCGCCAACTGCGCGATCACCGAATACCGCTTCGATCCAGGGCACGGGCGCATGGGCGGGCTGGTCCTTGCGCGCTACAATATCACGGCCCCGCTGGAGAGCGGGCACACCCCGGTCACCGCCGAGCCCGACCGGATGGTTGCCGCGCGTGGCTGATCCGCTGCGCCTCGATAGCGATTGGCTGCGCGCCAATCCGGTGCCCGCGCCGGATCAGGAAACCGACAAGAACGGGCGTGGGCGGGTGGTGGCGCTGGGCGGCTCGGCGCAGGTGCCGGGCGGGATCGCACTCACCGCCGAGGCAGTCCTGCGCGCGGGCGCCGGCAAGATCCGCGTCGGGACGATCGGCAGCCTTGCCGTCCCCCTCGGCCTCGCCATGCCCGAGGCAGGGGTGATCGCCCTGCCCGAATCCGACAGCGGCGAAATCGCGGCGGACGGGTTGGGGCAGAACCCCCGCCTCGCTTCCTCGTTGGAGCGCTGCGACGCCTTGGTCGCCGGTCCGGCGATGAGCGACGGCAAGGCTGGCGCGGCGCTCGTCGATGCCGTGCTGGCGGGGGCCGCCGCGGAAGTGACGCTGGTGCTGGATGCCGCCGCGCTCGAGCATCTGGGCGAGCGGGCAGATGCCCTGCGCGCTCGCGAGCGCCCGGTTGTGCTCACCCCACACATCGGCGAAATGGCCTGGCTGCTTTCCTGCGAGGCGCAGGCCATCGAGGCAGACCGCGCCGCCGCCGCCCGCGCCGCCTCGGACCGCTTCGGCGCGGTCGTCGTGTTGAAGGGCGCTACCACGCTCGTCGCGGCGCCGGACGGAAGGCTGTTCGCCTATGCGGGCGGGGGGGTCGGCCTTGCCACCGGCGGCTCGGGCGATGTCCAGGCGGGCCTTGCCGCCGGCCTTGCCGCGCGGGGCGCCGACCCGCTGCTCGCGGCGCTCTGGGCGGTCTGGCTCCATGGCGAGGCCGGTCGCCGCTGCGCCGAGCAGATCGGCCCGCTCGGCTTCCTCGCGCGCGAACTGCTGGCCCACGTGCCCGCTCTGTTGCGGGCGGTCTAGCAACCTAAAGCGGCTTGCCGTTCAGCTTGTCCCGGCCGATCGCCGCCTTCACCTGCTCCTCGCGCGTCTCGAGGGGATAGTCCTCCGGCTTCACTTCGCCCTGGCCCGACGTCGCGGCGTGGATGCGATCGTTCTCGGCGGTGTTGTCGGAGTGCAGGTCCTCCGCCGTGGACTGCGCGTTTTCACGAAGGGGCTTCCTGTCGTTCATGGGTCTGTCTCCTCATGGAAAGGAAGCCGCGCCACGCACTGACGGTTCCGGCCCATCGGACGAGCCGTTCCCGCCTCCCGGTCCGCGCCGGACCCAAGCTCCCCGCGCCGCGTTCTCCCCACGCTCTGCCCCGCTCTGACAGGAGTCTCCATGGCAAACGCCGCCGCAAGTCCTGCGCAGTCTGCGCCCTCATCCTTCGCCCTGGATCGGCTCGTCCTGACCCCTGACGACATCGATCTCGCACGCTCTCCGCTGGCCGGGCACTTCGCCCCCGAAACCTACGTGCTGGGCGCGTTCAACCCGGGCCTTACCGTCCTGCCCAACGGCAATCTCCTGATGATGGTGCGGATCGCCGAGGCGCTGCGCCAGCCGATCTTCGACGGCATGGTCCACGCGATCCGCTGGCAGGACGGCCGCTACGCCCTCGACGCCTGGCCGCTCGAACTGGCCGACACGGCCGATGCGCGCAAGTTCATGCTCCACGGCGGCGGCTGGAAGATCATGGCGCTGACCTCGCTCTCCTGGCTGCTCCCGGTCGAGCTCAGCCCCGACGGCCTGGAACGGATCGCCATCCACTACGACAAGGCCATTGCCCCCTGCGGCTCATGGCAGTGCTACGGGATCGAGGACGCGCGAATCAGCCGGGTGGCGGGCCGCTACTGGATGACGACCTGCTCGGTCAGCCCGGAACGCCATTCGACCACGCTCCACACCTCCCACAACGGGCTGGACTGGACCTTCGAGGGGATCGTGCTCGATCACCAGAACAAGGACATGCTCATCTTCGAAGGTCAGCCCGACGGGAAATACTGGGCCCAGACCCGGCCGCTCGGGGATCTCTATTTCGCCTATCCGCCCGGCAGCGAATGGCGGGCCGGGCCGTCGATCAACCTTGCCACCTCACCCGACGGACTGCACTGGAAACCCCATATCGAGCCCGGCATCCGCCCCCATGCCGGAACGGTCGCCACGGCCCGCATGGGCGGAGGCGCGCCGCCCGTTCTCGCCGAGATCGGCGGGCGGCGGGGGTGGCTGTCGCTGTGGCACGGGGTCGAGCCCAAGGAAATCGTCGGCATCTACCGCACTTACTGGACCCTGCTGGACGAGCATGAGCCGTGGCGCCCGATCGCCACCAGCCGCTCTGCGCTTCTCGAAGCCGCCCCCGCGCTGACCGAGCCGCACGATCACCTGATGTACGTGCGCGACGTGGTCTTCACGACCGGGATCGCCGACGCGGGAGACCACTTCATCGTCGCCTCGGGCGAGGCGGACCTGGCCTGCCGCATCACGCACATCCCGAAGGATGCCTTCGCGTAGCGTCCAGACCCACACCGCTGCCTCAGGCCACGGCCGCGCCTCGTTCGGCCACCTTGCCGGTCAGCCCACGGGCAGCGGCAAGCGCCCTGAGATCGCGCTGCGCTGCCTCGTTGACGAGAACGGCCAGCGGCCCGTCCACGGTCAGGAAGAGCGAGTGGCGCTCCACCGAAAGCCGGCTGGCAGCCAGCGCTTCGGCCGAACTGCCGGAAAAGCGGCGGCACAGCCGGATCGCCAGGCCCCAGCCCTGCGCTTCACGCAGGTCCTCTTCCGAGGCGAGCGCGCGCAGCTCGCGCGGGATCATCGGCCGTCCGGCATTGGCGAGGAGGCAGGTCGCCAGCATCGCCCGCTGGCGGTTGCTGATGCCGATCCAGCGCTTGCGCAGCGACCAGTTCTGTGCCGCCTCCGGCCGCAGGTTCGGCTCCAGGGTAGATAGCGACAGCGCCAGCAGGGTGGCGCCCAGCCGCAGGCCGGCGTCTTCGGGCTTCGCGGTCGCCGCAGGTGCCGTCCAGTCAGCCACGGCCACTGCGGTCGTGCGAGCGATGCCATGCCGCGCGGCCTGGACCGCCATGCCCTCGACCAGCGGATCCTGCGCCTGCTCGTCCGGCGCCAGCGCGGTGTAGAGCAAACCTTCGCGCAGCCCCCAGGCCGAAAAGATCACGCGGCTCGCCCCCGTGACCCTGATCAGCGAAAGCAGCAGGGCGGCGGCGTGCGGCAGGCTCGCGGCGCGGCTGGCGGAGACGCCGTCCATCGCGGTAAGCGCCTCGGGCGTCATGGTCAGCGTCCGGCGCGCCGTCGCCGCCGCAACGGCGGCGCTCAGCTCGAATCCGTGTGGATCGTCGGACGGCCAGCTCACCTGTTCCAGCGCCACCCGCGCGAGAGCCCGGAACGATCCGCCGACAAGATACAGCGTGGAGGATGGCGGCGCGCGCCAGCTGCTGCCCTCGATCATCGCCTTGACAGTCTTGGCAAAGCCGCGCTCGCCAGCGGCGCGCAGGCCGGGAAGCCGCAGGGTGCCGAGCGGAAGGCTCACTGCATGGCTGCAGGTCCCGCCTGCCACGTCGACCAGTTCCAGGCTGCCGCCGCCCAGGTCGGCAACCACCCCCTCGGCGCCGGGGAACGAGCCGATCACCCCCATCGCGCCGGCGGTCGCTTCCTCGGCCCCGGTCAGCAGGCGCGGTGACAGACCCAGATCCGCGACCTGCGCGACGAACTCCGCTCCGTTGCTCGCATCGCGAACGGCGGCCGTGGCCACGCATTGCACGTCCTTTACTCCGCGCAGGCGCAGCAGCGTCTGGTAGCGGGCCAGCGTCGCAAGGGCGAGGGTCGCGGCCTTGCGCGAAAGCGCACCCGATTCCACCACCGCCTTGCCGAGGCGCACGGTCACCTTCTCGTTGTGAAGCACGGCAGGCGCGCGGCGTGGACCGCCATAGATCACCAGCCGCACCGTATTGGAGCCGATGTCGATGATCGCGCGCGCTGGCGCGGTCTCAGCTGTGGTCAAAGGATCCTCAACTGCCATGCACCGCCCCGACCCTGGACCTTGACCCTACCTGCCACCACCCCGGCGCAACGCCAGCTTGGGCACCTTTCGCCCGCTCGCCAAAGCAGCACCTCGCCCGGAAAGCGAGGGGTTGGTCATGAAATACCTGTGGAGGTTAAATGGTTTCGGACCCGGCTCGATCCGGCGATAGGTTCCGTCCGATGCCAGTGCCCAGCTCTGCTCGGTGTCGATCAGGTTGGCGAGCATGACCTGGTCAAGCACCTGGTCGTGGACCGTCTCGTTGAGGATCGGCACCAGCACCTCTACCCGGCGGTCCAGGTTCCGGCCCATGCCGTCGGCGGAGGAAATGAACACGAGGGCCTTGCCGTTGGGCAGCATGGCACCGTTGCCGAAGGCCCAGATCCGCCCGTGTTCCAGGAACCGGCCGATGATCGACTTCACGAAGATCCGCTCCGACACGCCGGGAAGCCCCGGGCGCAGGCAGCAGATCCCGCGCACGACCAGGCTGATGTCCACCCCCGCCTGGCTCGCCTCGTAGAGCTTTTCGATCAGACCCTCGTCGGTCAGGGCGTTGAGCTTGGCCCAGATCGCCGCCGGCCTGCCGGCTCGCGCATTGGCGATTTCCGCATCGATCAGCGCGTAGAGCCTCTTGCGCAGCGAAAGCGGCGCGATCGCCAGAAGCTCGGTCGCCTTCGGCTCGACGTAGCCGGTGATGAAGTTGAACAGCAGCCCCGCGTCGCGCCCGGCCTTGGGATCGGCGGTGAAGAACGACAGGTCGGTATAGATGCGGGCGGTCACCGGATGGTAGTTGCCAGTGCCGAAGTGGCAGTAGGTGCGGTAGCCGCTCTCTTCCCGGCGCACGACCATCGAGACCTTGGCGTGGGTCTTCCAGTCGACGAACCCGTAGATGACCTGGACCCCGGCGCGTTCGAGCTGGCTGGCCCAGAGCAGGTTCTGCTCCTCGTCGAAGCGCGCCTTCAGTTCGACCACCGCGGTGACTGATTTGCCCGCCTCGGCCGCCGCGATCAGCGCCGCGATCACGGCAGATTGCTTGCCGGCGCGGTACAGCGTCTGCTTGATCGCCACTACGTCGGGGTCGGCGGCGGCCTGACGCAGGAAGTCGATCACCACCTCAAAGCTTTCGTAGGGGTGGTGGACCACCAGGTCCTTCTCGCGGATGGCGGCAAAGCAGTCGCCATTATGCTCGAGGATGCGCTCGGGATAGCGCGGGCTGTAGGGCTCGAACTTGAGGTCGGGGCGGTCCTCGTCAAGGATCGCGGCAAGGCCGGTGAAGTCGATCTGGCGCCCCATCTTCAGCACCAGCGCGTTGTCCAGCCGCAGTTGCTGGCGCAGCAGCGCCTCGGCGGCTGCCTCGAAATCCTCCTCCAGCTGGAGCAGGATGACCCGGCCCCGCCGTCGCCGCTGGATCGCCGTGCGGAAATAGCGGACCAGATCCTCGGCATCCTCCTCGATCTCGATGTCGCTGTCGCGCAGCACCCGGAAGGCGCCGTTGCCGATGGTCAGGAAGCCGGGAAACAGGATGTGGGCGTGCCGGCAGATCAGTTCGACGATCGAGATCCAGCGCCCCTGCTTGCCCGGAAGCCGCACGAAGCGGGGCAGGGCAGGCGGGATCAGCACCATCTCGGCCATCGGCGCGGCATCGGCCTCGCGCTCCAGCGAGAACATGATGCCCATGCCCTGGTTGGCGATGAAGGGAAACGGGTGGGCCGGATCGATCGCCTGCGGGGTCAGCACCGGCATGGCGTGTTCGGTGAAGTAGCCTTCCAGCCACTGCGCCTCTTCATCGTCCAGCGCTTCGTCGCCAAGGATGCGCACCCCGGCCGTGGCGAGGCGGCCCGCCAGATCCTCGAGGATGTCCTGCTGAGCGGCGAACAGCTCGACCACGGCTTCGCGGATCGCGGAAAGCTGTTGTTGCGGGGTGTGCCCGTCGATCGAGATTTCCTCGATCTGGCGCGCGGCCTGTCCGGCGAGCCCTGCCACCCGCACCATCATGAATTCGTCGAGGTTCGATCCCGAGATCGACAGGAAGCGCAGCCGTTCGAGCAGCGGATAGGTCTCGTTCTGCGCCTCGGCCAGGACCCGGCGGTTAAAGGCCAGCCAGCTCAGCTCGCGGTTGAAGAACAGGTCTCTCGGGCGGGCCTGATCGGCCATCGTGGCTCCATGCCGGATCGGATCGTGCCTGCCCATGCGGCATACTTGTGACACTCAGGTTACAGCGCGCCAAGCCCCAGCGTACGGGAACCTCCCGGGCCGCGCCCCATTTGCCCTTGCATGACAGGCACCTCATCCCCGCGCCGTCCCTGGTGGGAGGGCGGCGTCGTCTATCAGGTCTATCCCCGCTCATTCCAGGACAGCAACGGCGATGGCGTGGGCGATCTCGAAGGCCTGCGCCGGCGGCTGGACCATATCGCCGCGCTTGGCGTCGATGCTATCTGGCTCTCGCCGATCTTCCCCTCGCCAATGGCGGACTTCGGCTATGACGTGGCGGACTACTGTGATGTCGATCCGCTGTTCGGCGATCTGGCCGCCTTCGACGCCCTGCTCGCCGATGTCCACGCGCGCGGGTTGAGGCTGCTGCTGGACTTCGTTCCCAACCACACCTCGGACCAGCACCCCTGGTTCCGCGAAAGCCGGGAGGACCGGACCAACCCGAAGCGGGACTGGTACTTCTGGCGCGATCCGGCGCCCGGCGGCGGACCGCCGAACAACTGGACCAGCGACATGGGCGGCTCGGCCTGGGAGTTCGACGCCCGGACCGGCCAGTACTACCTCCACGCCTTCCTGCGCGAACAGCCCGATCTCAACTGGCGCAACCCCGAGGTGCGCCGCGCGATGGAAGAGGTCCTGCGGTTCTGGTTCGAGCGCGGCGTCGACGGCTTCCGGATCGACGTGCTGTGGCACTGCATCAAGGCCGAGCACCTGCCCGACAATCCGGCCAATCCGGCCTACCGGCCGGAGCTGGGCGAAAAGCATCTGGTGCTCCAGCATCACTCGGCCAACCAGCCGGAGATTCACGAGCTTGCCGGGGCCTTCCGCCGCATCGCCGATGGGTATGGCGAGCGGCTTCTGGTCGGGGAGATTTGCCTGCCGCTTGCCGATCTCATGCGGTATTATGGCAGTGCCGATGCACCGGGGGTGCACCTGCCGTTCAATTTCCAACTGCTCGACTGCCCGTGGACCGCGGCCGATCTCGCCCGGTGCATCTCGGACTATGAGACGGCGCTGCCGCCAAGTGCCTGGCCCAACTGGGTAATTGGCAGCCACGACGCGCCGCGCATCGCGGCCCGGCTGGGCGAGGCACAGGCGCGGGTGGCGGCGATGCTGCTCCTGACCCTGCGGGGCACGCCAACGCTCTACCAGGGTGACGAACTCGGCATCGGCCAGGTCGACATCCCGCCCGAAAAAGTCCGCGATCCCCAGGACTTGCGCCAGCCGGGCCTGGGCCTCGGCCGCGACCGGTCACGCACGCCGATGCCCTGGGACGCCTCCCTCAACGCCGGTTTCAGCCCCGCCGAACCCTGGCTCCCGCTCAATCCTGATTGGAAAACCCGCAACGTGTTCAATCAGTTAGTAGATCCCCGCTCGATGCTGGCGCTGTACCGCAACCTCCTCGCGCTGCGTCGTGCCTGTCCGGCCTTGCACCACGGCGCGATCGGCGCCGTCTCGGCGCAGGGCGATGTGCTCAGTTTTGAGCGGATCGAAGGTAGGGAGCGACTGCTGGTGGCGCTCAATCTGGGACAGAAAGAGACGGCGTTCCAGAAGCTTGGCGGGACCAACCTGCTCGTTTCCACTCATGCCGGGCGGGTTGCCGATGGGCGCCTTCTGCCCGACGAAGGCCAGGTGATTGCCCTGTGAAGGTCGCAATGATCGCCCCGATCGCCTGGCGCACCCCGCCGCGCCACTATGGCCCGTGGGAGCTCGTCACCAGCCTGCTGACCGAGGCACTGGTCGATCTGGGCGTGGACGTCACGCTGTTCGCCACGCTCGACAGCGAAACGGCGGGCAGGCTCGACGGGGTCGTCCCCGCGCCTTACGAAGAAGATCCCTCGGTCGATGCAAAGGTCTGGGAATACAGGCATTTGGCGCACGTATTCGCTCAGGCTGACCGGTTCGACCTGATTCACAACCAGGCGGATTTTCCGGCCCACGCCTTCGCCCCGATCGTCACCACGCCCATGGTGACGACGATCCACGGCTTCTCCTCCGACCGCATCCTGCCGATGTACGCGCCGTACCAGGACCGGGTGCACTATGTTGCGATCAGCGATGCGGACCGGCACCCCGGCCTGCGCTATGCCGCGACGATCCACCACGGCCTGCGGCTTGCCGACTTTCCGTTCAATCCGGTCGGCAGCGAAGACCTGGTCTATTTCGGCAGGGTCCACCCGGACAAGGGTGCCCACCATGCCATTGCCGTCGCGCGGGAGGCGGGCCGGCGCCTCCACATGTACGGCGTGGTCCAGGACCAGGGCTATCACGCCCGCGAGGTGCTGCCTTACGTCGATGGCGAGCGCGTGGTCTGGCACGGCCCCGTGGGCGGGGCGCAGCGGGCCGAAGCCTTGGGCAGGGCGTACGCTCTGCTCCACCTGATCGATTTTGCCGAACCGTTCGGACTGTCGGTGATCGAGGCCATGGCCTGCGGAACTCCGGTGATCGCAAGCCCGCTTGGCTCAATGCCCGAACTGATCGAAGAGGGAGTGAACGGCTTCCTGGCAACGGACCGACAAGCCGCCGGTGAAGCCGTGGACCGCGCTGGCAGCCTGAGCCGCTCTGCGGTGCGCGTCACGGTCGAAACCCGGTTCACCGTGGAGAGAATGGCCCGGGAATACCTCGCCTTGTACAGGCGGATCCTCGGCGCCTGAACCAGTTTCGCCTTCTCGCGTGGGGTCGTGGCAGGCGCGAGGGGATAGATCCGTGGCCGCTTCCCATGGCAGAGCGGTCAAAGGTGAGCCGCGCCCTGCCGTGCGCCCACACCGACTTGCGGTGAAAGCGCTTATCGCCCATGGAGCCGCGCGGGCAACCTGCGGGACAACGATGCAGCAAGGCAATCTGACCACCCAGGCGCATCAGGGCTATGTGCTGACGCTTTCGTGCGCCGACCGGCCAGGTCTGGTCGCGGCGATCACCGGCCGGCTGTTCCAGCTTGGCGGCAACATCCGCGAAGCGCAGCAGTTCAACGCAGTCGACAGCGGCCGGTTCTACATGCGCATCGGCTTCGATTGCCGCGACACGGCCGCGGAACAGGTTCAGGCAGGCTTTGCAGAAGTGGCCACCCGGCTAGAAATGGCTCTGAAGGTCCGCGCAACCACCGAGCGGCGCAAGGTTCTCCTGCTGGTCAGCAAGTTCGATCATTGCCTCGATGACCTGCTCTACCGCTACCGCATCGGTGAGTTGCCGGTCGATATCGTCGGCGTCATTTGCAACCATCCGCGCGAAGTCCTGAACGTCACTCTGCTGGGTGACATTCCGTTCCACCACCTGCCCGTCAGCCGCGAAACCAAGCCGCAGCAGGAAGCCCAGATCAAGCGGATCGTCGACGAGAGCGGCGCCGATCTGGTCGTGCTGGCCCGCTACATGCAGATCCTGTCCGACGATCTGGCGGCTTTTCTCTCAGGCCGGTGCATCAACATCCACCACTCGTTCCTGCCCGGCTTCAAGGGCGCCAAGCCCTATCACCAGGCCCATGCCCGAGGGGTGAAGATGATCGGCGCGACCGCGCATTACGTGACCGCCGATCTCGACGAAGGGCCGATCATCCACCAGGACGCTGAGGCGATCAGCCATTCCGACACGCCGGAGGATCTCGTGCGCAAGGGGCGCGACATAGAACGCCGCGTCCTGGCGACGGCGGTCCTGCTCCATCTGGAGGACCGCGTCTTCATTGATGGCACCAAGACGGTTGTCTTCAAGCCCTGATGGCCGTTCGCAGCCCCGCGGCCCGCCGGCGTCAGGCAAATTCCTCGGTGCTTACCGTCGCCTGCATCTCTTCTGAATAACGGCCACCGGCGGCTCCGTCCGGCGGGAAAAGGTCGTTGACCCGAGCGACGAGGGCGCCGTCCGGCAGCCAGTCGCGCCGGGCGATATTCTCTTCCAGGTGGTCCATCCTGGTCGTTCCGGGGATCGTGTGGACATGGTCGCCGGCGGCAAGGACCCATCCCATGGCCAGTTGCGCCGGCGTGACGCCGCTGTCCCGCGCAATCCCGGCAAAGGCGTCGACCAGCTCCAGATTGCGGCCGAGATTCTCGCCCAGGAAGCGGGGAATGATCTGCCGGATGTCGTTCTGCGGCAGCCCTTCAAGGCTTCGCACGGCGCCGCAGAGCAGGCCCCGTCCCACCGGCGAAAAGCTGACGATGGCGACGCCCAGTTCGTGGGCCGTGTCCAGTATCGCAATTTCTACATTACGGGTCATCGGCGAAAATTCGGACTGCATGGCGGCGACGGGGTGGACTGCGTGTGCCCGCCTCAGCGTCTCGGCGCTCATTTCGGACAGGCCGACTGCACCGATCTTCCCGGCTGCCACCAGCTCGGCCATGGCCCCCATCGATTCCTCGATCGGCACGGTAAAGTCCGGCCGGTGCATGTAGTACAGATCAATGTGCTCCACACCGAGAGCTTTCAGGCTCTTGTCGCACTCGCGATGGATGGTCTCGGGCCGGCAATCGATCCGTCGAGGTCCGTCATCGACGATGATGCCCATCTTTGAGGCCAGGAAAAATTCGTTGCGCCGCCCGCCCAGTGCCCGGCCAACCAGCGCCTCGTTCCGGCCGGCGCCATAGATGCGTGCCGTGTCGAAGTGATCGTAACCAAGGTCCAGCGCGCGCTGGAGCACGCGTTCGCCTTCCGCCTCGGTCGGCGCGACCCCATAACCGTGACTCAGCCCCATGCAGCCCAGCCCGATCGCCTCAACGCTTCGCCCCGCCAGAATTCGCTTCATTGCCAACCGTCCCAGTTGTCCCGTGCCCGCTCCAACTTGCCGATGGAGAGGGTGCCGTCAATGCCACGGAACGCCCCGGGGAGATGTCTGCGGACATGCCGATCAGCGACGGCGCGCTGGTCCAGGCACGATAGAATCCTGTCCGCATCCGAGCCATGCGTCACCCGCCCCCGTGCGGGCACGTTGTATTATGGCAGCGCCTTCTTGCGCAATTCCTCACGCTCGGGCCGGCTGCGCGAAATTGCGATCCTGCGCGTCGGGCATCTCTCCAACTCGAAGTACGAGGTGTTCCAGCACGAGGCCATTGGCCGGATGGTTGGCCTCTCGGAAGAGGAACTTGCCGCGATCGGTAGCGGCGGGGCGGCCGCTCAGCGGCTTGGCCCCGACGGCGCGGCGGTGATGAACTTCGTCGAAGATCTGGTGCACAACGTCGGCGCCAGCAAGGAGAACCTGGCGGCGGTCGGCAAGCACCTCGACCAGCAGCAGATCCTCGATCTGATCCTGCTGGCCGGCTTCTACATGATGGTCTGCCGTTTCCTCGAGACGACCGGTCGTCGAGATCGACGATACCCCGCTCGACTAGGGGGCGGCGATGAAGGAATAGGACCCGCTCAGAACAGGCCCGGGATCAGCCGCCAGCGGACCGTTCCCATGTATTCGGCATAGAGCGGGTCCTGGGAGAGAAGGCGTTCCTCGGCAAGGATGCGCAGGATCTGGGCCCACCAGCCGATCGCGTAGATCACGAGGTTGATCGGCGAGAACATCAGCACCACCAGCGAAAGGTGAACGAAGGCATAGCCCGCGTACATCGGATGCCGCACGAAGCGGTAGGGGCCGGTGCGCTTCACGCCGCGATTGGCCGGAGCGACGCCGAAGGAGCGGCGCAGGGTCAGCTTGGCCCAGGCCTGCACCACGTTGCCCGAGACCCAGACCGCAAGCGCGACCTGCTCAAGCGCCGGAACCAGCAGCACGCCGGGACGGATCAGCAGGCCGGCGCAGGTGGCGGTCATGGCCAGCAGCCAGTCGCCCAGTTCCATCGACAGGTTCTCGGTCGGCCGGCGGACCATGGTGAAGAGGACCACGGCGGCTTCGGAAATCAGCAGCAGCGGCCAGAACGGGTTGGGGTTGCCCCAGATCGAATAGACGAACAGCCCGAACAGGACGACGATCACGGCCTGCTCGATCCGGTCCATGACCTTGGCGCGCCGCCAGAAGGGCAGGCTGGCAGTGGTCTCGGTCAGGCTGGCAGTCGCGGTCATCTGGGTTCCCCGTGCAATACCGGACGGGAGTGGCAGAACAGGGTTAATTATTCCTGAAACCGCGCTTTCTTGACTCCCGCCCTCGCTCGTGTATCAGCGCGTCCGACCGTTGGACCCGTCCCGCGTTCATCCGTCCGAGACAGCTGGTGGGCTTGCCCCTTAATTCCCAGCCTAGACGGGGACAGAGTTTCCAGCCCGCTCTCTTGCGAGAGGTGCGGTGCTTCGCGATCCTGTGGAGCCTTTCGTGGGCCGGGGCCGCACCTCCTTCCCCTTCAAACGGACTCGCCCGTGCCGGTTATCGGTGCGGACAAACGTAGCCGGCCGTCCCTTACCGGGCGGCCATTGTGAAGGAGTAAGGCATGGATCGTTCGCAGAAAGCCGAATCGGTCGCATCGCTGAACGCGACTTTCGCAGAGGTCGGCGTGGTGGTCATCACCCGCAACCTCGGCATGTCGGTGGCCCAGTCCACCGCCCTGCGCGGCAAGATCCGTGAAGCGGGCGCGACCTACAAGGTTGCGAAGAACCGTCTTGCCAAGCTTGCCGCAAAGGACACTGCCTACGAGGGGATCACCGATCTTCTCACCGGCCCGACCGCCATCGCTTCGTCGGTGGACCCGGTTGCCGCCGCCAAGGCCGTGGTCGACTTCGCGAAGACCACCGACAAGATCGAGATCGTCGGTGGCTCGCTGGGTTCGGTCGTCCTCAACGCCGAAGGGATCAAGGCTCTCGCCACGATGCCTTCGCTGGACGAAATGCGCGCCAAGCTCATCGGCCTCATCCAGGCTCCGGCCACGAAGATCGCCCAGCTGTCGACCGCCCCGGCGGCCAAGCTGGCCCGTGTCTTCCAGGCCTACGCCGACAAGGCCGCTTGAGGGATTTCCAGCCGGACGGTTCCGTCCGGCGGCTCGGAAATCCCGGCAGACCAGAAAGACCGTTCCACGAATTCCCGGAAGGCATCTTCCGGTCCATCAATCCAGGAGTGAAGCATCATGGCCGATATTGCCAAGCTTGTTGAAGAACTGTCGCAGCTGACCGTCCTTGAGGCAGCCGACCTCGCCAAGGCCCTCGAAGAAGCGTGGGGCGTTTCCGCCGCCGCTGCCGTCGCCGTTGCCGCCGCTCCGGCGGGTGGTGGCGAAGGCGCCGCTGCTGCCGAAGAGAAGACCGAATTCGACGTCATCCTGACGGGCGACGGTGGCAAGAAGATCCAGGTCATCAAGGAGGTCCGCGCGATCACCAACCTCGGCCTGACCGAAGCCAAGGCTCTTGTCGAGTCGGCTCCGAAGGCTGTCAAGGAAGGCGTCTCGAAGGCCGAAGCCGAAGAGATCAAGAAGAAGATCGAGGAAGCCGGCGGCACCGTCGAGATCAAGTAATCTTTCGGTGCGGGCCTGCCCGCACGGGATGGACGGGAAAGGGGCGGCCCGGCGGGTCGCCCCTTTCTTTTTGTCCAGACTTTACGGGGCGATGGTCGGAGCTTAGGCCCGCCTACCATGTCCCTCTCCCGGTTCCGCTCCCCGGCCTTGCGCCAACGCGCCGCGCTCGTGCTCGGCGCACTTGCGCTGGGAGTCTTCGCGGTGCTGTTCGCCCGTGCTGCCGACACGGCGCAAAGCGCTTTCGCTGGACTGGTGGCAGTCCATCCGCTGGCGCCGCTGCTGCTTATGCCCCTGGTCTTTGCGGGGGTGACGGCCCTGACACAGCGCTGGGCACCGGCTGCGCGTGGCTCAGGCATTCCCCAGGTCATGGTTGCGGCGCACAATCCGTCGGTCCACGCGCAGGGCCCGCTCGTTTCGCTTCGCAGTGCGGCCGTAAAGCTCGCCGGCACTCTCACGATGCTGCTGGGTGGTGGCGCCGTGGGCCGCGAGGGTCCGACCGTGCAGGTGGGCGCGGCGATCATGGCGGCCGTGCATCGTCGCATGGCGGTTCCGGTGACGTCGGGCGTTGTCATCGCCGGAGGGGCCGCGGGCGTGGCGGCGGCGTTCAATACCCCGGTGGCTGGGGTAGTCTTTGCGATCGAGGAACTTTCCGCTGCGTTCGAGCAGAAGGTGGCCGGTCTCGTCATGCTGGGTGTCGTCACGGCAGGCCTTGCCAGCCTGTGGCTGGATGGTGACTACGTCTATTTCGGCGTCATGACCCAGAGCCTTGGTCTGGCTGCCACGATCGGGGCATCGCTCGCCGCAGGTGTTTGCGGCGGCATCGCAGGGGGCCTGTTCGCACGGCTGTTGGTGGCCTGCATCTTGCCGACGCCGGGCGGAATTCTGGCCCGGGCCCGATCCCGCCCGGTCCTTTTCGCGGCCGTTTGCGGCCTGCTTGCTGCCGGGATCGGCATCGGGACCGGCGTATCCTGGGGCACCGGTTATGGAGCAGCGCGGCACCTGCTGGAGGGTGGCGACGGCTCTCCATGGATGGGACCAGCCCGTTTTTGCAGCACTCTGCTCGCCAGCGCATCGGGCGCGCCGGGCGGGATCTTCGCGCCGTCGCTGTCCGTCGGGGCAGGACTCGGCCGCCTGCTCGCTCCCTTATTTTCCCATGAGGCCTCGGGCGCGATCGTCATGCTTGGCATGATCGGATACTTCACCGGCGTGGTGCGTGCCCCGCTGACCGCTGTCGTGATCGTTATGGAGATGACGGCCAGTCGCGCCATGATCCTCCCGCTCTTCGCCACGGCGATCATCGCCGATCAGGTCAGTGCGCTGATCTTTCCCGAGAAGCTTTACCATGCGCTGTCTCGCAGCTTCGACACCCGGCAAGGGAACGAAGAGCCGCCTGCTTAGGTGTTGATCCGGATGCGGCGCTCGCCAACCAATTTACCAGGCGCGGCTTAGCTGAGCGTCAGCGGGCGCGGGGGCGCTGTGCCCGTCACGACAGACGGGGACCCATCTTTCATGCCTGCCCGGCCACTTCGCCTCTTTTCCGAACCGGCGCCCGCGTGGGCCGGTTCGCACAACCGCAGGGAGCTTGTGCACCAGGCAAGGGTGGCAGAGGGGCTGGGCTCTCCCTTCGTCGCCCGCGTTCTCGAGGCAGCCGCGAGGCAACTGGACCTTGCCCCCCGGCTTGCGGCACGGATTGACGGCTGGTCCGGCGATTTCGCGGCCGATGCCGTGGCCATGCGTCTCAACGCGGGCCTTCACGCGCTGGCGCGGCGGGGCTCTCCCTCCCGTCTGTGCGATCTCTACCTCCGCCTTGGTGGCGATTTCCATGCCGCCATCGGCGAGGCCATGATGGGCGCGGAAGAGGAACTGCTCGAATGGTTGCAGTGGCCCACCCAAACGAACGAGGTCGCGCGATCTTCGGCCTTCATGGCCGCTCTGCTGGTCCTAGCGGCGCGTGACCCGCGGCCGATGGAATTGCTGGAGATCGGCGCGAGTGCAGGGCTCAATCTCAATCTCGCACGCTATCGCCACGTTCTTGGCGGCTTCTCCTGCGGGAGCCCGCATTCGCCGCTGTCGGTGATGCCGGAATGGCGCGGGCCAAGGCCGCCCGTCGCCGACGTCTGCATCGGGAGCGCACGGGGGGTGGATCTGCGCCCCGTCGATCTGGGCGATCCGGCGGCGCGCGAACGGATGATGGCTTTTGTCTGGGCCGATCAGAATGATCGCGCCGCTCGGCTGGCGGCCGCTCTCAAGGTGGCCGAGGCCTATCCTCCGCACGTCGAGCACGGCGCCGCCGCGCAATGGCTGCCATCGCAGCTGCGCGAGCCGCAACAGGCGGGCGTGCGCCGAGTTGTGGTGCACTCCATGGTCGCGCAATATCTCTCGCCGATGCATTGGCGCGGCGTGGTGGACAGTATCCTCCAAGCCGGGTCGCGGGCAACGGCGGACTGCCCGCTGGCCTGGATCTCGCTCGAATGGACTGCGGCCCGCCGCGAAGTGCAGCTGCGCCTGGTCGAATGGTCCGGGAATTCGGGCGAAGGGACAATCCGGACGCTTGCGACGTGCCACCCGTATGGCGCGGAAATAGAGTGGAAAATGTGTGCGGACGCGCACTCTCTGCCTAACGTTAACCACTTATACGCGCTGCAACCTAACGATGGCTTACCGTCATCCAAAGGCAACAAGACCTAAACCCTCGTCCGTCAACGAGAGGGGTTTGCCCCAATGCACCATTCGATTTCCCGCATTGCCATCGCGGTCGGGCTTCTGGTCCCGTCCGGAACTGTCCTGGCCCAAACTGCCGCGCCGGTGAAGAAAGCACCGCTTACCGCGTGGGAAGCGAGCCAGATCCGCGACGACAACGCAACCATTTCGACAGGCGTCGCCAAGGCGCGCGATCCACTGAACTCGGCAACCTCCACCAGTGTTGTCAAGGAGCCGGGGATCCGCCGTCTCGGGCCCGGAAACATTGCCGAGCTGGTCCGGACCCTTCCCGGAATTCGGGTTGAGGTCGACAACAACGAAGTTGGCAACAGCTACACCATTCGTGGCCTGCCGCTGGTCGGCGACGGCGCGAAGTATCTGCAGTTCCAGGAGGATGGCCTGCCGGTTATGGAGTTCGGCGACGTGTCCGGCCAGTCGGTCGACATGTTCATCCGCAACGACCTGAATCTTGCCAGCGTCGAAACGATTCGTGGCGGCTCGGCTTCCACTTTCGCGTCGGACGCTCCGGGCGGCGTCATCAACTTCATTTCCAAGACTGGAGATGTGGAAGGCGGCTCGATCATGGCGAGTGCCGGCCTTCAGCATGGCGTAAAGCGGCTTGATGCCGACTTCGGTGGCCACATCAATTCCGACTGGCGTTTCCACATCGGCGGTTTCTACCGCGTGGGCGAAGGTGCGCGCAGCGTTGGATACAACGCCTTTCGCGGTGGCCAGATCAAATTCAACCTCACGCGCCAGCTCGACAATGGATATATCCGCTTCTCTGCCAAATATCTTGACGACCAGATCGTGCCGACGCTCAACAGCGTGCCGCTTGCGGTAACCGGTACTGACGATGATCCGCACTTCGGCGATATCCCAGGATTTTCAGCGAAGAACGATTCTCTTTATTCCCGCTATATCGGTCGGAACCAGTCGTTTGGTCCCAACGGCAACATTCTCACTCACGACTTTCGTGACGGATATCACATCAAATCCATCGCGGTGGGACTTGAGGGGCAGTTCGATTTCGGCGGCTGGACCGTTACCGACCGGTTCCGCCATTCGCACAACAGTGCAACAGGCGCTCAGAGCGTTTCGCTCCTGGCCTTGCCTGCGATGTTCGCGATCCCGACGTTCGGCGGAGGGGCCGGGGCTACAGGCGTTTACTTCAGCGGTCCGCGAGCTGGTCAGCCGGTCAGTCCGACGGATATCATTGCGCTCACTGTCAACGTCGATATGAACTTCCACAATGCCGATCTGACGGTGAACGATCTTCGCGCCAGCCGGGTATATGCAGTGGGTGGCGGCGAACTCACCGTGACCTCCGGCCTCTATGCCGCGTACCAGAAGATCGGTCTTGAACGCGCCATCAGTGCGCTGCTCCAGAATGCCGTCGGCGATGGCAACTCCGGTCTGGTGAACATCAGCAACAGCGGGTTTCCGATTAGTCAGGATGGTACGCTGATGTATGCCGCTCTGGGTACGCCTGGCAGTCTCGTCGCGCTTGATGTCGGCCACACGATCATCGCCCCATACGGATCGTTCAACTACCGCATGGGTTCGATCTCGATCGGCGGTTCGGTACGCTACAACATCGACAGCGTGCGCGGCACTGCGCGCGAGGACGGGCCGGGCGACGTCCGCTTCGTCGATTTCGACGGCAATGGCGTGCCGTCTTCCGCGGCTGAAATGGCTGTCACCTACATTCCGGCAGGCACACCGGACCAGGTACACTATTCCGTTCGCAGTCTGTCGTGGTCGGTCGGCGCGAACTGGCGCATTGCGGACCATTTTTCCGCCTTTGCGCGCTACAGCAAAGGGTATCGGAACGGCGCCGACCGGATCCTGACCAGTGCTGCAGTCGACAAGGTGACCGGCCAGCTGGTCAATCCGGTCGTTGGCAAGGACGCTGTCCGGCAGGCCGAACTGGGCGTGAAGTTCCGGCAGGCCGATCTGACATTCAACGCGACCGCCTTCTACGCGCGGACCAGTGAATCGAACAATCAGCTACTGACCGTAGGGACATCAACCAGCTACCAGCTCGTCCAGCGGTCATACCGGGCCTATGGTGCGGAGTTCGAGGCGATCCTGCGGCACGGGCCGTTCAGCCTGAATGCCGGCGCAACGGTTACGCGGTCGAACATCACCGCCGCTCCCACGCAGCCTGGCATCGTCGGCAACAAGGCGCGGCGGCAGCCGTCGCTGATCTTCCAGCTCACTCCGGAATACGAGAGCGGCCCGGTCACCCTGGGTGCGACCATCGTCGGTACAACGGGAAGTTTCGCAGGACGTCAACATGCTGCGCCTGCCGGGTTACACCACGGTCGGTCTGTTTGCCCGTGTCCGTCCGGTGGAGCGGGTCGAACTGGGTCTGAACGTAAGCAACTTGTTCGACAAGTTGGCCGTAGTCAGCGTGCTTGACGGCACGATCTCTCCGGTCGGGGTCACGATGGGCAATACGCTCGTCGGTCGCCGCGCCACCGTGTCCGTGCGGATGTTCTTCTGACGCCACATCCCCGCCGCACCCCGTCTCGCGGGCGATGCGGCGGGGGCAGTCACGATGCTCTCACCAATCCATCAAAGCCTAAATACAGGTCGCAAGAAGCTGGAGACATCAGACGTGTTCAACAACATCTCCATCCCCCGGAAGCTCAGCCTGTCGTTCCTGCTGATTTGTGCGTCGGCTGCCGTCATGATGCTGGTGTTCATCACCAACATCTACATGATCCGGCAATCGACCGAGCGGAACAACCAGGGGCAGACCGTTCTTGCCCGAGTGCAGTTGCTGGAGAACGCCCTGCTGCGCCAGAACAGCCAGTTCCGCGGATTTCTGGTGACCACGGACGACGGATACCTGAAGTCCTACAACGAAGGGCGGGACGATTACGATCGGGCATCGCGCGAACTTGAACAGCTTCTGTCCGATCCGCAGCAGCTTGCCCTCGTTCGCAAGTCGAGGGAGGCGACGCTTGCCTGGCGCCGCGACTGGGGTGACCGGCTGATCGCCCTGGTGCACGCCGGCCGTCACGACGATGCTATCCAGGCAGTGCGCAATGCGGGCAAGAAGGTGCTGGTGAGTGAGGCAATCCTGCCGCTGCGAGACATCCGCGACCACGAGACCGCGAACATCGCAACCTATTCCGAACGCCAGAACACGGCGATCACCATGGCTACGGCAGCCCTGGTCGTCGGCGGGCTAGCGCTGATCGGCGTAGCCGTGACCCTGGCCATGGCGCTGTCGCGTGCCATCGCTCAGCCGGTAAGCCGTCTCACTGCCCTCATGAACCAGCTGTCGGCTGGTGAGAACAATGTCACCGTGCTCGGAACCGATCGCGCCGACGAACTGGGCGCCATGGCCAGGGCGCTCGTGGTGTTCCGTGATGCGGCCATAGAAAAGGTGGCGGCCGACGCCGAACGCCAGGAAGCCATGTCCGAGATCGGCCGCTCGCTGGCACGCCTTGCCGATGCGGATCTGACCACGCGGCTGGATGGCCTTCCGTCCAAGTACCGCTCGCTGGGCGATGACTTCAACAATGCGGTCTCCAAGCTGGCGAACGCGATGCAGACGGTCCGCACGAGCGTGGACCGCATCAACTCCGGCTCCGCCGAAATCCGCCATGCGGCGATGGATCTGGCGCACCGAAGTGAAGTTCAGGCCTCGAATATCCAGCAGTCCAGCACGACCATGGACGCCATCACCCTGGCTGTCAGCGAAGGTGCCGCCATGGCCGAGCGCGCCAACAGCGAAATGGCGGGAACCCGCCATCAGGCCGAGCAGGGCGGCACCGTCGTCCGCCAGGCGATCGAGGCGATGAATTCGATCCAGCAGGCGACGCAGGAAATCTTCGAGATCATCGACGTGATCGACGGCATCGCCTTCCAGACCAACTTGCTGGCGCTCAACGCCGGCGTCGAAGCCGCCCGGGCCGGCGAGGCGGGCAAGGGTTTCGCAGTCGTCGCCAGTGAAGTCCGGGCATTGTCACAACGGGCGGCCGAAGCGGCAAACGACATCAAGAGCCGCATCCTGACCGCCAAGGACAACGTGACGACCGGCGTCGAGATGGTGAATGTCACCGGCACCGCGCTGAACGCGATTATCCAGCGCGTTGTCGGGATTTCCGGTTCGATCGGCGAAGTTGCCCAGCGATCGACGGAACAGTCCGGCCGCATGTCGGCGGTGAACCGCGCCATCTGCGACATGGGCCAGTTGACCCAGCAGAACGCCGCTATGGTCGAGGAGACGACAGCCGCCTCCGCAACCCTTGCCCGAGAAGCCGAACAGCTGGCCAGCGCCTTTGCCATCTTCTCCATCGACGAGGAGCCATCTGGCTACTCGGTAGCCCGGCAGGCCCCCGTGCCGCTGGCCATGGCCGGTTGACTCCGTGCCCGGTTCGAATGGCCGGCTTCTGTTTGGCGAGCTCCAGCATCGCTTTGTTCGCAGCCGCGCTCATGCCTGAAACCTCTCGGCCATAGTCGACCGGGTCGGTAATTCTGGCAACGAATCCAAGCGAAATGTCGCCCTTTTGCGCGGCGGAAAAGAACCCGCTGCTTTGCTTGCCGATGTCGCCTTCAGAGACGCTGAAGAACTCGGTGCCGCCACCCAGGGGCGTCGCGAGCCGCACCACCACGTCGCCGTCCTTGGGTGCCGGGGCATTGGCGAGCGCAGGCCATAGGTTGCCTTGACGGCATGGGCGTTCAGTTCCTTCGCCAGTGCGACTTCAAGCCCGGGTACTTTCCAGGCATTGCCCATCGAGATGATCGACGGGCCGCCGCGCGTGACGCTCTTACCGCCGATGCCGAGATCCAGTTCAAATAGGTCATTGAGGGGGAATGAAACGCGCCGAGCTCTCGCTGGTAGGCCGTATAGGGAGCTAGCCCCTCTGGTGACACCAGCCCGACGTCGCCCATGGCATTGGCGAAGCGCGCGTGATTCCAATAACCCGCCTGTTGAAGGATGGCACGGAGGATCGAAGCGGCTCCGGCCCGGTGTGCCCCACACAGTGCGGGCGCGCCGAGGGCCGGCCAGCAGACCAACGCCACTTCAGGCGCAACTTAGACGTCTCACACGGGAAAGGTGGTGCCGCTTAGGTGATTCGAACACCTGACCCCATCATTACGAATGATGTGCTCTACCGACTGAGCTAAAGCGGCGCGCCTCGTGGATGGCGGGCCTTTACAGGGGTCGCTTGCCTCGCGCAATCCGTTTTGGGCGGCCTTGATGAGGTAATCGCGGCTGAGCGCCCCAAGGGGACGGCGGGCCCTGGTTCAGCGCGTGGCCCTTACGTGTTGGGGCTTCACCCGTCTAATGCGCGAGGCCCGGTTGTACCGCCCGAACAGCCTGCCAAGTCGATGCGCTCCACCGTGCAGGTTGCGGCGATGGGTCGGCCGGCCACCCTGGTCGAGATCGAGGCCATCGCGGCCAAGGCTCCCTGAGGAGCCTGAAAAAGCAACCAATCCAGCCCCCCGGTGCGCCTCGGCCCAGAGCCTTGGAGTTCCGGCTGCAAACCAACTACAAGGGCACTGCGTTCGCCGGATAAGGAAACTGCCATCACCATGAAACGCATAGTGTCCAGCCTTGCCACCGCCCTGTTCCTGTCCGCCGCTGGCGGCGCCGAGGCGGCGGGAGATCCGGGCAAGGGCAAGCAGACCTTTGCCCAGTGTGCCGCCTGTCACAAGGCGGATGCCAGCGGCAAAAGCGGGATCGGCCCCAACCTCTGGAAGGTCGCCGGCCGGACGTCCGGCACGTTGCCGGGCTTCCGGTATTCGCCGGCGATGGTTGCTGCCAAGCGAGTCTGGAACGACAAGGCACTGGACGCCTACCTGGCGAAGCCGTCCGTGGCGCTGCCGGGGAACCGTATTTCCTATGCCGGGATGGCCGGTGCGGCGGACCGGACCGACTACATGTAGATAGAGCTGTCCAGTTGTGCGCTTGCGGCAGGTTGATCCCACGGAAACCGCGCGCCCCATGGCGGTGCGCCCCACGACAGCCACAGCGCGAACAGGCCCGCCAGCAGCGCGATGAGGGCGGCCTTCCACAAGGGCGCGATGCTCGGCGCCTCTACGTCGTCCGAAAACGCGCGGCGGCCGGTCAGCATGGGGCGGATCAGATCGTCCCTCCTGACCAGCCGGTAATAGAGGATCGCGGCGAGGTGCAGGGCGACCATGGCGAGGATCAGGTTGAAGACGAATTCGTGCGCCTCGCTGAGGGCGCGGGCGAGATCGTAGCCTATCAGGTGGTTGAGCGGCCCGGACTCCACCGCGTCGGTATCCTGGGCGAAGAGGCCGAGCGAGACCTGCAGGCCGAGCAGGCCGAGCAGCGCAAGGACGCTGAGTGCGCCCAGCGGGTTATGGCCGATGACCGGCGCGGCGAGCCCGCTGCGGGCCTTGCCAAGGTATGATCGAATGGCGGCGGGCCCCCGGACGAAGCCGCTGAATCGTGCGGTCGAACTGCCGAACAGGCCCCACAGCAGGCGGAACGCAACCAGCCAGAGCATGACCAGGCCGAGCGTTTCGTGAAGGTCCAGCCGGCTGGTTTCGGCCGACCACCACAAGGCCGGGATAAGCGCGGCGAAGGACCAGTGGACCAGCCGGACCGGCAGGTCCCAGAGCGTGATCGGCGCGGTGGCGGCCCCGGTCATGCCGGCGCGTCAGCCGCGGGGCTTGCGGAAGGTGTCATGGCAGCCCTTGCAGGACTGGCCGACGGCGCCGACCGCGGGCTGGATCTTCGCGAGATCGCCTGTGGCGGCGGCCATCTGGAGGTTCTTCGTGGCGCCGACCAGCCGGTCCGCCGCGGCGCTGAAATCGGCCGGGCGCTGCCAGATGGCGGGAAGTGCCTCGGTCTTGATCCCGGCTTCCGGGCCGGTGCCCTTGGGGAAGTAGCCCTTCACCCGAGGGGCGGCGGCGGCCAGCGTTCCGGCGTTCTTCTGGATCAGGGCGACGTTCGGGGCCGGCTTCTTCAGTTCGTCGCCAATGCCCTTCATCGCCCGGCCCATCGCTTCGAAATTGTCATGCCGCAGTTTGAAGGCCGGGTTCGGCCCGGCGGCAATGGCCACGATGGCGGTGGCAGGGAGCACGATCGCGGTGAGAGCGGCGGTCTTGGCAAGCTTGAACAACGGCGTCTCCGACAGACAAAAGGGCGGTATCCCGATCACCTTGCTGATTTGTAGGCACAGGTCAACGCGGTCCTTTGTCGCTGAGCGTATCAGCTTCGCTCGACATAGGCGCGCCAGCCGCCGAGCGTGGTGATATCGGTTGCGCCGGCAAGGGCGCGAGGCTCGGCGACGAAGCCCTTGGCGCTCGACCCGTCGGCCAGGGTGACCGTGCCGATCGCCAGCGGCGGCGGTACCTCGGCCACGAAGGAGCCGAATTCGGCCAGGCCGAGCGCGTAGACCTCGACCGCGATGGCGGCTCCGGTGGTGTCATGGACGAGGGCCGGCTTGGGCGGCACGCTTTCGGCCATGGCGTAGAGGCGATAGGTCGGGGCGGTGTGAGTGGCAGCGACCAGCGTGGCATTGCGGCTGGTGAGCTGCCAGTGGAGCGGCATCCCCTCGAGGTGAGCGCCGACGACGGCGAGCTGCACGGTGTCCATCTTTCCTCCGAGGTCGAGTGCGGGGCGTTCGCCCGGATGGCCCCAGCATTCGGCCCAGGCGAGCAGGGCGCGGTCGCTGCCGGCCGGCGCGAAGAGACTGATCCCAAAGCCGGTGCCGTTGCGCCGGTAGCCCGCCGGGACCGCGACGGCGGCCATGTCGAGCAGGTTCACGAAATTGGTGTAGGTGCCGAAGTGGCTGTTGAGCGCCACCGGGTTGGCGCGCAGTTCGGCGATCCGGTAGATCGTGGGCGAGGTCGGCACGGCGAGGACATCGACCTCGCCCCAGATGGCCTCGGCCGCGCGGGCATATTCCATCAGCTGGTACTGGCCGCGGAAGGCATCGATCGCGCTCATGCCGAGACCGCCGGAGACGATCTGGCGCACGGTGGGATCGAAGGCGTCGGGGTGGTCGGCGAGGAACTGTTCGAGTGCGGCGGTGCGTTCGGCGACCCACGGCCCGTCGTAGAGCAGGCGGGCGGCGGCGAGCAGCGGGGCGAAATCGAGCGGGACGAGGGTGTGACCCTGCGCTTCGAGGCGGGCGAGCGCCCGTTCGTAGAGCCGTTCGGCCTCGAGATCGCCGAACCACGGCCTCTGGTGGGGCAGGGGAACGCCGAGGCGGGTGCCGATCGGCCGGTCCGGCAGGGCGCGGGAATAGACGTCGGCGGGATCGAACCCGGCGGCCACGGCATCGACGAGGGCGGCGTCGGCGGCGTCCATCGCCATGACGGTGATGCAGTCGAGCGAGCGGCAGGCCGGGACGAGGCCAGAGGCGCTCCACCGGCCCTTGGAGGGCTTGTGCCCGACGAGGCCGTTGAAGGCGGCGGGGACGCGGCCCGAGCCGGCGGTGTCGGTGCCGAGGGCGAAGGGCACCAGTCCCGCGCCGACGACGACGCCCGAGCCGGAGGAGGAGCCGCCGCTGACATAGGCGAGATTGAACACGCAGGCCGGCGCGCCGTGGGGGCTGCGGGTGCCGTTGAGGCCGGTGGCGAACTGATCGAGATTGGTCTTGCCCAGGCACAGCGCCCCGGCATCGAGCAGGCGCTGGACGACGAAGGCATTGGCCTGCGGAGCATAGGCGTAGGCAGGGCAGGCGCAGGTGGTCGGCAGGCCAGCGACGTCGATGTTGTCCTTGACCGCGAAGGCCACCCCGGCGAGCGGCAGGTCCTCTCCCGCGGCGAGCCGGCGATCGACCTCGGCGGCAGCGGCGAGCACGGTGTCGCGCGGGAAGCGGCTGATCCACGCCTGCGGCTGGATGGCATCGTAGGCGGCGATCCGCGCGAGGGCGGCCTCGGCCTCGGTCACGGCGCTGGACTGGCCCGAGCGGACGGCGGCGGCGATCTGGCGCGCGAGCATCAGCCGATCTCCAGCGCCAGCAGGGCCGAGCCGGGGCTGACCGGCTGGCGTTCGGCCACGTAGAGCCGGCGCACGGTGCCGGCGGCCGGGGCGACGACGGGGCTTTCCATCTTCATGGCTTCGATCACGGCGATGGTCTGCCCGGCCTCGACCCGGGCGCCATCGGCGACGTTCCACGACCACAGGACGCCGCCGAACGGCGCTTCGACCAGCTCGCAGCCATCAGGCACGGCGATCTCCGCCGCTTCCACCAGGCTTTCGGCCTCTTCGGTGAGGGCGGCGACGCGGCTGAATTCGCCGCGCGCTTCCCAGTCGGCGCGCTCGGCCGCGAAGGCGGCCTCGCGGGTCTGCTGAAAGGCGGCGATGCTGGCCGCGTTGTCGGACAGGAACGCGCGATATTCGGCGAGGCGGAAGGCGCCTTGCTCGATGCGGATAGCGCGGCGGCCGAGCGGGAAGTCCCGCCGCCACTCGGTCAGTTCCTCGTGGCTGACCGGGAAGAAGCGGATCCGGTCAAAGAAGCGCAGCAGCCATGGCTTGCCCTCGGTGAAGGGTCCGGAGTTGCCTTCGCTTTGGCGCCACGAGTTCCAGACCTGGATCGTGCGGCCGAACAGCTGGTAACCGCCCGGGCCTTCCATGCCGTAGATGCACATGTAGGCGCCGCCGATGCCGACCACGTTGGGCGGGGTCCAGGTGCGGGCCGGGTTGTACTTGGTGGTGACGAGGCGATGGCGCGGATCGACCGGGGTGGCGACCGGGGCGCCGAGGTAAACGTCGCCCAGGCCCATGACGAGGTATTCGGCATCGAAGACGATGCGCTGCACATCGTCGGCCGAGGCGAGGCCATTGGCGCGGCGGATGAATTCGATGTTGTCAGGGCACCACGGCGCATCGTCGCGGACCGAGGCCTGATACTTGGCGATGGTCTCGTGGATGGCCGGATCGTCCCAGCTCAGCGGCAGCCAGACGGTGCGGCTGGGGATTTCGAGATCGTCGAGGCTGCCGAGCCGCTCTTCCGCGTCGACGAGGGCTGCCATGAGCACGCGCTGCGGCAGGAGCCGGCTGTCGTGGTGGATCTGGACCGAGCGGATGCCGGGCGTGACATCGATGATGCCGGGGAGCGCCATGGCCTCCAGCTCCTGCATCAGCGCGTGGACGCGCAGGCGCAGTTCGAGATCGAGCACAATCGGGCCATATTCGACGAGGAGGTGCTGGTCGCCCTGGCGGCGGTAGGTGACTTCGAGGCGGTCTGGCCCGGCGGGAATGTGGTGGAGGATGGGGGTGTCGGTGTCGGCGGCCCGTCGAGACGGCGTCTCAGCCTCCGGCTGCGACGCCTCCTCAGGGCGAACGGGGGTTGGTTGTTCTCCGTTCGTGGTGAGCAGGGGTTGAGCCCCAAGCGCGAAGTCCCGTCTCGAACCACTGATCAGCGCGTCCTGCGCGGCCAGAGCTTCGGCGGCGGCCGCTTCGCTGACGGGGAGGAAGCGGACGCTGTCGCCGGGGGCGAGCTGTCCGATCTTCCACAGATCCGCGGCGATGGTTACGAAGGGGCAGACGAAGCCGCCCAGGGACGGTCCGTCGGGGCCAAGGAGGATCGGCATATCGCCGGTGAAGTCCACCGCGCCGATGGCATAGGCGTTGTCGTGGATGTTCGAGGGATGGAGCCCCGCCTCGCCGCCGTCGCGCCGGGCCCATTCGGGCTTGGGCCCGGTGAGGCGCACGCCGGTGCGGCTGGAGTTGTAGTGGACCGTGTAGGCGGTGGTGGAGAGGGTCTCGATATCGCCGGGGGTGAAGAAGTCCGGTGCGCCGTGGGGGCCATAGAGGACGCGCAGGGTCCATTCGCCCCTTCGAGACGGCCACTCGGCCAGCGGCCTCGCGGCCTCCTCAGGACGAGCGGTGTCCTGGGACCGGGCAAGGTGCAGGGTATCGCCGGTCAGGACGCCGCGGCCGGCGTGGCCGCCGAATTCGCCGAGGGTGAAGGCCGCGGCGCTGCCGAGGAACAGGGGGGCACAGATGCCGCCTTCGACCATCAGGTAGCCGCGGATCCCCGGGCCGCTGACCCGGCCGATGTGGAGGGTCTGGCCGGCAGAAGCTTCGATAGGGGTCCAGCAGGGCACGGGCTCGCCGTCGAGCGTGGCGGCGAAGTCGGCCCCGGCAAGGCAGAAGCGCAGGGCCGTGTCGAAGCGGAGGGTGGGCCCGGCGGCGGTGTATTCGAGGCCCGGGGCGCCTTCCTCGTTGCCCAGCAGGCGGTTGCCGAGGCGGAACGACAGGGCGTCCATCGGGCCGGACGGCGGGACGCCGACGTCCCAGTAGCCGACGCGGCCCGGCCAGTCCTGCACGGTGGTCGCGGGGCCGCCCGCGAGGACGCGGATCGTGCGCGGGTGGTGGACCACGCCGGCGAGCGCGCGGGTCGAGACATGGCCGCTGGTGAAGGCTTCGGAGGCGACGACGGTGCGCAGCCAGTCCAGGTTGGTCTCGATGCCCGAGAGGCGGGTTTGGGCTAGCGCGGCCTGCAGTGCGGCGATCGCCTGATCGCGGGTGTCGGCAGTGACGATCAGCTTGGCCAGCATCGGATCGTAGTAGGCCGAGACCTGCGATCCGGCGGCGACCCAGCCATCGACGCGGCAGGCTTCGGGGAAGCGCACTTCGGTGAGCAGGCCCGAGGAGGGGCGGAAGTCCTGCGCCGGGTCTTCGGCGTAGAGCCGGACCTGGATCGAGGCGCCGCGCGGGTTCGCCACGAAGCCATCGAGGAAGGCGTAGTCCCCGGCGGCGCCGCGCACCATCCATTCGACGAGGTCCACCCCGGTGACCTGTTCGGTCACGCCATGTTCGACCTGGAGGCGGGTGTTGACCTCGAGGAAGTAGTAGGTGTCCTCGCCCGGCACGTAGAGGAATTCGACCGTGCCGGCCGAGCGATAGCGGGCGCCGGAGGTGAGGCGCACGGCGGCCTCGATCATCGCCGCGCGAGTGGCTGCGGGGAGCAGGGGGGCGGGGGTTTCCTCGACCACCTTCTGGTTGCGCCGCTGCAGCGAGCAGTCGCGCTCGCCCAGAGCGACGACGCGGCCGGCGCCGTCGCCGAAGACCTGGACCTCGATGTGGCGGGCGGTTTCCACGTAGCGCTCGAGGAAGACCCCGCCGTTGCCGAAGTTGCCCGCGCCGAGCCGGGCAACCGAGGCGAAGGCCTCGGCGATGTCGGAAGGGGCGTGGCAGATCTTCATGCCGATGCCGCCGCCGCCGGCCGTGGCCTTGAGGATGACGGGAAAGCCGATGCCTTCAGCGGCGGCGATCGCCTCGTCCGGGTCGGTCAGGAGGCCGGTGCCGGGGGCGAGGGCGACGCCGTGCCGTTCGGCAAGGGCGCGGGCCGTGTGCTTGAGGCCGAACTCGGTGATGTTTTCCGCCGTCGGCCCGATGAACACCACGCCGGCAGCCTCGCAAGCTGCGGCGAATTCGGTGCTTTCGGAGAGAAAGCCGTAGCCGGGATGGATCGCTTCGGCACCGGTGGCCTGGGCGGCGGCGAGAATGGCGGGGATCGAGAGGTAGGTCTCGGCCGCGGCGGCGCCGGGGAGGCGCACTGCCTCGTCGGCCTGGGCGACGTGGAGCGAGCCGGCGTCGGCATCGGAATAGACGGCGACCGAGCCTACCCCCATGGCCTTCAGCGTGCGGGCGATGCGGCAGGCGATGGCGCCGCGGTTGGCGATGAGGACCTTGCGGAACATCAGGCCGGCTGCTCCGCCGGGGCGCTGACGATCATCCGGACGGGCGTGGGGTTGAAGCCGTTGCAGGGGTTGTTGACCTGCGGGCAGTTCGACACGACGACATCGACGTCCATCTCGGCGAGGAGATCGACGGTGAGGCCGGGGGCCGAGATCCCGTCGACGATGCCGAGCGCGCCATCAGCCTCGACGGGCACGTTCATGAAGAAGTTGATGTTGGAGACCATGTCGCGCTTGCCGCGCGCGGCGCGGGCGTTGGCGGTGAGGAAGTTTTCGACGCAGGCGTGCTGGCTCTTGGTGAAGTGGCCATAGCGCAGCGTGTTGCTCTCGCACGAGCAGGCGCCGCCGATGGTATCGTGGTAATCGACGTTGGTGACGGCGATGCGCATCATCGGCCGGCCCTCGTTCGAGAGCAGCATGGCGCCGGTGCGCAGGAAGATGTTGCCCTGGGCCGCGACGGTGTCCTGCGCGGAGTAGCGCTCGGCATCGTCGTCGGCGGCGTAGATCAGGAAGTCGACCGCCTGGTTGCCCTCGAGATCGACGATGCGCAGGGTCTCGCCCCGGCGCACCCGGTGCAGCCACGGCGCCCGGGCCGGTACGATTTCGTCGTGGACCACGGCGCCGGGCAGGCCCTGGAGGTGAGGATCGGTCATCTCGGGCTTACCTCGCGTAGTAGTCTTCGGTGTTGAGGAAGGCGCGCAGCCCTTCGGGCGCCGCCGTGCGGACCGGATCGCCGGGCGGGGTGACCTCGCCGCGCCAGGCCGTGGCGCGCAGCGGGGTGACCGACCAGCCGGGCCGGGGATCGAGCACGTGGGGGCAGTTGGCGAGGACCACGATCAGCTCCATCTCGGCCCGCAGGATCACCTCGCGGCCAGGCGGGAAAGGGCCGACCTGAGGCTCGATCGTGCCGTCGGGGGCGATCCGCGTGCCCTTGAACAGGTTGAGGCAGGGGTGGACGTCCTTGCGCGACAGGCCGTGCTTGGCGACTCCGAGCATCAGGCGGTCCCGCGCATTGGGGTGCGCGGTGTGGTTCGCACCTTCGCCGTACTTGCGCTCGTTCGAGGCCTGGTTGGAGGCGCCGCAGAAGGCATCGTGGGTGCCGGCCGTATCGACCAGCAGCGAGGCGAGGACGCGGCCCATGTCGGACAGCAGCAGCTTGCCTTCGCCGAGATAGCCGTTCCACTGGACCTTCAGCGTATCGGCGACGTTGAGGCGCTCTACCGGCTGTTCGGCATTGAACAGCAGGAGCGAGGCACAGGAATCGCCGGCAAGGTCGATCAGGCGCAGGCGCGCGCCGCGCGCGAGGCGGCGCGAGGCGTAGCCCCCCGCAGCGATGGTTTCCTCCCAGACGACGGGACCGGGCGCATCGCCTGCCGCCGCGGGGACCGTGGGCATGGCCTCGACCTTCGTTCCCGCCATGGCCCGGGCGTGGGCCTGTGCGCCATAGGGGTCTGCGGTCTGGCTCGTCATCGGGTGTCCTTGGCGGAGAGGGGCGGGAGAAGGGCGGTGGTGGTGACCAGGCGGCACTGCTGAACGCCGCGGATCTTCCGCAGTGCATCACAGAGCGCGTGGAGCCGCAGCGCCGAGCCCTGGACGAGCAGGACCTCCAGCGACTGGTCATCTTCGAGGAAGACGTGCTGGCTCGAGATGATCTCCGGCACGAAGCCCAGCTGGACCTGGGCGAGCGACTGGCGGACCCGGCCGGATTCGGCGCGGTACATCAGGGTGATCGTGCCCGCGAGCACGGTTTCCGGGCGTTCCCGGGCGGAATGTTCGGCGAGTTCGGCGCGGATCAGTTCGGCGATCATCTGCGAGCGATTGGCCACTTCGCGCTCCGAAACCATCGCGTCGAGATCCTCGAACAGCTCTGCCGGAAGGCTGATGCTGAGGCGGACTAGGGAAGGCTGGTCGGTGCTGCTCATGGCCGACTCCGGATAGGGGATATTACAATATGCGTAAAGCGTAATAACTATGCTGCAATGCAGCGCTCTGAAAATGGGCAATTTGGCGTATACTGCCCAAATTTTGGGCAGGAAGCCGTCCCGGCAGGGCGGGGCTGTGCGGGGAAGGGGCCGGAAAACCGCCATGGGGCGAAGCTGGCACGGGGTTTGCGTTGGACGGGTCGCCATTCCAGGCACGAGCATTTCCTGAGGGGGAAATCATGAACAAGATCATCAAGACCGCTCTTGCTACGACCGTTCTCGCTTCGGCCCTTGCCGTTTCCGCTCCCGCCTTTGCCGATGAAACCCCGTTCCTGACCGTGACCGGCAACGTCGCGTTGACGACCGAATACCGCCTGCGCGGCATCTCGCAGACCGATGGCGATCCGGCGATCCAGGGGGGGCTGACCCTGTCCACGGCACCGGGCTTCTATGTCAGCACCTGGGCGTCCAACCTGGCCGGCGCGGGCAGCTTCGGCGGCAACAATATGGAGCTGGACCTCATCGCCGGATACACCAAGGCGGTTGGCCCGGTGACATTGGACGGCGGGCTTATCTACTACGTCTATCCGGGTGCCAACGGCACGCCCCCGGGCGTCAACTACGATTACTTCGAACTCTATGGGTCGGTTTCGGGCAAGGTTGGCCCGGTCAACGCGAAGCTGGGCACCTACTGGGCGCCCAACCAGCGCAACATCGCCTACAGCTCGGCCAAGGGCCACAACATCTGGGTCTACACCGACCTTGGCCTGCCGATCTCGGGCACTCCGATCACGCTCAAGGGCCACGTGGGCTATTCGAGCGGCAACAGCGGCTACACGAAGGATCTCGATGTCGTCGACTACGCCGTGGGCGCGGACGTGACGTGGAACAAGCTGACCTTCAACGTATCCTACGTCGGCACGGACGTGAGCCGCGCCAATTCGTTCCGCTGGCCTTCGACGGCCACGCAGAGCGGCCACGACATCACGAAGGGCAAGGTTGTCGCCACCCTTACGGCTTCGTTCTGATCGGTTCGGCAGGCTTCGTCCCAAGCGGACGGAGCCTGCCGGCACGCCCGGTCGAGGACCAATAATCCGCTCCTGAAAGCGAAAGGCCGCCATCGCCTATGCGGCTCGTCAACATAAGGCCCGCAAAGGGCTCGCGCATCCTGATCGGGGCCATACCGATCATCCTCCTCCTCGTGGTCTACGCGGTGCTGTCCGCGGCCCGGGTCGAGGCCAATCCCAACGACAAGGTCCTGCCGACCTTCCTCGCCATGGCGCGGGCCGCCATGCGCCTCTTCACCGCAACCGATCCGCGCACCGGCGATGTCACCGCCTGGGCCGATACGACCGCAAGCCTGTGGCGGTTGGCGATGGGCGTGGGCATCGCGACGCTTGCCACCCTGCTGCTGGGCATCGCGCTGGGCGTGGTGCCGCTGGTGCGCGCGGCGCTGGGACCATTGGTGACCATCATCGCGGTGATCCCGCCGATCGCGGTCCTGCCGATCCTGTTCATCGCGCTGGGCCTTGGCGAAGCCTCCAAGATCGCGCTGATCGCCGTGGGCATAGCTCCGTTCATGATCCGCGACCTGGCCGGGCACGTGGCGGGCCTTCCCGCGGAACAGTTCGTCAAGGCGCAGACGCTGGGGGCGAGTACCTGGCAGCTGACGCTGCGCGTCGCCCTGCCGCAAGCCCTGCCGCGCCTCATTGATTCGCTGCGCCTGTCGATGGGCCCGGCCTGGGTCTTCCTGATTTCGGCCGAGGCGATCGCTTCGGACGTGGGGCTGGGCTACCGCATCTTCCTTGTCCGCCGCTACCTGTCGATGGACATCATCCTGCCCTACGTGGCGTGGATCAGCCTGCTGGCGATCCTGACCGACTGGATCCTGCTGACGATCAGCCGGCGGGCCTTCCCCTGGGCGCACGGAGGAGGGCACTGATGGCGCCGATCCTGTCATTCGAGGACGTCTGGGTCGAGTATGGCGAGAAGGTCGTGCTCGAGCGGGTGAGCCTGTCGATTGCCGAGGGCGAGTTCGTCTCGGTGGTCGGGCCATCGGGCGCCGGCAAATCCACCTTCCTGAGGCTCGTGCTGGGGCAGGAAGGGCCGAGCCGGGGCCGGGTCCTGCTCGACGGGACGCCGCTGGCGCCGGAGTGTTCGCCCGACCGGGGCGTGGTGTTCCAGCGCTATTCGGTGTTCCCGCACCTCACTGCGCTGCAGAACGTGATGTTCGGGCTGGAGTGTGCCGGATCGTTCCTGCTTGCCCGGCTGTTCGGGGCGAGCCGCAAGGCGGCGCGGGACGAGGCGGCGCAGATGCTGGAGGCGGTCGGCCTTGGCCACAGCCTCGACGCCTATCCGGCGCAGCTGTCGGGCGGGATGCAGCAGCGGCTGGCGATCGCCCAGGCGCTGGTCAAGCGGCCGCGCGTGCTGCTGCTGGACGAGCCGTTCGGCGCGCTCGACCCGGGCATCCGGCTCGACATGCACGAACTGGTCGGCGGGCTGTGGAAGGAGCATGGGCTGACCATCATGATGGTCACTCACGATATCAACGAGGCCTTCAAGCTGGGCACCCGCGTGCTGGCCTTCGACAAGCGGCGCCACGATCCGCACGCGCCGAACCGCTACGGGGCGACGGCGGTCTATGACGTGAAGCTGGACCGCAAGGCAAAGGAAGCCGGGCCGCCGGCGGAGCTGGTGGCGGGGTAGGTTATTCGGCTGCGGCGGCTCAGCGCGGCCCCGGACATGCGTTCGCAACCTTTTCGGGTCCGGCATGCCAGGCAAGGGTCATGGCCCGGCGGGTGACACCTCACGCCTGAGGGCCTGCACGATCCAAGAAGCGCAAAACACTGGCCTCGCGCAAGGTTTCTCGGCAATTCAGGCGGCCTGGATAAACCGACCGACCGGAGAGCAAAGATGGCTATGGGCAACCCCTCGTTGACTGAGCTGTTCGGGCTGGACGGGCGCGTGGCGCTCATCACCGGGGCCGGCGGTGGGCTGGGGCGGGCCATGGCCGCTGCGCTGGCGGGCGCGGGGGCGCAGGTCTACGTCAACGACCTGGATGGGGCGGCGGCGGCGCGGACGGCGGAGGAGATCGTTGCCGGCGGGGGCCAGGCCTCTGCCCTGCCGTTCAATGTGGAGGATGCCGCGGCACGCGAGGCGGCCGTTGCCCGGATCGAGCAGGAGACGGGGCGGCTCGACATCCTGATCAACTGCGTGGGCGTTCGCCACCGCGTTTCGCTGGATGCGATGACGGCGGAGGATTTCAACCGGATGTACAACAATCACGTCACCAGCGGGCTGATGCTGGTGAAGCTCGGCGCGCCGCTGATGCAGCGGCATCGCTTTGGCCGGATCGTGCTGCTGTCCTCGATGGTGGCCTTCCGCGGGCGGGCGACGGACATCGGCTACCAGGCGGCCAAGGGCGCGATCGGGACGATGACGCGGGGGCTTGCCGCGGAGTTCGGTGCCGAGGGGATCACCTGCAACGCCATCGCCCCGGGGATCTTCGCGACCGAGGGCACGCGCGAGATTTTCGCCAACGAGCAGGTGATGCAGGGGGTGCGCAGCCAGACCCCGGTTCGCCGCGCCGGAGAGCCGGAGGACCTGTGCGGTGCGGCGGTGTTCCTGTGCTCGCCCGCGTCGGCCTATCTGACCGGGCAGATCATCGTGGTGGATGGGGGGAGCACTGCCTGCATGGGGTGAGGGGTGGAGCCGCTCAGGCCCCTGCCCCTCTCAACTGTGGCTGGCCGGTAGACCGGCAAGCCTCGTAACTCTCTCCGGTGCGGAGACAGGGTGGGGCGCCGGATCAATCCCGGTCAATCATGCTTTCGCGCAGGGTTTCGCGCATGGTGGCGTAGGTGACGAGGCTGAGGGCGATCATCCCCGTGACGTACCAGTAGAAGCCCTGTTCCCAGCCGTGCTGCTTGAAGCTGAGCGCGACGTATTCGGCCGTGCCGCCGAACAGGGTGTTGGCCAGCGCATAGGGGAGCGCGACGCCGAGGGCGCGGACGCGGGCGGGGAAGAGTTCGGCTTTCACCACGGCGTTGATCGAGGTGTAGCCAGTGACGATCACCAGCGCGGCCATGACGAGGGCGCTGGCCAGCCAGGGATCGCGCGTGGTTTCGAGTGTGTGGAAGATCGGCCAGGTGAACAGGGCGCCGGCCATGCCGAAGCCGATCATCAGCGGGCGGCGGCCGATCCTGTCTGACAGGGCGCCGGCGAGCGGTTGCAGGCACATGAAGACGAACAGGGTGGCGGCGTTGATCTGGCTCGCCACCTCGCGGCTGAAGCCGCTGGTGTTGACCAGGAACTTCTGCATGTAGATCGAATAGGCATAGAAGGCGAGGGTGCCGCCGGCGGTGAGCATCATCACCAGCAGCGCTTCCTTCGGATGCTCGCGGAACAGGGTGAACAGGCCGGAGCGTGGCTCGCCCTCGACCGAGGCCCTGGTGAAGCTTTCGGTCTCGGCAAGGCCGCGGCGGACGCGGAAGACGACGAGGGCAAGGAGCGCGCCGATCACGAAGGGCACGCGCCAGCCCCAGTCCTCCAGCGCGGCCTCGCTGAGCACGGCCTGGAGGACGAGCAGGACGAGGATCGCGAGCAGCTGCCCCGAGATCAGCGTGACATACTGGAACGAGGACCAGAACCCGCGGCGGGTGCTGCCGGCCATTTCCGACAGGTAGGTCGCGCTGGCACCGTATTCGCCGCCGACCGAGAGGCCCTGGAGCAGGCGGGCGAAGAGCAGCAGCAGCGGCGCGGCGAGGCCGATCGCGGCGTAGGACGGGGTGACGGCGATGATCAGCGAGCCGGCGCACATCAGCGTGACCGACAGGGTGAGGCCGGCCTTGCGGCCCTTGCGATCGGCGTAGATGCCCATGATCCATGCGCCGATCGGGCGCATGACGAAGCCCACCGCGAAAATCGCCGCCGCGCTCAAGAGCTGGGCGGTGCGGTCTTCCGCAGGGAAGAAGTGCGGGGCGAAGTAGAGTGTGAAGGCGGCGTAGACGTACCAGTCGAACCATTCGACCATGTTGCCGATCGACCCGCCGACGATCGAGCGGAGGCGGGTGTGCCCCGTGGAAGGCACGGCCGTGGCGAGGGGCGGGGTCAGGCTCGGCATGAGGCCGGTCCTATCGGGCCGCACGGAAATGGCAAGTCTCTGATTTAAAACCATGCGGCGGCGCTTGTCGATTTTGTACAATAAAAATGCTCTTTTATAGGTAGGAAGCCGCCCTGCACGGTGGGGACAAGCTGATTTTTACGGGCGCGCCGTTGCATCCATTTCGGTTCATTGATTTTATTGTTTAAATGAGGGGATTACTTATGCGTATTATTGTCGCCACGTCTGTGCTGGCGCTTGCGGCCGTTCCTGCGGCGGCCCATGCGGGTGTCTATGGCAGCATCAACGTTGGCGGTGCTTCGCCGTCTTCGGTTTCCACCACGATCTATGCCCCGTCGGGCGCGATCTTCGGTGGCGGCGAGGTTGCGGTGGAAGCGCTTTCGCGTTCGGCTGCTCCGGCTCCGGCCAACTCGGATTCGATCGAGGGCGATTACGACGTCAAGTCTGCCGTCGCGATCTCGGGTTCTATCGGCTATGACTTCGGCCTGATCCGCGCCGAGGCCGAATTGTCCTATTCGCGCCATTCGGTGAGCGCGCTGAACGTCACCCAGCTGACCGGCTTCGGCGGCGAGACGACCACCGATCTGCAGGACGGCGCTTTCGATACCTGCTTCTACCTCGGCGTCAGCAGCTGCCCTACCTCGGGCAACCGGATTGCGTTCAGCGGTGTGAAGCTGCGCCAGCTGGCCGGCATGGGCAACCTGTGGCTCGACATCCCGGTCGGCGGGAAGGTGGAGCCCTACGTCGGCGGCGGCATCGGCGTGGTCGGGCTGGAGTCGGGCGGCGAGACAAAGTCGGCGTTTGCCTGGCAGCTCGGTGCCGGCGTGGCCTACAAGCTGTCTTCGCACTTCGCCGTCACGGCCGACCTGCGGTACCGCGAAGTCGACCCCATCCGGTTCGACTTCGGCGGCGGCGAAGGCCTGAACTTCGGCAAGGTCAAGACCACCAGCTATGGCGTGGGCCTGCGCTACTCCTTCTGATAGCATGACCTTCGCGGGGATCGGGCGCAGACCAGACCCCTGGAATTACGGCGCGCCTTCCGTAAGGGGGCGCGCCTTTTTCGTGGAACCGTGCGGCTCCTTAGAGACAGCCGGGGTGTTTGGGGGCGCGCGAGGGCACGGCGCTTGCAGCGGTCCGGCAAGAGGAAGGGGGCCGGGTTTGACCCCGGCCCCCTTCTTCGCGGGCCGTCACCCGTCGCGCGGCCACGCATCGGATCAGAGCTGGCCGTCGGCAGCCATCTTCATGAAGGTGGCGTCGAAGCGCAGCTTCACGTTGTTCTTGTCGCCCAGGACCTTGCCGCCGGGCAGTTCGATGCCGATGGCGTCGACAGAGGTGGCGTTGGGACCGAACAGGCCCTTGGAGAAGGAGAACTTGCGGACCAGGTCCTCGTGCCTGGCGATGTCCGGCCCGGTGACATAGGCGACCGCGTCGGCCGGCTTGTAGTACAGGAAGGTGGTCTTCAGCTGGCCCTTGTAGTTGGCGACATCGGTGCCGGACAGCTTGGCCATCTCGGCAATCGCCGCCTCGCTCTGGGCGTCGCCCTTCTGCATCAGGGCCAGGGTTTCGAACCAGGCGCCGACCAGCGCCTTGCCGAGCGCCGGGTTGGCCTTCAGCGTGGCCGTGGAGACGCTCATCGTATCCTGGATCTCGTTCGGGATCTTCGAGCTGTCGAACACCTCGGTGCCCGACTTCTTCACTTCGGCGAGCTGCGGGTTCCAGGTGACGACGGTTTTCACGTCGGGCGTGGCGAAGGCGCTGACGATATCGGCGTCGGAGGTGTTGACCGTCTTCACGTCGGACAGCTTCATGCCGTTCAGCTCGAGCGCGCGAGCGAGCAGGTAGTGCGAGACCGACAGTTCGACGAGGTTGATCGTCTGGCCCTTGAGATCGGCGACCGACTTGCCCGCCTTCATGACGATGCCGTCATTGCCGTTCGAATAGTCGCCCATGATCAGCGCGGTCGTATCCTTGCCGCCGGCGGCGGGGATGGTGAGCGCGTCCATGTTGGTGACGCCGACGCCGTCAAGCTTGCCGGCGGTGTACTGGTTGACGCTCTCGACGTAGTCATTGACCTGGATGAGGTTGATCTTGATCCCGTACTTGTCGGCCCATTTCTTAAGGATGCCGCTCTTCTCGGCATATGGCCAGGGCATCCAGCCGGCGTAGATCGACCAGCCGATGTTGAACTCCGTCTTGGGCGCCTCGGCGGCCGGAGCGGCGGCCGACTCTTCTGCCTTCTTGCCGCAGGCGGCGACGAGGAGAAGGCTGGCGAGCGCCGCCCCCTGAAGCGTCTTCTTCCATGTTATCTTCATGCTGTACCCCTCGGGTGGGCCAGTTCAGGCCGGATTGGAAACGGTTTGGCGGTGGCGGGCTTCCTGCCCGAAGGACGAGAGCGGGCGGGCTTCGGACGGGAGCGCGATCTCCCCCCGGGCCGCGCGGTCCTTCAGGTAGCGGAAGGTCTGGACTGTCTGTGCGTAGAGGTGTTCGCCCGTGCGGATCGGCTCGGCCTCGGGCTGGCCGAGCGGACGCAGGTGGACGTCGTAATCGAGCGCGAAGAACAGCGGGAAAGACCAGCGCTCTTCCGCGACCTTGCGCACCCTGTGGCTGGTGGCGACGAAGCGGCCGCCCGACCAGTATTCCAGCATGTCGCCGATGTTGACGACGAGGGCCCCCGGCACCGGCGGCGCATCGACCCATTCGCCGGCCGCGTTCATCACCTCGAGCCCCGGCCCGGTGGCGAGCAGGAGGGTGAAGCATTCGTAGTCGGTGTGCGCCCCGATTCCCGGCGCGTCCACAGCAGCGGCATCGTGCGGATAGTGGATCAGCCGCAGCTGGCTGGGCGGGGTGGTGAGCAGCGGGGCGAAGCAATCCTCCGGCTGGCCGAGCGCGAGGGCAAAGCCGCGCAGCAGGCGCTGGCCGACGGCGAAGACGGCGCCGTACCATGCCATCACGTCCTCGCGGAAGCCGGGCAGGTCGGGCCACTGGTTGGGGCCGAGCAGCGGGTGGCCGGGATGGTCGGTGGCGGGGAGGTCGAGCGCGAGGTCGAAGGCCTCCTTGCGATCGCGCTTGCCTTCGCCAAGCGTTTCTTCGCCCTCCGGGACATAGCCGCGGTGGTTGGTGGACTGGCCGATGTAGCTGGCGAGCTTTGCCGCTTCGCTCTGCGCGAAGAAGGCCCTGGCGGCGGCCTGGAGCCGGCCCGCGACCGCCGGGGCGATGCCGTGGCCGGTGACGTGGAGGAAACCGCTTTCGCCGGCGGCGCGCCCGAGGGCTTCGACGACGACGGCCTCGGCCGCCGCATCGCCCGAACCGAGCGCGGCGATATCGACCACCGGAATGGCGGCGACGGGCGGGGCGGCGCGCGGGGCGGGCGCGGGCTGCGGTTCATCGGCCGGGAGCAGGCTGCCGTGGAGCTGCAAAAGCCTGAGGCGGCGCAGCATCGGCGCGCCCTGCCGGTCGAGGTCGTGGACGGTGAGCCGGGCGCCTTCGAGCGAGGCGCCGGGTGCGAGCAGGACCGCGCCGACCCGCCACGGCAGGGATGAGCGGGTGATGGTCCAGCGGCTATCGACGATCGTGCCGAGCGAGATCTCGCAGTCGACGAGCGTGCCGGCTTCATCCGCCGAGGTCGAGGCCACGCATTCGCCGAGCGGGCGGCCGTCGAACGGTTGCAGCGTGCGGCCGCGGGCATAGCCGAAGCGGTTGCCGTGGCGCACGAGGACCGCTTCGCAGCCGTCGCTCTCGGACAGGAAGGCGGCGGAGCCGGCGACGGGGGCAGGGCCGGTCGTGCGGCGCTGCCAGTGTTCGACGTAGGGGGTTTCGAGGCCGTGTTCGATCAGCAGGTCGCCGTGGACCTCGAGCCGGCCACGGTCGGCGAAAAGTGAGGGCTGGAAATCGATCTGGCGGAGCCATTCGGCGCTGTCGCCGGCGAGGACAAGCCGCCCGGCGAAACCCTCCTGCGTGGCGAGCAGCGCGGCCTCCTCGGAGGTGAGTTCCGCGAGGCAGGTGGCCTTGACCTTGCCGGCGAGGCCGACCGGCTGGCGCAAGTCCACATAGAGCGTTGGACCCTGCAGCCATTCGACCATGGTGAGCGTGTCGACCGGTTCGCCCGGAACCGACAGGATCAGCCGCTGCCACAATCCTTGCAGGGTGAGGGCATCAGGGCTCATGCGGCAGTCGGCCTCGCTCGGCGGGCAGCGGAATGCTGCGCCGCAACATCAGGCTAGACGTCTCCACTCATAGCGCTAGATGTTAATTGCCGATGATCCTCATAGATACAGTCTATGCTGGGCGGGCCCGCAGCCGCCGGCGGATCTCGTCGAGGAACAGCTGGGTGGCGGTGTCACGCGAGGGGTCGGCCCGGGAAATCAGGAAGATCTCGTGCGCGGGTGCGAGGTCGGCGGGGAGCAGAGGCCAGAGCCGTTCGGCGGCGACCACCGGGCTGGCTGCGCCCTCGGGGAGGAAGCCGATGCCGACGCCCATCGAGACCAGCCGCAGCGCCTCGTGCACATCCTCGGCCTGGCCGGCCCGTTCGCTGCCGAGGCCGTGGCGACTGCGCAGGCGGGTGACGGCCTCGGGCTCGTCCGCGCCGGTGAGGACGAAGCCTTCGCGGCGCAGATCTTCGGGCCGCGCGATCTTGCGCCCGTAGAGCGGGTGGCCGCGGGCGCAATAAAGCTGCTGGGTTTCGACGAACATCGGTTCGTAGACCAGTTCCGGCCCGGCGGCGCCTTCGTAACCGATGCCGACCTCCACCTCGCCGCTGGCGAGCGCTTCCAGCACGCCGCGCCAGGCGGAGACGCCGAGGTCGATCGCGATGCCGGGATGGCGGCGGTGGAAGGAGCCGATCGCCTCGTCGAATTCGGGGCAGATGACCGAGCTGATCAGCTTGATCCGCACGATGCCGCCGACGCGCTTGGCCGCCTGGGCGACCTGGTGCTGGGCCATGCGGACGTGCTCGAACATGTCCTCGCACAGGGCCTGGAGCGCGCGGCCGGCAGGAGTGATCCGCACCCCGGCGGTAGAGCGATCGAACAGGCGCGTGCCGAGCTGGTCCTCCAGCCGCTTGAGCGCCGCGCTGATGCTGGGCTGCTGCTTGCCCGAAGCCCGCGCCGCCGCGCCAATGCCGCCGGCGCGGACGATCTCGAGGAAGACCTTGAGCAGGTTCCAATCGACAGTGCGGGCAAAGTCCCGGTCAATCCGGGCGGCGGGTTCGCTCATGCGGGCGACGTTAGCGAGCAGGTGCTGTCAGTCCAATGCGAACTCGTCTCCACTAGGTAGAGCTCGGCTTAAAATTGGACGTGATCAGGCCGCAAGCATCTGCCACTCCGCCAAGGCGGCGGAGCGGCGCTCCCTGTAAGTAGTCCT